>Ga0209847_1000002_pt1 | contig 511162 bp, 460 predicted proteins | sample OrgsoiDNA_201060_FD_185808 | JGI IMG/M metagenome (GOLD analysis project Ga0209847, IMG submission 185808) | Permafrost soil microbial communities from the Arctic, to analyse light accelerated degradation of dissolved organic matter (DOM) -... | ecosystem: Environmental > Terrestrial > Soil >... | reverse complement strand
ACGCGCTCACACAATTACAAACGCAGTCAGAATCCATCTTTGGCAAACCTGGCTAAACCAGACGGTGCTTTATCAGACGGACATTTTAACTTAGCCAAAAGGCGGACATTTAAAACCAGCCTAAACATTGATTATGGTAACTAAACCGGGATATCCGCTTTACTGTCGCTACTACAGTTATTGTGTTGAAATGTGCTCTCAGGTTCTCTCAAACGATTTGTCTTTTGGAAATGCAGGAACATTTATGAAAAACATCACTTTTTATCGCCGTTTTGAAACCGACATCCTTGCCGGTCGTAAAACAATTACCCTGCGTGAAGCCAGCGATGCAGATTTTGTTGCGGGAGACCAGGTACGGGTCAGTCGTTATGAAGATGATGTCTATTTCTGCAATATTGAAGTGACTGGCGTGACGCCGGTGCAGTTTGACGATCTCAACGATACCCACGCGGTACAAGAAAATATGACATTACCGGAACTGAAACAGGTCATCAGCGAAATTTATCCGGGGCTGAAAGAACTGTTTATGATTGAGTTTCGCCTGATTTAACTGCCATAAAGCGCGCCGCTTCAACATTGGCGCGCCCTTTTCTTCTTCAGCCCTGCCAGCGCGAATTGCGAATAATCGAACAAAAATTCCCTTTGATAAACGCCGGTTCTTTATCTGCAATCACGTCTGCTTTGACGTTACCGAACGTCGTTTGCGGTTTGTTTTTGATGCCGTCATAAAATGCCTGAATAATATCTTCTTTAAACGCCGCCGTTCGCGGATGTGCATCAACCACAGCTTCACGTACATCATCCTGATATACCTGATAATTTATCCCCAGAACATCCATTTCTACACCTGCTGTCACCAGTGCAATCACCGGATCCATAAACTCGGGAATTCCGGGTGTGGTGTGTAACGCGATCGCCGTCCAGACTTTATCCATATCCCCGGCGCTGACGCCGTATTGCTGCATAAATTCCCGTGCGGCATTGGCGCCGTCAACTTCGAAACGTTTATCGCAGCTGCAATTTTCATGCGTCAGCCCCATGTCGTGAAACATACAGCCAATATAAAGCAGTTCGTGATCGACCTTCAGTTCACGTTGCTGCCCGGCCAGTGCCGCCCAGTAATACACGCGGCTGGAATGATGAAACAATAAATCTGATTCGGTATCGCGAACTAATTCGGTCGCTTCGCGGGCCATTTTGCTGTCGGGAATGCGGATGCCCTGTATGTTAAGACTCATGATAGTTCTCCTGTAGGGTTGATTAAAACCAGCTTAAGCCGCAGGATGAATGTCATCAATCGACGCAATATTACGATTTAAGACATTGCGTTGTTCTGCGACAGGAAATCTATTCATGCTTAAACACATTGTGATTCTGGCCGTGCCTGGCGTGCAGTTGCTCGACGTTTCCGGTCCGCTGGATGTCTTTGCCGAAGCTAATCAGCAGCGAGGTCGTGAAGTTTATAAACTCAGCGTGATGGCGATGACCGATCCTATTATTACATCCTCGTCCGGCACCCGCCTGCTGGCTGATTTAACGCTGGCCGCCCCGCTTCCCGCCAATCTGGACACTTTTCTGGTGGCCGGTGCACCAGCGCTTACTCCCTTTATCCATGACGAAATGTTAAAGGAACAAATCTGTCGTTGGAGTCATCACGCACAACGCTTTGGTTCCGTTTGCAGCGGCGCATTGCTGCTTGCCGCCGCGGGACTGCTGGATAACCGGCGTGTCACTACCCACTGGTCGGTGGCTGAAAAAATGAGTCTGGATTATCCGCAGGTTTTCGTAGAAGCTGACGCGATTTTTATTGCCGACGGTGAACTGCGCACCGCTGCGGGCGTGACCTCCGGGCTGGATTTAGCGCTACATATGGTGGAGGAAGATCTTGGCCGGGAAACTGCATTGGATGTGGCTGCGCAGCTGGTGATGTTCTTTAAACGTCCCGGCGGCCAGCTTCAGTTTAGCCGTCACGGACAAGCCTCGCTGAGTGGTCGTTCTGCGTTACAGGATGTGCAACGCTGGGTGCTAAATTCCCTCGAAAAGCCGCATAACGTGCAAAGTTTTGCAATGCATATGGGGCTGAGCGCCCGACACGTCACACGCTTATTCAATCAGGAATTAAACCAGTCACCGGCGCAATGGCTGGAACAACAACGTGTTTTTCATGCCCGGCAGTTGCTGGAAACCGGCGGCCTGGCGATAAAGCAAATCGCCGCACAATGCGGGTTTTCCAGCGTGGATATTCTTCGAAGAGCCTTTTTACGGCAGTTAAACGTGACACCGTCACAGTATCAAAAACAATTCTCCTGACAGATAATAGTGCGTCAAATCAGGCTTCTTTCGCCACCTGTGCCCGGCGAAAACAATCCGTATGATGGGTATTGATAAGCCCGGTGGCTTCCATCCACGCATACACTATCGTCGGGCCGACAAACTTAAAACCGCGCTTTTTCAGATCTTTCGATATACGTTCAGACAGCGCATCTTTGGTTGGAACCGGCCCCTGATGTTGGATAGCTTTACCGCCGATCTGCGCCCAAATCCACTCACCGAAATCTTCCCCCGCCTGTTGCATGGCCAGATACATTTTCGCGTTGTTAATCACCGCCATTATCTTGCTGCGAGAACGGATAATATCGGCGTTTTTCACCAGCCTTTCGATGTCTTCTTCCGTAAATTCGGCGACTTTACGTGGTTCGAAATTGCAAAACGCCAGGCGTAGCGCATCCCGCTTTTTCAGCACAATGCGCCAGGATAACCCTGCCTGAAAGCCATCGAGCATGAGTTTTTCCCACAGCGCGCGGCTCTCTCGTACGGGTTTACCCCATTCTGTATCGTGGTAATTGATCATTAGGGTGTCCTGAAGGTTCCAGGGGCAACGGATGAGATCATCAGTCATGACAGGGCTCGGGGGAAAGGGTTTGAGGTAGTCTACCCGACCGGGTTTGTTAAAAACAAATTAAGACCGTGGGTTGCGTCCCGTACTGGCATTAAGGTCAAAACCTTGGGCTTGCCGCCCAAACAGGCCCAAAGGACGCGTAAACGCAGCCCCTTGGCCCTGCTAAACAATGATGACATTACAAAAGTTAAAGTGTGCACTTTTTTTAATCTTACCCTAAACTGTATGTTGTAACTAATTGGAGGCGGTATGGCAGATTATGACTTAATTGCTCGAATGAACGGTTGTTTCAATGAGCTGGAAATGGCGTTGCACGACCTCGGGAACTTCCTGAGTAAGCTGGAATTATTGCAGGCGCGGGTATTTGCATTGCCGGAAATCGCCAAAGGCGAGGAGCATAATCCTGCCGATAAAATCGCGGTGACCCCTTATATCGGCGAAGCCGCACAGGAGATGGCGTTGCAGCATTTTCAGCGGCTATTCATTCATCATAATAACGAGAATATCAGCAGTAAATCCGCTGTCCGCCTGCCCGGCGTGCTGTGCTATGCCGTTGATGCCGCTGAACATCAGTCTGCCCTGCTGCTCATCGAAGAAGTGAATAAACTCAAAGCTGAACTCGAGCACATTGTTACCGTGGAATCAGGTCTTGCCCGCGAGCAGCGCTTCGAGTTTGTCCATACCCATTTGCGCGGCCTGATTACGCTTAACGCCTACCGCTCGGTTACTTTCCTCAACGATCCTGATTCGGTGCGGTTTGGATGGGCGAACAAGCACATTATCAAGAACGTCAGCCGGAGCGAAGTGCTGGCGATGCTCGAAAAAAGCCTCAACGCTGGCCGGGCGGTCTCACCGTATACCCGCGAGCAGTGGATGGAAAACATTAACCGGGAAATGATTGATGTTAAACGATTACCGGAGCATGCCGCGCTGAAGTTTAAACGCCCTGTGAAGGTACAGCCAATCGCCCGCGTGTGGTATCGCAACAGTCAGAAACAGGTGCAGCACCCCTGCCCGCTGCCGCTGATCGCGCTGTGCCAGAAAATGCCGATGATGCAGGTCCCAAAGTTAGGTGAACTGCCAGATTACGATGTAACCGCCATCAAACATAAATACAAGCCGCAGTCTCAGCCGCTGAGTTTGTTGATTAAACGGCTGCATTTATATACCGATTATCCTCTGTGATACGCCGCTATAAATGAAAAAAGGCCCGGCAAGCCGGACCTCTTAAGGGGAGTGACATCAGAAGGACACTACCCCTTCATGCTGCCGACCATGGCTTCCGGGCGAACCCATTCGTCGAACTGAGCTTCGGTCAGGTAACCGAGTTTTAGCGCCGACGCCTTCAGAGTCAGCCCTTCTTTATGGGCTTTCTTGGCGATTTCGGCCGCTTTATCGTAACCGATGTGCGTATTCAGCGCCGTCACCAGCATCAGCGATTCGTTCAGCAGCTGCGTGATGCGGTCACGATTCGGTTCGATGCCCACGGCACAGTGCTCGTTGAAACCGCGCAAGCCATCAGCCAGCAGGCGGACGGATTGCAGGAAGTTGTGGATCACCAGCGGACGGAACACGTTCAGCTCGAAGTTGCCGGAAGCGCCGCCGATATTGACCGCAACGTCATTTCCCAGCACCTGCGCGCAGAGCATAGTCATGGCTTCACACTGCGTAGGATTGACTTTACCTGGCATGATCGAACTGCCCGGCTCGTTTTCAGGGATGGAAATCTCACCGATGCCGCAGCGTGGGCCCGAAGATAACCAGCGGACGTCGTTGGCGATTTTCATCAGTGACGCGGCCAACCCCTTCAGTGCACCGTGCCCATGTACCAGCGCATCGCAGGTGGCCAGCGCTTCAAATTTATTGGGTGACGTGACGAACGGTTGCTTCGTCAGTTCGGCCAGTGCTTTAGCCACGCGCACCGCGTATTCGGGATGAGTATTCAGCCCCGTCCCTACCGCCGTGCCGCCCAGCGCCAGCTCCGCGATGTGCGGAATACTGTTTTCAATATGCGTAACGCTGTGCGCCAGCATCGCCACCCAGCCAGAGATTTCCTGGCCAAGCGTCAGCGGCGTCGCGTCCTGCAAATGCGTACGGCCAATTTTAACGATATCGCGATACGCTTCGGCTTTCGTTTCCAGCGTCTTGTGAAGAACCTTCAGCTCTGGCAGCAACGTTTCGCGCAGCTCCAGAACGGCGGCGACGTGCATCGCAGTCGGGAAAACGTCATTAGAACTCTGACTCTTATTCACGTCATCATTCGGATGTACTTTCCGCGCTTCTCCGCGCTCACCGCCAAGGATTTCACTCGCCCGGTTGGCCAGCACTTCGTTCATGTTCATGTTGGTCTGGGTACCGGAACCGGTTTGCCAGATCGAAAGCGGAAATTCAGTCGGATGTTTACCGGCCAGCACTTCATCGGCGGCAGCAATAATGGCATCGCCCCGTTCGGCGGGCAGCAATCCCAGATCCATATTGACGCTGGCGGCCGCACGCTTGGTCAGGGCCAGCGCGTGGATCAGCGCCGGAGGCATTTTTTCGGAGGAAATACGAAAGTGTTCAAGCGAACGTTGCGTCTGTGCGCCCCAAAGCTTATCTGCCGGAACATCGATAGGCCCCATTGAGTCTTTTTCAATGCGAGTCGCTGTCATTGTTGTCTCCTTAGATACTTATTTTCGAATGAGTGTCAGGTTTTTGCAGGGTTTTCAAAAGCCGTTGGCGCTTACAGGCTTTCATCAGCGGCCAGTCGAGTATAGTGACATATAAGGCTAACGTATCACTGCGCCCGCTGTAAATGAGAAGAATTGTCATTCACCGCACTTTTTGACCCTTCGCAGTTGTAAAGGCCGCGCCGTCATTGTTTACTAGCGGGTAGAATTTTCCATTCAGGATGAAGCAATGCAAAAGATGCATAACGGTGTACAAAATTACGCCTGGGGCAGTAAAGACGCGCTGACCGAACTTTATGGTATTACGGATCCGCAAGGTCGTCCGATGGCAGAACTTTGGATGGGCGCTCACCCGAAAAGCAGTTCGCAGGTGGAGAATGCCGCCGGTGAGAAAATTTCACTGCGCGAGCAAATCAGCGCCAATCTTGACGAGCAGTTAGGTAAAAAAGTCGCCAAACGTTTTGGTGAGTTGCCTTTCCTGTTCAAAGTATTGTGTGCCGATCAGCCGCTGTCCATTCAGGTTCACCCAAGTAAAGGCGCTGCCGAACTGGGTTACGCCAAGGAGAACGCCAATGGCATTCCTCTTGATGCCGCTGAACGTAACTACAAAGATCCCAATCACAAGCCGGAACTGGTTTATGCCCTGACGCCATTCCAGGCAATGAACGGTTTCCGCGAACTGCGTGAGATTGTTTCTTTATTGCAGCCGGTTGCCGGTGCGCATGCGCTGATTGCCAGCTTCCTCTCTTATCCTGATGTCGATCACCTGCGTACGCTGTTTGCCGGCTTACTGAGTCTGGAAGGCGAAGACAAATCTCGCGCGCTGGACGTGCTGAAATCCGTGCTGAGCAATCAGCACGGCGAGCCCTGGGACACCATTCGCAGTATTTCTGAATTTTATCCTGAGGATACCGGCCTCTTCTCTCCGCTGTTGCTGAACGTCATCACGCTGCAACCGGGCGAAGGCATGTTCCTGTATGCGGAAACCCCGCATGCGTATCTGAAAGGCGTGTCGCTGGAAGTGATGGCGAACTCCGATAACGTTCTGCGCGCCGGTCTGACGCCGAAATACATCGATATCCCGGAACTGCTGGCGAATCTGAAGTTCAACGCCAAACCGGCCAGCGAGTTGCTGACCACACCGGTGGAGAAAGGCGCGGAGCTCAACTTCCCGATCCCGGTCGAAGATTTTGCGTTCTCGGTTCACAGCCTGTCTGCGGAACCGCAAACGCTGGAGCAGAACAGCGCCGCCATCGTCTTCTGTATTGAAGGCCAGAGCGTGCTGGTGAAAGGCGATGAAACGCTGGTGCTCAATCCGGGAGAATCCGGTTATCTGTCTGCCAGCGAGTCGCCCGTTACGGTCAGCGGTAACGGACGCATTGCACGGGTGTTCAATATCCTCAGTAAATGATCAATTACTTAAACAAATTGAGGCTAATGGCCTCAATTTGATGAATTATTTACTGATTGAGCTACACTCAGGGGACTATTAACGCCGCAAGGCGTTTTTTGTTTTCGAGACATTTCATAAGGATAAACAGAGATATGAAGAAGTCGTTAGTCGCTGTAAGCGTCATTGTGGTCCTTGGCGCAGCCTGGACAGGCGTCTCGTGGTACACGGGTAAACTCATTGAGCAGCATATGGATGAGGAAGTCGCCGCAGCCAACACCCAGTTGCAGACTGCCTTCCCGAAAGCCGGTCTGAAAGTCAGCTATCAGGATTATCATCGCGGGCTGTTCAGCAGCAAACTGCGCATCGTTCTGCAACCTGACGCCGCTGCGGCTACCGCGGGTACCAGCGCGCTGAAAACTGGCGATGAAATCGCGTTTATCGAAACCATCGATCACGGCCCTTTCCCTGCGGCTCAGCTGAAGAAATTCAACCTGATCCCAAGCATGGCGTCGGTGCATTCAGAACTGCAAAACACGCCAACGCTGAAACCACTGTTTGACGTGACCAAAGGCCGTTCGCTCATCACCGCAGACAGCCGTGTGTCCTACAGCGGCGCAAGTTCTTCGGCTATCGACATCATTCCGGTGACTTACCAGAAAGAAGACAGCCAGCTGCAATTCTCCGGCGGTACGGTGAATGTGGATGTAGATAAAGAACTGACGGCGATGAAGCTGAAAAGTAACATCGACAGCGTAGCGATCACGTCTAAAAACCAGTGGGGCCAGCTTGAGAAAGTGACGCTTAGCGGTTTTGACATGGACAGCGATACCCAACAGGGTAAATTCCAGGTCGGTGTGGGCGATCAAAACCTGAACGTGAAACAGATCCTGGTTAACGTTGACGGTAAAGACGCCGTCTCGTTGGAAAACTTCAAGCTGGTGAGCAAATTCTCTGAGAACGGCAATAACATTGGCGGCCAGCAGGATTACACCCTTGATGCACTGAAAATTCAGGGTGCTGATTTCGGTTCTGCAAAACTATCCCTGAAGCTGGATAAGCTGGACGGTGCGGCTCTGAAACAGTTTGCTGATAACTACAACCAGCAATCGCGCGCCCTGCTGATGCAGCAAGGTGAACTGGATCCGCAGGTGTATCAACAACAAGCTGCTGACCTGGTGCTGGCAAACCTGCCATTACTGCTTAAAGGTAACCCGAGCATCAGCATTGCTCCGCTGAGCTGGAAAAACAGCAAAGGCGAAAGTACCTTCAACCTGCAGCTGGATCTGAAAGATCCGTCCGCAACGCCTGCACAAACTCAGGACCAGATGCTGTCTCAGCTGGTCAGCAAGATCGACGCTAAACTGTCCATCCCGCTGCCAATGGCGACTGAGGTCACCACGCAGGTCGCGAAACTGGAAGGTTACACCGGCGATGATGCCACCAAACTGGCACAGCAGCAGGTTCAGGGTATCGCAGCCATGGGCCAGATGTTTAAACTGACCACGGTCAAAGATGACACCATTTCCAGCAGCTTCAGCTATGCCGACAATCAGGTTGATATGAACGGTCAGAAAATGACGTTGCAGGAATTTGCCGGTCTGTTTGGCATCTTCGGCGGTTCTGTTGCTCAGCCACAGACAGAAGCCCCGGCGCCTCTGGCACCGCCGGTTGCACCGGTTCCGGCTCAGTAACTGACGCAACGCTGTTAAAAGGCGTTCTGAGCTGCAAATGAAAGAGGGGGATCATCCGATCCCCCTCTTTTTTATTTCATTTTTACGTCTTATTTAAAGTCAGCGTAAGGTGTTAAAGGCTGCGGAGGCATATCCAGATCGCCCTGCCATCCGCCCAGCGAATATCGGGCGTAAAGCAGATAGTGACTCGGCGTGTAATCTTTCGCCTGCTGAATGTCCACGCCTGCCCCGACCGTCCAGTGCGAACTCACCCTTCTTTCCAGCAGCGCCTGCACGGTATAACCGAAACCAGAACCGCTGCTGCCTGAATCAACCGCCGTTTTATCCGTTTCATTGTTCATCACCGTATCCGCCACCAGACTTTGGATCGGATAACGTGTCTGATCGCGGGTGGAGGAACGCGACCAGGAGACCGAACCGCCCAGCTGCCATGACCAGTTTTCGGTGCGCTGACGATAATTCACCGGTACCGCCAGAGAAAAATATTGCTGCGGGCTGTAATAACCGCCCTGTCCCAGCGTATAGCCGCTGAGATCTTTCTGGTAATGCCAGACCATCGAACTCAGGCCGACGGTCGCCCGCCGGTTATCTTCATTGATGACTTTGTAGTAATAGCCGCCCATCAGCCTTTCGCGGGTGTTATCCGCCACGTTCTCGCCGGTCAGCTGATGCGCGCTGAGATCGGCCCACACGCCGTTGGCCTCACCCTGGTCGTAACTCAGGCCGAGACTGGCACCGGTTGCGCGAACGCCACCCCAGGTGGTATTCGTGCCGGGGTCTTTCGCACCGGCAAAAGACAGTAATGAGCTGGAAATCGGTCGGCGTGAAACGGTGGTCGTCCAGCCGATTTGATGCCAGTCACCGCTGTACGCCAGCCCGCCGACCCAGTCCACTACTTCAAATCCGAGCGGCGTGGTGCCTAAATCCCCTTTCCATGTTTCGTTTTCCCAGCCTGCTGCCAGGCTCAGGCCGTTAGCATTCTGGCTGCGGTAACGGCGGCATTCAGATCTGATGTCGCCACAGGTGCCGAAGCTTTCATCATAATTGCCGTTCTGACCGTCAAACGTGCCCGCATCCATCCGCACCCAGTCGGCGCGCAGGAATCCGCGTCCATGATAGACCGGCATATCCGCCTGGAACATCATGGTGTTGGCCGTCAGATCGGATTTTCCCGGCGTGCCGCTTGATGTCCAGGAATCGTTATCCACCGTGAAATTCACATCCTGCTGACGGTATAAGTCATGGGCATCGGCGCGTATCCCGCGTTTCAACCAGTCGTCCGCGGCGTTATTACGGGTCAGACGGGTATAGCCGTCGTTGTCTTGCGGCACGCTGTCGGTTATCCCGCTTGCCACCATCGCCTGCCCGTAATCCTGACGCGCGAGATCCGGCTGACCGAGCTGCTGCTCGACATTCGCCGCATTGCGGTAAATCAGCGCCTTGTCCTGACCGGCCGGTTGCGAACGTGCAGATATCTTCAGTGGCTGTAATAACGCATAGGCTTTGGTCGTTTCACCGACGTCCAGCCAGGCGGTGGCGATGCGGCGTTGCTGATTAAAGCTGAGGCTTTCAGCGGAAAGATTTGCCTGCTGCAAGCGCTGTTTCGCCAGCGCCGTATTGCCCGATGCCAGTGCGGTATCAATGCCGGTGAACGTTTTATCGAGCCCGATACGCTGCGCCATTTCGCGCATATTGGCGTCCCACGTCGTTTCCGGCAGGGTGTGTAAATGGCGTAAAGCGGCATCGTCGCGATCTGAACCGGAGAGATACAGCGCATAAGCGTAGACCTGCTGCGGATCCGCCGGCTTCTTAGCAGCCAGATGTGCAAACGCCGCGTCGGCTTTCGCCGGTTCCCCCGCTTCGCGCAGCGCATTGGCGTAATGGTAAGTGCTCCAGACATCATCAGGATTGAGTTTCAATACCTCAGCATATCGGTTGGCCGCCTGATGCCACTGGCGCTCCGACACATATTTCTCTGCCTGCGCGGTCAGCATATCGCTTTGCAAACTCTTCTGACGATCGCTGAGTCTGGCTCGTGACGTCGCAGACAGGGTATTGAGATAATCGAGCGCCTTTTGCGGTGACTGACGCTGATAGATATTCACCAGCCCGCGCTCGGCGCTGCCGTTGTTGGGTTCGAGAGACAGTGCGCGGCGGTATGCCTGTTCGGCGAGCGGGTCTTTTTTGCGCATTACAGCGACGTCACCGAGGCCAATCTGCGCCCAGGGATCGCGGGTATCGGTACGTTGTGCCTGTTTATAGGCAGCCTCTGCCTGCTCAGGCTGCCCGGCTTTCAGTGCTTTATCACCCTGCTCGATTTTGAGCCAGTAACTGTTGGTCTGGATCAGACTGTTCCATTTGTCGGCGTTGTAGCCATTCTGTTCGGCAGCTTTGGCACGCTGAAACATCGCGAGCGCCTGCTGACGGTTACCCGAGCGGGAATACGCCAGCCCCATTGCGCCCAGAACTTCGGCGTCATTCGGTTGTTCCTGCAAGGCTTGCCTGAGCGGTGCAATCGCCGCCGTCGAACCGCCTTGCTCTATCTGCGCCAGCCCTTTGACGCGCGCCTGATAATGAGGATCTGCCAGCATGGCCTGCTGACGCTGCAGTTCCTGCTGCGCAGCAATCACCTGCGGGCCGGTATCAAAGGTGGCGATAAACTGCTGCAACGCATCGACGCTGGCATTGCCGACCGGCTGCGCCTTGATGCGCGCCAGCCAGAGATCCGCCGCCGGTGATCGCCCTTCATTGGTGGTGGCTACCTGTTTGACCAGACCGACCGCCTGGGCATTGTCTCCGGCATCAAAGGCCATTTGCGCCAGTTGCAGGCGCAGCTGAACATCACCGGGATACTGATTATTCAGTGTCTGAAGCTGCGCTTGCGCACGGGCTTTCTGCCCCGGAAGACGCGCGACTAACTGCCAGTATTCCACCGCTAAATCCAGCGTCGGCGGTTGCCCCTGAAACAGCGTGTCGTACTGCGCTTTGGCTTCATCGAGACGTCCGGCCGTTGCCAGTAAACGCGTCTGTTGCAGTTTTTGCTGCATTTCCGGTGAGGCGATGTGCAGGCTCAGTTGCGCCTGACGGTATTCGGCAGAGCCCGGCGCAACCTGCTGAATTTTCTCCAGCTGCTGTTTCGCCTGTGCCTGATTCCCTTCGCGCAGGAAAAGACGCAAACGGGCGGAAAGTACCTGCGGATTTTGCGGATCCATCAGTTCGAGTCGGAACAGCGACTGACGCACCAGATCTTCCTGATGGCTGGCCTCGCCGACCCGCACCTGTTCCAGCAACCATTGCTCTGGCGACACTACCGGCGCAGCGCCCGCCGGGGTGTGCAAAAGTACCAGCCCCAGTGTCAGGGCCAGTCGGTTAAAGGTGAGCGGCGTATTACGACAAGTTTTCACGCGCTTATTCCTGATCGTCTTCATGCAGGCGACGACGACTTAACGTTCGCAGACCGGTCCACAGCAGAATAGCCGCCAGAATCACCACGATCACTGCCATAAAGGCCAGTAAAACCGGATGGGTGGCCAGCGCATTCCAGACGCGCTCCCACCACGGCAGATGCCCGACGTAATAGGTATCGCCGACCCGCAGGCTGCTGGTACCGGAATCACGCACTACCGCCACGGAGCCATAAATCAGCGCGCGCTGTTTGGTATCCTGCAATGACGTGTTCAGCATGTCGAAACCCTGCTGACCGTTTGCCATCAGGGCCACCACGCTGCGCTGATCGAAATACGGCGACTGCAAACCGACGACAGCAGCAATTGGCCCCTGCGCGGTAATTTGCGCGCTGGCATCGACGCGGGCGTCGCTGGCCGGAGCGGTATTATCCGGCAACGGCGTCTGGCGGATTGGCGTATTGATTGCATCCCGTGCGGCGTTAATCAGCAGGTTGGCTTTCTTGTCATCCCGCATACTGTCATCACGTAAATCAGCAGGCAATGCGCCGATCACCAGCAAATCGGCATCGGTCGTTTTAGCTTTCGCTGCATCTTCCGTAAGGCCGACACCCAGCGCCGGATAACCGGTCAGCGCGCCGATATTCCCCATTGCATTCAGCAACGTGGTCAGCTGCACCGGCTGCGGCTGTGGCTGAACGACTACCAGCGTCTGAGACAAATCCGCCATCCGGCTGAACGGGAAACCGGCGTTGGCGAATGCGCGCAGATCCGGCATCGCCATGAAGTGACGGTAACCGGAGAAATCAATGGTCGAGCTGTCGTCGATCACCACATGATTGGGCACTGTCGTATAGGTTTCGCAGCGACCTTCCGTACCGCTCGCCAGCAGCGAGGTGTAATCAAAATCAAAACGCATCTGGTTTACCGCGCCGAGTTTCAGCGCCGGAATATTCAGGTCTTTGCTGCCATCGAGCAGCCCCTGCAACAGTGACAGATGCAACAATTGTGAATCTTCATCGTGACCGGTTTTGAGGGTCAGATCCTGCATAAACTGGTTATTCAGGCTGATGCTCAACCGCGAGGTGTTTTTCAGCTGCGGCGAGGTGTAGCGGTACTTAAGCCGCATATCAATGCCTGAACTGCTGATGAGGAACAGATCCGGCGGCAAATTAATATTCAGGGTGATCGGGTTAGGCTGAATACCGTCCGACTGTAACTGTTCGGCGTACTGTTTCAATTCCCCGAAATTCATCGGGCGGTCGGTACGCACCCAGTTTGGCGCATCGTAAGGCTGACGGGCCTGAATCTGTTCGACTTTATCCACGCCCACGGTCTGCCCGCGGAACAGGATATTCCCCTGCGCAATCCCTTTCACGGCGGTCAGCAAATCCTGATCGTCGCGACCGAGAACCAGCAGCATTTTAACGTACGGATTATCCGGATGACTCATCATCTCCACTACCGGTCCTTTCACCGGCGGCAGATCTTTGAGGAAATCCGGGCGCTTATCGTTGGTGGCGAAAATCACCCCGTGGCTGTCCGGCAACTGGTTATAAAGCGCAGGGAACGACTGACCGCGCCACTGCGCTTTTGTGCCGAACCATGAGGCCAGAATGGCCGCCGCCTGTTGTTGCGTGGCATCAGGGGACGCCGCAAAGACCATCGGCAGATCCAGCGGACGGCTGTCACGCGCATCGAAGAACGGCACCGGGAAATGCGCCAGATCGTTACTCAGCGGCAGCTTCTGGTATTGCAGGCTGAGCAAACTGCCCTTGCCGAGCTCCAGCCACAGCGTGCTGTTGGCCGGGTTCTCACAGACGTTTTGATAATGGCCAATGAACTCCAGACGGATGCGGTTGAAGTCGGTGACGTAGCGCGGATCAATCGTCATTTGCAGGTGGTTTTTCTTACCAAGCTGGTCTTTATTGATGACTTCCACGCCCATCAATTGGTCGTTGAGATACACCTTGAGGTGCGACTGGACCGGGATAAGCGACGGCGACGGCGTGAATTCCAGATTCAGCGTGGCCTGCGTCACCACTTCATCACTGCGCACACCGAACTCAATCTGCCCGTTGGGCTGAATGCCGCGCAAGGTAATCGCGCCTGGCGTCGGCGCCACATCGGCAAATGGCAACGTCAGGCTGCGCACCGGTGCGCCGGGGATAATCATCGGATTGACCGCAGGCGCAACCATCGGCAACGCTACCTGAGGTGCGCTTGTGTCCGCCTGAGGTGCGATGGCCGCAGCCTGCTCACTGAACGCGGGCGCCACAGAACCCAAAGCCAGCGTCATCAGCGCGGAGGCCACTAAAGTCGTCAAAGGAAGTCTTTTCATTATTTTGTCATCATCAGGGTTGATTCATCAGGCTGAACGGACAGCGGCGGATTACGTGGGGCGAAAGACAATAGCCAGCTGCCAACCGACTGGGTTTTGGCGGCCAGCGGACGGTAGCGTTGCGGGGCGATATCCAGCATGCGCAAATAACCGCGAATACCCAGCCCCAGCACTTCGCGCAGACTTTCCATTGGCTTGTCTTCCGGGAAACTGTCCTCACGCAATACCCAGCTGTCTGCCCGGGCAAACGTACATTGAATGAAATCGATGTGTTGTTGTGTGGTTAACGGTTGCAACTGCATGCCCATGCTTTTGCCAAACACGCGGCTGACCTGAACCGGGAAAGCATATTCCTGTAAACCACGATGCAGAATTAAAGTGACATTGTCACCGGCATTAAAATAGCTGGCACTGTCGGTTTCCAGCCCGACGCCGTTGTCGGAGTAGTCCTGAACGGTACACACATACAGGTGACCGTCCGGGCGCAGTAAGGATGCGGGCATTTTGGCTTCGACGCGGTGGGCCTGACGCACCTGCTTGGACTCAAACGCCACAGCAATCGCGCCGCCCAGAATAATCATGTTGTAAATCACCCACGCCATGCTGACCAGCACAGTCAGCACTTCATCTGCCTGGCCGTAAATCATGCGATAAATACCGAAGAACAGCCCGGCCAGATTGAGAAGCATCAGCACCTGATAAGGCCGGCTGATTTTCCAGTCCACGTAAGCATGCTTATTCAGCCCCCCTTTGGCGGTGACGTTAAAGGTACCGGCATGAGGGTTAAACAGCGCCACGGTCGTCGGCCTGGCGATATACCAGGCCAGCACCGTTTCATAGATTTCATTCCAGAAGGAGTGACGGTATTTCCCCTGCACGCGGGAGTTCGTCAGGCTGGCGTGGATCATATGCGGCAGCACGTACAGCGCGATAGCAAAGGCCGGCGCGTATATCACGTAGGCATGCATCAGCAGAAACGCCAGCGGCGCGGTGAGGAAGATAAGACGAGGAATACCGGCCAAAAAGTGCATCATGGCGTTGGCATAACACAGCCGCTGCGCCAGTTTCAGCCCCTTACCAAACAGCGGATTATCCAGACGGAAGATCTGCACCATACCGCGCGCCCAGCGGATCCGCTGACTGACGTGCGCCGCCAGGCTTTCTGTCGCCAACCCGGCCGCCTGTGGAATGCGGATATACGCCGAACTGTAACCGTGGCGATGCATTCGCAGCGAGGTGTGCGCATCCTCGGTCACCGTTTCTACCGCAATGCCGCCGATCTCATTGAGCACATCGCGACGCAGCACTGCACAGGAACCGCAAAAGAAGCTGGCGTCCCAAAGATCGTTGCCGTCCTGCACCAGCCCGTAAAACAGCTCACCTTCATTGGGCGTGCGACGCATGCGCCCGAGGTTACGTTCAAACGGATCCGGCGAGAAGAAGTGATGCGGCGTCTGCAACATGCTGAGTTTTTTGTCTTTGAAGAACCAGCCGACGGTCAGTTGCAGGAAAGAACGGGTCGGCACGTGGTCGCAGTCAAAAATCGCCACCAGCTCACCCTTCGCCTGTTTCAGGGCATGATTGATATTCCCCGCTTTGGCATGCTCGTGGGTTTCGCGGGCGATGTATTTAATTCCAATCTCATGGGCGAAATCGGCAAACTCCTGCCGGTTGCCGTCATCAAGCAGATAAATTGTCAGCTTGTCCCGAGGCCAGTCCAACCCCAGTGCGGCATACAGCGTCGGTTTCACTACGCTGAGATCTTCGTTATAAGTGGGGATCATCAGGTCAACGGTGGGCCACGTCGAGACATCCACCGGCATCGGCACAGGTTTACGGTTCAGCGGCCAGATGGTCTGGATGTAACCGAGCACCAGCACCGTCCATGAATAGGTTTCAGCGAACAACAGCAACAAGCCGCAGGTCAGGCTCAGAGGATCGTCCCAGTTGAGGGTCGAGGTATAGCGCCACCACAGATAGCGGCAGGAAATGGTCAGCGACAAAACGATCATCATCAGCGCCGGAAAACGGCCGGGAATGCGGCGGATAAGCATCGCGATGCTCCACAGCAGCACCACAAAAACAAACTGCGCCGTGTAGCCGAACGGCTGTGAAATACAAAACATCGCCAGAACCAGCGCCACAATACCGGCCAGCAGCATCAGCACTCGTTTCACTGCGCGATTGAGCGTACTCACACGGCGGATGACGCGAGCCTCCAGCGGATTCTGCTCCACTTTAACCGGCAGCGCTTCCAGCCAGCCATAGACTTTGTCACGCAACTGCTGCGGCCAGCGCACGTAGGTAAAACGTTCACGCACACCGTTGGAAGGAAGGATGATCAGCAGCCACAGGCTTTGCAGCACATAGCGCAACGGGTCAGCGAACTTCGGGTGTTCGGCAGAAATCTGCGGATACCAGCGCGTGCGATGTGAATTCACGCGCTGCCATGACGGAGATTCAAAACGCAAGAATAACCAGCCCACGGTAACGCAAAACACCATGACGGCGGCAGCGCTGCGTGATGCGTGATGGCTGCGGTACTGACGATAACGCGCCTGCAATCCTGATATCACCGGTGGCAACAGCAACAGGTTCAGCAGGCGGCTCATACTCTGGCGCTCCGCGGATCGTTTTTGCTGCGCAAATGCAGTAAGCACCAGTTCGCCAGCGTATTTAATTCGCGGCTGATTTTGCTGTTCGCATTCCACTCGCCCACCGGTTGTTTGGCCGCAAGGGATTCGGCCATCGCTTCGTCACGGTGCAAAATCGTCGGAATCAGTGGCGCGAGTGTCTCCTGCCACAACAGCAAAATATCCTGTTGTAACTGGCTTGAAGTGATGAACTGATTGACCAGATAGCGGCCATTTTTTGGCAGCGACTGCTGGTGCAAACGGACGTGCGACTGCGTGTCCGCGTGCAGCAAAATCAGCGTACTGTCAGCCACCGATTGTGCGGGGAGTGGATCCGAAGACGGGGAGTCGATGAGGATCCAATCATAGACACCGGTATTCTTAAGCTGTGTGATGGCCCGTGACCAGTCGAAATCAGCCACCCGATCGCCTGAAGGCGAAACGTGACCGTAAGGCAAAAAATCAAGATGGGAGTGATAACGCATGGCCGCGGCGTGCCATGGCTCGCCAGCATGATGAGCAGACTGCCACCCGCGCCCCTCGTCAAAGGGCATACCAAAATGCAAACGCAACATATTCTCCGGTGAGAAGTCGATCACCAGAACTTTTTCATTCAACTTCGCAAGAGCCCAGGCCAGTGCGGCGGTGACAGACGTCGTGCCGCTCCCCCCGCGAAAACCCTGTAACGCGATAACTGCCATACTTATTTTTTCTCCGCGTCGGGTGGGAAACGTTCGTCAAATTTTGCCAGCTCTGCGAGCAACGGCCAGCGTGACATCAGCTGCGGAATTTTCTCTTTACGGGCTATATCGACATAATTTAATTCTGATACAGAAAAAAGGTGACTCAGTGCAAAGAAATCATCGTCTTTACCCGGTTCGGATTCGTCTGAGTCTATAATATTGGCGTTCATTCTTTCCCCTTCCTGCATTCACTCAAAAACTCACACCCTTCTCCGGCCAGAATTCAGCGACCCTGTAGGCTTTTTAGTATCAAACATTATTGTGAAGATTTATGATTATTTAATGTAGCAATGATAGAATTTATTATACTCACATTTATCAACGTGTCCCAAGTGGGTTTCCATCGAAAACGAATATAAGCAGATTAACTCTATGGCACTCTCCTTTTCATTGGGCATGAAGCAATTCTGGAATGGATTAGCGGAAATGCAAAATCGGGGTCTTTACTGGGTCAATGCGGACAGTCAGGAGGCCGCGTATCGGTTGTGCGGGCAAGTTATTGAGGCACAGCAAGGCATTGCACGAGTGAATGTTCTTTTTTCGGAACACAATTTAGTTTGCAATGATCCGCAAAAAAGACTAGCTGAAGATGATGTTCTTTTAACCTCTTTGAAAGAAACGCCTAAACAGATTGCTTATTATCAGCTGACCAATGGAAAGAAACCCTTTCTGGCATTGCCGGCTGATATTAACCGTTTACGTCATACGCAATCCTCATTGATGATTTTATTGCTCCCTGCCAGTTCATGGCTCACGTTAAACGATAAACAACTTACCCGTTGGGTACGTGAAATCAGCGATACCACTGATAACAAAAACAGCACCTGTCTTATTCTCTGCTATGGCGCGGGTATTAATGCGATTAAAACCCAGCTGCATTTATACCATCGCCAAATATGTGGGTTAGCCGAACTTAAAACCGATGTGGAACCCAATCAGTGGGGCGTGTCGTGGTGGCATGACAATGTCGTGTCAGAAGCCAATACTCTTTACCCGCTGAGCGCGCGCAAAACCGGCTGGGAAATTCTGAAAAATACCCCGGCGTCAGTGGCTGAACAAACCGGTGATGACCAGTGGATGTTACTGGCTGAACGCTCCGTGCTGGAAGGCGCCCCCTCGCTTTCCGAACGCTGGTTTTTGTTTGATGATAACGCAGCGCTGGCAGAAAGAGCGGCGCATGCCCGTGCCGCAACGGTTATATTTGCCCTGGCCGGAAACGATGAGGTGGAAGTTATGGCGCGGCAGATCCATCGCCTGCGCATGCAGCGCGGTAACGGTTTGAAAATCGTTATTCGCGAAATGAACTCCTCGCTGCGTTATGTCGATCAACGTTTGTTGCAGGCCTGCGGGGCAAACCTGGTGGTTCCACACGCAGCGCGCCTCTCCAACTTTCTGACTTTGCTCGACGATCTGCAAAACCTTAGCTTCACCCGCCATGTTCCGGAAGATATTGAGGTGCTGCTCGACAGCCGTTTACCCACGCACCATAAAGGCTATCTGCCACTGCCGGTATTTTGCAGCGTGATGAAAGATATCTGGACGCACGCCTCTCTCGCCACCGAATCACGCGGGATCCTTATCTCCCTGCGACCGGCCATCGGCATCAGCCCGCAGCAGGCGGTAACACTGTGTTCGCTGCGCCGCGACGGGGATATCCTGACCGTCACGGAAAAACATCTCTATCTGTTCCTGTCCAATTGCCTGGTCAGTGATGTCGACAGCGTGCTGGCATTTCTCTTCAATCTGCCGGTTAAAGACGTTTTTACCAGCCAGACCTTCTGGAGTCAGGAACTGGATATCCAGTCCGAGGTCCGCCGTCTGGCCGCCAAACCGCCGATGCCGCAGCCGGTTCTGCCAGCCGAAGCTTATACCGCTCATAAAATTGAACCGCTGAAACGCGCCCCTGTGCATCAGCCCGTTCCCATTACGCTGGCCATCAGTGATGCGCCCGCGATAAAGACACCGGAACTCTGACATGAATATCAGCGACATCATTGAGATTTTTATCCTGGCGGCGATCCTTTTTATCCCGCTGGGTTATGCGCTGCGCAGCCGTGTGCCGCGCTGGAAAAACCAGCTGGCTGCACGTTTTTTCAAACCGCGCTATTTAACACCCATCACCATCAGCATGGTCAATAAGCACCGCCAGCGCGCCGCGCAGGCAGAAGCGTCTCCTGCTACAGGGAAATCCAAAACGTCACTATGAAAGCATCACAACCTTCTGCACCGCGTTTGCGGGTCTGGCAATCCTGGCGCGGCCTCGGCGCCTGGAACTACTATTTTTTGCTCAAATTTGTACTGCTTTGGCAGGGTTATCTGAATTTTGATGCGCTAAGTAACCTGATTTTCGCCGCCGTGCTGTTATTCCCGCTGCCTTCCTTACGAGTGCACCGCTGGCGTCAGTGGATTGCCCTGCCATTCGGGCTGGCATTGTTGTATCACGACACCTGGCTGCCGGGCTGGCGCTCGATTGTCAGTCAGGGCGCGGACGTTACCGGTTTCAGTATGGGCTATTTGCTGGAGCTGGCTGATCGCTTCATCAACTGGCAGTGGATCGGCGTCGGTTTCGCCCTGCTGGTGGGGTATCTGTTCGTCTCACAGTGGATCCGCCTGACGACCTTCACCGTCGCCGCGCTGCTGTGGGTGAATTTGAGCTTCCTCGTCACCCCGTTTTTCGCATCAAAGCCGGTAACGGCAGCAGTGCAACCGACGGTAACCGCACAGCCCGTTGCCGCGTCCGGCACGGACAATAAGGTCAACGGCCCGCCGACGGATGCCAATCTCAGCGCCTATTTAGAGCAGTTCTACCAGAACGAAAGCCGGCGGACGGTGCGTTTCCCGGACGCCCTGCCTGCTGACGCGCAGCCGTTTGATCTGCTGGTGATAAATATCTGTTCACTGGCCTGGGCGGATCTGGACGCGGTTAATCTTTCCACTTCCCCGCTGTGGTCGCGTTTTGATTATGTGTTCAGCAATTTCAACTCGGCGACCGCCTACAGTGGCCCGGCGTCCATCCGCCTGCTGCGCGCCAGCTGTGGCCAGCCATCGCATCACAATTTGTATCAGTCCGCCGGACAGCAATGCTATCTGTTCGACGATCTGGCGCGTCTGGGCTTCACTTCCCAGCTGGCAATGGATCACACCGGCGAGTTCGGTAACTACATCGGCAACCTGCGCGACGACGCCGACATGAAATCCCCGCTGATGTCGCAGGCAGGTCTCGGCCATGAGCTGACCTCTTTTGACGGTTCGCCTATCTTCAACGACGGGCAGTTATTCACCCGCTGGCTGGAGAATCAGGAAAAAGCCGGTACCGCGCGCACTGCGACGTTCTTCAACCTGATCCCTTTACATGACGGCAACCGTTACGTCGGCAGCAACAAAAGCGCCGACTACCGCAGCCGTGCCACAACCCTGCTCAACAATCTGAATACCTTTATGGATCAGCTGGAAAAATCAGGCCGTAAAGTGATGCTGGTGGTGGTTCCGGAGCACGGCGCGGCGCTGGTTGGCGATAAAATGCAGATTTCCGGCCTGCGCGATATCCCAAGCCCTGGCATCACGCACATCCCGGTCGGCGTGAAATTCTTTGGCATGCAGGCGCCGCACAGTGCCTCACCGATGAAGATCGACGCGCCAAGCAGCTATCTGGCCATCGCCGAAATGGTGTCCCGCGCCGTGGACGGCAAAGTCTTTACCAGCCCGTCAATGGACTGGAAAACCTTCAGCGCCAACCTGCCGCAGACACCACTGGTTTCAGAAAATGAAAACGCCGTGGTAATGGAATATCAGGGGAAAGTCTACATCCGGTTGAATGGCGGAGGCTGGGTACCGTATCCGAGTTGATTGTGCGGGATGGCGCTGCACAATCGCCGTAATGAGCACAGTGGTGAGGAAAGCCCGGTCAGACGACCGGGCTTTGTACTTTAGGAGGTAACCAATCGAGTTAAAGGTCAATAACGGCTAAAATCTGATTTGCGCCCGGCCCTGCGGGCGCATTTGTCTTCTCACCGCTACAAATCGGACAAGACCTGCCGCAGGTTGATTTCTCCCGCATCCGCATCATCAAGGTCTAACACACCTTCCAGATCGTCGAGATGCTCCTGCATGATTTCCGCCGCCTGCACGGTGTCTCCCGCTTCCAGCGCGTTGATGATCGCTTCGTGTTCATCGCACTGGCAGGAAGGCACTTCGTTACGCTGATAAAGCGCCACGATAAGCGAACTGCGCACCATCAGATTCGACAGGATTTCACTCAGCACGCTATTGCCACAAATCTCACCGAGGATCAGATGAAACTCGCTGAGCTCACGCACGATGGCGCGGCGGTCTTCTGAAGCGGTGGCAACACGTTCGTTACGCATATGACTACTGATCCGCTGACGATGAGTGCGCATGACGTCTGGTGTAATGCTCTCAACAATTGCCCGCTCGATGGCGCGGCGGGCGATAAACACTTCACGGGCTTCTTTTGCGGTAGGCTGAGACACCATCGCGCCGCGGTTGGGTTCGATGGTCACAATGCGCTGCATGGCCAGACGCTGAAGCGCCACCTGAACGTGGTTGCGATTTGCCCCCAGCGCGTCAACCAGCTGAGACTCCACCAGACGTGTTCCGGGGCGCAGCCTTTGCTGAGCGATGGCTTTCGATAAAATTTCGGCGATTCGCTGAACTTCCAGCTGTTTAGCAGTGGTGGTGTTAGTGCTCATGGAATGCGATATAACCTCTTATGCCGGTCTTTACATCAACGCTTTATTTGCGCCTAAATTAGCACTCTTTAGGGAGGATTTCAGTCGTAAATCATGCACAGGATTGTTACAAAGCCCGCACATATCTCTCACCAAACTTATCGTTGAGACATATCAAAACACTGCCTCCCCGATTTTCCGGGAAGACAGTGTCAGAACGGAGGGAAATGAATACGAGAGTTAAAGGGTGACTGCATCTCTGACCGGCGTATCTCCGCCGCGTAACTCCCACTGTTTGCCGGTGCTTGACGCCGTTTGTAGTACGGCGACCACCACCAGCGCCACATCCTCACGGGTCACTTCACCTCTGCCAGCATGTTCGTTTAAGGTGACAAGCCCGGTGGCGGCATCATCGGTTAACGGCCCAGGACGGATGATCGTCCAGTCCAGCCCGCTTTTGCGCAGTTCGATATCGGCATCGCGTTTGGCTTCAACATAGGCTTTCCAGACCGGGTCGGTATCCGGCTTTAGCGGGTCATCCACACCTATCGCTGAAATCTGCACATAACGGCGTATCCCTGCCAGCTGCGCAGCCTGCGCAAGAAGGACAGAGCCCGCGTAATCGACGGTATGTTTGCGTTCAGCTGTAGAACCACCTCCGGCGCCGGCGGCAAACACAACGGCATCTGCGCCTTTGAGCCCGTTCGCCAGTTCTTGCGCGCTGGCATTTTCGATATCTACAAGCACAGGGTCTGCACCCAGCGCTTCCATCTGCGTTAACTGTTCTGGTTTACGCACGATGCCGATTGCTTCCAGCCCCTGCGCCCGCAAATGTTTAATGATCAGTTTGCCTATCTGACCGTGTGCTCCCACGATTGCAACTTTAGTCATTACGCCTCCTGACGTTTTTCATTCCAGTTTATTTCCCTTTAACTGTAGCACATCGAATTTCACGCTTTGTAAGCGAGCGGAGCCGCCACTGTGACTTCTTTCGCCGGTGCTTTGGCACTTTTTAGTTTAAAAAACGCCATTGATTTGCGCGTGCGCCCCATAGGCTGCAATAAACTCCCCGGCGATCGCCACGGCGATTTCTGCCGGAAGTTTTCCACGCACGTCGGGCAACCCAATCGGACAACGCATGCGGATCAGTTGCTCTGCTGAAATCCCTTTACCGGATAAACGATAGTCGAAGCGTTTTCGCTTGGTTTCGGAGCCGATCAGGCCGAAGTAGCGAAAATCGCCGCGTTTGAGGATCCGCTCGCTCAGTGCAAAATCCAGCTGATGATCGTGAGTCAGAACCATGAAATAGCTGCCCGCGGGCATCTGCGCCACCGTGCCTTCAGGTTCTTCGTCTACGATGCAGGTAATCTGTGCATCGACCTGCGCGGGGAATTCGCTGGCGCGGGCATCCACCCAGGTGATGCGGCACGGCAGTGTGCTGAGAATATTCACCAGCACCCTGCCGACGTGGCCTGCGCCGTACACCACCACCTGTGGTTGCGGATGTCCCAGCGGTTCAAGCAGCACCGAAGCCATTCCGCCGCAGCACTGTCCCAGTCGTGCGCCCAGCGAAAAGCGTTCAAAACGGCTGTTCTGTTCGCCCTTTTGCAGCATCTCGCGGGCAATCGCCGTGACCTGAAATTCCAGATTGCCGCCGCCCAGCGTGTAAAAAAGCTGGTCAGCGGTGATCAGCATTTTGCATCCCGCATCCCGCGGCGTCGAACCCTGCTGATCGACCAGCGTTGCTACTACGCAGGGTTCGCCACGGGTTTGCAGATCGTGTAAACGGGTCACCCAATCATCAGTACGCATGAGAACCTCCGTTAGCTGACCATTTTATCAACGATATTCGTGACAACGTCACCTGAGAATCGCAGCTGATTCACCCCGCTAAGCACCCGTTCAGGCGTGGCAGGCGCATCGATGTGCGGGTGGACGCGATAATCGGCAAGACTGGCCACTGCGTCTTTGATCGCACACCAGACCGAAACGCCGAGCATAAACGGCGGTTCCCCGACGGCTTTGGAATGGAACACCGTGTCTTCCGGGTTCTTGCGGTTCTCCACCAGCTTCACGCGCAGATCCTGCGGAATGTCACCGATTGCCGGAATTTTGTAAGCCGCCGGACCGCTGGTCATCAGCCGCCCTTTATCATTCCACACCAGTTCTTCGGTGGTCAGCCAGCCCATGCCTTGCACGAATCCGCCCTCAACCTGCCCGATATCAATGGCCGGATTCAGCGAATCTCCGACATCGTGCAGGATATCGGCGCGCAGCAGTTTGTATTCACCGGTCAGCGTATCCACCAGGACTTCGGCGCAAGCCGCCCCGTAGGAGAAGTAATAGAACGGATGCCCGGCCGCTTTGCTGCGATCGTAGAAAATTTTCGGCGTTTTGTAATAGCCGGTGCTGGAAAGCGGCACCTGATTGAGCCAGCACTGAGTGGCGACCTGCTCAAAACTGAAATACAGATCTTTCACTCTTACCTGACCGTTGCTGAATTTCACGTCAGTTTCAGCCGCATCGTGGACGCGCATCAGCATCTCAACCATCCGCCCTTTGATGATTTCAGCAGCATTTTGCGCGGCTTTGCCGTTGAGATCGGCACCCGATGACGCGGCGGTCGGCGAGGTATTCGGCACTTTGCCGGTGTCGGTGGCGGTTATCTGAATACGGCTGATATCCACCTGAAAGACCTCGGCGACAACCTGTGCCACTTTGGTATTCAGCCCCTGACCCATTTCGGTGCCGCCGTGGTTGAGCTGAATACTGCCGTCGGTGTAGACCAGCACCAGCGCCCCGGCCTGGTTAAGAAAGCTGGCGGTGAATGAGATGCCGAATTTCACCGGCGTCAGCGCCAGACCTTTCTTCAGATACGGATTTACACGATTAAATTCAGTGACAGCGTCACGTCTGGCGGCGTATTCCGCACTCTCTTCCAGCTGCTGCGTCATTTCCTGCAACAGGTTTTGCCCGATGGGCTGATGATAATGTGTGACGTTGCGGGTTTCCTGTCCGTAGTAGTTGTTCTTTCGTACTGTCAGCGGATCTAACGCCAGCTCGCGGGCAATGTGATCGACGATATGCTCGATCGCCACAATCCCCTGTGGGCCGCCAAATCCGCGGTAAGCGGTGTTCGACGCCATATTGGTTTTACAGCGATAGCCGGTGATCAGCGCATCACCGAGGTAATAGGCGTTGTCGGAATGGAACATGGCGCGATCGACGATAGAACCGGACAAATCCAGCGAATAGCCACAGTTGGCGGCCAGTTTGATGTCGATGCCGTGGATCACGCCGTCGTCATCAAAACCCACATCGTAGCTGACGTGAAACGGATGGCGTTTACCGGTGATCAGCATGTCGTCCTGCCGCGCCAGCCGCATTTTCGCCGGACGTCCGGTGAGATGTGCCGCCAGCGCTGCCAGACAGGCCGTGCCCGCCGCCTGGGTTTCTTTACCGCCAAACCCACCGCCCATGCGGCGCATATCCACCACCACTTTGTGCATGGGCAAACCCAGCACCGACGCGACCAGCTTTTGCACTTCGGTCGGGTGCTGCGTCGAGCTGTACACCAGCATCGATCCGTCTTCACCGGGCATCACCGAGGCAATCTGCGTTTCCAGATAAAAGTGCTCCTGACCACCGATTTCCAGCTCGCCCTGCAAACGATGTTTCGCTGAGGCCAGCGCCATCTGCGCGTCGCCGCGTTTATGCTGATGGGGTTCCTCGACGTAATGTTCAAGGGACAGCGCCTGTTTAATGGTCAGCACAGCATCACGCACCTGATACTCCACTTTCGCCAGCGCGACGGCGGCGCGGGCAGCCTCCATCGACGTGGCAGCAACCACCAGCACTATCTGCCCCACGTACTCCACGCGGCCCAGAGCCATCAGCGGATCGCCATGGGTAAGAGGTGCGATATCCAGATTGCCCGGCACATCTTCTGCCGTCATCACCCGCACCACGCCGGGCACGGCATAACAAGGTTCGGTATCGATATGCACAATATCGGCGTGTGCATGCGGGCTGAGCAGCGGCACAAGATGTAACTGATTGGGAAATCCCAGACGATCATCCACGTATACGGCCTCGCCGCTGACGTGTTTATCGGCGCTTTCGTGACGCTGACTTTTTCCAACACCGCTTTGTAAACCGGCGCGGAACAGCGCTTCCATCTGCTGTTGCGAAAGTTCAGGTTTGGATTCAGACATAGTGAGTTACCCGCATCAGCGTTTCAGGAGAGGTCATTTCGATGTGACAGCGGCGCAGCAGATTTTTTGCCACCTGTATGCGGTATTCGCGGCTGGCACGAAAATCGCTGATCGGCGTGAAATCCCGTTCCAGCGCCTGACACGCACGCTCAATTGTCGCGGTCTGCCACGGCTGACCGAGCAGTTGTGCCTCACAGCCGGACGCGCGCTTCGCCACTTCCGCCATTCCGCCAAAAGCAATACGGGCATGGATGACCACGCCGTTTTCCACTTCGATGTGCAGCGCGGCGCACACCGCTGAAATATCGTCTTCAAGCCGTTTCGAGACTTTATACACCCGCAGCTGACGCGCCGCTGAGGTCGCACGCGGAATGCGGATTTGCTCGATAAACTCACCAGGCTGCAATGCCGTTTTGCGGTAACCGAGGAAAAACTGATCCAGCGGCAATTCGCGGTGCTGCGAGCCAAGCCGCAGCAGCAGCGTAGCACCCAGTGCCAGCAAGACCGGGCCGCCGTCACCGACAGGCGACGCATTGGCAATATTTCCACCGAATGTGCCCTGATTGCGGATCTGCTCCGATGCAAAGCGTTCGAGCAGATGGCAGAATTCGGGAAACTCTTCGCGCAGCACCGGCAAACACTGGCTGAGGGTGGCCGCTGCGCCAATATGAATAGCCTGACCGGTCAGCGTAATCTCTTTGAGGGCATCGATATGGCTGAGGGAAATCAGTTTCGGCAGCCGCTGGAAGCGTTGTGTGACCTCCAGCGCCAGGTCGGTGCCGCCAGCCACCAGACGCGCATCCGGCTCTGCGCAAAATAACTGCGCCAGCTGTTCGATATTAGTCGGTTCTTCACTGGCAGACATCGCGCGCAGTTTTTGCAGCGTATTCAGCGCATCCGCATCAAACTGATCGGCCTGCGGCTGCTGGCAGATGTCTTTCGCCGCCGCCATGATCGGGCGATAGCCGGTGCAGCGACAAAGATTGCCGGAAAGCGCCTGCTGCGTGTGTTCAACATCAAATACCGGGCGTTGATTTTCCAGCGCAACTTTTTTTTCTAAAGCGAACAACGACATGACAAAACCCGGCGTGCAAAAACCGCACTGCGAGGCGTGATTTTCCACCATCGCCTGCTGGACGTGATGCAGTTCGCCGCGATGTTTCAAATCTTCCACGGTGATCAGCTGTTTTCCATGGACCGCAGGCATAAACGTCAGGCAGGCGTTGACCGTGCGGTAGTTGAGCGCATCGCCTTGCGGTTCAGCCAGCACTACCGTGCACGCGCCGCAATCACCGGATGCACAACCTTCCTTGGTGCCGCAGCGACCGGCGTTCTGCCGCAGGTACTGCAATACCGTGGTATCGGCCGGAAGACTGTTTTCGGTGTGGATCCTGCCGTTCATTAAAAATTGGATCATGCGCCTTCTCCCTTTTTACAGCCGTTCAAAATCAGCGTGGTGACTTCTGCAATGATGTGCTCGCGCGCTGCGTTATCGCCTTCAAAATCTCTGTACATATGCTTCACCTGCACCGCAAAATCCGCGTAATACTGCGTCACCGCCCAGATGTGCATGATGAACAGACGCGCATCCAGCGGACGAATTTTCTGCTGGGCGATCCATCCCTGGATCAGGTTTTCCTTGCCGGTAATGTTCGCCGTCGCCTGCGGCCAGTATTTGTGCAAATAGTGCCCGCCGCCCAGCACCTCGCTGGTGAAAATGCGCGAAAGCTCAGGCTGGTCAAAGGAGAAGTTCAGCTTGTTGCGGATATACCGGCTAAGCACCGCGTCCGGTTCGCTGAGTGTCGGGTCGAACTGGATGATGTCACCCCAGACTTTCAGCACCTTTTGCAGCAGCTCTTCGTACAATTCCTCTTTACCGGCGATGTAGTAATGCAGCTGAGCTTTTTTAAGCCCGGCACGCCGGGCGATGGCCTGCGTGGTCGCCCCCTGAAAGCCCTTTTCACTGAATTCCGCAATCGCTGCCGCGTGAATATTTTCCAGCGTACGCTCGCGTGCCAGGCGGATTTTGCCGCCCGATTCGTTATTCATCATGAACGTTCCCTCGCGTAGGCCAGTTCGCCGTCGATATAGGTGCAGAACACGTTGCGGTCGTCACCAAGGGTCATCAGCACAAACAATTTTTCGGCCAGCGTTTCGCTGTTAGCGGCGCGCAGTTTTTGCAGTGCGCTGACGCCCGGCTCGAGCACCACGAAATCCGCCTCTTTACCGGCATTGAAATTCCCGATTTTGTCATCGAGGTGCAGCGCCCGCGCGCCGCCGAGCGTGGCGTGATAAAACGCTTCAAAGGCGGATAAGCGGTAACGTTGCAGTTGCCCGACCTTATAAGCTTCCGACAGCGTTTCCAGCATGTTGAAGGTGGTGCCTGCGCCGACGTCAGTGCCCATACCGACGCGGATCTGTTTCTCCCAGGATTTCTGCAAATTGAACAGGCCGCTGCCAAGAAACAGGTTGGAGGTCGGGCAGAAGGCGATGGTGGAATCGGTGTCGTGCAGGCAATCCCACTCGCTGTCATCCAGATGCAGACAGTGCGCAAACACGCAACGTTCACCGGTCAGGCCGTACTGATGGTAGACATCCAGATAGTGCTGATGCGCCGGGTGCATCTCCTTCACCCAGGACAGCTCCGCGACGTTTTCGCTCAGATGGGTATGCAGATAAACGTCCGGGAATTCCTCTTTCAGCAGGCGGACTTTTTGCAGCAACTCTGGTGAGGATGTCGGCGCAAAGCGCGGCGTCAGCGCGTAACTCAGCCGCTGACGGTTGTGCCAGCGCGCGATGAGCTCACGCGTATCAGCTTCGCTCTGTTCCGGCGTTTCCAGCAGCGCGTCGGGAGCGTTTTTATCCATCATCACTTTGCCCGCCACCAGCCGCATGTTGATGTCGGACGCCTCTTTAAACAGCGCATCGACCGACTGCGGGTGCACGGTGCCGAAGACCAGCGCGGTGGTGGTGCCGTTAAGTAATAACTGTTCGATGAAGAATTTCGACATGCGCCTGGCGTAATCCGCGCAGTGATATTGCTGTTCAGTGGGGAACGTATAGCGCTGCAGCCATTCGAGCAATTGCTCGCCGTAAGCACCGATCATTTCGGTTTGCGGATAGTGGATATGGGTATCGACAAAGCCCGGCACGATCAGCTTATCGCGATAATCATCTATTTCCAGACCGGCAGTCTGCCGCGCCTGCGCCAGCTTCCCCTCGCCTTCCCGCCAGTCGCCCAGCCAGACGATATGCCCGCCGCTCAGCAGCATCAGTCCGTCTTCGATATAGCGCACCTGCGCCTCGAGTTCGTGCGGATTTAACACCGGTTCACGGATATCAAAGAAGTTTCCGCGAACCGCGCGGGTGATGATTTGACTCATGGCATAGCCCTTTTCTGCAACATTCTGATTGATGACTGATAACAGAACATTTGCAAAGCTTATGCCAAATCTGACCAATCGGTCAGACCGTTTGGATGTTTTTTACGGCGGGGAGTTTTACTTCAGCAATACCTCGTACTGCGGATTGAATTCATCGAAGATGGGCAACGCGGCGGCGCCGAGTGCGGCGGTGTCACTGCCGGACATCCCAAGGCGGATACGCGCGTTCTGCGGATAACGGCTGCGCACCGAGTTGTAGAGCGGCGTCAGGCGCTGAATCAGCTTCTCCACCAGCGGTTTCGGCATGGTGCCGCCGATGATCACGCACTGCGCGTCGAACACACATTCCATGATATTGATGGCCTGACAGGCGGGTTCAACGGCAGTATCCAGCCATTGACCGAAGCGTTTTTCATCAACATTCAGCAGGTCTTCCGGCATCGCTGAAGCCGGATCCAGGCCGCAAGCTTCGTAAGCCGCCTGCAAAGAAAGGTAACGTTCGAGGCAACCTTTGTTGCCGCAATAGCATTCGCGACCGCCCGGTTGCACCACAATGTGGCCGACCTCGCCCGCATTGTGTGCATGACCGGTGTAAATTCGACCGTCTGTGAAGATGCCTGCGCCCAGACCGGTGCCGATATACAAATAGACAAAGGACGATAATTGCTTGGCCACGCCGTGAAAACGCTCGCCGATGGCTGCCACGGTGGCATCATTTTCAAGGGTCACGGGCCACCCCGTTGCCGCGCTCAGATGGGCTTCGATATCGACGTCGTCCCAACCGTGCAGCGTGGTCGGGCCCTGTGAGGAAATCCCCTCCACGCCGAACGGTCCCGGCATCACCACGCCTATGCCCAACATTTTCCGCCAGTCAATTTTTACCTGTTGGCGCATTTCTTGCAGTACCTGATCAATCAGAGCCAGCGTGGGCTCTGGCTGCGGTTTCTGTACCCGGATCAGACTGCGAAAGCGGACCGTTCCGGTGAGATCGACCAGCACAATCAGCAGCGACTGATGATCAAGATGGATGCCGATGGAATAGGCGCTGTCAGGATTGAGTGTCAGTGGCGTTGCTGGTTGACCACGTCCGCCCGCGCGGCGCGGCAGGTGGGAGGAGAGGATCCCCGCCTGTTCGAGCTCGGTGGCGATGTTGGACACGGTTTGTGGCGTGAGCGACGTCAGCCGGGCAATTTCGGCGCGGGTCAGCTCACCGTTGAGGCGAATAGCTTCAATCACGACCCGACGATTGTGAGCACGGGCGTGCTCAAGATTGGTACCCGACGTTGTAATCACATCCCTCTCCACGGTGAAGACCTTGCGGGCAGTATGCGGAGAGTGATTACAGCAATCAAATTGATTTTATAAATATCAGTATATGAATTTGACGGTGTCATCACAGCTTTGAATGTTATTGGCATGTTAATAATAATCGCCAGTCACTATTCACTTGCAGACGTTTTTGAGATTCACCTTCAGACCCAGTAGCACAATCCGGCAGGGACGCAGGGACTGGCAGAAATATGCCTTCCCATTTTTTTTAGCCGATTAAAGCAATCAAATTGATTTAATAAATTTAACCCTGTTTCGGAGAATGACGATGAGCCTGCGACTTACCCCAGCGGCGACCCTGTGCGCCCTTTCTGCCCTTACTTTCGGTTATTCGGCCAGCGTTTTGGCGGACACCACCCTCAGCGCCTTGTTTATGACTCAGGCGGCGTACAGCGAAGCGGATATCCGCGCGATGACTGCTGATTTCACCAGGCTGCATCCGGACATCAAAGTGAATCTGGAGTTTGTGCCGTACGAAGCGTTGCACGACAAAATCGTCGCCGCACGCGGTGCCGGTGACAAAGGGTATGACGTGGTGCTGTTCGATGCTATCTGGCCTGCCGAATTCAACAAATATGGCCTGTTGCAGGACGTCACTGCGCGTATTCCTGCAGAGGAAAGCAACAAGATCTTCGACGGTGCCATTTCCACCGTGACCTACAAAGATAAACGCTGGGGTATGCCGTGGATCCTCGACACCAAATATCTCTATTACAACAAAGCCATGCTGGCAAAAGCCGGGATCACGACGCCACCGGCAACCTGGGCTGATGTTGAGAAGCAGTCGGCTATCCTGAAAGAAAAAGGCATCGTCAAGTATCCGCTGGTGTGGAGCTGGTCGCAGTCTGAAGCGCTACTGTGCGACTACACCACGCTGGTCTCCGCCTTCAAAGGCGATTTCTATAAAGACGGTAAGCTTAACTTCACGAATTCCGGCGCCATGAAAGCCATCAACTACATGAAAGAGACGCTGGATAAAGGGCTGACCAACCCGAACTCCCGCGAGTATCTGGAAGAGGACGTGCGTAAATCCTTCTCCAACGGCGATGCGGCGTTCGCGCTGAACTGGACGTACATGTACAACATGGCCAATGACCCGAAACAAAGCAAAGTGGCGGGTGACGTTGGCGTAGTTCCGGCTCCGGGGGGTGAAGCGGGTGGCGCATCCGGCGTCAACGGTTCGATGGGGCTGGGCATCGCCAAAGCCAGTGCGCATCCGGATCAGGCGTGGGAGTTTATCAGCTACATGACTTCCCAGCCGGTGCAGAACAAATACGCCAAACTGAGCCTGCCAATCTGGAAATCCTCTTATGACGATCCGGCCGTGCAGAAAGATCAGGAACAGCTGATCGCCGCCGCTAAAACGTCGCTAAATGTGATGTTGTCGCGTCCGGTGACGGCGGATTACTCCCGTTTGTCGAACATTTTGCAGCAAAACATTCAGGCGGTATTGCAGGGGAAAACCCCGGCGCAAGACGGTATGGAAGCCGCAACCAAAGCCGCCGACCGTTTACGTTAATTGCTTTAAACCATACTCTTAAGCCAACACTACAGCCCGTCATCTCCTCATGATGACGGGCCGGGAATCAAGCATGCTTACATTACCGCAACGTGAACGTCGTCAGGCCTGGGTGCTCCTCGCGCCGATGCTGCTGATGATGTTCCTGCTGACCGCCTGGCCGCTGGCCCGCACGCTGTGGCTCAGCTTTACCGACGCCGGACTTATCGGTGACGGCTCTGCGCCCAACTGGGTGGGCAGCGACAACTTTCTTTACGCACTGACCGATCCGGATTTTCGCGCAGCACTCTGGCGCACGCTCTATTTCACCGTGGTCTCGGTGATCATTGAAGGCTTTATCGGTGTGCTGGTTGCCCTGCTGCTTAATCAGCAGTTTTGGGGGCGCAGCGCCCTGCGCGTCCTGGTGATTTTGCCGTGGGCGCTGCCGACTATCGTCAACGCCACCATGTGGCGGCTGAATTTCAATCCCGATTACGGCAGCATCAACGCCCTGCTCACGCAGCTTGGCCTGATCGACACCTACCGCAGCTGGCTCGGTGACCCGTCATCGGCCATTAACGCCGTGATGTTCGCGGATATCTGGAAGAACTATCCGCTGATCACCCTGCTGGTGCTGGCGGCGTTGCAGACGATACCGGAGGATTTGTTTGAAGCAGCGCGTCTGGACGGCGCATCCGCGTTCAGGCGTTTTCGTAAAATCACTTTACCGGCCATTGCCGCACCGCTGGCGGTGGCGCTGATTCTGCGCACCATTGACGCGTTTAAAATCTTCGACATCATTTATGTCATGACCCGCGGCGGCCCGCTCGACAGCACCAAAACCGTCAGTTTCTTTGTCTATCAGGAATCCTTCAGTTATCTGCGCGCAGGCAGCGGTGCCGCTTACGCGATACTCATGACGCTGATTTGTGCCCTGCTCATTTTGATTTACATGGTGATGCTGCTGCGTCAGCGCCGTTCAGGGAGCGTCGAATGAAACAGAAAATCCGGCTTATTCTGCGCTATCTCGCCGCTCTGGTTCTGGCCGCGTCGATCCTTGCGCCACTGGTGTGGATGTTCCTGATGAGCGTCAGCTCGGCGGCCGATCTGACCCGTATTCCGCTGGAATGGCTGCCGCGCCACTGGGATTTCAGCCGTTACGCCAGCCTGCTGACTTTGCAAGCCGGGCAGCCTGGCGCCCTGTTTTTACACGCGCTCGGCAACAGCCTGCTGGTCGCCTGCGGTGCAACGCTCATCTCCCTGCTGCTGGCCATTCCGGCGGCGTACAGTTTCTCGCGCTATCCTGGCCGTGACGGCTGGCTGTTCGGCAGTCTGGCGATTTACATGGTGCCGCCGGTGGCGTTCGTTCTGCCGCTGTACTTCATCCTGCAACAGCTTTCGCTGCTCAATACGCATCTCGGGCTGATTCTGGTGTATTGCTCGATGATCCTGCCGTTTCTGACATGGATGCTGAAAAACCAGTTCGACGCCCTGCCGATTGACATCGAACAGGCGGCACGCCTCGACGGGCTGCGTTACTGGCAGGTGCTGCTACGCATTACGCTGCCGCTGGCAAAACCGGCGCTCGGTGCCTCGGCGATGTTTGGCTGGCTGCTGGCGTGGGATGAATTTTTCTACGCGCTGCTGTTTACCAACAATATCGACGCCCAGACGTTGCCGGTCACCATCGCCGGTTTCACCGCCGGGCGCGCCACCGATGACGGGCTGATTGCCGCCGTCGGCATTCTTGCGGCCATTCCGCCGCTCTTTATTGCACTCTGGCTGCAAAAAACACTGGTCAGCGGGTTAACCGCTGGCGGCAGCAAGGGGTAAGCCCATGGGAAACGTGACAAGAATGAAGAAACCTGACTCATCCGCCACGCTGTTCGTGGTCGGTAATATCAACGTGGATCTGATCATGAGCACGCTGCACGAATGGCCGAAAAAAGGCACCGAAGCGATGCTCGACAGCAGTTCGCTGCGCCCCGGAGGATCCGCCGGTAACTGTGCACTGGCGCTGGTGGCGCTCGATACGCCGCACCGTCTGGTCGCCAATCAGGGCAACGATCAGTTCACCGGCTGGCTGGCGGGTTTATTTCCAGAAAGCGCGCCCGGCTGGCCAACCGCCGATTGCGAAACCTCGCTGACCTTCGGCGTGACGCATCCGGATCATGAACGCACATTCTTTAGCAATCAGGGGCATATCGTTCGCCTTTCGATGCAGGACGTGCTCGGACAGTTACCGCAAACCGCACAGCCCGGCGACTGGGTACTGCTCTGCGGCACCTGGCTGTGTACCGCGCTGTACGCGGACTATCCGCAGCTGCTGTCCACGCTTAAACAGCGCGGTTATCACGTCGCCGTCGACAGCGGCTGGCCGCCGCAGGACTGGAGCGACGCGCTGCGCGAACAGGCGGCAAACTGGCTGCCGTTTTGCGATGCACTGCTGCTCAATGAAGTCGAAACGCTCGGTCTGGCAGATGACGTCACGCTCGACGCCGCCGCTCACCGCCTGCTTTCGCAGATGGCAGACGGTGCCTTTTGTGTTGCAAAATGTGGGCCTGAAGGTGCGCGTTTGTGGTCAGCCGCGCTGACCCTGCATCAGCACGCCGAACCGGTGGACGTCGTCGATACCATCGGTGCCGGAGACAGTTTTAATGCCGGATTTTTATCCGCGCTGATTTATGGCCTGCCGCCTGCCACGGCGCTGCAATGGGGGGTGCGCGTCGCCGGTTGTGCGATCAGCAGTTCCCCGCGCCGTTACCCTGACTGGCAATCGCTTTTTGGCCTTGTGGAGAAACTCTAAATGGCTCTGGTAGAACTGGTAAAAGTCGCCAAACGTTATGGCAAAGTGCAGGTATTGAAACCGCTGGATCTGACCATTCATGACGGCAGTTTCACCGTACTGGTCGGCCCGTCCGGGTGTGGGAAATCGACGCTGCTGCGCCTGCTGGCCGGTCTGGAGTCCCTTTCGGACGGCGATATTCTGCTCGATAAACAGCAGATTAATAATTTCGACCCCGCCGATCGTGACATCGCAATGGTATTTCAAAGCTATGCGCTTTATCCGCACCTGACCGTGGCCGAGAATATGGCGTTCCATATGCAGGTAAAAAAAGTGCCCAAAGCCGAACAGCAGGCGAAAGTTCAGCAGGCGGCGAAAGTGCTGGGCATTGACCATCTGCTGAAACGCTTACCGAAAGATCTGTCCGGCGGCCAGCGTCAGCGTGTGGCGATGGGTCGCGCGCTGGTGCGTAATCCAAAAGTGTTTCTGTTCGATGAACCGCTCTCCAATCTCGACGCACAATTGCGTATGGAGCTGCGCGCCGAAATCAAATCGCTGCATCAGCAGTTTCGCACCACCACGGTGTATGTGACGCACGATCAGGTAGAAGCGATGACGCTGGCGGACAATATCGTGGTGATGAAAGACGGGTTTATCGTGCAACAGGGCGATCCGCTTTCCATTTACGATAAACCGGTAAACACCTTCGTGGCGCGCTTTATTGGCTCTCCGCCGATGAACTTACTCAGCGGCGTGTTCCAGAGCATCGATGGAAAGCCGGGTGTCACCTGCGAACAGTTGTGGTTCGCGCTGCCGCAGAAATGGGCATTGCAGGCGCGGCATTGCGAAGGACTGCCGGTCACGCTCGGCCTGCGCCCGCACGATCTCCGTCCGGTGCAACACAGCGCCCAGCCTGCCGCGACGCTGCGCCTGCTGGAAGTCACCGGCGAAAGCAGCCTGCTGCACATCGACTGGAGCGGCTTCCCGCTGCACGTTCAGTTTGCCGGCCGGGCGCGCGTCAGCGCCGATCAGCCGCTGTATCTCGAAGCCAACAGCGACGCCATTCATCTGTTTGATGCCACTACGGGAGAACGGCTGGCGGAGGAGTGATCTTTAAACGCCTTCCTTGGGGTCCACTTGGAAAACGGAAAATATCCTACGTTAAGCCTGTTTTTTGTACAGGCTGCTATCTACTGAGCGTAACGAACGGTATTTTCCCTGTCCCAGTTTGAGGTTTGTTCGCCAGACGTAATCTCCACTCAGGTTGATGTGTTCCCATCCCAGCGGAGACAGATGGGTAATCAGTTGCTCATTAATGGGGATTCCTTTCCGTCTCAAAGAATCTATCGCTCTTTCTATATATACGGTATTCCACAGTGAGATCGCCGCAGTCAGCAATGTCAGCCCGCTGGCCCGATAGCTCTGGTTTTCCAGTCCCCGACCTCTGATTTCCCCCAGTCGGTGCATAAAGACTGCTCGCGCAAGGGCATTGCGGGCCTCACCTTTATTCAGCCCTGCCTGTACGCGTCGACGCAGGGAAGGATCCCGGAACCAGTCCAGCATAAATAATGACCTCTCGATGCATTACTGTCGTGACCTTATTTACTGCCCAGAAAAGGCGCAATACTCGCCCAGACGGCATCAAAATTTACGGCAAAAGCAGGATGTGGGGCATCGGGAATGATTGCGAGGTGTGCATTCGGCAACATTTTATAGGCGGCGATCACAGTATCAATTGGTGCATTCATATCCTTTTCACCCGCCATAACAAGCACCGGCGCATGGATTGACTGGAACAGAGACTTACCGACGATAGTTTGATCGTATTGTCGATTAGCTTGTTTATACCACTCAGTCACTTTATCGTGCTGTGGACGAATTTCTGCCTGCTCAGCCCAGTACCGTGGATCAAGGTCGATAATAGACTGTAAGGGGGTATCACGATCTTTACGCCCGCCCTGGACAAAGCCTTTTGCCCATTCACCTGCGCCAATCGCGACGAGTTTGTTGGTCTGCTTTGGATAATCAGCCGCAAACTGGTACCCCGTATAGGCACCGTCACTAAAACCGATTATATCTGCTTTAGAAATGTTTAAAGCCAAAAGCACCTCATGCAGGTCTTTCGCTTTTTGCTTATAGTCTGGTGTGACTGAACCTATGTCCGATTTTCCGTGTCCACGCGTGTTCACCAAAATGACCAGGTGATTATTTTTAAGTTTGTCAGCAAATTCGCCCATTTCTGCCATGGAGCCGACAATTCCTCCGTGCAGCAAGACCACTGGTTCACCAGAACCGTAAACCTCATAATAAATTTTCGCATCACCAGACTGCACATAGTGTCCGGCTTTAGTGTTATTGCCGTAAGGGGTGGCACTTTTATAGCTATTTGACTGCTGTCCGAACCAGTGCAAAGGTTGATTTGGGAGTATTTCAGCGGCGTGTGCTGTGATTGCAGACATACACAGTCCTATAAGCGTTGTGAACATTCTGTTCATTCAGATGATCCTTCCTACTCTGATGGGTATACTGAAAGAGTGACAGACATGGCTCACATAGCGATGTCGTCATTGAGATTAACCCGGGATCCCAGGGCCATCTCTCTCCGCCATGCATCAATCTGTGGCGGCCAGTGAATCCCTTTAACGATAGATAATGAACGCAGCAGCGGAAAAAGACGGATATCCGTGAGCGAGAAATGCCCAGACTCTCTCTCTTGGTGTGCGAACAGCAATTCAAGAACCTCAAGTTGTGCATTTATTTCATTAACCATAATTCCGGTTTGTTCCAACAAACGTGGGAACGGACCGAAAACGGCTTCTTTCTTGTTGACGAAATATTGTCTCGCCGCATCCGGTTGGAATTCTTCAAAGTCCGAGTTTGCCCAGCGCGGGATTGCCAGCGGATAAATCAGTTTTGTTGCTTCTTCCATCCAGGTTTCGATTGCTGGATTGTCAGGCATTTCCAGGACAGACGAACCGTAAGTCTCATCAATGTATTTGACGATGTCCAGGCTCTCACCCATCGCTTCATTGCTTTCAGTGACCAGGACGGGAAGTATTTTTTTGCCGATGAGGCGCGTTGGCGTTTCTTCATCATTGTTTGGCAGAGTAATGATTTCACACGCGACATCTTTCAAGCCAAAAATCATGCGTGAACGTACGCAAAATGGGCAATGATCGTATACATAGAGTTTCATAGCAGACCTTTCATCATCTCTAATCTAAAAATTAACGTGTAAATCCATCAAAAGGTTTCATATACACGGCACCAAACGGATCTAACCGTTTGCGGATTTCATCATCGGGTTCGCCATAAACTGTCAGGCCGGTAATGGTGACTAAAGAGAGAAATGTTTCTGCAAAAGGTGCGAACGTGTGGTCAACGTGGCTTACCACATCTTCCTGACGGTAACGCTCGACGATGTGTGCCGTATGCTGATCTTCACTGACGCTGTAGACATAGCTCAGCGTGCCGGGTTCTTTACTGGTGGCCTCTACCACGCGTGAGACTAATTCTTTAAATGCCGGGAATTGTCCGTCATTGACGGCCAGGTTAAATACGCAGGTGATTTCATTTTTCATCGTAATCTCCAGAACTATGGGAGCAGGCGAACGAGCAAAGAAGAGAGAAAGACATTCACCGCAAGAGGAATAGGCCGTTACGCGCGGGAGCATAACGGCGACTGTGGCCAAAGAGCGCTTAGCGTCAGCTCGATTTTTTCAGTGTTTCAGAAAAAAGCTCACCTGAAATTGCCCAGTTATCGGTGGTGACGTCGTTGAAAATGACATAGACATACTGTGGATCAACGTTGGCATGGGTGGCGATAGCGTCGGTCACGGCTTTAGCGATAGCAGGTTTAGCCTCATCACGACCTTCAAACATCTGGATATTGACTACAGGCATGGCAGAATTCCTTCAGGTATTGATAATAGGTCAGTCGAGCTGACGTTGAAGAAATCTTACGCGGATAGCTTAAGTGGATAAACAGGCTAAAAGAGGACAGAGTGTAGAACTTAAGTCTACAATCACTCGAATGCTTTTTGCCCGGCCAACTCAATTAACTCATCAATAATAAAGCGAACGCCAGGCAGCAAATGCCGGGCGCGCGGCCATATCACATTGAGTTCGGTGGGCGCAGGATTGTAGGCGCTAAGCAGCGGCACTAACTTGCCACTCTGAAAATGCGGGCGCAGTAACGCTTCGGGAAACTGAATTAAACCGGCTCCGGCAATACAGGCATTAATCATCGCATCGCCATCACTGATTTGATGGAAAGGCGCAGGTTTAAGCCTGATCTCCTTCCCGCTCTCATCACGGATTCGCCAGCTAAGGGGCGCCCCACCACGCCATGCCAGAATGCAGCGGTGGTGTGCCAGATCGGCCAGCGTTTCAGGTGTGCCGTAAGTAGTAATATAATCGGGAGACGCGCAGATAATCAGATGCTGATCGTTGAGTTTGCGAGCGATGAGATCGGTGGTGTCTTTCACTGGACCAAAGCGAATCGCGAGGTCAAAACCAATATCCAGCGGGTCTATGATACGGTCGTTAAACGTGATGGTCAGCTTCAGATGCGGATAGCGTTTTGTCATGTCCATCAGCACCGGCATCATCACCGAGCGGCCAAAAGCCGCAGGCAAATCGATCCTCACGGTGCCGGTGGGTTCAGTGAGCTTAGAACGCAGCGCCATTTCTGCCATTTGCAGCGTTTCAAGCGCACTCTGGCAGCTTGCCAGATACGCTTCGCCTTCGGTTGTCAGGCTTATTTTTCGCGTGGTGCGATGAAATAGCGGGATCCCGAGGCTATGCTCAAGCCGCTGAATACTCTTACCAATTGCTGATTTCGACACGCCCAGTTGTTCAGCGGCTGCGGTAAAGCTACTTGAATTTGCGGCCGTCACAAAGTGGACGATACTGCTAAAAGATTCGGTAGAAATCACGGTTGACATCGGTTACGCCAGGACAAATAACAAAAAGATACGTTAGCGTAAAGCCGAAACGTAAAAAAACGCAAGCGAAGGGTGTAGAAACGGGCACGTCTACTTCGCGCTCAAATCTGCCCCTGCTAAACAAAATGTCTTAGCGTAGGATATTTTCCGTTTTCCAAGCGGCCCCCTCCTTATGCGGGGAAGGCGTTTCTGTTATTGACGCCTCTCCCCGATGCGCTATGCTCAGACTTTGCCTGATTAATTAGCGCGCTTACCTTCTATGAGCTTGTTCCCCATCAAAAAATTCTCGCTGCCTCCGGGTTCCGCGCTGCCGCTGCTGGTCGCAGGGGCATTCTTCATGGAAAATCTCGATGCAACGGTGATCGTCACGGCACTGCCGCAAATGGCGAAAGACTTCGGCGTGCATCCGGTAGACATGAACATCGGCGTCTCGGCTTATATTCTGACGCTCACGGTGTTTATTCCCGCCAGCGGCTGGATTGCTAACCGCTTTGGCACGCGCAATATCTTCTCGCTGGCGATTGTTCTTTTCACCCTCGCCTCGATTTTGTGTTCCGCCAGCGTCAGCCTCGAAACCTTTACCGCAGCGCGCATGTTGCAGGGTTTTGCCGGTGCACTGATGGTGCCCGTCGGGCGTTTGGTGGTGCTGAAAAATACCCAAAAATCGGATTTGATCCGCGCGATAGCCACCATTACCTGGCCCGGTCTGGTCGCCCCGATCCTCGGACCGCCGCTCGGTGGTTTTATTACCACTTATGCCTCGTGGCACTGGATATTTATCCTCAACGTTCCTTTAGGGATGGTGGCGCTGCTGTTCGCCCGCAGGCTGATCTCGCAGGCGCCGGGGCAGAAAGGCGTGCCGTTTGACGTCACCGGTTTTGTACTCACCGGCATGGCCTGTCTGGGGTTGATCTTCGGGCTGGATAAATTCAACGAAGGTCAGATCGACTGGAAACCCGTCGCGATGGTCGGTGGCGCACTGATTGCGGGGGCGCTGGCGGTATGGCATTCAAAACACACGGCACATCCTTTGCTGCCGCTGGTGGCGCTGAAAATCAGAAGTTACGCTGTCACGATTTACGGTGGTTCACTGTTTCGTATCGCCATCGGTGCCCTGCCATTCCTGCTGCCGCTGATGTTCCAGCTGGGTTACGGCATGAGCGCCTTTGATGCGGGTTTGCTGGTGCTTTCAGTATTTGCCGGAAATCTGGCGATGAAGCCCTTTACTTCGGCGATTTTGCACCGCTTCCGCTTTAAGTCGATTATGCTGGTTAACGGCCTGCTAAATTCGGCGACGATTTTTGCCTGCGCCCTGTTAACGCCCGAAGTGCCCACTGCGCTGACGTTGTTACTGCTGTTCGTCAGCGGCATGACCCGGTCGATGCAGTTCACGGCGCTCAATACGCTGGCATTTTCTCAGGTTCCCGCTGAGCAGATGGGCGGCGCCAACACGCTGTTTAACACCGCACAACAGTTGTCCACCGGCCTCGGCATTGCTATTGGTGCGCTCTCGCTGCGCATTGCCGGACACTTTTTACCCGCCAGCGACCCGCTGCAGGTGGGGACGTTCCACATTGCTTTCATCATTATCGGTGTGTTTTCGCTGGCAGGGACGCTCGACAGCCTGACGCTGGATAAGACAGCGGGTGATGAACTGCGACAGAAAAAAGAATCTGTACCCCAACCGGCTACGTCGGATAAATAAAGGCGCAGCCAGACTGAAATTCAGTATCCGAAAAATGGAGAAATACCATGGAATACCGCTTATTAGGCCACTCCGGCCTGAAAGTTTCAGTTCTCAGCCTCGGCACCATGACCTTTGGTGGCCAGGGGAAATTCGCCAAAACCGGCCAGACTGACGTCGAAGCCGCACAACGCCAGATCGGGCTGTGTCTCGACGCAGGCATCAACCTGTTCGACACCGCCGACGTCTATTCAGGCGGTGAATCTGAAGTCATTCTTGGCAAAGCGCTGGGCGGCAAACGCAACGACGTGCTGATCGCCAGTAAAGCCCGCTTCCCGATGGGCGATGGCCCGAACGATCGCGGCTCATCGCGTCATCACATCCTGCGCGCCTGCGAAGCCAGCCTGAAGCGTCTGAACACTGACTATCTTGATTTGTATCAGCTGCATCAGTGGGATGGCCAGACGCCGCTGGAAGAAACACTGCGCGCGCTCGATGACTTAGTCAGCAGCGGTAAAGTGCGTTACGTGGGTGTCTCGAACTTTTCCGCGTGGCATGTGATGAAAACGCTGGGCGTCGCGCAAGCCAGCCATTATATCCGCCCGGTCAGCCAGCAAATCCATTACACCTTGCAGGCGCGCGAAGCCGAATACGAATTACTGCCTGCGGCGCAGGATCAGGGCCTCGGCACGCTGGTCTGGAGCCCGCTGGCCGGTGGATTGCTCTCCGGCAAATATCGTCGCAATCAGGCCGCGCCAGAAGGCACCCGCCATCTGGCCGACTGGGGCGAGCCGCCGGTGCGTGATGAAAATGCGTTGTACGACGTGGTGGATGTGCTGGTAGACATCGCCGAAACCCGTGGCGTCTCTGCGGCGCAAATCGCGCTGGCGTGGCTGATTGCACGACCGCAGGTGACGTCGGTGATCGTCGGCGCACGCAACGATACCCAGTTACAAGACAATCTGAAGGCGGCCGACATCACGCTCACAACAGAAGAGACTGAAAAACTCAATGCTGTCAGCCAGTTGCCGTTACTGTATCCTTACTGGCATCAGGCACAGACGGCGTCAGATCGCCTCTCTGCGGCGGATTTATCGCTGATCGCGCCTTATCTGAAAAAGTAATGCAATAAAATGATACCAACGCAGACCGGCTTACCCTGCCGGTCTCGTTATTTTTGTGTTAATACTGACAGCGTCTTTTTGTGTGCCACAGGCGCACTTTGCTTAAAACAGAGGAATACCGGGATGATTATTTTTGTTACCGGCGCCACCGCCGGATTTGGTGCAGAAATCGCACGTAAGTTTGTCAAAGAAGGTCATAAAGTCATTGCCACCGGCCGCCGCAAAGAGCGTCTGGATGATCTGAAAACCGAACTGGGAGACGCGTTATACCCTGTCGAACTGGACGTCACTAATCGCGCATCTATTCAGGATGCCATCGACAGCCTGCCTGCCGAATGGCGCAACATCGACGTGCTGGTGAACAATGCCGGTCTGGCGCTCGGTCTGGAAAAAGCCGACAAAGCATCGCTGGAAGACTGGGATAAAATGATCGACACCAACACCAAAGGTCTGGTGTACATGACCCGCGCCGTTCTGCCGGGCATGGTTGAACGTAATATCGGTCACGTGATCAACATCGGCTCCACCGCCGGTAACTGGCCGTACGCGGGCGGCAATGTGTACGGTGCCACCAAAGCGTTCGTGCGTCAGTTCAGCCTGAACCTGCGCACCGACCTGCACGGCACCCACGTGCGTGTCACCAACATTGAGCCGGGCCTGTGTGGCGGCACTGAATTCTCCAGCGTGCGCTTTAAAGGTGACGATGAGAAAGTCAGCAAAACCTACGACAACACCAACCCGCTGACCGCCGCAGACGTCGCCGAATCCGTCTTCTGGGTTTCAACGCTGCCTGCGCACGTCAACATCAACAGTATTGAAATGATGCCCGTCAGCCAGTCCCTCGCTGGTTTGCAGGTGCATCGCGAAGAGTAATCTTGCTTCCTTAATGCAATGAAAAATAAAAAGCAGCTTCGGCTGCTTTTTTATTTCTCCGGTACGGCCATAAACAAAAAAGGCGCGGCAAACCTGCCCGCGCCCTTCCACTCACTGATTACGAATTACGCGCTCAGCCAGCCCAGTTTGATTACAAACAAAATCGACAGCACGATCAGCGCGGAATTCAGCTCACGCCAGCGGCCGCTCAGCAATTTGCACAGTGTCCAGGTGATGAAACCGAACGCGATGCCGTTAGCAATGGAATACGTGAATGGCATGGTCAGCGCAGTCACGGTGACCGGGGCGGCGACAGTGATGTCTTTCCAGTCAATCTCCGCCAGACCTGACGTCATCAATACCGCAATGAACAGCAGCGCTGGTGCAGTGGCGAAAGCCGGTACGCTACCGGCCAGCGGGGCGAAGAACAGGCTCAGCAGGAACAGAATGGCAACCACAATCGCCGTCAGCCCTGTACGTCCACCGGCGCTCACGCCCGCAGCTGATTCGATATAACTGGTCGTGGTTGACGTCCCGAGTAAAGAACCGAACAGCGCAGCGGCACTGTCAGCCACCAGCGCACGACCCATTTTCGGGATGTTGCCGTCTTCGTCCGACAGCCCTGCGCGTTTGGTGACACCAATCAGGGTACCGGAGTTATCAAACACATCCACAAACAGGAATGCGAAGATAACGCTTATCAGCGACACGTTGAATGCGCCTTTGATATCGAGTTGCATAAAGGTTGGCGCGATAGACGGCGGCATCGACATGATCCCACCAAATGCGGAATAACCCAGCGCGATAGCCAGTACGGTTACGGCCAATACGCCGATAAGCACGGCACCGGTGACTCTGCGCGCTTCAAGTACCACGATCAGAATAAAGCCCAGCATGGCGAACAGCGGACCCGGTTTGGTCAGATCGCCCAAACCTACCAGCGTGGCCGGATTTGCAATTACGATACCGGCGTTTTCCAGCGCAATAAGCGCCAGGAATAAACCGATACCCGCGGCAATCGCCGAGCGCAACGGCAGCGGGATACTGCGGATGATCCACTCACGGATTTTAAAGATGGATAACGCGAAGAAAATACAGGCGGAAAGGAACACCGCACCTAACGCGATCTGCCACGTATAACCCATGTGCAAAACGACGGTGTAGGTGAAAAAGGCGTTTAATCCCATGCCCGGCGCCAGCGCGATCGGGTAGTTTGCAATGAAGCCCATCAGTGCGGAACCGATTGCGGCAGCAAGACATGTCGCGACAAAAACGGAACCTTTATCCATACCCGTCGCGCCCAAAATAGACGGGTTAACGAACAGAATATATGCCATTGCTAAAAATGTAGTCAGTCCTGCCACAATCTCCGTGCGCACGTTAGTGCGGTGAGCTTTTAACTTAAATATTTTTTCTAACATGAGAAGGAATCTCTTGGTCGCGTGATCACTTTTCATCTGGCGATCAAATAGCGCACGCTTGTTATTAGTATTGTTTTTCAAAACACGCCCGCGCGCCCGCAGTGAGGGATGCCACAATTCGCCCCACTGCCTGTACTGATAGCGGAACACGAGCTAAAAACGTGTTTTGACGAACCCTGTCATTGCCACTTTGTACGTTAAACAACCTGAGGACATTGTTTTACAAAGGGGCATCGCACAATCTAGGAAAAATGAGTGATGCAGTCCATAATAGATATCTCACTTATTCACTGCATAAATTAGTACACCTATGTCACCCTTCTCCCGTTTTTCGCAATATTTTACGGAAGTTGCCCGAACAGGAAGTTTGCGCAAAGCGGCCGAAGTGCTGCACGTCTCGGCTTCGGCTATCAACCGGCAGATTTTGCAGGCGGAACAAACGCTGGAAACACCGCTGTTTGAGCGTCTCCCGACCGGGCTGAAGCTGACCTCGGCGGGTGAAATTCTGTTCGATGACATTCGTCGCTGGCGAAAAGAATTTTCCCGTACCCGTGAAAGATTCGATGAGATCCAGGGATTACGCCGCGGACACGTCACCATCTCGATGATTGCCGCGCTCAGCGAAGGCATGGTGGCGGAGCTGATTGCCGAAGTGGGCAAAGAACATCCCTATCTCACATTTGATATCCGCATCGAAGACAGCCGCAATATCAGCGAGCAGGTCAGTTCAGCAGAAGTGGATTTCGGTTTGCTGCTCGACCCGGTCGAACACACCGGGCTGGAGGTGCGCGCCTTTGCGGAATTGCCGATTGGCATCGCGATGCCGGTCGGGCACGAGCTGTCGCGGCAGGTGTCGTTATCATTCAGTGATATCGCGGCTTACCGGCAGATCATTCCGTCGGAACCGCTGATGGTCAACGCCCGCGCCAAACTGCTGTATAACCGTTATCAGTTGCTGGAAACGCCGTCGATCGTCTGCAATGACGTACGGATGATGCGTGAACTGATCCGTAAAGGCGCCGGTGTCGGCGTACTCAGCCTGCTGGATGTCTTACCTGATTTGCAAGAAAAGCGGCTGGCATTTGTCCCCTTGCAGGGCCGCACGGCGAAACCGCTGACGCTGGCATTGTGCGTCGCTCCGCGCCGTCAGTTGTCACGCGCAGCGCAGATAGTCATTCAGAAAGTGATCGTGATGATGGAACGTTTATCGCAGTAATTTATTGCATTAAGCCGCTTTCCAGCCGGAAATGATGATAAGCATGCCGGCCAGTGCTACGCAGGCACCGATCCAGTCGGTAGTGCTGAGTTTTACGCCATCGACAAAGCGCAGCCACAACATGGCGGTCATCACATAAACTCCACCGTAAGCCGCATACACCCGCCCGCTGGCCGCCGGATGCAGCGTCAGCAGCCAGACAAACGCCGCCAGACTCAGCGCCGCAGGCAACAGCAGCAATGCGCTGCCCCCTTTGCGCAGCCAGAGATAAGGCAGAAAGCAGCCGATGATTTCCGCCAGCGCAGTCGCAAAGAACAGTAAAGACGTTTTGAGCATGATCATTTTCAGGTTTAGAGTCCGAGGTTCAATAAGAAATCAACCAGTTTCCTGTCAGAGGATGACGTCAATCAGCGGGATGTTATACTTGATATATTCGCCTGAGCGATGTGTAAATTATAAGGATGAGCTAATGAATACAACGTTTATGTCCCGACTGACCCGCAGCGTATTGCCGGTCGCCCTGCTGGTCATGACCGCAGCCTGGCAAGCGCCAGCAATGGCCGCCACCAACTGCGCGGGCGGGACCTGTGTTTTTGGCGGTAGCGGCAATGACGCCATGAGCAACGAAGAAGCACGCCAGAGCAAAGAGCAATGGAATGAAACCCAACGCCTGCGCGCATTGAAAAATCAGCGTGCAGAAAAAGATTATTCCAAGTACGACAACTCGGTTGATCTGCGTGATAAATGCAACGCCAGCCAGAACGTTAATGCGTATTGGGAAGAGAATACTGAGCGCTGCCTTGACCGCCGTACAGGCCGTCAGTTACTTGCGCCGTAATCTGCTAAACTCATTAATACTGTGATTTTCATAAAAGGAATGAATGATGAAAAAGACACTATTAGCCGGACTTGCCGTTGTGATGCTGGCTCCGCTCGTCGCCCAGGCTTCCTGTGATACTGTAAAAGCGGATATCACCCAGAAAATCGTCGCTAACGGTTTGCCGGAGTCAGGTTTCAAACTGGATATTGTGCCCAATGATCAGGCAGATCAGGCCGGTGGACAAGTCGTCGGGCATTGCGGTAATGATAGCCAGAAGATTATCTATACAAAGACCGCTGGCGCAGGGGATGAGAGCAATTCCAGCCCTAAAACCGGGACGAGTCAAGACAGTAATTAATTGTACAGATGCCGCTGTACGGGCGGCGTAAATCTGACCGAGAATATTTCGGTTTCTCACATGCAGTGATCACTTAATTCACCCCGCCGAAACCGCCAAAGAGGGAGGAAAACGCCTCCCTCTTTGATCTCCCACGCTTTTCCAAACACGCGCTATCGCGAAAACGATGGGCGTGTTCTGTGACTCCCGCGTGTGGCGCAAAACCCTGCCATCCCATCATTATAAAAAAAGGCACTGAGCAGGTTTGCTTTGCTCCTCTCCCTGCGAAGGGGGAGGCCGGGAGGCCGGGAGGGGGTATGGCTGGCAATAAACTTATTAAAACACGCTTTAACTTATTGATTTGGCATCAATACCCCACCCCAACCCTCCCCTTCGCAGGGGAGGGAGCGGCCCGAGTACAGCTGTGGGTGGCAACCCACGACCTTGACCTTGAATTTAAAACAATCCCACTCATTCCCCGCCTGGCACCTGCTAAGCCGATTCCCTCTCCACCAACCCCGGTGCCACAATAATATTCTGCGCTTCCAGATTCTGCCCGCCAATCCTCATCATTAACCGTCGGGCAGCCGCATATCCAATCTCCCTCGCCGAATTCGCGATCGAGGTGAGCGGCGGTTCGGTCAGTGCGGATTCCGGCGCATCTTCCATGCCGATTAAGGCGACTTTTTGTTGGAAGAAGTTGTCTACCGCGCCACCGCCGACCTGCGTACCGGTGCGCATGACGCCGAAATAGGCACCCATCGCGACGGAGGCTTTATGGCACACGATGGCGCTGATTTTCGGGTAATGCGTTAACAACGCTTCTGCCGCATCGGCGGCACATTTCTGCGGGTAATCACACTCGATAATCCATTCGCTGCGAAACGGCAGGCCGTATTGCAAAAGCGTGGCACAGAAGCCGCCGAGACGTTCGGCGCGGGTTAATGAATTACTCAGCCCGCCGAGGTAGGCTATCTGCTTATGGCCGCGTTTGATCAGATATTCCGTGGCCATTTTTGCGGCCAGCATGTTATCCGGGCGCACGACGTCAACGCCTTCGATGCCGCCTGAACGCGCCGCACAAATCAGCGGGACGCCCTGCTCTTCCGCTTTTTCCTTCAGTCCAGCTATCGAATTCACCCCACCAGCGATCACAATGCCGTCAACACCGTGCGTCAGCAGCGTGTCGAAACAGCGTTCCAACCCTTTGCCCGTCGGACCGCTTTGCAGCAGGAACAACACTTTACCCTGTGCTTCAAACATCTCACTCAGACCGGCGGTCATTTCGGCATAAAAGGGTTCGCAGATATCGCGAACAATCAGCCCGACCACGCCGGACTCGCCGCCGCGCAGCGTACTCGCCTGACGGTTGCGCACAAAACCCAGCTCATCCACGGCACGGTTAACCCGCTCAGACGTGGTTTGTGAAATACGGCCTTTGCCGCTCAGCACCAGGGACACCGTGGTGACGGAAACCCCCGCGTGCTGTGCAACGTCAATAATCGTTATTTTTTTATGGTTCATCGGACGTTATCGTTCATTTCAAACTCCGTTTAACGGGTTGCTTCCCGCCCGCTTTATTCCAGATTGCAAATAATAAGCGTGGTCAAATAGTTATACCGAATTTGGACATTTTAGTAAAACGTTAAACCTGATTAAAACCCCTTGAAACTGGCGATGTTTAAATATTGTGATATGTGCCACGTATTATTTAGGTAAAACGTTTTATCTTAGCCGCCGTCAACACACAGCCAACACTACATCTTTCAGGGAGCAGTTATGCCTGCCAATAAAAAACAAAAAGTCACACTTTGGGAATTCTTCCAAAGCCTGGGTAAAACCTTCATGCTGCCCGTCGCCCTGTTGTCGTTTTGCGGCATCATGTTGGGTATCGGCAGTTCGTTAAGCAGCCACGACGTGATTACGCTGTTGCCTGCATTGGGCAATCCTGTCCTCCAGCTGATTTTCGTCTGGATGAGCAAAGTCGGTTCGTTCGCGTTCAGCTTCCTGCCGGTGATGTTCGCCATCGCAATCCCGCTGGGTATGGCGCGTGAAAACAAAGGCGTTGCGGCGTTTTCCGGCTTTGTCGGTTTTGCGGTGCTGAATCTGGCGATTAACTTCTATCTGACCGCCAACGGCACCTTGCCGACAGTGGACCCGCTGGTTCTCAAAGCCAACAACATCCAGATGATCCTCGGCATTCAGTCCATCGACACCGGTATTCTGGGCGCGGTGATCGTCGGTATCATCGTCTACATTCTGCATGAGCGCTACAACACCATCCGTCTGCCGGATGCGCTGGCATTCTTCGGCGGCACACGCTTCGTGCCGATCGTTACCACCGTGGTACTCGGTTTAGTCGGCTTGCTGATCCCACTGATCTGGCCGTTCTTCGCGGCAGGCATCAACGGTCTGGGCCGTATGATCCAGGGTGCGGGTGTTTTCGGGCCGATGATTTTCGGTTCCGGTGAACGACTGCTGCTGCCTTTTGGCCTGCATCACATTCTGGTAGCGCTGATTCGCTTCACCGAAGCCGGCGGAACGATGGATGTCTGTGGCCGTGAAGTGAGCGGCGCGCTGACCATCTTCCAGGCGCAACTTTCCTGCCCGACCACCCACGGCTTCTCTGAAAGTGCCACGCAGTTCTTGTCTCAGGGTAAAATGCCTGCCTTCCTCGGCGGCTTGCCGGGTGCGGCTCTGGCGATGTACCACTGCGCGAAACCTGAAAACCGTCATAAAATTAAAGGCCTGCTGATTTCCGGCGTCGTGGCCTGTGTCGTCGGCGGAACCACGGAACCTATCGAATTCCTGTTCCTGTTCGTCGCACCGGTTTTGTATGTCATCCATGCCATCCTGACCGGTCTGGGCTTCACCATTATGTCAGTACTTGGCGTCACTATCGGCAATACCGACGGTAACATCATCGATTTCGTGGTATTCGGTATCCTTCACGGTACGGCGACCAAATGGTATCTGGTTCCGGTTGTGGCGGCTATTTGGTTCGTGGCGTACTACGCTATCTTCCGCTTCTCCATTATGCGCTTTAACATTAAAACGCCGGGACGGGAATCTGACACGATGCCCAACGCCGCGCCGGTGCCTTCTTCCAGCAAATCCGGTTATAACGTACCCGTCATTCTGAGCGCGCTGGGCGGTGCCGGGAATATCGTTTCTCTGGATAACTGTATCACCCGTCTGCGTCTGTCCGTTGCAGATATGACGCTGGTCGATGATGCCACTCTGAAAGCTAACCGTGCGATTGGCGTGGTTCATCTCAACGACCACAATCTGCAAGTCGTGATCGGGCCGCAGGTACAATCGGTGAAAGATGAGCTGGATTACCTGATCCGTGAAGCGGCCAGCCAGACCGCGCCGGAACCAGTGACGGCGTAAACACTGAACCGCAGGGCGACTTTGTGTCGCCCTTTTCTGCTTTCTTCAGGGAGTGAAAAACATGTCCTCAGCTACTTTTGATTTCTCCACCGTCGTTGACCGCCACGGCAGCTGGTGTACGCAGTGGGATTACGTCGCCGACCGTTTTGGCAGCGCAGACTTACTGCCATTTACCATTTCCGACATGGATTTTGCCGCTGCGCCCTGCATCCTCGACGCGCTGCACAAGCGTTTGCAACACGGTGTGCTCGGCTACAGCCGCTGGCATCATGATGATTTCCTCGGCGCTATCGCCCACTGGTATCAGCAGCGTTTTGACAGCAAGATTGATCGTGACATGCTGGTTTACGGCCCTTCGGTGATTTACATGGTGGCGCAATTGATCCGCCAGTGGAGTCAGCCGGGCGACGGTGTTGTCACGTTTACCCCCGCCTACGACGCTTTTTTCAAAGTGGTCGAAAGTAATCATCGCCAGATGCTTAACAGCCCGCTGATTAAAAATGGCAATCACTGGGCGCTGGATGCAAAACAGCTGGAAAGCCTGCTGGCGCAGCCGGGCTGCTCTCTGCTGCTGATGTGCAGTCCGCACAATCCAACCGGCAAAGTCTGGACGCGTGAAGAACTGACGCTGATCTCACAACTGTGCGAACGTCATAATGTGCGGGTGATAAGCGATGAAATCCACATGGATATGGTCTGGGGCGATAACCACCATATACCGTGGAATGAAGTGGCGCGCGGCGAATGGGCACTGCTGACCTCCGGCTCAAAAAGCTTCAATATTCCTGCGCTGACCGGCGCTTATGGGCTTATCAGCCACAAAGCGCAGCGCGATGCGTATCTTCATCAGCTCAAAGCCTGCGACGGCTTATCTTCTCCGGCGGTGCTGGCTGTCCACGCCCATGTGGCGGCCTATCAGGCGGGTGAGCCGTGGCTGGACGCATTGCGCGATTATTTGCAGGGCAATCTGCGTTACGTCGCGGTCGAGCTTAACGCCGCTTTCCCGCAGCTGAACTGGCAGCCCCCGCAGTCAACCTACCTGGCGTGGATCGATCTGCGCCCGCTGGGTATCGACGACAAACAGCTGCAAAAAGAGCTGATCGAACAGCAAAAAGTGGCGATTATGCCGGGATATACGTACGGCGCTGAAGGCGAAGGCTTCCTGCGCCTCAACGTCGGTTGCCCGCGTTCGAAAGTCGAGTCCGGCGTTCAGGCGCTGATTCGGGCGATAAAGGCAGTAAAATAAACCCCGCTTTGCTCCTTCCTTGCGCAAAGGAAGGAGCTCCCTCTATCGTTGCGCAACAAAAGCCAGCTATAATACCCCGCACATTTCAATAATAATGAGTGCACCCCATGATCGATACCCGCCTTCCCCTTACTGATATCCACCGCCACCTTGATGGCAACATTCGCGCTCAAACCATTCTCGATTTAGGCCGCCAGTTCAACCTGACCCTGCCTGCCAATGAAATTGAAGCCCTGCGCCCGCACGTTCAGGTCATGCACGCTGAACCGGATCTGGTGAGCTTCCTGCAAAAACTGGACTGGGGCGTGAAAGTGCTGGGCGATATCGATGCCTGCCGTCGCGTGGCGAAAGAGAACGTCGAAGACGCCGCGAAAGCCGGTCTGCACTATACCGAGCTGCGTTTCTCGCCATACTACATGGCAATGAACCACAAACTGCCGGTTGCAGGCGTGGTTGAAGCGGTGATTGAAGGGATCCGCGAAGGCCAGAAAAATCACGATATCGATGTGCGTCTTATCGGCATTCTGAGCCGTACTTTTGGCGAAGACGCCTGTGTGCAGGAGCTGGAAGGTTTACTGGCGCACCGCGACGGCATTACCGCACTGGATCTGGCCGGTGACGAACTCGGTTTCCCTGGCAGCCTGTTCCTCAGCCACTTTAACCGTGCGCGCGACGCCGGCTGGCGTATCACCGTTCACGCGGGCGAAGCGGCAGGTCCGGAAAGCATCTGGCAGGCCATTCGCGAGCTGGGCGCAGAACGTATCGGCCACGGAGTGAAAGCCGCGCAGGATCCTGAGCTGATGGATTTCCTGGCGAAGCATCAGATTGGTATCGAATCCTGCCTGACCTCCAACATTCAGACCAGCACCGTCGCGTCATTCGAGCAGCATCCGCTGGCAGTGTTCCTGCGCCACGGCGTTCTGGCCTCGATCAATACCGATGACCCGGCGGTTCAGGGCATTGAGATCGCCAACGAATACAACGTGGCTGCACCCGCCGCTGGCCTGACCCAAAACGAAATCCGCAAAGCACAGGAAAATGGCCTGACCATGGCCTTCCTGACCGAAGCTGAAAAACAAGCGATCCGCGACAAAGTGACCGCGTAACGGTTTATGACGCAATAAAAAAGGGCGAGATGTATTCTCGCCCTTTTCTTTTCTGACAGCGGGTTACGCTGACTTCACTTCTTCTTTCTTCACCTGCAACGCTGCTTCTTCCCGCGCCACACGCTTAGCGTAACGCGACGCCAGCACCGCACAGACCATCAGCTGTATCTGGTGGAAAATCATCAGCGGTAACACCATCGCGCCGACGGCAGCCGCCGGGAACAGAACGTTCGCCATCGGGATCCCGTTCGCCAGACTTTTCTTCGAACCGCAGAAGACAATGGTGATTTCATCTTTGGTGTTGAAACCAAACAGCCGCGCCACAAAAGTATTGATGATAAGCACGATGGTCAGCAGCACAATCGAACAGCCCAGCACCGCCAGAAGCTGCCAGCCGTCGATCTGGTGCCAGATGCCTTCCACTACCGCGGCGCTGAACGCCACATATACCACCAGCAGAATCGAAGAACGGTCAGTGACGTTGACGATTTTCTTGTGGCGCTGCACCCAGCCGCCGATCAGCGGACGACACAGATGCCCGATGATAAACGGCACCATCAGTTGCAGAACGATGGAGCCGATAGCGTGCAACGTGTCAGTGGTGCCACCCTGCGTGTGCATCAGCAGGCCGACCAGCACCGGCGAAAGGAAAACGCCGAGGATGCTGGAGGCCGACGCACTGCAAATCGCCGCCGGAATATTGCCGCCCGCAACTGACGTATAGGCGATTGCCGACTGCACGGTGGCAGGCAGCGCACAAAGATACAGAAAGCCGTAGTACAGCGTCGGCGTCAGGATCCCGACCGGCACCAGCCATTTCATGCCCAGCCCCAGCAGCGGGAACAGCGCGAACGTGCTGAGAAAGACCACCACGTGCAAACGCCAGTGGCTAATCCCCGCCATAATCGCTTCACGCGACAGCTTCGCGCCGTGCATAAAGAACAGCAGCGCGATAGCAAAGGTGGTCAGATGCTCGAAGACCGTCTTGTAAATCCCTTCACAGGGAAAGAACGACGCAAGCACCACCACGCAGACCAGAATCAGCAAAAACTTATCAATCTTTAACCAGGACATGAACCTTCCTTGCCATATAAACAGGTAGTGTAAAAAGTCGCGCGGCGACTTATTTTTTGACGTCAAGCGTCGCGCGCTGTTCTGAAGACTGCATACCCAACTCGATCATTTCCATCACGCGGATAGCATCGGCCGCCGGAACCGGGTTCTCGCCCTGTCCGTTAATCGCATCGCGCACTCCGGCATAATAAGCAGGATAGTTCCCCGGCAGCGTCAGCAGCGTTTTTTCTGCCAGCACGCCGTCGTGGCTGAGCGTCACGACACCATCACGCATGTCGTAACCCCAGTCGGCCTGCGGCAAACGTTCACCGGCTTTCAGGCGATCTTCCTGCGGGTCCAGCCCGAATTTCACGTAGCTGCCCTTTTCGCCCTGCACGATAAACCGCGCCGTTTCCGCCACGGCATACACGGTGCTGTGCAGCACGACGCGACGGCGCGGATAGGTCAGCACGGCATTGAAGTAATCCACCGCTTTGCCGCCGGGGCGCAACACCGCGAGATCGGCCTGCAAGGTGTCCGGCGTACCGAAGAGCTGCAACGCCTGATCAAGCAGATGCGACCCTAAGTCGTACCAGATACCGCTGCCCTGCGCCGCGCTCTCACGCCAGCGTTCCAGCACCTGCGGTTTGTAGCGATCGTAATGGGATTCGAAATAGACGATATCGCCCAGCGACCCTTCGTTGATCAGCGTTTTAACGGTCAGGAAATCGGAGTCCCAGCGGCGGTTGTGGAACACCGAAAGAACTTTGCCTTTCGCCTGAGCCAGCGCGTCCAGTTCACGGGCTTCTTCCAGCGTCACGGTGAAAGGTTTGTCAACGATGACGTGTTTACCTGCTTCCAGCGCCAGTTTAGCCAGCGGGAAATGGGTGGTGTTAGGTGTAGGAATGACAACCAAATCGATGGAAGGATCGGCAAATATTTTCTCAGGCGAATCGACAACAGTGACGTTCGGCCAGTCCGCATGAACTTTACCGGCATCGCTGCTGGACACTGCCGCCAGCTCGAGTCCCGGCGTACCGTCTATCAAAGGTGAATGGAAGGTTTTACTGGCAAAGCCATAACCGATGAGGCCAACTCGGAGGGATTGGGTCATGATGATTTCCTGTGATTTTAACGGTCTTGCCCGTTAGGACGCTATTGGTTTGATTTGACACTAGCTGAGGGAGTGGGACAAGGGAAAAAATAGAATTATATTTTTGCAGATGCCGCAGGAACGATGGACATGTTCTGTCACCTCCCCGTGTGGCGCAAAACCCTGCCGATTCGTTCAGCTGAATTTTTGATCGCACCATCTCGCCTTTTTTAAAATGATCCTGAGCCGGGGAAGTTGTGACCTAAAAAGCCTGTGGTCGCGTTCAAAAATCACGCCGAGGAAGAGGTGGAAAACCGCCCTAGCAAGCGGTCTCCTGCAAAAAAACTTCAGGCTTAACAGAGCCTAAAAATGGTATGCAATCGCATTATCCGCCGGCGCTTTATACGGTTTAGCAGGATAATTAATCTCCACGCTGCGGCGACGAAAATCACTCGGGCTCACTCCAACCCGCTTGCGGAATACCCGCGAGAAATACAGCTGATCGTCATAGCCGACGACACGGCCAATGGTCGCAATCGATTCCTGCGTGGTTTGTAATAACAGTTTGGCGCGGATGACGCGCTGATCTTCACGCCAGCGGAGAATATTGATCCCAACCTGTTCCCGGAATAAATGCGCCAGACGCGAGGGCGACAGGCAGACGTGGCGGGCAACCTCATCAATGCGCAACTCCCCGGCGAGATTGCCGGTAATGAACTGACAGGCTTCGATGACGCGCGGATCCATGATTTTTTGCGGGCTCTGCGGGTCCTCTTCCATAGCGCGCAGCAACAGACGCTCCAGCAGGTTCATCCCTAATTCTTCGCAGAAACGACGGCCTGACTTTTGCGTTTGCTCGATGTTGGCAAACAGACGGTCGAATTCCAACAGCAGCGTATTATTGGGTAGCGAAAGACGTCCCACGTCGCGGGTTTTCGTATGCCATTCCAACCAGTCGGCCCAATAAGCGCGCGGGCGGAAATACACCCAGCGGTGATACCAGCAATCGCTGTTTGCGGAACGGCTGTAAAGATGACGTGCTTTAGGCGGGAACAGTAACAGGTCGCCGGGATTGCAGTAAAACGTATCCTCGCCGTCAAACACTTTGCCCTGACCTTTCACCGTCAGGTTGAGGATAAACCCTTTCATGCCACCCGGACGATCAATGGCGAAATCCAGCGGTCCGTCAGCAAGGATCGGTGTCATTCCGGCGACCAGATAGGCATTGAAACTGTAACCCGGTAACAGCGGATTTTGCTGTTGATCCTGAATCATGCGGTGGTACATCGAACCTCCTGAAACATCACGTGGCTATGGACTTTTCACTATTCTAACCCTCAGTGAAAACGTTGCCAGCAAACGTTACAAAATTGTGAACAACCACGCGCTTTTACGGCATCTAACCTGTCAAAGCGTTAAATGCCGTGTGAAAGCGTTATCACTAAACAGGGTCAAACCGTCTTTTTAGCTTTCTGTTTGTACCGGTCGAAGATAACCGCCGCCAGCAGGATCAAGCCACGCACCACGTATTGGGAGAACGGAGAAATGTTCAGCAGGTTCATGGCATTTTCAACTGTACCCAAAATCAGGATGCCGGAAACCACGTAGGAAATTTTGCCGATACCGCCCTTAAGTGACACGCCGCCCAGCACGCAGGCGGAAATGACAATCAGCTCAAAGCCCAGCGACGTCATCGGCTGGCCGCTGGTCATGCGCGATGCAAGGATGATCCCCGCCGCCGCCGACACCAGCCCGGACAGCATAAAGATGATGATTTTGGTACGCACCACCGGCACACCGGCCAGACGCGCCGCATCTTCGTTACCGCCAATCGCCAGCGTGTTGCGCCCGAAAGTGGTTTTATTGAGCAGCAGCCCGAAAATGATCAGGCAGCCGACCGTCAGCCAGATCGGCGCAGGCAGGCCGAACCAGTTAGCATAGCCGAGGGCGAAGAAACGCTCGTCCTCGATGCCCACCGCTTTACCGTCGGAAATGATGTACGCAAGACCGCGCACAATCTGCATGGTGGCCAGGGTGGTGATGAGCGCATTGATTTTCAGACGGGCAATCACGAAACCGTTGAGTAAACCGGTCAGCATCCCCAACACCAAACCGGCACCCACGCCAATCCACAGGCTTTCGGTCATGTTAATGACCACCGCCGTGGTGACGCCCGCGCAGGCAATGACTGAGGCGACGGACAAGTCAAAATCACCGGATGCCAGACAGAAAAGCATCCCGCAGGCGACCATCCCGGACATTGAAATTGCCAGCCCCAGACCTTTCATGTTGATGAAAGAACTGAAGTTTGGCACGAAAATACTGCAGGCAATAAACAGCACGGCGAATACCACTAACATGCCGTAACTGTCCCAGATACGCATCAGGCCCTGTCCGCCGCGCGAAGCTGCTGAAGGTTGATCCGGTTTGGCGGAATTGGTTGTCATACTGGACATAATATTGTGCTCCTCAGTCAGGCAGCGTCAGGGGCAGAAGTCAGGTCCGGAGTTCGCAACATCGCGAGCCCCAGCGCTTTTTCTTCGGTGGCTTCATCATGGGACAGTTCGCCGGAGACAGCGCCTTCGCGCATCACGACAATTCGGTCCGCCAGACCCAGCACTTCCGGTAAATCACTGGACGCAAACAGCACCGCAATGCCTTGTTTTGCCAGAGAGTAAATCACGTTGTAGATTTCATGCTTGGCGCCAACGTCGATCCCGCGCGTCGGTTCATCGAGCAAAATGACTTTCATGTCTTCCGACAACCAGCGGCCAAGAATGGCTTTTTGCTGATTACCGCCGGAGAGATTCATGATCAGTTGCTGATCGCTGGGTGTTTTGATGTTCAGCGCCTCAATGTGCTTGCGCGCATTTTTGGCTTCCCACGGGTTATTGATCAGGCACCCGGCAAATACCGATTTACGGCGGGCGCTGATATTGATGTTGTCGCGAACCGAGTGCACAGGAATGATGCCGTCAGCCTTGCGGTCTTCCGGGCAAAGCATGATGCCCTGCCGGATAGCATCCGCCGGTTTGCGGATGTTCATTACAGTGCCGTCGAGTCTGAGCGTGCCGCCGGTAATGCGCGTGCCGCCAAATAATCCTTTCATCAGCTCGCTGCGCCCTGCACCCACCAGCCCGAACAGACCGACGATTTCCCCCTGACGCACCGTCAGGCTGATTGGCGTTCTCACGCCCGGTGCTTTCACGTTTTCCAGCGACAAGCGGACGTCACCGTGCGGACGCGGCGAATAACCGTAAATATCATCCAGATTACGGCCCACCATTGCCTGCACCAGTTTGCTGTTATCCACCTGGGTCATATCGGCAAACGTGCGCACATAACGGCCATCTTTGAATACCGTGACAGCGTCACTTAATGCGAAAATTTCTTCCATGCGGTGCGAGACATATAAAATCACCCGCCCTTCAGCGCGCAGCTCACGAATAACCCGGAACAGCTGCTCGATTTCACGGGCAGACAGTGAGCTGGTCGGTTCGTCAAAGGCAATGATTTTGGCATTGCGCGCCAGCGCTTTGGCGATTTCCACCATCTGCCACTGGCCGATGGAGAGGTATTTGAGCGGCGTATCCGGGTTGATATCAAGACCCAGATGCTCAAGCTGAATTTGGGCTTCATAGCGCAGCAGTTTACGGTTCACAAAACCGTGTTTGCTCGGCAGTTGTCCCAGATAGATGTTTTCTGCCACCGTCATTTCCGGCACCAGATGTAATTCCTGATAGATGATCGCCACGCCCGCATCGAGTGCGTCGGTCGTTTTAGTGAAACTGACCGGCTGGCCTTTTATATGGATAACGCCCTGTGAGGGCTGATAGTTTCCGCTGAGGATCTTTAACAGCGTAGATTTTCCCGCGCCATTTTCGCCCATCAGTGCATGGATTTGCCCGGCATAACAATTGAACGAAATCCCGTCGAGCGCCTTCACGCCGGGGAAAACTTTGCCAATGTCATGGAATTCCAGATACGGCATGGCCGCATCAAACTCCGTCAGCGACGGTTTCAGCAAAGGCGTCTTGTTTAAAGATTGCTGAGTCATAGTGGCTACCTGGAAGATAAGTGAAAGGGGTCAGACTCGCTGCTGCACCACAGAAAACAGTCGAATGTCTTAACTGTCGTCCGTGGTGCAGCAACTCAATTCAGATCAGGCAAAAATCACATTAAGCCTTTCTTCTTGAGCTCTTCTTTGAAGTTGTCGCGGGTGATCAGCACCACGTCAGTCACTTCGGTGAATTTTGGTGGTTCAACGCCTTTGGTAACCCATTCATTCAGCATCTGGATACTTTTATAACCGTGGATATCCGGGCTGGGTAACAGGGAACCGTAGAAACCGGTTTGCGCGCTTTTTGACAGCTCATTCACCGCATCCACACCGTTGATGCCAATGCCGATCACGTTAGCCGCTTTAAAGCCCTGACCTTCCGTTGCACGCACGCCACCGAGCACGGTGTTATCGTTCATGCCGATGATCAGCCAGTTTTTCACTTCAGGATGTTGCACTAACAGCGAGTTACCGGCATCGAGTGCGCCAGGAATATCGTTAGATTTAGTCGGCACTTTGTAGATTTGTTTTTCCGGGAAACCGGCGGCTTTCAGCGCGTCCATTGAACCGGAAGTGCGGCGACGTGCGGTATCCAGCTCATCGGCGGTGATGGCCATCACGCCGGTTTCAGCCGGTTTCCAGCCGCGTTTTTGCATTTCTTTGTACAGTTCCTGCCCCTGACGTTCGCCGATTTTAGTCGCCGCCATCATCACTAACGGCACTTCTTCCATCGGTTTGCCTTTGGCATTCACAAACTGATCATCAACCTGAATGACTTTCATGTCATAGCTGCGGGCTTTGGCCATGATGGCCGGCCCCAGACGTGGGTCCGGCGTACAGATAACAAAACCTTTCGCACCGTTAGCCGCCAGGCTGTCGATCGCGTTCAATGTTTTTTCGCCATCCGGCACGGCGATTTTAATCACCTCGAAGTTCATGTCCTTACCGGCTTTGTCCGCGAACCGCCATTCAGTCTGGAACCAAGGCTCCTCTGGTTGCTTAACCAGGAAGCCCAGCTTAGGGTTCTCAGCTGCCATAGCTGAATGTGACATAACGGCAGCTAATCCTACCGCCGCTAACGCCTTAGTGAATTTATGCATGATGTTCTCCGACCTTTTATTGTTGTTTCTCGTGATTCCGGCTTTAAACCTGATGATTTGCCGTTCGCGTGAAAACGTTATCAGTAGCGTAAAGAGACAAAGTGAGAGTGCGGCGGTGCCCTGTATACAGACGATCCACGCCACCACCTCTTGTAAGACGCGTTAAGTTTTAGCCGTAAATTAGTCACGGAAGATAGAGCGCTATCACACGCCGGGAAAACAGCAGGTTTGTGCATACATATAGCGAATTTAGCCAAGCATTAACTTTTGACCAACCTCACAGAAACATCATGAGGAGCAGATTTGTGCATACTTCCAGCTAACGCCTCCTCACTCCTGCTTTTACATCCTCCTACTGTTAGAGCAATTCGATTCGCCGCCGTAATGACTACGGCACACCTGAAGGAGTAATAAAGAATGACGCAAGGTGCGATTGCTCTTGGTCTGGATTTTGGCAGCGATTCTGTCCGTGCACTGGCCGTGGATTGTCAGACCGGTGCTGAGATGGAAACTGACGTGGTGTATTACCCGCGCTGGAATGAAGGCCGCTACTGTGACGCGGCTATTAACCAGTTCCGCCATCATCCGCGCGACTATATAGAAGCGATGGAACAGGCGATTAAAAACGTTGTGGCCCGCCTCGGGCCTGAACGCAGCCAGCGCGTGGTGGGGATCGGTGTAGATTCCACCGGTTCAACGCCTGCGCCGGTGGATAAGGACGGCAACGTTCTGGCACTCCTGCCGCAGTTCGCCGAAAACCCGAACGCGATGTTTGTGTTGTGGAAAGACCATACGTCGATAGAAGAAGCCGAAGAGATCAACCGCCTGTGCCGCAGCGGCGATTTTCCCGACTACTCCCGCTATATCGGCGGCGTCTACTCTTCCGAATGGTTCTGGGCAAAAATCCTGCACGTTTCCCGCGAAGACAGTTCTGTGCGTGACGCAGCAGCTTCCTGGGTGGAGCTGTGCGACTGGGTGCCCGCCCTGCTTTCCGGCACCACCGCGCCGGATAAAGTCGTACGTGGCCGTTGCAGCGCCGGACACAAAATGCTCTGGCATCCGTCATGGGGCGGCCTGCCACCGAAAGCGTTCTTCGCGGCGCTCGATCCGCTACTGGTCGAAAATCTGCCCTATCCGTTATTTACCGAAACCGTTACCGCCGAGCAGGCTGTCGGCACCCTGACCGCTGACTGGGCGGAGCGTCTCGGCTTACCGGCCAGCGTCGTACTGTCCGGCGGCGCGTTCGATTGCCACATGGGCGCAGTCGGTGCCGGTGCGCAGCCTTATACGCTGGTGAAAGTTATCGGTACATCGACCTGCGATATTCTTATCGCCGATAAAGATCGCGTGAACGACCGCGCAATTGCGGGCATTTGTGGACAAGTGGAAGGCAGCGTGGTGCCCGACATGATCGGGATGGAAGCCGGACAATCAGCCTTTGGCGACATGTACGCCTGGTTCAGTCGCCTGCTCAGCTGGCCGCTGGTACAGGCCGCGAAAGCACATCCTGAACTGCAACCCCAACTGACTGCTCTGCAAAAAAATCTTCTGCCGGAACTGACCGCTGCGTGGGCCGCCAATCCGAAACTGGATCACCTGCCGCTGGTGCTCGACTGGTTCAATGGCCGTCGTACACCTTTCGCCAATCAGCGCCTGAAAGGGGTGATCACTGACATCAATCTGGGTACCGAAGCACCGGAGCTGTTCGGAGGCTTTATCGCCGCGACGGCATTCGGCGCACGCGCCATCATGGAGTGCTTCGAGCAGCAGGATATCCCGGTGGAAAACGTTCTCACACTCGGCGGTATTGCACGTAAATCGCCGGTCATCATGCAGGTGTGTGCCGACGCCATGAACCGCCCGCTGCAAATCGTTGCTTCCGATCAGTGCTGCGCGCTGGGTGCGGCCATCTTTGCCGCCGTTGCCGCCGGTGAATTCACAGACGTGCCGGCTGCCCAGGAAAAAATGGCCTGCAGCATCGAACGCACATTGCTGCCGGACCCGCAGCGCGTCGAGCAATATCAGCGTCTGTACGAACGTTATCAAGCCTGGTGTGCCACCACTGAACCGCTGTTTGCAGCGAAAACGGCGCATTAATCCCTCTTTCTCTATCCCGACAATGACATTCAGGAGTAACAAATGGACGCGTTTAAACATCTCGAAGTGTGGTTCGCTATTGGCAGTCAGCATCTTTACGGACCGGAAACGTTACGTCAGGTAAAAGAAAATGCCGAAAAGGTCGTGAATGGCCTGAACTCGGAAGCCGGACTGCCGATCAAGCTGGTGCTAAAACCGCTGGTCACCACCCCGGATGAAATCACCGCGCTGTGCCGCGAAGCCAACTATCACAATCCGTGCGTGGGCATCATCACCTGGCTGCATACTTTCTCCCCGGCAAAAATGTGGATTGCTGGCCTGAGCATCCTGCATAAACCACTGTTGCAGTTCCATACGCAGTTCAACGCCGAAGTGCCGTGGGAAACCATGGACATGGACTTTATGAACCTGAACCAGACCGCCCACGGTGGCCGTGAGTTTGGTTTCATTGGCGCACGTATGCGTCAGCAGCATTCCGTGGTCGCCGGTCACTGGCAGGATGGCGAATCCCATCGCCGCATCGCGCAGTGGATGCGGGTATCTGCGGCGAAAAATGAAAGTCAGCATCTGAAAGTAGCGCGTTTTGGCGATAACATGCGTGAAGTGGCGGTCACCGAAGGTGATAAAGTCGCGGCGCAGATCCAGTTCGGGTACACCGTCAGCGCGTACGGTATCGGCGATCTGGTCAGCGTGATCAACGAAGTCAGCAAAGGCGACATCGATACGCTGGTGGAAGAGTACGAAGCGACTTACCGTCTGACGGACACCGTGAAGCTCAACGGCGAACGTCGTGAAAACCTGTTAGATGCGGCGAAGATCGAACTGGGCATGACCCGTTTCCTCGAACAAGGCAAATTTGGTGCTTTTACCACCAACTTCGAAGACCTGCACGGCATGAAGCAGTTGCCGGGACTGGCGGTACAGCGTCTGATGCAAAAAGGCTACGGCTTTGGCGGCGAAGGCGACTGGAAAACCTCCGCTCTGCTGCGCATCATGAAAGTGATGGCCAGCGGCCTGAAAGGCGGCACGTCGTTCATGGAGGATTACACTTACAACTTTAAGCCGGGCAACGATCTGGTAGTCGGTTCGCACATGCTGGAAGTGTGTCCGTCGATTGCCAAAGAAGAAAAACCTTTGCTGGATGCTCAGTATCTCGGCATAGGCGGCAAAGCAGATCCGGCGCGTCTGATCTTCTCTACCCCGGCAGGCCCTGCGGTTAACGCCAGCGTCATCGACATGGGCGACCGTTTCCGCCTGCTGGTGAATCTGGTGGATACCGTCGAACAACCTCACCCGCTGCCAAAACTGCCTGTCGCCCGCGCTATTTGGAAAGCCCAGCCCTCTCTGGCGACCGCAGCAGAAGCCTGGATCCTCGGCGGCGGCGCGCACCATACGGTGTTCTCGCAGGCATTGGATATCGACGCGCTCCGGTTATATGCAGAGGTGGCGGGGATTGAGTTGCTGGTGATTGATAACGATACGACGCTGGCGGACTTTAAGAATCAGATCCGGTGGAATGAAGTCTACTATAAGCTTTGCGCTCGGTGATGCAGGAGGCCGCTGCAATGGCGGCCTTTATAAATGACCGGGAATTTTACGGTGTCTTACGAGAATGTTTCGGTTTCTTAATTGCAGTGATCAACATGGCCTTTCGCGCCGAAACCGAGCAAAGGGGGAGGAGCAAACCTGCTCAGTGCATTTTTTTAATGATGGTGAAATGGCTTTTTAATAATGATGAGATGGCGCGATCAAAAAATCCTGCCGAACGGAGCGGCTTCTGCAATAAGAAACCGAAACATTTTCAGTCATGTAAAAAGGCCGACTGTGCGCGGCCCCCGCACAAACTTTACGCAAATAACTGATCATAGACATGCTGCAAATGCCGCCCCATCCGCGCTTTCGCGCCCGCCCCGTCACGCGCCAGAATGGCGTCAAGAATCCCCTGATGGTCCGCATTCATCTCACGCGCAAAATCCACTTCGGTGTAATGGCTTTCGAGTCGCATGAACCGGCGTGACTGCCGTTTATCCCACAGGTATCCCATCATGTCGTGCAGCACTTCGTTGCCGGTCATTTCACTGATCATCAGGTGGAAACGACGGTCGGCTTCGAGAAATGCATCGTTATTGGTATTCAGCTCATTAAGCTCGCGGGCAATTTCTTTAAGCTTTGCGCGCTGATCCTCTGTGCCATTGATAGCCGCAAGTTCAGCGGTCATGGCCTCATAAATCTGCCGCGCTTTCACCAGCGATTGCAGGCTGAATTCTTCTTCAGCAGGTGGGGCGTGAACCACTGGAGAACCGTCGGGGAGCGGATTACTCACATACACACCGTTGCCGGTGCGGATTTCCACCCAGCCGGTAATCTCCAGCGCAATCAGTGCTTCACGAATCGACGAACGGCTGACGCCTAATTGCTTAGAGAGATCCCGCTCGGAAGGGATCATCGCGCCCGGCGCAAATTGTCCGGTATTAATGCAGTTAATCAGGACATTAGAAATCTGGCGATACAGCCGTTCCACTTTCAGTGTTGGTAATTCCATTGTTCTCTCCGCGCTGGTGCTGAATCCCAGATCTGTTATCGCGATCACATTAATGATCGGGTTGATGCTGAATCATATAGCGGTCTGGTGGCCTGACCAGCAGACCACCAGACCATGCCGTGTCCTAAGATTGAACTTATCAGCGGTCATGCGTCAACTGTATTGGTAAACATCAGCAAAAAAATTTAAGGAAAACAGATGGAACAGACATGGCGTTGGTACGGCCCGAAAGACCCGGTATCGCTAGATGATGTGCGTCAGGCTGGCGCAACCGGTGTGGTCACCGCCCTGCACCACATTCCAAACGGTGAAGTGTGGCCGGTTGAAGAAATCAAAAAGCGTCAGGCTGAACTTGCAGCCAAGGGTCTGACGTGGTCGGTGGTGGAAAGTATTCCGGTGCATGAAGAAATCAAAACCCGCAGCGGCAACGTTGAGCAACACATCGCCAACTATCAGCAATCCATCCGTAATCTGGCGTCCTGTGGCATCGATACCGTCTGCTACAACTTCATGCCGGTTCTTGACTGGACGCGCACCGATCTGGGTTATCTGCTGCCGGATGGCTCCCGCGCGCTGCGGTTTGATCACATCGCGTTTGCCGCTTTCGAATTACATCTTCTGCAACGCGAAGGCGCCAAAGCGGATTACAGCGCCGAAGAACAGAAGCTGGCCGCTGAGTATTTCGCGACGATGACGCAGGAAGAGAAAAATACGCTGGTTGCTAACATCATTGCCGGTTTACCGGGTGCGGAAGAAGGCTATACGCTGGAGCAGTTCCGCGCACGTCTGGCGACCTACGACGGCATCGACAAGGCCAAACTGCGCGAAAACATGGCGCACTTCCTGCGCAGCATTGTGCCGGTGGCCGAGCAGTGCGGATTGAGTCTGGCGGTTCACCCGGATGATCCTCCCCGCCCTATTCTCGGCCTGCCGCGTATTGTTTCCACCATCGAAGACATGCAATGGCTGAAAGACACCGTTGACAGCATCCATAACGGTTTCTGCTTCTGTACCGGTTCTTACGGCGTGCGCGAAGATAATGATTTGGTGAAGATGATGACCACCTTCGCCGACCGTGTTCACTTCATTCATCTGCGCGCCACCCAGCGTGAAGCAGTACCGGGCAGCTTCCACGAGGCAGATCATCTGGATGGTGATGTGGATATGGTCGCGGTGATCAAAGCCATCCTGACCGAAGAACAAACCCGCCGGAAGGCTGGCAATCTGCGGGCTATCCCGATGCGTCCGGATCACGGACATCAGATGTTGGATGATCTGAATAAGAAGACCAATCCGGGTTATTCCGCCATTGGACGGTTACGCGGGCTGGCGGAGTTGCGGGGTGTTGAACGGGCATTGAAGCAGAGCTTCTTCACGGAGTGATCCTGCGAGGCCGCACACCGGGCCTGCGATGCTTCCTGATGGCCTTTCTGACATTGAAAGGCCATCAGTCTCAACAGGAAAACGTTTTTAGAAATTCAGACCCGCGTCATTGCCGTACTGCGGCTGGGCGGTCAGCGGCGGCGCGACCGTCAGGGTTATCCAGTTTGACGTCACTTTCTGCGATTTACTGTCCTCCACCGTCACCGATAAGCGATAGCTGTTAGTCGCCCCCGGCGAGTCATCCCACTGCGGCACGATCACGCTCCAGCCATCGGCGTTACGGTTATTGGCAGGCGGCGTCAGACTCAGCGCCTGCGTATCGCCCTGCCAGCTCAGCGCCACCACCGTGTTCAGCGCGCGCAGCTGTAATTTCAGCGGCACGGTTTCGCCAGGCTGTAATGTCCACGGCGGCGTGGCGAGGAAGACCGACAACGTTTTGCGCTGTTTGAACTCCATCACCGGCATATTGTTACGATCCACCATATCCATCCGGCTGCCACGCAACGAGCGCGCCGCTGCGACATTTCGCGTCGACAGCTGTTGATCCAGCGGAACCCCGAGGCGGTAATTCAGCGTCAGTTTCACCAAATCCTGATTGTCACCGTCCTGCCCTGCCTGATGCTCCGCCATCACCGTCACCAGCGGTACCGGCGTATAGTTCAGTCCAAAGGATACTGCTGACGGATTACTCTGCCGCGTGCCGTTGCCGAACAAATCCACCTGATTTCCGAAGTACTGCTCGTAGCTCAGCGAGGCACCGATCTGGCGGTAAAATGGCAGATAACCTTTGGTAGTGATGTCGTAACCGCGCGCCTGACGACGCAGCTGCGCGGACGAGCTGCTGTCTGCTTTGTAGGATGAAAACGGATGATAGTAGTTAGTGGAGAAGCGCAGATAATCTGACCACGCCTCTGCGCCGAGACTGCCACGCGTGAGCTGATGGTCAAAATCGTTATCGATAAAGGCGTTGTAGCCGAGCATCCACGCGCCGGTGTTGATCCGCTGACCGACGCCGAAATTCCCCACCGTGGCATCGCTGGCGCTCTGCAAACCTATCTGGCTGTACACCAGATTATTTTCGGAATTGTACAGCGGACTGAAAAGCTGACCTGAGCTGCCGTCAAGATTATGGCCGGTGACATCCAGCGTCGTGCTGACGGTACCGAGCGGCGACAGCAAACTGCTGGTTTCCTTTTGCACCAGCTTGGCTGCCTGACTCAGCGCGATGTTTTCCGCCTGCAGGCGTAATGGGTCATCGCTGTCTGCGGTAGTGGTGCCGAGCTCTTTCAGCGTGGTCGCCAGCTGAGTTTCCGTGGCGGTCGGGCCGGTTTTGTTTTTGATGTACTGACTGCCAAGGTTGGGCAATGCCGCCGGTTTTTCGACCGCGCCGGTGTTAAACGCAGACTGCTCATCACTGGCAGGAAGGAAACCGGAAAGATCATAACGGAGGTCGGAAACCGGGGAGTGGTTTTCAGCGGATCCTGCCGTCAGCGCAGATGCGCTTACAGCATAAAAAGCAGATCCCCCGGCGACAAGCACAGAGAGGCAGGAGGGTCCCGCGTAACGCTTCAATAAATTTCTAAAAAAATCTGTGACGTTTGTCATGCCTTACACATTTTGCCAGTGAACAGTGATCTTACCTGACAGGCAGCATATTTCAACCTTCAGGCCACGAAACGCCACACGGCAATGCCCCGCCCTCTCTTTTATGTTTTTTATAACGCCTTTTTTTCCTCATTAATTATGCGGATAAAATGTAAACAAACATCGAAATAGTGGCTAAAATTACAACATAAAAAACCATTTACACACATTTCATAACATTTTTAACATCCATTCCATTTATCTTTACAGAGAGTTTTCACTTATCCTTAGCAGGTTAACGATTATCACAACGCCACCCGACTGCTTTTGCAGCGCGTTGTTGATTGCACCATTTACCGCCCTCTATAGCGTTATGCATAACAAACAGGGAAAACAAATGAGCAAAAAAACCTTGCCCGGCGTGACCCGCCGGCAAATTCTCTCGTTCACGGCAGCCTCAGCAGTACTCGGCGCGGCCAAGGCCGCAAACGCGGTAACGCTCAAAGGTACGCCCGTGTGGAGCCCCTTCGACGCCAGCCCGCCTCCTCAAATAGACCACGACGGCTGGGCGTTCTTCACCGACGCCGAAGCCGCGGCCATGGAAGCCATTGTTGACCGTCTGGTACCCGCCGACGATCTCAGCGTTGGCGGCAAAGATGCCGGATGTGCGGTGTTTATTGACCGCCAGCTGGCCGGTTTTTACGGCACTTACGCCCGCCTCTACATGGAAGGCCCTTTCCAGGACGGCACGCCGGAACAAGGCGATCAGTCGCCCCTCGTTCCCCAGCAGCGCTACCGCCTCGGTCTGGCGGCGCTGGATAAATATGCTCAGTCGCAACATCAGAAAGTGTTCAAAGATCTGCCCGGCAACCAGCAGGATGAAATTTTGTCCGGTCTGGAAAGCGGAAAAATTGCTCTTGATGGGATCGATTCCAAATTGTTCTTCGCCATTGCGCTGAAAAACACCATGGAAGGATTCTTTGCGGATCCGATTTATGGCGGTAACCGCAACATGGTGTCGTGGAAAATGCTGGGCTTCCCCGGTGCACGCTACGACTACCGTGAATATGTCGGCAAACATAACCAGAAACTCGATCTGGAACCGCTGAGTATTTCAGGCGGCGACGCGTGGAAAATGAAGAGCTAAGGGCAGAACACTATTATGGCAAAGAAATTACCTAAAACTGATGTCGTGGTGATCGGACTCGGCTGGGCCGGATCCATCATCGCCAATGAACTGTGCGACGAAGGCCTGAACGTGGTGGCCATTGAACGTGGTCCGTGGCGCGATACCGCACGCGATTTTAACGTCGCTACCGTGACCGATGAACTGCGCTATAACTCGCGTCAGGAACTGATGTTACGTACGCGCCAGAACACCATCACCATCCGCAACAATCCGGCGCAAACCGCCCTGCCTATGCGTGAATGGGGATCATTCCATCCCGGTAACGGCACCGGCGGCGCGGGTAACCACTGGGCGGGGATTACGTTCCGCTTCCAGCCCGATGAATTCCGCCTGAAAAGCCATCTGACCGAGCGCTACGGCGCGAAAGCCATTCCTGAAGAACTGGTGCTGCAGGACTGGGGCACCGACTGGGAAGAGATGGAGCCACATTATGCGTCGTTCGAGCGCATCGCCGGAGTGTCCGGGAAAGCCAGCAACGTCAATGGCGAACATCACGAAGGCGGCAATCCGTACGAAGGTATGCGTTCGATTGAATATCCGACCCGCCCGATGGATCAACCTTATGGCCCGACGCTGTTCGCCGAAGCTGCGCGCAACATGGGTTATAAAGCTTTCCCGGTACCCTCTTCGCTGATTTCCGAGCCCTACACCAACCCGCTCGGCGTGAAAATGGGGCCCTGCACCTACTGCGGTTTCTGCACCAACTACGGCTGTGCCAACTATTCTAAAGCCAGCGCCATCACCACCGTGTTACCGGCACTCATCCGCAAAGAGAATTTCGAAGCGCGCACCAACTGTGAAGTCATGCAGGTACTGACCGATTCCACCGGTAAACGCGCCACCGGCGTGGTTTACATCGACTCTTCCGGCGACGAGTGGGAACAACCGGCGGATCTGGTGATCGTCAGCGCCTTCACCTTCGAAAACGTGCGCCTGATGCTGCTCTCCGGCATCGGTAAGCCTTACGATCCGGTCAGCCTTTCCGGCACTACAGGGCGTAACTACGCCTATCAGACCGCCAATGGCGTGCAGCTGTTCTTCGATGACAAAAACTTCAACCCGTTCATCGGCGCAGGTGCGGTCGGAATGGGCATCGACGACTTCAACAACGATAACTTCGATCACAGCGGTTTAGGTTTCTTCGGCGGCGGCAGCATCCGCGTTACGCCAATCGGCGGCGCGCCAATCGGCTATCGCCCTGTGCCACCGGGCACGCCGAAATGGGGATCCGAGTGGAAAAAAGCCACGGTCGCCAACTATCTCAGCTCGATGTCGATAGGTTGCGAGGCCAGCAGCTACACCACCAAAACCAACTATCTTTCACTCGATCCAAACTACAAAGATCGTCTTGGCCGCCCGCTGTTACGCGTCACCTTCGATTTCCCTGAGAACGACCTGAAAATGGCCGCATATTGCACCGGTAAAGTCGCCGAGATCGCCAAAGCGATGAATCCACGTCAGCTGGTCGCGAACCCGATGAAAGGCCACTGGAACGGCACGCCTTATCAGTCTTCCCATGTGGTCGGCGGATTTGTGATGGGCGCGGATCCGTCCACCAGTTCGGTGAACAAACACCTGCAAGTCTGGGACGTGCCCAACCTGTTTGTGGTCGGCGCTTCCGCCTTCCCGCAAAATCCGGGTTACAACCCGACCGGCACCGTCGGCGCGCTGGCGTTTAAAGCCGCTCACGCGATCCGTAATTACTACCTGAAAAAGCCGGGAGAGATGATTGCATGAAAAACTTAACCTCATTCTCACTCGGATTACTGGCGCTGAGCGTGTCAGGTCTGGCGCACGCGGCAGGCGACGGCTCTTTTGATCAGGTTGAACGTGGCCGCTATCTGGCAACCGTCGGTGACTGCGCGGCCTGCCACACGGCCTCCACGCCGGACGCCAAACCCTTCGCCGGTGGCGTGCCTATCGAAACGCCGTTTGGTCGTTTAGTGGGTGCGAACATCACGCCGGATGCGGAAACCGGTATCGGTAAATGGAGCTTTGACGACTTCCAGCGCGCCATGTCTGAAGGCATCGGCCACGGCGGCAAACGTCTGTACGGCGCGATGCCGTTTACCGCGTACACCAAAGTGACCCGTGATGATAACGCTGCCATCTGGGCGTATCTGCAAACCCTGCAACCTGTGCATCACGAAGTTGAAACCAACCAGCTGCCGTTCCCGTTCAATGTGCGCACCAGCCTGATGGGCTGGAACTGGCTGAACTTCAACAAAGGTGAATTCAAACCGCAGATGGATAAATCCGCAGAATGGAATCGCGGCGCGTACATCGTTGAAGGTCTGGGACACTGCGGCACCTGTCACACACCGAAAAACATGATCGGCGGTGACAAAGACAGCGAGTTCCTGCAGGGTGCCGTGGTCGAAAACTGGGTCGCGCCGGATATCACCAGCAATAAACACACCGGTATCGGCAACTGGACGCAGGAAGATCTGATGCAATATCTCAAAACCGGTGTAAACCGCTTTGATATCGCCTCCGGCCCGATGGCGGAAGAAGTGACCAATTCGTCGCAGCACTGGACGGATGCGGATCTGAAAGCCGTCGCGGTGTATCTCAAAGACAGCGGCCATGACAGCGGCAACCGTGCGCCGGAGCCGGTGAAAACCAACGACAGCGCCATGACTGCCGGCAAACATATCTACGCCGACCGTTGTTCTGCGTGCCACACACCCGACGGCAAAGGTCAGGAAGGATTATTCCCGCGCCTGGCAGATTCTGCTCTGATCAACCAGACCAACGCGACATCCCTTATTCACGTGGTTCTGGCGGGCAGTCGCCCGGTCGCCACCGATACCAAACCGACAGCGCCTTCTATGCCGTCGTTTGATGCCGGAATGAGTGACGAGGACGTGGCAAACGTGCTGACCTATATCCGTAACAGCTGGGGAAATGCCGCTGCGCCGGTGTCTGCGTCAGACGTGAAAGATGTGCGGGCTGATCTGAAGAAATAGAAAGTGTTGTATTCCAAATGACAAAGGCCGCTTTCGCGGCCTTTCTTTTTGTCACTCATTTTATCAATTAACTGTTACAGAGTATTTTCTCAATGCTGAGACGGCATCTGCATTATCTGCACAATTAAATGATCATTATTCTGGCTGAGTTGTACCAGATGTTTACACTCGACTTTAATCGCCGTCAGCTGATCGTCCGTCAGGGAATACGGTAGCGTAATATCGATATTGTACATGCCCTGCTGTTCTGCCAGTTCTATCAGACGGACGATATTGGTTTCATCGCTGACCTGTGTGGAAACCACCTGAAGTGCCAGCGCCCGCAGAGACTCTTGTTTCGATTTATCTTTTTGAGAGCGGGATTTCAACACCATACCGAAAAACGGCATCACACCATAAATGGCGTCAACGAAACTCCATTTCTTTTTGCAGGATGCGGACAAATATTCCATATAGTCAAAGGATGCTTTCTGACTGCGCGCATCGGGTACCAGGCGGTTTTCATTCATCCCCTCTTCCTCTTCCTGGTCAGGGTCTAGCCATTGAACGTCTGAGTTGAACGTGCGAAGGTGTGCTCGGATTTATTCCGAAAATCAATGCATATAGACACAATTATTCCTCTGTATAATGGCATAGTTCACCGATACTTTTCCAGTCGGTTCAGGCGCTTTCATTGTGTGACTGTAGTAGGCTGAGAGCACGAACACCAAAAATTCAGATTTTGTCGCCAGAATCCCCCGAATTGTGGATTTCATGCCGCAAGAGTCATTACGTCCCATAGCGTCCGCAGCGCGCTCACGCTATGCTAACCACCGGATTTTTAACAGCAGCAAGCCAATGAATAAAATCGTTTTTGTAGAAGATGATGCTGAAGTCGGCAACCTGATTGCCGCCTATTTGGGCAAACATGATATCGACGTGCTGGTTGAACCTCGCGGCGATACGGCCCAGGCAAGAATAGAGAAAGAAAAACCCGATCTGGTGCTGCTGGATATCATGCTGCCCGGCAAAGATGGCATGACGCTATGCCGTGATTTGCGCCCGGTATTTCCCGGCCCGATTGTCCTGCTGACTTCGCTCGACAGCGACATGAACCATATCCTTTCTCTGGAAATGGGCGCCAGCGATTACATCCTGAAAACCACGCCGCCTGCTGTTTTACTGGCGCGACTGCGGCTGCACCTGCGACAGAATCCGTCGCAATCTACGCAAAGCGAACAACCGGTTCAGACACTGACCAGCGGCAACGCCCTGCACTTCGGTCAGCTGTGTATTGATCCGGTCAATCGCCAGGTGACGCTGGTAGATGAAACCATTGTGTTGTCGACCTCTGACTTTGATTTGTTGTGGGAGCTGGCAACGCACGCCGGGCGCATTATGGATCGCGAAGCCCTGCTGAAAAACCTGCGCGGCGTGAGCTACGACGGACTGGATCGCAGCATCGACGTGGCAATTTCCCGCCTGCGCCGTAAGCTCTATGACAACACCCTGGAACCTTTCCGTATCAAAACGGTGCGCAACAAAGGCTATCTGTTTGCCCCGAACGCCTGGGAGTCACTGACGGAATGAGAAAGCTTTTCGTCCAGTTCTTTCTGTTATTGCTGGTCTGTTTTATGGTCATGGCGATGCTCGTCGGGCTGGTGTACAAAGTCACCGCCGAGCGCACTGGCCGTCAGTCCATGAATGACCTCATGAAAAGCTCGCTGTACCTGATGCGCAGCGAACTCAGGGAAATCCCGATCAAAGACTGGAATAAGACCATCAATACGCTGGATCTTAACCTGTCATTCAAACTGCACATCGAACCGCTCGGCAAACGCAAACTCAGCCCTGAACTCGATAAACGCCTCAAAGACGGCGAAATCATTGCCCTCGATGATGAATACACCTTTATTCAGCGCGTACCGCGCAGCCATTACGTCCTGGTGGTCGGCCCGATCCCCTATCTTTTCTATATGCACGAGATGCGGCTGCTGGATCTCGCGTTGCTGATGATCATCGGGCTGTCGCTGGCGCTGCCGGTCTTTCTGTGGATGCGCCCGCACTGGCAGGATTTGCTGCGCCTGGAAAACTCGGCGCTGCGTCTGGGCAACGGACATCTGGATGAACGGGTGAATTTTGATTCCGCCTCGAGCCTTACGCGGGTCGGTGTAGCGTTCAACCAGATGGCGGACAACATCAGCACGCTGATCGCCAGTAAAAAACAGCTGATCGACGGCATCGCCCACGAACTTCGTACCCCGCTGGTGCGCCTGCGTTACCGTCTGGCGATCAGCGAAAACCTGCCCGAATCCGAACAAAACGCCATTAATCGTGATATTGGCCAGCTTGAAGCACTGATCGACGAACTGCTGACCTACGCGCGTCTCGATCGCCCGCAGGTCGCGCTGCATCTCGAAAAAGTGAATCTGGCCGACTGGCTGGAAGACAAAGTGGACGATTTCCGGCTCATAAACACCGAACGCACCATCGCGTACGACGCACCGCAAAACATCGATTTCGGCGGTGTGGATTTGCGCCTGATGGAGCGTGTGCTGGATAACTTAGTCAACAACGGCCTGCGCTATTCGCAGGAAACGTTGCGCATCAGCCTGTGGCTGGACGGCGAAACCGCCTGTTTGCAGGTTGAAGACGACGGGCCGGGCATTCCGCCGCAAGAGCGTTTGCGCATCTTCGAGCCGTTTGTACGTCTTGATCCAAGCCGTGACCGCGCCACCGGCGGCTGCGGGCTGGGGCTGGCCATCGTCCATTCTATTGCCGTCGCCTATCAGGGCCGCGTCGCCGTCGATAGCAGCCCGCTGGGCGGTGCCAGCATGCGTTTCAGCTGGCCGGTAAAACCGACTTTCAATCTGGCTGTAGAACAGTCCGACCAACACCATGAAGGGAGCTAATAATGACCATCGCGTATAAAAAATTGCACGACACCTTCGCCCGTTTATCCCGTTTCGGCCATTTATCTGCGATTGCCGGCTGGGATGCTGCGGCCATGATGCCGCCACAGGGCGGGCAGGCACGTTCAGAAGCCCTCGCGGAACTGAGCGTGTTGACGCATCAGATACTCACGGCGAAGCAAGTCGGTGAATGGCTGGAACAGGCCAGCGGCGAGCAGCTTAACGACGTGGAACAGGCAAACCTGCGCGAAATGCGTCGTCATTACCAGCAGGCGGCTCTGCTGCCTGAAAGCCTGGTGCAGGCAAAATCGCTGGCCGGTGCCCGCTGCGAGCAAGCCTGGCGCATTCAGCGCAAATCCAACGACTGGGAAGGTTTTGCGGAAAACCTGAAAGACGTGGTGAAACTCAGCCGTGAAGAAGCGCAGTTCCGCGCCGACGCCGCCGGTATCAGCCGTTACGACGCCCTTCTCGATTTGTACGAACCGGGCATGACATCGCAGAAACTCGACACGCTGTTTGGCGATCTCAAAACCTGGCTGCCGGATTTATTGCAGACCGTGGTCGAGAAGCAGAAAACAGAAAGCCGCATTGCACCGCAAGGTCCGTTTGACATTGAGAAACAGCGTCAGCTCGGCCTGAAAGTGATGGGTCGTCTTGGCTTTAATTTCGACGCTGGTCGTCTGGACGTCAGTGCCCACCCGTTCTGCGGCGGCGTGCCTCAGGATGTGCGCATTACCACACGCTATAACGAAGAAGAATTTCTCAGCGCCATGATGGGTGTCATTCATGAAACCGGTCATGCGCGTTACGAGCAAAACCTGCCAAAAGAGTGGCTGGGTCAGCCGGTTTCTAACGCACGTTCCATGGGCGTTCATGAATCCCAGAGCCTGCTGTTTGAAATGCAGCTCGGCTGCAGCGAACCTTTCCTTAAATCAGTCTATCCGCTGGTTATTGAGCAATTCGGTCAGCGTCCGGGTCTGGATGAAAGTAACTTCATGAAGCTGAACCAGCGCGTCCAGCCGGGCTTTATTCGTGTCGATGCGGATGAACTTAGCTATCCGGCTCACGTGATTCTGCGTTACGAGATTGAAAAAGCGCTGATGGAAGGCGAAATTGAAGTCGATGATATTCCGGGCTTGTGGAACAGCAAAATGAAGGAATATCTGGGCATCGATACCGTTGGAAATTACCGCGACGGCTGTATGCAGGATATCCACTGGACCGACGGCGGCTTTGGCTACTTCCCGACTTACACACTCGGCGCGATGTATGCCGCGCAGCTGTTCCAGTGCGCCAATAAAGCGATCCCGACCTTGCAGGATGATATCGCCCGCGGCGACCTGACGGCGTTGTTCCAGTGGTTGCAGCAGAATATCTGGCAGCACGGGAGCCGGTTTACCACTGACCAGTTGATGAAGAATGCGACCGGTGAGACGTTAAATCCAGAATACTTTAGAGCTCATTTGGAAAATCGATACCTGTAATCCGTTCAGCAGGATTTTTTGATCGCGCCATCTCACCCTTATTAAAAAAGGCACTCAGCAGGTTTGCTTTGCTCCTCCCCCTGCGAAGGGGGAGGCCGGGTGGGGGTATGGCTGGCAATAAACTGGTTAAAACACTTTAACCTTTTGATTTAACGTTAATACCCCACCCCAACCCTCCCCTTCGCAGGGGAGGAAACGGCCCGAGTAGTGTTTTACGCGGGCACCGCCTGGCGGCGAGCCCAAGGTCTTGACCTTAAAGTCGAACTCCAAAGATAACACCTTGTTGTCATTGAATTCCCCCTTGTACATTCCGTTACACGCCGAAACCAATCACTCACGGACAACCTCATTCCTCGCGCCTATTATTCTTTCACCGGCCCCGCAGTGGGGCAGACACATAAACTAAAAATTCTTGAGGAATGACAAATGAAAAAAGTATTAGCTCTGGTTGTAGCCGCTGCAATGGGCCTGTCTTCTGTCGCTTTCGCTGCTGAAACGACTGCAACTCCAGCGCCAGCTGCATCTGCAACGACTACTACTGCTGCTCCTGCTGCTAAACACGTCACCAAACACAAGACTCATAAGAAAGTAGCTCAGAAAGCTCAGGCTGCTAAAAAACACAAAAAACACGCTAAGAAAGCAGCACCGGTAGCTCAGAAAGCTCAGGCTGCTAAAAAACACGTGAAACACGCTAAGAAAGCGGCTCCGGTAGCTCAGAAAGCCCAGGCTGCTAAAAAACACGTGAAACACGCTAAGAAAGCGGCACCAGTAGCTCAGAAAGCTCAGGCTGCTAAAAAACACGTAAAACATGCTAAGAAAGCTGCTCCGGCTGCAAAAGCCACCCCGGCAGCATAAGACGTACTAAGAAGTCTTTGTGAGCGTATCCACTCACCATTATCAAGACTGATGATTTAACACCCGGTTCGCCGGGTGTTTTTTTCTCCGGTTTCTATCTTGAGGTACTGATGGAAGATGCTGCGCCGCTACCTGTTCGAAATCACCCTGTGCTCTCTGATCCTGTGCGGTCTGATCACCCTGTTCTTCTACTTCTGAAGTTTTGAAGCCCGCTGAGATAACGCTCGTTATCTGCTAAAAAGATTGAGTTTTCAGACAAATATATCCATCTCCAAAGATAACCGTCTATAATCGTTCCATAATAACGGGTTTACGGGTTCTCCCTGTTTTCAAGGTCAGAATGTTATGCGCATCGCATTACCTTTGTTTTTGTGCTTTTTCTGTTTTACCGCCAGTTCCCTCGCCCATGCTGATTCCCCGGATGATGCAGACGACGACGCACCTTCCATCTCTGTAAAAGAAAAAACCGCCCTGTTTTTTGGTCACGATCAGCGCCAGCCTGTTTTGAATTCATCGCACTGGCCGTGGCAGGCTATCGGGCAAATTGAAACTGCCAGTGGTAATTTATGTACCGCTACCCTGATTTCTAAACATCTGGCCTTAACCGCGGGTCACTGCGTTCTCGCGCCGCCGGGAAATATCGATAAAGTCATAGCCCTGCGTTTTATTTCTCATAATCAGAAGTGGCGTTATCAAATTACTGCGCTGCAAACGCTGGTTGACCCTGCATTAGGCAAGAAGCTGAAAGCCGATGGTGAGGGGTGGATTGTGCCGCCAAAAGCTGCATCTTATGACTTTGCGCTGATCCGTCTGACTGACGAAAAACTGGCATTACCGATTAAGCCGCTGCCTTTGTGGGAAGGATCGCATGACGATCTCACCGCCGTTCTTAAAAAGGAAGGCCGGAAAGTAACCCAGGCGGGATACCCGGAAGATCATCTGGATGATTTGTATGTGCATCAGGATTGTCTGATCACCGGCTGGGCGCAACCGGGGGTGTTATCACACCGTTGTGACACGCTGCCGGGCGACAGTGGCTCCCCGTTACTGCTTAAAAATGCGGACGGCTGGTCTCTGGTGGCGATTCAAAGTTCAGCCCCCTCTGCGCAGGACCGATATCTGGCCGACAACCGCGCGCTGGCCGTTCCTGCGATTCGCGATGCGCTGAGTACACTCTCTTCCGGCGCGATCGTTGCGAGCACACCGGCAACGCCTGCGACTCAGTAAACCTCAGGGTTCACCACATCCCAGACACAAAAAAACCGCCTCAGGCGGTTTTTTTATGCGTCTCTACACCAGCTGTTCCATGGTCTGCGAAATCCTTTTATCCGAAATCGGATACGGCGTCCCCAGTTGCTGGGCAAAATAGCTTACGCGTAGCTCTTCGATCATCCAGCGCACTTCCTTCACGTCTTCACTTTGCTGACGCACCGGAGGCAGTTTATTCAGCCACTGCTGCCACTGTTTCTGGATGCTTTCTACTTTCAACATCTGCGCGCGGTCACGGTGCGGATCCATCGCCAGTTTATCCATCCGGCGCTCGATAGCGTGGAGATATCGCAATGTATCCGGCAGACGTTTCCAGCCGTTTTGCGTTACAAAACCACGGTAAATCAGACCTGACATCTGCGATTTAATATCAGAAAGCGCCAGCGCCATGGTGATATCAATCCGCCCTTTCAGCCGTTTATTGATGTTGAAAACGGTGGTCAGGATCTGTTCGACCTGAATGGCAATTTGCACCACGGCGTCGTTGAGATTAGCGCGCACATGCTCGTGCAGTTTTGCGAAATCTTCTTCACGCCAGACTAAGCCACCGGATTCAGCGATGAGTTTATCGATACCGCATGAGATACAGTCGTCAATCAAATCAAGCACTTTGCCGTACGGGTTAAAGTACAAACCGAGCTTGGCTTTGTTGGGCAGTTTGTCGTGCAGATATTTAATCGGCGAGGGAATGTTCAGCAGCAGTAAACGTCGCATCCCGCCCCACATGGCCTGTTGCTGTTCAAGTTCGCTGTCAAACAAGCGGATGGCGATACTGTCTTTTTCATCGACAATCGCCGGATAGGCCTTCACTTCATAGCCACCGCGCTTTTGTTCGTAGCGCTCAGGTAACGTACCAAAACTCCAGACGTGCAGGTCGCGCTGCTCGATGCCGTCATCCGCGACGGCGGAAAGCGTCTGCTGCACCTGCTCTTTCAGGCCGGATTTTAGCGCCGTCAGGTCTTTGCCTTCACGCAGCGTTTTGTTTTTGTCATCAACAATGCGGAACGTCATTTTAAGATGATCGGGTACCTGATCCAGTTGCCAGTCTTCACGTGACAACGTCACGCCGCTCATCTTACGCAATTCTCTTTCCATCGCATCCAGCAATGGCATTTCGAACGGTTTGATACGCCCCATCAGCGCATCCGCGTAGTTTGGCGCGGGAACAAAGTTACGGCGTAACGGCTTAGGCAGTGATTTAATCAGCGCCATAATCAGCTCGCGGCGAATACCGGGGATCTGCCAGTCAAACCCTTCTTCGCTCACCTGATTAAGCAGCGGCAGCGGGATATGCACGGTTACGCCGTCGGCGTCGGTGCCCGGCTCAAACTGGTATGTGACGCGCAGTTTGATGTTGCCCTGATGCCAGAAGTTGGGGTAATCATGCGCGCTGATGTTGCCCGCACCCTCTTTGATCAGCATGCTTTTTTCGAAGTTCAGGCTGTCCTGCGGCTGCGTTTTCCACCAGGTATCGAAGTGGCGGCCCGAAACGACGTCCGAGCCGACGCGCTGTTCGTAGAACAGGAACAGCGTTTCTTCGTCCACCAGAATATCGCGTCGGCGGGATTTGTGTTCCAGCTCCTCGACTTCACTGCGTAAACGCAGGTTGGCGCGGAAGAATGCGTGACGCGTTTGCCAGTCACCTTCCACCAGTGCATGACGGATAAACAGCTCGCGCGACACGACCGGATCGATGGTGCCATAGTTAACGCTGCGCGCCGCGACAATCGGCAGGCCGTACAGCGTGACTTTTTCGGTCGCCATCACCGCGCCCTGCGCTTTTTCCCAGTGCGGTTCGCTGTAACTGCTTTTCGCCAGATGCTGCGCCAGCGGTTCGATCCATTCCGGTTCGATACGCGCGGCGATGCGCCCCCACAGGCGGCTGGTTTCCACCAGTTCGGCGACCATCACCCATTTTGGCGGTTTCTTAAATAAACCGGAGCCAGGGAACACCGCGAAGCGGGCATTACGGGCGCCGGTATATTCCTGTTTATCCGCGTCTTTCTGGCCAATGTGCGACAGCAAACCGGTCAGCAGCGCGCAGTGAACACTGCGATAATCCGCCGGTTCACTGTTGATCCGCAGGCCGAGTTCTTTCACTACCTGACGCAGCTGGGTGTAGATATCCTGCCATTCGCGCACGCGCAGATAGTTAAGAAAATCGCTGCGGCACAGCTTGCGAAATTGCGCCGAGCTCAGTTCTTTTTGCTGTTCTTTCAGGTAGTCCCACAAATTCACGAACGCCTGGAAGTCAGAGTCTTTATCGGCAAAGCGGCGATGTTTCTCATCGGACGCCTGCTGTTTGTCCATCGGACGCTCGCGCGGATCTTGAATCGACAACGCCGACGTAATGATCATGACTTCGCGTACGCAGCCGTTTTTCTGCGCTTCCAGCACCATGCGTGCCAGACGTGGATCCACCGGCAACTGGGCCAGCTGGCGGCCAAGTGGCGTCAGAGAATAGCGGCCATCCACGGCGTTATTGATAGCGTTCAGCTCTTCGAGCAGACGTACGCCGTCCTGAATATTGCGTTTATCTGGCGCTTCGACGAACGGGAACGCGGCGATATCGCCCAGCCCCAGTGACGTCATCTGTAAAATGACAGACGCCAGATTCGTGCGCAGAATTTCCGGATCGGTAAATTCAGGGCGCGAAAGGAAATCCATCTCTGAATAAAGACGGATACAGATCCCTTCAGAAACACGGCCGCAACGGCCTTTACGCTGGTTGGCGGAAGCCTGAGATACCGGCTCGATCGGCAGGCGCTGCACTTTGGTGCGGAAGCTGTACCGGCTGATGCGGGCGGTGCCGGGATCGATGACGTATTTGATGCCCGGCACCGTCAGTGAGGTTTCTGCCACGTTGGTCGCCAGCACGATACGGCGGCCAGAATGCGACTGGAACACACGGTTCTGCTCGCTGTTCGACAATCGGGCATACAGCGGCAGGATCTCCGTGTGCGGCAATGCCAGACGGTTCAGCGCATCGGCGGTATCGCGGATTTCGCGCTCACCGCTCATGAAAATCAGGATATCGCCCATACTTTCGCGGCCAAGCTCATCGACTGCGTCAAAAATCGCCTGTAGCTGGTCACGGTCTGTGTCATCGGCGTCATCGACAATCGGGCGATAACGCACGTCGACCGGATATGTGCGGCCCGATACTTCAATGATCGGCGCGTTGTTGAAATGGCGCGAGAAGCGCTGCGGATCGATGGTCGCCGACGTAATGATGACTTTCAGATCCGGGCGTTTTGGCAACAGCTGTCGCAGATAACCGAGGATAAAGTCGATGTTCAGACTACGTTCATGCGCTTCATCGATAATCAGCGTGTCGTACTGCATCAGCATGCGGTCCTGCTGAATTTCAGCCAGCAGAATACCGTCAGTCATCAGCTTAACCAGCGTATTCTCGCTGACCTGATCGTTAAACCGAACCTTATAGCCAACGGTGTTACCCATTGTGGTATCGAGCTCATCGGCAATACGGTTGGCAACGGTACGCGCTGCCAGACGACGCGGCTGCGTATGGCCGATCACGCCTTTGATACCGCGCCCTAATTCCATACAGATTTTTGGGATCTGCGTGGTTTTACCCGAGCCGGTTTCACCCGCAACGATCACGACCTGATGGTCACGGATGGCGTTGAAGATGTCTTCTTTCTTTTGACTGACCGGCAGATTTTCCGGATAGCTGATTTTTGGTCGTGACGCTTCACGCGAGCTGACTTTTTTACGGCTTTCGTCGATTGCAGCCTGAATTTCTGCGCTGAGCGCATCAGTCGCCTGAGGATTAGCGTTGTCATTAAAGGTCTTTTTGGCACCCTGCAAACGACGTTGCAGACGTTGCCGGTCACGTAGCATCAGCCCGTCTAACTGCGCTGATAATGCCGCGAGCGGTGATTTCACGTTCGATATTCCTTGTTGCAAGTCAGACGACCCGCTGTCGATAAAGTGGGGGACGGCTGAATTTGAAATGATTTGAGGCGGGTTAACGCGTGCCTGTTTGCAGATATGTTATCACAAGCTGTTGAGGATGAAGAAAACTCGAATTTTTTAGCCTTTTTTATCTTGTTCAAAAAAATCGATGAAGGGTCTCTAAATATTGCGCTATCACTGCATAAGCTTTGTGAATAAAGTAAGTTCCATTCCGGGGGCGGACTGGTTATAACCTTCCGCATCCCTATGTATCACACAGTTAAGGAACTCTCTCATGAGCAAAGTACTCGTCCTGAAATCAAGCATTCTGGCTAACTTCTCTCAGTCTAACCAACTGGCTGATTACCTTGTCGCCCAGTATCAGGCTGCTAACAGCGGTTCTACCGTAACTGTTCGTGACCTGGCTGCTGACCCGATCCCGGTACTTGACGGTGAACTGGTTGGCGCGCTGCGTCCTTCCGATGCTCCGCTGTCACCACGTCAGGAAGAAGCGCTGGCGCTGTCCAACACCCTGATCGACGAACTGCAGGCGCATGACGTGATCGTTATCGCGGCACCAATGTACAACTTCAACATCCCGACTCAGCTGAAAACCTACTTTGACCTGGTGGCCCGTGCTGGCGTGACGTTCAAATACACCGAGAAAGGCCCTGAAGGTCTGGTGAAAGGTAAACGCGTAATCGTGCTGACCAGCCGTGGTGGTATCCATAAAGACACCCCAAGCGATCTGGTTGCGCCATACCTGTCTCTGTTCCTGGGCTTCCTGGGCATGAGCGACGTTGAATTCGTTTACGCAGAAGGCATCGCGTACGGTCCTGAAGTGGCGACCAAAGCACAGACTGATGCGAAAGCGGCTATCGACGCGGCAATCAAAGAACTGGCTGCTGCCTGATTTTCACAATCAGCGCGCGGTCTACTCTCTTTAAAATCTGTGTCTGAAACCCGCTCTGATGTTGTTGTGAAAACCCTCTTGCGCGCTGAAAAGCGCGCTTTTTTTTATGTTTTTTCTGACCAGTCAGCCCATCACTTTTGCAACCACTTTCCGTTAATCCCGCGCACCCATTCGCCCTTTCCGGCTCTGGCGACCAGCTTTTGCCCGGCGAGTTTGGCGACATCGTCGGTGGTGACCTGATTATCCTGCGCGACCTGCTGATACTGCTGTTTGCGAGCATCGTTGATGCGTGTGGCAAACTCGATGCTTTGTGCATCCTGCTTCACCGGCGCCAGATAGCCGGACAGCGTTTCGCCCACCAGCCCCTGCTGTTTCGCTTCGCCGAGCGTCAGCGCGAACGCCTGACCACAAAGCAGCAAGCCGGTGGTCAGTAACGTGAGGCTGATTCGTTTAATAAAGGCTCTGGACATATGCGCTCCTAGAACAGGTCGTTCTGGTTTTTCAGCAGATTCTCGACGTCTTTATCCACTTTGATGTGGATCTCGTGCTCGATTTTGACGTTCATGTTGATGGTGATTGGCTCTTTCGGCGCAGCCAGTTCGATACGCGGCACGCAGCCGCTGAGCATCATGATGCTCAGCGCCAGGCTCGGGCCGATAAGTCGCAATTTCATTGTTCCTTCCTCAAGGTTTTTTCCTCTTTCTGCCCGATCGCAGCGGGGCTTTTCGATAGCGAATTGGCCGGCAAAGCGATCTGCTGCTGCAACCATTCCTGAAGATTGTCACCAAAGCGCAAGCTGCGCCAAAGCTGATAGATATTTTCCTGATGGCTGTAGTTAAGCACGATCTCACGCTTTTCTTTGTCGCCACCGCGGCTGTTATCGGTGTAATTCACACCGTCTACTTTCGCCGCCATAGTCAGTTCGCCGAGATTATCCAGGCTTACCTGCGCCTCAGAGCGGCTGATTTCCAGATAGCGCAACAGACCAATCACCAGCCCGTTGGCGAAATTACCGCTCGCCATCGCATCGGCGAATTGCTGGTCGAGGCGCAGCGTGAGGCCGCCGTCGTTCTTGATCCAGCCGTTATGAATAATCCATTTAGGATTATCGACATACAGCGGCAGTTCGCCGTAGATAAGGCCCGACATCGCCAGTTGCTTGGGTTTCAGCGCGGTAAACAATTCGCTGAGATTGATTTTTTCCAGCTTAAGCACCGCCGCATCATGCTGGGGCATCCGCAACGCCGAAAGACTGAGGTGCCCGCGCAGCGCGTCTACGCCCAGATTGCTCAGCGTCAGCGGCTGCGACTCACTCCAGGGATAATGGCCCTGCAAATCCGCCGTAATATTGTTCATGGTGATGAGATTATTCACTTCGCCAATACGCAGCGTAACCGGTTGTTTGACACCCAGTTGCCAGACAGCGTCTTTCAGGCGGTATGGCAGGCTGAAATCTAGCCCGCTGAGATCGCCATCTTTCAGCCACATGCCGCCATTTTTTACCACCCAGTGACCACCGGCGATAAAGCCCTGACCGCGCGCGGCGGAGAAAGCCGACTGGGCGTAGAAAGACCCTTCACGTAATCTGATGTTGAAATCCGGCGTCAGCAGCGTCTGGAAGGCAGTCAGCTGCTGTTTCGGCCACCAGCCTTCACCGCGTAAACGCTCGCCGTCCCAGCGGCCTGTAAGGCGGATCGGGCCGATCGGTTTCGCATCCAGCGATCCGCGCATATTGAAATGTGACGGTGTATCGCCGCTAAGCTGTAATGTCAGGGTCGCAGGCGGCAGATAACCACCGTTATCAAATGCGATTTTTTTGGCAACCAGTTTGATGTCGCCTTTAAATACCGTCGGCAGGTCCGGATACTGCTTTTTGAAACGCTCCGGAACCGGTCGCTGCCAGACAAAGGGCTGTTCGAGCGTCAGGCGCGGCGCCTCCACATCGACGATGCCGTAATGCAGGCGGGCAAATCCGGTGGACAGGCTTTTCACGCTTATCACGTTATCATGCCACTGGCCCTTGCCGGACATATCCCAGCGCCCACTGAGCGGCGGCAGATGGCCGTTGCCCCAGTAGTTGAAATCCCAGCGTCCGGCGTCCGGCCAGAAGGCCTGCGCTTTGCCGTTCAGATGTAAATCAAATTTGCCCCAGTAACTGTGCCGGGCTTTGAGGATCGCCTGCAACGGCCCGCTTACGCCCTGCGCCGACACTTTCACGCCCGCCAGCGGCCAGCGTGCGTCTGTGATGGTGAGACTCGTCATCGGTTTTCCCCATGCACGCAGCAGGGATCCGCTTTTCAGCGCCAGCGTAGGGTTCAGCACCGAGCCGCTGAGCACGCCGGGCAGCGATGCGCTCAGCGACGTCGCCTGCAAATTTGCCTGACCGGTCAGTCGGAAATCCAGATTACTGTCGAGCAGCCCGATGCGCCCCGGCCCCATCGTCAGTACGACGTTAGCTTTGCCATTGTGCCCCTGGGTCAGCACGTTCAGGCGCGCGGTGATATCGGTTTGATCAAAAGTCTTCGTCCAGTCGCTGAGCGTGATATTCACGCCGCCCGCCAGCGGTTGTGCGGCATAGGGCCACCGCCACTGGCCTTGCGCAATCTGCAACGACTGGCCATTCAGCTTCCACGGCAACATTGCAAGCGGCTGTTCGCTGCCCTTTTCGGTCAACGTCAGCACCCCTTGCGTCGCCTGCCAGCTCAGCTGAATATCCAGCGGGTTGGGCACCTGCGCAGTTTGCATTTCGGCATGCAGTTCGCCGGATTCAGGCAGACGGTCGAACGTGGCGGGAAGCAACAGTTTGCCACTCAGGGTGATCGGCTGTTCACTGCCCGGCGGCGTGAGGCTGAAAGTGTGAATCGCCAGCGTGCGGTTACCCTCGAGGATGGCATCGAGTGTCAGAGATTCACCGGTAAAGGAAAGATGTTGAACGCCATCGGTGTTATCAAGATGCAATTTACCGGCGTAGCGCTGCCACGGTGTGACAGAGAAATGGGCAATATTGACGCGACCGGCTGGGATCATTTTCTGAATATCGGCCAGCGAAAGCGCAGCGGATGGATTCTCACCAGACGGCAGTTTGGACAGGCAGGCGGTATCGACGGTCAGCGTATCGAGGTCTAATGCCCAACGCCCGGACGCGTTGCTCAGACGCGCATCTTTCGCGTCAGCCAGCGTGCAGTCACCGGCGACATAACGCAGCCCCGGCAGTTGCAGCGTGCCATTGGACCAGTGAGGGGAACCTTTCAGCACAAGCTGAGTCCCTTCTGGCAGCCAGTGGCCGGCGACGGACGGTAACCAGCGCGGCACAGTTTTCCATAACACCCACATCAGCAGTACCAGAATCACCACTATACTCAGGATCACCTGTACGCTTTTCTTAAGTCCGTTCCGCATGACGTGCCTTGTCTTATTCTTCGCTAAGTGTCTAACTGCCCGCAAGATATCATAATTAGCCTAACAACTGATGGTTGAAAAGCCAGTATCCAAAACGCAAATAGCACAGGATAAATTGTTTGCCACCCCGCGCTCTGCTAGTTTGGTGGCATATTGCGAATTGTTTCTGAAACGGTTTATTCCTTAGAAAACATCAGGAAACAGTGTCGCCAGAGATTCAAACTCACTGCGGAGAAACACCATGAAAGTGGCTGTCTACAGTACTAAAAATTACGACCGGAAATATCTGGAACTGGTGAATGAGCATTATGGCTATGAACTGGAGTTCTTTGATTTTCTGCTGACGCCGCAAACGGCAAAAACTGCCATCGGCGCGGATGCGGTATGTATTTTCGTTAATGATGAGGGTTCGCGCGAAGTGTTGCAGGAGCTGGCGGCACTGGGCGTGAAGACGCTGGCACTGCGCTGTGCGGGCTTTAACAACGTTGATCTGGAAGCAGCAAAATCCCTGGGCATTTCCGTGGTGCGCGTACCGGCCTATTCACCGGAAGCCGTCGCCGAGCACGCTGTCGGTATGATGCTTTGCCTGAACCGCCACATTCACCGCGCCTATCAGCGTACCCGCGAAGCCAATTTCTCACTGGAAGGGCTGATCGGATTCAACATGTACCAGCGCACCGCCGGAATTATTGGTACCGGTAAAATTGGCGTGGCCACCATGCGCATCCTGAAAGGCTTTGGTATGCGAATTCTGGCTTACGATCCGTACCCAAGCCCGCTGGCGCTTGAGCTCGGCGCAGAATATGTCGATCTCGACACGCTGTATGCCGAATCTGACGTCATCTCCCTGCACTGCCCGCTGACACCGGAAAACCATCATCTGCTGAATGCGCAGTCCTTCGCCAAAATGAAAGACGGCGTGATGATCGTCAACACCAGCCGTGGCGCACTGCTGGATGCCACCGCCGCCATTGATGCGCTGAAAAAGCAAAAAATCGGCGCGCTGGGAATGGACGTATACGAGAACGAGCGCGATCTGTTCTTCGAGGATAACTCCAACGAAGTGATCCTCGATGACGTCTTCCGTCGTCTGTCTTCCTGTCACAACGTCCTGTTTACCGGCCACCAGGCGTTCCTGACCAGTGACGCGCTGACCAGTATTTCCGAGACCACGCTGATGAATATTGATCAGCTGTCAAAAGGCGTGACGTGCCCGAATATCCTGACGGCGTAAGCCGTTCCATACAGGTCAAAAGGCTCACTCCGGTGAGCCTTTTTCATGATCAAAGTCTAGAGGCTCAGCACCCTGCTGATCTCCGTCCCGTAGCCATTGATCGTCAGCACATCCCCTTCGAGCGTGACCGTCGCAAATGGCAGGCTGTTTTCACCATCGACCATGCCTTTCAGGGTAATAAAGTCGGTGTTCTCCACGCGATCGTAACCCCCGCGATGATCGTGCCCGGCAAAATAAGCGCGAACCTGATAACGGCACAGCAGCTCCACCAGCGTTTCGCAATTCCACAGATTATGGCTGTTGACCGGCGTCAGCGGATAATGGCCAAAGACCAGCACCGTTTCACCCTGCGCTTTCGCCTGTTTCAGATGCTGCTCAATCCACTCCAGTTGCCTGCGCCCTACCGCGCCATTCCACGGCTGCGCCTGCGACTGCTGGCATTCGGTGAGTTCATCAAGCATAAATTCTGCCAGCTGACGGTCGTCGCCGTTGGCGTGATTGCAGTACAGGCTGACGTCGTTGCCGTCGATCACCAGAAAGCGGTAGCCCGGCAGGCTGAATTGATAATAACTTTTCGGCAAACCGAGCGCCGGGGTCTGCGCGGCCAGATGGTGTGAAATCACCTGCGCATCGTGATTGCCGATCAGCACCGCATGAGGATGGCGCAGCGCCTCGTAACTTTCGATGACCGGATCAAAGCTTTGCCAGTCGCGATCCACCAGATCGCCCAGCGTTACCACAAAATCGAGTTTTACATCATTAAGCTCGGTGATAGCGGTGGCCAGCTTATTCAGGCTGTTGCGGTAGTGGCGATCTTTCTCAGCATCGACGTCCGCATACTGCGGATCGGCAATCAGACCGAACCGCAACCGATGGCCGGAAATCATCTCATTAAAGACTTCCGGCGGCTGGTAAAACGCGCTCACTTTCCCCAGCGCCTGTTGCTGCTCTGCTGATAAAACCGGGGAAGACGGAATTACGGTCATAACGTGCTCCTGTCGGGCGGATTAACGAATGCCTGCCCGCATAAAGGATTGAACAAACTGACGCTGGAACACCAAAAATAACAACAACAGCGGCATGACGGTCATCAGGGTTGCCGCGCTTATCAGCGCCCACTGTACGCCCTGTTCAGGCGCAGAAAACAGCTGGAGCCCGACCGTAATCGGCCGCACTTTGACCGAATCTGTGATGACCAGCGGCCAGAGGAAATCGTTCCAGTGGAAGCTTATCGACACCAGCGCAAACGCCACGTAAATCGGCTTCGCCAGCGGAATATAGATTTTTCGCAAAATATAGAAACGACTGGCTCCCTCGACGATCGCGGCTTCTTCCAGCACCAGCGGAATACTTTTGAACGTCTGGCGCAGCATAAAAATGGCAAACGCCGAGGCGAAATACGGCAACGCGATCCCGAGCAGGCTGTCGCGCAAGCCGAGCGCACCGATGGTTTTGTAGTTATTGAGGATCAGCACGTCGGGACTAATCATCAGCTGTAACAAAATCAGTGCGAAAATAACGCCGCCGCCTTTCATTTTGAAACGCACCAACGCGTACGCCGCCAGCGTGGCCAGCACCATCTGGCAGACAACGATCATCAGCGCCAGCAATGTCGTGTTAAGGAAATACCGGGCGAACGGTGCGGCGTGCCAGGCGTTGATGAAGTTTTGCGTCGTCAGCGGCGCCAGTAGCGAAAAACTGCCCTGCTCAGAGGCGGGATGAATTGCCACCCAGATGGCCACCAGAATGGGTAAAAACCACAGCAACGCCGCCAGCCAGGTGATCAGGTTCAGGCACATTTTAGAAAAATTGGTCTGCTTCACTGATAGTGCGCCCTTTTATCCATCAGATTGAATTTAATCAGCGCGATCGACGCCAGAATCACCAGCAACACAACGGTCATCGCCGAGGCATACGGCAAATCCCAGTAACTAAAGGCGGTGCGGTAGATGTAAAACAGCAGCAGGCTGGTGCTGTTGTTCGGCCCGCCGTTGGTCATGGCGATCACCTGATCGACAATCCGAAATGCGTTCATCGAGGCGTTGATCAAAATAAACAGCGTGGTCGGCATCAGCAACGGCCACTGCACGCGGCGAAAGAAAAAGCGGCGCGAAGCCCCTTCGATTTCGGCGGCTTCGCTAAGGCGCGGATCGATTTGCTGGAGCGCGGCAAGATAAAAAATCATGAAAAACCCGGCTTCGCGCCACACCGATACCGCCATCAGGCTGTAAAGCGCGGTATCCGGCTGCCCCAGCCAGTTAACGGCGGGCAGCGAAAACAGCGCCAGCAGTTTGTTCAGCAAGCCCAGCTGCGGTGTGTAGAAAAACAGCCACAGATTGGCGATCGCCACCATCGGCAACAATGAAGGAATAAAAAATGCCGCGCGGGTGATGGCGTTGCCGCGCAGACGGCGGTTAACCGCCAGCGCCATCAGCAGTGCCAACATGACCGACAGCGGAATGGTGATTGCGGCGTACAACAGGTTGTTGCGCAGCGAGAGCAAAAACGTGTCGTCATCGAGTAAGGCGCGGTAATTATCCAGCCCGACAAACTGCGCCGGATGTCCGTTGCGCGCGGCGCTGAATACGCTTTCCCAAATCGTCGCCAGCGCCGGGTAATGGGTGAACAGCAGCAGAAAGCAGAGCGCCGGTAGCAACAACAGATAACCATACAGCTGCAAAGACAACCCGCGTGTGCGGGGTGCCGGTGCGACAGAGTGCAACGTGCTCATGTCGTTCCTTATTGATACGGTTTCAGCAAGCGGTCGGCCTGTTTCTGCGCAGAACTCAGCGCCTCTGCCGGGGTTTTCGCCTGGGTGACGGCGGCTTCGATCGCGTGGTTCATCAGTTCCTGAATCTGCACACTGTTGTACGTCGATAACTCAGGCTGGGAATATTTCAGCTGCTCGCGGGCGACCAGCGCCTGCGGCACCTTTTTCACGTAATCCTGCATGACCTGGGTTTCCCAGGCGGCGGGCGACGTCGCGACATAACCAGTCGCGATGCTCCAGCGCGCAGCCTGCTCAGGCGCGGACACCCAGCGAATAAATTCCATCGCCGCTTTCTGCTGTTCCGGCGTGGTGTTTTTGAAGACGTACAGGTTACCGCCGCCGGTCGGGCTGCCGCGCTGAGTTTTCTCCGGCAGCATCGCTACGCCGAACGGGAATTTAGCGTTGTCGCGCACGGTGGTCAGGTTACCGGTGGTGGTCACCATCATGGCGGTTTTACCGTCGATGAAATCCTGCGGCGTGGTGCCCCAGGCAATCGCGCCTTTTGGCGACACGCCCTCTTTTTGCGCCAGATCGGTCAGCCACTGCAAAGCCTCGACGTTGGCGGGCGTATCGAAGGTCACTGCCGTGCCTTTGCCGTTATCCAGATGGCTGCCGTTGGTGGCGGCGATCCCCTGGAAGTTCCAGTAGCCGTTTGGCGTGGAGGGGATCTCGATGCCCCACTGTTTAACATCGCTGCCGTCGCGCACCACCAGCTTCTTGCCAAAATCGACCACCTGCTGCCAGTTGGCGGGCGGCGTGTCACCGTTCAGACCGGCTTTCTCAAATGCCTGTTTGTTCCAGTACAAAACCACCGTCGAACGCTGGAACGGAATGCTCCACACCTGATCCTGAATGTGGCGGATGAATGCCGGATAGAAACTGTCGATCCACTTTTTGCCGTCGGCATCGTTCGCCAGGCTGCTGACCGGCACAATGGCACCCGCGTCAATCAGGGAATAAGCTTCGATGTCGCCGATCACCGCGATCTGCGGGGCGTTGCCGCCGCGAAAGGCGGTCAGCGCTTTCGTCACGGTGGTGGCGTAATCACCGGTGTAGACCGGCTGAATGCTGATATCCGGATGCGTTTTCTGGAAATCTTCCACCAGCGTATCCACCGTGTGGCTGATTTTTCCGCCAACGGCAATCGGGTAATACATTTGCAGTTTGACCGGATCGGCCGCGAAGGCTGAGGTGCCGGTAATCAACAGCAAAGCAGTAGCAAGGCGTGAGAAGCGATGAGCAGGTGACATGGTTTTCCCTTTGGCATTCATAGTGTGTGAAGTCATAAAAGTGAATAAAATCAAAATATAAAATCAGACGGCAACGCGTGTTTGCGAAGGCAAACAGGCGTGCTCAGCGTGATAACAGCGTTTGCCGTCCGCACTGAAGAAAAAATACTGGGCGCCCGTCGCCCATTGCAGCCCGACAATCTGGCCTTCGGCAAAGCGTTTCATTCCCGCCACTTTCACGGTGAGCGGCTCGGGGTATCCGGCTAACGCGCAGACCACCAGCGTGTCAGCGCCCATGTATTCGTGGCTGACAACCTGTGCCGTAAGACCGGCGTGCGCGGCGTCAGTCAGCTGAATATCCTCTGCACGCAGCCCGAGGCTGATAGCCCCTTCGTCGAGATTTTCCACCACCGGCACCGGCATATTGGCGAGATAATGATGTGAACCGCGACGCACCAGCGGCAAGATATTCATCGGCGGCGCGCCTATGAATTGGGCGGCGAAAATGCTGTTCGGGTTGTTATAGAGGTTGTCCGGCGTGTCGTGCTGTTCGATGTGGCCATCGTTAAGCAGAATGATCTTATCGGCCATGCTCATGGCTTCGGTCTGATCGTGAGTGACGTACACCATCGTCAGGCCGAGCTTTTTTTGAATCGCGCGGATTTCACGGCGCATGCTCTGGCGCAGTTTGGCGTCGAGGTTGGACAACGGCTCATCCATCAGGCACAGCTTGTTATTGGCGATCACCGCACGTCCCAGCGCCACGCGCTGTTGCTGGCCGCCGGAAAGTTGCGCGGGCAGCCGGTCAAGCAGCTGCTCCAGCTCCATCAGCTTACTGACCTCGGCTAACCGCGTGGCGAACTGACGTTTATCCTCGCCGCGTGCCCGCAGCCCGAACAGCAGATTTTCGCGCACGCTCATGTGCGGAAAGAGTGCGTAAGACTGAAAGACCATCGACAGTTTGCGTTCTGACGGCGTGAGCGCCGTGACATCTTCCTGACGAAATAAAATCACGCCGCTGTCAGCGGATTCCAGCCCGGCGATGGTGCGTAACATGGTGGATTTACCGCAACCAGAAGGCCCCAGCAATGCAATAAACTCCCCCTCTTCCACATCAAAACTGATGTCGTCGAGGGCGACCTTATTTCCCCAGGATTTCTGAATGTGACGCAGTGATAAATAGCTCATGCCCGTAATGATTCTCTCTGACCGGTGATGGGCATAACCTAACGGGGCAAAATGACGGTTTTATGATGAGGAGATGACGGCAGGAAGACAGCCAGAATTTGAGGCCGAAAAACGCCCGATGCTGCGCTTTCCGGCCTCGCGCTAAAGGTTAATCATTGTCTGAGGACATAGGTTATCTGATAACGGCCAGAACCGACGTCTGCGGCGAATCCCCCAGCGTTATGGATAAAATCTGCCCCGTCGGTTTCAGATACGCTTTCTGCCGCCAGCAATGAAATCGTGGCCGTCGCATTCGGCGGAATAGTCACATCCAGCCTCACGGTTTTTTCCTGCACATTTTCGGCGATGACTCGCCATTGCACACAGATTTCTCCGTATACCGAGTGGTAACCGGCTTTCACCCAACTCACACCCCCGCCGATAAGCGGTTGGATGATCGCGTGTTTGAAGCCCGGATGTTCTTCATCCGTTTCAATCCCGGCCACTACCCGGTAAAGCCATTCCCCCACCGCGCCATAGGCATAATGGTTGAAGGAATTCATGTCCGCGCTCCACATCGAACCGTCCGGTTTGATGCCGTCCCAGTGTTCCCAGATGGTGGTCGCCCCCGCTTTGACCTGATACAACCATGACGGGAAATCGTCTTTTAACAGCAGTTCCCAGGCTTCTTTCGCCCGCCCGTTCTGACTTAGCGCATGGCAAAAATACGGCGTTCCGACGAAGCCGGTGACCAGATGGCCGCCCTGTTCTTCTAAGAGCTCAACCAACGTGTCCGTGGTTCTCTGGCGGAATGCGTCAGGCACCAGATTAAAATAAAGCGCGATAATATGAGCCGTTTGCGTTCTCGCCGCCAGCCGTCCGGTCGGCGTGAAAAACTCATCCTGAAAACGGCGGACAATGGCGTGATGCAGCGCGAGATATCTTTCGTGATCGGCGCGCCGGTTTAGCACTTTTGCCGTCTTAGCAAACAGCAGCGTGGACCAGGCGTAATAGGCCGTACAGGTGAGTTCGTCAGGCGTCGCGCCAAAGTAGCTGCCCTCTTTGGCATCCAGCGCCACCCAGTCGCCGAACTGCAACCGGTAACGCCAGAGGTTATTTTCTGCATGCGCCTGCATGAAATCGATCCAGCCTTTCATACTGTCATATTGATTTTCCAGCACCCGCGTGTCGCCGTACATCAGATACATCGTCCACGGGTTGATCACCGCCGCATCCGCCCACGCCGATGCGGAGTGCGTCCCGCCGCCGGACAGCAGACGATCATTCTCGCAGTGGCCGTCGAGAATATCCGGGATCACATGCGGAACACCGCCCTCCGGTGTCTGGTCACAGCGCAAATCAGTCAGCCATTTGGCAAAGAAATTACGCGTCTGCATCAGGTAGCTGGCGGTCCGGCAAAAGATCTGCGCATCACCCGTCCAGCCCAGACGCTCGTCGCGCTGCGGGCAGTCGGTCGGCACATCGACAAAGTTACCTTTCAGCCCCCAGAGGATATTGTGGTGCAGCTGGTTAAGATCCTGATTCGAACAACTGAAATGGCCTGTCTGCTCCATGGCGGAATGCAGCACGATGGCGGTGAAATTGTCCAGAGCCACCTCTCCCGGATATTCTTCGATTTTCACGTAGCGAAAGCCCTGCCAGGTAAAATGCGGATGATAAATTTCCTCGCTATCGCCTTTGAGCGTATATTCCACCCGCTGTTTGGCCGAGCGTAAATTATCCAGATAGACATTGCCTGCGGCATCGAACACTTCGAAGTGGCGTAATATCACTTTATCGCCTGCGCGCCCGGATACTCTAAACTCCACCCAGCCACTTAAATTCTGCCCGAAATCGATCACCCGCTCGCCTTGCGGAGTCATGATGATTTCTTTCGCCGCCAGTAATTCTCTCTGGCGGACTTTACAACTTCCCTGCGCAGTCAGCGTTTTTTTATCGTAATCAACAATATTTACCGGTCGCCATGACGTGGACGGATAATTTTTATTATTCCAGCCACTCATTTCTTTACTGGCATCATAAATTTCGCCGTCATAAATTTCGGAGAAAATAATGGGTGAGCTTTCACCTTTCCAGTCCTGGTCGGAGTGTATGCTCTTTTTCGTGCCGTCGTTATAGAGAATTTCCAACTGACATATCAGCGCGGTCTGGTCGCCATAATAATTACGGTGACGGGTAAATCCCATATCACCTTTGAACCAGCCCGCACCAAGAATGGCGCCCATGACATTCTCACCGCTTTGCAGCAAACCGGTCAGATCATAGGTCTGATAAAGTAAATGATGATGATAACTGGTCCATCCCGGCGTCAGTTCATCGTTACCGACTTTTTCCCCATTCAAATAAAATTCATATAACCCCAGCGCACTGACATGTAATACGGCAAATGCGACATTCCCGGCATTGTCGATTACGAAACTTTTTCTCAGTGATGTGGTGGCTGAACTATTTTTGTCTGCGGGTGTTTCAGCAGAAATAAATTCCGCCTGCCAACCTGCGTTCAGTAAACCAGTGATGAAGGTTGCAGCCTGACTCCACTCGCTGGTTTCACCGTGATTATCCTGAACCTGTACACGGACGAAATAACGCATTGAGGGCAATAATGCTATTTCACCGATATCCACGTTATTCGATATTTCACTGTTGACTTTTCCGCTGTCAAAAATAAGGGCGTTAAAATATTCATTCTGCGCTATTTGCAACCAATACGAGACTTGTTTCACGTTCCTGTTATCACTTTCAATTTCCCAGCCAATCACCGGCATGCGATCCACACCGTGTAATACCGGTTCCAGATCTAGGGTTAATTTTGCAATGGACAGCATAATTCGTCACTCCTTAATTACGGTACATTAATGAAGGTTCAGAGGTGTTGTGATGAGATTTTTTCTGCGGACATTCCCGGAGAAATATAACGATTCTTTTCAATATAATTTTCAGATTCACTTTTGAATTCATTGCGCTGTTTACCGTGAAAACACAACCAGCCAATGAAAAGACCTAATGCGACGATAGTGGATAAAATTGTATAGAGCGCGACAGGTCCGGCATCGAGTAATAATGGCGTCACAAACGCCAGCAGCCCGCAGGACAATCTGGAGATTGCCACAATGACGCCCTGTGCAGTGGATCTCAGCATGGTCGGGAAGGATTCCTGCGACCAGACCTTCATGATGCCCTCAAAGGCCAGTCCGCTGCCTAATGCAGTAAAGAACAGGCAGCAGAACCAGGATAGCGGCGAGAAGTTGAAAATAACCGGCAGGAAAAAACCTCCGGCAAAGCAGAATGCGCCGACAATGAAGGTCGGGATCCGCTTAGGCGTATCGACGAAGCGCATGAAGATTATCCCGGCAATCACGCCTACCGGTAAGGTCAGCAGATTCCACAAGGAGTTTTTCTCAACGCTGATGCCGACCACGTTGACCGCGACGTAGGTGCCGAACTGCCCTCCGGTATTGGCCGCCAGATTAGTGAACATGTAGAAAGTACACAGCGAGACAAAGGGCAGCAGATATTTGCCTTTAACCAAATCCCGGTACGCCACTTTCTGCGCACGAACGGTGGTCAGCCCTTTCTTATACTCATTTCGGGCAGTGAGCCACATCGGTGATTCCGGGATAGTGCAGCGCAGTGCCAGCAAAATCACCGCCACGGCGCAGACGTGCAGATACATCACCTGTCCGCCAATATGCCCCCAACCGCCGACCACGGCGGAGACGGCCATGGTCATCACGATACCGAGAAACCACAGCAGATTAGAAAGACCGATAATTTTCCCGCGGTTCTTATCCGTGGCAGCTTCAGAAATGGTCGCCAGGGATACCGGCAGGTCTGCGCCGGTGGCCAGACCGACCAAAACAGTGCCCGTTAACAGTATCGGAAATTGATGACCGAAGGCTAACAGCAGCGTGCCGATAATAATCATGATCATGGTCGCAATAAACACGGTACGGCGTCCGTAGCAATCCCCCATCCTGCCACCGAATAATGCGCCGAGTGCAATACATAAGGTTAATATTCCGGAGAGGACGCCTATTTCAAAGGCAGTGGTGCCGATCGCTTTTTGATATATTACCAGTGCGGTGCCGTTTGAAACGATGGCGGCTGAATCAATATAAGACGCCATCCCTGATACCACACCCACGTACCAGGGATTGGGTTGTTTGATTATAGACATGGTGATTCCTTTAGAAGTTATTGTGAACATTAATACTTCATCCTTTTAATCCCTGTGACTTATTTTCATCTTTTATTATTGCAATCAGATCACGCTATTACTCACTCGTGCACGCTCCTGAGAGGGCGTTCGGGAGAATTGTTTTTTATAGGCTTCGGTCAGCCTGGCGTGATGAGTAAATCCGCACATCAGCGCAATTTCACCAATGGAATAATCGGTGGTGCGCAATAATTCCTGTGTTTTAAGCAACCGGTAGCGTAACTGGAATTTTTCCGGCGTATATCCGGTGGTCTGTTTAATAAAGCGAAACATAGTTCGTTTGGTGATACCGCTGGTTTCGCATAATCCCTGCCAGCTGATAGCGCAGTGATAATTTTCAAGGAGATGATTTATCAGGTACCGCTTGCCGCTTTCCACCCTGCCGGTCTTTTCTTCTTTCGTCGTCGCGCAGCGATAAAGTAAACTGATAATCGCCAGCAGCGCTGACTCGGTAGAAGAAAAATAATCCGCATCGTAGTCCGTAACGTTTTTATTATTGACCACTCCGGCCAGCCGGATGATTTTCTCTAATTCATTTTCATTCAGTGCAAGACGTTTGTTTTTCGGTGGCAATGTGCGCTGCCTTATCCCCTCTTTTAGGAGGTCTATATTTTGGATGAAATGAAAATTTCGTGTGCGGTGCAGCAGTATATTAATAACAGATAATTCATTCGCTGATTCATAGCAGTGAATATCGCAGGAAGAAACCAGAAAGAAATCACCCTGACAGATAAACTGCACCTGATCGTTAATAATATGAAATCCGCTGCCGTGCCGGACAATGACCAGTTCATCAAATTCGTGCCCGTGGACATCCTCCATCATCTGATGGTGCATATCAAATAAGCTGAACGCATGATCGTCGGAAAGAAAGAAATCATCGACGCGTAATATCTTCATCTCTTCACCGTTAATTGTGAAATGGCGTATCCCTTAATATCTCACGCATATTATAAACGATAATTTCCGATGTAATGATTAGACCGTAATAATGATGACAAGTCTATATAGCGCGCTGGCACTGGGGCGTAAACGACAGTGATATAAGTTTTATTTTCGACAATCGACCTGGGTTCAGAGCCGGATAACATTGTTACCAGAGGTGATAAATCGCACGAAGAGAGGGGTTAACGCCTCAACCTATTCACCCTATTACCTATTCACGCTATAATAGGCAGGCAAACGACGCATTAGTCAGATGAATCTATCGACAAAAAGAATGCGGATGGAATATTTCTCAGGAGAGAAGATGAAAAAGGCACTGTTTATTCTGGCTACGGCCATGACGCTGGGCGCATGCAGCATGAATCCGAACACCGCGGTTAAACAAACCGACTTACAGCATCATCGTTTTGAGCTGCTGAGCGTTGACGGCCAGACCGTTCCCGTAGCGCAGGGGCGCATTCCGGAGATTGAGTTCGGGGAGAAAATGCACGTTTCCGGCAAGATGTGTAATAACTTCTTTGGACAGGGCGAACTGCAAAACAGCGTGCTGACCGTGAAAGGCCTGGCCTCGACCCGCATGCTGTGCAGCGACGAAAATCTCAATAAATGGGATCAGGTGATCGGTGAAGTGCTCAACAATGGCGCAGCCTTAAACTTGCAGGATCATAAACTGACCCTGACTCAGGGTAAACATACGCTGGTATACCGCCTGAAAGACCGGATGTAATCACCCGTTTCACCTGCAAAAACGCCAAACCTGAGTTTGGCGTTTATCCCGCAGTACAGCGGCCTTGCATCAATGCCGTTTCGGAACACTGGCGGCCATTCGACATGGAGCACATCCCAACGCGGCTGCCATCAAGCTGCGGCGCAAGTCGCAATTGCCCGCCCGCCATCGAACAGGCTGCATAAGCCGGACTGTCCACATTCACGGTACGCGCGCTGACATTCACGCTGTTGCCTTTTTGTGGAACATCAGCCGAATCTTCATGGCTGCTGCATGCGGCTAACACCAGCACGCCGGTGGCCAGTAACACGCGAAACGCAGTGATCATCTGTCCTGCTCCTGAAAAGTAGGGTTGTTGCGGGGAATTTTTTAGAACGGTCATCATATCCGACGTTTTTCGTCTGCGTCGAGTCCTCCTGCGAAAGAACATCAACTTTTTCCTAAAAAACGGGCTTTTGTTCATAAACCGAAACACTTTTCTTTCCCGTGTCGGCCAAATCATTCACCTGACTAATAAAAACCCATGCACACAATCAGGATAAATTGATTATTCCGCCCTCTGCTAAGCTTTTATTATTCTTGCCAGCATAACCAAAAGTTTGCTGGCCTGTTTTTGTGAGCAAGCAAAGGGTATTCCATGATCACCACTGACGGTAATAACGCAGTCGCTTCCGTGGCTTATCGCACTAACGAAGTGATTGCTATCTACCCGATCACTCCGAGTTCTACCATGGCCGAAATCGCAGGCGCGTGGTCAGGCGAAGGGAAGAAAAATTTATGGGGCGACGTCCCGACGGTAATGGAAATGCAGTCGGAAGCCGGTGCGATTTCCACCGTCCACGGCGCATTGCAAACCGGCGCGCTGTCGACCTCTTTTACTTCGTCGCAGGGTCTGCTGCTGATGATCCCGGTGCTGTACAAACTGGCTGGTCAGCTGACGCCGTTTGTGCTCCACGTTGCTGCCCGTACCGTCGCAACGCATGCGCTGTCAATTTTTGGCGATCATTCCGACGTCATGGCCGTACGCCAGACCGGTTGCGCCCTGCTCTCTGCCGCCAGCGTGCAGGAAGCGCAGGATTTCGCGCTGATTTCGCAGGTCGCCAGCCTTAACAGCCGCGTGCCGTTTATCCATTTCTTTGACGGTTTCCGCACCTCGCACGAGATCAATAAAATCGCGCCGCTGAGTGACGACACGCTCCAGCAGATGCTGCCTCAGGCGCAAATTGACGCCCACCGCGCCCGCGCACTCTCGCCCGATCATCCGGTCATTCGCGGCACGTCCGCCAATCCGGACACCTACTTCCAGTCGCGCGAAGCCACCAACCCGTATTACAACGCCACCTGCCAGCACGTCATCGACGCCATGAGTGCTTTTGCCGCCCTCACAGGCCGTGAATATAAGCCATTCGAATTCGTCGGCGATCCGCAGGCCGAGCGCGTGATTGTACTGATGGGATCTGGCATCGGCACCGCCGAAGAAGTCATCGAAACCCTGAACGCGCGCGGCGAAAAAGTCGGCGTGCTGAAAGTGCGTCTTTATCGTCCGTTCAGCGCCGAACATCTGCTAGCCGTGCTGCCGCAGAGTGTCAAAAGCATTGCGGTGCTCGATCGCACCAAAGAACCAGGCGCACTGGCGGAACCGCTGTATCTCGACGTAATGACCGCGCTGGCTGAAGCCTATTCACGCGGCGAACGCGATTCGCTGCCAAAAGTGATCGGCGGACGCTACGGATTATCCTCGAAAGAATTCGGCCCCGACTGCGTGCTTTCAGTGTTTCGCGAACTGGCGCTCAGCCAGCCGCGCCCGCGCTTTACCGTTGGCATTTATGACGACGTGACCGGTCTTTCATTGCCGGTGGTTGAAGAAGAGTTGCCAGAACGCGCCTCGCTGGAAGCCCTGTTCTACGGGCTGGGCAGCGACGGTTCCGTCTCGGCGACCAAGAACAATATCAAGATAATCGGCAACAGCACGCCGATGTACGCGCAGGGATATTTTGTTTACGACTCCAAAAAGGCCGGCGGTCTGACAGTATCGCACCTGCGCGTCAGCGAAAACCCGATCAAATCCGCCTATCTGGTGACACAGGCTCATTTCGTTGCCTGTCATCAGTGGCAGTTTATCGATCTTTATCAGATGGCCGAACGCCTGCGCCACGGCGGGATCTTCCTGCTTAACACGCCGTTCAGCGCCGCAGAAGTCTGGGCGAGACTGCCGCTGGAAGTTCAGGCTGCGCTGCATCAGCGAGAAGCGCGTTTGTACGTCATCAACGCTGCGAAAATTGCCCGCGAATGCCGCCTCGGCGCGCGTATCAATACCGTTATGCAGATGGCCTTTTTCCACCTGACCAACATTCTGCCAGGTGACGAAGCGCTGAAAGAATTGCAGGGCGCGATTGCCCGCAGCTACAGCAGCAAAGGCGAAGACGTGGTTACCCGCAACTGGATGGCGCTCGCCGCGACGCTGGAACAGCTGGTTGCCGTGCCGCTGCAACCAATCCCGGAAAATCCGCATAAACGTCCGCCGATTGTCTCCGATGCCGCACCGGATTTCGTCAAAACCGTGACTGCCGCGATGCTGGCAGGGCTTGGCGACGCGCTGCCGGTTTCCGCTTTCCCGCCGGACGGCACCTGGCCGACCGGCACCACGCAGTGGGAGAAACGCAATATTGCCGAGGAAGTGCCGATCTGGAAGCCGGATTTGTGTACTCAGTGCAACCACTGCGTCGCCGCCTGTCCGCATTCCGCGATCCGCGCCAAAGTGGTTCAGCCGCAGGAAATGGAAAACGCGCCGTCAGCATTGCAGTCGCTGGACGTGAAATCCCGCGATATGCGTGGTCAGAAATACGTGCTTCAGGTCGCACCGGAAGACTGCACCGGCTGTAATTTGTGCGTCGAAGTTTGTCCGGCGAAAGATCGTCAGGATCCGTCAATCAAAGCCATTAACATGGCTGACCGCATTGATCATCTGGAAGAAGAGCGCGCCAACTACGATTTCTTCCTCAAGCTGCCTGAAATTGATAAAACCACGCTCGAACGCATCGATATCCGCACCTCGCAGCTGATCACCCCGCTGTTCGAGTATTCCGGCGCCTGCTCCGGCTGCGGCGAGACACCTTACATTAAGCTTATTACCCAGCTGTACGGCGACCGTTTGCTGATTGCCAACGCCACCGGCTGTTCCTCGATTTACGGGGGTAATCTGCCGTCAACGCCGTACACCACCAACGCCGAAGGCCGTGGCCCGGCATGGGCAAACTCGCTGTTTGAAGACAATGCCGAGTTCGGTCTGGGCTTTCGCCTGACGGTCGATCAGCACCGTCGCCGCGTATTGCGTCTGGTGGCGTCATTGGAAGAACATATTCCGGCTGAATTGCTGGGCGGCCTGCGCGACGACACCGTCACGCCGGAAGTGAAACGCGAGCATGTCACCGCGCTGCGCAAAATTCTGGCGGACATCGATACCCCTGACGCCCGTCAGCTGGCAACCGACGCCGATCACTTAGTGGATAAATCCATCTGGCTGATTGGCGGTGACGGCTGGGCGTACGACATCGGCTTCGGCGGTCTGGATCACGTTCTCAGTCTGACTGAAAACGTCAACGTGCTGGTGCTGGATACCCAGTGTTATTCCAACACCGGCGGTCAGCAGTCGAAAGCCACCCCGCTCGGCGCGGTGACGAAATTCGCCGAACAGGGCAAGCGAAAATCGCGCAAAGATCTGGGCGTCAGCATGATGATGTATGGTCATGTTTACGTCGCACAGATTTCGCTCGGCGCGCAGCTGAACCAGACGGTAAAAGCCATACAGGAAGCCGAGGCCTATCCGGGGCCGTCGCTGATTATCGCGTACAGCCCGTGCGAGGAGCACGGCTATGACCTGGCGCTCAGCCATGATCAGATGAAACAGTTGACCACTACCGGATTCTGGCCGCTGTACCGGTTTGATCCGCGTCGCGCAGATGAAGGTAAACCGGCACTGGCACTGGACTCCCGTCCACCGGGCGCAGGGCTGACGGATACGCTCAACAACGAACAGCGTTTCCGCCGGCTCAATGCCCAGCAGCCGGAAGTCGCTACCGCGTTGTATGCAGCGGCAGAGAAAGAGCTGAAACAAAAATATGAGTTTTTGGCGATGCTGGCGGGGAAAAGTGCTGACTAAGGTCAGCTTTTAAATCAACGTCAAGGTCAAAGTCGTGGGCGCCGGCCCACACCGGGTTAAGGGGCGTAAACGCGCCCCTTAACAATCCTGCGTTTTTTAAAAGCGCTATCGCGGGAATGATGGACGTGTTCTGCGGCTAAGGAGGGTGGCGCAAAACCCTGCCGCTGCGCGGTACCTTCTCTCGGTGCTGGAGCCTAAGGTCTCCAGCCCGCTCCGTTTTGCAGGATTTATTGATCGCGCCATCTCACCATTTTTAAAGACAAACTAGACAAGATAAAACCTAGTCATTTTCAATTTTTACTTGGCTGTTGGCTGTTGGCTGTTGGCTGTTTTCTATTTTTATATTGTTTTTATTTTCTTTTTTCGTACTGAGTCGGTGAGGTTGTGACCTAAAAAGTGTCTGGCCGCGTTCGAAAATCGCGCCGTAGCGAGAGGTGAAAAACCGCGCGTCTTTGTGCGCGGGTTGTAACCCGAGCGAAGGGCACCGCGGAGCGGCGTGATTTTGCGGCAATAGCGGTAATACCTGAAACATAGCCAGGATGCATGGCACGTGTTTTTAAAAACGCGGGAGTCCAGAGGGCGCGCGTTTACGCGTCCTTTGGGCCGGTGTGGGTGGCAACCCACGGTGTTGACCTTGAATTTGAATTTGAATTTGAATTCAACTTCAAGTTGAATTTGAATTTAACTTGAAGTTGAATTACCCCCCCGATCCAAGCCGATGCTTATGCCCCTTCATCAAACTCAATGACGCTGAATAAGCTTCCCCCTCATCCCCCGCCATGATCGCTTCGTAAATCCTTTTATGCTCGTTCAGACACATTCCGCCTTCCTTTGAGGAAAATTCGAAAAACCATTTGAAAATGGTGGTCAGCACATTGCCGAACGGGACGTAAAAACAATTGCCGGAGGAGATGAAAATCATCCTGTGAAACTGGGTATCGATGTCCACCCACGCCTGTGCGTCGAAATTCTCCGCGACGTGACACATCTGGCGATAGATCCGCGAGAGCTCGATCCGCTGTTCTTTGCTGGCGTTGACGGCAGCAAGCGCGGTGGCATGCGGTTCGATGGCTTTGCGAAATTCAAGAAACTGATGATAAATCTCTTCGGTCGCTTCCATGCCCTGCATCCACTCCAGCAGTTGCGGGTCGAGCATATTCCATTGCGGACGTTCTTTTACGCGCGTGCCGATTTTCGGGCGGGATTCCAGCAGACCTTTCGACGTGAGCAGTTTCAGCGCTTCGCGTAAGGCCGTGCGGCTGACGCCAAACTGCTCGCCGAGCTCGATTTCACTCGGCAAAATGGCACCGCAGGCCAGTTCGCCGGAGAGAATTTTGCGGGCGATATCGCGGGCAATATGGGTATTAAGGCCGCGCGTCATACCTGCGGCGGTTTCAAACTGCATCGTCATGCTATTCCCTTTTTATGTGCAGATTGCCGACAGCATAGTTCAGGCGGCGAAGCGCTGCATGCGTCCGCCGCGATGAAACTCACGAACTGTGCGCTATGGCGCCATCTGGCCGCCGTTGACGTCCAATATCTGACCGGTGATATAGCCGCTGCACGCGTGTGAGGCGAAAAACAGGAAGCTCGGTGCCAGCTCTTCGCTGGTACCAAAGCGGCCCATGGCAATACTTCCGGCGATTTTCTCGCGCACTTCCGGGCTTTTGTCCGCGTGGAAAACCGTGTCGATGGTGCCGGGGGAAACCACGTTGAAGCGGATATTGTCTTTGGTGAACTCCTTCACCCAGTTACGGTGTACGTTGTGCAGCCAGGCTTTCGAGGCCGCGTACAAACTCGCGCCCGGCCCGCCGCCTTCACGCCCGGCGATGGAACCGGTGCTGATAACCGACGTCGTTTTACCACTCTGTCTGGCAGAATGACGTAAATGCGGGATGGCAAATTTAGTGACCATCAGCGCCGAACGGGCGTTGAGATCCATCACATGATCGTAAAATTCGTCGTCAATGCTTTCCAGCCCCTGACGCCCGCCGAGGCCACCGGCATTGTTGATCAGCACGTCGATACCACCAAAGCGTTCAACGAAGTTCGCCACCAACGCCTCGCATTCGGCAGATTTCGTGACGTCAGCGCCGAAGTACGCGACTTCACCGCCATTTTTGGCGATTTCCGCCGCCAGTTGTTCGAGGCTGGCGTCGTGACGGTGACCGTTAATGCCCACTTTCGCGCCTGCCGCCGCGAAGGCTTTTGCTGCCGCCAGACCAATACCTTTCGTTGAACCGGTAATCAAAACTCGCTGGCCTTTCAGATCGTTAAACATGCGTGCTCCTTCAGTTTTCAGGGATGTTCAGAGGTAAAACGGATTGCCACGCCGCGCTGAACGCATTTTCCGCTGTCGGCGCGGCGCGGTTATTGATGCGGACGTTCAGCATCCGGTTTTCCGTGAAGAGAATGTTGATTTCTGTTTGCAGATCGTCGTGGCTTACCACGCTGACGCTGGTGACGTCGCCCCGCGCATTGAGTGAAGTTTCGGTGGCTTCATCGAAATACCCGTGTGTTTCAAACACGCTGGCGAAAATGGCATGAGTGCCGTGAGTACGCAGTATCAGCGCCGGTTCATGGCGAAGGTTGAAATGCGGATCGCTGGCGCCGGTGCGGGCGACGATCAGTTCGCCGCCTTCGGGAAAGGCGCTGACCAGCGTCCTGTAGCCATCGCCGTCCAGCCAGCTGAATAACGCCGAATCTCCCGCCGCCACCGTGCCACGTGCACAGTCCCAAAGGTGCTGATAACCGTGACTGTCTCCGAGCGGTTTCAGGACTTTCGCGACATCAAGCTCCACGTCGCTGCGCACGAACTGACCGAGGTGATGCAGACAATAATCGTAACGATGCGGCTGCTGGCTGGTCAGGCGGAATACATCCACGATAAGTGGCGACCCAAACTCGGGTAAATCCAACATCAGCACGGTGCGCTGTTGAAGCACGCCGGGATAATAGCCGTTGAGCCGCGCACTCATGGCTTGTCCGGACGGACTGTCCGTGACGAAGAAGTGCCTTTCGCCCCAACGTTTCTCGGCCTCCAGACTTTGCCCGCCATGCTGACTTTGCTCATCAACCACCACGGTGTTGTGCGCAACGGTCTGTTTGCAGTAGCTGTTGTTTTCGGGAATGTAGCGCCCGCCAAACTTTGGTTCGACATTCACCCAGCGGCCAAAACCGTAATCGCGTAAAAACTCGCGGCCACGGTTGAACAGGCTGAGGTGCAGGCCGTCGAAATGCCCGTGATTGAGCGCCGAATGCAGGCGCGGAATGCTGCCGTGCTGGCCGTACCACATCAGCGCCATGTCCTGATTTGCGCTGCGCAATATCCCGAGGCCGCCCTGCGCACCTTCCGGCCCGTCGCGCAGTTCGACGCTTCCCCAGTTGACGTTTTGCGCTGGCGCACTTTGCAACGCAGCGGATAATTCCAGCGCAGCCGGGCTGACCCAGACAGTCTGTTGTTGCTGTGCGACGGCGATCCACTGCGGGTTATGCAGATAACGGTGATAGCACACGCTGGCGGCGATGACTGCGCCGTCATCGCGGATATTAATGGTTTTGGAGGAGTCGTTGAGCGCTGGCCAGGTTCCGTCGGGGAAGGCGGTCTGCATCAGCGCTTCGCAGGTTTTACGGATGATTTGATCACGGAACTGATAAATCTGTAATTCCGGCTGACGTCGTTCAATCGCCTCACTCAGCAACAGCAAAGGTCGCAGCGCAAAGCGGTGATAATACGGCCCTTCGATGTAGTAACCGTCCGGTGAAAACAGCTGGCTGAGCTGGGCAAAAAATCCGCCGCTTTCACTGTCGCCTTTCATCCCATACAGCGCTTTTTCGACCAGTGATAAATCGCCGAGCACATAACCGCTCATGGCTGCCGCCGCCACTGACCAGATGCCGTGATTGTGCACGATATCGAAATCTTTGCTGTGGCGGTTCAGCGCGTCGTCGGCCATCACCCGGAACAGATTATCGGCTATATGGCTGCATTGTTCCTGACTGAGCGAGGGGATCAGGCAGTGATAGCCTTCGACGGCGTACAGCCAAAACATGTTTTCGTTGAGCGTCTGATGGAAAAGCCGTCCCGGCGCATTGCTGTCTTTGCTGGTAGCGCTGCCGAGCGAAGGGAAAATGTCGGCGTAACCGGTTAGCAGCGCCAGCGCGAAATCGCGGTAGCGCATCTCGCCGGTGATCAGGAATAACCTTCCGGCCAGATTGATATAAAGGTAGTTTTGCTTGTGCTGCGTATGCTCGGGGCCTCCCGCTTCACCGTGGCCGGGAATGCGCTGCGGCTGCGCCATAAAGCGTTCCAGCGAAATGATTTGCCCGCGCAGCGCCGCGCCCAGCAGGGAATCCTCCTCCCTCTGCCCGCGCAGTTTTTCGGCCTCAGAAACGGAAATCAGCAACGGCTGCCAGTGACTCATTTTCCGCTCTCCTGTGGCTGAGGCGCGACATAGCCGGTCGCAAACGACGGCAGCGATATCAGCCAGGTCTCCCGCTCGGCTTCCATCACCGCGCCGCGCGTCACGTCTTCATGATAGCCACCGGCCATTTTTTTACTTTTATCCGCAGGCGGCAATGTGAAGGTCGCACTGCGGATCTTCTGCTGGTAGCGCGGTTGGCCGGTGGAATTATCCGCCCAGGACAGCAGCGGCAACGGGCGAACGCGGATCTGGTCGATCGATTTGTAAGGCCACGCCACGGTCGGATCGGTGAAGCGCGCCATGAAATCCAGCGAGGTCAGCAGACTGCCGCCCTGCGGCGTTTTGTAGTGCCAAAGGTCGATACCATTTTTCTGCGCCAGCACCGCCATCATGCTGATCGCCTGCAAATTGAAATAGCTGTAATGAAAGGATCGGGTGCGCGCCAGTTCGGCAGGCTGCGTGCCATCGGGTTTGAGCTGCACGTCGAGCTTACTTTTCATCAGCGTTGCCATATCGCGGATCACGGCTTTATCACCGAGATACCACGCGATGCCCGACACCTGCGTCACGTACCAGTTGCCGTGATTATTCTCGGTGCGCCCTTCCTTCCTGGCAATTTTGCTGCCCTGCAGCCATTGCAGATATTCTGACATCCACGCACGGAGTTGCTGTTCGTCGTTGTCGCTCCACGCGGGATTGCCGCGCAGTAACATCAGTGAATCCACAATGCGCGTGGAGAAATAGCGGCCATCGAGTACACCGGCGTTGCGCCCCGGTGAAATTCCCGGCACACCCTGCGCAAAATTCAGATTCGGGTTCATGCGCGTTTCAGGCGTGATAAACCAGGCGCGCAGCAGGCTGGCGGCTTTATCGGCATATTTCTGTTCACCGGAGAAATACCAGGCCAGCGTCAGGTTCTGAACCCGCGCGGTGAAATCCGCCAGCCTTACGCCGTCGCTTTGATCGTTTTTACTGGCCGGATTAACGTGCCCGTCCTTGCGGATCCACGGCAGGCCATCAGGTTTGCTGTCGTCAGGCCACCAGTAAGCGCTCAGGCTGAGATAATCGTGCTTCGACCCGCTTGGCGGGGTCATGCCTTTGTCGGTCACGCTGAGATTGGGTTTGTTTAGCGCCGAATCCGCCGCGGCCAGCAGATGACGGTACGCGTCTGAGGTCTGTGGTGCAGCCGTGTTGTCGTGCAGTTGCTGACGCACCACTTCCATTTGAGCAGTATTAAGAAATGCCGGTTCAGCGGCGAATGCTCCTGCGCCGCCAGACATCATAATTAACGCTGCGACAAGCTGTTTTACCCCAACGGGACGGTACTTAAATAACCTCATGCGTTCTCCGGTGACAACGTTTTCGTTCGCTTTAGTACTACTAATAAAGCAACGAATGTTGATAAGCGCCAGTCGGAATTGGCTGAAAAAACCACAAATAGCCCAGCAAGTGACCGACTTCACAAATCGATAACAAACTAAGCATTTCTTATTTGTCTGACTTTTAATTCCATTACTCTCTTCTACGCTTGCTCAATACATAACCAAAAACACCTCACCTACAAATGAGAGAGTAACGACAATGGATATCAATGTTCTGGTCATGATCGGTTACTTCGTCTTAATGATTGCTATCAGTTATGCCTTCAAAAAGATGGCGTCTGGCTCCTCGAGCCACTATTTTCGCGGCGGCGGGCGAATGCTCTGGTGGATGGTTGGCGCGACCGCGTTCATGATCCAGTTCAGCGCATGGACGTTCACCGGTGCCGCCGGGCAGGCCTACCGCTACGGTTTCAATGTGGTTAGCGTGTTCGCCGGTAACGTCTTCGGTTATCTCATCGCCTGGTGGTGGTTCGCCACGCGTTTTCGTCAGCTGCGGGTCGATACGGCCACTGAGGCCATCAACCACCGCTTCGGCAAAGGCAACGAACAGTTTTTTACCTGGATGATAATTCCGCTCAGCATCCTGAGCGCCGGTGTATGGCTGAACAGCCTGGCGGTGTTTGCCAGCGCGGTGTTCAAGCACGACATCACGCTCACACTGTGGGTCACCGGCGTGGTGGTGCTGGTGATTTCATTACTGAGTGGCGCATGGGGCGTGGTGGCGAGCGATTTTGTTCAGACGCTGGTGGTGGCGATTATTTCAATTGCCTGCGCGGTGGTGGCGCTGTTTAAAGTCGGCGGACCGGTCAAACTGGTCACTGAGTTCCCTTCCGGCTTTTTTACCGGGCCGGACGTCGGGCCGCATTACATCTCGCTGCTGGTGGCCTGCTTCCTGTTCTTCTTCATCAAGAACGTGCAAAGCATCAATAATCTTCAGGATTCCTACCGTTTTCTGAATGCCAAAGACAGTTTCAATGCCAAAAAAGCGGCGCTGTTCGCGCTGGTGCTGATGTTTGTCGGTACGCTTATCTGGTTCATCCCGCCGTGGGCGGTCGCCGTTCTGTATCCGGACGCCGCCACCGCTCACCCTGAGTTAGGCAAAAACGCCACCGATGCGGTGTATCTGATTTTTGCCGAACGCGCCATGCCACTTGGTACCGTTGGCCTGCTGATGGCCGGACTGTTTGCAGCAACGATGTCCTCCATGGATTGCGCGCTGAACCGTAACTCGGGGATTTTTGTGCGCAGCTTCTGGACACCTGTCGTCAACCGTAACGGCGCGCGCAGCGACAAGTATCAGTTGCGCGTCGGGCAGATAGCCTGCGTGGTGAACGGTGTGCTGGTGATCCTGGTCGCGCAGTACATGCATACGATGCAGACCGTGAGCCTTTTCGATCTGATGATGAAAGTCGGCACGCTGATGCAGGCGCCGATTGTCGTGCCGCTGTTCCTTGGCGTGTTTATCCGTAAAACGCCGGACTGGGCGGGTTGGGCCACCGTCCTGTTCGGGCTGGGCGTATCGTACGTTGTCGCTAACGTCTTTACCGCACCGGACGTTGCACGCGCGCTAGGCATCACACTTACCGCACGTGAGCTGCTGGACGTGGCGATCATGTGGAATATCTTCTCACACATGGTGTTCACCGGCGGGTTCTTCTGCCTGACAAGTCTGTTCTACCGTGAAGCGAATACCGCGCGCGAGGCACAGCGCAAACAGTTCTTCATCGATATGGAAACGCCGGTCTATGCCGACAACGAACAGGATGAGTTCGACCGGCTGCAACGCGATAAAATTGGCCGTATTTCGATGTACATGGGTGCCGGTTTACTGTTGATGGTGCTGGTCCCTAACCCGCTCTGGGGACGGATCCTGTTCCTGCTGTGCGCCCTGTCGATTCTCATTTTCGGCTGGGTATTACACCGCAGCGCAGAAAAAGGCATGACCGCAGCGAAAGCCGAAAAAGCCGCAGCGGCGGATAAAGTGAAAATCGCGACGTCGCAGCGGTAATCACCGGCGTTTAGAAAACGATGCAGGACTTTGCGTGGCGAAGTTCTGCATTTTTTTTACAACAAGCAAAAAAACCCGCTTTTCAGCGGGTTTAGATGTCGGAAAAAACAGACAAAAAGCGATATTACTTCGGAAGCTCCGTCACCTGCTTAACTTCAGTTTTACTGATTTGCTGTTTCACACCATTAGCATCGGTATATTCCAACAGGCCGGTTTCGGCTTCTTTTGGTTTACCGTCGCTGATGATGGTTCGCGCATCATTCGTCTGAATGGCATAGCTGGTACGGGTGCAGCCTGACAACGCTGCGACACTGATTAATGCGGCTAGTGGCAGAATCAATTTCCTGTTCATCGTTCTCTCCTTTGTCAAAATGATTGGATAAATTAGTTATCCAACTCGCTCATGTTTTTAACCTGATCGCGGTTAATTTGCTCTGTTTGACCAGTCTCTGCATTTTTGTACGACACCAGACCGGTATCGTCATCCACCTGAGGTTTACCGTCCGTTACGATGGTTTTTCCGTCCGTCGTTTTTATTGCCTGATTCGAGGCACAGCCTGCAACAAACAGTATTGAGACAGCTGCCAGTGATGCGGCAATAAGGTTTTTCCTTTTCATATCATCCCTCCTGAATTAGGGTTTTTTCTTAACAATGAGTCTATTAACTATAGTCAGGAATTTCACATTCATCTGAGATTCGGACAAATGGAAGTTTTTTGTTGATTTTATGTCCACAAAAAACCCTGATTTACGCAAAAATCTACCTGACAGCAGGCAGCAAAATCCGTACCCTACTGCGCATAGACACTGGCGGCCTGCGCGCCGCGATTTTGCGAAAGAGAAATTTGTGACCAGTCCAATTCAGAAAGAAAAATACAACATCGATAAGCTTCAGAAACGCCTGCGTCGTGACGTCGGTAAAGCCATTGCTGACTTTGGCATGATCGAGGAAGGTGATCGCATAATGGTGTGCCTGTCGGGCGGTAAAGACAGTTACACCATGCTGGAAATTTTGCGCAATCTGCAAAAAAGTGCACCGGTGAACTTCTCACTGATTGCCGTTAACCTGGATCAGAAGCAACCGGGTTTCCCGGCGCATATTCTGCCAGCGTATCTGGAAGAGCTGGGTGTGGAATACCAGATAGTGACCGAAGATACTTACGCTATCGTGAAAGATAAAATTCCCGAAGGCAAAACCACCTGCTCCTTATGTTCACGTCTGCGCCGTGGGATTTTGTACCGCACCGCGACTGAACTGGGCTGTACTAAGATTGCACTTGGCCATCACCGCGATGACATCCTGCAAACGCTGTTCCTCAATATGTTCTACGGCGGCAAACTGAAAGGTATGCCACCGAAACTGATGAGCGACGACGGCAAACACATCGTGATCCGCCCGCTGGCGTACTGCCGCGAAAAAGACATCGAGCGTTTTGCGATTGCACGCGAATACCCGATCATCCCTTGTAACCTGTGCGGTTCACAGCCAAACCTGCAACGTCAGGTGATCGGCGACATGCTGAAAGACTGGGACAAAAAATATCCGGGCCGTATCGAAACCATGTTCAGTGCGATGCAAAATGTGGTGCCTTCACACCTCAATGATATGAATCTCTTCGATTTTAAAGGGATCCAGCACGGTGGCGAAGTGGTAGACGGTGGGGATCTGGCGTTCGATCGTGAAGAGATTCCTATGCAACCGGTCGGCTGGCAGCCGGAAGACGATGAAACCGTCGCCCCGGTTGAGCGCCTGAACGTGCTGGAAATTAAATAACCTTTCGCGAACGCGCCGTTAAGAAATGAAAGCCCGCCTCTGATGCGGGCTTTTTGCTTTTCAGGACAGAAAAACCGTGTCGGTCCAGTTGTAGTTGGTCATTACCAGTTTTACCGGCAGGCTGACTGAGCCGAACGGTTGTTGCCGTTTTTCGCGAAAGAATGCCCGCAGCGGTTCAGATATAAATTCAGCGCTGTAACGCAGCAGCGTGCTATGCCAGAAGATTTGCGGAATGGCGGCATCAGGGTAGCGGTCTTTGATTTTTCCCGCCCATTTTGTCGCCAGCAGATGCTCCACCAGGGACTGCCTGACGCGCAAACTTTCCCCGTCAGGAATACCGGCCAGCAGCAGCTGATTGGGCAGTGCGACAAGTTGCAACTCGCTGATTTGCATCACATGACCGGCGCAGTGCTGTTGGAAAATATCCGCAAGCCCGGCGAGATCGTCAGCGTCTTCAGGCCGGTCGTACAGCGCCTGTGTGATCGCAAAGAACGTAAAATGCATGCCGTCGGTCGGCGCGATGTCCGCCAGCGGGTCGCCCTGCGCAGCGGTGGTTAAATCAGATAACAGCCCGGCCATCGCTGCCCCCGCGCGGTTTCCGCTGGTGATGGCCAGTTTGGTCGGGTGGTAGAAGGGTTCGGTTCTGACTGCACCGGTTTCTCCATGCGCATTCCATAATTCCAGCGTCCTTTCGGTCGTACTTTCATACGCCTGATGAATCATTTCTCCGGTGTGCAAAACAGACTCCTGATCGTAAGTTTTGAGATCCGCGTGGCACAAATCCACACAGACCGGGCTGATAGCACAGAAACCTCAAAAAGATTGAGCCAAATCAACATTAGCAGCGCTGAATCGGTGCACTATCCATTCCGCAGGTGAATGCAACGTCAAGCGATGGGCGTTGTGCTCCATATTGTCTTATTTCCAAATTTTTAGAATTAATGCATAGCACTTTTTGATTCGAACGACGCCGGTCTTCTGACCGGCTTTTTTTTGGTTTTTTTTCGCAGGTTCCCTGCCCTACAGCCAGCGGCTTTTCTTCAGCCACCACGCAACGCCGCCCACCAGCACCACCAGCGATACACAGAAAATTCCAAATCCCAGATGTGACGAGTTGCCGGGAATACCGCCGAGATTGACGCCGAACAGGCCAGTCAGAAACGTTGTCGGCAGAAATACCATCGCCAGCATCGACATGGTATAGGTGCGGCGGTTGAGGGAATCGGCCATCAGTGAGCTGATTTCATCGGAAAGCACCGCCGTACGGGCAATACTGCCGTCCAGATCGTCGAGTCCACGCCCTAAGCGATCCGAGATTTCCTGCATCAGACGACGTTCGTCATCGTTCATCCACGGCAAACGCTCACTGGAAAGACGCGAAAACACGTCGCGTTGTGGTGCCATGTAACGACGCAGGACGATCAGCTGTTTACGCAGTAACGCCATCTGGCCGCGCTCCGGCACCTGCTGTTCCATCAGGTCATCTTCAATATCAATGATTTTGTCGTGCAGATCTTCGATAAAATCGCTGGTGTGATCGGTCAGCGCATCGCACATTTCCACCAGCCAGCTGCCGGTACTCTTCGGCCCGCTGCCCTGCTGCATGTCGTTAATCATCTCTTCCATCGAGAAGACTTTGCGATGGCGCGTTGAAACGATCATTTTATCAGTGAGATACACGCGAATAGTCACCAACTGGTCCGGGCGTGAATCCGCATTGAGATTGATGCTGCGCAGTGTGATCAGCGTGCCTTCACCCATGCGGATAACTTTCGGGCGCACGCTGTCACCGGCCAGCGCCTCGCGCACCGTGTCCGGTAATACAGGCGTGTTGGTGATCCATTTTTCGCTTTCCGGGCGGGTGTAATCCAGATGCAGCCAGCAAGGTTTTTCGTCCGTCGCGACGCATGCTGTGTTGATGTCGGTGACGCCGCCCTGACCGTCCAGCTGGAAGGCATAGACGGCATCGGCTACCTGTAGTTCTTTTCCCTTAATGACTTCCACGACGTTCCTCGCTTTATAATTCGTTCATTCTTTTCAGTTTAGCGTTAAGCCCTTGAAGTTCAAAAACTCAACCGCGCTGCAATCTGCCCACTTTAATACGCCAGACCGATGATGCCATATTTTTGAGGTGGTTTTTGCGTGTCAGGATGTGGCGGGTTTCTCCATTTCGGCCAGTTCCGGCATCACGCTGCGCATAACGTCGAAGAATTTCCGCAGCCTCGCCGGATAATACGTCGCGTAGGGATAAACCAGATAGACCGGCAGCGGCAAGGCGTTCCAGCCGGATAATACACGCTGTAAACGCCCTTCCTTAATGTCATCTTTTACCACCCACGCCGACACAATCGCCGCCCCCAAACCGGAAAGCGCAGCTTTGCGAATGGCATACAAGCTGTCCGTTGCCATGCGCGGCGAGATGGCGCAGCTTTCGGTGCGGTCGTCGCTGTCATGGCGCAGTGTCACTTCATTGCGGTAATAGGTACTGAACGCCACCCAGGGTAATTGCCCCAGTTCGTTCACCTGCGTCACCGGATGTTGCTGCAAAAGTTGCGGCGTCGCCACCACAATGCGCGGGACTTCAGCCAGCAGGATCGCCACCATGGAGGGATCCGCCGCGTTACCCACCTGAATCGCACAGTCGATGTCTTCCGAGAGAAAATCCGGTGTGCGGTCGTTGAGCATCCAGTCCACCGTCACGTTCGGGTAACGTTGCAGATATCGCGTCAGCGGTTCGATCATTTGATCCTGCCCGAAGGCGTGCGGTGCGCGAACGCGCAACGTGCCGACCGGCTCATCGCCCGCCCCGCGCAGCTGATCTTCCAGCGCGGACCACTGATCCAGCAAAAGTTTCGCCTGCTGATAACAACGTTCGCCATCGTCGGTGAGCTTCATCGCATGAGTGGTTCGCAGAATCAGTTTTGCGCCCAATAAGCGTTCGAGCGACTGCAACCGGCGGCTGACGGTGGGCTGGCTGGTACTGAGCTGCACGGCAGCGGCTGAGAGGCTGCCGCTTTCTACGATGCGAATGAACGTTTGCATCAAATCTATGCGGTCGATACCGCTGGTAAGAGGTGTATTCATACGTCCTGCGTATAACAGTTTTACCTTTGTGCAGGCTACCACTCATGACCATTCAGGTGAAGAATGTTTTCCAGACAACCCAATTCACTCAGGAATACATCATGTCAGACCTCACTCAAACCTCCCCGGCTGAACCCGCACCGACGATTTCCGGCAAAATCATCTTCACTCTTGCTGCGGGCGCCGGTCTGAGCGTGGCATCTATCTATTACAGCCAGCCGATGCTGGGAATTATGGGCAGCCATCTGCACGCCAGCACCGCGTCGGTGGGGCTAATCCCGACGCTGACGCAGGCCGGTTATGCGCTGGGGATTTTGTTTCTGATCCCGCTGGGTGACCGTTACGACCGCCGCACTATCATCTTGCTCAAAAGCATTCTGCTGGCCGCCGCGCTGCTGCTGTGCGGATTTGTGCCCGGCATTCACGGGCTGCTGGCGGCGAGCCTGATCACCGGCATCGGTGCGACGATGGCGCAGGATATCGTTCCGGCTTCAGCACATCTGGCACCGGTAGCGCAGCGCGGTAAAACGGTGGGAACGGTGATGACCGGATTGCTGGTGGGTATCCTGCTGTCCCGCGTGGTCAGCGGCTTTGTGGCGGAATACTTTGGCTGGCGGGTGATGTATCAGCTGGCCGCAGTCAGCGTCGCGCTGATTGGTTGTGCGCTATGGCGCGTACTCCCGCGTTTTGCGCCTGCGACCGGTATCAGCTATGCCGCGCTGATGCATTCTATGTTCGGCCTGTGGAAACACTATAAAACGCTGCGGCGTGCAGCGCTGGCGCAGGGTTTGCTCTCCATCGCGTTCAGCGCATTCTGGTCAACATTGGCAATTATGCTTAACGATACATATCACCTTGGGAGTGCTGTTGCAGGGGCATTTGGTCTGGCGGGAGCAGCCGGTGCGCTGGCGGCACCAATGGCCGGGGCATTGGCAGATAAAAAAGGACCGGCGTACGTGACACAACTCGGTGCCGGGCTGGTGATGGTCTCTTTCGCCGCAATGTTCCTGCTGCCGTTGTTATCGCCTCATGCTCAGCTGGCATTGATTGTGCTCAGCGCTATCGGTTTCGATTTAGGTATTCAGGCAACGCTGGTGGCACATCAGACGCTGGTTTATGGCCTTGAGCCCGCAGCGCGCGGGCGTCTGAATGCCCTGCTGTTCACCGTGGTGTTTATCGGCATGTCTGTGGGCGCGGCACTGGGCAGTAAAGCGCTGGAATCCGGTGGCTGGGCAGGCGTAGTGCTTCTTGCAACGGTGGCCGCCGCCGCCGCGCTGATAGTGCGACTGGTCAGCCGCAACGGTTAATCTCCATCTACTCTCCATCGAAAAAAGAAAAAGCGCCTTTCGGGGCGCTTTTTTTTTAAGAGTGCAGACTCAGAAATCAGTGCTTAAGAATGTACATTTCCTGGCTATACGCAACGTCTTCCGGGTTTTCAATCGGATAGCCCTTCACCCATGGCTTGATCAGACGCCCGTTGGTGTACTGATAAATAGGCGCGATCGGGGCCTGTTCAGCGATGATTTGCTCGGCTTTGTTATAGTCGTTGTTACGCTGCGCGTCGTTGGTTTCGCGGCTGGCGTCTGCAATGGCTTTGTCGTAATCAGCGTTGCTAAATTTGCTGATGTTGCTGTTATGCGTGGAGGTCAGTAGTGACAGAAACGTTGAGGCTTCATTGTAATCACCGACCCATGAGGCGCGGATCACATCGAAATTACCGGTGTTACGGCTGTCTATATACGTTTTCCATTCCTGATTTACCAGCTTCACATCCGCGCCCAGCGTCTTTTTCCACATCGAGGCGACGGCGATGGCAATTTTCTGGTGACTTTCGGACGTATTGTACAGCAGTGTCAAATGCAGGGGTTTGGACGGGCCATAACCGGCTGCCGCCAGCAGGCCTTTTGCCTGCGCATTCAGCTCTTCCTGTGAATATTGCTGCATTTCACTTTTGACCGGTTTCCAGCCATTCGTCACGTCAGGCGTAAAATGCCAGGCCGGTTTTTCACCGGTGCCCAGCACTTTATCGCTGATCACCGCGCGATCGATACTCATCGACAGCGCCAGACGCACGCGGGCATCGTCGGTCGGCGCCCGGCGGGTGTTAAAAGCGTAATAATAGGTACCAAGCTGATACGGCGTGTAGACCTGCCCCGGAATATCGTGCATCAGTTTTTTGTACTGATCTTTCGGGAAAGACTCGGTGATGTCGATGTCATCCGCCAGATAGCGTTTAGTGGCGTTGGACTCTTTGTTGATCGGCACGAACGTCACTTTGGTCAGCACCGTGCGGGCGTGATCCCAGTAATGCGGATTGGGTTCCAGCACCAGTTTTTCATTCACCACGCGCTCTTTGAGGACGTACGCCCCGTTGCCGACCAGATTGCCGGGTTTGGTCCAGTCTTCGCCGTATTTTTCCACCGTGGCTTTATGCACCGGGAAAAGGCTGAAGTTGGCCAGCAGGCTGACAAAATACGGGACTGGTTTGTCGAGCGTGACGCGCAACTGCGTCGGGCTGACGGCGGTGACGCCCAGTTTATCCACCGGCATTTTCCCGGCAATAATCGCGTCCGCGTTCTGGATCCCGGCAAGTCCGGCGAACCACGCACCGCTTGATAACCCTTTCGGATCCACCAGACGCTGCCAGCTGTAGACGAAATCTTGTGCAGTCACCGGATCGCCATTTGACCATTTAGCGTCTTTGCGCAGCGTGAAGAGGTAAACCTGATTGTTCTGGTTCTGCCAGCTTTCGGCGACGCCCGGAATGCTTTTACCCTGGGCGTCCTGATTGACCAGCCCTTCAAATAAATCACGCGCTACCTGCGCTTCCGGCAGGCCAATGACTTTGACGGGATCCAGTGAGGCTGGCTCGTCCTTGATATGGCGAACGATTTCCTGTTTAGCGGCCAGTTGGGTACCGGCGGGAACTTGTGCGGCGTTGGTCTGACCGAGGCTCAGTGCGACCAGCGCAGCACAGACGCAGTATGAGAGAAGCGGAAACGATTTTCCCTGCGGCATGAATTTCTCCTGACATTCATAAAAACTATGAGCAATGAAGGAGTTGTATCATTTCTTCAATTCATACCCTATAAGAATTCGCTTCAGTTTTGCCTCCGCGCACAAAACTGCGACATCCGCCGTAAAATCAGGCCGATCCTGCCACGTCGATCCCACCACAGTGAAACTTCATCGGCGGCTCAACATCCTGTGCCAGCCACGTCGGACCATCGAGATCGATAAACTTCGCACCCGCGGTGAGCGGTAACGCGGCACGCACAGCCCGCGAAGTGCATAACATGCAACCCAGCATAATGCCGAAACCCAGCTCATGAGCCTCCTGCGCCAGTCGCAGTGCGCCAGTCAGCCCGCCAGTTTTATCCAGTTTAATGTTTACCATCTCGTAGCGGCCTTTCAGCGCGGGTAAACCTTCCACCGTATGGCAGCTTTCATCGGCGCAGATCGGCAACGGATGGATAAAGTTCTCCAGCGCGGAATCCTCCCCGGCCGGCAGCGGCTGTTCGAGCATCAGAATGTCGAGATCTGCCAGCAACTGACAGCGCTCTGCAAGACCGTCGCTTTGCCAGGCTTCGTTGGCATCAACAATCAATGACGCGTTTGGCACGGCGGCGCGGATTGCCACCAGACGCTCTGCAATCAGCCGGTCATCAAGTTTGATTTTCAGCAACGTCGCGCCTTTTTTCTGCAACGCCAGCGCCACGTCGGCCATCTCTTCCGGCGTGCCGATGCTGACAGTTTGCGCCATGCTGATCGACGCCAGAGGTTCTGTGCCGGTGAGCTGCCACAAGTTCAGTCCGCTGGACTGGGTTTCGAGATTCCACAGCGCAGAATCCAGCGCATTACGCGCGGCACCGGCGGGCAATAAATGTTGCAACTGTTCGCGACTCGCGCCCCGCTCGATTGCGGTGACCACGCTGGCGATTTGCGCCATGACCGACGCTTCACTTTCGTCATAGCGTGGGTACGGCGTACATTCGCCCACCCCGCGAATACCATTTTCTTCGATCTCTACCGCCACCACACGCGCTTCGGTGCGGCTGCCGCGTGAGATAACAAAGGCTGTGTGCAGCGGCCAGGCTTCCGGATAAAAGCGAACACTTCTCATAGAGGCTCCCTTAATTGTTCAATGCCCGACGGCATACATTCAATGTATACAACTATTTAGCAAATAATCTATATCCAACCTACAAATGTTACCCTAAACTGAAAGCCGTTTGACTCCAATGGACACAGGAAATCATTATGACCCAAACCGTTAAATTTCAAAGCAACCCGGTCACCGTTGCTGGCAAAATCCCACAAAAAGGCGACGTCGCCAAGCCTTTCACTCTGGTCGCCAAAGACCTTTCTGATGTGAGCCTGAGCAGCTTCGTGGGCAAGCGTAAAGTCCTGAACATTTTCCCAAGCATCGATACCGGCGTTTGTGCGGCATCCGTGCGTAAATTCAACCAGCTGGCAGGCGAAATCGACAACACTGTGGTGCTGTGCATTTCCGCAGACCTGCCGTTCGCGCAGTCCCGCTTTTGCGGCGCGGAAGGCCTGACCCACGTGATCACGCTCTCCACCCTGCGCGGCGGTGATTTCAAATCTGAGTACGGCGTGGCTATCGCTGAAGGCCCGCTGTCCGGCCTGACCGCGCGCGCAGTGGTTGTTCTGGATGGTCAGGACAACGTGCTGTACAGCGAGCTGGTGGAGGAAATTACCACCGAACCAGACTATGAATCTGCACTGGCTGTATTAAAGTAATAAGCATGCAATAAAAAAACGCACCGACATTCTATTTTCGGTGCGTTTTTATTTTAATTAATCCGCCATTACCTCATTGCAATATCGGAAAATAGCGAACTCCTTCTTTAAATATTTACGCTAAAGGTAACATAGGTACTGCATTGCCCATGGTTGTGGCCTGGGTAAATAGTTTAGGTTTTGCAAACCACAGCACGCCATAATATGTCACATTCGCCCCAGCCATTGACCCTTGAAAATTAGACGAAACCACGCCAGATGGAAAAGCATAAACACTGCGGTTCATATAATTAGCCAGGCTTTGGGCATTACTGTTCGCACCGGCCTGGGAACCGCCACAGGCGGTAATAAAGAGCGCGCTATCGCTGTCCCTCAGTTTATTGACCAAAATATTCTGGGTAAAGGTTGCGAACTCTTCGACAGAAGCCGGTTTGTCGATCCACTGACCCGGATTAGACGTACTTTCAACGGCGTAAGAGAGTAGCCCTTTATCTCCATTTCCATGTGCATTAATAACTCTGACTGACTGATTGTTATATCTAACCGGCGCAGAAATACGATAGCTGGCGCCAGAATAGAATCTGACATTCTGCACCCTTGCCTGGAATACCCGGCCCTTCGAGAAGGCTTGCATTAATTTCCACGATAATTTATGACCGCCAAACATCAGTGCCGGGAATAAACCTAAAACAAACGATGCGCCGGTAAAAACTCCGCTGGCGAGTGATAGTTTTTGCGAGAGTTCCTCATCCTCAACAGCGGCAGCAGCGACGCCTAATGCACTGCCCGTTGTGCCCAATACGCCCGAAGTAATGGCAATTCCGGCCAGCAGGAGTGCCGCCCCCCCTAACAGCGCCAACACGCCAAGCCCAAGGAAGAGCACCGAAAACACCAACCCCATCGCGGCGAATAAAATGGCAACATCACGACCATGTCCTGAAGGGTCTGAGAACGTAATCGGATCGCCGCCACAATAACTATAAGGGTTGATTCCCCCCTCGCCAAAGGGACTCATCGAATCGTACTGCATGAAACGCATGAGAAGTGGATCATAGGAGCGGGTTCCATTACCTAAATGATATAACTCAGTAAGATCATCATATTTTTCTCCGGCAAAACGTACCGGATCATAAGCAGGGATGGATGCACTGTTTAACAGATGCCCATAAGGTGTATAGGTAAGTGCGGTAACATTATCCGTATTTTGACTATTTAATTCCGCGTAGACGGAACCAAGACGGTCGCTTAACATTAATGTTTGTTCTTTCGTATAAGTACCAGAACTGCCACTAAGAAGATTAATAACCTCTGTGCCGACAGGACTTTTAATATAGGCAGCAATATCCTGACGACGAGCACCAGGTGATTGTTTTCTGTCTGATACGTCAAAAACACCATTGCTATAATGATAAGAACTTGAACGAGAAGGAGTTTCGGGACTGCTGATACTCAATGCTGAACTTTGCATATTCCCGCTGCTATTGTAACCTAAATCGATAATATTACTGGAGAAGTTCGATCTAATGAGTTTATTGAATGCATCATATTGATATTCTGCGGCGTCCACATTCCCCGTTTTTTTCTTAATGACGTTACCACTGGCATCATAAGTAAGTAGCACAGGACTATTGGGGTTATTTCCACTCAGAGAAACAGATGTCAGCTCAAAAGGGTTTTTCCCCGCGTAGGAATAGCGGGTCTGACTAATATACCCAGAGATTCTCTCTCTGGCACTGCTGGACGTCATATTATCAAATTTATCATACTGATAATCGAACCGACTCACCTCTTTTGCATTGAGATCCAGAGGATAATGGGTCGATGACTCTTCTATTGCTGCGCTGATTAACCGGCCAAGGTAATCGAACTTGAAGTTTGTTATATTTCTTTTATCCGGCTTAACAAAAAACTCTTTGCTTATTGTTTTCCCAGCACCATTGAATTTTTCAGAATTGTTTGAGATAAGATTCCCAGCATCATCGTAATAACACTTTTCTGACATTCTTAATTTATAGTCATAAAGCAGTTGCATACTGTACTTCACCACCTTCCCATCAGTGTTAATCAACCGATACTTGATGATAGAAGGGTAATTCCCTGCAAGGTATGACACCTCTATTTCGAGGTCGATTTCATTATCATGTCCTGCTGAAATCATTGCCAAACGCCCCTTCTCATCGTAACGGTAATGGGTTGTCTGAGTAGGCTGCTCTGCTAAAGATTTAGTGTTCGAGATTAACCGGCCACAATAGGTATAAGAAAAGATATTATTGCTACTCTCCTTGCCGAGTTCATCGGAAACCTCTTCAGAAATAAGCCTTAGTTGATTATCATAGCCAAGCGTGCGAATGAATTTACGTAAACCTACCTTATGAGTTTCTTCGATAAGTTTTACTGTATTTTTATCATAAGTATAACGATAACTTTCCTCATTATCCGGCATCGCTATATTAGCCGGGAGCAGGTCTAACTCAGGGATATACTCATAGTTAATAACCTCTCCGTTAGGCGTGATTTTCTCATAGGCAGCCGTGCAGTTATCTTGATATTTATAGCGAGTGACGAACTTGTCTTTCTGCGACGGATTGCGGTCCTGCTTGACCATTCGCCCTAAAGAATCATAGTCCTGATAACCGACAGACATGTCATCGATAGTAATTTCAGTCAATTTACTTTCCTGACTACTTGCCCAATACTGCATTTTCAGCGTGCGGCCAGTGCCCTCCTCCCCACTTTCCATTCTTAATATTGGCCGGTCGAAAAAATAATATTCATAATTTTCAGTGAGCGTGGAACCACTGATATAATCATTGGATGAAATTTTATTGACCCGATGAAAAGCATCATAATAATAATTTTTCTGTGATACTTTTGTTTTACCGTCTTTATTGTATTCTATAGAACTTAAAGGAAGCCCATTCCTACGGTCATATTCATTCTCTTCATAACAGTAACGAAAACTATTCCCAGGCAATTTTGTGTATTCAGTGAGTACGGAATCTCCGATGTTAAATCGGCTAAAATTAACGGAGTCATCATTGTTTCTCACCTCACGCACATTACCTAATGCATCATAAAGATGAGTCCTGGTAAGTGTCAGGTCTCCGAGTTTATTATTTAACATAGGTACGTCATAGTCATAATGTACTTCTGATAATAACTGCGACCGGGTGTTGAAATTAGCAATGTGTACGACTTTTCCGTCTACAACCTGTTTAACCACATTCCCTAATGCGTCGTAGGTTTCAGCCACCGCGCTCGCTGCCGGAGCCTGAGTGGTTTTTGTGAAAAAATTTGTTATGGGATCAAAAGCATAACTGTAATTTGTTGTGCTTTCATAAGGGGTTCCTTTGGCTCTGGTTGTAGATTCAATACGGCCAACATTATCGTAAGTAAGGGTGGTCATCACCCCCAATGCATCCGTCATACAAACTGGCCACCCGGTACGGGTCATAGCGGTCTCTGAATAAACTAATTGCTTGCCGTCCGCCCCTGTTTGCGTTGTGGTTAGTGTAAATTCATTACCGTCAGTACTCAGCGAATAATCATAGCGGGTGGTGATACCGGGTTGACCATTTAAAATCAATTTTGTGGTTTTTAACTTACCTCGATTGTAAGGATCCACCTCTTCCATACCATAGTAAGTTTTAGTCGTTTCTTTAGAGTTATCGCTCCAGTGCATGGAAATTATTTTTCTTTCCGTCTCACTGTTCTCCACAACATAGTCATACCCCACTTTGACTTGCATAGCGAGATAGGTATAGGTATTTTCAATCGAATCTACCGACATATCATTCTGATATTTATTACTAGAATGCAGATAGCGGACAAATCCATTTTTATCTTTTGGGCATTTACCTGTCACACCGGCTGCGGGATAATAGATATAATCCATTGAAATCCCACCACTATCGGTACTGGTTTCGATATTACCGTACTGATCATAGGTAAACGAAGAGCTTTCACTTCTGATATGGCTATCTTCGCTGTCTTTCTCAAAATAATCTTTTTTGATAGAAACAGGAAGTTTATAAGTGGCAGGAAGTGATGAATACTTAGCGGAAGTGTTTCCTTGATAAATATATTTAGTTGTTATGGTTTGAGCTAAGACGGGGGCAACGACACGGGACGCGCTCACTTCCTCTTTGATAACACGATGGTATTTATCATAGGTGAATTTGTTTTTATACTCTTCCAGATTATCTATCCATAATGTTTCTTGCGCAAAATAGGTATAATCCGCCGGGCAAGCATAAATATTATCGATGGCATTTTTATCCCAGGCCGTTACGCCATTATTCCCAAGAAAATTATTCGACCAAATACTCTCACCATAACTGTATTTGTACTCTTCGGTACTGATTTGTCCAGTCACAGGGGAAACCATGGTGAACTGGTATGAACTCACGGCGGGGAATGAACCGACAGGTGAGCCTAGCGGTGCTGTAAGTGGGATATCATAGTTTATGATTTCAGTTGCTGGCCCAAAGAAATTACTTTCGACCTTTGTGATTAACCTGAAATAAGTCCCCTGCTGGTAAGTGAATGTTAATATATTGGTGCTTTTGTTTGATACAGCGAGACAATATTCGATAGAATTACTGGCCGACTCTTTTACTGTTAAAATCAACTTACAGGCTAAATTACTGATATTTTTGAAGGTTTCTATCGTGACATTATACCTTGAATTGAGACCTGTACGAGAAACAAGCAATAATTCCTCCCCAAGTTCATCAGTAATTCTTTTGACAAACGGGGACGGGGATACAGATTCTCTAAACGTATACTCAATATTTAGCTTATAACCATCCTCTTGAATTATTTCTGTTACATAAATAAATCTGTCATCTGACGTGACGGATTTTAATATCTCTGTTGACCCATCCTTATAGGATATTTTATAACCCTTTTCCGGGCTGGCTAATTTAGTCAGTATGAAGTTCTTCAGATCAACTGTCTCGACAAGGTAAGTCCCATTTTTTTCAATAAGATCGATAATTCTCCCGTCTCTCAACAACAGTTTCATACGATCGTTATCTTTAAAAAACTTACTTAACCCCAGAGACCAGCCCGCACCGAACCCTTCATTTCTGCTGGAAAAATGATTATGTTTTAACACAAGATCCAGCGATGGCCCTCTGCGACGATTTCCGGTGATCCTGGCGACAGGTATCGCGTAATTAAAACTTCCGGTACGCGGGTCAACAGTGCCCCGGCGGAAACTGGAGAAGGACAGAGCATCAGACTGGCTAAATTCCTGTCCGTCGCTTACACCTAGTAATGCGCTTTTATTTGATGTCGTAACATGACTGGTTTCTTTTTCTGCAGACATCATTGATGTTGATGACGTATCCATAATAAATTCCTTTTAATGAATAAAGTGGTTGTGACAATTGATATGCCATCAATAACTTTATAGAGAAATTTTATAGTCGCGATAAGTTCGATATCGTCTGTCAACCACACAACATACTGTTTATATTGCGATGAATTACGCACGGCACTTCTGTGGGTTAAAAAACGGCAAAAAAACCTGCGTAAAAACTTTACGTAGATTTGTTGCCCGATGACTACGTGTGAGATCTTTGGTGCGTCAGACGCTGTTGCAACGCAGACCCGCCAGCGTCTGGGCGTTCAGTTGAAAATTCGTAAGTTCGGTGAGGCCTGGGAAGCAAGGCGCACCAGGTAATGTCATCTGCGCACTCACCACTCTAAATTCGCCACTTACCCTGCCTTCCTCTATCACCTGCTTAACCAACCTGTGTCCGTCAGAGCGTTAGCTGGGTGTAGTGCTGATCTTTGGTATCGATCAAATACAGCCGTATGCGCTCAAACCGCATTAAGCAACGACTGGTCAGGACCAATGACTGCCGCATGTTGCGCATCACCAACAAGTAGTATCCATTTTTGGATATATGATTAAAAGATGATTATAGGTATGATGCATTCACTGAGTTGATGTAAACAAAATCTTGTTTATCCATTTTTATAAATATCTTAATAAAGAAGAGCACTATGATTTATTTTTTGAGCTCACGTAACTCTTTATCCTGGCGAAGGGATGCCAGAAATTAATATTCATAAACGCGCCTCCTGTTCATAGGGGTGTTTTTATTACAGAGTGTCTCACGATACATCCATCGACCATATTTTGAAATTTTAATCTAACGTTGACATTACGATATGAAAACAAATAAATACTTCAAATATGCAAAGATGGTTGTTTGTATTTTATTGAGTTTTTCTGCCTATGCGCATGATGAACTCTCGTTACCTACTTTGGGTGGCGATGATGTTTTATCGGATAAAACAGAAGTGAAATCGCCCTCAACATTAGGTAAAAAAAACGATCAAGGTTTAGAGAATCGGTCTGCACAAGTTCTAATGAATGAAGCTCAGCAAAACTTCCAGAATTTGACGGTTGAAGGTGCAACGAGTCAGCTATACCAATATGGTAAAAGTACAGCGACCAGTGCGGCGCAATCGAAAGTGGAAGAATTGTTGTCACCCTATGGGCATGTAAAAACCAATTTAACCCTTAATGATGGCAGCCTTGATGGTTCATCATTGGATTACTTAATCCCCTGGTATGCGGGTGAAAGCACATTATTATTTAATCAATTCTCCACGCACAGTAAAGATGGCCGAAACATTGCCAATCTGGGTGCAGGGCTGAGATATAATATCAACAAAGATTGGCTGGTGGGTATTAACTCATTCTATGATTACGATATCAGTCGTGGTCATCGTCGCGGAAGTTTGGGGACAGAAGTCTGGACTAACTATTTGAAGTTCAGCGGCAATTATTATATGCCCCTTTCCGGGTGGAAAAAGTCGAAGGATTTTGCGAATTATGAAGAACGTCCGGCAGCAGGTTGGGATATGCGTCTGCAGACCTATCTGCCTTCATATCCGCAATTGGGTTCCTCACTGGTATATGAACAATATTATGGTGATGAGGTTGCACTGTTTGGTACTGATGATTTGCAGGAAGACCCTTCAGCAGTAACGATAGGTGTGGATTACACCCCGGTACCGTTGATCACCATGGGAGTGGGCTATAAAAAAGGCAACACTGACAGCACTGAACTGACAGCTGATATTGCCCTGGATTACCACATCGGTGTGCCGATAGCTAAGCAGTTGGATCCGTCGGCAGTCAGTGCAATGCGTACGCTGGCCGGGAGTCGCATGGACTTCGTTGACCGCAACAATGACATTGTTCTTGAGTACCGCGAAGTCAAAGATTTGGATATTGATACTTATCTCAAGCCGACCGGGACCGCGCAGCCGTGTATTATTTCCGACCAGCCGGATCTTGCCGAAGCTTATGAAGGTTGCCACTGGACATTGAATGCTGATATCAAATCCCACCGCAAAATCACATCAGCACAGTGGGTGCCGATCGGCGGATTCTCAGCAGAATCTACGCTGGGGTTACCGGCGTTATCGCCACAAAATAATATCGGGTCAGGAAAGGATAATCATTGGACACTCACTTTCCCCGCCTGGGTTAATGCTACTACGAGCAATGCAAATCAGTATCAATTAGCCGTGACGATTACCGATGATAAAGGCAACACCAAACAGTCAAATCTCGTGAAAATTAAAGTCGTGGAAGCGCCAGTAAATTATCAATTATTGATTAGCAACTCACCAGATAATGATAAGGCAATTAAACAAACTGCCAACGGTAAGAATTCTGTTGAGCTGGCGGCAACAGGGACTAAAGTTTCAGGCCTGCAAGGTGAAACCACGCCTCTGCCTGCGGAAAGTACCAATATGAAATTCCATATTTATTCCGCTTCAGATAATAACCAGGAGCACGAAGTCACAATTCATAATTCGCAAAGTGAATGTGATAAGACGACTGGCTGTATTTACTATGTTAAAACGCCGAACCAGGGGAATACCTCTATTGCCAGTACGTTACCCGGCATATTTACCGCCATTGCAACGCCGGCAGATGACGATACTAAAAAGACAAATTCTGTATACATCGATTTTAGCAAAGGAAATAAAGATATTGTAACGGCCATTGTCGACGTACAGAATCCGAATTTGAACTTGACTGAAATCAAGGATAATAAATTACTGCCAGGCCATGAATATCAATTTAGGGCAGCGTATGACAGTAATGGAAACGGTAAATGGGACACCTCTGATCGTGAGAATCTTTCGGACGAAAATTCCACGCCTATTGTTTCACTCATAAATTATAAGTGGGTGTTCGAGGGAGTGAACGACCAGGGAGAAAAAGGCGGTTATGCCAACCAGGATACCAATAACCACAACCTGAAAATTCCTGTAGAAAATGCTCAAGCCACGCAAGTATTTGCGTCAGCAGGCAATAGCGGAATTCAGGGATATCAATTAAAGGTCGATTTTGAAGCATCAGAAGCCGGTTTGAAAGTAATGAATGGCTCAGGCAACTCATAAATCTGACAGTCAATGACATGATTCAAATTAACATAAACTTACTGAGTGATAACTGATATGAAAACCTTCAAAAAAACACTTCTCGCCAGCCTGTTGTTTGTCGGCTGTTCACATCTCGCGATGGCAGAAATGACAGAGTACGCCGGGCAATTGATCGGTACGGTTCCGGTATTAAAAGGAACAGGCAGCAGTCCTGCCGACCACAGCGTCTCTTTCTCTAACGACCATAAAAGTGGTTCTACCGAAGCGATGTCGCCAGGCGATAAAATCACCCTTAATTATACTTTCAGTGATTCTGAAGGGGATGTGGATAACAGTAAAACCACCATCAAGTGGTACACCACCAGTGACGGTAAAGGCGGTGATAAAAAAGCCTTAGATAATGATGCCCAAGACAGTTATACCCTGCAGGCATCCGATGCCGGTCGTTACTTGGGAGCAGAGATAACCGAACAAACTTCAACGGGGACACCGGCGAAAGGCCAGGTCATTACCATTGCTGATGTCAGTACCAATGATGCGACCGATGGTATTCCAACCGGTCCGGTAGTCGGCGGTACGGTTGGCGTGATGATCGTCGATTCCGCATCACCTACTGTTAACCTCATTGGTAAGGAAGATAGTCAGTTACTGGTTGGTCATACCTATCAGTTTAAAGCCTGGTATGACGCTAATAACAACAACGTTTGGGACGCTGGCGAAATTGAAGCAACGAATAACTACAGCTACAAATGGGTCTTTGATGGCACCAGTGCCACTACCGGTACAGCGGGCGGTTATGCGGTTACTTCAACGAATAATAAAGACCTGTCTATCCCTGCAACCAATGCTCTGGCGAAAAATGTCTTTGCGGCGGCCGGTGCAGACGGTGTTCAGGGTTACAGTCTGAAAGTTGACTTCACACCACTGCTGAAAAGTGTAAATAAATAAACAGGTGATTCAGTCGTTAATACCCTTCAATCGTAGTTAAAAATAAAAGTTGGGCATTCCGGTGCTCAACTTTCATATCCTCTTCGAAATAAAGGATGGAGCATGATTAAAAAATTAATTAAACACTCTGTCTTCATCCTTTTAATCGCAATGTCTTTGAATACATCTTTTGCAGCGCCATTCACCGGAGGTGCAGATTCCAATCTGACCGGGGCCGCAGGTACGCTTATCGGCACGGTTCCTTCTGTTTCTAATGCTTCGGGGGAAACCGGTAAAATCGATTTTATAAAAAATGATAAACACGACCCCAGCCGCCAGTTATACGTGGGCGATAACGTAACTCTGTCGTGGAATTTAATCGACAGTGAAGGTGATGCCGATGCCTCAGTATCTTCTGTTGTCTGGCGTTGCGATCATCCGCAAAAAGGGCAGCGTATTTTGGCAACCGGCGTGGACAGTTACACCATTACCTCAAAGGATCTGGGTTGTTTTATCGGCATCAGTCTGCAACCCCAAACGTTAACCGGTGACCCACGTGAAAACGATCTTCTGACGATAGACGACATCAGTAGTTACTATCAGGATGACAATATTGTTGATGGCCCTGTTGCTTTTAATCCGCATGCTATCACTATCACCGAATACACCGTGGCTCCCGGCACCACACAAAGTAAGACTGTAGAGGCCGATCTCATTTTGCATACCGGCTGGAATGGCGCCAAATTACAGTTGGAAACTGACAATGTTGCCTCTGAGGTGACCTGGAAAAGCAGTAATGAGGAGATTGCGACCGTTTCATCCAGCGGTCTGGTGACGTTCAAAGCAAAAGGCGCAGTGACTTTCACGGTCAGTAATGGGGAAGCCACTAACAGGATTACGTTCAATCCCGACCTTTTCTATGTTTTCAGTACGGTAGAACGTACCTGGTATGAAGCTTCTGACTGGTGTGCGGAACAAGGATACAGCATGCCAGCAATCGGCCAGCTATCGACCGGGGCTAATAAAAGGGAGATACCTTTTGCTGCTTTGTGGCAGGAATGGGGGAATGTTTCGGTAGAAGGAGCCAACGTTGCCGGGTATTTTTTCTGGTCTGGTACTGAGTGGTCTCCCGGCTCGCTTCACGCGGATTATATGGATATCTCTGACGGTTACATTACGACAAACGGCAAATCATCCAAAAACGGTGCCGTGTGTCTGGTTCCTTAAGGACGGGCATTCCATGGGGCTTTTACCCCATGGAATGCAAAGATTACAGAACTTGCGTCACGATATCACTCTTCGCTGCTGTCAGATTTTTTGCTGCTTAAGCCATATTCCCGCAATTTATTGGCAATCGCCGTGTGCGAGACACCCAGACGTTTTGCCAGTTTTCGCGTACTTGGATAAGTCCGGTAAAGACGGGTCAGCACCGAGCGTTCGAAACGCTTGCTGATGTCGTCGAGCGAACCGTTCAGCGCTTCCTCACCAATCGTCACTTCTGCATCAAAGTCCGGCAACACGATATCCTGCGGGCGCAGTTCGCCGCCTTCAAGCTGCGTAAGCGCGCGATAAATGGCGTTTTTCAGCTGACGAACGTTGCCCGGCCAGCCGTAGTGCGTCAGATAATTTGCCAGTTGCGAAGAGAGTTTCGGGCGCGGCATCCCCTGCTCGTCAGAGAAACGCGCCACAAACAGCTCGGTGAGCGGCATGACGTCAGCCGGCCTGTCGCGCAGCGGCGGCAGCGTCAAACTGAGGACGTTCAGACGGTAGTAAAGGTCTTCACGGAATTCACCGCGCTGAACCAGTTCCACCAGATTCTTCTGCGTGGCGCACATCACGCGTACGTCCACTTTCACCTCATGCTCTTCACCCACGCGGCGGAATGTACCGTCGTTAAGAAAGCGCAGCAGTTTGATCTGCATTCTCGGTGACATTTCACCGATTTCATCAAGCAGCACCGAGCCGCCGTTGGCCTGTTCGAAGAAGCCTTTTTTGCCTTCAACCGCGTTCGGATAGGCACCGGCGGCATAGCCGAACAGCTCGCTTTCTACCACGTCATCCGGCAGTGAAGCACAGTTCAGACCGAGGAACGGCTTTTTGCCGCGTGCGCTGCGCAGATGGCAGGCATGCGCCAGCAAATCTTTACCGGTGCCGGTATCGCCGACAATCAGCAATGGCGCATCCAGCATCGCCAGTTTGCGCGCCTGATCCAGAACCTGACGCATTTTGCCGCTTACCGCGACTATGTGATTGAATTCGCTGTCATCATTGACAGTCAGATCCTGCAACTGACGCCCCATGCGCGCAGCGGACTTCAGCATGATCACGGCACCCGCCATCACGCCGGTGCGCTCTTCGTCATCCATGTGGATCGGGGTCAGGTCCATCAGGAAATCCTGACTGCGGATCACCACACGTTCGCTGTGCGGCTGCGTGCTTTCATTCTCCAGCCAGCGCGTGACGTTGTAACCGGGGATCAGGTTTGCGGCGTTGTAAGTATGAATTTTGTCTTCATCGAGTTCGAACAGCGCCATCGCCGCCGGGTTGGCCTGCTCGATTTTGCCTTTCATATCAATGGAAAACACCGGTTCCGGCATGGACACCAGTAAAGCACGCAGTGCGCGATGCTCACGCTCAGAAGGCATGAACGGCACGGTGCGGACGTCAGTCACGCCGTCGATGCGGCGGATCTCCGCCATCAGGGCGCGAAAAGTATCGAAATCCAGTTGGGAAAAGTTCAGGTAAATACGGCCAATCGAGGCAATCTCGATGCCGCGCAAATCAATACTGCGTAAAACCAGTAAATCGAGGAGTTCACGGGTAAGACCCAGGCGGTCTTCGCAAAAAACTTCCAGACGCATCAGTGTTGACCTTTTTCTGCCGGTGCGGAAATCGCTGAGTGGCATAATACTCTTTCGTGTACAGCGTAAGAAGAGACTGTCACGAAAAGTTGACAAAATAATTGTACAACTCAATCCGGATTGTCACAAAGTTTGGGCATGTTTTTTGCCGCAAAAACTCGGTTTGCTGCCTTTTTCAGCAACGCACCGGTTTTCGCCATCCGCGCCTTTATCTGCTACTATCGCCCTTCTGATTTCATCGCCAAATGGTTCCCGACTATGAAGTTTGTCTCCTTTAATATCAACGGATTGCGCGCCCGCCCGCATCAGCTCGCGGCAATTATCGAACAGCATCAGCCTGACGTCATTGGTTTACAGGAAACCAAAGTTCATGACGACATGTTCCCGCTGGAAGATGTAAGCCAGTACGGCTACCACGTCTTCTACCACGGCCAGAAAGGCCATTACGGCGTTGCCATGCTGACGAAGCAGGAACCGGTCGCTGTACGCCGTGGTTTCCCTGGCGATGACGAAGAGTCTCAGCGCCGCATCATCATGGCCGATATCGAAACGCCGCAGGGTATTCTGACCGTCATCAACGGCTACTTCCCGCAGGGCGAAAGCCGCGACCATCCGACCAAATTCCCGGCTAAAGAGAAGTTCTACCGTGATTTGCAGGATTATCTGAACACCAGCCTGTCGGTGAATAATCCGGTTGTGGTTATGGGCGACGTAAATATCAGCCCGACCGATCTCGACATCGGTATTGGTGAAGATAGCCGCAAACGCTGGCTGCGCACCGGCAAATGCTCCTTCCTGCCGGAAGAGCGTGAGTGGATGGAACGCCTGAAAGGCTGGGGATTGATTGACACTTTCCGCGCTGCAAATCCGGACACCGCGGATAAATATTCATGGTTCGACTACCGCTCACGCGGTTTTGACGAAAACCGTGGTCTGCGTATCGATCTGATCATGGCGAGCACGCCGCTGGCGTCGCGCTGTATTGAAACCGGCATTGATTACGATATCCGTGGTATGGAAAAACCGTCTGACCACGCGCCAATCTGGGCGACGTTTGACCTGAAATAATGCCGGTGAAAACGATCGACGTGGTGGCCGCACTGATTGAGCGCAACGGCGAATTGCTGCTCGCACGCCGTGATGCCTCAAGCGATCAGGCCGGTTTGTGGGAGTTCCCCGGCGGGAAAGTCGAAGCCGGAGAAAGCCAGCAGGCCGCACTGGTGCGGGAGTTGCAGGAAGAGATGGGGATTACGGCGACGGTAGAAGAGTTCGTCGCCACCAGCGAACTGCAACAACCTCAGCGTCTGATCCGTCTGCACGGGTGGCGCGTCAGCGGTTTCAGCGGCGTGATTAGGTTACAGTGTCACTCTGAAATCCGCTGGGTATCGCCTGCTGACGTGATGTCGTTTGAACTGGCACCGGCAGATATTCCGCTCATCGACCAATATCTGAAACGATTTTCCGGCTGACGGATAGATCGAATAAAAAAAGGCGCGGACTGATTTCAGTACCGCGCCTTTTTTGTCTGTGTACAGTGCTTACTTCTTCAGCACTTCCCACTTCAGTTCGTTGGTGCCGACCACGTTGGGATCGCGCACGCATTGCAGTACTACGCTGTCGGCGGTAACGACCGCGCCCTCGCTGTAGCTCTGGTTATTATAAACGCAGCAGTTGTGGCAGGTCGGCGCCGCGTTGTTGTTATTGTTACCACTGTTTTCCCAGATTTGCGGCGGCAGCGGCACGACAACGTCTGCACCGTTATTAAAACCGGTGCGGTTTGCCATCGCCGGTGTCGTCAGTAAAGCAGAGCCGGTCAGTAAAACCATCAGCACTTTTTTGAGATTATTCATCACTGTTTGCTTCCTTCCCTTTGGTGCTCGCTTTGCGGCGTTTAGGGGCGCTTTTGCCTTTCGCCGCAGCGCCCGCCGGTTTGGAAGGCAGGCTGCGAAATGCTGAAGACACCCGATTCGTTTTGGCCTGCATAATGAGATTCTGCAACGTCGCGACCAGCGGTTGCATGAAATCCTGATAACGGCAGTTCTTTTCGCTGATGCGCGTCAGGGTCGATTCCCAGTCGGCGGTCATGTCAGGACGCCCGGCGATGTCCGGCAACGAGTGAATAAGCGCCCGGCCTGTATCACTGGAATGAATGTAGCGTCCTTTCTTGTACAAAAACTCCCGACGAAACAGCAGCTCGATAATCCCGGCGCGTGTTGCTTCCGTGCCCAGCCCGTCGGTGGCGCGCAGTATTTTCTTCAGCGCTTTATCCTGCACAAATCGCGCAATCCCGGTCATGGCGGAAAGCAGTGTCGCATCGGTGAAAGGCCGCGGGGGCTGCGTCTGACGCTCCACCACTTCACCGCGCTCACAGAGTAATTCATCGCCCTTCGCCACCACCGGCAGCGGCGTGCCTTCATTCTCTTCATCCCGCTCTTTGCTGCCCAGCAGCGTCCGCCAGCCCGCCTCGGCCAGAAAACGCGCCTTGGCGATAAACTTGCCCCCGGCGATATCCAGATCGATAACACATTTGCGGTAAACCGCGTCCGGGCAGAACTGCATCAGATACTGACGTGCCACCAGGCCATAAATCTTTTGTTCATTATCGGTCAGATTCACTTTGCTGCTGCGTGCAGTCGGAATGATCGCGTGATGGGCATCGACCTTCTTATCGTCCCAGCAGCGGTTACGAATATCCGTGTCCATCGCCGCCTGCGGCATCAGATCAGGCTGATGAACGCCGATGGCGTTGAGCACAGCATGTCGCCCCGCAAAGTGCTCTTCAGGAAGATATCGGCTGTCGGAGCGCGGATACGTAATCAATTTGTGCGTTTCGTACAATTTCTGGCAAATATCCAGAATCTGCTGCGCACTCAGACCGAACGCCTTCGAGCCTTCGATCTGTAAGGTGGAGAGTGAAAACGGCAGCGGCGCGATGTCATTTTCACGTTTGTCGTTGTAGCCGGTGACGATCGCCGGCTGGCCGCCGATCCGCGCCACCACGTGATCGGCCAGCGGACGGTGCAGTAAACGCCCTTCTTCGTCCTGATAAGGTTCGCAGGATTCGCTCGGCTGCCACAGCGCCACAAAACGCTCGTCGGCGGGCGTCACGATGTGCGCCTTCACTTCGAAGAAATCTTTAGGCACGAAGTTTTCGATATCTTCATCACGGCGCACCACCAGCCCGAGCACCGGCGTCTGCACGCGGCCAACGGAAAGCACCCCGTTGTAACCGGCATTGCGGCCAAGAATTGTGTAAGCGCGGGTCATATTGATGCCGTACAGCCAGTCGGCGCGGGCGCGGGCCAGCGCCGATACACACAGCGGAATGAAATCGCGGTTATCACGCAGACGGTCGATCGCCCGTTCCACCGCCTGCGGGTTGAGATCGTTAATCAGGCAACGCTGGGTGGCGTGGCGTTTTTCCGGCGTAAGCTCCAGATAATCCAGCACTTCATCCACCAGTAACTGCCCTTCGCGATCCGGGTCACCGGCGTGAACTACCTGCGAGGCTTCCTGTAATAAGCGTTTGATGACGTTGAGCTGTTTGGCGACAGAGGAACGCGGCTGAAGCTGCCATTTTTCAGGGATGATCGGCAGATCGGCCAGTGACCAGCGCGCATAGCGGCTGTCGTAGGCGTCCGGCTGAGCCTGTTCGAGTAAGTGGCCGACGCACCAGGTGACCACCTGATCGTTACCGCAGGCAATGTAACCGTCGCCGCGACGGTGAGGTTTCGGCAGAACGTCCGCAATCGCGCGGGCAAGGCTGGGTTTTTCGGCAATGAACAGGCGCATTAAACGGCACCCGTCAGCGGCGCAGCGCCAGTCAGTGTGATCGCCACTCCCATTTTCATCGTCCCATCCTTCATTAACTACGTCCTCATCATAAAGATGGTGGCTATGTTAGCCGCTGGCGGCAGAATTAGTAAGACGAAGAGAGACATCTGAGAACGCGGTCGCTCATTAAGCCAGCAAAAAACCGGTTTAATCAGAAAACGCTGAGTCAAACCGGCAATTGCCAGAGCTTGTGCTTTTAGAAATGTGACACGAATGGCGTGCTGTCGACCGGAATAATTTGCAGACTCGCTTTCAGCTGAGGCGTACCGAGATACAGGAAACCGACGATTTTATCGTTCTCGCCGCATTTGAATGCGCGGCGAACGTCCGGGTGATCGGTCCACGCACCGCTGCGCCAGATTCCGTTGAATCCCTGCGCCAGCGCGGCCATCTGCATCGCCTGCACGGCACAACCGGCGGACAGCAACTGTTCCCACTGCGGGACTTTCGCGCTCTCTTTGCAGGCGGCAATCACCGTGATAATTTGCGGCGCGCGAAGCGGTGCCTGCGTGGCTTTCTCGATGGCCTTTTCGTCGGCGCCGTCTTTGATGGCAGCCGCGCGCAACAGCTCGCTAAACCGTACCAGACCGTCGTTTTCTGCAATCACAAAACGCCACGGCTGTAAGGCCCCGTGATCCGGCGCGCGTAGCCCGGCATTAATAATATTTTGCAACGCCTGGCCGGACGGCGCAGGCGCAGCCAGACGGGAAGCAGAACGGCGGTTAAGTAATAAATCTAAAGCATCCATTGAAATCTCCTGAGCAGAACTGAGAATAATTGCTATTAACCTTACGTTAACATAGGCTCCCCGCCATTTTCCAACTACCTTTGGGCTTTCGGAGAATGACGCACCGCCAAATTCTGAAATGATTTAAAGCTGACTTTTTTCCGGCGGGTCATTAGGATAGCGATACTTTTCCCGTCTTGTTGGAGAGACCATGCGCACATTGTGGCGAATTATCGCCGGTTTTTTTAAGTGGACCTGGCGTCTTCTTAATTTCGTCCGAGAATTTATTCTCAACGTATTTCTTATAGTGATCATTTTGGCCGGTGTTGGCATCTGGTACGCCGTGCAGGATAAACCTGTTGATGCTACCAAAGGCGCGTTGCTGGTTGACCTCAGCGGTTCCGTGGTCGATAAGCCTTCGGTCAATAATAAAGTGCGCCAGTGGGGGCGCGAACTGCTGGGCACCTCGAGCAGCCGTTTGCAGGAAAACGCCCTGTTTGATCTGGTCGATACCATTCGTGCCGCTAAAGATGACAAAAACATCACCGGTATGGTGTTGCAACTGACTGATTTCACCGGCACCGATCAGGCGTCGATGCAATACATTGGCAAGGCGCTGCGTGAATTCCGTGATGCGGGCAAACCGATTTACGCTATTGATGACAGCTACAACCAGTCGCAATACTATCTGGCCAGCTACGCCAACAAGATCTACCTCTCGCCGCAGGGCGCAGTCGATCTGCACGGTTTTGCCACCAATAATCTTTACTACAAAACGTTGCTGGATAAGCTGAAAGTCACCACCAATATCTTCCGCGTCGGGACGTACAAATCCGCCGTGGAGCCGTTGATTCGTGACGATATGTCCCCGGCGGCCCGTGAAGCAGACAGCCGCTGGGTCGGCGGATTGTGGACCAATTATCTGAACACCGTTTCCGCCAACCGTCAGATCACGCCAGAGCAACTGTTCCCTGGTGCAGCAGGCGTTCTGGCCGGTATGCAGGCCACCGGCGGCGATATGGCGCAGTACGCGCTGAAAGCCAAACTGGTGGATTCGCTGGCGTCCCGTACCGAAGCGGAAAACGATATGGTGAAAGCGTTTGGCTGGAATAAAACCACCAAAGACTTCAACTACACCAGCATCTACGATTATTCGCCGAAACCAAAACCGGACAATAACGATCCGCAAATCGCGGTGATCTTCGCGACCGGCGCGATCAACGACGGCGAAGAGCAACCGGGCGCGGTGGGCGGCGATACCACCGCACAGCAAATTCGCGAAGCCCGTCTGGATCCGAAAGTGAAAGCGATTGTGTTCCGTGTTAACAGCCCTGGCGGCAGCGTCAGTGCCTCCGAGGTGATCCGCTCTGAACTTGCCGCTGCGAAAGCCGCCGGTAAACCGGTAGTGGTTTCGATGGGTGGCATGGCGGCTTCAGGCGGTTACTGGATTTCCACACCAGCCAACTACATCATCGCCAGCCCGAGCACACTGACCGGTTCCATCGGTATCTTTGGGGTGATCAACACGTACCAGAACACGCTGGATTACGCTGGTGTGCATACTGATGGCGTGGCGACCTCCCCGCTGGCGGATATCGCGTCGACCAAAGCGTTGCCGCCGGAGTTCTCGCAGATGATGCAGCTGAACATCGAGAACGGGTATAAAACTTTCCTCGGTTTGGTAGCAGATTCGCGCCACAAAACGCCTGAGCAGATAGACCAGATCGCACAGGGTCATGTCTGGATTGGTTCAGACGCCAAAGCCAACGGACTGGTGGATGAGCTGGGTGATTTCGATGACGCAGTGAAGAAAGCCGCTGAGCTGGCGAAACTGCCAAAATGGCAACTGAACTGGTACGTCAGCGAACCAAGCCTGAGCGATTTGGTGTTCTCGCAGGTGAGCGCCTCCGTTCACGCCATGCTGCCTGCCGTGGTTCAGGCTTATCTGCCTGCGCCGGTAAGCAAAATGGCGATGGAACTGAAATCTCAGGCTGATCTGTTCAATAACATGAACGATCCGCAAAACCGTTATGCGCTTTGTCTGACCTGCGGTGATGTGAAATAACGTTCATTTAAACCGCTAACAGCCAGCCCGGAGCCTCTCAGAGAGCCTCCGGGCTTTTTTATGGTGGGACACAGGCGGCGAAATCTTTATACTCAGCGCAGTTGCTTTCATCTTTCTGAATAAGAACATCTTCGATGACTAAAAAATCTATTTACGTCGCCTACACCGGCGGCACCATCGGTATGCAGCGCTCCGAACAGGGTTACATTCCGGTTTCCGGGCACCTGCAGCGCCAGCTGGCGCTGATGCCTGAATTCCATCGCCCGGAAATGCCTGAATTCACCATTCAGGAATACGCACCGCTGATGGATTCTTCCGACATGACGCCGGAAGACTGGCAGCATATTGCCGACGATATTCAGGCGCATTACGAAGATTACGACGGTTTCGTCATCCTGCACGGCACCGACACTATGGCGTTTACCGCATCCGCGCTGTCGTTCATGCTGGAAAATCTGAGCAAGCCGGTGATTGTGACAGGGTCACAAATTCCCCTTGAGGCGTTGCGTTCCGACGGTCAAATTAACCTGCTCAATTCGCTGTACATCGCGGCTAACCATCCGGTCAACGAAGTCACCCTGTTCTTCAACAATCGTCTTTATCGCGGCAACCGCAGCACCAAAGCGCACGCCGACGGTTTCGACGCATTCGCCTCGCCGAATCTGACGCCGCTGCTGGAAGCCGGGATCCACATCCGCCGCCTGTCCACGCCATCGCTGCCGGTCGATCCTGCCGCCAGACTCATCGTGCATAACATCACTCCACAGCCGATTGGCGTGGTAACGATTTATCCGGGGATTTCCGCCGAAGTGGTACAGAACTTCCTGATGCAGCCGGTGAAAGCGCTGATCCTGCGCTCTTATGGTGTCGGCAATGCTCCGCAAAAAGGGGATTTGCTGAAAGTGCTGAAAGACGCGTCTGAGCGTGGCATTGTGGTGGTAAACCTGACGCAATGTATTTCAGGGCGCGTGAACATGGGCGGATACGCCACCGGCAACGCGCTGGCGCATTCGGGCGTGATCAGCGGGTTTGATATGACCGTCGAGGCGGCGCTGACGAAGCTGCATTATCTGCTCAGCCAGTCGCATACGCCGGAAGAAATCCGCGAACTGATGCAGCAAAACCTGCGCGGCGAGCTCACCGAATAAGGGTCAATATGAAATCTGCATTGTTGCTGGTCGATCTGCAAAATGATTTTTGTCAGGGCGGCGCGTTAGCCGTCGCGGAGGGTGACGCCACGATTACGATCGCCAACCAAATGATGGCGTGGTGTAAGAAAAAGGATGTCGCCGTTGTGGCGTCACAGGACTGGCACCCCGCCAAACATCGCAGCTTTGCGGCGAATTCCCATACCGAAGCCTGGACAGTCGGCGAGCTGAACGGTCTGCCGCAGGTTTGGTGGCCGGTGCATTGTGTGCAGAATGAACCCGGCGCTGAGTTTCATCCGGCGCTGGAAATAAAGCGTCTGGATTTCGTCGTGCAAAAAGGCACGAATATGGATATCGACAGCTACAGCGCGTTTTATGACAACGGGCATCTTGCCGCCACCATGCTCAATGACTGGTTGAAAGCAGCAAAGATTTCCCATCTTTATGTCATGGGTCTCGCTACGGATTACTGCGTGAAATTCACCGTGCTCGACGCCCTGGCGCAGGGATATAAAGTCACCCTGCTCACCGACGGCTGCCGTGGCGTGAACCTGGAACCGCAGGACAGTGATGAAGCCATTAAGGCGATGCAACTGGCGGGCGCGAAAGTGAGTACCTCAGCGGCAGTGTTGGGGTAAGTCATCCTGATTTTTGATATTAAAAAAAGGCGCTATTGAGCGCCTTTTTCATAAGCAAGGAAAAGCTAAAATCACTCCGGTCTTAGCCGGATCACTGTCTCTTGCGCAAACTGCTGCTTCAGTTCCTGCTTACTTTTGGTGACGATTTGTCCGTCGGTGCCGATACTCATATGTTGAGCATCGACGTTATGGCGCGACTGATAGAGCATCACCGCCTGCAGGCTATGATCTTTTTGTTCCGGGGTCAGTGCGACGCCATCGGGCCATTTCCCCAGTTCTACCGCCAGTGCCAGACGCGCGTAGATTTCCGGCGTCATCACGTCAATGAGTTGGTTAATTTCCATCTTCTACCCCTTGCTTGCAGCAATTATTCAAGATGTTTTGAATAATTGCTGAATCGATTTTGTCGGTAAAATTACGCATTATGACCGTAGCATTTAACCTGACGTTTTATTGCCATTTTCGCCATCGATAAAACTCATCGATGCGGAATTCACGCAGTAACGCTCGCCGGTCGGCTGAGGGCCATCAGGAAAAACGTGCCCCAGATGCGCTTCGCAATTTGAACAACGTATTTCTACGCGCTCCATGCCATGGGTGTTATCCGTCAAATATTTAATCGCATCATGATGCACTGGCTGGTAAAAGCTGGGCCAGCCGCATCCGGAATCGTATTTGGTATCTGAATAAAACAACGGTGCGTTACAGACCAGGCAGTGGTAAATGCCGTCGCGTCTGTTATGCAACAGTTTGCCAGTGTACGGAGGTTCAGTACCGTGTTCCTGGGTCACATAATGTTGAATTTCAGTAAGTTGTTCGAGTGAGGAAGACAATTTAGGTTCATTGCTCATAATTTTCGTTCTCTGACGAATAGAAAAATCAACTAAAATAACAGTTTATAATAACAAAAAATTAACAACGGATCTGCCTGTTTTGTCCTAAACTGTAGGGCATCAGCGTTAGCCAGCTCCAACTTGTGATGGCGATCACACTCCTAATGTTTCAACCCTTTAAATTCTATTTATCGCCCCCATCTGGTTGTGAGCCGATTTAAAAAACGGAACGTGCAATTTGCGAGCAAAAGTAGGTCCTCGCTTTGACTTACAGCAATAATTGACACGATTCCGCTTGACGCTCAGCAAGGTTTTTGTAATTTTACAACCAACCTTTTATTCACTAAAAAAATAGCTGGTGGAATATATGACTATCAAAGTAGGTATCAACGGTTTTGGCCGTATCGGTCGCATTGTTTTCCGTGCTGCTCAGGAACGTTCTGACATCGAGATCGTAGCAATCAACGATCTGTTAGACGCAGAATACATGGCATACATGTTGAAGTACGACTCAACTCATGGTCGTTTCAACGGTACCGTAGAAGTGAAAGACGGTCACCTGGTTGTTAACGGCAAAACCATCCGTGTTACCGCTGAGCGTGATCCAGCTAACCTGAAATGGAATGAAGTTAACGTTGATGTTGTTGCTGAAGCAACTGGCCTGTTCCTGGACGACGCGACTGCACGTAAGCACATCACTGCTGGCGCTAAGAAAGTTGTTCTGACTGGTCCATCTAAAGATGACACCCCTATGTTCGTTATGGGCGTGAACCATAAAGAATACGCTGGCCAGGAAATCGTTTCTAACGCTTCTTGCACCACTAACTGCCTGGCGCCACTGGCTAAAGTTATCAACGACAACTTCGGTATCGCTGAAGCGCTGATGACCACTGTTCATGCGACCACCGCTACTCAGAAAACTGTCGATGGCCCGTCTCACAAAGACTGGCGCGGCGGCCGCGGCGCATCTCAGAACATCATCCCTTCTTCTACCGGTGCTGCTAAAGCAGTTGGTAAAGTAATCCCAGCTCTGAACGGTAAACTGACTGGTATGGCGTTCCGCGTTCCTACCCCTAATGTTTCCGTTGTTGACCTGACTGCACGTCTGGAAAAACCAGCAAGCTACAAAGAAATCTGCGCAGCAATCAAAGCAGCTTCTGAAGAAGGCGACCTGAAAGGCGTTCTGGGTTACACCGAAGAAGACGTCGTATCTACCGACTTCAACGGCGAAAAACTGACTTCCGTATTTGATGCGAAAGCAGGTATCGCTCTGAACGACCACTTTGTGAAACTGGTTTCCTGGTACGACAACGAAACTGGCTACTCAAACAAAGTATTGGATCTGATTTCTCACATTTCCAAGTAATTGGCAATGTTGATGAACTGATTAAAGGGCGACGCGAGTCGCCCTTTTGCTTTCTGTCGGATGCACTTTTCTATCAGGCACATGAGTGCGATCAATCTTAAAGCTTTGGTTCATCTGTAGTCTTGGTTCTTATCATCGTAATTATTTATCTACCCGATATAAAATCAACAGGACACCAGATAATGATCGAGCAACTCCTCTCCCTACCCGTTGTAAACCAAATCTCTACCACCATCAGCCAGCGTCAAAAAGATGAACTTCCGGTTATTGTGGTTTCCCACCCGAAAGTCCGTGCAGCCGTTGCCTTACAGGGCGCGCATCTGCTGGCATGGCAACCGGAAGGCCAAGAACCTGTTTTGTGGATGAGCAGCGCCAGCGCGTTCAAAGAAGGCGTGGCAATCCGTGGCGGTATCCCAATTTGCTGGCCGTGGTTTGGTCCTGCCGGTAAACCTTCGCATGGTTTTGCACGTAACATGCCGTGGGAACTGACCGATCACAAAGAAAACGATCAGGGCGTGGTATTAACGCTGACGCTGAAAAGCTCAGAAGAAACACTGGCACTCTGGCCGCATGATTTCACGCTGACCGCACGCTTTACGCTGGGTGAAACCTGCCATATTGAGCTGGAATCCACCGGTGACTTCGAGGCGAACAGCGCCCTGCACACTTATTTCAACATCGGCGATATCGCAGATGTCAGCATCAAAGGCCTGGGCGGCAACTTCATCGATAAAGTAGATGGCGCAAAAGCCAAGCAGGAAACCGGGGATCTGACGTTCTCCGGCCAGACTGACCGCATTTACACCCAGCCGCAGGCGACCAGCGAAATCATCGATCCGGTTCTGAAACGTACGCTGGTGATAGCTCATGAGAATAACGCAGACGTGGTGGCGTGGAATCCTGGCGCGCAACTGTCTGTCAGCATGGCGGATATGCCGGATGACGGCTATAAGACCATGGTCTGTGTAGAAACCGCACAAGTCTCCCATACGCATACTTCAACGCATGCTGCGCCTGCACGCCTCGCGGTGACGTTCTCACTGCGTAAGTAATACATCGCGTAGGCATACTTAGTTTGCTTCATGCAGACATGACAAAGGGGCCTGATGGCCCCTTTTCTTATCTTTGCGACGGTAAATGTAACCGGATCGACCCATCAAGGTGCGTCAAAGCGCGTTGCCCCTTCCCGTCCATATCTCATTGCCCTGCAGATGTGCAAATGGGGCGAAGCGCCCCATTAATGTGCATTTTACGCACCCACTCTGTGCCTGTCGGATTAGAACGTGTAAGTCACGCCCGTCCAGACTACGGCGGAATAAGATTTATCCACCATCGGGCTATCTTTCACTTCATCCGCTAAACGAATGTAACGGCCAGTGAAGAATGCCTGCCATTCCTTTGTGAAGTTATAACGCGCAGAAAGTTCCGCGTACGGGCTGAAGCTGTCATCAGCGGTATAGCTACTCAGGCCGCTGCGGCGAGATTCGCCTTTGCTGACGCCGTAGTAGTAATCGTTCTGATTGCTGCTGCTCCACATCACACCAAAGCCCGGCACCAGTGCCCAGTTATCTTCCCGGATCGGATACAGATAAGCCGCATCTGCGACCAGACCGTTACTGTTGTTCAGCACATCACCGTTGAAGGTCGCGCGCAGCGTACCCCAGTCTTCAATATGCGAGTACGCCAGACCACCCATCAGGGTGCCACGACGTTTGTTCAGTTGTTTCATCTGATGGTCATCAGAATCATCGGGATCGTAACCGAATGGAATATAGGACGCCGTCGCGCTGAATTTGTTGTGGTCATCCTTCCACAGGTAGTAACCCGCAGTCAGCGATTTGAAGTAGAAATCATCGCTCTCGTAAGAGATAACCGGCACCGGATAAACTTTGTTGTCATAACCACGGTACGGGTTGACGTCGCCCAGCGCGGATGCGCCAAGTGACCATGTCCCTGCCACAGCCGCATGACTGAAAAGCACTGCCGCGCCCACGATGGACAGTGTTTTAAGGTTTGGAGTTTTCATTGTCTTAATTCCATTAAGTAAAAAATCTTGGCTAGTGTAAATGAAGAGTAAACGTTGCGCTTAGCATTTACAGTTTTTCGGATTCCTTTACACAGGCATCGTCGGTAAAACCGGTGCGATCGCATAATTTATCTGCAAAATATGAAATAAAAATGACTAAAGAAAACACTTTCTGGCCGGAGGGCACGTCCTGTAAGGCTTTTCCGACCGTTTGTGAGAAGTGAGTCATTGATATGACTTAAAAAACGCCAGAAGCAGAGAGGAAATTTTTGTAATGCCAAACTACGCTTATAAATAGATGAAAGACTTAGCCTGAACCGGTTGCCCGCTCCACCGATTTAAGACAGTTTTTAGTCAGTCGCAACTGTCGGTATCTAAGGGGTTCTGCAAGTTGGCATAAGGGTTGCTGTATTCAGGTGGGATCTTTCTTCCGGGAGCGCCGAATGAAATGCTCTCAATTACCTGTGCTTTACCCAAGTCATGTGGTCGCCGCTTAACTCGCTACGGCTCAGATACGAAGGGTAAAATAACGAAGGACGGGCATCGTATGAACATATTTGACCACTATCGCCAGCGCTATGAGGCTGCCAAGGACGAAGAGTTCACACTGCAGGAATTTCTTACCATTGCTCGGCAAGATCGCAGTGCATATGTCAATGCGGCGGAACGTCTGTTGATGGCAATCGGTGAACCAGTGATGGTAGACACCGCGCTTGAGCCACGCCTGTCGCGTTTATTCTCGAACCGTGTTGTTGCACGCTACCCTGCATTTGAAGAATTTTACGGTATGGAAGAGGCAATCGAACAGATCGTCTCTTACCTCAAACATGCCGCGCAGGGCCTGGAAGAAAAGAAACAAATCCTTTATTTACTGGGCCCGGTGGGTGGCGGTAAATCGTCACTGGCCGAACGGCTGAAATCCCTGATGCAACGCGTACCGATTTATGTGCTGAGCGCCAACGGCGACCGCAGCCCGGTAAACGATCATCCGCTCTGCCTGTTTAATCCGCAGGAAGATGCGCACATTCTTGAAAAAGAATACAACATTCCCCCGCGTTACCTCGGCACCATCATGTCGCCGTGGGCCGCGAAACGCTTGCATGAATTTGGTGGCGATATCACCAAATTCAAAGTCGTGAAAGTCTGGCCGTCGATTCTCGAACAAATCGCTATCGCCAAAACCGAGCCGGGTGATGAGAACAACCAGGACATTTCCGCGCTGGTCGGGAAAGTGGATATCCGTAAGCTGGAAAACCACGCGCAAAACGATCCTGATGCCTACGGTTATTCCGGCGCACTCTGCCGCGCGAACCAGGGTGTCATGGAATTCGTTGAGATGTTCAAAGCGCCTATCAAAGTGCTGCACCCGTTACTGACCGCCACACAGGAAGGTAACTACAACGGTACTGAAGGGATCTCCGCCCTGCCGTTCAACGGCATTATTCTGGCTCACTCCAACGAATCTGAGTGGGTGACGTTCCGTAACAACAAGAACAACGAAGCTTTCCTCGACCGCGTGTACATCGTTAAGGTGCCTTACTGCCTGCGCGTGTCGGAAGAGATGAAAATCTACGACAAACTGCTCAGCAACAGTGAGCTTTCTCATGCCCCTTGCGCACCGGGAACGCTGGAAACGCTGGCCCGCTTCTCGATTCTCTCGCGTCTGAAAACGCCGGAGAACTCCAGCAGCTATTCCAAAATGCGGGTGTACGACGGTGAAAGCCTGAAAGATACCGATCCTAAAGCCAAGTCCTATCAGGAATACCGCGACTATGCGGGCGTGGATGAAGGCATGAACGGGCTCTCGACGCGTTTTGCCTTTAAGATTTTGTCCCGCGTCTTCAACTTCGACCATGTGGAAGTGGCCGCCAACCCGGTTCATCTGTTCTACGTTCTGGAACAGCAGATCGAGCGCGAGCAGTTCCCGCAGGACATCGCTGAAAAATATCTTGAGCACCTGAAAGGCTATCTGATCCCGAAATATGCTGAATTTATCGGCAAAGAGATCCAGACAGCTTATCTGGAATCCTATTCAGAATACGGGCAGAACATTTTCGACCGTTATGTAACGTACGCTGATTTTTGGATCCAGGATCAGGAATACCGTGATCCGGATACCGGCCAGCTGTTCGACCGTGAATCGCTGAATGCTGAGCTTGAGAAAATCGAAAAACCGGCCGGGATCAGTAATCCAAAAGATTTCCGTAATGAGATAGTCAACTTCGTGCTGCGTGCCCGCGCCAACAACAGCGGCCGTAACCCCAACTGGACCAGTTACGAAAAACTGCGCACGGTCATTGAGAAAAAAATGTTCTCAAATACCGAAGAATTACTGCCAGTTATCTCGTTTAACGCCAAGACGTCGACTGATGAACAGAAGAAACATGATGATTTTGTCGACAGAATGATGGAGAAAGGATATACACGCAAACAGGTTCGCCTGCTTTGTGAATGGTATCTGCGCGTGAGAAAATCCTCGTAACCGGGGATTGTTGGCAACGCCGTTTGGGGGAAATATGACGTATTTTATTGACCGTCGGCTTAATGGCAAAAACAAAAGCGCGGTGAACCGCCAGCGCTTTTTGCGACGCTATAAGTCGCAAATCAAACAGTCGATTGCCGAAGCCATCAACAAGCGTTCGGTTACCGACGTCGATAGCGGGGAGTCCGTCTCGATCCCCAATTCGGATATCAATGAACCCATGTTCCATCAGGGTCGCGGTGGCTTACGCCACCGTGTTCACCCCGGCAATGACCACTTTGTGCAGAATGACCGTATCGAAAGACCGCAAGGGGGCGGCGGCGGCGGCAGTGGCCAGGGCGATGCCAGTCAGGACGGAGAAGGCGAGGATGAGTTCTCCTTCCAGATCTCCAAAGACGAATATCTGGATCTGCTGTTTGAAGATCTGGCGCTGCCTAATCTGAAGAAAAATCAGCATAAGCAGCTGACCGAATTCAAAACCCACCGCTCCGGCTACACCTCCAACGGCGTACCGGCCAATATCAGTGTGGTGCGCTCTTTGCAAAATTCGCTGGCACGCCGGACGGCGATGACCGCGGGTAAAAAACGAGAGCTGCGTGAGCTGGAATCAACGCTTTCTGAAGTTGAAATCAGCGAACCGGCCCAATTATTGGAAGAAGAACGGCTGCGTAAAGAGATCGCCGAATTGCGGGCGAAAATCGCCAAAACGCCATTTATCGATACCTTTGATTTACGTTATCGCAATTACGAACGTCGCGCTGAGCCTTCAAGCCAGGCGGTGATGTTCTGTCTGATGGATGTGTCGGGTTCGATGGATCAGGCAACCAAAGACATGGCCAAACGCTTTTACATTCTGCTCTATCTGTTCCTGAGCCGGACGTACAAAAACGTCGATGTGGTCTATATCCGTCACCATACACAAGCCAAAGAAGTGGACGAACAGGAGTTCTTCTACTCACAGGAAACCGGCGGCACCATCGTTTCAAGCGCATTGAAGCTGATGGATGAAGTCATCCAGGAACGTTACGACCCGGCGCAGTGGAATATTTACGCTGCGCAGGCCTCCGATGGCGACAACTGGGCTGACGACTCCCCTCTCTGCCACCAGCTTTTGGCACAGAAGATCCTGCCAATGGTGCGTTATTACAGCTATATCGAAATCACCCGCCGCGCCCACCAGACGCTGTGGCGTGAATACGAAGTGTTGCAGCAGAAATTCGGTAATTTCGCCATGCAACATATTCGTGAACAGGAAGATATTTATCCGGTGTTCAGGGAGCTTTTTCATAAGCAAACTGAAAAAGGGTGAAATTGAGATAAATAAAAAGCCGGCAAATAAATCTGCCGGCTTTTTTAATACGGAAACTTCAGCGCATTTCCTTTCCCTTTAGCGGGAAATTACATGCCGTAAACCAGATTCACAGAAGTGACGGTATCGGTTTTATCCGGCGCACTGGCGGGTGGCTTGGTGTTGTACGTGACGTCGTAAGCGACTTTCAAAGAGAAGTGGCTGTTGATCGCAACGGTCAGCGCGGTTTCTGAGTTCAGCGTGGTTTCATCGTTCGCTAACACGGAAACGCCCTGAGTGAATTTCGCGGTATCGCTTATTTGATAACCATAAGTACCGGAACCGTAAGCCAATGCACGGGTGGAGTTACCGCCCTGCTGGAACTCATCATGACGTACACCCGGACCAGCTTCCAGATTCAGCGTATGAACCGGACCGCTCCAAATCTGACGACCGTAACCGACAGTGGCCACATCGCGCGCGCGGTAACCATTGTAACGGTCACTCAGCCAACTGGCCTGACCGAACAGATAGTTGGCGTTATCGATATTGTAACGGGTACGGGCACCGGCCTGATACTTCTCGGATGAACGCACACCGGAAGAGGACGTGTTACGCGCAGAACCCCACAGGCTGTTCGCCGTGTTGGTACCAAACCAGGTCATCGTGGTATCGGCATTCAGCGTGGAGTTGCTGGTGTTACCGGTTTGTGCACTGTAACCCGCCTGAACATTCCCTACGAACGGCTTTTTCGCCTGTGCAGGGTCATCTAACGCGGTGAAAATAGTGGTGTCTGCAAGGCTTGAGATACTGAACAGCGAGGCACCGCAGACAACGGCACACACTGGTAAATGACGTACAACCCGAAAAAACATTTTGCTTCCCCAATATGACTTAAGGCAAATAACGATATTGAACTACACGATTAATGCCATTAATTAGGATCCGTTAATCAAGCCTGGCAACTCCGTTTCGATGGCACATACCTACATACAAATTTTTTACCGCAACAAATATAACGCACTCAGGCCACGATATCTTAATAAAGCGACCTTTTTAGACAGTTCCTAATCACTTAAATTATTTGCAAAACTTCCTGCAATAAAAAAACGCAATCATTACGTTTTGTTGCGTTGATTTTTCATTTCAACGCAGGTTCATCATGAAAGCGGTGTGATAGCAAATCATGTGGCCTGATCACCAGCTCCCCGGCAGACTTCACCTGAGAAACCAAGACCCGGCAGCGAACAGATTTCCGCCGAACGCGCTGCGCAATCTTGTCCTTTTGAGCGATGCGGGGTAGTTTTGTTCTGATAACATCTTATTTTTGCCTCGGGTTCCTCGAAGGCAGCCTTCAGGAGGAGTGGTCAATGGCTTTACAACAAGAGATTATTCAGACTCTGCACGTTAAACCGCAAATCGATGCCGCGCAGGAAGTGCGTGTCAGCGTCGATTTTCTCAAAAGTTATCTGCTGGCCCATCCCTTTATTAAATCTTTGGTACTCGGCATCAGCGGCGGGCAGGATTCTACTCTTACCGGCAAACTTTGCCAAACGGCAATTAGTGAATTACGTGCACAAACTGCTGACGACAGCTATCAGTTCATCGCGGTGCGCCTGCCCTATGGCGTGCAGGCCGATGAATCCGATTGCCAGGATGCGATTACCTTTATCCAGCCGGATCAGGTTCTGACCGTCAATATTAAAAATGCCGTGCTGGCGAGTGAAGCGACGCTGCGTGAAATCGGTATCGAACTGAGCGATTTCATTAAGGGCAACGAAAAAGCCCGCGAGCGCATGAAAGCGCAGTACAGCATTGCAGGCATGAAAAAAGGCGTGGTGGTCGGCACCGATCACGCGGCAGAAGCGGTCACCGGCTTCTTCACCAAATACGGCGACGGCGGCACGGACATCAACCCGATTTTCCGTCTGAACAAACGTCAGGGAAAAGCGTTGCTGAAAGAACTCGGTTGCCCCGAGCATTTATATACCAAAGCGCCGACGGCGGATTTAGAAGAAAACCGCCCTGCCTTGCCGGATGAAGTGGCGCTGGGCGTGACCTACGAACTGATCGACGATTATCTGGAAGGCAAGACTATCGACGAGGCATCCGCGAAAATCATCGAAGGTTGGTATCTGCGCACGGAGCATAAACGCCAGCCGCCGGTCACGGTGTTTGACGATTTTTGGAAGAAAAAATAACGCATCCGGAACAATGACTTTACGGACACTCCCTGAGTGTCCGTGTTCTTGTCCACTCTGGTTCACATCCCCCGTTCGCCTGATTGTCACAAGAACCTTCCCATTCATTAACTAAATCATTACCCTTAGCGTCCTTTCGGATGACTGACAGTGATGTTTTCAATGCAAAAATTCCTTTTTCTGTTGCTGAGCATGGTATTGCTTGGCCCGCTGGGTATTGATTTATACCTGCCCGCCATCCCGGCGATTGCCCTCGGCCTTAACAGCTCAGAGGGGGTGATCCAGTCCTCGATTTCCTTATTCATTCTGGTGATGGGGCTGGGACAGCTGGTGGCTGGCCCGCTGGTGGATAAATTCGGTCGCCGCCCGATCGCCATTATCGGCGTGGTGGTGTACCTGGCGGGTGCAATCATTGCCGCCACGTCCGTTGCGCCGTGGATGTTCCTGCTCTCGCGTGTGGTTCAGGGGCTGGCGGTGTGCTGTACGTCGGTCGTTATTTTCAGCGGCGTGCGCGATCGCATGAGCGGTAACGATGCCGCCCGCGCCTACGGTTTTCTTAACGGTACGCTCAATATCATTCCGGCGCTGGCCCCGCTGATCGGCGGCCTTATCGCCCAGTACTATGGCTGGCGTGCGCCGTTCTGGGCACTCAGCGGTTATACCGTGGCGATTTTGTTGCTGGTTATTTTCAAACTGCCGGAAACCCGCCCGGCGGATACCCAAACCAATACCGGCCTGCCGTTTCGTCAGTACGCCCGTATTTTGTCGGACTCGCGCTTTATCACCTTTGCGCTGGTGAATGCCGGTGCGATGGGTATGGCGCTGACCTATGTCTCGTTGGCGCCGACGGTGCTGATGAATGTCGCAGGACTCACTCCGCTGGAGTTTTCCATCGTCTTCGGCGCAAATGGCTTCTGGATCATGGCGGTGAGTTTTGTTGCCAACCGCATTATCCGTAAGGTCGGACGTCCGGTGTGTTTAAAAACGGGCGGCATTTTGATGTTCATCGGCTGTGCCGGGTTGATTGCCGGGATCACGCTGGTACCACCGGCGGAACAAACAGCGACCTGGTTATACATGCTGCCGGTGGCCAGTGCCTGCGCCGGTCTGGCTTTCCTGATGGGTCCGGCGACCAGCTATGCGCTTGAGCCGTTCTCCAGTGAAGCAGGTGTCGCCTCTGCGCTGGTCGGTTCGGTGCAGATGGCGGGCGGTGCGCTGCTCGGATTTATTGCGATGGCGCTGCCGTTACAGCCAAAGCTGAGCGTGGCGCTGGTCATGCTGGCGGGAGGATGTCTGGCGATGCTGGCACGTCGCGCCAGCAAAAAATCGACGGGCCGTCTGACCCGTCTGGAGAAGTAAGGCTTCTAGGCTGTAGTTACCGGTACGCGGGGCGCGAGCGCACTCAGCAGCTCATACCCCAGCGTACCGCACGCTGCAGCCACATCATCCACCGGCAGATTTTTCCCCCACAGTTCAACCGGTGTTCCAATCTGCGCCTGCGGACAGGGTGTTAAGTCTACTGCCAGCATGTCCATCGATACCGTCCCGACCGTCACCGTGCGCACACCATCCACCCACACCGGCGTACCGGACGGCGCATGGCGCGGATACCCGTCCGCATAGCCGCACGCCACCACGCCAATGCGCTGAGGCTGCAATGCCGTATACCGCGCGCCATAGCCCACGCGGTCGCCCGGATGCAGGTGCTGAATGCCGATGAGCTCGCTGCTAAGCGTCATCACCGGTTGCAGGCCGGTAGTGGCAATATCCTGCCACTGCCCGCTCGGCGACGCGCCGTAAAGAATAATCCCAGGCCGAACCCAGTCGTGATGCGTAGACGGATGCCAGAGCGTCGCGGCGGAGTTCGCCAGGGAGCGCGGCCCGCTGATGCCCTCTCCCGCTTGCGTGATCACCGCCATCTGGGCATCCACGCCTTCCGCGCTGTCAGCCGTGGCGAAGTGGCTCATCAGGGTGATTTCGCCCACCTGCTTTAACGCATGCAGCTGTTGCCAGATTTCTCTGATGCGCTCAGGAGCAAAGCCTAACCGGTTCATCCCGCTGTTCACTTTCAGGTAGATATTCACCGGCTGGCTGAGCTGAGCTTCTGCCAGCGCGGCAATTTGCCAGTCGCTGTGCACCGATGTTGTCAGGCGATAACGGTCAACCGCCGTTAAATCGCTGGCGCTGAAAAAACCTTCCAGCAGAAGAATGGGTCCTTCCCAGCCCGCTTCGCGCAGCAAAATCGCTTCTTTAAAATCGAGTAATGCAAAACCATCAGCGCCGGACAAATGTTTCCAGATACGCGAAATACCGTGGCCGTAGCCGTTGGCTTTCACCACCGCCCAGACTTTACTGTTCGGGGCAAAACGGCGGATAACGTCCAGATTATGAGATAACGCAGAGAGAGATAACGTGGCAGAAATCGGGCGAGGCATACCAGCTCCGGCAGTAAATAAAGTGGCGCCTGCACCGTACGGCACAGGCGTGAATTAACAGCAGCTTCAGCCCACCGGATGCATTTTATGCGGGCCTGCCGGATGAGCGATAAAGCCGGGACTGTAGCGCTCTACCGAAAGGTCGTCGGACGGGATCGCTGGCGTCACGCCGGACATAATATCAGCCAGCAGTTGCCCGGAGCCGCAGGCCATCGTCCAGCCCAGCGTGCCGTGGCCGGTATTGAGGAACAGGTTCTTGATACGCGTACGGCCTACGATCGGCGTGCCGTCCGGAGTCATCGGACGCAGTCCGGTCCAGAAAGTCGCCTGCTCCACGTTACCGCCGTTCGGGTAAAGATCTCTCACCACCATTTCCAGCGTCTCACGACGTGCCTGCGCCAGCTTAAGATTAAAGCCGACGATTTCCGCCATCCCACCCACGCGAATGCGATCGTCAAAGCGGGTAATGGCTATTTTGTAAGTTTCATCGAGTACGGTAGACACCGGCGCAGAAGCCGGATCGGTAATTGGAATGGTCAGCGAGTAACCTTTCAGCGGATACACCGGAATAGACACCAGATCAGCCAGCAGCGCAGTGGAATATGAACCGAACGCCACCACGTAAGCATCAGCTTTCTTCACTTCATCACCACACTGGACACCGGTGATCTCACCGTTTTCCACCAGCAGCTTGTCCACCGTGCGGTTGAATTCAAACACCACGCCCGCCTGCCGGGCCATTTCGGCCAGCTTGCGGGTAAACATCTGGCAGTCGCCGGTTTCATCATTGGGCAAACGCAGGCCGCCGGTCAGTTTGTGCGCGACCTGTGCCAGCGCCGGTTCGGCGTTCGCCAGCTGGCTGGATTCCAGCAGCTGATAAGGCACACCAGCATCTTCCAGCACGGCGATGTCCTTCGCGGCGCTTTCAAACTGCTGTGCGGTGCGGAACAATTGCAGCGTACCGCCCTGGCGCCCTTCATACTGAATGCCCGTGTCTTCGCGCAGCGCTTTCATACAATCGCGGCTGTATTCCGCCAGACGTACCATGCGGCCCTTGTTGGTCTGGTAATGGTTCATATCGCAGTTGCGCAGCATCTGCCACATCCATTTGAGCTGGAACTGCGTGCCGTCGAGGCGGATGGCCAGCGGCGCGTGTTTCTGAAACATCCATTTAACTGCTTTGACCGGAACGCCGGGCGCTGCCCAGGGTGCCGCGTAGCCCGGTGAGATCTGCCCCGCATTGCCCGCGCTGGTTTCTTCAGCCGGGCCCGACTGACGGTCTACAACCGTCACCTGATGACCCGCTTTGGCCAGATACCATGCACTGGCGACACCGACCACACCACTGCCTAAAATCACTACGCGCATATCGACTCCACTCCACGCCCAAACAAAGCATAATATTCTGATGACAGGAAATTAACCTGACTGCCAAAAATCGCCAACACAGGCGTTCATAACCGTGAGTTATTTCACAATTATTTATCGTTCATTGCCGGTTTTTTTTCAATAGGGACAAATAAATAACGATATCGCGCAACATTATCACTATGCACAAAGAAATTTATGGTTTTATGTCAGCACTGACAGCATTGCTTTCACTGAGCTTTATGGCCGTCAGGTTGTGTTTTATAACGGGCATTTATTCTTGTATACAAGTCATTTTGCGGAATATATCACTACAAACATGAGCCGCAGTAATATTCCCTCATCATAAGAAGAAACTGCACAGATCCTGCCTGTGGCCGTTTATAAACCCTTTAAAAATGCCGCCTGCATCACATTTCGCTCAATTACTCAAAAATTCACCTACACTTTTACCGGTTCCCGTATAACCCCTTTCCATCCCGCCATAAGAGGACGATGAGTGAATAATTCAAACTTTCTGAAACTTAAAGATGGTACGCACCTGTTTTACAAAGACTGGGGAAGTGGTCAGCCAGTGGTATTCAGCCACGGCTGGCCGCTGACGTCCGACGCCTTCGAAGACCAGATGCTGTTTCTGGCCAACAACGGTTATCGCGTAATCGCTGCTGACCGCCGCGGGCATGGCCGTTCCTCGCAGCCGTGGGACGGCAATAATATGGATCAATACGGTGATGATCTGGCCGAACTGACCGCCCATCTTGATCTGAAAGACGCGATTCACGTCGGACACTCTACCGGCGGCGGCGAAGTCGCCCGTTACATTGGCCGCCACGGCACCTCGCGCGTCGCCAAAGCGGTGCTGATTGGCGCGGTTCCGCCTCTTATGATCAAAACCGACTTCAACCCGGACGGCCTGCCGCTGTCGGTATTTGACGGCATTCGCGACGGTGTGAAGAACGACCGTTCACAGTTCTTCCGCGATTTGACGCAAGCATTCTACGGTTTCAACCGACCGGGAGCGAAAGTGTCTGAAGGCCTGATAGAGAGTTTCTGGCTGCAAGGCATGCAGGGGTCGATCAAATCATTGTATGACTGCGTGAAAGCCTTTTCTGAAACCGACCAGCGTGAAGATCTGAAGAAGATGACCATTCCGACGCTGGTGATTTATGGAGATGATGACCAGATTGTACCGCCGGTGTCTTCCAGTAAAGCGGCGCTAAAACTGCTGCCGCAGGGCACTGAGAAAGTGTATCCGGGCGCATCGCATGGCCTGTGCAGTACGCATAAAGATGAAATTAACCAAGATCTGCTGGCCTTTATCCGCAGCTGAATTCCCTGCTGTTTTAAGAAATACACCATCCCTGCCTCGCAGGGTTTTTTGTTACTGCCCCTGCGCAATTGACAGCGTGCAGGCGTGAGGATATAGATTGAGGCAGGAACGGATTTCAGGTCTTTATCAGGCAGCAAAACCAGATTGAGCTACGATTACTACTGGACGTGCGAAATCTTAAGAAAAGGTTGTGAATCAAACACTCTGTAGCGTCCATAACTGAATGAGGGTGCGGCTTATGACGACAGTGACCCAAAAGAAAAATACTGAGGACAAACGCCTTAGCGATGGACCGGACTGGACGTTTGATTTGTTACAAACCTATCTCGCTGAGATCGACCGGGTGGCGAAGTCTTACCGGCTGGACACTTATCCTCATCAAATCGAAATCATCACCTCCGAACAGATGATGGATGCCTACTCCAGTATCGGTATGCCCATCAATTACACGCACTGGTCGTTCGGCAAAAAATTCATCGAAACCGAACAACTGTACAAACACGGCCAGCAAGGCCTGGCGTATGAAATCGTCATCAACTCCAATCCCTGTATCGCCTATCTGATGGAAGAAAATACCATCACGATGCAGGCACTGGTGATGGCCCATGCCTGCTACGGGCATAACTCTTTCTTTAAAAATAACTACCTGTTTAAAAGCTGGACCGACGCCAGTTCGATTGTCGATTATCTGTTGTTCGCCAAACGCTATATCAGCGAATGCGAAGAGCGTTACGGCGCCGATGAAGTGGAACGGCTGCTTGATTCCTGCCATGCACTGATGAATTACGGCGTAGATCGCTATAAACGTCCGCAGAAGATCTCTTTACAGGAAGAGCTGGCGCGGCAGAAAAGCCGTGAAGAATATCTGCAAAGTCAGGTGAACACGCTGTGGAAAACCTTGCCGCGTAAAGACGCCATCGATGCGCCGGAACAGGCACGCCGCTTCCCTTCCGAGCCGCAGGAAAACCTGCTGTACTTCATGGAAAAGAATGCCCCGTTGCTCGAACCCTGGCAGCGCGAGATTTTGCGCATCGTGCGTAAAATCAGTCAGTATTTCTATCCGCAAAAACAGACCCAGGTGATGAACGAAGGCTGGGCAACGTTCTGGCACTACACCATCCTTAATCATCTGTATGACGAAGGAAAAGTCTCCGACCGCTTTATTCTGGAATTCCTGCACAGCCACACCAATGTGGTGTTCCAGCCGCCCTACAACAGCCCGTATTACAGCGGAATCAACCCTTACGCGCTGGGCTTTGCGATGTTCCAGGACATTAAACGTATTTGTCAGGAACCTACAGAGGAAGATCACTACTGGTTTCCGGACATCGCCGGATCGGACTGGCTGACCACGTTGCATTTCGCGATGCGTGATTTCAAAGATGAAAGTTTCATCAGCCAGTTCCTGTCGCCGAAAGTGATGCGCGATTTCCGCCTGTTTACCGTGCTCGATGACGACCATAATAACTATCTGGAAATCGCCGCGATCCATAATGAAGAAGGCTATCGGGCAATCCGTCAGGAACTGTCGGCGCAGTACAATCTGAGCAATCACGAACCCAACATTCAGGTGTGGAACGTCGATTTGCGCGGCGACCGTTCACTGACGCTGCGCTACATCCCGCAGGATCGTGCGCCGCTGGATAAAAGTCGCCGGGAAGTGATGAAGCACGTTCACCGTCTGTGGGGCTTTGATGTATTTATCGAGCAACTCAATGAGGACGGCAGTGTCGAGCTGCTGGAACGCTGCCCGCCGCGCCCTGCGCCGTTATGATTGACGTGGATTTCAGGCATTAAAAAAGGGCGCTTAGCGCCCTTTTCTCATTTCAGCCGACCGGTTACTTTTTTTGGTCGGTCAGATCGCCGGGCATGGTGCCCTGCATGCTGTGCCAAATCTCACCGCTCTGACGGCCATAATTGCGCACACAATCGACAATCTGCTCATAACTTTTCTCGTGGCAGATATCTGACAATTTCTTGTAGAACGCGATCGCCAGTTTACGGGCTTCAGGATTAGAGAAGTAATAGCGTCCGACACGCTGATACAACCCGCGCAGACCGTTGATGATCAGCCCATAAATCGGGTTGCCGGAGGCAAAGGCCAGGCCGCGGAAAATATCGTAATCAAGCAGCATAAAGGCTTCGGCGTTGTCTTGCACCTCGGTGGCCGTCGCGAGCACTTTCTGCGTTTCGTCCGGATTGGTACGCATCGCTTTGCGGATGAAAATCGTCGCGATATTGGTACGTACGGACAGCAGATTGTCGATCAACTGCGGTACGCTGTCGTGATCAAGGCGTGCCAGCGTTTCCAAAATATTGAGGCCGGAGGTTTCCCAAAAGTTGTTCACTTTCGTCGGCTTGCCGTGCTGAATGGTCAGCCAGCCGTCACGGGAAAGGCGCTGTAATACTTCACGTAAGGTAGTACGGGTTACCCCAATGAGTTCTGAAAGTTCTCTTTCTGCCGGTAAAATTGAACCGGGCGGGAACCGACTGTTCCAGATACTTTCGATGATATACTCTTCGGCAAAACCGGCAGGACTTTGTGCCTTAATAACCATGTGTTTGTCGTTCCGTTTGGGGCATTTATTGGGGATAAAGTTACGCTCATCATACCAGATGAAAATCGCGGGTTATAGCGCCCAGGCGGAACCAATGTCGAAACTGTGCAGGGGTTGGCATAATTTCAAATTTTTGAACAACTTAATGCGGTCAATAATCCGGTAACGGCAATAATGAGAATTACGTCACACGTTTATCCATCTGAAAGATAAGAAATAATAACAGGAGTCTTTGGGGAATATGGAAACTACGTTCACGCGCGCATTTGTAAAAAACTTTCTGGGGCAATCGCCTAACTGGTACAAAATCACCATTCTGGCGTTTCTGGTCATCAATCCGCTGGTATTCTTTCTGGTCAGCCCCTTTCTGGCAGGCTGGATGCTGGTGGTGGAATTCATTTTCACGCTGGGCATGGCGCTGAAATGCTACCCGCTACAGCCGGGTGGTTTGTTGGCCATCGAAGCGGTGATCACAGGCATGACCAGCGCGGAGCGTATCCGCGAGGAGATTTCCGCCAATCTGGAAGTGATCTTATTGCTGATTTTCATGGTCGCTGGCATCTACTTCATGAAGCAGCTCCTGCTGTATGTGTTCACCAAACTGCTGCTGAATTTGCGCAATAAAATCGCCCTCTCGCTGGCGTTTTGTTTCGCTGCTGCGTTTTTGTCCGCCTTCCTCGATGCCCTGACGGTGATCGCCGTGGTGATCAGCGTTTCCGTCGGTTTCTATTCTATCTACCACAAGGTCGCCTCAAATCAGAGCGAAAGCACTGACGTCAACGACGACAGCGCCTTCACCGGCAATCAGCAGCACCAGGCGATCCTCGAGCAGTTCCGCGCCTTTCTGCGCAGCCTGATGATGCATGCGGGCGTTGGCACGGCGCTGGGCGGCGTGATGACCATGGTCGGTGAACCGCAGAACCTGATCATCGCCAAAAGCGCAGGCTGGCAGTTCGCCGATTTCCTGATCCGCATGTCGCCGGTCAGCGTGCCGGTGTTTATCTGCGGCTTTATCGTCTGTGCGCTGGTCGAACGTTTCCGCTGGTTTGGTTATGGTGCACAGTTGCCGCAGCCGGTATTTGAGGTGCTGAAAAAGTTCGATCAAAAAAACAGTGAAAACAGTACGCGACAGGAACGAATCAAGCTTGGCGTTCAGGCGCTGATTGGCGTCTGGCTGATTGTGGCGCTGGCGTTCCATCTGGCAGAAGTTGGCCTGATTGGTCTTTCAGTGATCATCTTCGCCACCGCGTTCTGCGGCGTGACCGATGAGCACGCCATCGGTAAAGCCTTTCAGGAATCCCTGCCGTTTACCGCCCTGCTGACCGTCTTCTTCGCCGTGGTCGCGGTGATCATCGAGCAGCATCTGTTCACGCCGATCATCCACTTCGTGTTGCAGTCCGCGCCCTCACATCAGCTGTCGTCGTTCTATCTCTTCAACGGCCTGCTCTCGTCAGTCTCGGATAACGTCTTCGTCGGTACGGTATATATCAACGAGGCCAGGGCGGCGCTGGAAAGTGGTGCCATCAGTCTCAAACAGTTTGAGTTGCTGGCGGTGGCTATCAATACCGGCACAAATTTGCCGTCGGTTGCGACACCCAACGGGCAGGCAGCCTTCCTGTTCCTGCTGACCTCCGCGCTTGCACCGCTGATTCGTTTGTCTTACGGACGGATGGTGTGGATGGCGCTGCCTTATACGGTGGTGATGACGCTGGTCGGCCTGCTGTGTGTGCAGTTCCTGCTGCCGGATATGACACAGTGGTACACCGATATGGGCTGGATTGCGCTGGGCTAATGTGAAAGATGAAACACCGGTAATTTCCAAAACGGTTGTCTTCTGAGAAATTAGCGAAATTAAAGTGGAATAGTCCGTTTTAACGCAATTATTTACCTAATTTTTATTTGTACAGGCTGGCAGCGTGAGGCAATTGGTTTACACTGCGTCTCAGTAGCTAACTGCAGGGAAAAATTACTATGTTGCAATATCTTAACCGCTGCTCACAGGGACGCGGTGCCTGGCTTCTGATGGCACTTACCGCGCTTATCCTCGAGCTGGTTGCGTTGTATTTCCAACACGTGATGTTACTTAAGCCGTGTGTCATGTGTATCTATGAGCGTTGTGCCTTACTGGGTATTTTGGGTGCAGGGCTGGTGGGGGCAATTGCACCTGCGACCTGGTTGCGTTATGCCGGTATCTTAATCTGGCTGTACAGCGCTTACGAAGGGATCCGCCTGTCATGGGAGCACACCATGATTCAGCTGCACCCCTCTCCGTTTGCGACCTGTGATTTCGCCGCACGTTTCCCAACCTGGCTGCCTGTGGACAAATGGTTCCCTGGCATGTTCGTTGCCAGCGGTGACTGTGCAGAGAAACAGTGGGAATTCCTGACCCTCGGCATGCCGCAGTGGCTGGTCGTGGTGTTCAGCGTCTTCATGGTGATCGGTGTGCTGGTCCTGCTGGCTCAGTTCGTGAAACCGAAACGCCGCGATCTGTTTGGCCGCTGATTCAGAAATCTTTATCACTAAGCGCCTGCGGGCGCTTTTTTTATTTCTGAATTTTCAGAAACAGCCAGATACCCGCCACAATCTGCCAGCCGGTAATGGTGTAAACCGACATTCGTTCAATGATGCCCACCGGCAAGACGTCCAGCGATATGGTGAACATGCTGACCAGCCCGACGACGCCCAGCATCAGGCTGAGCCACGAAAACTCACGCCATCCTGCGCTGTTACGCTTCATCCATGCCGCAGACAGCAAGCACAGGTTTCCGCCCGCTATCGCCATCACCGCACCGGTCTGATGCAGTGTCACTCCGCCCGTTCCGCCGCCGCTGTGAAACAGCGCAATCATCACACCGCCCACTGCATGCAACAGTCCGGACAGCAGAAACAGCGAACGCCCTGGTTCGTGAAAAACAGGACGCATCAGCCAGCAGCCGATAAAAAACAGAATGCCTTCCATCGCAAACCCGCTGTTCATCAGAATATGCAACGGTGAACAAATATCACGGCCATCGGCGGTCATCCCGCACGATGCAATACCTAAATCGCTGATGTAGTTTTGACGATAAGAGTAGTCAGGCGTATGCCATGCCAGCGCGCTGATTTTCTCCGCCAGCAAATATTGCACTCCGCCCAGAGTGAAACACAGCGCGCCCCCTTTTTGCCAACCTGAGAGTGTTCGCATCCAAAATTGTCCTTTCAAAGGTGTGCTGTGATTCTAGCGGAAGTTCTCAGGCATGCCCGCAGGCACAAAAAAAAGCGTCCAGTTAGCGCTCAGTTTTCCTGAACGCTAACGGACGCCTTTTTGATAACTTTGATCAGCCTTCCGTGGGGTGAAACCCTGTGGAATAAATAATGCAGCTTATATGCCAACTCACTGCGGATTTGTGAATCCTTTATTTCTCAGTGCTTTGGCTACAACCTGCAATATCACAGTTTTGCTTGTTGCACTCTTTATCGACATTTTCTCAACATTATCCCTGCCAGAGTGCAGCGGGGAGAAAAATTCAGCGCAGATAAAGAGTGCCACGTGGGTAAAGCGTGCATTACTGTCAAAATTACTCTTTGGTAATCGAATCAAGATACAGCTGGCTACCTGCCACGTTCTGGCTTGCGCCCTTCACGTTATCCCGAATCGCCACCAGCAATTTACTCTGAAGCGCCACTACAAACGGTGAACTGCGTTGCAACTCGCGCTGTAAGTCTGCATAGAGTGCTTTTCGTTTGGTGGGGTCGGACTCAGCCGCTGCCGTACGCGTTTGTTTGCTTATCTCCGGGATTACCCACTGAATGCGCTGCGCCAGGGTTTTCGGCCCGTTTGGCACGTTATACGCAAAGGTGCTGGCGTTGGTATTAGGATCAAGATAATCCGCGCCCCAGTAGGTGAAGATCGACTGGAATTTATGTGCGCGCATACGGGTCAGTACGTCGCTTTCCACCAGCGGGTGCACCACTAAGTTAATATCTGCTTTCGCAAAGCTGGCCTGTAGCGCCTGCGCAATATCGGAGTACGGTGGCTGATTGATAACAATCAAATCGATCTTTGTACCCGGCGCGATACCGCCTTTACTGAGGATTTCCTTCGCTTTATTCACGTCATATTTGAATGGCTGATCGTCAATCGCCCCCGCCAGACCGTCAGGCAGGAACGTCTGATGAATGCCGTATTGCCCTTTCAGCAGTTCGGTCGAAATCCCCTGATAATCCACCAGCCAGCGCGCCGCTTCCCACAGTGCAGGATTCGCCAGCGCAGGTTGCGTCGTGTCGCCGACGTTAAACGCCAGATAGAACACCTTGGCCGCCGGGAACTGGGCAACGTGTACACCCTTCTCTTTTTGCAGCGAGCTGAACTGATCGGCACCTAAATCGTAGGCCACATCTGCATCGCCATTAAGCACCAGCAGACGCCGCGTGGAGGGGTCGCCGACGTTTTTAAACAGCACGTTTTCCAGCTTCGCCAGCGGTTTAGCATTCGGATTACGTTTGAAAATCAGCGCTTCATGCGGCACATAGTTACGCACTTCAAACGCGCCGCTGCCCGCCGAACGGGAACGCAGCCAGCTGTTGCCGAAATCATCCTGCTCTGCGTGCTCTTTGAGCAGCTTGCTGTCGACAATGCCCGCTACCGGCGCAGACAAAATGCTCAGTACCAGACCGCTGCCGATGTCCGCTGGCCAGTTGAGCTGCACTTTATCGTCGCTTAGTTTTTTCAAATTGCCGTCGACGTTTTCCGGCGTCCAGCCCAGTTCACCGAGAATAAACGACGGGCTTTTATTGAGTTTCACCACGCGGGTAAACGAATAAATCACATCGTCGGCGGTAACCGGATTGCCGCTGGCAAATTTCTGTCCGCTTTTTAAAGTGAAGATCAGGCTATGCCCGTCCGGCCCCGGTTGCCAGCTGGCAGCGGCATCAGGATCGAGCTGGTCAGGATGCTGACGATTCGATTGCACCAGTTGCTGATAAAGGTTCACCAGATTTCCGGAACTGACGGTTTCAAAACTTTCCGCCGGATCCAGGCTGATAATCCCTTCAAGCGAACCGGCCACCACCAGCGTGTCCGGCGGCGTCGCCGCATCCACGCGGGTTACCGCCATCATGAGCAGAAATAACAGGGAAGGAACACGTACTTTCATTGAGGTCGATCTCCACAGGTGAAAAGACAGTTTTTCCGAGTGTAGAGGTGCAACGCCAAGGCCAGAACAATGAAATAAAGCTTTGTATTTTAATAAATTAGATTAAGGAATAAAGGGCAGGATTTATCGTTAAAAAGGGGAAGATGGCGCAATCGCGCCTTCCCCTCTCACGAGGGGAAGGCCGGGATGGGGAGGAGAAAACAGAGCGGTTTAGCTCAACACATGCCCTTTCGCCATATGCACCGCACGATCGCACATGTGATCAATCACATCCGCATCATGGCTCACCAGCAGCATGGTCAGATCGCCACCCGCTTTCAGGTCATTGAGCAGATTGAGGATTTCCGCCTGCACTGACATATCCAGCGCAGAGGTCGGTTCATCGAGCAGCAGCAGTTTGGGCTTTAGCAGCAACGCGCGGACAATCGCCACGCGCTGACGCTGCCCGCCCGAGAGCTGATGCGGATAGCGGTTCATCAGCGCCGGATCCAACCCGACCTGCCGGAAACCTTCGGCAATTTTCTGTTCGATATCCTGCTCTTTGATGATTTTCAGCGGCTCTGCCAGCGTGCGCAGCAGCCTGTGCTTCGGGTGCAGCGACGCATACGGATCCTGAAACACCATCTGCACGTCACGGCGCAGGCTGCCGGTGAACGGTTTGCCGGGTTTGACATCGTTCCCGAGCAAATTCAGGCTGCCCTCCCACTGACCGTTAAGACCGGCCAGCACCCACAAAAGCGAAGATTTCCCACAACCCGACGGACCGACCAGGCCAAAGCATTCGCCCTTATTGATGGTCAGATTGACGTTATGTACCACGGTGCGGACTTCATGCCCCATCCGGTGTGACACGCTGAGCTGATGCAGTTGCGCGATAGCTTCACTCATGGCGAGGCTCCTTTTTCAGTGAAGCCAGAAGCTCACGATCCAGCACCGGCAGACGTTCGCCGTGGGTAAACTTACTCGGGCGGCACGACCACAGCGTATGGGTATAGGGATGCGTGGCGTGCGCCAGCTGATCTGCCGGAAGTTCATCCAGCAGTTCACCTTTGTACATCACCAGCACGCGCTCGCAGTAATGTGCCACCTGCTGTAAATCGTGGCTGATGAGAATCAGCCCCATATTGCGTTGCTCCACCAGACGTTCGATCAGCCCGAGCACCTGCTCGCGCATGTCGAAATCCAGCGCTGAGGTCGGTTCATCGGCTATCAGCCACTGAGGATCGTTGATAAGCGCAATCGCAAGCATCACGCGCTGCCCCATCCCGCCGGACAGCTGATGCGGATATTGCCGTTGCAAAAACGCCGGATTTGGCAAACCGACGGCATTAAGCATATCGGTCACTTTTTCCTGACGCTCTTTGCGCCCCAGGCGCGTGTGCAGGCGCAGCGGTTCTTCCACCTGCTTGCCGATTTTCTGCGTCGGGTTCAGCGCGTGTTTTGGATCCTGCATCACCATGGAGACACGATTACCGCGCAGACGGCTCCACTCGCGCTCTTTCAGGGTCGTCAGGTCGTTATCGCCCAGCGTCAGTTGCGTCGCGCGCATCTGGCACGGGTGCGGCAGAAGCCCCATCAGGGCGCGGGCGGTCAGCGATTTACCCGAACCAGATTCCCCCACCAGCGCCACGCGTTCCTGTCCGACGTTGAGTGACAGCGACTTCACCAGCTCCAGCGGGCGGTCGCCCGGCAGATAGATGGTCAGGTCTTTGGCAATCAGACGGTCGGTTTGCAGCGTTTTTTGATGGTTCTGCTGTTGATGGAAAGATTGCGTATCAGTTGCCATGTCGTGGATCCATTTTGTCACGCAGGCCATCGCCCAGCAGGTTGAAAGCCAGGCTGGCGAACAGAATCGCCCCGCCCGGTGCAGCGGCGACCCACCACTGATCGAAAATCACTTTACTGCCTTCTGCAACCATCGAGCCCCATTCGGCGGTCGGTGGCTGAATGCCCATGCCAAGGAAGCCCAGACCGGCAGAGGCCAGAATGATGCCGCCGAGGCTGAGCGCCGCGCGCACCACGGCGCTTGGCAGGCACAGCGGCAGAATGTGGCCGAACATAAGACGAAAACCGCCGATGCCCTGCATCCGCGCCGCCGCCAGATAGTCACTGCGGCGCAGCGCCAGCGTTTCCGCCCGCGCCTGACGCGCAAACGGCGGCCAGCTGGTGAAAGCCAGCGCCAGTGCACCGTTCATCAGGCCAGGACCGAGGATCGCGACTAACGCCAGCGCCATCACCAGACTTGGCAATGACATCACAATATCCGTCAGGCGCATCACAATACGCTCGTACCAGCCGCCGATATACCCGGCGCTGATGCCGATCAGCATGCCGACCGGAATGGTCAGGATCAGAATCAGCGACACCAGCAGCAGCGTTGGGCGCGCGCCATACACCACACGGGAAAGCAGGTCGCGGCCAAAGCCGTCGGTGCCCAGCCAGTGCGCATGCGAAGGCGGCAGCAGGCGCATTTCGATGTGCTGGATATTAGGATCAAACGGTGCCAGCCAGGGTGCCAGCAGCGCGGTCAGCACCAGAATCGCCACCAGCACCGTGCCGATGGAGAGTGCGGTAATGCGCCGCGCAGGCTTCCAGACGCGGGTCTCGTTTTCGGCCTCAACCTGCGTCGGTTGTTCAGGGATCATTTGTGTCATATGCAGGCCACTAGCGGGTTCGCGGATCGAGCAAATAAGTAAGGGCGTCAGCCAGCGCGTTCAGCAGCACAAAACAGGTGCCGATCAGCAGCGTAGCGCCAAGAATTGCCGGGGTATCCGCGGCGAACAGAGCGGTGGTCAGATAGCGCCCGACGCCCGGCCAGGCAAAGACCGTTTCGGTCAGTACGGCACCTTCGAGCAAGCTGGCGTAGGAGAGCGTCAGCACGGTAATCAGTGTCCCCAGCACGTTCGGGAAGACGTGACACAGCAGCACGCGTACCCTGCCCGCGCCTTTCGACCGGGCCAGAATCACGTACTCTTTGTTCATTTCGCCGAGCATGGAGGCGCGCAGCAAACGCGTAATTCCCGCCATTGACAGCATCGCCAGCACCGTGACCGGCAGCCACAGGTGGCTGATGGCGTTGTAGAACATCTCGCGATCACCCGACAGCCAGGTGTCGATCAGCACAAAACCGGTGCGCGGCGTCATGGTGTACATGTACAAATCGTCGAGACGCCCCGGCCCGCCCGCCCAATGCAGTACGGCGTAAAACAGTAACAGGCCGAGCAGGCTCAGCCAGAAGATCGGCACAGAATATCCGAGCAGGGAAACCAGCCGCGCGATGTTATCCAGCCAGCTGCCCGGCTTCCATACCGCCAGCAAGGCCAGCAGGATGCCCATGCTGCCGCCGAGCAAAATCGCACAGGTCGCCAGTTCCACCGTTGCCGGGAAGGTGCGCATCAGATCGCTGGCCACCGGCTGCGCGGTAATACGAGAAATACCCATATCGCCGTGCGCGAGGTGATCAAGATAACGGGCGAACTGCACCGGCACTGACTGGTCGAGCCCTAAATCGCGGCGCACCTGGGCATACGTGGCTTCGCTGGCGTGATCGCCTGCGACCTGCAACGTCGGGTCGATCGGCGCCAGATGAGAAAGAGTAAAGGTGAACGCCAGCAGGCCGAGTAACGTCAGCGCCAGCGAAATTACGCCGGTCAGCAGACGGCCTGACCAGCGCCAACCCTGCCGGACGAATCCGGCGGGTGTTGAACTGTCTGTCATTACTTAGTGACCTTGCTGTAGAAGACCATGTCAGGGTTGATGCCCTGCACGTACCCTTTGACGTTGTCACGCACGGCGATCAGGCTCTTAGCCTGCAGACCGATGACGAACGGTGAATTCTTCTGCACTTCCAGCTGCAACTGACGATAATCCGCCACGCGTTTGGCCTGGTCCGGTTCCGCAATCGCGGCCAGCGTCAGTTTGTTCAGAGCAGGAATTGACCAGTTTGCACGCCACGCCAGCGTTTTACTGCCGTCTTCCGGGTTGAACGCAAATGCCGAGGCGTTAGTGTTCGGGTCAAAGTAATCCGGTCCCCATGAGGACATGTACGCATCGTAGTCGTGAGATTTGATTTTGGTGGAGATCTGCTGGCTTAAGCCCGGATCCAGTTTCACCGTCACGCCGCCCTGCGCGAAGCTGGCCTGCAAGGCCTGCGCAATGTCCAGATACGGCGGCTGATTAGACGTTGATAGCGTAAAGCTGACGTTAGTCAGACCGGCCTTCGCCAGAATCGCTTTGGCTTTCGCCGGGTCATAGGTATAAGGCGTGTCATTGAGCGCGCCGAGGTAACCTTCCGGCAGGAATGACTGATGCACCTGGAACTGATTTTTCATCAGATCATGAGCAATGTGGTTGTAATCGAACAGGTAACGCGCGGCTTCCCAAAAGGCAGGATTTCCCAGTGCCGGAGAAGCTTTGGCGTTGAACTGCATGAAATACAGCGACGCATAAGGGATCGCCAGCGGTTTCACGCCTTTCTTGCCTTCGAGCGCGGCCATCTGGTCAGAACCGAGGTTACGCGCCATATCGGCATCACCCTGCTCGATCAGCAGACGGCGGGCAGCCGGGTCGGGCACGTTTTTAATCAGAATAGTTTTCAGCTTCGGCGCGCCTTCCGGCGACGTCGGGTTAGCGGCCAGAATCACCACTTCATGCGGAATGTAGTTACGGATCTGGTACGGGCCGGAACCGGCTGAATGGTTGCTCAGCCACTGGTGGCCGAGGTCATCACCGGCGGCATTGGCTTTCACCAGTTTGCTGTCGACGATGGAAGAGACCGGTGCAGACAGCAGGCTCAGCACGAACGACGGGCTGACGTCTGCGGTCCAGCTGATTTTAACGTGCTGGTCATCGATTTTGGTCAGGAAAGTGTCGACGTTTTTGTCGTTCCAGCCCAGCTGCGTCAGGATAAATGACGGTTCGAGGTTCAGCTTCACCACGCGCGACAGTGAGAAGATCACGTCGTCGGCGGTCAGCGGGTTGCCGCTGGCAAAGGTCGCTTTCGGTGAGAGCGTAAACGTCAGGCTGCGGTTGTCTTTCGCCGCTTCCCATGAGGTCGCCAGCGTCGGTTTCAGATCGATCGGATTATTCGCATCAGACTGCACCAGACGCTGATAAAGATTGTTGAAAGCCTGAACCGTCGTCAGCTCAAAACCCTGAGCCGGGTCGAAGCTGGACGTATCATCAATAGACTGTGCGATAACCAGCGTGTCAGGCGGTGTGGCAGCCTGAACAGAGAAAGTAGCCGCAATAGCCGTAAACAGGACGGACGGTAATAAAGCTTTCATCAAGACAGACTCTCCAAAGTAGCGAAATTGCTAAAGTTTTATCGAGTGTAAAGTTTCTTCAAGCTACCAGAAAGTCTGATAAATACTATCGTTATGCTAATTTTGCATAACGTTATCTGATTGGTTATTAAAGCGCCGGAATGCGGGCTGGCGGGGCATTGTTACTGTACAAAGTGGTGTTCCTCCCCTTGCTGAGAGGAAGGTCGGGAGGAGTATTACAGACCACTTTTCAGTTGCCATTGATACCCGCCCCAACCCTCCCCTTTGCAGGAGAGGGAGTTTCAATCAGAAGTCGTAGGTGGCGGAAAGCTTGAACTCACGCGGGTCGCCCTGCGTCAGATAGCCGCCGGTTGCCGATGCCCAATACTTCTCGTTGGTGACGTTTTCCAGATTGGCGCGCCAGGTCAGCGTGCTCTGCCCGACTGGCATCGCGTAACGCATGCCGAGATCCAGACGCGTCCAGCCATCCACTTTCAGCTTATTGGCTTCGTCCGCGTACTGCGAACCGGAACGGATCACTTTGCCCGTTGCCGTCACACCGCTGCCGCCCGGAATATCCCACTCCCCACCGACCACCCACTGATAACGCGGAACGCCAACAGCGTCATTGCCGTCATAATTACCGCTCTGGGTTTTAGTCATTTCAGGATCCATCCACGTCACACTGCTGTTGACGCGAACGCCCAGCACCGGCTCACCGAACACGTTCAGCTCGACGCCGCGGTTACGTACTTCACCGTAGTTGCCGTAGGTGTAACCGTCGCCGGTAGCGCGGTACATGCCGATCGGTTTTTTGATTTCGTACAGCGCCAGCGATCCTGCCACGCGCCCAAAGTCGGCTTTCACGCCCACTTCATTTTGCTTCGAGGTTTCGATGCCAGAGACCTGACCGCCATTGGAGACAATCGCGCCGTTGTAGGTCGTCCCGGAGGTTTCACCGGCCTGCAACGCTTCGATGTGGTTGGCGTAGAAGGAATAATGTTCCCACGGCTTCACCACCAGGCCGAACGCCGGGGTGACTTTCATTTCGTCGAACGAGGTATTTTCAGAACCGTCATAGTTATAGTTTTTCACTTCAACATTCTGACGGCGCAGACCGGCGATAAATTGCAGACGGTCGTCGAGCACGGAGAGGGTGTCTGACAGCGAAACGCCGTAAGAACGGGTGCGGTTGCGCACCAGCGGATCGCTCATATCGCCGCCGCTGTAGAGATTGGTCAGCGGCTCGCTGTAATCCACCGGATTGTAAATGTTGGTTTTGATCGACGCCGCGGTCATGGTGTACGCGGTTTTGTATTTGCGGTACAGCGAGGACATACCGAGGTTCACGTTGTGGCTGACAACGCCAGTGTCGAATTTGCCACGAACGCCCGCCTGCGACGAAAAGCTGTCGGCAAAATACGGTACCGACATGCGGCTCATCGTGGCGTTACCGTCGTTATCCTGCAACGTCGGCGAACTGTATTTGCCGAATTCATGCGTATGGTTGGCACCGGCGGCGGCGTAAACGGTCCAGTTATCGGCCACGTCATACTCGCCCTTCAGCATGCCGAATTCGTTTTCCATATCGGTCGAGGCGTACTGCTGACCGTAGTTGCCGGTCGCCGACGGCGCATCAGGAATTTTGGTGGCTTTCCCCAGATACACCACCGGGCGTCCGCCGTGTACGCTGGTTTTGCTCATGCCAAAATCAAGGGATGAACGCAAGCGTTCGCCGCGATAATCCAGCCCGACAGAGCCGAGCGTCAGGCGACGTTTTTCATCATCAATGGCGCTTTCCCCTTCACGGTGAACGGCATTGACGCGCACGCCCCATTGATTGTTATCACCAAAACGACGGCCAACGTCCACGGCACCGCCAACCTGAGAAGCCGACGTGTAATCCACCGACACGCGGTTAATCGCTGTGTCAGTCGCACGTTTCGGTTCGATATTAACGTTACCGCCAACGCCGGTTCCGCCCGGCGGCACGCCGTTAAGGAAGGCGCTGGAACCTTTAAGCAACTCCACGCGATCGGCAAATTCCGTTGGCAACAGCTGACGCGGCAGCACGCCGTACAATCCGCCGTAAGAGATATCATCGCCTGACAATTCGAAACCGCGAATAACAAACGTCTCAGAATAGTTGCCATAGCCGTAACCGGTTTGCACGGCGGCGTCGTTGTTAAGCACATCACCCAGTGTACGGGTTTGCTGATCCTGCATCAGTTTGTCGGTGAAGCTGACCACGTTGAACGGAACGTTCATCGCGTCCTGCTCGCCCAGGATCCCTAAACGTGCGCCGTTGGCGATTTGGCCGTCGAGATACGCGGGCACTGCGTCATTGCCACCGGGCGTGAAGGTTTGCGGTGTTGCGCTGACAGTAATGGTATCGCCGTCTTTTGCCGGAGTGGTCTGAGGCGTGGCGGCGAGCGCGGGGAGCGCCAATATTCCCAGTGCGGCCGAAATCACTGCCGGTAACCTCTTTCTTTTGAAAACCGGCGGACGCGTTGAAACGGGAGAGTGAAAAACTTCACTTTCAGTGTGCATGAGAGTTCCCTGAAAAAGTTCAAATGGTAATAGTAATAATTATCAAAACGATTTGAATTATGCGGATCAGGATACCAATTGCAACAGACTTTTCTGCAATAAAAGCAAGGTAAACAGGATGTTAATGGGGTTATTCGTTGGGGAGTATAAATCGTCGCAAAACGCTGTCGGGTAACAGGCTGAATTCAGGGGAATAAATGTGGCAGAACGGGAGACTGGCCGCTAAGCAGAACGCGCAGCCAGTTAACAGAGAGGATAATTTTAGCTCAGGCCGGGAACATCGAAACCGGGAGAAACAGAAAGCAGCATCCGCACCTGCTTAACCAGCTCGCTCATGCAGTCATCGCGCATCCCGTAACTTTCCAGCTCTTTTTCGAGAGCAAACAGGTACTGCGCGTTAGTGCCGAGCGGTCCGCTGGCCTGTGCGATCAGCGGCGCGATAATCTGATAATCAGTATCGGCTTCGTACTGTGGATGCGAAGGATCCATAATGAACACCAGCGCGGTGACTTTACGCCCGTCGTCGAGATCCAGTTCGCACCACGTCGGGCGATAGCAGCCGGTCAGCATTTCGCGTTTCCACAGCAGCTCAAGCTCTTCGTGCAACTTATCTTCCGGCAGGCGAAAAGCCAGACCGGTGGTTTGTCCACCGTCGCGCAGCGCCAGCATACGACCAGGCTGCGCATGTGTACCGCGTCCTGAGGTCAGACGAAGACAGAAAGCACGGTGGTAACCGCGCAGAGTCGCAGGCCGGGCCTCTTCAGAGTCGAAGACCGGGTTCCACATCAGCGAACCGTAACCAAAAATCCACACAGGACTGTTGTCAGGGCGTCGCGCCAGCGTGCAATCGAGTGAGGCGGCGCGTTGTTCGGAGGTTAATAACATCGATTCGTCGATGCTGCCGAATGCTGTTTTACAATCTGCGTTTCGCAGAAAATCTCGAGTTAACATTCATTCCCTCCTTTAATACGACGTACTTTTGAACATGCCATGCTGTTGACGCTGTGTTCTCCGTTATCGCGATGAGTGATTAGGTGTGCAGGTGTAGCGTTGGATAGGGTCTGGGAATTTTCGTATACCCCTGCTCTTTGAAACCTTATTCGTTTCTCTCGTTGCAATCAAGGTTGAGAGCGATCACAAAACGAAAATAAAGTGATTATTTTATGAACATTGCATGAATGTTGAATTTTAAGGGAGGTAATTGAGAAAAATGGGGGAAAACGGTGTGTCATTCGGGTTAACCACGCAATGGTCGCGACGGGCGTCAGTTCACGCCCGTCGCGATTGCTTAAGACTTTTTAGGGTGCCATTTGTCGTCATCCCCTTTGCTATAACTGTGTTTTACCGCCGCCCAGGCCACTTTATGCGCGGTTTCCTCGCGGGTGTCGTCGCCCTGCCGGTCTTTAGCTTTGGCATATTCATCCCACGCGCTGTTGAAGGCTTCTTTATAGATATCCTGTGCATGGACAGGCAGCACGTTGCGGACAGATTCAGGCAACGCAGAACGATTTTCGTAAGGCATCCCCGGCTCCTTTTACAAGATGTTATGGGTGAACAGTAAGTCTGGCTGCTACCCTCAAAGGATCAAGCCAGAATCGTCCCGTTCTTACGCTTAATCGAAACAAAAACAGCGTAATTCGCCTCCATTGTTATGTGGGTATGAGGTTAATTTACATAAATTGACGCACAATCACCATAAGACAAATAGTTATAATTAAGATATTGAAATACAGTGACTTTAATTTTTAACAATCAACATTAACTGCAAGTTAAAACCCTAATAAATAGCATTGGCTGCTGACAAATGGTGAACATAGCGTGTTTTTATCGTTAAGCCTGATAAATTTCTGTTAATAGATTAATTTATCTACTATACTTAACAGGTTACACCATTACGCACCCGTGCGTTTTTACTGATAACCGGCGGACAGGCGGTTGTTTTTTTTCGCGGATCTGGCTTTGCTGGTTCGTGCATGCTTATAAGGAGAAAAATCATCATGGTGTCGTCTCAGGAACATCCAAAAATCAAAACCCGCCATCAGGAATATTCCCTGATTTTTCCCATTGCCGCACTGATCGTCCTCGTCATGTGGGGCAACAGCAGTAATTTCGCTTCCGTCGTCGGTATCAATTTAATCGCGCTGGTGGGTATTCTCGCCAGTGCTTTCAGCGTTGTCCGTCATGCGGACGTGCTGGCACACCGTCTCGGCGAACCTTACGGCTCGCTCATCCTCAGCCTTTCAGTGGTCATCCTCGAAGTCAGTCTGATTTCGGCCCTGATGGCGACGGGCGATGCCGCACCCGCGCTGATGCGTGACACTCTCTTTTCGATCATTATGATCGTCACTGCCGGTCTGGTAGGCGTTGCCCTGCTGCTCGGTGGCCGTAAATTTGCGACACAGTATGTGAATCTTGGTGGTATCAAGCAGTACCTGATGGCGATTTTCCCGCTGGCTGTCATCGTACTTGTCCTGCCTGCGGCGCTGCCCGGCGGTAACTTTACCACCACGCAGGCGCTGTTTGTGGCCGTGATTTCCGCTGCAATGTACGGCGTCTTCCTGCTGATCCAGACCAAGACGCACCAGAGCCTGTTCATCTACGAGCATGAAGACGAAGACGAAGAAAGCGGCCACGGAAAGCCCTCTTCGAAAAGTAATCTGACGCACACCCTGTGGCTTATCGTGCATCTGGTGCTGGTTATTGCGGTAACCAAGTTCAACGCCAACCCGCTGGAAAGCCTGCTGACCGAGCTGAATGCGCCCGCACAGTTCACCGGTTTCCTGGTTGCATTGCTGATTTTGTCTCCTGAAGGTTTAGGTGCGCTGAGAGCCGTACTGAAGAATCAGGTACAGCGTGCCATGAATTTATTCTTCGGCTCAGTGCTGGCGACGATTTCACTGACCGTTCCGGCGGTAACCGTGATTGCCACCCTGACCGGACAGGACCTGATTTTCGGCCTCGATCCGGCCAACATTGTGGTGATGCTGTCGGTGCTGATTCTGTGCCAAATCTCGTTCTCGACTGGCCGTACTAATGTCCTGAACGGTACCGCCCATCTGGCCTTATTCTGTGCGTATATGATGATTATTATGCTTTAAATAAAGCGCATCACATTTATAAAAGACCTAACAAGAAAGGCCGCTCATCACGAGCGGCCTTTTTATTGCAATCAGTTTGAGTTAATTACGAGTAGGCATTCAGCGTTTTCTGACACAGCTCAGAGCGCACGCAGTCCTGTTTATCAAACTTAATGATGCCGACCATCTCGTCTTCTTCGAAGCGGGATAATGCATCGCTGAGACCCGATACTACGCCACGCGGTAAATCGCACTGGGTAATATCACCGTTAACAATAACCGTCACATTTTCACCGAGACGGGTCAGGAACATTTTCATCTGACTGGCGGTGACATTCTGGGCTTCATCCAGAATAACCACGGCATTTTCGAAAGTACGTCCACGCATGTAGGCGAAAGGCGCAATTTCCACTTTCCCAATTTCCGGCCGCAAACAATATTGCAGGAATGAAGAACCCAGGCGACGTAATAAAATGTCGTAGACCGGACGGAAATAAGGCGCAAACTTCTCAGATATATCGCCTGGCAGGAAACCGAGATCTTCATCGGCCTGCAATACCGGACGTGTCACAATAATCCTGTCGATTTCTTTGTGAATTAATGCCTCTGCCGCTTTCGCAGCGCTGATAAATGTTTTGCCGCAACCCGCTTCACCGGTGGCAAAAATTAACTGCTTATTCTCTATGGCTGATAAGTAATGACCCTGAGCTTCGGTACGTGCTTCGATGACAGAGTGGTCGCGGGTATCCCGTGCCATTCCAATCGATTCCAAACCGCCCATCTGTACTAATGATGTCACAGATTCTTCCTCGCGCTGGCGGTGACTGCGTGAGTCGCTACGAATGACTCGTTTTGCTTCACGGCGAGCTTTGATCACTGCTTTCTGTCTTCCCATAGTGGCACCTTACAGTTTGATTCACTTAACGCTAAGGCGGTTGCCCGCACGGTTATGTTTCACTCACAAATGAGGTTTTGGTCTCCTTTTAGACCAATTGAAGCCAATGAATAACGTGAAGAGGAAAATCGACCGGAGTGATAATAAAATAATCGCCCGGCTGTTTTCTTTTCACGTGGAGGCATTGTCACGCATTTCGATATTAACGTCGAAAATGACAAACCGCTGACCCGAACAATCACGTTGCCAGAATTAAAGCCAGTGCATTTCGCCGAAGTGTTTAAGAGTCTCCCGGATTTAGGAGAAGAAGAGTCAGTTAAAGAACAGGGTTGTTGTGTGGATGGGGACGTCTTTGTAAAAAGATAAGAATAAGCTGAAAATGAGGTGGTAAATAATAAAGTGTCGGAAGCTTTGCCCTCGTTTGCATTTATGCGACAACAACGAGTGAATGTGTGAAGCCTGTTATTTTCGTTCACCAGCCCAAACAAGGACTTTACCATTCGCGCTCCCCGCAGTATTAGTTCTTCAAATATTCATTACGGCGCCTGCCGTTCACGTTGAAAAACTACCTGTCTATGATTTCAGTATAATGACAGCTGAAATAATTGCGTTACCAAAATGTAAAAAAATTTGTAGCCGCCGTCAACAGGATCTTGAGGATCTTTTCAGGATCCTCTTTAGGATTATTTTTTAACCGCCAACTTATCGCATAGCGTGAAGCAGGCTACCGAGCCGCTGACGGCGAAAAGTATTGGAATTAAGAAGTCGTGATCGACCCGCGTAAATTCCATGATCAGCACTACCGCTGTGAGCGGCATTTTCATCGACGACGCCAGAAACGCTGCGGCACCGATAATCGCAAATGCTCCCAGCGACGTGCCCGGCCAAAAGAGGTTCCACACCGCGCCCAGTATGCAGGCCAGCAGCGCACCGTTCGACAGCCCCGGCGTCAGCAACCCACCCTGTGCGCCTGCCCGCAGCGTGCTCCAGGTGATCACCAGCTTGCCGAGCAGCACTGTCGCCGCGAGCGCCACGGTGATCTGATTATCAAAACTCAGCTGTGCAGGCCCCTTTCCGTTGCCCAGCAGCTGCGGTAACCAGCCAGCCAGAATGCCGATAAAGGCAAAATTCAGCAGATTATAGATAATCAACCGGGCATCGCGCGGTGCATCCGCCTTCGCTTTGTTGGTCATGCGCGTAAACCAATATGCCGCGATGCCAAACACCGGCCCCATCACCACCGACCAGACCAGCAGCGACGGCGTGGTAGTAAGCTGCATCAGGTGGTACTGCGATTCGTTACCCAACCCGATCCACGCCACCAGCGCGGCAATTGAGGACGTCGCAATCGCTGGCAACAGCAGCTGCCAGCTGAACGCTCCGAGTAGCACTTCGAGCACAAACACCGCGCCCCCGAGCGGAACGTTATACACAGCGGCCAGCCCTGCGCCCGCCCCGCAGGCAATCATTATCTGCGTTTCGCGCACCGTCAGGCTGAACCGTCGCGTCAGCCAGCTGGCAGACACCGCGCCAATTTCGCGTGGCGCAACTTCCCGCCCGAGCGGTGACCCGAGCGCCACCGTAATGATTTGCAGCAAAGCATGAACAGTGGTGCTGAAAACGGGCATATGCGGTTTATCAGATTTCACCGCCGCCGCGATGCTGACCAGCGGTTTTCCAAACCGGTACAGCGCCCACCAGCCCGCCCCCGCGATAGCGCCGCAAATCACCAGCACTGCCAGCCGCCGCGACCTCGTGGCATCACTGACGCCCTGCAAAAAGCTTTCACTGCTGATGATGAAATCCGGGCTATAGCCGAACGCGAGGTGCTGGATAAAATGCAGGAGCAGCGCCAGCATCATGCCACCCAGCCCGGCCAGAATGCCGGTGCACAATGTCACTACCGTCAGCCGCCATAACGGGCTGGATAGTCCGGGATCCTTCAATTCTGTCATGTCACGATTTCACTGATTCTGTTGTTGATGAGTAAACAGATTACACAAAGAGAGTTAAACCGTGGTTCATCGGGAGGGATTTTTATCTCAAGAGCGAAGATTTTTCTGTTCGTACTTTGCGTGGCGCTACCCCTTTCTTGCGTAGCATTGCGCATTTATTACGTCACTCAATGTAGGTTGCCGACAAACTCTGGAAAACGTAGCGCGATATCGTCAATTCGCGCTGTGCGTTTACGGGATGAAGCGTAATGTCATCTTCGCTTTTAACGGAACAATCCCTATACAGCGCAGAACAACTCTGTTAATTTATGCACCGAAGCACAGTGCAGTAGTGCTTCGGTGCCCAACCTTGAAACCAGGATGGGTTCATCAGATGAACGATATGCTCAGGATCAGCAGCTTTCGCGATCAGTGGCTGGAAGACTTTTTTCATTTCGCCACACCACATCGGAAAATCCCGTGGGTGCTTGCGGGTGTTCTGGAAAGAAAGCTGGATATGATTAATGCTGCGATGGATTACCGGGATTTACTCTGGCCTCCCGGCAACCGTTATGAAGAATTAGCGCCGCCGCTCAAGGGCTTTTCGTCAATACGGGTGAATGACCAGTATCGCCTCATTTTTTACTGGCGTGAAGGTAAGGCACATGGCTTATTTCTGGATCCTCACGGTTACAGAAACCATCGATAACGACAGGCATTATCGTTGCAATGTTAATGAAGGCAGACCAGAAGGAAAGTCGTATGGATGTGACAACACGTAAGCCCGCAACCGTCGGGGATATTTTACAGTATGAATACCTTGAACCAACCGGTCTGAGAATTAATGACCTGGCCGTCATGCTGAATGTACACCGCAATACCATCAGCGCACTGGTCAACAATAACCGCAAGCTGACCATTGATATCGCTTTCCGGCTGGCAAAAGCCTTTGAGACGTCCGTTGAATTTTGGCTGAACCTGCAAAAAAATGTCGATATCTGGGAAGTGCAAAATAATCCGCGTTTAATGGCTGATATCAGCCATGTTGTCACCCTGAAAACCTTTCTTGAGCAGCCTGAAAGCCATCCCTAGCTAACAGTATCGTCATCGCGGGCGGGGCCGGGCCTTACGCCTCAATCAACCCCTGCCCCAGATAATGATTTTGATCTTTCACCCCCGGCAGCGTGAAGAAGAAACCGCCGCCGACCGGGCGGATATACTCTTCCAGCGGTTCGCCGTTCAGGCGTTTTTGCACAGTCAGAAAACCTTTTTCCAGATCGTGCTGGAAGCAGACAAACAGCAGCCCCATTTCCAGTTGACCGGAATTGGTGACGCCCAGCGAATAGCTGTAGCCGCGACGGAGCATCAGATTGTCGTCGGTTTCTTTGGTGCGCGGGTTCGCTAAGCGAATATGCGCATCCAGTGGGATCACCTTGCCTTCCGGGTCTTTGGTGTAATCGGGCACGTCGTGCTCTTTTTCCATACCAAGCGGCGCGCCGGTGGCTTTGTGACGGCCAAAGATGGTCTGCTGCTCCTGCAACGGCGTGCGGTCCCAGAATTCGACGTGGAAAGGAATAATGCGCGTGGCCTGGTAGCTGCCGCCGACCGTCCACGCGGGTTCGCCCTGATCGGCAGTCACCCAGATGGCTTTATCCATCAGTTGCTTGTCTTTGCTGTCGGGGTTCGCTGTACCGTCTTTGAAGCCCAACAGGTTGATCGGCGTTTCTTTGCCCTGACTGCGCGCGGCGTGGGACGAAATGAAGCCGTCGCGACGCCAGCGCACGCTGAGCAAATCCGGCGTGTACTTGATGATGTCGCGCAATGCGTGAACCACGGTATCGCTGTTATTGGCGCAGATCTGCAACAGCAGATCGCCGTGGCAAAGCTTCGCATCAAGGGAGTCGTTGGGGAAACGCGCCATGCGCTGTAACTTCAGCGGCTTATGCGGCGCGAGACCGAAACGTTCGTCAAACAACGAATCACCGGCGGAGAGCGTCATGGTCAGATTGTCAGGATAAATCTCAGCGCCCATGACACCGGAATCCATCGGCGGAAATTTCGGATCCACAGAAGGCGCAGTGCCACCGGTGGTCAGGAAGCTGAAACGGGTATCGAGCAGACGGAACAGACGCTCCAGATCGGCTTTGGTCGTCGCCAGCACGTCAAAAGCCACCAGCATCATTGCGGCCTGTTGTGGCGTCAGAATACCGGCCTGATGTTCACCGTAATAGGGTTGCTTGCCCCAGCGTTCATCGGGGGAAACGGTTCCGGGGGTATATTCTTCTTTAGCACCAGGTGTTTTCTCGGCCTGCGCACCGGCTGCGCCGCCCAGGGCAAATGCCCCGCCTAACAATCCCACGCCTTTTAACAAACGGCGGCGGGAAGAAGAAGCCACGTCTTGCGCAGCCGACTTATTATCGTTTTTATTGCTCATTGCTGAAATCCCAAAATCAAAAGCCAAAGCTTGCGCGGTTGGCTCCTTCCCCTCTCAGGAGGGGAAGGCTGGGATGGGGCGTGGATAAAAACCCCTCCCAACCTCCCGCTTCACTGAGGAGGGCGTTAAGATTAATCCAGACCCAATACACCACGCAGTTTGGCTAAATCTTCTGCCAACGTTGTGATCGGCCCTTTCATTGCATTGCGGTCTGCATCGGACAGTTTTTCGTAGTTCTCGTAACCGTCTTTGGTTTTGTATTTGTCGAGCAACGTATCAACGGTTTTGAAGTTCGCGTCGATTTTATCCAGCAGCGGCTTGTCAGCTTTTTCCAACAGCGGACGCAGCAGGTTCACGATTTTCTGTGCGCCGTCGAGATTGGCACGAAAATCCCACAGATCAGTGCGGCTGTAACGGTCTTCTTCACCGCTGATTTTGCTGGAGGCCACTTCTTCGATGAGCCCGGCAGCGCCGCCGACCACTTTGCTTGGCGGGAAGGTCAGATCGGTGATGCGTTTTTGCAGATCCACGGTGTCGGCATACAGCTTGTCAGCAAACTGCTCGGTGCCTTTGGTGGTTTTGTCGGCGAAGAGGATTTTCTCCAGACGGTGGAAACCGGTGAAATTCGGGTCTTCGGCTTTCTTCTCGAAATCGTCTTCACGGGCGTCGATACTGCCGTCCAGATCGGAGAACAGTTCAGCAATCGGCTCAATGCGCTCGTAGTAAACGCGGGTTGAAGCGTACAGGGATTGGGCTTTTTTCAGGTCGCCCTTTTTGATCGCATCAGTAAAGGCTTTGGTATGCGAAACCAGTTCGCCAACCTGTTGCGTCACATAGACTTTATATTCGGCAATCGGACCGACCAGCGCCATTGCGTCAGGCTTGGTTGCTGTCGCTGCGCCTTCTGCTGTCACGGTCAGTTTCCCTTTTGGATTGCTCAGCAAGCCGCAGGTCATGTCGTATTCGCCAGGTTCCAGATTGGCAGTCATTTTCTGGGTGAAGCCCGGCGCGATATTTTCGCGCTCTTCCACCACCATCACGCCTTTCAGAATTTCCCACTCCAGCCCTTTCTGACTGGCGTTGTGCACCACAAACTGCGTTTTACCGGCCGGCACAGTCAGCGCCATCGGGTCACACTGTTTATCGTTGACGGTAATTTTAACCTGACGAACATCAGCAGCCAGCACGTTGGCGCTCAGCGCAAACGCTGGCAGGGACAACAGTGCAATCTGTAAAGCTTTACGGCGAAACAGCGGGGATGAATATGACATGTACAACTCCATGACAAACTGTGTGAAGAGAAAATTAACGTAAAATCAGCGTTGTGGTTTTTGCCCGGCAGAAGCCGGCGCGGCCACGGGCGATTTGCCGTGTGGCATAAAGAACAGGAACAGCGCCGGGATCAGATACAGGAAATACACCGAGACTTCACTGACGGTCGGGGCCTCCTGATAGCCGAACATACCTTCCAGCAGGGTGCCAAATAATGAATGCGTGGAGAGCGTGCCGCTCAGATCAAAAGCGATATCCTGCATGCCGTTCCACAGACCCGCTTCGTGGAAGGCGCGGATCGCGCCTGCTGCCAGACCGGCGGCGACGAACAAAATAAACAGGCTGGTCCATTTGAAGAACTTCGCCAGATGCAGTTTCACGCCGCCGTAATAGATAAGGAAACCGAGCACGATTGCCGCGCCTAAGCCCAGCAGCGCACCGATTGGCGCTTCAATTCCGACATCCTGCTGAAACGCGGCCAGCAGGAAAAACACCGATTCCAGCCCTTCGCGCGCCACGGCAAAGAACACCATTGCCACCAGCGCCCAGCCCTGCCCGCGACCTGAGTTCAGCGCATTATCGATAGCGCCTTCCAGATGCACTTTGATTGAACTCGACACTTTGCGCATCCAGAACACCATGTAAGTCAGAATGCAGACCGCAATCACGGCTACGATGCCCTCGAACAGCTCCTGCTGCTTCTGCGGAAATTCACCGGTGGTTTCATTGATAAAAACACCCAGCGCCAGACACAAGGCCGCCGCCACGATAACGCCAATCCAGACCACGCCAAGCCACTGCCCGCGCTGCGTACGTTTCAGATAACTGGCGATCAGGCTGACGATCAGCGCGGCTTCAAGCCCTTCGCGGAACATGATAAGAAACGGAACGAACATAGCGGAACTCCCGTAAAACAATGAACCTACAGATTGTGCAAGCATTCTGTAAAGATAAGTAAAATCGAAACGATAGTGATTATCATTCTTGGCCAAAGAATTACAAGAGGCGGCACGCTGTTTTTTGAGCACTAAAGGGGAAATGAGCACGAAAAAATATTGCCGGTTGTTTCAGAGAAAAAGACAGGCAGGAAAGGAATTGATAACGGAGCCCTGAGGCTCCGTTAAAACTACAGTGATTTCAACGTGTCACGATGAAATCAGATCGTGTTGTATTCTGCTTCAGCCGTATTGAAGCGTTCTTCTACCGCCTTTGACGGTTTGCTTCCCATCAGGCTGACAATCCAGATAGCCAGGGAGGCGAAGAGGAATCCAGGAATGATTTCATACAGTTCGGCCCAGCCGTACTGTTTCCACAAAATCACCGTCGCCGCGCCAACGATCATCCCGGCCAGCGCGCCGTTACGGGTCATGCGTTTCCACATCACCGAGATCAGGATAACCGGTCCGAACGCTGCACCAAAGCCCGCCCACGCATAGCTTACTAAGCCCAAAACGCGGTTTTCAGGGTTTGCCGCCAGCGCAATCGCCACCAGCGCCACGACCAGCACCATCGCGCGACCAATCCACACCAGCTCACGCTGGCTGGCGCCTTTGCGCAGGAACGCTTTGTACAAGTCTTCGGTGATCGCGCTGGAACACACCAGCAGCTGGCAGCTCAGAGTACTCATCACCGCCGCCAGAATCGCCGACAGCAGAATACCGGCGATCCACGGGTTGAACAGCAACTTCGCCAGCTCGATAAACACGCGCTCGCCGTTCTGAGTCACATTACCCGCTTCGCCCGGATTATTGCTGAAGTACGCAATACCGAAGAAGCCCACTGCGATGGTGCCCGCCAGACACAGGATCATCCACGTCATGCTAATGCGACGTGCGCTGCGGATGGTGCGATGTGAATCCGCCGCCATAAAGCGCGCCAGAATGTGCGGCTGGCCGAAATAGCCCAGACCCCAGCCCAGCAGCGACAGGATCGCCACCAGATTCATGTTCTTGAACATGTCGGTGTATTCAGGGTTTTTAGCGTTAATCACCATCATTGAGGTATCAATACCGCCGACCGCGAGGATGACGATCACCGGCGTGAGGATCAGCGCAAAAATCATCAGGCTGGCCTGTACGGTATCGGTCCAGCTCACCGCGAGGAAACCACCGATAAAGGTATAAATGATGGTTGCCGCCGCACCCGCCCAAAGAGCCGTCTGGTAGGTCATGCCGAAGGTGCTTTCAAACAGACGGGCACCGGCCACGATGCCTGAGGCGCAGTAAATGGTGAAGAACACCAGGATGACGATCGCTGAGATAATTCGCAGCAGTTTGCTCGAATCTTCAAAACGGTGGGTGAAATAATCAGGCAGGGTCAGCGCATTATTGTTAGCTTCGGTGTGAACGCGTAAACGCCCAGCCACCAGCTTCCAGTTCAGATACGCGCCGATGGTCAGGCCGATGGCGATCCAGCTTTCAGAAATACCGGAAATGAATATCGCTCCTGGTAAGCCCATCAGCAGCCAGCCGCTCATGTCAGAAGCACCGGCGGAAAGCGCAGTCACTACGCTGCCTAAACTGCGCCCCCCGAGAATATAGTCATCAAAGTTTTTGGTCCGTAAATACGCGATGAGGCCGATCAAAATCATCCCGAAAATATAAACACAAAACGTCACCAGCATTGGTGTGTTCATTGTCATGTCCGTCTCCACTTCTTGTTATTGGTCTTATTTATCTGCGATGCATATTCAATGCAGGCCGGCACCTGTCTGTCCTGACGCCTTTTTGTTGAAAGGCGTTCAAAATCATGCCGGGGCGAGATGATGGCTGAAACCCGCGAAGGATGCAGCATGACTCTCCATATTTTTCTTTATACAGGCGGTTAATAGGGTTTTTATTCAAATTTCTTGTCGGGCGGATACTGGTTTAGCAAAAGGGTGAATTCAAGAGTTTTAACAATCCAGATACACAAAGTTTACTCCGCATCACACTTATCTTGTCGAAGGGTTGCACGTTGCAAACCTAAAGGTTGTACCCGACACGCCCTCAGCGAATCTGCCGTTCACCTCGGCTACCACGGCGAAATACGGTTCTTCAAATGTTAAAAATGCCAGCCAAATCACATCGGGCACACTTCCTGCATTAACAGGGTTGCACAAGGTTGCAACATAGAAGATATTGCTTGCCATAAACATAATGAAATCACCTGAACCTTTTTATATGGAGTGTTTGCGCATGGGTATGACGACGATGGGCGTGAAGCTGGACGAAGGCACACGCGACCGGCTGAAAGTGGCGGCACAGCAGATTGACCGAACACCGCACTGGCTGATTAAGCAGGCGATATTTTCCTATCTGGAACGTCTGGAAAGTGGTGATGCGCTGCCGGAAATCCCGGCGCTGAACGGCACTGCGCCTGAAAGCGCTGACGAATACACCGCACCGCTGCTACAGGAATCACATCAGCCCTTCCTTGATTTCGCCGAGCAAATTCAGCCGCAGTCCGTCAGCCGTTCTGCCATCACTGCCGCCTATCGCCGTCCGGAGCCGGAAGCGGTTTCCATGCTGCTCGAACAGGCTCGTTTACCCGCGCCGTTGAATGACGCCGCGCAAAAGCTCGCCGCCAACATTGCGACTAAGCTGCGTAACCAGAAGAGTGCAAATGGCCGCGCCGGGATGGTGCAAAGCCTGTTGCAGGAGTTCTCACTTTCCTCGCAGGAAGGCGTGGCGCTGATGTGTCTGGCCGAAGCGCTGCTGCGTATTCCTGACAAACCCACGCGCGATGCGTTAATCCGCGACAAAATCAGCAACGGCAACTGGCATTCGCACCTGGGTCGCAGCCCGTCGCTGTTCGTCAACGCCGCGACCTGGGGTTTGCTGTTTACCGGCAAACTGGTGGCGACGCACAACGAAGCCAGCCTGTCGAAATCGCTGAGCCGCATTATCGGTAAAGGCGGCGAACCGCTGATCCGCAAAGGCGTGGACATGGCGATGCGCCTGATGGGCGAGCAGTTTGTTACCGGCGAAACCATTGCCGAAGCGCTGGCTAATGCCCGCAAGCACGAAGAAAAAGGGTTCCGCTACTCTTACGACATGCTGGGTGAAGCGGCACTGACCGAGAAAGATGCGCAGGCGTATTTGCAGTCTTATCAGCAGGCTATCAACGCCATCGGTAAAGCCTCGAACGGTCGCGGCATCTATGAAGGACCGGGGATTTCCATCAAACTTTCCGCCCTGCATCCGCGTTACAGCCGGGCGCAGTATGAGCGCGTAATGGAAGAACTTTATCCGCGCCTGCTGTCGCTCACTTTGCTGGCGCGCAGCTATGACATCGGCATTAATATTGATGCTGAAGAGGCCGATCGTCTGGAAATTTCCCTCGATCTGCTGGAAAAACTTTGCTTTGAGCCGGAACTGGCAGGCTGGAACGGTATCGGCTTCGTCATTCAGGCGTATCAGAAACGCTGCCCGATGGTGATCGATTACCTGACCAATCTGGCACAGCGCAGCCGTCGTCGTTTGATGATCCGTCTGGTGAAAGGCGCGTACTGGGACAGCGAAATCAAACGCGCGCAGGTCGAAGGGCTGGAAGATTATCCGGTCTACACCCGCAAGGTTTACACCGACGTTTCCTATCTGGCCTGTGCCCGCAAACTGCTGGCGGTGCCGAACCTGATCTATCCGCAATTCGCTACCCACAACGCCCACACCGTGGCAGCGATTTATCAGCTGGCGGGCAACAACTATTATCCGGGTCAGTATGAATTCCAGTGCTTGCACGGCATGGGTGAACCGCTGTACGAGCAGGTTGTCGGGAAAATTGCCGAAGGCAAACTGAACCGCCCTTGCCGCATCTATGCCCCGGTCGGGACGCACGAAACGCTGCTGGCGTATCTGGTGCGACGTCTGCTTGAAAACGGCGCGAACACCTCCTTCGTGAACCGCATCGCCGACGCTACACTGCCAATTGCAGAGCTGGTCGCCGATCCGGTGCTGGCAGTAGAAGCGCTGGCCGCCAGCGAAGGACAGGTCGGATTGCCGCACCCGCGTATCGCCTTGCCACGCAATCTGTACGGCAGCAAACGCGTGAATTCCGCCGGTCTGGACATGTCCAGCGAACATCGCCTGGCTTCCCTTTCCAGCGCCCTGTTGCAAAGCGCCAGCCATCCGATCACCGCGCAACCGATGATTGATGCGCCCACGGACGACGGCGAATTCCTGCCGGTCATCAACCCGTCCGAAAATACCGACATCGTCGGCCACGTGCGCGAAGCGACAGAAGCGGAAATCAGCCGTGCGCTGGACGCGTCCGCCGCTGCCGGCGCCATCTGGTTTGCGACGCCTCCCGAAGAGCGCGCCGCAATCTTGCAACGCGCAGCAGAATTGATGGAAGCGCAGTTGCAAAGTCTGCTTGGCGTGCTGGTGCGCGAAGCCGGAAAAACCTTTAATAACGCCATCGCCGAAGTGCGCGAAGCGGTCGATTTCCTGCATTATTATGCCGGGCAGATCCGCGAAGACTTTACCAATGACACCCACCGTCCACTCGGGCCGTTGGTGTGCATCAGCCCGTGGAACTTCCCGTTGGCGATCTTCACCGGTCAGATTGCTGCTGCACTGGCTGCCGGTAACAGCGTGCTGGCCAAACCTGCCGAACAGACGCCGCTTATCGCCGCGCTGGCCGTCGGTATTTTGCATGAAGCGGGTGTTCCGGCGGGCGTTCTGCAACTTTTGCCGGGCAAAGGCGAAACCGTCGGTTCGCAGCTGGTGAATGACGAACGCGTTCGCGGCGTACTGTTCACCGGTTCCACTGACGTAGCGGGTATTTTGCAACGTAACATTGCAGGAAGGCTGGATCCGCAGGGGCGTCCTACGCCGCTCATCGCTGAAACCGGCGGTCTGAACGCGATGATCGTGGATTCTTCTGCGCTGACCGAACAGGTGGTGATGGACGTGGTGGCTTCGGCGTTCGACAGCGCCGGTCAGCGTTGTTCCGCCCTGCGCGTGCTGTGTATTCAGGATGACGTCGCCGACCACACCTTGCAGATGTTGCGCGGTGCCATGGCCGAATGCCGGATGGGCAACCCGGAACGTCTCTCTACGGACATCGGGCCGGTTATTGACAGTGAGGCCAAAGAAGGTATTGAGAAACACATCGACGCCATGCGCGCCAAAGGCCGCACGGTATATCAGGCAACACAAACTTTCGCAGCCGACCAGAGCGAATGGGCACGCGGGACGTTCGTTAAACCCACGCTGATTGAACTCGACAGCTTCGATGAAATGAAGAAAGAGATTTTCGGCCCGGTGCTGCACGTGGTGCGTTACGCCCGTCAGGATCTGGATAAGCTGATCGGTCAGATTAATGCCGCCGGCTACGGCCTGACGCTGGGGATCCATACCCGTATCGACGAAACCATTCACCGCGTCACGCAGCAGGCGCACGTTGGCAACATGTACGTTAACCGCAATATGGTCGGCGCGGTGGTCGGCGTCCAACCGTTCGGCGGCGAAGGCCTGTCCGGCACGGGTCCTAAAGCAGGCGGTCCGCTGTACTTATACCGCCTGCTGAGCAGCCGTCCGCAATTCGCCGTTCAGCAGACCCTGTTGCGTCAGGATCGCGAACTGCCGCTGGATGCCTCGGTGCGCGAAGCACTGCTGGCACCGCACCGCGCCCTGCAACAATGGGCCACCGGGCAGAAGCAAAGTGCAGCCTTCATTGAGGTCTGCAAACGTTTCGCAGAAAGCAGCCAGGGTGGCACCTTGCGCACCCTGCCGGGGCCGACCGGCGAGCGCAACACATACGCCCTGCTGCCGCGCGAACGCGTCCTGGCATTGGCCGACAATCAGGACGATGCGCTGACTCAGCTCGCCGCCGTCACCGCGACCGGTTGCCGCATTCTGTGGCCGGAAACACCGTTGCAGCGCGAGTTGTTCAATCAGCTGCCGAAAGCCGTGCAGGATCGCGTGGACTTCGCCAAAGACTGGCACAACGATGCGCCAGTTTTCGATGCGGTGATTTATCACGGTGACGCCGATCAGTTGCGTGAACTCTGCAAGCTTATCGCCAACCGCCCTGGCCCGATTGTCTCCGTACAAGGGTTCGCCCGCGGCGAAGACAATATCCTGCTCGAACGCCTGCTTCACGAGCGCTCTTTGAGCGTGAATACCGCGGCGGCAGGGGGAAATGCGAGTTTGATGACCATCGGCTGAGTTTCTTACGTCCGGAGGCTGCCGCAATGGCAGCTTTGCCCCTCCCCTTTGTAGGGGAGGAGCAAACCGAGTATTGCTTTACATAGCATTGATCGCGTTCAAAAATGTTGAAAAACGTCACTACGCCCCGTGCACTACATTCTTTGTCATAAATCCGTCATCCTCCTGATCTACCCTCCCAGTAACAAAATAACTCAAACTGTGTGTTTTTATTTCTGATGCTTCATCAAAAGGAGTTTTGACAATGCAACAACCTGTATCTCTGATCGCTCGCGCCATCGCCGCCTCTTTACTGCTTTCCGCCTCTGCCGGAGCATTTGCTGCTGAAGATAACGCCTTGTCCGATCGCGCCGCTAAAGGTGTGATAACTGAACAAGGTGGCGCTCGCCGTCTGAGCGGTGACCAGACAGCCGCGCTGAAAGCATCGCTCTCTGACAAAACGGTTAAGAACGTGATCCTGCTGATCGGCGATGGTATGGGTGATTCCGAAATTACCTCCGCGCGAAATTATGCAGAAGGCGCGGGCGGCTATTTCAAAGGCATCGACGCCCTGCCGCTGACCGGCCAATACACGCATTATTCTCTTGATAAAAAAACGCAAAAACCTAACTACGTTACCGATTCCGCTGCGTCCGCTACCGCCTGGACCACCGGCGTGAAAAGCTATAACGGCGCAATCGGCGTGGATGTGAACGGTAAAGATCACCAGACAATCCTCGAAATCGCCAAAGCGGCGGGGAAAGCCACCGGCAACGTTTCTACCGCAGAGTTACAGGATGCAACGCCCGCTGCACAAATCGCGCACGTGACGTCGCGTAAATGCTACGGCCCGGAAGAAACCTCAGAGAAATGTGCCACCAATGCGCTGGAAAATGGCGGACGCGGCTCAATCACCGAACAGTTGCTGCACGCCCGCGCCGATGTCACGCTCGGCGGCGGCAGAAAATCATTCAGCCAGCTGGCGAAAAGCGGCGAGTTCACGGGGAAATCTCTGAAAGATCAGGCGCTGGCGCAGGGTTATGAGTGGATCGAAAACGCCGACCAGCTCGCTGCTATTACCCAGGCCGGTCAGCAAAAACCGCTGCTGGGTCTGTTCTCCGAAGGCAACATGCCGGTGCGCTGGCAGGGTCCGAAAGCCTCTTATCACGGCAACATTGATAAACCCGCCGTCACCTGTGAAGCCAACCCACAGCGCACCGCGGATATCCCGACGCTGGCCGTAATGACAGAAAAAGCCATCGACCTGCTGAAGACCAATGAAAAAGGCTTCTTCCTGCAGGTGGAAGGCGCGTCAATTGATAAGCAGGATCACGCTGCCAATCCATGCGGACAGTTCGGTGAAACGGTCGACCTGGATGAAGCGGTTCAGAAAGCGCTGGAGTTCGCCCGCAAAGACGGCAACACGCTGGTGATTGTCACCGCCGACCATGCACATTCCAGCCAAATCATCGAAGCCGACGCCAAAGCTCCCGGCCTGACGCAGACGCTGACCACCAAAGATGGCGCACCAATGACCATCAGTTACGGTAACTCAGAGGATGACTCCCAGGGCCACACCGGAACCCAGTTGCGGATTGCAGCGTTTGGGCCACACGCGGCGAATGTGGTGGGTCTGACAGATCAGACTGATCTTTTCTTTACGATGAAAGGGGCAATGGGGATCGAATAGTTTTTAGTGCAGCGGGCGGCTATAAGGCGGCTGTTTGTCTCTGACCGAGAATATTTACGGGTTTGCTTTGCTCCTCCCCCTGCGAAGGGGGAGGCCGGCAGGGGGTATAACACGCCATGAATTTGTCGGAGAAAACGTGAACTTATTGATTTGGCATCATACCCCACCCCAACCCTCTCCTTCGCAGGGGAGGGATCTGTCTGTGTACTGTTTTACGTAGCCAGTGGGTAGCAACACTCGACCTTGAATTTGATTTTGATATTTTAACCGCCCCCCTCCCCCAATGCCCATAATTTGCGCCTTATCAGCTGCTTAAGCTTCAGCGCCGCCTGAGAGACCGGCTGGTCGCGCCTGTTCAGCAAAATAACCTCAAAGGGTAACGGCTCTATGACCTCACAAATTTTCAGCTGATCGACATACCGCTGGGCGGTAAACGTATCGACCACCCCGACGCCGCCGCCGGCCAGCACCATGTCGGCGATGACAGAGTAGGTTTTGATGTGCAATGAAGATTGCGGCGTCAGGCCGTTTTCGCGCAAGACGCGGTTAAGTACCAGACCCAGCGGATCCTGCTGCTGTAGCATCATCAGATCATTTTCACATAGCCACGCCAGCGATACCGGCCCTTCGACCTCGGAATCTTTCGGCAACAGCGCGACCATGTTGCCCTGATAGATGGACTCCGAAACCAGCTCCTGCGTGGCGGGCTCGCCGAAGGCCAGTGCGAAATCCATTTTGTATTGCAGCAAATCGTGACTCAGCGTGTTGAAGTGTCCGGTCACCAGTTCGACGCTGCCGCCGGGGGTCTGACGGCGGAAATCTACCAGCACCGGCGCCATCACGCTGTGACCCAGTGCGTGAGCAGAACCGATGCGCACATGCTGACCTTCGCCCTGACGCAGCTGCTCCGCCAGCGCACCGATCGCCTGAATATGGCTGAACAACGCCTCGACTTCCGGCATCAACCTGCGCCCTTCCGGCGTCACGATCAACCCCTGCGGCGTACGGTCAAACAGCGTGAACCCCAGCTGCTGCTCGGCGTGATTCAGAACGCGGCTGACGTTCGGTTGCGACACATTCAGCAAGCGCGCCGCGCCGCTGACGCTGCCCGCCTGCAAAACCGCCTGAAACACTTCAATGTGACGTAAGCGCATGTGTTGCCTTATTTCTGAGTCGTTGCCAGATAGGAAAATGCACTCAGCAGGCTGATGATATTGGCCACGTTCGGGCTGTGATAGCCGACGGTGACGGCATCCAGCCGCTCGACGCCAGGGATCAGGCAGAACAAATCGGCCAGCACCGGCCTGGCGGTCATCAGTTCGAGATGATACGGCGGGCTGAATCTTCCGGCGGTGAGCGGTGCGGGTTTGCTGACCGCCAGCGTGGCGTGTTTGCGGATTTTCGCGCGGGCGATTGCCGGGCTGTCGGATTCGGCAGCGTTGGCGGAAATCGCGCGTTTGACGCAGACGTACTGAGATTCAGGATAATGGCGACGGATCCAGGTTTCGAGGTGATCATCGCCGGTCACCAGCCATAGCGGGACGTTCAGCTCGGCACCGGCGGCCGCGTACAAATCGCTTTCGCCCACTACGTTACCGTTGAGTTTGACGCGGTAGAAAGCGCGGCCATTAATGGTATGCGCCAGCACGCCATTTTCACCCGCGGCAGTGTGGAAACCGACGAACATCAGGCCGTCGTACTGCTGTTGCTGCAAACCTTCAACCATCGAGAGGCCGCGCGGTTTGCCCTGCACCAGACGGGCGCGCGGATCGATTTTGTCGGCGCGCAGGTTTTGCATCATCGCATGGCTGTCGGCTACCGTGACTTCCGTCGCGCCACCGGCGAACGCGCCGTCAATCGCCGCGTTCACTTCCTGTTCCATCAGCGCCCGCGCGGCGTCGTAATCGGCATTGCCGGGGCTGCATTGTTCAGGACGCATCACGCCCGCAATACCTTCGATGTCAGCAGAAATAAAAATTTTCATGATTCGTTCCCTTTTAAATTAGCAAGGCTGTCAAGGACTTCACTCAGCCCCAGCCGGAAATGTCCGTCGAAGCCGCAGACGGTTTCGGCGCTGAGCAGGGCGTCAATGACCGCGTGCTCGGTGGCGTCCGCGGCCAGCGCCAGTAAAGGCTCGAGCTTGTCATCGGTCAACGTGACACCGTCACGCTGCGTGGAGAATGCCAGCGCGATATCGCCTGAACCATGCCCCCAGTAGCTGCCCAGACGCCCGAGCCCGGCACCGGCGCGTTTGGCGATGCGGCCTAGCTGGCGACTGTCGAGATAACGATCGCAGGCCAAAATGATGATGACTGAACCGGCATCGACCTGCGGCGGGATCTTTGGCAACACCTGGGAGATAGCATCACCGGCGCGCACGCCGTCGAGCGTAAGTTCAGAGAGTTTACCGAAGTTCGCCAGCACCAGTATGCCGAGCGTGGCATTGAGTTCTTCGCACCAGCGCGACGCCGTGCCGATACCGCCTTTCAGACCGAAGCTGCTCATGCCGCGCCCTGCTCCCACGCTGCCACGGGTGAAGGTGTTTGTCGCGCCGTCGAGTGCGGTGAGCGCATCATCTTCGCTCACCGCCATGGCCTGAATATCGTTGAGCCAGAAGTCGTTACATTCGAGGATCAACGGGTTGATAGTGGCATCGGGGCGACCCATCTGCGGGAACTGCTGACAGCTGCGTTTTATCATCGCGTTGAACAACGCACCGGTGGCGAAGGTGTTACTGAGCAGAATCGGGGTTTGCAGCTCGCCCAACTCCATCACCTGAATCAGCCCCATCGGTTTGGCAAAGCCGTTGAGCACCGCCACGCCGCACGGTAAAGGTTGCTGATAGAGATTATCGCCGGGCGGCACGACAGCAGTAACGCCGGTCTGGACGTCCCCCGCCGCCAGCGTGCTGTGGCCGACGGTGACACCGGTGACGTCCGTTATTGCGTTAGTCGCCCCGCAAGGAAAGCGCGGGCGAAAGATCTGACGCGTTGTGCGCCAGCGTTGCAGCAGCGCGGCCAGTGCCTGCTGCGTAAATTCATCGGGTTCTGGGTATTGCGGATGCATCTCTCTTCCATTTCAGCGGGTTAAGTCATCAGGCTATTTCTTCAGTTTAGGATCCAACGTGTCGCGCAGCGCGTCGCCAAGTAAATTAAATGCCAAAACCGTGAGGAATATCGCCAGCCCCGGAAAAACACTGACGTTCCATTTGCCCGCCATCATCATATTACGGCTCATTGCCAGAATGTTGCCCCACTCCGGGACGTCCGGTTCCGGGCCGAGACCGATAAAACTCAGGCTGGCGGCGGTCAGAATACTGGTGCCGATGCGCATGGTGAAATAGACGATCACGTTCGACAATGTGCCCGGCAGGATGTGGCGCAATATCACCACGCGGTCCGGCGCGCCGACACAACGCACGGCCTCCACGTAGGCACTTTGTTTGATGGAAAGCGTTGCGGCGCGCACGATGCGGGCGAAGACTGGCACGCTAAATACGGCGACGGCGATAATCACGTTGTTCAGACCGGGGCCGAGGATCGCCACCACCGCAATCGCCAGCAACATGCCGGGAAATGCGAACAATACGTCTGAACCGCGCATGATCAACATATCCAGCCATTTGCCGTAATAGCCCGCCAGCAGACCAAGCAGCACACCGGCAATCATACCGAGCGTGACCGAAAAAATACCGACGTACAAAGAAATCCGTGCGCCAAAGATGATGCGGCTGAGCACGTCACGGCCTAAGTCATCGGTGCCAAACCAGTGTTCTGCCGTCGGGCCGACGCCGAGCGCCATCCAGTCAGGCGTCATTGGGTCATAAGGCGCCAGCCAGGGTGCGAACACCGCCACCAGAACCAGCAGCAGAATAAAACCGCCGGAAACCAGCGCCATCGGGTGGCGCAAAAACGTGTGGAAAAAGTCATACCACGGCGAACGGATTTCGTCGTTGTGCGCGGCAACCGCAGCCGGTTGGGTTTCTCCCAGTGGAGAGACGGGGTCGGTCATGTGCAGCTCCTAGCGCAGGCGGATAGCCGGATTGACGACGGCATAAAGCATGTCAACCAGCAGATTAATCAGAATAAATTCGAACACGAACAGCATCACAAGTGCCTGAATCACCGGTTGATCCTGCGTCTTGATCGACTCGATCAGCAGCCAGCCCAGCCCCGGCCAACTGAACACGCTTTCGACAATAATCGAACCGCCAAGCAGGAAGCCAAACTGCAGGCCCAGCATGGTGATGATGGGGATCAGCGCGTTGCGCATGATGTGTTTCCAGGTCACCAGCCGGGCGCGTAATCCTTTGGCTTTGGCGGTGCGCACATAGTCTTCCTGCGCGACGTCGAGAAACGCCGAGCGGGTAAAGCGCGCCATTACGGCCGCTACCGAGGAACCGAGGGTGATCGCTGGCAAAATGATGTCGGTCGGCTGATTGAATCCACTGACCGCAAACAGCCCGAACGGCATGGCGACAAACTGAATCAACAGCAGTCCGAGCCAGAACGGCGGCATGGAAATTCCGCCGACCGCCATGCTCATCAGCGTCCAGTCCTGCCATTTTCCGCGTTTGAGCGCCGATACGACGCCAATCACCAGCCCCAGCACCACCGACCAGGCGAAACCGGCCAGCGCCAGCAAAAGCGTCGGCATAAATCCACTTTCGATCACGCCTGATACCGGCTGACGCGTGCGATAAGTCGTCCCCAGATCGCCATGCACCATGCCATTGAGCCAGTGCCAGTACTGCGCGGGCAGCGGATCGTTAAGGCCAAGCAGTTCCCGCGCTGACTCAACCGCCTCAATCGGCGCATCCTGTCCGGCGTAAATACGCGCAGGGTCACCCGGCAGCAGCTTGATAAAGCCAAAGACCAGCAAAGAGACCACCAGTAAAACCGGGATCATCTCCAGTATCCGGCGGATAAAATAGGTCAGCATAGATGTGTTTCCCTGAACCTGAATATTAATGACGGTGTGCTCCTCCCCCTAAGCTGAAGGAGGAAGCAGACCGGAACACGCGTTGGTTTTGCCCTTTGATCCTCCCCCTTCGCAGGGGGGAGCCGACCAAAATCTGCTTAACCTCCGGGAGCAAAAAATTATTTAAACTGTGCCTGATTAAAAATCAGCGATCCGTCCGCCAGCATGTAGACACCGGTCAGGTCTTTGCTCTTACCGACCAGGTTATCCGGCACACCCAGGAAGGCGACCGGGGCATCGGCCCACAGCAGTTTCTGTGCATCGGCATAAGCGGCTTTACGTTTTTCGATATCAGCCGTTTGCAGACCGGCGGTAATGGCCGCATCGACCTGTTTGTTGCTGTAGTAGGAAACGTTGTAAGCCGACGGGATCCAGGATTCGGTCGCAAACAGCGGACGCAGCGCCCAGTCGGCGTCGCCGGTGGAGGCTGACCATGCGCCATAGTACATTTCGACTTTGGCATCAGCCGGTTTCGGCGTGCTCCACAGACGCTGGTTGAGCGTACCGGAATCCATCGGCACCAGTTTGACGCGCACGCCGATCAGCGACAGCTGCTGTTTCAGGAATTGCGCGCTGCGGATGCGGTCGGTTTTGTTCGAGCTCCACATTTCCACGTCGAAGCCCTTCTCGTATCCGGCTTCTTTCATCAGCTCTTTCGCTTTGGCAATGTTGTAGCTGTAATCCGGCGTGGATTGCTTCTGGTAGAACTGAACGTTTTTCGGCAGTGGCGACGTGGAAGGTGAACCCATCCCGGCGAAACCGACTTTCAGCCACAGATTGCGATCCACGGCGTAGTTGATCGCCTGTCGGACACGCACGTCTGAGAACTCTTTTTTCTGGGTGTTAAAGGCGATGTAATACAGATAGATGCCCGGATTTTGCGAAATATCCAGCTTAGGATCGCTCTTCACGGTATCAACCAGATCAGACGGCAGCGGATAAACCGCTTCTACGCCGCCGGATTTCAGTTTCGCGACCTGTGTGGAATCTTCCGGCGTCGGGTACAGCGTCACAGAATCGACTTTCGGCCAGCCTTTCTGCCAGTAGTTGTCGAACTTCACCAGCCTGACGTCTTTGCCCTGCTGCCATTCGACAAACTTGAACGGACCGGTACCGACCGGATGTACGCTCAGATCCTGCTCGTTCGGATACTGTTTTAACGAGGCCGGGCTGTGCATGACCGCAGAAGGGTGCGCCAGCGTGTTGATCATCGCGCCGAACGGTTTGTTCAGAGTGATTTTGACCTGATACGGCGTCAGCACGTCCACGGATTTGATCATGCTGAACAGCGAATTACGCTTGAGTTTATTGGCCGGATTGGCCAGACGGTCGAGGTTGATTTTTACCGCCGCGGCGTTGAACGGCGTGCCGTCCTGGAAAGTCACATCGTGGCGCAAATTGATGGTGAATTCAGTCGCGTCGGCATTGCTGGTGTAATCGGTCGCCAGCACCGGTATCACCGCCATTTTGCTGTCGAACTGGAATAAGCGTTCAAAGATGCCGCTCTGAATGGAATAACTCAGGGTATCGGTGGTGTCGTGCGGGTCGAAACCGGTCACATCGGCATACATGGAAATGCGCAGGTCTTTGGCCTGTGCCGAAGCGGCGAAACAGAGCGCCAGACCGGCCGCGATAAGGCTTTTACGTAGTAACGTCGAGTGCATAGTATTCCCCTGTGTATTCAAATAATTAACGTAGTGATAAATGACCTAGACAGACACCCAGTGGTGCGGAGCGACCTGACTGTATTTGATTTTTTCTATCTGTACCCCGACCGGATGCACCGGCGATTTCACTTCCGCATCGTCGAAATTACGTAACACACGGCGGGAAGGATCCGCGACCGGCACGGAGCTGAGCAGGCGTCGGGTATAAGGATGCTGCGGGTTGCTGAACACCGAATCTCGCGGGCCAATTTCCACGATCTGCCCGCTGTACATCACCGCCACGCGGTTGGCGATACGTTCCACCACCGCCATGTCGTGCGAGATAAACAGCCACGCGACGCCGGTATCGCGCTGTAAATCCATCATCAGATTCACCACCTGCGCCTGAACCGATACATCCAGCGCGGAAACTGCTTCGTCGGCGATAATGACCTGCGGCTGCAATGCCATCGCACGCGCAATCGCAATGCGCTGGCGCTGACCGCCGGAGAATTCGTGGGGATAACGGCGGGCAAAGGACGGATCCAATCCGACACTTTTCAGCAGCTGGTTAACGGTCGGCGTGGCGTCGGCCAGCGACTTTTTCAGGCCGTGAAGTAATAACGGTTCGGCAATGGAAAAACCGACGGTCAGTCGCGGATTCAGCGAAGCATAGGGATCCTGAAACACCATCTGGATCTGACGGCGCACTCCCTGAAAAGGCGTATCGCGCATCAGCGTAATTTCTTTGCCTTTCAGGTGAATGCTTTCGGATTCGCTGCCGACCAGCCGCAAAATCGCCCGGCCAGTGGTGGATTTGCCACAACCGCTCTCGCCTACCAGCGCCAGCGTTTCTCCCGGCCAGATGGAAAAATCGATCTGCTCGACGGCATGAACTTCTTTGGTGATGCGGGAAAGCACGCCGGAGCGGATCGGGTAACAAACCCGCAGCCCGCGTACGTCGAGCAGCGGAGGTGCATCGTAATTCGCGGTCTTTTGATCGTCATCAGGCAACAAAATGTGAGCTTTATCACCTGCAACCGATTGCTTTTCTGCGCCATTTTTTGGCGTCATGGCGGCACCGGCCTGAGTGCTCAGCAGCGGGAAACGGCGCGGCCACTTCAGCCCCTGCATATCGCCCAGTTTCGGTACTGCCGCCAGCAATGCGCGGGTATAAGGATGCTGCGCGTGGGCAAAAATATCGGTCACGCTGCCCTGTTCCACCACCTTGCCCTGATACATCACCACCACGCGGTCGGCGATTTCCGCTACTACACCCATATCGTGCGTGATAAACAGCACTGACATGTCGGTGCCCTTTTGCAGATCACGCAGGATTTGCAGAATGCGCGCCTGCACCGTGACGTCCAGCGCAGTGGTCGGCTCGTCGGCGATTAACAGCGCCGGGTCGCAGGCCAGCGCCTGCGCTATCATCACACGCTGACGCATCCCGCCGGAAAGCTCGTGCGGATAACATTTAAGAATGCGTTCGACGTCCGGAATGCGCACCTGTATCAGCAGTTCGCGGGCTTTGATCAACGCATTGGCTTTGGTCGCCATGCCGTGATCGAGCAGCCCTTCGGTGAGCTGATCGCCTACGCGCAGCACCGGATTGAGGGAGGTCATCGGCTCCTGAAAAATCATCGACATTTCCTGGCCGCGCAGTTTGCGACGCGCTTCTGCCGACAGCGAATTCAGCGTATGCCGTGCGCCGTTGCGACCGAAGAAATCAATACTGCCCGCATCGATGTGTGCGGAATCGGGCAGCAATCCCATCACGCTCAGTGACGTAACGGACTTGCCGGAGCCGCTTTCCCCGACCACCGCCACCACTTCACCTTTATTAATAGAGAAGGAAACGCCTTTCAGCGCCTGAGTTTTGCCCTGCCGCCCGGAGAACGTCACCGATAAATCGTTAATCTGTAAGATGGGTACGGGCTCATTCATCAAAAAGCGTCTCCTTTATTGAGGTCAGTAATGTGTGATTTGGGCGATTACACCCAGACTTCGCCGTGCTCATAGCGCAACGCGGGTTCAGCGTCCTGCGCCAGCCAGATCGGGCCATCGAGGTCGACACGTTCCGCCTGCACTGCCACCGGCAATGCCGCTTCCATCGCAATCGACGAACCGAGCATGCAGCCGACCATAATGCGCAGACCGAGCCGTCTCGCTTCGGCGGTCATCGCCAGCGCTTCGGTCAGTCCTCCGCACTTATCGAGCTTGATGTTGATCATCTCGTAGCGGTCTGTCAGCCCGGCGATATCGGCGCGTTCATGACAGCTTTCATCGGCGCAGACAGGAACAGGATGCAAACAACGCACCAGGTCTTTGTCATTCCCGGCGGGAAGCGGTTGTTCGATCATCGCCACGTTGAATTCGTGCAGCGCATGAAACAGGCTTTCGAGATCCAGTCCGAGCCAGGATTCGTTGGCGTCGACCACCAGCGTTGCACGCGGCGCAGCAGCGCGGATCGCCGCCACTTTCTCAATAATCTGGTCACGGTTAAGTTTGATTTTCAGCAGTTTTGCCCCGCCCGCTACCGCCACTTCTGCTGCCTTCGCCATGTTTTCCAGCGAATCCAGACTGAGCGTTTCTGCAGTAATGACGGACACCGGCGCTGACATATCAAGCAGTTGCCACACTGTCTTGCCCTGTTTTGCCGCATCGAGATGCCACATTGCACAATCGAGGGCATTGCGCGCCGAACCGATCGGTAAGGCCAGTTGCAGCGCGTCACGGTTCATACCGGCCTCCACCTGCGGGCGGATCAGTTCGAGCTGTTCGCACACACTTTCCGGCGATTCCTGATAATGCGCGGTCGGCGTACATTCGCCGGTCGCCGTAAACTCGCCGTCGGTCAGGGTCACGCGCACCACCGTCACGGCGGTGCGCGTGCCGCGTGAAATCGCAAAAGGCCTCGCCAACGGCAGTTCGACGGCGCCGAAACTCATCTGCATCATCAGCCGTTGTCCTTGATCCATTGCGCGATGTTTTTAATGCCAAAACGCACCGGGTCGGTGGCGGGCACGCCGAACTCTTCGCTGATTTGTGCCAGCGCCGCTTTGGCTTCTTCTTCACTCACGCCGGAGGTATTGAGGGAGAAACCGGCGATTTTAACGTCGGGACTGGTCAGGCTGGCCGCGGCCAGATTGGTATCGAGGCACTGGCGCAGCGTCGGCATAAACTGATGCGGCAGATGGCGCATATGCGGGCGGCCAAGCTCATGACACATCACCAGTAAATGCGCCTGCGCGCCGTGTATCAGGCCCATGCTGACACCGGCGAAAGACGGATGGTAAAGCGAGCCCTGGCCTTCGATGATGTCCCAGTGGTCGTCGTCGTTGGCAGGCGCGAGCAGCTCCACCGCGCCGGAGATAAAGTCGGCAATCACCGCATCAATCGCAATACCCGCACCGGCGACCAGCACGCCGGTCTGGCCGGTGGCGCGAAAATCAGCTTTGAGATTCAGATCCGTCATGGCCGCTTCCAGCGCCAGCGAGGTATACATTTTACCGACCGAGCAGTCGGTGCCGACGGTCAGAATGCGTTTGCCGCTGCGCTTAATGCCGGTACCGGTATCGAGCTCCGGGCGCATATGACGCACGTCGAACAGTTGCACGTTGTGTTCGGCGGCCAGTTCAACCAGCTCAGGGATATCATTCAGCCCCTGATGCAACCCGTTGGCCACATTCAGCCCGGCGCGGATGGCGGTTTTGATGGAATCGATCCAGTGCTTTGGCAGTTTGCCGCCTGAATTGGCGGTGCCCAGTACCATGGTTTTTGCGCCCTGCGCTTTCGCCGTTGGAATATCCAGATCTGGTAAGCCGAGTGAGACAGAGTCCGTCGCCAGACGAATCTGCCCGACGCAAGATTCAGGGCGCCAGACGTAAATCCCGCGCGCCGTTTTGGCTGCCAGCGGATCCATTACATCGCCGAGGAATAACAGGTACGGCATCGGTATTTGCTGCATGTCAGTTTCTCCGTAAAGGTTTTTTAGAATGCGTTGTTGTAATGCGTACGCAGACTATTCCATGCGAAGTTCCGGCTGACGAATACTTGTTTAATGAGGGGGTATAACCTGAAGCTATAGGTTTAGTTTATTGAATTTATTGTGGTTATTTGAGGGGGCGCACATGCGGCACGGACGGCAGAGGGCTGAATAACAGGCATAAAAAAAGGCAGAGCCAATGAACTCTGCCTTTGCGATTACCTTTTTCAGACACAGAATGGGGTAATAATTTCGTACACTAACTTAGAAGCGGTAAGTCAGCGCTACAGCAACAATGTCGTCAGAGCTCACGCCCAGTTTGTTGTTGTCGTCGATCTGGTTGATCATGTAGTCAACATAGGTGTACATGTTTTTGTTGAAGTAGTAAGTCGCGCCGATTTCGAAGTATTTAACCAGGTCAGCATCGCCCACGCCTTCAACATCTTTCGCTTTGGACTGCACGTAACCGATTGACGGACGCAGACCATTTTCAAACTGGTACTGTGCAACTAATTCATAACCCTGAGTTTTGTTAGCGAAGCCGCCCGGGATTGACGCCAGGTTGCGGGTTTCGTTATACATTGCAGAGAGATAAATCTGGTTTGCATCATATTTCAGAGCTGTTGCCCATGCTGACGCTTTGTCGCCGCCGCCGATAGCGGAGTTGGCTTGTGCGTTAGTACGGTCAGAAGAAGAACCTGCGATAACCGCACCGATCCCGGAACCTGCGATATCTTCATAATCGATGGATGCGCCGTAACCGTCGCCGTTCGCTTTGTTTGAAGCGCGGCCATCGTTTTCGTTTTTACCCTGATACTGCAAGGCAACGTTCAGACCAGTGACCAGACCGAAGAAGTCCTGGTTACGGTATGTGGCCAGACCGTTAGAACGGCCAACCATGAAGTTATCGGAGTTAGCGGTATCACCACCAAACTCTGGCAGCATATCGGTGAAGCCCAGTGCGTCATACACAACACCGTAGTTGCGGCCGTAATCGATAGAACCGAAATCTTTCACTTTCAGACCCGCAAAGCCCAGACGGGTTTTATTGCCCAGGTCGCCCTGAGATTCAGCGTGGTTAGCCTGAATGTTGTATTCCCACTGGCCATAACCGGTCAGTGTGTCGTTAATTTGAGTTTCGCCTTTGAAGCCCAGACGTGCATAGGTGTAATCGCCGTCAGAACCGGTGTCATCGGAGAAATAATGCTTGGCAGTCACGCGACCGTAGAGGTCCAGTTTATTACCGTCTTTATTATAAATCTCGGCTGCATTTGCGGTAGAACCCACTGCAATTAAAGAGACCGCTAAGGCCAGCACACTGCGCTTCATCATTATTTAAATTTCCTTGATTTTTTTATAAAGGATTTCTCATGTCCGCTTTCTTTTATATGACGGGAATATAGGACTATGAGTATTTGTACATGTTTTTAAATGCGTCTGTCTGTAAAACGACTTGAACCTTAACACTGCGCACAAAAAGTTAAAATGGAAAAGTTCGGCGTTCTGAGTCTTTTTTGCGTAAAGAGATGTAACACAATGTTTCAACCATAAGCCGCTAAACCACTGATTATATGCGGTTTTCGCATAACGTTTTGCACCAATATGATGCAACGCTTTAATTTGGTGCAAAATGCGTTGCGATTTGTAAAGTAGTTGCAAGCCAGATCACCATTCTCCAACGATTATTTCCGTTAACAATCGTTAAGGAATTATCTGAAAAATGCCCCTCCATTGCCTTTTAATAGTGCATAGCAGGGTAATTATTTTCATGTTAACTTCCTTATCTAATAAATAGAAAAAGCGGTCATAAGATTTTTGTACTACGCAATTTCATTGCTCTTAGGATTTTTAATAAATCCACTGATTAAAATAAAGGCAGATTAAAGATAAATATAATTACGCAGGTGATTAAATTGAACGATATTGTACTTTTGCTTTCGCCCGAGTTGCGCTTTTTTTATTCAAAACGGGCTTTGGTTAAACAGGAAGAATTAAAAGAGAGATAACTTTTGCAGGGAGACTGACAGATTTAGGGCGTGTTTTTAACTTCTGAATGACTGCTGATACTCAAATTCACTCCTCGCCTTTGAAGGGGAGGAGTGAAAGCATTAGCGGAACTGCGCGGCGTGAAGCTGGGCGTATCGGCCCTGAAGGGAGAGCAAAGTGTCATGCGTACCCTGCTCGACAATTCCTTCTTTATCGACCACAACAATGCGGTCGGCATTCTGGATGGTGGCCAGGCGGTGGGCGATCACCAGCGTGGTTCTTCCTTCAGAGAGCTCCGCCAGCGATTGCTGGATAGCCTGCTCGGTGGCGGTATCGAGCGCGGACGTCGCTTCATCGAGGATAAGGATCGGCGGATTCTTCAGGAAGATGCGCGCGATAGACAGCCGTTGCTTCTGACCACCTGAAAGTTTCACGCCGCGTTCGCCAATCACCGTGTCCATGCCCAGCGGTAAACCGTCGATCACATCATCTAATCGTGCGCGGCTGGCGGCGAGGCGGATTTCCTCTTCGCTGGCACCCAGTTTGCCATAAGCAATGTTTTCACGAATGGTGCCACCAAACAGGAACACGTCCTGCTGCACGATCCCGATGTTATGGCGCAGCGAGGTTTGCGTCATATCCCGGATATCAATCCCGTCAATGGTGATACTGCCGCTGTCTAACTCGTAAAAGCGCGGCAGCAGCGAGCACAGCGTGGTTTTCCCCGCACCCGATGGGCCGACAAACGCCAGCGTTTCGCCTGCATTAATAGAAAGTGTGATCCCGTTGAGGATTTTGCCGGCAGGCGTGTAGCCAAACACCACGTTGTCGTAGTGAATGTCGCCATGCAGATGGCTGACGATCTGTGCGCCGGGACGATCCACGATATCCGGCGCGGTGTCGATCAGTTGTGTAAAGCGTTTAAAACCGGCAATCCCTTTCGGATAGCTTTCCAGCACCGAGCTGATTTTCGCCACCGGGCGGAAGAACACTTCTACCAGCAGCAGGAATCCGACAAATCCGCCGTAGGTCAGCTGGTCGTTTATCACATACCAGGTCCCGGCGATCATGACGATTATCTGCACCAGACGGGTACTGAGATAACTCAGCGTCAGGCTGGCGGTCATGATTTTATAGGCCTTCAGCTTCGTGATGCGGTAGTTGTCGTTATCCGACGCAAACAGCTTTTGTTCATGTTCCTCGTTGGCAAACGCCTTGACCACGCGAATACCGCCGATGCTTTCTTCTATACGTGCGTTGAAATTACCGACCATCCCGAACAAACGCCGCCAGGTGTCAGTCATTTGCGCGCCATAACGGCTAACCATCCAGGTCATTGCCGGAACAATAATGATGGTCATCAGCGCCAGCTGCACATGCACGGTTGCCATCAGAATAAAGGCACCGATGAAGGTCATCACCGCGATAAACACATCTTCCGGGCCGTGATGCGCTATCTCTCCCACTTCCTCCAGATCTTTGGTGACGTGAGTGATGATATGGCCGGTTTTGGTGTTGTCGTAATAGCGGAAAGACAGTTTCTGTAAATGGCTGAACGCCTGACGCCGCATGTCAGTTTCAATCCCGACGCCCAGCGCATGCCCCCAGTAGTTCACAATCGCCATTAATAAGGTGTTGATGACATAAATCAGCAGCAAGCCGACGGTCGCACCGATGATAAGCACCCAGTCGTGGGCAGGAAGCAGCTTATCAATGAAGGTTTTGATCGCCATCGGAAAGCCCAGTTCCAGCAGACCTGCCAGAATGGCGCAGCCGAAATCGAGGAAGAACAGCTTTTTATAGGGAGCGTAATAAGAGAAGAAACGGCGGAGCATCAGGCATCCTCATAGAAACGGCCCGGAGGCGGGCAAGTCCGTCAGTCTAAATGAAAATAGTTATCGATAAAGATAATTTTAGACCTGCCCGCCGGATACCATTTCTATTGCGGTTTTCACAGAAGCTTGCGTACTCCGTTAAAAATGACACCAAATGCCGCATTTAGCGCCTGCCATGCGATCTCTTCAGTGATCGCCTCGTAGGTGGTCAGCACAGCCACGAAGGTCGATTTTTGCGATGCCAGCAAAGACTCGTATTCCCCCGAGCGAAAGCTGCCTTTGCCCTTTTCAATCTCCCATGTCAGTTGCAGCAACGCCTCAATTTGCGGCACTGCGCCGTTGGCGACCGTATTCCAGTTCGCGCCCAGTGAATTTTTCGCTGCATTAATGGCGCTGTCACGTAAATCAAAAATATCACTCATCACATTTACCCCTGATTAGTTTGCGTAATGCCTGAACCGTTTTTTAATACCAGCTGATAAGTCAGCATTGCCTGTAAAATGACTGAGACCTGTTTTCGCTGAATACTGATATACGCCGGTGAGTCCTGCACGGAACAATGCTGTCGTTTGTATTTAATCTGATAGAAGATATTTCGCAGGCCAAACATCTGCTGGTCTATCGCCGGATTGTTATTTAACAATTTGGTGCGGGATTCAATCAGCGATAAATCCGTTTCTACAGAATTAAAAAACTGACTGTCGGTTTCTGAAGGTGGGGATATGAGCGAAAGCGACTGCCCCGCCATCACAGGCGCGGCGTTGCAGGCTGCGGCCGGCGAGACAGTTTTGACGTCTTCCGCCATAGCCTTCGCATACCATGTCACAAACTGCTGATCGGCTTTTATCTGAAAGGCTGTGATTTGATTATCGAGCGTCTGATCATACTTATGCGTTGAGCATCCGCTTAATATGACCACGACGATAAATATCGTGAGGTTAAGCTTAAACAGTGATTTCAAAATGCCTCTCCTGTGACCCATTCCGGTGGCGGGAATTATTCTATTGCCCGTGCCATCAAAAACTAGCCACAAGAGATGACCGGCGCAACCGGCCGGTTAATCATTTTTTTATCACAGGTGTGGTCATTTTTATTATTGAGAGTAAAAGTTGAAATGATATTTAATTTATCTGCTGGCTATTCTGCCAGCGTGTACCGTTATCATTAATAACCTCATATTCCATCACTCCTGACAGATTTTTATCCGCCGGGATGTCCACCCGCAAACTGGAAAGCGGTTCCACCATGACACCCGCTAACTCCGTCGCCCCTGACTTCAACGATGAAATCGTCATATGCATTGGCGTCGGGTTTTGGATCAACAGCTTATTGCCGGTTGCCTCCTCCCTGATGCTGAACTGCAATTTCTGTGCATCACTTTCCTTCAGTTCACCGATGTTTTCCGGCCTGACAAACACTTTCATGCGGATTTTTAACGGCAGCACGACCTTTTTCTCGCCTTTATTCCGCGTTTCGGTATTTGGCGGAATTTGGTAGATATTCAGCCAAAATACGCTTTCGCGATCCTGCGGCAGGTTTCCGGCTGAAACCAATAACAGGCGAATGTTGCGGATCTCCGCCGGTTTCATTTTGAACACCGGCGGGTTGATCACGATCGGCGTGTGGACCTTATCCGGGCTCACCGTCGGGTCACCGTTATCCGTCCAGACCTGTACCACTACCGGTTCTTTCTCGGAGTTTACTAATGAAAGTGATTCCGCGATGCTGCCCGAGTTGAACACCACGCGGGTCTTTTCCGCATTAACCACCGCGCTGGCGTGAAACGATGTGCAACAGAGCATAATGCCCGCCGCAACGGTGATTTTATTGAAAACTGACCACCACTTGTAACTGTGCATTGACGCTCCCCGCCGTAACTGTTTCGCCGCTGATTGCCTCCAGAGAGGCTGTAAAATTTCCGGTGTAGGTTGTGATACCGTCCGTTGAATCGCCCTGACTGGTGGTCAGATCTTTATAGGCGTACCAACCGCCGGTATTGCCTGTTGTCGCAGTTTTACTGGAAAGAAGGTTCAAAGCATTCCCACTTTCATCATAAATTCGAATTCCCACGCCTGAAGCGACACCTGAACTGCCATAATTGGTGTCCAGTAAATGCGTTAAACCACTGGTTGAGGTCAGACCCAGAGTTGTCGCGGCGGTGACCGCTGTTGACTGATTAACTAAGAAACCCATCGCAACATTTGCTGATGAACTGGTTGATTTACTTACGCTGGATACAGCAGAGTCTTCGCAGCTTAGGCTGATGTCAAAATTACTTTGACTCACTTCGCCGTTGTTTAACGATGAAGTACTTATTGTGGGTAATAGAACAACCGAAGGGTAATCTTTTACCAGGCACATTGCGCCTCGGACAAAAGTAACATTGTTGTACAAACCATAGGCCGCTGGCCAGGCGCTATACCAACCATCATGATTAGAGTATGAGTCTGCACCATCAGTAACATTCGTTGATAAACCCGGCCCTTTAAAAACTATATAACCATAAGGCTGAGAATAATTCATAAGCCAGGTTGTGCTACTATTAGTATAATAAGTCGCGGAATCTATTTTAAAAAGTTCTATAGTGACGCCGCTGAATATACTAGCAGGTATATAAATATAGTTTTCATCCTGAATCCAGTTATCTGCAACTAACTTTCGTGCTTTCCAATATCGTGAATAATATTCTCCAGTACTGGTGTTGGTTAATCTGTAAGCAACATTTCTTACAGGGCTGTAATAGGCATTATCAACTTCATCAGTTGTATACATACCAGTATATGCATTATCACCATTCGTACCATACATCTCATAGATAGAATCAGCATCGGCTAGCGCACATCTGAAAAGTATCTGATTCTGACCGTAAGTCGTAGAAGATGAAGCCTGGAAAAAGTCAGCTGTTGAACTGGCAAGTAATGTTCCTGATGGCATCAAACTTGAATTGGTACTTATAGAGACAACTGAAGGAAGCCCTATATTACCATTGCAAGTATCACAAGCCCCACTCCAACTTTTTGCAGTATAACCAGCTTCAATTAATGCAGTAGTCAAATAGCTGGTTCCTGTCACTATCGAACACGTCGCCTGTGAAATGCCAGGAAGTACCAACCCGAGAAAACTTATTAAATAAAATAATTTTTTCATCACTCAAAATCCCCTCTATCATCATTCACGTAATATAGATTACCTAATAGCCTCACAAAAATATTTTTGATTTTTTGCTATGCGTTATTTCTGGGAATTTATTTACAAGGTAGCGTCAGCTGTAAAAAATAACTATCATCACTCGCAGGTAACTGATAATTAATTCGGCACTGCTCTGACTTTTCCTTACCCCATGAAACAAACAATACGCCGGAACGATCATTAATACGTGCGTAAATCTGCCCGGACTGACCGACCATGCCTATATTATTTCCGTCTTTATCGATTACGTCCGCGCCCATCGGGATCATCTGATCGCCATCGAGCGTAGTGTTAATTAATACCTGTTTACCGGAGACGGTTTCAAAATTAACCTGAACGATAGCACCGGAATAAGGTACAACCTGCTGACTGCCGCCCTGAATATCCACTTTTGAATTTAATCCCTTTGGATCTAAACTCACGGTGTTATAACGATAAGGCGATAAAGACGGCATAATGGCGTAGCCAAAACTGTCTATTTTCGCGCCCTGACCGTTCTTAATCTCTGCCCCTTTGGCACCTTTAGCTTTTACGAGTGCAAAGGTATCGCTGACGTATGGCCCATAGGTCACGCCGCCCGGATGAATAAGTAATGTGCCAGACGTACCCAAACCAAACTGCTTGTAACCGCTCCCCTGAGAATAAGAACCACGAAACGTTCCTTTTGAGGTGTTCTGTTGTAATGAGCCACCCCAAGTCATTTGATTACCGCTGCTTTGATAGTTCTCTACGCCGCTGTATAAGGAATACGATAAATTACTCCTCTCCCCCACGGTGCCTGAGAGACTGGTCGTTGCTGATTCTGATGTTTTGTTTTTCGCCAGATTGAACGAAACATTTGATCGTGAGTCTGTCCAGTCCAGTGGCATTGAGAAACCAATTGATACGGTATTCTCGGTATATTTCTGACGATTATCGCTGTTATCAGCGTCGCTGTAATAATTGCTGCGGGTACTGTAGCTGGTCCGTTGTCTGCCTACATTAATGTTATAGCTAATTTTTTTATAGGTGTTGCTGTAACCCAGCTGCATCTGAGTAATTCTGGAATTATTACTGTAATAATCCGATGTACTGGCATTCAGCGAAAGTGAACCGAATGTATCGAAACTTTGCGCAATAGTGGCGCTGAACTGATTCTTCTGACTTAACGTATCCGAATAGTAAGTTGTCGTATTTTCTGCTGCACGTCTTACGCCCAGTACATCCTGCAGATCGCGAAATCCCTTCGTAGAATAACGATACGCTGCCAGCGTCAGGTTCGTTCCGGTTGTAAAGGTTTTGCTATAACTGGCCTCGGCACGCCACCCTGACTGGGTTTTATTATTTTCAGCCACGGCATGTGAATAAGTTGTGTTAAGCCCGATAGCGCCAAATTGCGTGGCCATGACCCCCCCGAGCAAATAGGCCTCGTAATCTTTTGCCAGACGCACACCGGCGTTACCGGTAAAGCGGTTGCTGATCCCGCGTTGCAGCACACCTTCAACGAACTCGTTGTCAACGTTGTAATATTTGCGTACCTTGCCCAGCGCCAGTTCATAGTTCCATGAGCCCGGACGAATCGAATCAGGTACAGCTGAATAGGGAACGGTAAAGGTTGACGTTTGTCCGTTAGCTTCAATGACCGTAACCTGAAGATCGCCCTGACCTTTAGTGTTAGATAAATCATCAATAACAAAGGGACCGGGCGAAACCACGGTTTCATAAATAGTCTTACCGAGCTGGCTGACCACCACGCGGGCGGTGGTACTGGCAACGCCACGCACTTCAGGCGCATAACCGCGTTTGCCCTGGGGCATCATTCGGGTATCGCTGGCAAGTTTTACCCCATTGAAAGACAGGCTGCCAAACAGGCTGCTGTTGGTATAACTGTCACCGATAGTCACCAATGAATTAATAAAGGGTAACGGTCGCTGGGCATTGGTACGCACGCTGGTCCATTTATGACTGGTCCGCCCGTTGTTATCGGTATAGCGCATATTTGACTGGTTTCTTAATTGCCAAAGACCTATATTGGTGCCGCTGTTCAGCCCGCTCCACAAGTTTTTAGTTTTATAGCCACCGGTATTACTGGTCTCATAATAGTTGGTGTTGTGCTTAACAAATAAACCCAGACCGCCACTGTCCCACTGAGATACCGGAATATAACCGCGTGGCTGACGATAGAGCAGACTCTGCGGGATCAGCAGTTTCAGTTTTTGCGTTGACTGTTCAAGTTCCCATGATGACGCTTTTGAGAGATCGGAAAACCAGACACATTTATCACCGACTGGAATCAAGCTGACCGTATCTGGTTTCAGCTGAATCAATTTTATATCTTCAGCATTTAAGCAAGGCTGAACAGTGACATTATCGCCCTCAGATTTACGGCTAAACGTGATCTCTGTATTTTCTTTAATCAATTTATTATTCACATAGAGATCTACGCCATAAGTTCCTGCCTCCGCGCTAACAACCTTTTCGTTAAGTTTTTCCAGATTCACTGATACGCCAGATCCTTGCAACAAAGTAGGATCGAAATAGAAATCTTCGGCGATAGCAGACTGACTACAGCTGGCCATAATACAGACGGCTAAAAGCGAAGGTGTCAGTGTTCTTTTATTAGTGATTGATTTCATACTCGTGGCTCATCCTTGCGCCTTGATCATTGAGATAATCAACAATAACTGTCGCACTTTTCAGATCCTGGATTTTTTTGAATACGATGCTCCCTTTTGAAAACGGTGCAATCATATCTGCTTTCTGCTTAAAGAGCTGTCCACCTTGTTTTACTTGTACATCAATCAGTGATGCATAAAATGGGGAGTTATTTTCTATATTAATAGATGTGCCATTACTCCCCTTTGATGATGTCACGTTGATTTTCTCAAATAAAAGTTTACTGTCTAAAGAAATCGACGAGGGTCTGTAAAAGACTTTTACGCGATTCTTTAGCATGATCAGCATTTTATTTTTTTTCTGAGCACTTTCATCACCCGCATTTATTGGCGGTATTTGCAGGAAATTAAAATAAAAAATAGATTCCCGATCTTGGGGTAAATTACGTGCTCCATTGAATGCAATACGAAGCACCTGGCCACCGTTACCCGAAATACGAAACAGCGCAGGAGAAGCAATGAACGGGGCTTTACCCGTCGCAGGCGTTGATTCGTCATCACCATCATCGAGCCATGTCTGTACCGCATAAGGGATTATATCCTTATTACGGAATTCAACGTCTACTGAAGCGCTGTCGGAGGGATAAATGATTCTGTTGCCAATCATTGTAACACTTGAAAATGCCATTTGAGAGAACAAGCATGACATCAACAAAATAAACATACCCGATATTTTGGTAATTAAAGAATAGTTATTAAACATTTAAATAGTAAACTTATAAATTTGTTAGATACCAGTGACACCCTGCCCCCGATAAAAATAAGATGGCAGAAACCTGCCATCTCACTGTTTATTTACAATTACTGGTAAGAAATTGCGTACTGCATGGAAGCCGCGACCGTACCGGCTGTAGCAGCGCCAGTGGCGTAGTATTGAGCGGTGTACGTTGCTGTAGCCTCAGTTTCTCCGGCTGCCAACGAAAGGTCGCCATCAGAGGTGTATGTTGTATTCAGATCGATGTCTTTACCTTCAGTATCGACAATCTGGACCGTTACATTCTTAGCAGTACCTGTATTTCCCAAAGTACCATTGGTGGTATCAACTAAATTACCGGCAAATACAGTTTTGATTGTTGTTTCAGTAGCATCTGACCCACTGGTGCCAGTACAACCCGTCACACCCATTTCAAACGTCGTCGCACCAATAACATCACCTGATGCAGCTAAATCAGAGGTAGATACAGTAGGTAATAGAATAATTGGCGCAGTTTCATTACCGTTTACGGTCAATGAACACGTTTCATCAGTCACTTCACCCTGAAATGAAATGGTGTTATCAGATACAGCTGATGCCGTCATTGAATAACCCGCTACCAGCAAACCTAAAGCCACCAAACTTTTCTTATTCATGCGTTGTTTCTCCATTAGATTAATTTCCTTCTGACGCAACCCACCTTGAACTGCTTGCCAGAGGTGATAATCATAAAGTCACGACAAGATTCAGCAAACAAATCTACATAAAACGCATAAATTAGTGTTTTATTCCAAAAAAGATGTAATAGACATCTATTTCATAAAGGAATTGATGTAAAACCGCTTTTATCACAGGGAAATAATCTGCAATTCTCATTAACATCCTGAAAACATATTTCAAACTTACACTTTCTAAACTAGGAATATTCTCAGGTTAATTAAACATGCAAAGACAAATTCTGACTTTTATATCTATAACCGGTTAGCCAATAAACATTCTGCGGATTATTTATTCAAAGCATTTTAATAGTTAAACGATAAAACGTTTCAAGGCTAATATTAGCGTCATGACTCTGTAAATATTGATATAGAACAATAATCTGCTCTCATCGTAATCTACCGTTTTTGCATACTTTTACTTTCCAGCCCCAAAAGCTAAATCCCCCTTTGATCTCCTTTCCGCCTTCAGCGATACTGTTTAAATACACAGCTCATTGGCTTTGTGACAGATAAAAGGGAACATCATGGGAGCATTTACAGGTTTTACGCAGGCAGGTCTCACCTTTTTGCAGGAGCTGCGGCAGAACAACGACAAAGAGTGGTTTGAAGAGCATAGAGATATCTATCAGCAGCATCTGCTGGAGCCGATGCGCAAGCTGGTGGAGGATCTCAGCCAGGATATGGTGGTGATTGATGACCTGTTTGAAGTGCGCCCGGCAATAGGTAAGACGATATCCAGAATGCACCGGGATACGCGCTTTTCTAACGACAAGTCGATTTACCGCTGTAACCTCTGGCTGACGTTCAAGCGTTCGCGTAAGAACTGGACCGATGCACCGACCTATTTCTTTGAGTTCGGGCAGGACTGGTGGCGTTACGGGCTGGGTTATTACAGCGCGTCAAAGACCACGATGGACCTGTTCCGCCAGCAGCTGCTGCATAAGCCGGAGGAATTTTTGCAGATGGCGAAATGTATCGAACCGAATTTCACCATTGAAGGTGACAGCTATAAACGCCCGCTGGTGAAAGAGCAGGATCCGGTGCTGGCGGCCTGGTACAACAAGAAGTCTTTTGCGCTGATCAGTTCTCATATGGATATGGAACCACTGTTCTCGAAGGAGCTGGTGGGGATTTTAAGCAAAGATTTTCATCGCATCGCGCCGCTGTATCACATGCTGATGAAGATTGAAGGAATGAAGAAAAATCAGCTGGCGCTGGGTGAGTAAGCGTATAAGGGGCGAATTCGCCCCTGTTTGTTTATCTCAGGAGCGGATTTTACCGATATCTACCGGCTTACCGTATAGCCAGCCTTGCGCGATAATCTTAGGGTAATGCGCCAGTAAGAAATCTGCCTGATGCTGTTCTTCTATGCCCTCGACGATGATCTTTGAACCAGTCTGCGCGAGCATCTCCAGCATCATTTTGAGCATACGGAAACTCACCGATTCGATACCAATCGCATCGGTGAATATCTTGTCGATCTTGATAATGTCGAAAGAGATTTTACTCAGGTAATCCAGATTGGAATAACCGGTACCAAAATCATCCAGCGCAATGCGGTAACCGTATTCTCTGAGTCGCACCAGCGCATCTTTAAGAAGCCGATGATCCGCCGTTGAACGCTCGGTTATCTCTAATACAATCTGCCTGCGGTCAAATCCGCCTTTGTCGATCTCCTCTTCCAGAAAGACTTTGAATTCTGGATCCGTTACATCCGCCGTGGTGATATTAATGCTCACGAACAGCGCTTTATTTTCGCGCAGCAGCGGTGACATTTCTCGCAAGGTACGAGCGACGACGGAACGGGTCAATGCTTTGATCTGATTAGTGGATTCGGCAAGTCTGATGAACACGTCTGGTGGAATATTATCGCCATTAATATCTTTCCAGCGGGCTAAGGCTTCGTAACCGATTACCTTACCCGTTTTTATTTCCACAAACGGCTGATAGTTAACACAAATATCATCACAGCTGATGGCCGTTTTAAGTTTATTCTGTAAGGAACGGTTATTTCTGAGATATTGCAGAACGGCAAAGGTGAAAATAGCGCCGGCCAGTAACCCGGCCAGCGTGATGAATACGACGGCAGTGGCAGTCAGCGAGAAAAGTCCGATCTGCGTATTCCTGGCCATCACGCAGATATCATACTTTTTGCTGCACTCTGAAAACTGCGCCTGATGCCACCAGGAAAGTCGTCCCGGCTCGCTCACATCTTTCACCAGCCCGGATGTTTCCCCGAACAACCTGAATATGTGGTCCCGCTGGTGGTTTATCATCACCGCGCCGAACCCGTCATACGGCACATAGATGTCACGAAACGCCGCAGGGGTAGGAAAGAGTAAAACGTTTTTAGATTCCATCATGTCAGCGGTGATGCGCGGATCAACAATACCGCTGAACGATGTCCAGATCCGCTGCCCGTAACGGGTCACCGCATCGGGAATTGACATGGTCACCGGTTCCGGTAAACGTCCGCGCATGGCGGTGCATTTTAGCTGACGGTCTTTGGTGTAGCCGATATCGGAAATAAACACCGAGGTAAACGAAAGGTAACGGATCTCATCGAGAAACCTGTCACTGCAGGCTTCAAACCGTATAGCATTGACATTACTGACAATGTTATGGGATTCGTTAGCGACTTCCAGACCGCGCGCCATAATATGCCTGGCATAAGAAGCCAGATCGTCGCGATCATAAGCAGCCACCACCAGATGCGTAACGCCGAGCGTCACCGCCATCATCAGCAAGGTACTGAGCAGAAATAATAAAGGTCGGCCAAAAGGGTTTGCGGGCTTCATGGTGCACCTGAAAGAAATATGTTGATGCCGTATTTTTATAAAGAGACCGGCGGATATTCGCCAAATTTGCACCCTGCCAGCGCCATTAACTGACTGAACGCCACATTATTATTAATTTTCAGCTTATCCATAATAGCGTGTTTCATCCGGCTGATGCGGCGATAATCGGTTTTCTTTTTATCCGCAATATTAGTGATGCTCATCTGCTGGCTAAACATGATCAGCACTTCCCACTCGTAATCGCTCAGCATTTCAAAATCGTAATGACGTTTTCTGTCCTCATAAAAGAGTACGCTGACCATACTTTCCGCATTCAGTATCTGAGCTGCTGAAGCACGGCAGCCCTCAACACCTAGTTGTTTCATATAGATAGCATCGGCATTGCTTTGAATGAGTAAGGCAGGAATTTCGATTTCAGTGTGAAGAATAATATCGATAGCAGGAAATTGCGCTTTGAGTTTTCTTAAGAAATCCAGACCTTCAATAATAGAAGTACTGGCGTCATAGACTTCACTGAAAACCACATCAAGCTTTCTTAATTCAAGCAATGATTTAAGAGAAACAAAATTATAAAGTGCGCCCTCAATAATAATATCGCCTTCCTCTCTCAGGATCTGGGTCATTGTTTCGTTGACCATCGAAAGGGGTTCCATAATTACCACTTTCTCTCTTCTCTTCCACGCCATTCTTTATTCCTTACTTTGATGAAATCCTCGGTTTATTTTATCAACTTAAATTGGGATTTTTGATTTAGGAATATATTTTAAGATTAGGTCAAACATTATGAAAAAACCAGCGAAAGGGATGAATACTTCAAGTAATGTCAGGTATTTGTATTATTTCAGAATAAAAAACTACCAGGATCCTGACAAAACAAAACTTAAACAATGTTTTAATAGCGTAGTAACTAGGAATAATCTCATCTAAATTAAACCGGAGTGGTTTTTTTCAATTGCCAATGGATCATTTAAGAGAGGCTGAGAAGCCATCATATTTGCTAAAGCACACTTCAACTTTTTATTTGACCTTAATACCTCACCCCTTCGCAGGGGAGGGAGCAGTCCGAGTCGTGTTTAACATAGCCCGTCTGCATGGCACGTGTTTTAAGAGCCTGGGATTCTTAAGGGGGGCGGCGATAAGCCCCCTTTAAGGCCAGTTTGGGTGGCAACCCAAGGTTTTGATCTTGAAGTTGTAGCTGAAACTACCCCGCCGTCGCCCGCATCGCCTCCGCCACATAGATCTCCCGTAATTTCCCCGTCACTGGCCCCGGCACCCCGCCTCCAATGACTTTTCCATTCAGGGAAATGACCGGCCATATAAACGTCGTCGCCGAGCTGATAAACACTTCCCGCGCATTCATCGCCTCCTCCAGCGTGAACGGACGTTCCTCAAGCCGGATGTCGTGCTGCTTCGCCAGCGCCAGTAGCGCCTGACGAGTGATCCCGTGCAGGATGTGCGTGCTCAGCGGACGGGTTACCAGCGTGCCTTCCGCATCAACAATCCAGGCATTGCTTGAACTGGCTTCGGTAATAAGTCCGTTTTCGACCAGCAAGGCATCATCGGCGTCGTGACGGTGTGCGTACTCTTTGGCCAGACAAGGTGCCAGCAGGCCGACGGTTTTGATATCGCGGCGCTGCCAGCGGATATCTTCCACGGAAACCATGCGGATACCGGTTTTCGATTTCGGGTGATCAATCAGCGGCCTTGCCTGCGTAAACATCAGAAACGTCGGTTCAACACTCTCACCCGGAAAATCAAAATCGCGATCGCCGCTGTTTCCCCGGCTGATTTGCAGGTAAATCGCGCCTTCCTGAAGGCTGTTCTCGGCGATGAGCCGGTTTTGCAGCGCTTCGATGTCTTCTGGCTGGCAAGGCAGTCGCAGGTTCAGCGCCTGACAGGAACGTGATAAACGCGCCAGATGCGCGGCGTTATCCAGCAGACGGCCATTGAGTACGGCGCTGACTTCATACACCGCATCCGCAAATAAGAAACCGCGATCAAATACCGACACCTTCGCATCCTGCTCGGCAATAAACTCCCCGTTGAGGTATACCGTTCTGGTCATGTCATTTTCCTGGCAAAAGTGGAATAGGATTTTTATTAGCAGATATCTTTATAACAGAGGATAAATTGCGTGAATACTGAACGACGGACGTTGACCCAACGCAGGTTTCCCGCACGGCGGGCATAAAAAAACGCTCCGGAGAGCGTTTTCATTGTGCGTTGTCAGGCTCAGAGCAGGCCTTTCTTCTTTTTGTTGCGGATGACCAGCCAGCTGATCAACCCCATTACCGCACCCATAAATATAAACCAGATGCCCAGCAACAGCTGCGGCGCCATTTCGCCCGCCGGCGTATCAGGGCTGCCGACGATCAGGCCGTGGAGTGTGGCAACGACGCCGATTACCAGCAAAATCATGCTGTTGCGTAATAAACGACGGGCTACGGTCATTGGTTGTCTTGGAGTGGCCATCAGTGCGTCCTTGAGCAATAAAATAAAGATAAGGGCGCATCATAGCGCCCTTCTTTTTTATGTCAAAACAGACAGATCACAATCCGCGATGTCAATCAGCGACGATTACGTACCAGCTGATAGCGGCGGGTGAGATATTCCACCGGTGCGCTCCAGATATGCACTAAGCGGCAGAACGGGAACAGCAGGAATAATGTCATGCCGAGCACCAGATGGACGCGGAAAATAAACGCCACACCGTCCAGATGTTCGGCTGCACCTCCGTGGAAGGTAACAACGGACTGCGCCCAGCCAACCAGTTTCATCATTTCGCTGCCGTCCATGTGCTGCGCGGAGAACGGAATGGTGCCGAGCCCCAGCGCACACTGGATGACCAGCAGCGCGATAATCATGATGTCACCGAAGCTTGAGGTGGAACGCACACGTTCGTTGCTCAGACGACGCCACAGTAGCATTGCGCCACCAATCAGCGTCATCACGCCGCACGCGCCGCCCGCCCACATTGCCATTTGCTGTTTCACCGGTACCGGCAGGAAGGATTCGTACATCCAGTGCGGGGTCAGCATCCCGAAGGCGTGACCGGCAATAATGCCGAGAATACCGACGTGGAACAGCGGTGATGCGATGCGCAGGATCTTTTTCTCCAGAATCTGGCTGGAACCAGCGCGCCAGCTGTACTGGCCGTAGTCATATCGCAACCAGCTGCCGACCAGAAAGACCGTGCCACACAGGTACGGATAAATGTTGAAGAAAAAGTTGTTGAGGAAGTCAGTCATTTGCGTGGTTCCCCCGCAGGTGTGTCGTCAAGGTTCAGATACTGTGGCGCAACCGCACCGGCGAAGTGTTTCTGGCGCGCAGCTTCTTCACCACTCGCACAACTTTGTTCGCCGAGGAACTTGATTTGCTCCTCTTCCCACACCGCATCCAGCGCGGCGGGAGTGTCATCGCGCGCTTCCTGTTTGATGCCTTCACGCACTGACTCAGTGACAATGTCACTTCCAGACAGCGCCAGCAGCAAATCAAACAGTTCGGCGTAATGGCTGTCGCGTTCCTGTAAACGGGCGCTGAGCAACGCAAGGATCGGCGCAATATCGCGCAGGCCGTCGCGCGCCAGCTGTTCGTCACGGGTGGTCAAATACTCCAGATAAAGCGGCAGGTAATCCGGCAGCTCGCGGCTGTCGATTTCCAGACCGGCTTCACGGTACTGCTCCATCAAATCCACCATCGCCTGCCCGCGGTCGCGGGATTCGCCGTGAACATGTTCGAACAGCAGAAGCGAGGTGGCGCGGCCGCGATCGAACATCGCGGTGTACGCCGACTGGGCATCCAGCAAATCTTTCTGGCAGAAAGTCGTGATGTACAGCGCCAGACTCAGGCGCTGTGCGGCATTCAGTTCCGAAGATTCGGTCACCGCTTCGAGTAACTCAATCTGATGTTCCCAAAGGTCTTCAGACGGGTAATCCAGCAGTAATCCGATGAGTCGTAAGCTGTTCATTAGCTTTTCCTTTCGGTTTTCGCGCCGATGTCGATGGCATCAATGCGCTTGCTGTTAAACAGGTTGAATTTAGTGTCGCTGCCATGGCAACCGTCGCCGAAGCTGAAACCACAGCCTTTGGCTTCCGGGAAGGCTTCGCGTGCCTGTTCACGGTGGCTGGAAGGCACCACGAAACGGTCTTCGTAGTTAGCAATCGCCAGATAACGATACATTTCCTGCGCCTGTGCCTGAGATAAGCCGACCTGCTCGAGCGCGCTGGTATCCAGCACGCCATCCACCGTTTCGGCACGTTTGAAATGACGCATGGCCAGCATACGTTTCAGCGCGCGCAGCACCGGTGCGGTGTCGCCTGCGGTCAGCAGGTTCGCCAGGTATTCCACCGGAATACGCAGGCTTTCGACGTCCGGCAGCACGCCGCTGTGCGGCAATGCGCCTGCGTCGGCGGCAGACTGAATCGGAGACAGCGGCGGTACGTACCAGACCATCGGCAGCGTGCGGTATTCCGGGTGCAGCGGCAGCGCCAGTTTCCATTCGATCGCCATTTTATAGACCGGCGACTGACGGGCCGCGTCCATCACTGACAGCGGAATGCCGTCAATTTCGGCCTGTGCGATTACGTCCGGATCGTTCGGATCAAGGAAGATACTCATCTGGCTTTCATACAGATCTTTGTCGTTTTCGACAGAAGCTGCTTCGGCGATACGGTCGGCGTCATACAGCACCACGCCGAGGTAGCGAATGCGACCGACGCAGGTTTCGGAACAGACCGTTGGCTGGCCAGCTTCGATGCGCGGATAGCAGAAAATACATTTTTCTGATTTGCCGCTCTTCCAGTTGAAGTAGATTTTTTTGTACGGACAACCGGTCAGGCACATGCGCCATCCGCGGCATTTATCCTGATCGATCAGCACGATGCCGTCTTCGCCGCGTTTGTAGATAGCGCCGCTCGGACAGGTCGCCACGCATGCCGGATTCAGGCAGTGTTCACACAGACGCGGCAGGTACGCCATGAAGGTGTTTTCGAACTCGCCGTACATCTCTTTTTGCATGTTGGCGAAGTTCTGATCGGCAGAGCGCTTACTAAACTCAGTACCCAGATCGTCTTCCCAGTTCGGACCGCCGACAATTTTCTTCATGCGTTTGCCGGTCAGCAACGAGCGCGGACGTGCGACAGGCTGATGTTTACCGTCTTTGGCGGTATGCAGATGCTGATAGTCAAAATCAAACGGCTCGTAGTAATCATCGATTTCCGGCATATGCGGGTTGGCGAAGATTTTGTGCAGCAGATTGGCTTTGTTACCCATACGCGGCTGCAACTTGCCGTTGATTTTACGGATCCAGCCGCCCTTCCATTTTTCCTGATTTTCCCAGTCGTGCGGATAACCCAGACCCGGTTTTGTTTCGACGTTGTTGAACCACGCGTACTCCATCCCTTCGCGGCTGGTCCAGACGTTTTTACAGGTCACTGAACAGGTGTGGCAGCCAATGCATTTGTCGAGATTCAGCACCATGCCGACTTGTGAGCGAATTTTCATTTGGCTTTCTCCTGTGCTTTTTTAGGCAGGACTGCGGCCTGCACGAAGTCGTTGCCTTCATCATCTAACCAGTCGATGCGGTTCATTTTGCGCACAATCACGAACTCGTCGCGGTTTGAGCCGACGGTGCCGTAGTAGTTGAAGCCGTAGGACAGCTGCGCGTAGCCGCCGATCATATGGGTCGGTTTCGGGCATACGCGGGTGACGGAGTTGTGGATCCCACCGCGCTGTTGGGTGATTTCAGAACCCGGAATGTTCACAATGCGTTCCTGCGCGTGGTACATCATGGTCATCCCCGCCGGTACGCGCTGGCTGACGACCGCACGGGCACTCAGCGAACCGTTGGCGTTGAAGGCTTCGATCCAGTCGTTGTCTTCGATGCCCAGTTTTGTCGCATCGTCTTCACTCAGCCAGACAATCGGACCGCCGCGACCTAAGGTCAGCATCAGCAGGTTGTCGCTGTAAGTGGAGTGAATGCCCCATTTCTGGTGCGGCGTCAGGAAGTTCAGCGCCATCTCCGGGTTACCGTTTGGTTTGGCGTTCAGCAGCGGCTGCGCGGCACGGGTGTCGATTGGCGGACGGTAAACCAGCAGGCTTTCACCGAAGGCACGCATCCACGCATGATCCTGATACAGCTGCTGACGGCCAGACAGTGTGCGCCACGGGATCAGCTCATGAACGTTGGTGTAACAGGCGTTGTAGGACACGTGCTCATCTTCCAGACCTGACCATGTCGGGCTGGAGATGATTTTGCGCGGCTGAGCCTGAATATCGCGGAAGCGAATTTTCTCGTCTTCTTTATTCAGTGCCAGATGCGTGTGGTCGCGGCCCGTGTTGGCGCTCAGCGCCGCCCAGGCTTTGACGGCCACCTGACCGTTGGTTTCCGGTGCCAGCGTCAGAATGACTTCGGCAGCGTCAATCGCCGTTTCAATGCAAGGACGCCCGATGGCCGCGCCGTCCAGCTTGGTGTAGTTCAGCTTTTTAAGCAGATCGACTTCGCTGTCGGTGTTCCAGTTGATCCCTTTACCGCCGTTACCCAGTTTTTCGAGCAACGGTCCTACGGAAGTGAAGCGCTCATAGGTGTTCGGATAATCACGCTCGACAACCATCAGGTGCGGAGCAGTGCGGCCCGGAATCAGGTCACACTCGCCTTTTTTCCAGTCTTCCACACCGAACGGCTGCGCCAGTTCTGCGGCGGAATCGTGCTGGATTGGCAGCGTGACGAGGTCAGTTTCCACGCCGAGATGGCCGACGCAGACGCGGGAGAACTCTTTGGCGATGCCTTTGTAGATTTCCCAGTCGCTTTTGGAATCCCACGCCGGATCAACGGCGGCGGACAGCGGATGAATAAACGGATGCATATCCGACGTATTCATGTCGTCTTTTTCATACCAGGTTGCGGTCGGCAGAACGATGTCGGAATACAGACAGGTGCTGGACATACGGAAATCAAGCGTTACCACCAGATCCAGTTTGCCTTCGCCGCCCTGCGCCTGCCATTCGACTTCCTCCGGCATCACGCCGCCCTGCACGCCTAAATCTTCTCCCTGAATACCGTGTTCGGTACCCAGCAGATATTTGAGCATGTACTCGTGGCCTTTACCGGACGAGCCCAGCAGGTTAGAACGCCATACAAACAGGTTGCGCGGGAAGTTCTGCGGATTGTCTGGTTGCTCGGCGGCGAAACGCACGCTGCCGTCTTTCAGTGCCGCGACGGTGAAATCAGCCGGAGACTGCCCGGCCGCTTTCGCCTGCTCTGCGATATGCAGCGGGTTGACGTTCAGCTGTGGCGCAGACGGCAGCCAGCCCATGCGCTCGGCGCGGACGTTGTAATCGATCATACTGCCGGTAAATTTGGATTTATCCGCTAACGGCGACAGCAGTTCCTGCGGCGAAACGGTTTCGTAACGCCACTGGCTGGAATGGTTGTAGAAGAACGAGGTGCTGTTCATCTGACGCGGCGGACGCTGCCAGTCGAGACCGAAGGCCAGAGGTTGCCAGCCGGTTTGCGGACGCAGTTTTTCCTGACCGACGTAGTGGGCCCAGCCGCCGCCGCTCTGACCGACGCAGCCGCAGAAGACCAGCATGTTGATAAGGCCACGGTAGTTCATGTCGAGGTGATACCAGTGGTTCATCCCGGCACCCACGATGATCATTGAACGACCGTGAGTTTTGTTAGCGTTATCGGCAAATTCGTGAGCAATGCGCTCGATGTTTTGCTGTGATACGCCGGTGATTTTTTCGGCCCAGGCTGGCGTATAGGCTTTGATTTCGTCAAAGCCTTGCGCGCAGTTTTCATCGTTCAGACCACGTTCAATCCCGTAGTTCGCCAGCGTCAGATCATAGACGCTCGCCACCAGACCGGTGCTGCCGTCGGCCAGCTGCAGGCGTTTCACCGGCAGTTTGTGCATCAGAATTTCTTCCAGCGCTACGCTGTTGAAATGCTCACTGACCGCGCCGCCAAAGTACGGATAACCGACGTTCACGACATCATCATGGTTACCCAGCAGGCTCAGCTGCAGGCTGACCTCTTTGTGTTCTTTACCCTCGCGGGATTCGAGATTCCACTGACCTTTCTCACCCCAGCGGTAACCGATCGAGCCCAGCGGCGACACCAGTTCACCGGTATTTTCATCAAAGGCGATGGTTTTCCACTGCGGATTATTTTCCTGACCGAGGTTATCCACCAGATCGGACGCGCGCAGCATGCGGCCTGCGGCGAAGGAGCCATCTTCGCGCGGTTCGAGCATGACCAGCATCGGCATGTCGGTGTAGCGGCGCACGTAGTCAGTGAAGTACTGGCTTGGATTGTCGATATGGAAATTTTTAAGGATCACATGACCCATGGCCAGCGCCAGCGCGCTGTCGGTGCCCTGTTTCGGGGCCAGCCACTGATCGCAAATCTTGGCAATTTCTGCGTAATCGGGGGTGATCGCTACCGTTTTGGTGCCTTTGTAACGGACTTCGGTGAAGAAGTGGGCGTCTGGCGTACGGGTCTGCGGAACGTTGGAACCCCAGGCGATAATATAAGAAGAATTGTACCAGTCAGCGGATTCAGGCACGTCCGTCTGCTCGCCCCAGGTTTGCGGAGAGGCCGGTGGCAAATCGCAATACCAGTCGTAGAAGCTCAGACATACGCCGCCGATAAGCGACAGATAGCGCGCACCGGATGCATAAGACACCATCGACATCGCCGGGATTGGCGAGAAGCCGATAATACGGTCCGGGCCGAAAGTTTTGGCGGTATACACGTTAGATGCCGCGATCAGTTCATTCACTTCCTGCCAGCTGGAACGCACGAAACCGCCGCGTCCGCGAGCGGCTTTATATTCTTTGGCTTTTTCAGGCTGGCTGACGATTGAACCCCAGGCATCCACCGGATCACTGTAGGTCAGTTTGGCTTCGCGCCACAGCTGGATGAGCTTTTTGCGCATCAGCGGATATTTCAGACGGTTGGCGCTGTAGAGATACCAAGAGTAGCTGGCACCGCGCGGGCAGCCGCGTGGCTCATGGTTTGGCAGATCCGGACGGGTGCGCGGGTAGTCAGTCTGCTGGGTTTCCCAGGTGACCAGACCGTTTTTGACGTAAATCTTCCAGCTGCATGAACCGGTGCAGTTCACACCGTGCGTGGAACGGACCACTTTATCGTGCTGCCAGCGGCTACGGTAGCCGTCTTCCCAGTCACGGTTGGTATTCAGCGTCTGGCCGTGGCCATCAGCGAAGGGTTCAGCTAGCTGTTTGAAATAGCGAAACCGGTCAAGAAACTTGCTCATCCGGGAATCTCCTGTGCAAAGGCCTGTGGCGCTTTGTCGTTATGTGAATGGCGGGGAATTCAATTACATTGCTCACGTTGGCCTCAGGGTATTCACGCGCGTGATGAGCCCCTTTGATTGCGATCAAGTGAGCGCCGTCGTATAAAAACTCACATAACGGTAATTACCCCCAAAGAGGTATTTGAAAAGACACGCGTAACCGGTTGATTTATTTAATTAAAATATCTTTATCTAGGATTTTTATCGCCGGAGAGGCAGAGAGTGGAAAATGAGGGGTATTACAAACGCCAGCCGGTCTGCGTCACAGAAACCGGCAGGCATTATGGGTCATCAAATGAAGTCTTTGGCTTTACTGAGCAATGCGGCTTTGGTGATAACACCCAGCAGACGCCGGGATTGTGCGTTTTCCAGCACCGGCAAACGTTCCAGCGGCGAGTTGCTGAACATTGCCCACGCCTGCTCGTAGCTGGCCTGCTGGAACAGCGTGGTGAACTCCTGTTCGATAAACGCATCAATCGGATCATCAGATTTCAGGCTGCCGTCGATAATACCGCTCGCCAGCACGTTGGTCGGTACCACGCCGAGGAACCGCTCTTCCCGGTCCACCACATAGACGTAGCGCGTGCGCTGCTTCAGCCCTTCGCTGACCACTTCAGATAATGAGGCGTCGACGTACATTTTCGAGCAAGGGGTCACCAGCGAAGCAACGGTGCTGTATTCGAATTCATTCTTCGCGAGGAAGCGGGCGTTGTGGCGCGTCAGCACCGGGTAAGTGCCGCCCTCTTTCAGGCGCGAAGCAACGACGTAAGAAATCGCGGTTGCCAGCATCAGCGGGAACAGCAGAGAGCTGTTGAGCGTCATTTCGAACGCCATCATGATCGACATCAGCGGTGCGTGGCTGGTCGCCGCGAGCAGTGCGCTCATGCCGATGGCTGCGTACAACCCGACCGGTCCGGGATCGAACCCCAGCCATTGCAGGCAGGTACACACCAGCGCCCCGCCCGCTGCGCCGATCAGCAGCGACGGCGTAAACAGCCCGCCAACGGCGCCGGAGCCTATCGTTATCGCCGTGGCGACAATTTTTAAAATCAGCAAGACCAGCAGCGACGTCTGCAAATCTCCGTTATTTAAAATCAGATCGATGACTTCAAAACCGTTGCCCAGCACCAGCGGCGAAATCATCGCCACCAGCCCGACCCCCAGCCCGCCCAGACCTAGCCGCAGCGCCGGATGCGAGATGGGTTTCATCCACTGACGGAATTTATCGATCGAGGAGATAAACAACGGCCCGAGGATCCCGGTCGCTGCGCCGATAATCAGTACGGTGATGATCGCGCCAAATGACGGACTAAAGGTTGCCGAAGAATAGAGATACAACGGCGCATAGCCGGTCAGCGAGCGAACGGTAAGCACGGCAACGGATGCCGAAATAAATAACGGTATCAATCGCTGGACAGCGGTCACGCCAAAGGCGATTTCTGCCACAAACAGCGCACCGGCAAACGGCGCGTGATACACCGCTGCCAGCCCGCCCGCCGCGGCCATCGCGATAATATCGGACTGATGGACGCCTTTAAAACGCGAAAAGCGACCGAGCAGGCTGCCGCTTAGCGCCGACAGCTGCACCATCGCGCCTTCACGCCCGATCGACCCGCCGCTGGCGATGCTGGCGAGCGACGACAGACCGCGCAGCACCGTGCTGACCACCGGAATCCCCGGCAGCCGCTGGTCGATCACATCAAGATAATCGGGCATTTTGCCGTGCTTTTCTTCATGCCGCAGCGCCCACAGCAAAATGAAACCGGCAATAATGCCGCCCGCCGTGGTGATGAGCGGCCAGACCAGTCTCGGATATTCATTAAAGGCTTTGGTGATATCGCTGCCATCGGCGAACATCAGGCCGTTGATACCGGAAATCGCACCGCGAAAGGCGATCGTCACCAGTGCGGCGACAATCCCGGTGGGAATGGCGATCAGCAGGTTTACCCAGTCACCCTTTTGCAGGGAATCGAATGCTTTCAGGCCCATCAGGTTCTCTTAGTGGAAAAGGTGCTGGCAGGGAGAATAGCATTTTGGCGGGCGTTTCTCATGCCCGTGACCAGCGGTGAGGCGCAAGAATGCGGTCAGGCAGGAAGTAATTTTTGCAAAAACGAAGATGCACTCTATGCTTCGTGAGCAACAGGTACATTCAAAGGAATTAATATGGTGGTTAAAGGTCTTTCCAAGGGGTTTTTTCTTACGATTTTACTGATCGTAACGTTGGCTTTTTTTGATGTTTTGCAACCTTACTATTCATCCGTTTTGTGGGCGATTATTCTGGCCGTGATTTTCAATCCAATGAAAAACCGGCTGAAACAGTATGTTGGCGATCGTAACGGTCTGGTCTCGTTGCTGACGGTGCTGATCATCTGTCTGATCGTCTTCACGCCACTGGCGATCATTGTTTCCTCGCTGGCGATTGAGTTCAACGCGGTCTACACCAAGTTGCAGGGGAATGAAACGCAGCTGCCGATGATTCTGGCGGATGTGATTCATCATCTTCCGCGCTGGGCGCGTCACTTCCTTTCCGACCATGATCTGGACAGCACCACTGAAATTCAGAAGAAACTGTCAGACGTGGCACTTCAGGGTAGCCAGTATCTGGCGGGCAGCGTGTTCGTGATCGGTAAGAGCACCTTCGGTTTTGCTCTGGGTTTCGTCATCATGCTGTACATTTTGTTCTTCCTTATCAAAGACGGCGCATATCTGGTGAACCTGATTCTGGCCGCGCTGCCACTGTCGAGCTACGTGAAACATCACCTGTTTATGAAGTTTGCTGCCGTGGCGCGTGCGACGGTCAAGGGCACGGTGGTAGTGGCGATCGTTCAGGGTGCGCTCGGCGGTATTGCGTTTTACATCGCCGGTCTCGAAGGAAGCTTACTTTGGGGCGCGCTGATGGCATTTCTGTCGATCATCCCGGCAGTGGGCTCAGCCATTATCTGGGTGCCAGCGGCGATTTATTTCTTTGCCTCCGGCATGCTGTGGAAAGGCGTCTTCATCGTGGTGTTCTTCGTGGTGATTATAGGCCTGGTGGATAACATTCTGCGTCCGCTGCTGGTCGGCAAAGATACCAAAATGCCGGATTATCTGATTCTTATCAGTACGCTTGGTGGGATGGAAGTCTACGGCATTAACGGATTTGTCATCGGCCCGCTGATCGCGGCGCTGTTTATCGCCTGCTGGAATATTCTGTCCGGGCGCGATCACCGCGATAATATTGATGAGATTGACGAAGACTTTATCGAAGAAGGGAAAAATCATCCGGGCGCCTGATAGCTCCCGGTGGTGATTTCATAATGAGCGGCTTAATCCCCGCTCATTTTTTTTGCCTGTGGCCAGCCTACACTGCCGCACGCTCCTCACACCACTGTTCGAAGAGTTCCGGGTTCAGCGGTCGGGAGTAGAAATACCCCTGCACTTCATCGCATCCCAGCCCGCGCAAAATATCCACCGTTTCTTCGTTTTCGACCCCTTCCGCCAGCACTTCATAATCCAGCTGTTTAAGTAAACGGATGACGTTTCTGACGATCACCAGACTGCCGTGATCGGTAGAAATGGTGCCGACAATCGAACGGTCGAGTTTAATGGTATCCATCGGGATTTTACGCAGGACGTTAATGTTGCTGTAACCCGAGCCGAAATCATCCAGAGAAATACGGAATCCGCGCAGCTTGAGCATTTCAAGCCCTTCCAGCGCATCGGGGCTTTCGAGCATTTTCTCGGTTTCCAGACACTCCACGCTGAGTAAAGAAGGCGACAGCGTATGGCTGAGCATTTTCTCTTCCAGCGCGTCGGCAAAACCGGGGCGGGAAAAATCACTGGCCGCCAGATTTATTGAGACCGGAACCTGAAAGTTTTTATCGCACCACAGGCTTATCTGCCTGATGGCATGTTCGATAACCCAGTCGGTCAGTTCGCTCATCAGGCTGGTTCTTTGCACCAGCGGAATAAACTGGCCGGGCATGATTTCGCCCAGCAACGGATGCTTCCAGCGGATCAGCGCCTCTGCACCGGTCACGCTGCCGGTGGTCAGGGAGATTTTCGGCTGATAGACCAGATACAGGCCGCTGCCCTCGTGAAGCGCCTTGCGCAGTTCGGACAGCAGCTGAAAATCATTTCTCTTTTTGTTGTCGATCTCGGCGTCGTACGTCATAAAGCGCTTTTTCTGACTGATCGCCTCATGCAAGGCACTCACTGCGCGGCGCAGAATTTCGGCAGGGGTCAGTTCGTGGGAATACGCACCAGAATCGCCAATGTGAATATCCAGATTAAGCGGGATCTGGCTGTTGAGGCTGGCCTGCGTGCCTTTCAGGGTGTCGGCGATGGCCTCAAGTGTGGTGGACTCGCTGTCTTTGAGCAGGAAGGCGAAGCGTCCGACCGCCACCGCGTATAACAATCCATCCAGATTAAGTTTGGCTTTCAGCTTGAGCGCCATATCCTGCAACAGGCTTTCCACCGCGCCCATCCCCAGAGACCGCGCAACCTCATAGGCAAAAGCGATATCGATGCAGTCGATAATCACCAGCGTGTTGTCCGGACCGCTCAGGTAGGACATATCGCGCAGAAGTCGCTGACGGTTGGGCAACAGCGTCACAATATCGACATACCCGACGGCGTGCCAGGTTTCCAAAAACACCGAAACCAGATCGGCGATTTTCTCGAAGGTTTCGATATCTTCCGCTGAGAATTCGCGCGCCTGATTGTCCAGAAGACACAGCGTTCCGACGATCACCCCTTCACGGGTTCTGAGCGGGCAACCGCCGTAGAAACGGATAAACGGCGCTTCATGCACCAGCCGGTAGTGCCTGAACATATCATCCTGCAAGGTATCGTTGCAGATCAGGGTTTGTTCGCTGCGCACGGTATGCGCACAAAAGGCATCGGTCAGGCTGGTTTCGGTAAACGGCACGTTTTGGGCTGATTTAACAAACTGTTTTTCGTCATCAAGGACGGAAACAAAACACATCGGCACGTTGAGTAAGCGGCAGGCGAGAAAGGTGTACTTTCGCAGCGTATCGTCACGGCCTCTGTCATCTGCTTTAAGAGCATCGATCGCCGCATGCCTTTTTGCTTCATTGTTACTTAGATTGGTCAGCATGGTTACACTCTTAAAATCAGAAAATTTTCTAATAATATTCTTATACCTTTTTTACGTCGTATTCGACCCGTTCAGTATCGAAGCGCTATTACAGGTATAAAAGCCCTTAATTTTATTTAATTCAGCGGGGAAACTGTTAAGAAAGGTAAAACTCTGCGCCTGAAACAGGCGTCTGGCAAGGTTAACCAATAACGATAAAATAACAAAGAAAATGCTAAAAAACTCACATTTCGCGCGTTGCGAGGCGTTGTCCTCATGCATCTCATGGATTATCTGTTTTAGTCTGTGCTAGCCTGCTGGGAGAAATCTGCCGTGACGGGCGAATACATTCCGCAGGCTGGCACGCAGACTCTTCCAGATTTTATTTAACCAATTGATTAACTTTCAGATTATCTGAATATCACAGACAGTCGTTGAACCGGGCGAAGAATTAACGAGCGGGTAACACTTCTCTATCTGTAGGAGCTACACAAATGAAAAACATTATTTTAAGCATGATCGCGAAGATCTCCCGGATGGAAGCAGACGCCAAGCAACTCACCGCGCAGGTGGAGGCCCAGTCCCTTCTTCTTAGTGCACTGTTTTTAACCGTGGGTAAAAACGGCGGTCCGCAAGAAATTATCGAGAGCGTGAATAAAGCCATTAACTCAGTGCTCGATTCAGACGATGATTCCATGAAATCGGATGCGACACTTTTATTCGAGCAATTTCAGTCGATTATTTCGACCACACGTTTAATCGATCAGGCTGATCCGGAACTGAATGCCGATACCCTGAACGCAATAAACGGCAAAGGCCCGGACGCTGTGGCAGAATCATAACAACAAGTTAACAAACGCCGGACGAGTTTGGGCTCTGCCTTCGGAAAAGTCCTGTAATGCTGTCTGAAAAGTGCAATGACGGAAATTCCCGACTACGCTTTAAGTCTGCAAACAAAGGAGAATACGATGTCATCACAAGATTACGATAAAGACCTGAACAAAGACGCAAACCGTCTGGCCGATAAAGTTGAAAACAAAGCCAATGAATTTGCCGGTGAAGCGCAGAAACAGTTTGGCAACTTTGTTGACTCACCTAAGCATCAGATTGAAGGCGCTGCCCGTAAGTTCTCCGGACAGGCAAGCGAAGCCCTCTCGGGCGTGGCTGACAAGGTAAAAGAAAACCCACTGTCTGGCCTTATCGCCGCAGGTGCCATTGGTGTTGTGCTGGGCTTGTTGCTTGGCCGTAAGTAACAAATCTTTTAAGGATCGGGTGACCGGTCCTTAGAAACAAAAATCCGGAACTCATGGTTCCGGATTTTTTTTGGAATTTTTTGACTGACGCAGAGGGAATTACTTCGCCCAGCTTGGTTTATTTAAAATGTGATCCTGCCAGTCTTCCACGTCATCTTCACGAACGGCGATGTAACGCACGGAAATCTGCGCAGTGTGCATCGCAGATTTAGAGGCTTTGTTCAGCAGCGGATGCCACGGGAACAGCGGTTTGCCTTCGCCAATCAGACGATAGGCACAGGTCGGTGGCAGCCAGTCGAAAGTGGTCAGGTTTTCGCGGGTCAGTTTGATGCAGTCTTCTTCGAGCGTAAAACGACGCTCGTAGTTGCGGCACTGACAGGATTTGATATTCAGCTGGTTGCAGGCAACGTTGGTGAAATAGATTTCTTCGGTATCTTCATCAATCAGCTTGTGCAGGCAACATTGTCCGCAACCGTCGCACAATGCTTCCCATTCTTCGTTGGTCATTTCAGGCAGCGTCTTTTCCTGCCAAAAAGCGGGTTCAGTCATAGTGTGCATCCGGTAGAAGTAAAATGAGGGTGCTTATATAGACGCTTTGGCCGTCAGATGCAAGCAAAGCCGCCGGAAAGCAGTTCCGGCGAAGAGGGACTTTGTTTTAAATCACTCACAGACGCGGCTCAGATCACCCGCGTAGTAACTTGCTTATCATTAAGTGTAGCTAAGATTTCATCTCCCGCGTTTAACGGGCCAACGCCGTGCGGTGTGCCAGTAAGAATGATGTCGCCGGCGCGCAGGGTGAAAAAGCGGCTCATGTAAGCAATCAGCGGCACAATTGGCGTCAGCATGTCGCGGGTATTACCTTCCTGGCGGATTTCGCCATTGATCAGTAAGCGCAGCCCGGTCTGCTGCGCATCACCAAATTCACTCACGGGAATAAAACCACTGACCGGACAGGACCCATCGAAACCTTTGGCCTTTTCCCACGGCTGACCGGCAGCTTTGAACTGCGTCTGTAAATCGCGCAGCGTCAGATCCAGCGCCAGTCCGTATCCGGCAATCGCATTGGCGACGCGGTCTTCTGTCGCCTGTTTCAATGGCGTGCCGATAAGCACCGCCAGTTCTACTTCGTAATGTACCGAACCGAGACCCGTGGGCAAGGCGATGGGCTGACGGATATCGCACAGCGCCGTTTCCGGTTTGATAAAAATAACCGGCTCGGCACAAACCTGACTCCCCATCTCTTTAATGTGATCGGCGTAGTTATTGCCGACGCACACCACCTTGTTTACCGGAAAATCCAGTAAAGCGCCCTGCCAGTCTCTGTGTTGGTACATAACGCGACTCCTTAGTAGAAAGTCCTTAACCGCTGAACGGATTATGCGGCGCAGGTGCCAGCGGTGCAGACGGCGTTGCAGGTGCTGGTGCTGCTGGCGTTAATTCGCCAGACATTGCCGGAGCCTGTCCCTGTGCGGCCATAATGCCGTCAGCCATCATACCGATGCTCAGTGCGAAATAGGTTGAGCGATTCCAGTGCATGATTGTGCGGAAATTGTCGTAAACCAGGAACGCTCGCCCCTGCACGTCATCTGGCGTGATAATCCACGCACGGGTCGCCGTCGAGGCCAGCGGGCTGCCATCTGCCTGAGTCACCCCCTGTTGCTGCCAGTAGCTGGCGGGGTGCATCTGGTTATTTTTCAGGCCTGCCTGAGCGGCATCAAAGTTAGCCGGAAGTTTAACTTCCTGACCCCAGCCCTGATTGCCTTTCCAGCCTTCTTTAGATAAGTAATTTGCCGTTGAGGCAAACACGTCGTCGGTGTTTTTCCAGATATCGATTTTGCCGTCGCCGTTGCCATCAGCGCCGTAGTTAAGATAGGAACTCGGCATGAACTGCGATTGTCCCATCGCGCCCGCCCACGAGCCTTTCATCATATCGCTGGAAGCATGGCCGGAATCGACGATTTTAAGCGCGGACATAAACTCTTTGGTGAAGAAAGCTTCGCGGCGGCCTTCGAAGGCCAGCGTCGCCAGCGCCGAGAACACATCCTCTTTCCCCTGAATTTTACCGAAGCTGCTTTCCATACCCCACAGGGCGACGATGTACTGCGGCTGCACACCATAACGATCGCTCGCCTTTTGCAGGGCAGGCAGGTTGTTGCGGTACTGTTCCTGGCCGGCTTTAATTTTCCACTCAGGCAGAACGCGGGTCAGATAATCGTCAAGGGTGATTTTCTTTTCGAGCTGATTGCGGTCGGAACTGATGACGCGATCGACGAAATGGATATTAGCGAAGGTGCTGTCAATGGTCTGCTGGCTGATGCCCTGCGCACGCGCCTGAGCCTTAAGCTGTTCTACGTATGCCGGAAACTCTGCCGGATCCCTGCCCTGTTCGGCCAGAGAGGTTTTCGCGGGCGCAGCAGTAGGTGCTGTAGCAGGTGCCTGGGCAGCAGCGGCTGGCGGTGTTGCGGGTTGCCCGGAGGTTGCTTTCTGTGCTGCGCAACCGCTGAGGATAATCAGGGGCGTTAAGACTGCCAGTGCCGACAATTTCATCAAACTCTTCCTTTTGACATTCAAAAAATGATTCATCGCTGTAACCTTAGATACTACAACGATGAATGCAAGTTAAGACGTCTGAAAGTTCGGGAATTGGCGAAACAAATGTCAGGAACGCGTTATTTATTGCTGTCACTCAGGTGAGTGTTCAATAAACTTTCAACCGGCGGTGGAACTTGCAGATAATAACCCTGATCTTCGAGTGCCTGTCGTACTTTGGCAATATCGGCCGTGGCTAATTTTTCGCGGGTGGCCAGATTTAGCATCATTGAAAACTGTGGCACGCCAAAACCTTTGAGTAATTCTTCAGGCACGCGAGCGAAATCGTCTTTTTTTTCTACATAAAGATATGTCTGGTCACGTTTAGTACTTCGATAGATCGCACAATACATTTTTTTAACTCTATTAAATTGAAACGGTGGCTTGCCTAGATATAACTGTAACTATACCATGCTTAACGTACATCGGAATATCGCCCCCCGAGTGGTATTCCGGGGATTTAGAGTTGCAAAGACTGAGTCAGGATAGATGTCACAATCGCCAATAGAACTAAAAGGCAGCAGTTTTACCTTATCGGTTGTTCATTTACACAGTTCACAACCTGAGGTTATTTATCAGGCATTACAGGAAAAAGTGGAGCAAGCGCCCGCCTTTTTGAAAAATGCCCCTGTTGTTATCAACGTTGCCTCACTGAGTGGTGAAGCAAACTGGAAAGACATTCAACAGGCTGTCGCTTCTGCAGGCTTTCGCGTTGTTGGCATCAGTGGTTGCAAAGACGAAAAGCAAAAACGCGCACTTTCCCGCACCGGTCTCCCGTTGCTGAGTGAAGGCCGTGCACAGCGTATCGCCGCAGAGCCGCCTGTTCCAGTCGTGCCCGACAATGCCCCGGCCAAAACCCGCATTGTCAGTACTCCGGTCAGATCCGGACAACAAATTTATGCCCGTAACAGCGACCTCATTGTGACGAGCAGCGTCAGCGCAGGTGCGGAACTGATTGCCGATGGCAACATCCACATCTACGGCATGATGCGAGGAAGAGCGCTGGCCGGTGCCGCCGGTGATGCAAATTGTCAGATTTTTTGCACACACCTCGGCGCAGAGTTAGTCTCTATCGCAGGGCAATACTGGTTGAGTGACCAAATCCCGGCCGATTATCTCGGTCAGGCCGCGCGCCTCAGCCTGATAAATAACGTGTTAACCATACAACCTTTAAACTAAGCCCTTTTGACAAGGAATCCATTCATGGCACGCATCATAGTTGTTACATCGGGTAAAGGGGGCGTTGGCAAGACCACTTCAAGCGCGGCCATCGCTACCGGTTTAGCTCAAAAAGGCAAGAAAACTGTTGTTATCGATTTCGATATTGGTTTACGTAACCTCGACCTGATCATGGGCTGTGAACGCCGTGTGGTCTACGATTTCGTTAACGTGATCCAGGGTGATGCCACGCTGAATCAGGCTCTTATCAAAGATAAGCGCACCGATAACCTGTTTATTCTTCCGGCTTCGCAAACGCGTGACAAAGACGCGCTGACCCACGAAGGCGTTGAAAAAATTCTTAATGATTTAAACGAAATGCAGTTCGACTTCGTGGTGTGTGATTCCCCTGCGGGTATCGAAACCGGCGCGCTGATGGCTCTGTATTTTGCCGATGAAGCGATCATCACCACTAACCCGGAAGTCTCTTCCGTTCGTGACTCCGACCGCATCTTGGGCATTTTGTCTTCAAAATCTCGTCGTGCGGAGAAAGGCTTAGAGCCTATCAAAGAACATCTGCTTCTCACTCGCTATAATCCGGGCCGTGTAAGCCGTGGCGATATGCTGAGCATGGAAGACGTGCTGGAAATCCTGCGTATTCCACTGCTGGGCGTGATCCCTGAAGACCAGTCAGTACTGCGTGCGTCCAACCAGGGCGAGCCGGTGATCCTGGATCAGGAATCCGATGCGGGTAAAGCGTACGATGACACCGTCAGCCGTTTGCTTGGTGAAGAACGTGCGTTCCGTTTTATTGAGGAAGAGAAGAAGAGTTTCCTGAAACGCCTTTTTGGGGGATAAACCATGGCCTTGTTAGATTTCTTTCTGTCCCGTAAAAAGCCGACAGCCAATATAGCCAAGGAACGGCTACAGATCATCGTAGCAGAGCGACGCCGGGGGGACAGCGAGCCCTCCTACTTGCCAGACCTGAAGCGCGACATTTTAGCGGTGATCTGTAAGTATATTAAGATTGACCCTGAAATGTTGCAGGTTCAATTCGAGCAAAAAGGTGACGATATCTCCGTACTGGAGCTGAACGTCACCCTGCCGGAATCGGAAGAAACGCCTAAATGACAGCAGTTGAATTGCCTGTTTTGATGGTTTTTCTGCCAAAATAGTGCCCCCTTGTTTTTCAGGGGGGCTACTTAAAAGTAACTCGTTTAATTTTTACACTGTATAAAAGCCCACTGTTTAAATAGCCAGTTTTTAATTTTTATCTCTCTCTTTTCTTTTTTCCTGCAAAATTCTGATTAAGACTCCTCCCATTTAGCCTTGTCTTCATTCGTTTTAGTGTGGCCTCATGCCTTTTCACTCGTCATGTCATTACGGATTATTAAAACGACGGCTGGAATAAAATCTAGACATAAAAAAAGAGCGGAAATAATTCCGCTCTTAATATCTCTTCACTGAATTTAATATCCCTTAAGGGACGTCGAATCAGTAATCTTTCAGTATTTCTGCCAGCCTTTCCGCTAACAGTTTACCGCGCCAGCCACTGATTAATTCTGGCTGAGATTCCTTGTTCTTTAACTTCCAGTGGCTACTGAGCAATTGGTTAATCTGGCGGCGTGAAGCCAGCAATTCGACGCTCAGTCCGCTCTCTTCGCTCACCGTCTGAATCAGCGCTTTAATGTCTTTGAAGACTTTGCGATAGCCCGCCTGGTCGATCAGATTGAGGATAGGTGCAGGAAGTTCAGACTCATCGAGCGCATTGGATTCTTCTACCAGCGCCAGCAGCGTGCGGCCATGATAACGAATCTCCGGGCCGCTCAGGCCAAGGGATTCGAGCTCACCCAGCGAACCAGGCTGATAACGCGCGACCTGCCAAAGGTTTTCTTCACGCACAACAAAATTCACTGCCAGGTCACGCTGACGCGCCTGATTAAGGCGCCACGCGGCCAGCAGCTTCAGGCAGCCCAGCTGACGCGGACGCAGCTGGAAAGCATTGGTGATTTCGAGATAAGCCATTTCCGGTTGCAGCACTTCTTTGCGGCGGCGGCACAGAGCCAGACACTCATCCAGCGCGGCGTCCATCCACCCTGCTTCTTCGGTTTCTTTCATCAGCTGATCGGCAAGCGGCAACAAGTACCAGACGTCTGCGGCAGCGTACACGCACTGCTTTTCGCTCAGGGGACGGGCAATCCAGTCGGTACGCGATTCACTTTTATCCAGCTCCACGCCGGTCGTTTCCGCCACCAGACGCGCAAAACCACAAGACAGCGGACGACCGCTGAACGCGGCCAGAATCTGCGTATCAATCAGCGGCGTGGGCATCACGCCAAACGCGTTGAGGAAAACTTCCAGATCTTCGCTGCCCGCATGCAGGAATTTCACCACATCAGGATTGGTCAGCAGATCGATAAAGGGTTGCCAGGCGGTGATCGGCAAAGGGTCAATCAGCGTCAGCTTTTCGCCGTCAAATAACTGGATCAGGCCCAGTTGCGGGTAATAGGTGCGAGTGCGGACAAACTCGGTATCCAGCGCAATTTTACTGTGCGCTTTGGCCTGAAGGCAAACCTGCTCCAGTGCGTCATTGGTAGTAATCAACTGATAATTCAAATCTTAATTCTCTTAATCATAACTGCGTTATAACGTGACAACGCCGGACAATGCCGGCGTTGGGAGTCTGACCACGACTGAACAGCGCGCTAACCGTTATGCAGCGTCCTGTTTGGGATCGGCTTTCGGTTTTGCCTGTTCATCGCGAAGTTCGCGCCGGAGGATTTTTCCAACGTTAGACTTCGGTAACTCGTCGCGGAACTCGACTATCTTCGGGACTTTGTAGCCGGTTAATAACCGGCGGCAATGTGCCAGGAGTTCTTCGCTGGTCAGTGACGGGTCTTTCTTCACCACGCAAATTTTGACGATTTCACCCGACGCGTCATTCGGTACGCCAATAGCAGCGACCTCAAGAACCTTGTCATGTTGTGAAACCACCTCTTCAATTTCGTTAGGGTAGACGTTGAAACCGGAAACCAGAATCATGTCTTTTTTACGGTCAACAATCCGTATGAAACCCTGCTCGTCCACTGTAACGATATCGCCCGTCGATAACCAGCCATCTTTTAGCACCTCATCGGTGGCCGATGGCCGTTGCCAGTAGCCCAGCATCACCTGCGGGCCACGTACCAGCAGCTCGCCCGGCTCGCCTGTGGCGACATCCTGACCGTTATCATCCACCAGCCGTATTTCCGTCGACGGCACCGGTAATCCAATGCTACCGCTGTAATGCTTCAGATCGTACGGATTGCCGGCCACCAGCGGTGAACACTCGGTCAGACCGTAACCTTCCAGCAAATGTTTACCGGTGAGTTTTTCCCATTTATCCGCCACCGATTTCTGCACCGACATCCCACCGCCCACCGAGAGACGCAACGTTGAGAAATCCAGCTCGCGGAAATCTTCGTTATTGAGCAGCGCATTGAACAATGTATTCACGCCACTGATAGCGGTAAATGGATACTTCGACAGCTCTTTCACCATGCCCGGCACATCGCGCGGATTAGTGATAAGCAAACTGCGCCCCCCCATCTCGAGGAACAGCAGACAGTTCACGGTCAGCGCGAAGATGTGATACAGCGGGAGCGCCGTTACCACCAGTTCATGCCCCGGTCGCAGCAGCGGCGCGTAGGCGGCTTTCGCCTGCTCCAGATTCGCCTGCATATTGCGATGAGTCAGCATCGCGCCTTTCGCCACGCCGGTCGTGCCGCCGGTGTATTGCAAGAACGCCAGATCGTCATTAATTACATCAGGCTTGATGTATTGCAGACGACGTCCACGCTGCAGGGCAGTGCGAAAAGAAATTGCGTTGGGCAGATGGTATTTTGGCACCAGCCGTTTGACATATTTGACGACAAAATTCACCAGCGTGCCTTTGGCCGCCGAGAGCTGATCGCCCATGCGGGTCAGGATCACGTGCTTTATCTGCGTTTTGTACACCACTTTTTCCAGCGTATGGGCAAAGTTGGAGACAATCACTATGGCGCTTGCGCCGCTGTCATTAAGCTGATGTTCAAGCTCCCGCGGCGTATACAACGGATTGACGTTAACCACTACCATACCGGCGCGCAGAACACCAAACAGCGCAATCGGGTATTGCAGCAAGTTAGGCATCATCAGTGCTACACGATCACCTTTCTGCAAACCCAGTTCGTTTTGCAGATAGGCGGCAAAGGCACGGCTGCGCTCTTCGAGTTTTCGAAAAGTCATTACCTCGCCCATGTTGATGAAAGCCGGGCTGTCGGCATAACGCAACGTGGCGTTCTCAAACATTTCGACCAGCGAGCTGTAGCGGTCGGGGTCGATGTTCTCAGGAACATCTGCCGGATAACGTTTTAGCCAAACCTTTTCCAAGGTATCACTCCTGAATTTGTTACCGTCTCAATTCGATATGCGACGAGTTTTATCACGTCTTTAACAATATTTTAACTCAGCTTACCAGTTGCGTTTTAAACAATGTCGAGGTTGAGAGGCGGGTCACTATTTACCTGCCATCCGTGGCAAAAAAAGAAAAAGGCGGCAATTAAGCCGCCTTAACAACGATCTCATCCGTCTGTTATTTCTTCGGTGGCGGCACAACAGGTTGCGCACCGTGGGCAGGAGGTGGCGTCCCATGCGGCGGAGATCCGCCACGCTGGGGTTTCCCACCGTGAGGCGGTCTATTCGGTGACGACGCTCTCCACCCGTGCGGGCCCCATGTCATACCAGCCGGGCCCGAACCCCGGCCCAAATCCTCGCCCCCAGGAATCATAAGGGCCTCCATAGCCCCAGCCCCACGGCCCCATCGGCTGCGGCGGCATGACGACCTGCTGCTGGATCCGCCAGCGTTTATAGCTGTTGACGTTCACCGTCACGAAATCATACGACGTCTCGCCAATCTTACCTTTCTCAACGCCGGTAATCGGCCCGACCACGGTGACCAACTGGTTGCGGTAATCGACCGGATCCACAAACCCGTTGATGTAGGCCAGAATGCGCCCGCGTGATGCTGCGCCTAAAATCGGTCGCGCACTGTCATCAAGAGGAACGGTGGCAATTTCGAGGCGGGTTTTGTTTTGCAAATTAGTGATGGAAACTACTTTGCCGCCAAAACGCGACTCCTGCCCGACGTACAGATTCGGCGCGCCCTGCACCGCTTGTAAATTCATCTGCGGCGTGGCCGTCGTGCCACGAATTTCATCGGGAACGGTGACACACCCGGATACAATCAGCACGCTCAGTGCGACTGCACTCAACGCCAGTTTTTTACCTTGTATAGCTGAGAACTGCTGAACTGTGGACCACTTACGCATTGCAATGACTCCTGTGCATACTCTCAACTCTGACCGCTGTTTTAGGGACAAGTTGCCGTCATTCCCGGCCGGGCAGCTTTTTCCACGTCACTTCATTACGCAGATAGGTGGGTTCAGCGTCTTGCGGATCCACGCGAACGCCGTTTTCCCAGAGCTGAAGCGCCAGCGGCAGCATGTCTTCCGCCTGCGGCAGTAACATTTTGCCATCAAATAATTCTGCAACAGAAGATTCACCCAACAAATGTGGATAGGTTTCCCAGCCGGTACCAACGGTGGCAAACCGCCCCGACAACTCTGCTGCATGCACCAGAAGCTGTTCCGGCTTGATCACTTTTTCCGTGCCTTCGCCGTGCCAGGCTCCTTGCGTATCGCGGCTGAATTCGCCCCAGTACACCTCACCCATACGGGCATCAATGGCGGCCAGCACGTGTTCTGCGCCAGTCTGGCGATACGCGCCCTGCGCCATGGTTTGCAAGGTCGAGACGGGCAGCAACGGCAATTCTGCGCCAAACGCCAGCCCCTGAGCCACGCCAATGCCGATACGCACGCCGGTAAAGCTGCCCGGCCCACGGCCAAAGGCCAGTGCGTCCAGCTGACTGAGCGTCAGCCCGGCTTCGGCGAGGATCTGCTGCACCAGCGGCAAAATACGCTGCGTATGCTCGCGGGCGCAAAGTTCAAAATGAGCGAGCGTTTCGCCCTGATTGTAAATCGCAACCGAACAGGCTTCTGTCGCCGTATCAATTGCTAAAATTCGTGTGGACATGCCAAACCTCAGGCGGGGGATTGAATGAGTTAAACCCTTTTTTGCGCGGCGGATCCTAGCATAAACAACGGGCTATTTCTGCTCTTCAACGTTTTGTAAAAAACGGATCGCTTGCGCCAAATCACGTGTGCGCGGTGCGGGTGGCAGGCTGTTGAGGAAAACTTCGCCATACGGGCGCATCACCAGCCGGTTGTCGCAAATCACCATCACGCCGCGATCGTCGGTATCACGGATCAACCGCCCAACGCCCTGCTTGAGCGTGATCACCGCATCGGGTAATTGTACTTCATTGAACGGATCGCCGCCGCGCAGGCGACAATCCTCAATACGGGCTTTCAACAACGGGTCGTCCGGCGAGGTGAACGGCAATTTATCAATGATGACACACGACAGCGCATCACCGCGTACATCGACACCTTCCCAGAAGCTGCTGGTGGCAACCAGCAACGCATTGCCGGCTTCAACAAACTGCGCCAGCAGCTGGCCTTTACTGGTTTCGCCCTGCAACAGCACCGGCAAGGTCAGCGTCGCGCGGAACTCTTCAGCCAGCTCACGCATCATCTGGTTCGACGTACACAGGAAGAAACAGCGGCCTTTATTGGCTTCGATCAGCGGACGCAACATCCGGGCCAGCTGTTTCGAAATACCGCGAACGTTGGTCTCAGGCAGAAAGCGCGGCACGCACAACATGGCCTGCGTGGCGTAATCAAACGGGCTGGGGAGCAGCAGGGTTTCGGCGTCATCCAGTCCCAGACGGTCGGTAAAATGATGCAGCTGATCGTTCACCGAAAGCGTCGCGGAGGTAAAAATCCATGCGCCCGGTTTTTCTTTCATCATGTCACTGAATTTATCGGTGACTGACAGCGGCGTCAGAGCCAGCACGAAGTTACGCGAGTTGCATTCATACCAGTAGCTGTAGCCGGGAATCGAGACGTCTTTCAGGCGCTTAAGACGGTTGCGGTACAGCGTGGCGCGCTCGAAGGCGGCATCCAGCAAAGCTGAACGGCCAAGCGACAGTTTGACCACGTCGTAGCAAAGCTCCAGTGCATCATCGAGCAGTAACAGCGCGCGCTGGATCGCTGTCTGGCTGAGCACGTCACGCAGATTGCCACGAAAACCGGGCTCGCCGAGCGCCAGACGGAAATCCATCGTGCTCTGGCTCAGGCGGTCGGCACTTTTCTGCAACTGCACGGAGTCACGTACTTCGGTGCGGTAAGCGATGTTGATATCTTTCGCCATGTCCAGCAGCTGGCGGCTGGTGAGCTGCTGGCCAAAATACTGGCTGGCGATATCGGGGATCTGATGGGCTTCATCGAAAATCATCACGTCGGCCTGCGGGATCAGTTCACCAAAGCCGCTCTCTTTGACCACCATATCGGCCATAAACAGATGATGGTTGACCACCACGACGTCAGCATCCATCGCCTTACGGCGGGCTTTGACCACGAAGCACTCTTTGTACAGCGGGCAGTCGCTGCCGAGGCAATTGTCGTTGGTGCTGGTGACCAGCGGCCAGACAAAGCTGTCTTCCGGCACCACGTTGCAGGTGCTGATATCGCCCTCTTCCGTGTTGCTCGACCAGTGACGAAGATGTGCCAGCTCGCTCAGTGCCTGACTGGCGAGATCGCCGCCAGACAGCGACTGCTGTTCAAGACGTTCCAGACACAGATAGTTTGAGCGCCCTTTCAGCAGCGCCAGACGCCCTTTGAATTTCAGCGCGGCGGCGACTTTAGGCAGGTCGCGGGAATAGAGCTGATCCTGTAAGTTTTTAGAGCCGGTGGAGATGATGACTTTTTTGCCCGAGCGCAATGCCGGGGCGAGATAAGCGTAGGTTTTGCCGGTGCCCGTACCGGCTTCCACCACCAGCCCCTGCTTTTCGCTGATGGCTTTGCTGACGGCCTGCGCCATCAGACGCTGAGGTTCACGGGGTTTAAAACCTTCAATTTTCTGCGCTAAGGCGCCGTCTGTTGCAAAATCGTCTGTCACGCTGTCTCTCTACCTGTACGGATCAGCAGTGATTATGCCAATCCCTTGCCTTCACTACCACCGCCATCTGCCAATCCAACGCATTCAGCCTTTGTGATACCCTTACAACCATCAATAAAAAGTGACTAACCGGAGCACACAAATTATGACTATCGAAAGGATCCGACCTGAGCCACGCATGTCCGATGTGGTCATCCACAACGACACGATTTATTACACCGCCGTACCGGAAAACCTGGATGCGAATGCGAAAGATCAGACAGCGGAAACGCTGGCGATCATCGATGCGGTACTGACCGAAGCCGGTTCAGATAAAAGCAAAATCCTCGATGCCACGCTGTTTCTGGTACACAAAGAAGATTTTCCGGCCATGAATGAAGCGTGGGACGCGTGGGTTTCTCCAGGCAATGCACCGGTGCGCTGCACAGTGCAGGCCAATCTGATGAACCCGAAATATAAGATTGAAATCAAAATCATCGCCGCACGTTAAGGGCTGACATCAGACATAAAAAAACCTCCCGCGGGAGGTTTTTTATTTGACGGTTGCAAATCAGTTCGCTGCACCTGATACGGCTTCTTTGGCCAGCTCAGTAATCCGTGCGTAATCGCCGCTTTCCAGCGCGTCCGCAGGCACCAGCCATGAACCGCCGATACACAACACGCTTTTCAGCGCCAGATAGTCACGGTAGTTCTTCGGTGTGATCCCGCCGGTTGGGCAGAAACGCACTTGCGGGAACGGCCCTGCGATCGCCTGCAACGCTTTCACGCCGCCGTTGGCTTCCGCCGGGAAGAATTTGAACTCGCGCAGGCCGGCATCCAGACCCATCATCAGTTCAGACACGGTGCAGATCCCCGGAATAAGCGGGATGGAACCGGCATTGGCCGCTTTTAGCAGCGCGTCGGTCAGGCCCGGGCTGATGGCAAACTGCGCACCGGCTTCAGTGACGTCGGCCAGTTGCTGTGGATTCAGTACGGTACCGGCACCAATGATCGCTTCAGGCACTTCTTTCGCAATGGCACGGATAGCGTCCATCGCACACGCAGTACGCAAGGTGACTTCCAGTACACGCACGCCGCCGGCAACCAGTGCCTTCGCCAGCGGTACCGCGTGTTCCAGCTTATTGATCACAATCACAGGAACAACCGGCCCTGAGGTCAGAATTTGTTCCGCGCTTGTTTTCCAGTTTTTCATCTTGTTCTCCGTTCATGCCCGCAGGCATCGTTGTGATTGATGGCGCGCCCCTGCCACAGGGTCCGGCAAATGAAACTTTGCCGGAAACCGACCACACCCGATTGGACAATACTACTATTCCTAACTGCTAAAAGCCTTGATGTGACATAAAAAAACGCTGCATGAGCAGCGTTTTTCTGATGAAGCCTAGTTACTCGAACTCGTTCCATGAACGGCCGTCGCGGGTGATCATCGCCACAGACGCCACCGGACCCCATGTCCCGGACTGGTACGGTTTTGGTGCTTCGCTTTCCGCCGCCCACGCGTTCATGATGGAGTCGACCCATTTCCAGGCTTCTTCCACTTCATCACGACGGACGAACAGTGCCTGGATCCCACGCATGGTTTCCAGCAGCAGACGCTCGTAAGCATCGGCGATGTGCTGCTCGTTGAAGGTTTCGGTGAAGCTCAAGTCCAGCTTGGTGGTTTGCAGACGGTGTTTGTGTTCCAGACCCGGTACTTTGTTCAGCACTTCGATCTCGATACCTTCATCCGGTTGCAGACGAATGGTCAGCTTGTTTTGCGGCAACTGCTGGTAAGAATCACGGAACAGGTTCAGTGCAGGGTTTTTGAAATACACCACGACTTCAGAACATTTGCTCGGCAGACGTTTACCGGTACGCAGGTAGAACGGCACGCCCGCCCACTGCCAGTTATCGATATCTACGCGAATAGAAACGAAGGTTTCCGTGGTACTGGATTTTTTTGCACCCTCTTCTTCCAGATAGCCAGGGACTTTTTTGCCCTGCACAAAACCGGCGGTGTACTGGCCGCGCACGGTATTTTCGCGCACGTTGGACTGGTCGATGCGGCGCAGAGAGCGCAGCACTTTCACTTTTTCGTCACGGATGCGGTCAGTGCTCAGATCAGCCGGTGGAGACATGGCGATCATGGTCAGGATTTGCAGCAAGTGGTTCTGGATCATATCGCGCATCTGACCCGCTTCATCGAAGTAACCCCAACGGCCTTCGATACCCACTTCTTCCGCCACGGTGATTTGCACGTGATCGATGGTACGGTTGTCCCAGTTACTGGCGAACAGGTTGTTGGCGAAACGCAGCGCCAGCAGGTTCAGAACCGTTTCTTTACCCAGATAGTGGTCGATACGGTAAACCTGAGACTCGGCGAAGTATTCCGCAACCTGATCATTGATAACCTGAGAAGATTCGAGGGAATGGCCCAGCGGTTTTTCCATCACGACGCGCGCAGGTTCTTTATTCAGCCCTGCTTCACCCAGACCCCGGCAGATCGCCCCGAAGTGGCTTGGCGCAATGGCAAAATAGTTAATGGTGGCGCGATTTTTCTGGTCGAGCATTTTGCCCAACACTTTAAAATGCTTCAGATCGTTGACATCAAGGTTACAGAAATCAAGACGGGCACTGAGTTTTTCCCACAGTTCCGGATCAATTTTTTCTTTCATGAAGGTGGTCAGCGCTTCTTTGACCACTTCGGTATAGGCCGCTTTGTCCCATTCCGCACGTCCGACGCCGATGATTTTGGTGTCAGGGTGAATGTGACCTGCTTTCTCTAACTGATACAGGGAAGGCAACAGTTTACGGCGCGCAAGATCGCCTTTTGCACCGAAAATAACCAGGTCACACGCCTGGGCTGTCTGGGTTACCGCCATGTTCTTCTCCTTAATGCAGGAATACCTTTCATAGTTCGGGCTGCCAATGCTTAAGCTGCAAGCCGAATATCGCGGGTACATATTGTAATTTTATTTCAGCAACAATGTACTCTGATTGCCTGTAAGCCGTAAACCTTGTTCTGACTGCGTGATAAGTCTCCGGAAAACCGTCTTTTTATCATAACTCTCTGGGATGCCGACAAAACACACCGCATCCTGTAATTTTATGACAAAACCGAATGGAATTTACCATACTGAAAGTTAGACCTCGGTCAAACTCTGACAAAAAAAGCCGTTATTTCGCCTGCCTGACGCTGCCAACGGGATAATGCGCGTAGTATATTTTCATCAAACAGACATGATTTCCTCTTTTCAAAGAAATCGTCGAAACCTATGAGTGGCATGCTTATGAATACGTTGGAAAAAATCCAGACCCATCTCGACATTCTGAGCAAATCAGAACGAAAAGTGGCCGAAGTTATCCTGGCATCACCAAACATAGCTATCCACTCCAGTATCGCCACTCTCGCCCGCATGGCCGATGTCAGCGAACCTACTGTAAACCGTTTTTGCCGTCGCCTCGACACAAAAGGGTTTCCAGATTTTAAATTGCATCTGGCCCAAAGTCTGGCAAACGGCACGCCTTACGTGAACCGTAACGTTGACGAAGGTGACAGCGTCAGCGCCTATACCAGTAAAATCTTTGAATCGGCCATGGCAAGCCTTGATCAGGTGAAAAACACCCTCGATATTGCCGCCATCAACCGCGCCGTTGATTTACTCACTCAGGCCAAAAAGATTTCTTTCTTTGGGCTGGGCGCTTCCGCCGCCGTGGCGCATGATGCCATGAACAAATTCTTCCGCTTCAACATCCCGGTGGTGTATTTCGACGACATCGTCATGCAACGTATGAGCTGCATGAATTCCAGTGAAGGCGACGTCGTGGTGCTGATTTCCCACACCGGGCGCACCAAAAATCTGGTCGAACTGGCGCAGCTGGCTCGTGAAAACGACGCCACTGTCATCGCCATCACCTCTTTTAATACACCGCTGGCGCACGAAGCAACGCTGGCGCTGTTACTGGATGTTCCGGAAGACACCGACGTTTACATGCCGATGGTCTCTCGCATTGCCCAGCTCACGCTTATCGACGTACTGGCCACCGGTTTTACGCTGCGCCGGGGTACAAAATTCAGAGATAACCTGAAGCGCGTCAAAGAAGCGTTGAAAGAATCGCGCTTTGATAAAGGGACAGTCGTCTCTGTGCAGCCTGAATAAACCAATATCTCAGTAACAAGTTGCAGATTTAATAGGGAGTCTGGCCGGAAATCTTCGCGCAATGTGCGCAGGTTAAACGTCAGACACGAGGTCAGCGGGTCACACAGGTGAAACCCTTTTGTATTACAATTACACCTCAACCCAATGTGGACTCGCTGTTTTTTGCAGTAAAGGCACCAGTTAACGAACGGAGTAAGCATGTCCAGAAGACTCAGAAGAACGAAGATCGTTACCACACTCGGTCCCGCCACCGACCGCGATAATAACCTTGAAAAGATCATTGCTGCCGGCGCCAACGTCGTACGCATGAACTTCTCACACGGCACCGCTGAAGACCACATTTTGCGCGCTAACAAAGTGCGTGAAATCGCCGCCCGCCTTGGCCGCCACGTGGCAATTCTTGGCGATCTGCAAGGCCCGAAAATCCGCGTATCCACCTTTAAGGAAGGCAAAGTCTTCCTCAATATCGGTGACAAATTCCTGCTCGATGCCAACATGAGCAAAGGCGAAGGCGACAAAGAAAAAGTCGGCATCGACTACAAAGGTCTGCCCGCTGACGTTGTGCCGGGCGATATCCTGCTGCTCGACGATGGTCGCGTACAGCTGAAAGTGCTTGAAGTTCAGGGTATGAAAGTCTTCACAGAAGTGACCGTTGGCGGCCCGCTGTCCAACAACAAAGGCATCAATAAGCTGGGCGGCGGTCTTTCCGCTGAAGCCCTGACTGAGAAAGATAAAGCAGACATTATTACTGCGGCCAAAATGGACGTAGATTTCCTGGCAGTTTCTTTCCCACGCACCGGCGAAGATCTTAACTATGCACGCCGTCTGGCGCGTGCAGCAGGCTGTAACGCACAGATTGTCTCGAAAGTAGAACGTGCAGAAGCCGTGGCCAGTGATGCGGCGATGGATGACATCATTCTGGCGTCTGACGTCGTCATGGTCGCCCGCGGTGATTTAGGGGTAGAAATCGGTGACCCGGAACTGGTGGGTATTCAGAAGAAACTGATCCGCCGTGCCCGTCAGCTGAACCGTGCGGTGATAACCGCCACGCAGATGATGGAATCGATGATAACCAACCCGATGCCAACCCGTGCGGAAGTCATGGACGTGGCGAACGCCGTGCTTGACGGCACCGATGCGGTGATGCTTTCTGCCGAAACCGCCGCCGGTCAGTATCCGTCAGAAACGGTTGCCGCGATGGCGCGCGTCTGTCTGGGTGCGGAAAAGATCCCAAGCATCAATGTGTCCAAACACCGTCTGGACGTTGAATTCGATAACACCGAAGAAGCCATCGCCATGTCCGCCATGTATGCGGCCAACCACCTGAAAGGCGTGACGGCGATAATCTCCATGACCGAATCCGGGCGCACTGCGCTGATGCTTTCCCGCATCAGCTCCGGTCTGCCTATCTTCGCCATGTCCCGTCATGAGCACACGCTGAACCTGACCGCTATCTACCGTGGCGTCACGCCAGTGTTCTTCGACAGCCATAACGACGGCGTGGCGGCGGCGCAGGACGCAGTGAACCTGCTGCGTGATAAAGGTTATCTGCTTTCCGGCGATCTGGTGATCATCACTCAGGGTGACGTCATGAGCACCATCGGTACGACAAATACCAGCCGCGTCTTACGTGTTGAATAAATGAAAGTGTAATAAGATATTTATTTCAAGCCCACAGCGATGTGGGCTTTTTTATTTACACTGAAAATCATTTCCTCGCCATGTTATTTATAAGGTCATAGACAGCCTCATATTGATCATTATTTTGCCATTCTGCTGTCATATTTTTAAGATTTTGTTCCCCTCTCGCTTCACCTGCGTAAAATACCCCTTTCCTTTCTGCGCCTAAATATAACTTTTTACCGTCTCAGGCCGCACTTTAAACGCATTAAAATGAATAAGAAATACAGATTACTCTGGTGTGATTATAAATAATTTAAATACTTTCAGTCTTTTTGTGTGATGCGCGTCACATAAAATCATGAAATCCGCGTGGATGTGATAAATGTTCAATGCCAACGTTGAATGATAATGATTTGCATTTATAATGATTCCCATTCGTTAAATCCTTGTATAAATCCGCACTAAGGAAATCACACAAGAGAAACCACTTTAAATTTGCGTTAATACAGACATAAAAATACATACCTGACAGGCATGGCCATAAGCCCTGCCCGATAACGCATACGTTCAAAACATGATCCCTGGAAAATCCGGGCGGACGCCCCACGCCCGCAGCGGAATAACCGCCACATAACAAGGTGCCAAACATGAGCCAGATAAATAATTGGGAACTGATGCAAACCTCTGCCATTTCCCCTGCCGGAATAAGCAAAAATGAGGGCTTTATTTTCAATAAAAACAGCACATCGGAATGGCAGGCACACATTGAGCAAGGCATTGAGTTAATTAAATCTCACATTAACCATACGGAAAAACCTTTTTCCGGCGTTTCCCCGGCGGAATTAGCGGAACAATTTCGCCATATTGATTTGACCAAACCTTTAGCCGGAACGCGGCTGGCGCTGGAAGAACTGGATGATTTATATCTGCAACATGCGGTCTATTTTCATCACCCAAAATATCTCGCTCACCTCAACTGCCCGACCGTGGTGCCCTCACAGCTGGCAGAGCTGTTTATCAGCGCGATTAACTCCTCGGTGGATACCTGGGATCAGAGCGCAGGCGGCACGCTGATGGAGCAAAAGGTGATTGACTGGACGCTGGCACGCATCGGGTTTGGCGCGCAGTCGGACGGCATTTTCACCAGCGGCGGCACCCAGTCTAACCTGATGGCGATGCTGCTGGCACGCGACAGCCACTGCAAACGTACCCGCCCGCAGCACAGTATTAAATATCAGGGCCTGCCGCCGGAAGCCAACCGCTGGCGTATTTTCAGCTCACAGGTCAGCCACTTCAGCATTCAGAAATCCGCCGCCCTGCTCGGCCTGGGCTATGACGCCGTGGTACCGGTGGCCTGCGACAGCGCATTTCGCATGGACATCGGCGCGCTTAAAACTGAAATCGACCGCTGCCACGCAGAAGGCCTGATCCCGATTGCGATTGTCGCCACCGCCGGCACCACCGACTTCGGCAGTATCGATCCCCTTCATGAGATCGCCGAAATCTGCCGCAAGGAGAAAATCTGGATGCACGCCGACGCTGCTTACGGCTGTGGTTTGCTGGTTTCTCCTCAGCACCGCAAGCGCATTGACGGCATTCATCTGGCGGATTCCGTCACCGTTGATTATCACAAATCCTTCTTCCAGCCGGTGAGTTGCAGCGCATTTCTGGTTAACGACCATAGCCATCTGGAGCACGTGACGCATCACGCAGAATACCTCAATCCGCTCAGCGCCAAGCTCGAAGGAACGCCTAATCTGGTCAACAAAAGCATTCAGACCACCAAACGTTTTGATGCCCTGAAGATGTGGCTGACGCTGCGCGTCATGGGCCAGCAGGCGCTGGGCGAGTCTTTCGATGTGCTGCTCGAACGCGCCACACAAACCCATCAGATGATGGAGAACAACCCGAATATTGAAGTCCTTCACAAGCCAGAACTCAGCACGCTGGTGTTCCGCTTTGTGCCGCGCATGTCGATGAGCCATGAACAAATTGACGCCATCAATGCCGACATCCGCAAAGCAATTTTCCGTGACGGCAGCGCCGTGATAGCAGGCACCAAAGTTCATCAGCGCCAGTACCTGAAATTCACCTTACTGAATCCGATGACCACAACGGAAGACATCGCCGACGTACTCGGTCTCATCACGCATTACGGCAAAGAACTGACTGCTGCCGCGCTGAGCGCCGCTAAAAACCGGTAACAGGAGTTGCACCATGAACATCAACCCGACCCAACAGACTTACGATTTTATCGCCATCGGCATAGGCCCGTTTAACCTCGGTCTGGCCTGTCTGACCGAGCCGGTCAAAGCGCTGAACGGCCTGTTTTTAGAACAAAATGACGGCTTCGACTGGCACACCGGCATGATGCTGGAAAGCGCCCATTTGCAGACGCCGTTCATGGCCGATTTAGTGACGCTGGCCGATCCGACCAGCCCTTACAGCTTCCTGAATTACCTGAAGCAGCAAGGCAAACTCTACTCTTTCTACATTCGTGAAAACTTCTTCATGATGCGCAAAGAGTTCAACCAGTACTGCCAGTGGGCGTGCGAACAACTGACCAGCCTGCAATTTTCCACACGCGTGGAGCTGGTGACCTGGGATGCCGCACAGGAATGCTATCTGGTGCAGGCGCGTTCAACTAAAGGCGGCGACAAGCACATTTATCGCGCTAAACGTCTGGTGCTCGGCACCGGCCCTTCGCCGTGGGTACCCGCCTGCGCCCGTGACGCCGGAAACAACGTACATCACTCCTCGGCTTATCTGCCAAACAAAGAACAGGTACAAAATTCCAAATCGATCACCGTGGTCGGCAGCGGCCAGAGCGCGGCGGAGATTTACTACGACCTGCTCTCTGATATCGATAAGTACGATTATCAGCTGACGTGGGTGACGCGCGCGCCGCGCTTCTACCCGCTGGAATACAGCAAACTGACGCTGGAAATGACCTCGCCGGAATACATCGACTACTTCCACGATCTGCCGATGAGCAAACGCGACCAGCTAAACCGCGAGCAGAAAGGCTTGTATAAAGGCATTAACGCCAGCCTGATTAACGATATCTACGATCTGATGTACACCAAGCGTCTCGACGGGCCGCTTAAGGTCGATATGTATACCCATTCAGAGCTGACCGCCCTGACCCGCAATCGCAGCGGTCAGCTCGAGATGAGCCTGTTGCATCACGAACAACAGCAGGAATATCGCCACAAAACCGAATCGGTGATCCTCGCCACCGGCTACAGCTATCAGCCGCCGCAGTTTATCGAAGGGATTTATAACCGCATTCAGTGGGACGACGCCGGACGCTACGCCGTTAACCGCAACTACAGCATTGATGCTCACAATCAGATCTTCGTACAAAACGCCGAGCTTCACACCCACGGCTTCGTCACGCCGGATCTGGGCATGGCGTGCTATCGCAACAGCTCGATCATCCGCGAAATGCTTGGCAAAGAAGTTTACACAGTGGAGAAATCCATCGCGTTCCAGACGTTCTGCGCCCGCAGCCTGACCGACCAATAACGGAGAAATCACCCATGTTTGATATGACTCCCGCATCCGTTTTCTCCTGCCCGCGCGAGGCCGGACTCCTGACCCTGCGCCCGCTTAATCTGGCGAAAGACGCCGCCGTGCTGCACGGCTGGATGACGCAGCCCTACGCCAGTTTCTGGGGAATGCAGAACAGCAGCGTCGGCGAAGTGGATGCGTTTTATCGCGACCTTACCGCCGGTAAACCGCACGCGGCGCTGATGGGCGAAATCGACGGCCAGCCGCGTTTTCTGATCGAATGCTATCCCGTGCAGGACGATCCGCTGCATGAACATTACGACGTGCAGCCGGGCGATATCGGCATGCATATTCTGCTCGCACCGGCAAACCCGCCGGTCGCCGGTTTCAGCTGGCAGGTGTTTTCCGCCGTAATGGAATACCTGTTCAGTCTGCCCGACGTGAAACGTGTGGTCGTTGAACCGGATGTCCGCAACGAGAAGATCCACAAACTGAATAAACGCGCCGGTTTCCGCTATCAGAAACAAGTGCAACTGACACACAAAACTGCATGGCTGGCGTTCTGCCAGCACGAAGATTTTTTGCAGGCCAGCCAGAAGGAACACGCCACCATGACGACCTCAACACTGCAATCCGGCCAGCACTTACAGCCTGAAATCTGGGCGAAAGCCAACGCCCTGTTACTGCGTAAATGCCTGTCCGAGCTGACTCACGAACGCCTGCTCGAACCGAAAGCGTTACAGTCCAGCGGCACCTGGACTGACTATCAGCTGGCGGTTCCGGCATCAGAAGTCGAATACCGTTTCCGCGCGCGCCAGCTTCCGCTTAACGACTGGATGATCGATCTGGACAGCATTCAGCGTCTGGACAATTTAACCGGGCAGCCGCTCGATGCGCTGAAATTCATTATTGAATTCGCTGAACAAATTGGCATTTCACAAGCCATGCTGCCGACTTATATGGAAGAAATCAGCAGCACGCTCTACAGCAGCGCGTATAAGCTGGCGAACAATCACATCACTGCCAAACAGCTGACGGAGGCGGATTTCCAGACAGTGGAAACCAGCATGACCGAAGGCCATCCGAGCTTTATCGCCAACAACGGTCGCATCGGTTTTGACGCCGGTGACTACGTGCGTTACGCACCGGAAGCGGCGAATCCGCTGAAATTAGTGTGGGTGGCGGTACATCATGACAAAGCCCATTTCGCCACCACCGAAGGTTTGCCGTACGAAAAACTTATCGCCGAAGAACTGGGCGATGCGCAGATTTGTGCCTTCACACAGAAGCTGGTGGATATCGGCGTCGACCCGAAAAACTATTACTTCATGCCGGTACATCCCTGGCAGTGGCAGAACAAACTTCTGACGGTATTCGCCCCGGACATCGCCCGTCAGTTCCTGATTTATCTCGGCGAAGGCGAAGATCAGTATCTGGCGCAGCAGTCGATCCGCACCTTCTTTAATGCCAGCCAGCCCACGCACCGTTACGTGAAAACTGCACTGTCGATTCTGAATATGGGCTTTATGCGCGGGCTCTCTCCGTACTACATGGCGACCACGCCGGGCATCAACGAATGGCTGGCAGAGCTGGTGGAAAACGATTCCTATCTGCAATCCACCGGTTTTAAGATTTTGCAGGAAGTCGCCTCGCTCGGGTATCACAACCATTACTTCGAAGAGGCGATCAAAGGCGACAGCGCTTACAAGAAAATGTTTGCCGCGCTGTGGCGTGAAAATCCCGTGGCTCAGCTGCAACCCAATCAGCGCCTGATGACCATGGCTGCGCTGCTGCATACCGATAAACACGGCGATGCGCTGATTGTGGAGATGATTAAATCCTCCGGTCTGGCGACCGGCGACTGGCTGAAGCGTTACATGCACGCCTACCTCAGCCCGCTGCTGCACTGCTTCTATCAGTATGATCTGGTGTTTATGCCGCACGGCGAAAACCTGATCCTGCGCTTTGAAAACAATATTCCGGTAAACGCATTCATGAAGGATATTGCCGAAGAAATCGCGGTGATGAACCCTGACGCCAGGCTGCCGGAAAAAGCCAAACGTCTGGCGGTGGATGTGCCTGAAGAACTGAAGATCCTGTCGATCTTCACCGATGTCTTCGCCGGCGTATTCCGCTTTATCGCCCGTATTCTGGAAGAGCACGGCGACTATCCGGCCGGACAGTTCTGGGGCGTGGCGGCGGAAGTCGTGCGCGATTACCAGCTGCAATACCCGGAGCTGGCGGAGAAGTTTGCGCGCTATGACATGTTCGGCGCGGAGTTCACGCACTCTTGCCTCAATCGTCTGCAACTGGCAAATAACCAGCAGATGATCAACCTGGCGGATCCGGCACAAAACCTGAAATTCGCCGGGACGCTGGAGAACCCGATCGCGGCCTACGCCAACCGATATTAAGCAGACTTTTAATCCTGTGCGTTTTTTTAGCGCGGCCTGAGAGGGTCGCGCTTTTCTGATTTTGAGTGATGGAGAATTCTCGTTATGGCGTCCGTTTCTGAACCGGCCTCACGGCTGAGTTATCGCCAGTGGCTGTTCCCGCTGTCACTGGTATTATTCGAATTCGCCACCTATATCGCGCACGATATGATCCAGCCGGGCATGTTGCAGGTGATCAGCGATTTCAGCGCCAGCGCCGACTGGGTGTCGACCTCGCTGACCGCCTATCTGTGCGGCGGCATCTTACTGCAATGGCTGCTCGGTCCGCTCTCCGATCGCCTCGGGCGGCGACCGGTTTTGCTTACTGGCGTGGCCTTTTTCACTCTCACCTGTTTTCTGACCGTCTTCACACAAAGCATCGAGCAATTCATTTTAATGCGTTTCCTGCAAGGGATGAGCCTGTGCTTTATCGGCGCAGTCGGGTACGCCGCTATTCAGGAAGCATTCAATGAAACGCTGAGCGTCAAACTGATGGCGCTGATGGCCAACATCACGCTGATCGCCCCGCTGCTCGGGCCGCTGGCCGGTGCCGCCTTCATCCATTACGCCCCGTGGAAAGCCATGTTTGCGCTGTTCTCGCTGATTTCTGCGCTGGCGTTCTGGGGATTGTGGCGCAGCATGCCCGAAACCGCGACAGGCCGCGATGGCCGCTTTTCGATGCGCAGATTGCTGACGGATTACCGCGAAGTACTGACCAATCAGGGCGTCGTCACCGGCTCGCTGTCCATCGGGCTGGTCACCCTGCCGCTGCTGGCATGGGTGGCGCAGTCACCGGTGTTACTGATTCAGGACGCAGGCATGTCACCGCTGCGCTACGGCTGGTTGCAGGTGCCGGTATTTACCGGGCTGATTATCGGCAATATCGCACTCAGCAAACTCAGCGGAAAAGTGAACATCCGCACGCCAATCTGGCTGGGTATCGTTCCGATCACGCTGGGGTTGGCGATCGCCGCAGGTTCGGCGCTGTTTATGGTTCATGCATGGGAGTGGATAATCGGCGGGCTGAGCCTGTACGCGCTGGGCACCGGGCTGGTGAACGCCGGGCTTTACCGCCTGACGCTGTTTTCAAGCCCGACAGGCAAAGGTACCGTCGCGGCGGCGCTCGGGCTTATCACCATTGTGGTGTTTGCCGTGGGGATCGAAGTGGCAAAGCAGCTGTACTTTGCGTGGGGTAACGGCATCTTTATGCTGGCGGGACTTATTTCCGGGCTGACCGGTGCGCTGATGATTACGGCGTTTATGAAAAGGGCCCAAAAAGCCTGATCGCGTTTTCTGCACGCTTTTCTGAAAACATAAAGGCTGAGGTTTTACACTCAGCCTTTTTCGTTATGCCCGTCGCAACTATTTTTTCGGGAACAACTCTTTGCGCGCGTAGGGTTCCGTCTCCCCCGGCTTACGGGTTTTGAGCAGCTTGAGGATCCAGGTGTATTGCTCAGGGTTTGGCCCGACCAATATTTCCACCTCTTCATTCATGCGGCGTGCAATGGTGACGTCATCGGCAGTCGCCAGATCGTCCATCGGCGAACGCACAAAGATATCCAGACGCTGTTCATGGCCGTTATACACCGGGAACAGAGGCACAATTGCGGCACGGCAGACTTTCATCAGACGCCCGACCGCCGGAAGCGTGGCTTTGTAGGTGGCGAAAAAATCCACGAACTCGCTGTGTTCCGCGCCATGATCCTGATCCGGCAAATAGTAGCCCCAGTAACCCTGACGCACAGAACTGATGAACGGCTTGATGCCGTCGTTACGCGCATGCAACCGTCCGCCAAAACGACGGCGCACGGTGTTCCATAAATAATCGGTCAGCGGATTTTTCTGGTTGTGGAACATCGCCGCCATCGGCTGACCACTGGCGGCCATCAGCATCGCCGGGATATCTACGGCCCAGCCGTGGGGAACCAGAAAAATCACGTTTTTGCCGTCGGCCTGCATCTGATCGATAATTTCTTTGCCGTGCCAGTGCACGCGTTCCATGATTTTCTCTGGATTGCGCAGCGCCAGCTCGGCCATCATCACCATCGACTGCGGCGCACAGGCAAACATTTCATCGATGATGTGTTCGCGCTCGGCTTCCGGCGTTTCAGGCAGGCAGTACAACAGATTGATTTGCGCACGACGACGCGCGCCTTTGGCGAATTTCCCGGCCAAACGGCCAAGACTGCCTAAAATAGGATCGCGCACTTTGGCAGGCACGTAAGCCATCCCCGCCATCGCACCGACGCCCAGCCAGACGCCCCAGTAACGCGGATGGTAAAAGGCTTTCTGAAATTGCGGAATAAATTCTGCGGTCGAACGTTTTTCTTTTTCTGGCTGCATGCTCAGGCTCTTATGACAAATTCTGGCTTAATGATAAGTGCAGTGATTTATTTTGCAATAAATCACTGCACATCAGCATTTAGCCGGGATGTATATTCCTGAACAATCAGTCCAGCTTCAGTTGCGGAACGACCTGGCGAACGGTGGCCAGATACGTACTGCGATCTTTACCGGTCAGCCCTTCGGTGCGAGGCAATTTGGCGGTCAGAGGGTTGACGGCCAGCTGGTTGATCCACATTTCAAAGTGCAAATGCGGACCGGTAGAACGTCCGGTGTTGCCTGAAAGCGCAATGCGGTCGCCGCGTTTCACTTTCTGACCTGGCTTCACCAGCAACTTACGCAGGTGCATATAACGTGTCATGTACTGACGACCATGACGGATAGCCACGTAGTTACCTGCTGCTCCGCCATTTTTGGCGATCACTACTTCGCCATCACCGACCGCCAGCACTGGCGTACCGACCGGCACGGCGAAATCGACGCCACGGTGCGGCGCGATACGACCCGTTACCGGGTTAAGACGACGTGGATTGAAGTTAGAGGAAACACGGTACTGTTTTCCGGTAGGGAAGCGCAGGAAGCCTTTGGCCAGCCCGCTGCCGGTACGGTCATAAAACTTACCGTCTTCGGCACGCACGGCATAATAATCTTTGCCGCCGGTACGCATACGCACCGCTTGCAGTTCGCTTTGCTCATTCTTGCCGTCCAGCACTTCGTGAGACATCAGGACGGCGAAGTCATCACCTTTCTGCAATTTACGGAAATCGAGCTGCCACTGCAGCGCTTTGATAACGGCGCTGACTTCGGCACTGCTCAGCCCGGCAGCTCTGGCGCTGGTGACAAAACTGCCATTCAACGTGCCTTTGATTACCGAGTCTTTCCATTCCCCTTGCAGGGTTTGTAACGAGGACTTAAAGGTGTTGCCTGAACGGTCAAAGGTATAGGTTTCGCGACGGGATTTCTCCCATGTCAGACGTTGTAAATCGCCCGCATCATTGAGCGTCCACGAGATTTGCTGCCCGATTTTCAGGTTACGCAAATCACGGTTCGCGTCAGACAATGCCGCGATTTCCGACATATCAATGCCGTACTGATTCAGGATGCTGCTGAGGGTATCGCCGGTGGAGACCACATACTCATGCACACCGGCTTCGTTGACGATTTTATCGTCCAGATCATCTTGCGGGATGTCATCGTCGGCAGGTGCGGTTTGATCGATAGGCTCACTGGCTTCAGGAAGCAGCGAACGTAACTGTTCGTGATCGAGGGCAATGCTTTTTACAATCGGTCGGGTATCTGAGAGGTCATTGTCCGGGTGATAGGCTAACGGTTTCCAGACGGCCACAGCCAGTGTGACGACGGTAAGCGACCCCAGCATGATGCGGTGGGGCCGTGGAAGGTTGCTATACGCCAGAGCGATAGATCGGGCTATCAGCTGCACTTAATTCTGTCCTTTTAGCTTACTTCAGGCAGCTCAGGTATTGGTTCGTCAGCTGTGACAGGAAGTTCACGTAGCTGTCCGCGCCCAATGCAATGCCGCTCCCCAGCGGATCCAATGTGCCCATACGCACTGTTGTTCCCTGGGCAACAGCCGTGATGACGGCTGGCCTGAATTGTGGCTCAGCAAAAACGCATGTCGCTTTTTGCTCAACCAACTGAGTTCGAATGAGATGTAAACGCTGTGCGCCGGGCTGTATTTCGGGATTGATCGTAAAGTGACCAAGTGGCGAAAGGCCGAAGTGTTTTTCAAAGTAGCCATAAGCATCGTGAAAAACAAAATATCCCTTGCCCTGCACATGCTGCAGCATATTACCAATATTTTTGTCAGTTTTTGTCAGGCTTTCCTCAAAACGTGACAAGTTTGCATCTAATTGTTGCTTCTTCTGCGGCATGAGTTCGAGAAGTTTGTTGTGGATCACAATCGCGGTCTCACGAGCGATCTCCGGCGACAGCCAGACATGCATATTGTACTGGCCGTGACTGTGTTCATCCTCGTCATGCCCTTCGCCGTGATCGTGGTCATGCTCGTCCTCGTCGGAGCCTTTCATCAACAGCGGTTTGACCGCCGCCAGCGTGGCAATTTCTACCTGACGATTGGGCGACAGCTGCGCCGCAGACTTGGTCATGAAGGCTTCCATTTCCGGCCCGACCCACACCACCAGATCCGCACTGCGAATGCGCTGGATGTCAGAAGGACGCAGCGCAAAATCGTGTGGCGAGGCGCCATCCGGCAGCAAGATTTCCGTTGGCGTCACACCTTCCGCGATGGCTGAAGCGATAAAACCGAGTGGACGGACAGACGCCAGCACGGCGGCCTGCGCGCTGAAAGCCGCACCGGCACTCAGGATGGCGGCTGCCAGGAACAACCGTTTAACGCTTTTTTTCTGTATCATGCGGGGTGAACTCATCTTCATGTTGGGGGAAAACTGGTTATTTTTCGCGAAACGCAATATTATAACATCCGATTTGTTCTGCAAGACCCAATGACATGCCCACATTAGCGACACTTAAAAATATTTCGGTAACTTTCGGTTCCCGCCGCGTGTTGTCCAACATCTCGCTGGCTTTGCAACCGGGAAAAATACTCACCCTCCTCGGCCCGAACGGCGCGGGGAAATCGACATTAGTGCGCGTCGTGCTTGGCCTGATTGCGCCCTCCGAAGGCACGATGACCTGCGAACCCGGCTTACGCATCGGCTACGTTCCGCAAAAAATTCATCTTGATCCCACCATGCCACTGACCGTCAGCCGCTTTATGCGCCTGAAACCCGGTGTCAAAAAATCCGACATTCTGCCCGCACTTAAACGCGTTCAGGCTGCGCATCTGCTTGATCAGCCGATGCAAAAATTGTCCGGTGGTGAGAATCAGCGCGTCCTGCTGGCGCGGGCATTAATGAACAGCCCGCAGTTACTGGTGCTTGATGAACCGACTCAGGGCGTGGACGTCAACGGGCAGCTGGCGCTGTATAACCTGATCGACAGCCTGCGCTGCGAGCTGGGTTGCGCGGTGCTGATGGTGTCGCATGACCTGCATCTGGTGATGGCGAAAACCGACGAAGTGCTGTGCCTCAATCAGCACATCTGCTGTTCCGGTTCACCGGAAGTGGTCTCCACCCATCCCGAATTTATCGCTATGTTTGGCAACCGCGGCGCGGAGCAGCTGGCAATTTATCGCCACAATCACAACCATCGTCACGATTTGAAGGGAAAAGTCATTTTGCGCAACAGCGGAGGTCGTGACGCATGATCGCTCTATTATTACCGGGCTGGCTGGCCGGTGTTTTACTGGCGATCGCCGCCGGTCCGCTGGGCTCTTTTGTGGTCTGGCGCAGAATGTCTTATTTCGGTGATACGCTGGCGCACGCGTCATTGCTCGGCGTGGCATTTGGCCTGTTGCTGAATGTGAATCCGTTTTATACCGTGATCTCCGTGACCCTGCTGCTGGCAGTGGTACTGGTCGCGCTGGAACGTAAACCGCATCTGGCCGTCGATACTTTGCTCGGCATCATGGCGCACAGCGCGCTGTCGCTCGGTCTGGTGGTGGTCAGCCTGATGTCCGGTGTACGCGTTGATCTGATGGCGTATCTGTTCGGCGATCTGCTGTCGGTCACCTATAGCGATATCTGGATGATCGGCATTGGCGTCGCCGTCGTGATTGCGATTCTCTGCTGGCAATGGCGTTCGCTGCTGTCCATGACCATCAGCCCTGAGCTGGCGCACGTTGATGGCGTTAATCTGCAACGTTCGCGGGTGATCCTGATGCTGGTCACGGCACTGACCATCGGGCTGGCGATGAAATTTGTCGGCGCACTGATCATCACCTCCCTGCTGATTATTCCTGCGGCCACCGCCCGCCGCTTTGCTAAGACGCCAGAGCAGATGGCGTCTTTCGCAGTGGTTATCGGGATGGTGGCGGTCACGGCGGGCCTGACGTTTTCAGCGTTTTACGACACGCCCGCTGGCCCCTCAGTCGTGCTCTCGGCCGCCGTGCTGTTTATGTTAAGCCTCGGCAAAAAACAGATCGCCTGACCTCAACGTCAGAAACAAAAACGGACGCCACTGAGCGTCCGTTTTTGCTAGTACGGCCAGGTTTACGTTTCCTGATCCTGTTCCTGCATAGCCTCACGCCTCGCCTGCCGCCAGTGCATCACCGGCGATACGGTCAGCCCATGAACAACCACACTGGCGACAATCACCGTAAACGCAATATTGGTCATGTAACCGGCTTCCGCGCCCTGCAACCCGTGCGTATACGCGTAGGCGATGTAGTTCATGCTGCCGATCCCGCGGATCCCAAACCAGCCAATCATCAGCCGTCGTCCGCGCGGTACGCGCATCCCAAAGGTGGTGATGTACACCGAGAGCGGACGGATCACGATAAACAGTAACGCGGCGAAAACTAATCCCATCGGTTCCCAGTGCTCGGCCAGCGTGATACCCAGCACCATCACAATCCCGGCGGCGAACAGCCGTTCAATGGTGTCACCAAAGGAGAGCGCATCCCCGACCATCAGCCCGATAGAGTTGGTTGGCCTCTCCGCCGACATGGAATGGCGCGTATGCGGATTTACCATCCCTTCTGCCGGCGGCGGTCGGGTGCCTTCGGTGAGATCGTCCGGCGGATTCAGTGTCACGACTCGCACCTCGGCACTGCGCAAACCGACGCCCGCCGCAAACGCGGCCAGGAACCCGGAGGCATCCAGACTTTGGGCAGCGGCGTAGCTCAGCGCGATCAGCGCCAGCGCCAGAAAATCACTGGGAGCGACTGAACGCTGACGGCTGTGAAAACGTGTGGCACTTAGCCCGACCAGCCGCCCCATGGCATAACCAATCGCCAGACCGCCCAGCAAGGCCCAGACGACATCGCGCCACGCCCAGTCCCAAATGGCCGCCGATGACAGGCCGTCGTGTGCGGTAAACAACATCAGCGCCAGCATCAAAATCGGCAGCGCGGAACCGTCGTTCATGCCCGCTTCGCTTGAGAGCGCTACGCGCAATCCGTCGTCATCATTAGCGTCATTAACCGCAATCATGCTGGCCAGTACCGGATCCGTCGGCGCGATAATCGCCCCCAGCGCCAGCGCTAACGGCCAGGATATCCCCGCCAGATAATGCGCCAGTGCGGTCACACTCAGCACCGTCAGCAACATCGCCGGGAACGCCAGTAAGGCACCCACACGCCAGCTCTGCGAGCGAAACGGCAATCTGAGTTTAAGGCCGGTAATAAAGAGCGATGCGGCCATCGCGATTTCTGTGAACCGCGCGGTCAGCGTCGAGTACTCAACCAGATCCACGTGCAGCAGATTCAGCACCCACGGCCCGCAGACAATCCCTGCAGCCAGATACAGTCCAAAGGTGGTCACAGGCGCGCGCGAAATCCAGCCTGATGCCAATGACATAATTAACAGCAGTCCGCCGACTGCCGCCGTCCATCCTAAAAATCCCATGTAAGCTCCCTGAAAAATAACATCTTTTAAGCGTAGTACATCGGAGCCAACCGGCATGGCCGGGCACAAAAGGCGCGGCACAAGCCGTTATCGTGCGCTAATATTGATGCCTGACTTATGCAAAAAGGTTCATCAAAAATGATTAAATACAGCGTGTTATACCCAAATATCGAAAACGGAACCTTTGATCACGATTACTATCGCAATGTGCATTTACCGCTGATCAAAGAGAAGATGGGGGAATTTTGCCACTCCTACGCCATCGATAAAATTCAGGACAATGCCCCGGCGGACACGCCTTTTGTCGCGGCCTGCCATATCTATTGCCACTCAATGGAAGACTTCGAGAAAGGCATGCGAGATCACGCAGCAGAGTTTGTGGCTGACGTGGCGAACTTTACCAATATCGAACCCGTTAAAATGATTTTCGATGTAGTTGTGTGATTTTCTGTTCATTCTGTGAAATATAAAAAAAGCCATTTCCGTATTCAGTTACGGATAATGGCTTTTTTCACTGAGACTTCGAGGATGTGTTGTGTCGTTTTGTTTGCACTAAACGATCAATTTGATTTTGTTAGTAATTTTTTAATCGACGTACTAGGTTCCCGCTTAATCGTGTGCAAAAACTCCTGAGCTTTATCATTAGCCGCATATTCCGCACTGACACCGAAATCCTGCACCATCGCCCATTTTCCGAACATGGCCTCATCACATTCACGCATAAACCACAGCATTCTTACCGCCGTCACCGCCACCTGTGGAATTTGGGTCACCGTACCGTTAATCCACTTATTTAAGGTGCTCCGTGGCAGTCCCAGCAGAATGCATAACGCGGGCTGATCGATACCGAGTCTCTGAACGTAGTCCAGAAACTCATTTGCGTTATCTGCCATTGCCTTACCTCCTGTTTTCTAAAACCACACGCATTGTACAGGAATCTCGTAGAGATTTCAGCCTGTCGCTATTCGCTACGAAAACTTTTGAATACGATTCATTTCGACACTGGATTTCGTGTCCACTAGCTACAAATAAGCGCGCTAAGTGAAACAATTTCATGTAGCGGTATAAGCTTACGTTTCTTGACATAAGTCAAACATGCAGTGGATGTGTGAAGCAAGTCACATTCACCGTATGTATGATTTATGAAAAGAGACAATTAAAGCGTTCTGTGAGCGCGTTAATACGTCGCTAACAGATACTTATTTCAATGTGGGAAAAAACTCATGAAAGCACAGCTTACAGAACGTAACACTCAGATCATTGCGGCTTACATCGCGGGCAACACCAACAAAATCGAACTGGCTCATTATTTCGGTGTTTCGGCTTCGACAATCCGACGTGTACTGGCAGGTTTTGCAATGGCTGTGGCTATGGTTCCACTGGCTCAGGCGAGTTTGCTTGATGATGTTAACAATGGCATTAGCTTTCAGGAATTCACGGCAAAATGGGAAAGCATGACGTTAAGTCAGCAGCAAACTGAACGTGCACTTCTGCGTGCTGCGGGTGAAGAGAATATTTTACAAGACCTTAGGGACAATGTTGCTATACATGCACCCGATGCTATCCCTCAAGCTACACCACAATTATCACCGCAGGCGATCCCACAGGCCACCCCACAAGCTACGCCGCAGTTAACGCCGGTCGCGCCTGTTCAGACTACGCAACTGACGCCGCAGGCCATCCCACAAGCCACGCCACAGTTAACGCCGGTCGCGCCTGTTCAAACTGTGCAACTGACGCCGCAGGCCATCCCACAAGCCACGCCACAGTTAACGCCGGTCGCGCCTGTTCAAACTGTGCAACTGACGCCTCAGGCTATCCCACAAACTACGCCGCAATTGACGCCGGTCGCGCCTGTTCAGACGACACAACTGACGCCGCAGGCAATCCCACAAGCTACGCCGCAGTTAACACCGGTCGCGCCTGTTCAGACTACGCAACTGACGCCGCAGGCAATCCCGCAAGCCACGCCGCAGTTAACGCCGGTCGCGCCTGTTCAGACTACGCAACTGACGCCGCAGGCCATCCCGCAAGCTACGCCGCAGTTAACACCGGTCGCGCCTGTTCAGACTACGCAACTGACGCCGCAGGCCATCCCACAAGCTACGCCGCAGTTAACACCGGTCGCGCCTGTTCAGACGGCACAAGTGACGCCGCAGGCTGCGCCACACGCTACACAGGAGAAAATCCCCACCAGGGAGCCAGTTCATCCGGACGGTCAGCATTTTACTTCTGAACCACAGGCTCATTTAGATGGCAAACACAATGTTGAAATCAACCCTGGTCACGCCAATCCTGAAGGCACCCCTGTTGATAACAGAGCCATAGCACAACGCCAACTCACAGCGGATAAATACATTTCTGCCAGCCGACAAACCGTAGCGGAAACTACCGCAACCCCTGCCCAACAACCTGTTATCCCTCAGCAGGTTCGTTCAGCTTATTACGACAAACAGATCACCGCGCTTAATGCAGAAGCTGAGCAGAACCACGCTGAAGTATTAGCAGAGTCTCATAGCCGCGCAGTGGGCGATGCGCAGACGCTGAGCCAGGCCAATGACTACACTAATAAGAGATTCTCTGATCTGAAATCTCAGGTTGATGACAACAAGGATCAGGCTAACGCAGGTACCGCTTCTGCTCTGGCCGCTACCGGTATCCCACAGGTAGAGGCAGGGTCTGATTTCATGGTCGGCGCAGGCGCCGGGACTTATGGTAATCAGTCCGCCATCGCCGTTGGTGTATCGGGACACCTGACGGCAAAGACGGTCACCAAACTGGCGGTTTCCGGCGATACGAACAACGGTTTTGGTGCATCTGCCGGCATTGGCTGGAACTTCTGATTGTTCATGCGGCTGGCTCAGTCCGGGCTGGCCGCCTTTAATGTGAGAAATGACTATGACTAAATTTTTCGTACTGACCGCCGTTATTTTGCTTGCCGGGTGTTCATCTCAGGCTTCAAGAATGGCCGATTGTCAGGCTCAGGGTGTGTCTCGCGATGCATGTTATATCGCTGAACAAAACCGTCAGGCCAGTATCACCGCTGCCGCAGAAAAACAGGCGATGGAAAATGCCGCTAAACAGTATGCACAGGCGACGTCTAAGGTCGTTAAAGTCCGCATCGCCGGTGTCGCGTTGAAAATCTATCCTGCCGATAAGCAGTGCTATGTCGATGGCGTAGCTGCAGCGATGACCGAAGATAACGTCGACGCGACCACCTATAAGCAGGGTTTCTACGATGTTATCCATTACAAGCGCACCCACAAAATTGTGTTGCTCAATAAAGGACAGATTATCGGGCGAGCCAAAGGATGAAGAGACAGCATTCTGACCAGTTCCGTCACCTTCCCCCTGACCAGCAATACGCCTGTCTGCTGATGCTCAGACGGCTCGAAGAAACGCAGTTACCGGCAGGCGTGAACTGTCTGGCTTTTTCGGTGGTCATGCAAAACGGTCATATGGCGACACTCAGTAAATTCGATGTAAAACCGGATGAAATCTCTGTGGTCGTGAGCTGGGATAAAGACCGTCAGCTCGCACAAGCACTTCCGCTATGAACAGCAATGAAACACGCAGTTAATTGTCCTGACAGGTCTTTAGATTTTATACAGCACGCCCGACGTTCTACCGGCGTGCTTTTTTTTGCATCCGTTAAAAGTGTCGCTTTGCAGGCAACATTATTGACGTGAGAAGTGAGTCGGTCATACTGCATTCGAAAATTGCCCTGATGAACGGTGCCCACTACATTCATCTTCAAACGCGGTGGAAAGCATTATGTTTTCACTCAAGAAACCTTTTCCTTATCTCAAGTGACAACTGATGAAAACCACAAAGACTCTTACTCAAGGCCAACTGAAAAAAGTGCGCAGGCGGGAACGTCTGGCGGCGATGACGCCGGGTGAACGTAAAGCGAATGATAAGTACAGAGCGGAGAGTAAAGCGCAGGCAAAAGCGCAGAAGACCTCCCCTGTCGCCAACGCCCCCTCTTTAGCCCCGCAAGATGTGCAGGAATCAAATCCGGGAGTTATCCCTGGAGACATTCCAAACCATTATCAGGGAAAACCTGCTGTTCATCTGACTGGCGAGGCCGACCGTCAGACTCTCGCCTATCGCCCCCTCATCGCAGTGCAAAAACTTCAGGGCTCCTCCGCTCAGGATGAGGAAAAAATACCCGAAGCCTACCACTACAAGCCACGCAAAGTTCGTGCAGGTGCCGAGGGGAATTTTGACCGTTATTGGAACGACGCTGTAAAGAAGAAGCTTAATCCTTACGTGTACGTTGAAGAAATCACTGCACGCCGTAAAGCAGAAAAATTAACCGAACAAGCGAAACTGGCTGCTGATTAAAAATCACAGGTTCTGCGCGTCTATACCGACTCCCAGGATTCTCTGCTTCAGAGGATCCTAACTGCATTTCATCCCCATCAACTCTCGCCAGTCACTACACTTTCAATACCCATTGCCCTAATTAATTGATGAGTCTGTTCAAAAATTTGCGTTTGTAACCCGGGCGTCATGCGCGGAGGATGGAATCTCTTGCTCATCACGGCGCAGACCACCGCGCAGGAGTCAATGTGGGATTTCTCAACGAATTTTTCTCGCGCATTTTTGGCAGTACATCGGTCGAAAAAGCGCAACGAACACCACCACATGAGGAGTTGAAAATGGCAAAAGTACTGGTTCTCTATCATTCCATGTATGGTCATATTGAAACGATGGCGCAAAGCATTGCCGAAGGTGCCCGCAGCGTTCCCGGCGTTGAAGTAACGGTAAAACGCGTGCCGGAAACCATGCCAGAGGAAGCTTTTAAAGCGGCTGGCGGTAAAACCGGACAAACAGCGGACATTGCATCACCGGGCGAACTCGCCGATTACGATGCCATTATTCTCGGTACCCCAACCCGCTTTGGTAACATGACCGGGCAAATGCGTAATTTCCTCGACCAGACCGGTGGACTGTGGGCGAAAGGTGCGCTGGCCGGTAAAGTCGCCAGTGTATTTACCTCAACAGGTACAGGCGGCGGCCAGGAGATGACCATCACCTCCACCTGGACCACTCTTGCCCATCACGGGATGATCATCGTTCCTATCGGTTACACCACGCCGGAACTGTTTGATATCTCGCAGGTTCGCGGTGGCACGCCTTACGGTGCATCAACCATCGCCGGTGGCGACGGTTCGCGTCAGCCAAGCGCTGAAGAGCTGCGGATCGCCGTGCATCAGGGTAAACATGTCGCGACCATTACCCGCAAGCTGGTGAGTTAGTCTTCCCGAAAGCAGAAGGCGTAGAACTTGCGCCTTACATGCCCTTCACTTATGAATCCATCGCGGCGATCACATCACCGCGATGGATTTTGCATTCATGACAAGATTTCCCCGTAACGCAGAGGCACTGACGCCGGGCTATGCAGAACGAAAAAAAAACGGCCCTTTCGGACCGTTTTGTATCAGACGCAAAATACACGGTTGAGATCTTTAACCCCGCGACGCGATGATATTTTCCGCGACGTTACGAGGTGCCTCAGCGTAGTGGTTGAACTCCATGCTATAGGTTGCACGACCCTGCGACATGGAGCGTAAAACGGTGGAATAACCGAACATCTCAGAGAGCGGCACTTCGGCTTTGATGATTTTACCGCCGCCGCCCGCAATCTCGTCCATGCCCTGCACCGTGCCGCGACGGGAGGATAAATCGCCCATCACGCCCCCGGCGTACTCTTCCGGAGTTTCTACTTCCACTTTCATCATCGGCTCAAGAATAACCGGATCCGCCTGTCTGGCCGCTTCTTTGAATCCAAAGATGGCCGCCATTTTGAACGCCATTTCCGAAGAATCGACCTCATGGTACGAGCCGAAGGTCAGCGTGACTTTCACATCCACCACCGGATACCCGGCCAGAATGCCGTTGTTCAGGGCTTCCGTGACGCCTTTCTCGACGGCCGGAATAAACTCACGCGGCACCACGCCGCCCTTAGTGGCATCGGCGAACTGGAAACCCGTCCCTGCCGGTAACGGTTCAAGCGTAAAGACCACATGGCCGTACTGCCCTTTACCGCCGGACTGACGCACAAACTTGCCGTCCACATCTTTGACCGTTTTACGCACCGTCTCCCGGTACGTGACCTGCGGTTTACCGATGTTGGCCTCCACGCCGAACTCGCGTTTCATGCGGTCAACAATGATTTCCAGATGCAACTCACCCATCCCGGAAATGATCGTCTGGCCGGACTCTTCGTCAGTCCGGATTCGGAACGACGGATCCTCTGACGCCAGCCTGGAGAGCGCAATGCCCATCCGTTCCTGATCGGCTTTGGTCTTCGGCTCGATGGCCTGCGAAATCACCGGATCTGGAAACTCCATGCGCACCAGCGTGATGATGTCGGTCGGATCGCATAACGTTTCACCGGTGGTGACATCCTTCAGCCCGACGCACGCCGCAATATCACCGGCGCGGATTTCGTCGATTTCAATCCTGTCATTAGCGTGCATCTGCACAATACGGCCAATGCGTTCTTTTTTACCGCGAACCGGGTTGTAGACACTGTCGCCTTTTTTCAGCACGCCGGAATACACACGTACAAACGTCAGCTGACCGACATACGGATCCGTCATCAGTTTGAACGCCAGCGCCGAGAACTTCTCGCTGTCGTCTGAATGGCGGAAAATTTCGTTGCCGTCTTCATCAGTCCCTGCGATCGGCGGAATATCCAGCGGTGAAGGCATCAGTTCGACCACGGCGTCGAGCATGCGCTGCACGCCTTTATTCTTGAATGCGCTGCCGCACAGCATCGGCTGGATTTCGCCGGCGATAGTGCGAATACGCAGACCCTCGGTGATTTCATCCTCGGTCAGCGCGCCTTCTTCGAGATATTTATCCATCAGCGCATCCGTCGCTTCGGCGGCGGCCGAAACCATTTTTTCGCGCCACTCTTCTGCCTGCGCCTGCAACTCTGCCGGGATCGGCGCGTAGCTGAACGTCATGCCCTGAGTTGCGTCATCCCACAAGATGGCGCGCATTTTGCGCAGATCGACCACGCCGGTGAAATGCTCCTCGCTGCCGATCGGGATAACAATCGGGACAGGATTGGCTTTCAGACGATCAACCATCATCTGGCGCACCCGGAAGAAATCTGCGCCCTGACGGTCCATTTTGTTGACGAAGGCCAGACGCGGCACTTTGTATTTATTCGCCTGACGCCAGACGGTTTCAGACTGCGGCTGCACGCCGCCGACCGCGTCATACACCATCACGGCACCGTCGAGTACGCGCATGGAACGTTCCACCTCAATGGTGAAATCCACGTGCCCCGGCGTGTCGATAATGTTGATGCGATGTTCATCAAACGAATGATCCATTCCGCGCCAAAAACAGGTCACAGCCGCCGACGTAATGGTGATGCCGCGTTCCTGTTCCTGAGCCATCCAGTCCGTGGTCGCACCGCCGTCATGCACTTCGCCCAGCTTATGGTTCATGCCGGTATAAAAAAGAATACGCTCGGTGGTCGTGGTTTTACCTGCGTCGATGTGTGCTGAGATACCGATATTGCGGTAGCGCTCGATTGGCGTTTTGCGAGCCATATAACGTCCTTACTGGTTGATGGCTAAGTTGGCGGGGAGTGTTTTCACGGCCCGTCACAAAGTTCTGGGTTGTCGATCATAAGTAATAAAATTCTTAACACGGAGAGTATACTACAATTGTACGAGTATATTCGTACAATAAGTTTTTTCTATCGATGAAATCGGTGGGACGTCGTCACGTTGTACAGTGAAGGAGGGATACGTTATATTGCGCGGCCGCCGATAAATGCACATTCATGAGGATAAGCCAATGATAGCCAACCACCCTGAGCGCGAGCAGATCCGCCTCGAAAATGTGCTGACGGCGCTGGGAAATCCGCTGCGCCTGGCAGTCGTTCGCACGCTGGCCAAAGGCGGTGAACATCCCTGCGGCACCCTGTTGCAGGGTTTATCAAAATCGACGCTCACGCATCACTGGCGTGTGCTGCGTGACAGTGGCGTTATCTGGCAACGTCCGGACGGACGCGCGAATTTACTCTCTTTGCGCCGCGACGATCTCGACGCCCGCTTCCCCGGCCTGCTTGATTCCCTGCTAAACGCCATCGAATCCGACGGCATCACGCTGGAATCCACACAGAAGCATATCTCCGAGCAACACCTTTAGTTTCAGCTAAGCTGCGATTTCACCAGCTGACAGAACGTATTGATTATAGACGATGCGTGGCTGTCCACCCTGCGGGCGAGATACAGCGGCGCGCTAAGCTGCGTGCTCGCTGCCAGCGGCAGGAAGACCACGCCGTCGCCGCCCAGCCGGGTCATAGATTCCGGCACAATCGAAATCCCCAGCCCCGCGCCGACCAGGCTCAGACACGACGTCAGGCGCGGCGCTTCCTGCACAATGTGCGGGCTGAATCCGGCGCGGACATACGCGGCGAGTATCGCATCGTACAGCCCTTGCCCCGCCCGTCGCCGGTATAACACAAATGGCTCGTTGCTGAGATCCTCCAGCTTCAAGGGCTGCTCAGCCGGTTGTGATGCCAGCCGGTGTCCGGCAGGCACCGCCACCCACATCGGCTCTTCCAGCACTTTTTCCATCACTAATTCAGGCTTGTCTTTTACGCGCATTCGCACAAACGCGACGTCCAGCTGCCCGGCGACGACCGCCGCCAGTAATTCCCCGCTGCCACTTTCCTCCAGCTGAGTACTGACCGAGGGGTAAATCTCACGATAGCGTCGCAGCAGCGCAGGCACGAAGGTATGCAGCGCGGCGGAGCTGGTAAAACCGATGCGGATCCGCCCCTGTTCCCCCAGTGCGGCACGCTGCATGGCGGCACTTAGCTGCCCGGCGCGCGCCAGCACCGCACGGGCTTCGTGCAGCAGCACTTCTCCGGCTTCGGTCGGGATCACCCCGCGTGGCAGACGCTGTAACAGCGGCACGCCAAAATCATGCTCCAGACTCTGCAAAAGGCGGGTAAGCGGCGGTTGCTGGATAAACAACAGTTCGGCGGCGCGGGTAATACTTCCGGCTTCCACCACCGTCACGAAAGCGTTGAGACGTTTCAGTTCAATCATTGCCATACCTTCCGGGTATTTTTCATTACTATTATAGGCATTAGACATCATGGCATGTCGGCGCGCATCATCCATATGAAATTTATGCCTTTGGCGTGTCTGGATACTATTGTAGGGAGAGTGGGAAAAATGGCTGATGTCACGCAGGAAAAAATAATGCTCGATACCGATAATGACACCGCGCCGCAACCCGATTGCGGACAACTGTTTATGGGATTTTTTGTGCTCGGACTCACCGGGTTTGGCGGCGTACTGCCGATGGCGCGCCACATGCTGGTGGATAAACGACGCTGGCTGACGGCAGATCAGTTCACCGAATTACTCGGGCTCTGCCAGTTTTTGCCAGGCGGCAACATCATCAACTTGTCGGTGGCGTTAGGGATGGAGTTTCGCGGGCTTCGCGGCGCGCTGTCGGCCATTCTCGGGCTGATCCTCGCCCCGACCCTTTGCGTGGTACTGCTCGGTCTGGTGTATGCCCGTTATCAGAATGAACCTCTGGTGGAACATCTGTTCGCTGGCATGGCAGCGGCGGCGGCCGGTTTACTGCTTTCGACCGGCATTAAAATGCTTAGCCCGCTGCGTGGAAAATGGCTGCAACTGGCGCTGGTCGCCGCGGGCATCATCGCCATCGCTCTGTTTCGCCTGCCGATGTTGCCAGTCATGCTGGTGCTGGCGCCGGTGAGTATTTTCATCTGCGCAAAAGGGAAATTCTGATGACGGTTTTATTCTCTCTTGCCCTGTTATTCACCGAACTTTCCCTGCTGGCCTTTGGTGGCGGCAATACGATTTTGCCCGAAATGCAGCGCGCCGTGGTCGATGTACATCACTGGATGAGCGCGCAGGAATTCAGCGCGCTGTTTGCGCTGGCACAGGCGGCACCCGGCCCGAATATGATGATCGTACCGCTGATTGGCTGGCAGGTGGCCGGATGGTCAGGATTGCTGGTCTCCTCGCTGGCGAAGTTCGGTCCGTCTTCCATTGTGACGCTGATCGTCATGGGTGGCTGGAAACGCTACAAAGACCGCCCGTGGCGGCAGGTTGTCCAGCGCGGGCTGGTGCCGGTCACCGTCGGGCTGGTGGTGTCGAGCGGACTGCTGATCGCCGAAGCCTCCGCTACCACGGCTGTCATGGGCGGCATCATTATTTTGTGTACCCTGCTGGCAATGAATAAGCGCATCCATCCGCTGTGGGTACTGGCGGCAGGCGCGGTGCTGGGGCTGCTGTTGGGGTAGATATTGGAATAGATGTTTGAGTAACAAAAAAGGCTGCCGTTTGGCAGCCTGAATCATTCGAACTGGATAACTTAAGAACAGAACACGCGTGCTTCACGTGGGGTATAGATCCCGAACGTCACCAGACCCAGAAGACCGTTAACAAAAGTCTGTTGAGTTTCAACGCGAACGACTTTATCTGCGCCACCGCAGACTTTCGCAGCATCAATGGATTTCTTCTGACCAATACCGCTGACGAAGAAGTGATGCGTGGTCACTTGCTTAGGCGCGGTGGCAATACCCTGACCCATGTTGAAAGTTTGCTGTGCACAGCCGGATAACAGTACGGCAACTGCCGCTGCAAAAATAACTTTTTTCATGACAATCCCTTATAGAAGACCCCAATGGCCATTAAGAACCCGTTTCAACCTGCCGGTACGATTTTTTTATAAAAACCAATAACACCGGCTGGCTAATTTTGGTTATCGGAGATTTTACTGAAATATTTAAGGGAAAGAAGTAAATCATCGCAAATCTTGTGGATTTTTAATTGCGAACCCGATCGCAGCATTCATCCGACAAATAGAGTATTGATCCGATATTGAGTATCTATATATATCAATCATTAAGGATGATAATGAACATTAAACCTCTTAGCCTCGCCGTTTCCGCCCTTCTGCTTTCAGCAACTGCCTCTGCCGATAACACTCAGCCCGAACTCAGCCAGCGTGAAGTGACGCTGCTGACCGTCGATGGTCTGCAGTTTAAAGATCTTAATCATTCCGGAAAACTGGAACCCTACGAGGACTGGCGACTGACGCCACAAGAGCGCGCAGCAGATCTGGTCAAACGTATGACGCTGGAAGAAAAAGCGGGTGTGATGATGCATGGCTCAGCACCGACGGCAAACAGCCCGATCGGCGCAGGCACGCATTATGATATGGCGGCTGCGAGAAAGATGATCGAAGGTGCCAAAGTCAACAGCCTGATTACCCGGCTGTCGGCGGAAGATCCGGCGGTGATGGCAGAAGAAAATAACAAACTCCAGCAAATCGCCGAAACCTCGCGGCTTGGCATCCCGGTCACCATCAGCAGCGATCCGCGTAACTCGTTCGAATATCTGATTGGCGCCAGCACCTCTTCCGGCAAATTCACCCAATGGCCGGAAACGCTGGGGCTGGCCGCGATCGGCAATGAGAAAGTCACACGCCGTTATGCAGATATCGTCCGTCAGGAATATCTGGCCGTGGGGATCCGCGAAGCGCTTTCACCGCAGGCGGATCTGGCGACCGAACCCCGCTGGGCACGCATCAGCGGTACTTTCGGCGAAGACCCGACCCGCGTTCATCATATGGTGCGCGGCTACGTCGAAGGGATGCAAAACGGCGCGGATGGCCTGAATTCTGGCAGCGTCATTTCGGTCGTCAAACACTGGGTCGGCTACGGCGCGGCTGAAAATGGTTTCGACAGCCACAATGTCTACGGCAAAAACGCCGTGTTCCCCGGCAATAATCTCAAAGAGCACATTTATCCGTTTACCGGCGCGTTTGAAGCTAACGTCGCCAGCGTCATGCCCACGTACTCGATCCTAAAAAATGTCTCCATCGAAGGTAAACCGCTGGAACAGGCAGGCGCAGGCTTCAGCCATCAGCTTCTGACCGATATTTTGCGCGGGCAATATGGCTTCAAAGGCGTGATCCTCAGCGACTGGCTGATCACCAGCACCTGCGATGACGTCTGCACCCACGGCACGCCGGAAGGTAAAGAGCCGGTACCGGGCGGGATGTCATGGGGAGTCGAAAATCTGACGCCGCAGCAGCGATTCGTCAAAGCGGTCAAAGCCGGTGTCGATCAGTTTGGCGGTGTGACCGACTCGCAGTTGCTGGTCAGCGCGGTGAAAGAAAAACAGTTGACTGAAGAACGCCTCAACGAATCGGTGATACGCATTCTTGAGCAAAAATTCCAGACCGGCCTGTTTGAAAATCCGTACGTCGATGTGCAGAAAGCGGTACAAACCGTTGGCCGCGCGGACTGGCAGAAAGAAGCCGATGCCGCACAGGGGCATTCGCTGGTGCTGCTGCAAAATACCGGCGATCTGTTACCGCTGAAAAAGGGCCAGAAAATCTGGCTGTACGGTATTGCACCGAAAGCCGCCGAGGCCGCCGGATTTACCGTGGTAGATTCACCGGAGAAAGCCGACGTGGCACTCATCCGCGCGCAAACCCCTTATGAAAAACTGCATCAGGCGTGGTTCTTTGGTAAGCGTCATCACGAGGGATCGCTGGAGTTTACCGGCGATAATGCCGATTATCAGGCCATCGTTAACGCCAGCAAACATGTGCCAACGGTAGTGACGGTGTATCTGGATCGCCCGGCGATTCTGAGCAATGTGAAGGATAAAGCCAGAGCCATCGTGGGGAATTTTGGCGTCAGGGATGCCGTGCTGTTTACCCGCCTTACCAGCGGCGAAGCCTTTACCGGCAAACTGCCATTCGAACTGCCGTCGTCGATGGAAGCGGTGCTAAAACAACAGTCTGATATGCCGCACGACAGCGAATCTCCGCTGTTTGATATTGGTTTTGGGCTGGCGCGCTGATCCCTTCAATTTCTGCGCCGTCACGACTTTCGTCGTGGCGGCGTATCTTCTGGCAATGATCTGCACCGCCATTAAACACCCTGTTCGCTGAGAATATCGCCCGGCCATTCCCTCCATTTCGCTCAAACAAAAACCACAAAACCCATGAATTTCATGCGGATAAAATGTCGCCACTTCACACTTTTTGAATAAAGTTCACTTGAATTTGTAAAATAATAATGATAACAATTATCATTAAGTTTAACATTCGTCTCGTTTTCGTAAATACCCTGCCTCTTTCGGGCCGGGCTTTCGTGCGGAACGTGGTTGGCTTCCGGGTTTATTTACACACGCATCAATTAATTACTCGAATAATGATCGGGTTATTTATAGGGATTATTACTATGTTGTTGGCTTTTCCCCTCAAACGCTCGGTGCTTTTGTGCGCCATGGCCGTGGCCCTTCCGGCCTCCTCGCTGGCCGCAGAAGATACAGTGGTTATCAAGGCATCACAGGCTGATACCGCTGATGCACCGACGCAGGGTTACAGTGCAAAAACGTCGAAAAGCGCGACTAAAACCGACCAGCCGCTGATCACCACCGGTCAGGCCGTTTCGGTCGTAACCCGTCAGCAGATGACGGATCAGAATGCGACGACAGTCAACGCAGCACTGAACTATACGCCAGGCGTATTCACTAACTTTGCCGGCGGCGCGACGCGTTATGACACGATCTCCCTGCGTGGTTTCCACGGCGGCGACGTCAACAACACTTTCCTTGATGGCCTGCGTATTCTGAGCGATGGCGCGAGCTATAACTCCATTCAGGTTGATCCTTGGTTCCTCGAACGTATTGATGTGGTAAAAGGCCCGTCTTCAGCCCTGTACGGCCAGAGCATTCCAGGCGGCGTCGTGGTTGAAACCACCAAGCGTCCGCAGTTCGCTGAAGAAGGTCATTTCCAGCTTTCCGGCGGCACGCAAAATACCAAAGGTGGCGCATTCGATTACACCAATGCCATCAACGACCAGTGGGCATTTCGCCTGACCGGTATGACCCGCAGCAGCGATACCCAATACGATCATCAGCGCGAAGAGCGTTATGCGATTTCCCCGCAGCTGATGTGGCAGCCGGATGAAAACACCTCGCTGTTGCTGCGCGCCTATCTGCAAAAAGATCCGTCCGGCGGTTATCATGCCGCCGTGCCTGCCGACGGCAGCCTGTACGGACAGAAACTGAGCCGTGGTTTCTTCGACGGTGAAACGGATCGCAACCAGTTCAAGCGCTGGGAGCAGATCTACAGCTACGAATTCCAGCACGCGTTCAACGACGTCTGGTCATTCCGCCAGAACGCCAACTACACTCACTCCAATACCGAACTGGATCAGGTGTATCAGGCGGGCTGGAACGCAGATCGCACGCTGATGAACCGTTATTATTCCGGCGAGAAATCCTCTCTGGATACTTTCGCGATTGATAACCAGCTTGAAGCCGATTTCGCCACCGGCGAACTGGCGCACAAAGTGGTGCTGGGCTTTGACTATTCTCACTTCGTCAACGATCTGAAGTCTGACGGCGCCACTGCCGGTACGCTGAATCCGTACACCGGCGTTGGCATCGATACCCTCGATTATTACAGCCACACCCGCGGCAAAAACCGTTACGAGCAGATGGGCACGTATCTGCAGGACGAAATGAACTGGAACAAGTGGTTCCTGACCCTGTCAGGCCGCTACGATACGCTGAAAACCGACAGCCGCAGCTACGAAAGCATCTATGGCACCGACAGCCACAGCGAGCGTAAAGACAGCCACTTCAACAGCCGCGCTTCCCTGTTGTATGCATTTGATAACGGGATCTCTCCTTACGTCAGCTACAGTCAGGCGATGACGCCATCTGCCCTGCCGGGTGCCGACGGCACGTTGCTCAAACCGATGCAAAGTGAGCAATACGAAGCCGGGATCAAATACCAGCCGGTCGGTACGTCCGACATGTACACCGCAGCACTGTATGATCTGACGCAGGACGACGTGGGTAACCGCGTAGTGGTCGGCAGCTATTACGAGCCAGCGGGTAAAATCCGTTCGCAGGGTCTGGAGCTGGAAGCCAAGAAACAGGTCACCGAGCGCTTCAACGTGATGGCCGGTTATACCTACAACAAAGTCCGTATCCGCGATGCCAGCCAGAACAACGGCAACACGCCATACGTCACGCCAAAACAAATGGCTTCCATCTGGGGTCAGTATAAGACGCCGGTCGGTGTGGATCTGGGCGCGGGTGTCCGTTACATCGGTACACAGTGGGCGGATAACGAGAACACGCGCCACATGCCTTCCGCCACGCTGGTGGATGCTTCACTGCGTATGAATCTGGTGCAGTTCAACCCGCAGCTGAAAGGTGCCTACGTGCAGCTGAACGCCAACAACCTGTTCGATAAGAAATATGTCGCAGCCTGTTATGGCACCAGCTATTGCTACTGGGGTCAGGAACGTACCGTGGTCGCAACCGTGGGTTACGATTTCTGATAGCTGAAGTTATTGATTGTTTTCCCTCCCCCTGCACAGGGGGAGTTGGATCAGACCGACATTAGACGCTTTACAGACCGCCGGCAAATTTCACAGACTTAATACAGACTCCCCCTACCCGAAGTCGCCCTCCCTGACTGATCGACGCTCTCCACACCCTCAACCTCGGCTCGTGGACAGAAGCGCATAAAGCGTTATTTAAACATGGGGGTATTATTAAGAATCAATGAAGTGTATGGCTGAAGAATTTGAGCGAATTAATCCAACCTGAACAATGTTGTCGCAAAGGATCAATACGGTCAGTATGGCGGCTGCCTGACACAATAATAAATAAGGGATTTTAATGTTGCGAAAATCAACTCTGATGGCTTTACCTTTGCTGACAACGGCGGTTTTCCTGCTGACAGGATGTCCCCCGGCACCGGATCTGACACAGTGGCAGCGTCCTGATACAGACATCGACGGCGTGCGCATCGCAATGGGTAAATGCGGCGTACAACTGCCGGGCCCCGATATCCCTAAAACAAATAATGAGTCAGTTCTGTACTACCAATGCATGGAGAATATGGGGTTTACCCGTAAAGACGGATTCGAAATTTGCAGCATTCGTGTTTACCATGATACCCCAGCTTGTCTTGAACAAGAGCAGGGGCATCCTTTAAGTCAGAGCCAGCTGGAAGCGCTGCCGTTTGTCGCAGACAGTGGGTTTCATCCGATTAAACCGGATTCTGGCATAAGCCCGTATTCCCTGATTACCTGGCGCAAAAAAGGGGCTTCGCTGCATTTTTCTCATAAAGTTGAAAACGACAAACAAGCACTGGCGGTAATGTACCAATGCGGTTATCCGCAACCCTTGGGCTCGGTGCCTTACGTACCGACACTGCGCAAAGCCGCTGATGTTCAAAAATGCATGCTGGAAAAAGGTTTCGAGCCTAAATACGAACTCAATCTGGTCTGTCGTAATTACCCGAAAGTCACAGGCTGCCCAAAAACCTGATTATTTCTTCTGACATTACCCTGGGTCGTTGTATTAACACTGGAGAAATCTGCCCCGGCATCGCCTTTCACTGCCCGGCGGCTTGTTCTCTTCGTATCTCAATGAAAATAGAGTTTCAGCGTTCTTTCTCATCAATCCAGGCAATAAGATCGGCCAGCCTGTTCTCAGAAAACACGGCTATGCCATGTTCAGTAAGCAGGGATGCTGCGATCCCCATACCTGCCTTACGCTTGCCGCTAAATGAACCGTCATAGATAAATTGGCTACCGCATGTTGGACTGCCATCGGTTAACAGCGCAGCGGTACAGCCTGACTCCTGAGCGGTACGCAGCGCCAGCCAGGCGCCAAGCTGATATTGCTCCGTGACATCTTGCCCGGTAATTTCAACTATTCTGACCTGCTGAGGCATGACGTCTTTACCTTCAGCAGACACAATCTCAGCCGGTGGACGCGGCGTTGGCAGCCCGGCGGCCAGTTCAGGACAGTGGATCACAAGACGCTGCTCTTTCTGCCAACGGTGCAACTGATCGACCATTTGTGCTTTCTCGCTACCGTCATAGCGGACTTTGAACCCCATGAGGCAGGCACTTACCAGGATTTTATTCATCATCGTTATCGTATATCAGGGCAATTTAAGGCCGGGATTATAACACCTTCGCTTTATACACCGGCTTCGCTGTAGCAGTGTCAACCGGCGGCTCAGAGCGAAGAGCAGAGGCTGATAAAGTGACCCACCGCCTGTATCTTGCAGTCATATCGTTTTAAACCTCTTACCTGCTGCCACTGATATACGCGATGATTTCATTGATTTTTTAAAATCAATAGTGAACTAATCCGCCGTCCACAGCATATTGGCTTCCGGTGACATAAGACGCATCATCTGAGAGCAGAAACAGTGCGACGGCGGCCGCTTCATCAGCGGTACCGGCTCGCCTGAGTGGCACCTGGTTCACCACAAAATCCTCAAACTGTTGCCGCGACTCCTCGGGCATGAAGTGTCTGAAATTAGTCTCGATGGGTCCCGGTACCAGCGTGTTGGCGCGAATGTTGCGTGTAGCCAGCGACGCGGCCCAGCTTTTTACCATGGCGACAACGGCGCCTTTGGTTGCAGCATACAGGCTGGTCATTGCCGCACCTTCATAGACCGAAGACGACGCGGTAACCAACACCGATGCGCCAGGATTCAAAGCCCTGGAAAGCGATGCAAGCTGGAGCATAGGCCCGCGAACATTGGCATTCATCATGCGATTAAAGGCGTCGGCCGTAACAGATTCCGGTGCACCCACTTCTGCGTAACCCGCATTCAGCCACAATCCGTCGAGGTGCCCCCAGTCGCTGACAGCCGTTGTCAGCGCATCGATATCAGCCTCACTGGCTGCATCACTTTTCAGAACCAGTGCGGTACCCGGTAACAGCCTGCGAGCCTGGGCCAGACGTTCTTCATTGAGTCCCGTGAGGGCAATTTCCCCTCCCTCTTTCACAATTCGCAGCGCCCCTGCCAGCCCTATACCGCTGGTGCCGCCCGTTATAAGTACACGTTTACCGTCAAATCTGCCCATTTTCGATCCCTTTTAATCCTTAAAGTTGCCATTTACCTTACGAAAGATATGCACAGTCGTCATCTGTTTCATCCGGTCGCAATGGCATTAAGTCCTTCCTGATCAGGGTATTTAGTATGATGATTAGCCGCCGGTTGAGGGTAGTCGTGAGATAATCAGGTTTCACCCTGAATGTATGGCAGAAGAACGCAGTAACAACTAACCCGAAGACAGATCAGCTTTTCCGACCCTGAACACACGCCCTTCTTTGAAGGTTTTGGCGGCATGGCGACAAGGCGCAGAAAGTGTTTTTCGCCGCGCGGGTCGTGGTGCCGTTTTGCCGTAAATAAGCGGTTAAATGTGAAGGAATTGTGCAGGACTCCGCAAAAAATGCGGTCGGTGCAGGGAACTTTTCGAACAGCATGAGAAAGCTTTGGCCTGTTGGCAATAAATCCTTATAATTAGCGACCCTGAAATGTGATTCGTTACACATACTGAGTCTCATTAAAGTGCTCTGTGAAAGTACCGTGTCTCTCCGGTGGTAAGCCTGCCGGGGGGAAATCAACATTCTGACAACAACTGCCAGTGTGGCATTAACGACCAACGAAAATATGAAAATGAGCATTCGCGCGATAGTTACCCTGGTTTTGGCAGTTGCTGCGTACAGCCAGGCATCTTTTGCTGTGGTATATCCTCTTCCGGCGAACAATGGTCGTCTGGTCGGTGAAAATATTACGGTCACTGTTCCACAGGGCAGCAGCCTGCCTCTGGAACATTTTGCAGCGCAATACCAGATGGGTTTGAGCAACATGCTTGAAGCCAACCCTGGCGTTGACCCGTTCCTGCCAACCCCTGGCACCGTGCTGACTATTCCGCAACAGTTAATCCTGCCGGATACGCCGCACGAAGGTGTTGTCATCAACAGCGCAGAAATGCGTTTGTACTACTACCCGAAAGGCAGCAATACCGTTGTCGTTCTGCCAATCGGTATCGGTGAGCTGGGCAAAGACACCCCGCTGAACTGGGTGACCACTATCCAGCGTAAGAAAGCCGGCCCGACCTGGACCCCGACGGCAAAAATGCATGAAGAATATGCCGCCCGCGGCGAGTTCCTGCCTGCCGTCTTCCCTGCCGGCCCGGACAACCCGATGGGTCTGTACGCGCTGTACGTAGGCCGCCTGTATGCTGTTCACGGCACCAATGCCAACTTTGGTATCGGTCTGCGCGTTAGCCACGGTTGTGTGCGTCTGCGTGATGCTGACATCAAATGGCTGTACGACAACGTGCCACAAGGCACCCGCGTTCAGTTCATCAACGAGCCGGTGAAAGCCACCGTTGAGCCAGACGGCAAGCGTTATGTTGAGATCCATAACCCGCTGTCTTCCAACCAGGAAGAATTCGACTCCCAACAGCCGATTCCAATCAGCCTGACCGGCAGCTCCAACGCCGTGGCGATGGATCCAAGTGTGAATCAGACTGTGGTTCAGCGTGCGATCGAGATGCGTGCTGGCATGCCGGTTCAAATCAACTAAGCGTTAAGGCTTGGAGTGGTGTGAGACGTTGGAAAGCCCCGAAACTATTTCGGGGCTTTTTTTTGGGGATTTTTTGGACTGCCATCCAATGGCGGCTAAAAAAATAACCGAGAAAGTTTCGGTTTCTCAATAGCAGTGATCACTTAACTCGCTGCGCCGAAACCGCCCAAAGAGGGTCAGGACGGGCCCTCTTTGGAATCTCCACGTCTTTTTAAAACATACGCTACCGCCGGAACGATGGACCTGTTCTGTTGCTGACGCGTGTGGCGCAAAATCCTGCCGCAGGAAGAGGTGGAAAACCGCGAGTTTTTGCGCGGGTGGTAACCCGACCGGAGGGAACCGCGCAGCGGCGGGATTTTGCGGCAACAGGAGGAGTTTCTGAAACAGAGCCGGGATGCATGGCACGTGTTTTAAAGAGCCGGGGATTCTTAAGGGGGGCGGCGATAAGCCCCCTTTAAGGCCGGTTTGGGTGGCAGCCCAAGGTCTTAACCTTAAGGCCAGTTTGGGGTCTTGACCTTAAGTCAGTTGGAATGGCAACCCACGCTCTTGAATTTAGTGGGCGAGGAACTTCTCCAGAAACTGCTTAGTTCTCGCGTGCTGCGGATTCGAGAACAACTCCTTCGCAGGCCCCTGCTCCACGATCCTTCCCTGATCCATAAAGATCGCCCTGTCCGCCACATCGCGCGCAAAACTCATTTCATGCGTCACGATAACCATTGTGCGGTGCTCGAGCGCCAGCGCGCGGATAGTGTTGAGGACTTCGCCGACAAGCTCCGGGTCGAGGGCAGACGTCGGTTCATCGAACAAAATGACTTCAGGATTCATTGCCAGTGCGCGGGCGATCGCCACACGCTGCTGCTGACCGCCGGACAACCGGCGCGGGTAGGCGTCTTCTTTACCGCTCAGGCCGACTTTTTCCAGCAGTTTGCGCGCGGCGGCAATCGCTTTCTCTTTCGGTTCGCCTTTTACGATGACCGGGCCTTCAATGATGTTTTCCAGCACGGAACGGTGCGGGAACAGATTAAAGTTCTGGAATACAAAACCTACCTGCTGACGCAGTTCGCGAACTTTGTTTTTCTGCTTGCTGACAGGCTTGTTACCGTCAATTTCGATTTTACCGACCTTGATGGTGCCACCGTCCGGCTCTTCCAGCAGATTGATGCTGCGCAGCAGCGTGGTTTTACCGGAACCGCTCGGGCCGATAATCGCCACTACTTCTCCGGCATTCACCTGTAAATCGATACCGTGTAACACCGTTTGGCCGTTGAATTTCTTAGTCAGTTGCTTAACGTCAATGGTACTCATGAAGGCTCCTGATCCTGACGGTTAACGCGGTCTTCCAGACGGTTTTGCAGGAAGGATAAAACGGTTGCCAGCACCCAGTAGATGATCGAGGCGGCAAGATACATGGTGAACACTTCCAGCGTGCGCGAGGTGACCAGCTGCGCCTGACGGAACAGCTCAGGTACCTGAATGGTCGCGGCCAGCGAAGTGTCTTTGACCAGACCGATAAAACTGTTGCCAAGCGGTGGCAGCGCGGTACGGGCGGCCTGCGGTAAAATCACGCGGCGCAGCGTCTGCCAGTGGTTCATACCAATGCTGGAGGCGGCTTCCCACTGCCCTTTTTCGATCGACGAAATCGCCGCACGCAGGGTTTCAGAGGTGTAAGCCGCTGTATTAAGCGACAGGCCGATCATGGCAGCCGGAATAGGATCCAGCTCAATGCCAAACTGCGGCAGGCCGTAATAAATCATAAACAGCTGTGCGATAAGCGGCGTACCACGAAATACCGACACGTAAAAACGTGACAACCATGACAGCGGCCAGAAACGCGAAAGGCGCATCAGCGCCAGCATAAAGCCCAGTAATAACCCGAAAATCATCCCGCCAATACTTAGCTGGAGCGTAAACAGGGTTCCCTTCAATAAAAATGGTGCTGAATCCAGCACCAGTTGAATACTTTCTTGCATCCGATAAAGACCTTTTGGATGTTTGCTCTAAGAGTACCGGGAGCAACATCAGCTCCCGGTGCAACGAGCATTATTTGGTGACGTCAGCCCCGAACCACTTCTCAGAAATTTTGGTCAGTGAGCCGTCTTTTTGCATCTCGGCAATGGCTTTGTTGATAGCAGCCAGCAGTTCCGGGTTGTCTTTACGCAGCGCCACGCCCGCTTCCAGACGGGAGAACGGTGCGCCCGCAACGGCTAAGGTGTTGCCGGTTTTCTTCACCAGATCCAGCGCTGCCAGACGGTCTACCAGAATCGCATCAATACGGCCTACGCGCAGATCCTGATATTTTGTCGGGTCATCATCATAGGTACGAATATCCACGCCCTGAACATTTTCACGCAACCACTGCTCGTAGTTACTGCCCAGACCCACGCCTACTTTCTTACCTTTCAGGTCTTCAGGTTTAGCAAAATTGGCCTCATTGCCTTTTTTGGTCAGCGCCTGAATGCCGGAAACGGTGTACGGGGTGGAGAAATCATATTTCTTCTGACGCTCAGGAGAAATCGTCACCTGGTTAATCGCCACGTCGATACGCTTGGATTCCAGCGAGGCCAGCATGCCGTCCCACTTGGTCGGTTGCAGCTTGGCTTTTACGCCCATGTGCTGCGCCAGCGCATCAGCAAACTCCACTTCAAAACCGGTCAGTTTGCCGTCTTCACCCTGAAAACTGAACGGAGGATAAGTGCCTTCCAGCCCGACGATCAGCGTGCCGCGTTCTTTAACTTTCTTCAGTAAACCTTCATCAGCGAAGCTGTTGCTGACCATGCCGGCAGTTAACGTCACCGCCACAGCACCCAGGAGTAAACGACGACGCAGTGTAGAAAAACCCATATTCACCTCATTTATAGTTAATTATAAAACGTTATATACCCTATGGATTTGCGCACAGTAGCACCCGTCGCATCAGTTATCAGGAATATAATTCTATAATCTTAGCTCAAAATGGAATAAGCACACTTTAAGCCATCAAAACGATCACTTCCACCCATCACAGCAATATGTGATGCCTATACAAACGGGTGATAGGCAAACAACGCAGGTGCCCCGCCGGTGTGAATAAACAGGATCGGGCCGTCTTCCGGGAAGAGACCGCGTTCGATGCCATCGAGTAAACCCGCCATCGCTTTGCCGGTGTAGACCGGGTCGAGCAACATCGCTTCCTGTTCGGCCAGCAGTTTAACCGCCGCCATACCCGCTTCGTTCGGCTCGCCGTAGCGCGGCGCGAAGTATTCATCCCACAAAACTATCGACGGAATGTTTTCATCCAGTTGCAGATGAGTGGCAACCTCGCGGGCAATCGCCTCCACTTTCGGACGTTGCTCGTGGGCTTTACGTGACACCGTCACGCCAATCAGTGCGGTATCCGGCATCAGATGGCTCAGTGCGATGGCCAGACCGGCTTGCGTCCCGGCGCTGCCGGAAGCGACAACCACGGCGCTGAAATCCACAAAGCTGGCGGAAGATTGCTCAGCGATTTCCAGCGCACATTGCACGTAGCCCAGCGCGCCTAATGCATTTGAGCCACCGACCGGCACCACGTAAGGACGAAAACCCTGTGCTTCCAGACGCTCTGCCTGCTCTGCCAGCTGCGCCATCGGATCGTGCAAAGCCTCGCACATCACCACTTCGACGTTGAACAGGTCCAGCAACAGACGGTTGCCGTTGGTCAGATAATTTGTCTCGGCGGTGCCAATCGGGTTTTCCAGCAGCGCGACGCATTTTAGCCCGAGTTTTGCGGCCACGGCGGCGGTCTGGCGTACGTGGTTTGACTGAATAGCCCCGGCGGTCACCAGCGTATCCGCGCCCTCTGCCAGCGCGTCGGCGACCAGATATTCCAGCTTTCTGAGCTTGTTGCCGCCCATTGCCAGCGGAGTGACGTCGTCGCGTTTGATGTAAATGTCGCGGCCAACGTGTTCTGAAAGACGGTGTAATTTTTCCAGCGGCGTGCTGTTACCCAATAAATTGAGACGATCAAAGGCATCCAGCCGGTTTTTAAGCATTGAAATTTGAGCAGGCACAGTGTTCCCCTGACGCGCAGCCGCAGGGCTGAGCGAAACCGTAAAAAGAATTATTCGGATATGAAATGATATTGATGATTAAGTATATAAAGAATGTATACAAACTGGAGACAAAAAAACAGGCTCCCGGAGGAACCTGTTTAGGGTGTTTCATTGTCATTCTGTGCGAAACGGACTCAGGCGGATTTCTGCCAGGCCAGATACTGATCGTATTTGCGCAGGGCAATACGGTAGTTATCATGTGCCGCCACCGGTACATCACTAATGATCCGCTGGTGGATGCTGTCCCCTTTCAGTTTATCGAGAGGATAGTTGCTGGCAGATAAAATCTCATCCAGACGGCGGAGGCGGACAACGTACTCGCGCACCGTGCTGTGATTCATTTCAGTCTGTTCAAACAGATATTGCTTAAACGCCATGATGTCGAAATACGACGAATGGCTGTTACAGCTAATCTCACTGCAAAAACGACACAGTGCGGTCAGTTCTTGCGACAGGTTGTGCCACACGTCGTCATCAATAGGCTGGTCCATCTTAGCGATGGCCTCTTTATTGATGATTTGCCCGCGAAACACCAGTGCCATCCTGTCGAGTTCTTTTGCACACTGTGAGCAATGAGTCTGACTATGTTTAAAATCTTTAAGATAACGGCTTAAAGGCCTTGTTTTGATTCCCGCTGGCATAAATTTATTCCTGATAAGGGACATAAAATGTATAACCGGCCAGGAAAAAGCGGATCAGTGGTCGTTGGCCAGGCGCGTTCGCAATCGCTTAATCGCCTGACTGTGCAGCTGGCTTACCCGGGATTCCCCGACTTCCAGCACTGCCCCGATCTCTTTTAAATTCAACTCTTCCTGGTAGTAAAGCGTAAGAACTAACTTTTCCCGTTCTGGTAACGCATCGATGGCTTCCATCACCCGGTGGCGTAAATTGCCCTCCAACAGATGATGTAACGGGTTGGCCTCTTCGTGCCCTTCCATCAATGCCTCGGCTGAATCGCCGTGCTCTTCACGCCACTCGTCATAAGAAAACAACTGGCTACTGTTCGTGTCCATGAGTATTTGCCGGTATTCCTCGATGGGAATATCCAGCGCCTGCGCCACCTCTCCTTCACTCGGTGGACGCCCTAATCGTTGTTCTGCATGATGCATTGCCTGGGACACTTCACGCGCATTGCGTCTGACGCTGCGCGGCACCCAGTCGCGGCTGCGCAATTCATCAAGCATCGCGCCGCGAATACGCTGAACGGCGTAGGTGGTAAACGCCGTGCCCTGCATCGCATCAAATCGCTCAACCGCATTCAACAGGCCAATTCCCCCCGCCTGCAGTAGATCATCAAGCTCTACGCTGGCGGGAAGCCGTACCTGCAAACGCAGGGCTTCGTGGCGCACCAGGGGAACGTAGCGCTGCCACAAAGAATTTTTGTCTATCACGCCGTCGGCGGTATACAGATCGCTCACTGTCGTAACCTGTAAAATTAAGGGTCTGTAGCATTGTGACAGTGGAAAGCCTGTTCAATCGGCAGAATAAGGACAAAAAAGCGCGGCTATTTTGATTATGTCTCGAACATCGCCTGTCGCCATCCCTCTGCCTGCCGGTCGTGATAGCTTAAATTTTGTTCTAAATATAAAGATTATCCTAAATTATACCAGCCTGCCCGCCAAAGGGATTGTACAAATTCGTAAGTATTGGTTAAAAAAAAACCCCGCCGAAGCGGGGTTGGACTGAGTTTTTCGGGTTATCCGAAAAATTAGCCTTGCAGCAGGGTCAGTACGGACTGAGGAACCTGGTTAGCTTTAGACAATACTGAAGTACCCGCCTGTTGCAGGATCTGCGCTTTGGACATTGCAGAAACTTCAGTTGCGTAGTCAGCATCCTGAATACGGCTCTGTGCAGATGCCAGGTTAGTAGTGGTGTTGTCCAGGTTGGTGATGGCAGAATCGAAACGGTTCTGAACCGCACCCAGTGAAGAACGGAATGTATCCACTTTAGCGATTGCAGCGTCGATTGCTTTCAGTGGGTCTGAAGTTGCAGTACCAGTGTAAGCATTGGCGTTAGCAGCATCAGAGATATCACCGATGGTGCTGGCAACGTTTGCAGTACCGGTTGCGCCGCCGTCAGCGATTGCTGCAGTTGCAGTTTTGTAGTCTTTACCCTGTACTGAAACGTAACCTACTGCTGCGCCAGTTGCATCAGCGCCAACTTTAACCAGTTTGCCAGTCTGAGTACCCGCAGTAACACCGTTAGTGGTGTCAGTGTAAGATACGTCAGTGGTGTTCAGTGTCACGTTACCGGTAGTATCATCAACAGATGCTGCATAGTTGTTAGTACCATCAGAAACAACGTAAGTTGCAGTCGCTGCGCCAGCTGCAGTCTGAACGTTTTTCAGAGACAGTTTGCTTGCGTCCAGACCCAGAGAAGTAGCAGCAGCAGACAGGTTAACATCTTTCAGGGAGCCGCTTGCGCCAACCTGAGTGATAGCATCGCTGGTTTTCAGTGCGTTTTTAGAAACAGAGAAACCGTTCAGACCCAGAGTCGTTGAGTCAATTTTCTGCAGGTCGATGTCGATAGTCTGACCGTCGTTAGCGCCAACCTGAATTTTCATGGTCTGGTTAGAAGCCAATACGTTCACGCCGTTGAACTGAGTCTGACCAGATACGCGGTCGATTTCAGACAGACGGGATGTGATTTCGTCCTGGATTGAGGTCAGGTCGGAATCAGAGTTGGTGCCGTTAGCAGCCTGAACGGACAGCTCACGAATACGTTGTAAGTTGTTGTTGATTTCGCTCAGTGAACCTTCAGTGGTCTGCGCAACGGAGATACCGTCGTTGGCGTTACGTGAAGCCTGAGTCAGACCATTGATGTTTGAAGTGAAGCGGTTAGCAATCGCCTGACCCGCTGCATCGTCTTTCGCGCTGTTGATACGCAGACCAGAAGACAGACGCTCGATAGCAGTGCTCAGTGCAGACTGGGATTTGTTCAGGTTGTTCTGAGTCATCAGAGACAGCGTGTTGGTATTGATTACTTGACCCATGAGTGTATTCCTTCAAAGTCTGGTTAAGGGGTTCGGGCTTATTGCCCACGGCGTTCATCACCGTCCAAACTTGTATCGGCGATACTCCAGCAACCTTTAGAATTATTTCTCAAAAAAGCTCACTTTCTTACTTTGAGAATTACCCCTCCTTATACCGGCTATTCACGCCATTACTTTTTGTTGCAATCCATTAAACTTTTTCTCCGTCGTGCCGATAGGGCTTAAAGACTCTTATACAACCCGTAAAGGATACATATGGCCACTATTTCTTCATTAGGCATCGGTTCAGGCTTAGACCTCAATACCCTGCTCGCTAACCTGACGACCGCAGAAAAAGCACGCCTGACCCCTATCAGCTCCGCACAAAGCAGCTACAGCGCCAAATTAACAGCCTATGGCACGATGCAAAGCGCATTGCAGACCTTTGCTGACGCTGCTACCGCGTTGTCATCGACGAATACTTACGGCGCGACCACAGCCACATCGAACAACACCGCGGCATTCAATGCCACGACGTCCACCGGTGCCGCCCCCGGCAAATATTCCCTGTCTGTGACCAGCCTCGCCTCGTCTCAGTCTTTAATTTCTACCACACAAGCCAGCAACACCACTGCGCTGGGTGCCACGACCACCGGTAACTCCCGTACGCTGACCATCAGTCAGGGCGACGGCAGCAAACCGCTGAGTATTAATCTGACCGATTCACAAACCTCCCTGACCGGCGTTCGCGATGCGATCAACAAAGCCGGCGGCGGCGTAACGGCCAGTATCGTGAAAGTCACCGACAGCAGCTACAAATTAGTGCTGAGCGCGAATAACACCGGTACCAATTCAGAAATGACCGTCAGCGTGACCGGCGATGACCAGTTGAATAACATTATTGGTTATAACTCTTCCACCGGTACTGGCGCGATGACGGAGAACGCAGCAGCAGCTAATTCAAAACTGACGTTCAATGGCATCGATCTGGAACGTCAAAGCAACACCATCAGCGACGCGCAGGACGGCATTACATTAAGTCTGACCGGCACGACCACCACGCCAGCAACGCTGACTGTGGCAAAAGATACCGGTACAGCTACCACGGCGATTCAGACCTTTGTTGATTCCTACAATGCGTTGCAGGATACCTTCACCAGTCTGACCAAATTCACAGCAACAGCGACCAACTCGGATACCGCAGACACCACCAACGGTGCCTTGCTGGGTGACAGCGCATTGCGCACCATCCAGACCCGTCTGAAATCTGCACTTGGCGCAGCGTCTGGCTCCGGCACCATCACTTCCCTGTCGAATATTGGTATTACCACCGACCCTGATACCGGCAAACTGGAAATTGACAGCGCAAAACTGAAAACCGCACTGACCGATAACACCAGTTCGGTGCAAACCATGATGGTAGGCGACGGGAAAACCACCGGCGTGATGACCAACATCACTAACCTGAACAGCGGTTTCCTGAACGCCAGCACCGGCACCATCGCCAACGCAGAAACGGCAGTCAACGCCACGCTGAAAACGCTGACCACCCAGTACAACAAGGTCAACGACAGCATCAACACCACCATTGCCCGCTATAAAACGCAGTTCACTGCGCTCGACGTTGCGATTCAGAAGCTCAACAGCACGGCCGATTATCTGACCAAGCAGTTCGATGCCATGACCACGTCCAGTTCAAGCTAGTCAGGAAGGAAGAAAAATTATGTATAACGCTAAAGGAACCCAGGCCTACGCACAGGTAGGCTTAGAAAGTGGCGTAATGAGTGCCAGTCCGCATCAGTTAGTGGTGATGTTATTTGACGGGGCGCGCAGCGCCCTTATCCGTGCTGGCATTTTTATGCAGCAGGGAAATATTGCCGATAAAGGCAAAGCGCTCTCTAAGGCCATTAATATTATCGACAGCGGACTGAAAGCCGGAATGAGCCGCGAGAAAGGCGATCCCGATTTAGTGGATAACCTCGAAGCGCTCTATTCCTATATGGTTCGTCGTTTATTGCATGCCAATTTACACAACGATCAGGAAGCCATCACGGAAGTGCTGGGCTTACTGGAAAATATTGCCGATGCCTGGCGGCAAATCGGCCCAAACTATCACCCGTCGCAGGACCAATATAATGGATCAACATCAGTATCTGGTTAATGAATATCAACTGATCCTGACTTTAAGCGAGCAGATGTTGCGGCTGGCGAAAGAAGAGAAATGGGATGAGCTGGTCGAGCTCGAAGTCAGTTATCTGAAAGCCGTGGAAGCGACCACCACGTTACCGGTATCCGAAAGCACGTCGATGGCTATTCAGTATGAAGTACGCAAATATTTGCGTCAGATTCTGGATAACGAAAATATGATCAAAACATTATTACAAGCCCGGATGAATCAACTCACCGAGCTGATTGGACAGTCGTCAAGACAACAACAAGTGAATATGACTTACGGAAAAATCGATCTCCGTTCGATCGCGTTTGGCGATCGCCAATAATTATTACTTTTGTTTTATTTTATATTGTTCTATTTTATCAAATATTTCTTGTACATACTAAGGTTTCAGAGGCAGAGAGCACACAGCTGCCAGGGCTAATTCTCTCTGTCTCCATCCCTGACTTTCGCCTCAACCGGTGACCAGTTTGTATTAGTAACAAAGTCGCGCAGCTTTGATTTATATTCAGGCAACTGGACGCCGTCGTCGTCATATTCGGGCATCATCACCATGGTACGTAAAATAAAAGTCACCCCAGGGATAGGATCGACCTCGCTACTTATTCAGCACAGTGAACTTTTTATTCAAGATGTGTATATCGACAAACCTCAGTTACTCCTGATCCAAAATGGTAGCATGACGGTTCATTATCAGCATCAGGAAGTGTCCCTGCAAACGGGTGAAATGCTGGTGCTCAACAGCGGGCAAACGCTGGGGCTTACTCATCAGCTTTCTGAAAACGGGCCATTTAGCTGCGCGATTATGGCGTGGGATAATGCCCTGCTGACCGATGCAGGATTGCACACGCCGGCGTTTAAACCCCCGCTGATTACTGTCGATCACCTGCAGGTCATCCCCCACGTTCCCGGCGCTTTCAGACAAAGTTTTATCGATACACACAATGCCATTCTCTGGCATCACGGTTTACCTGCGCCGATTACCCGTCACCGGATGCTTGAGCAGTTGCTGTGGCTGTCGCAGCTCGGCGTGCGCTATTCCCTGCAACACAGCGAAAGTATGACCCAGCGGGTGCGCGAACTGCTGGTCAACAATCTGCATAAAGCCTTTACGGCAGCGGAAGTGGCCGAGCAACTGATGATGAATGAAGTGATGCTGCGCCGCCGGTTGGCAGCCGAAAACAGTGTACTGCGTAATCTGATGATTGATGTTCGCATGACCCACGCCCTGCGCCTGCTGCAATGCACGGATCTGGCCATCTCCCACATCGCGCATCAGGTCGGCTATGAAAGCGGTTCGCGTTTTGCTGAGCGGTTTCGCAAACGTTTCGGTTTTGCACCCACCGCCATTCGGGGGCATTTACGCGCGCAGTCGGTTCATTCCCCCATCACAAGTGATGTTCAATAACAATCAATGCCAAATACTTACATTACAAAATCATGAGTAACATCACACAATAATTGATTACCAGATGTTAACGGAATATCATACCCGCCGGTTTTTATGAATGGTCAGGGGTTGGTTGTGCACGTTTGGTGGGAAGTGATTAAAACGATTTACTGGGGCGGGCTGGGTATCGCCGTGCTGTTCACCCTGCTGGTGAGCCGCGATACGATTAAGATTAGGCTATTAACGTCCGGCATTATTGGATTTACATGGCCGATGAGCCTTCCTGTGGTTCTCCTCTTCTCTCTGTTCTGACCCTCGAAAAAGAAAACCCGGCATTCAGACCGGGTTTTCAGATGACGTGTTATGTCAGTCTTCGTGCTGCGATGACAAGGCTTGTTATTTACGCGTCTGTACCCAAAAACCGTGGATCAGACCCGGGAAATAGCCCAGTAAAGTCAGCAAAATATTCAGCAGAAATGCTCCGCCTAAACCATTACCTATCAGTACGCCCAACGGCGGTACCAGAATGGTGATCAGTACTCTCCAAAATCCCATTTTGTATCTCCCTTTGGTTATCATCGTGTTAATGATAGTTCATCCCTAAAAAGACAGACATCAGAAGAAACCTAATTGATCAGCTCCAGCATAATTTCCATATCCCGCCGGGTTTTTTCCAGAATTTCCACATCGCCCTGCCGGTGTTCAGCATCGGTCACCTGATGGATCTGGCGCATCTGCCATCTTACTTGATTTTTTTGCTCTTCGGTCATGCTCCGGCACATCACGATAATAAAATTGCGCAGCATCAGATGTTGCATGGCAGTTTCTTCGACGTGTTTATTGACCGACATGACCAAATCTATAACCTGTTTATCTGCCATTGGGATCCCCGCGCGAGTAAAAGAGTCAACGTAGCCAATGTAGCACGACATACCTGACTTCTAAGCCCGCAGCACAAGGGATTAACCCCCCTATTTCAACCGCTGACCTCTGTGGCGGCTCAACGAAAAATGCCTTCATTCACAATGGCCTGACGGAATGTCTGCGCACAATCACAATCATGGAAAAATATAAAGTGACGCAGGTCACATTTCACCCATATTTCTTCCCCCATCTTGTGATCTGCTCTATAGTTTACGTAATAAAAAATGTGTTCTTCGGGTGGTTTCGGCGCCCGTTATTGTCTCTCTTGTTTTGTTTTCGGGTTGAAATTCCAGGTAGTTTCCTTGTAGTCAGGACAATTACCCCATCATATTTGGGGTTCAGGAGGCAGTATGTCTGAATATCATTATTTACTGGTTGGCGGAAGCCGCGACGGACAACGGCATGTCGATGCATGTCATCAGTTTTCGCTGTGTTTCTGGGAAGATGCATCAAAGAATGTGGATCGTGAATTTTACGGTAAGCGTAACGAGCGTTACAAAGTGAATCCGGAGAAAGGCGCTGACGGAAGATGGTATCTGGTGGGGTATTGCGGCAGTTGTTCAAAAATTCCCGCAGACGTTCTGACGACTCAGGCGAACACCAAACACGTGAAGCCAATGATGTAACTGACGCCATGTCAGCGTGAAGTGAAAGTGTGAAGTAGTTAAAGACCCCGCCACTAAAGCGGGGTTTTGTTTTTTATGCCTCGGGGGCCATACCCTGAATATTTCTGGCATAGAAAGCGACCTGCCCGCCGAGCGCAAAATGCGCCTGCTCGTGCCCCTGCCGGCCAAGGGTGGCGATGCGGACAATCTCGCCCTCGAACTCACCGTCATGGATGGCGGTAATCGCCACATCCAGCTGATAGCTGGCAGGATGAATGCCCACGGGAAAAGTGAGTAACTTCACCCTGTCTCCCACCTGAAAACGGGTTAACAGCGGTAAGGGTGCCTGTTCGAACAAGTCCTGATCCATTTGTGACTCCTTGTTTTTCAGTAGGATTAATTAGAGGATAGGACATGTTGCGTCGTTTTGCAGAAACACGACGTGAGGCACTTCTCCCTTTTCAACATCTTTTCAGAAACTTTTAACACTTTTAAAAATTCTGCTTTTAAAAATCGCTTAAGGAACTCAACGTGACGAAACTAACACCCGAGCAATGCATCATCCTCACCGGTTTTACCGGCATTCTGCACGGAGAGTTTGAGGGATTTCACGAGGATTTAGAAAAACGATTGGGTCGTGATGTGCAGACATCCGAACTGGGCTATCCGGAGTTTATCCAGGAGTGCCGCGAGCTGTACGAAGAGGATTTTAACGCGCTGATGCCTGACTGACTGGGGCACAAAACATGACCGGTCAGGCAGCAGCTACGCAGCCTGACCGGTCATATTGTTAAGGTTTTATAATTCCGCGAATGAAGTTCTCATTCACTCTGATCACATTGCCAGTCTCAACATTCATCAACTGATACTGCACCGGCGATACCTCATTCAAAATCGTGATTACTTCAAACAAACCTGGTGTAAAAGTAAGCGTGACAAAAACGCCAACAGGATAGACAGCCATAATTTTATCCTTTATTCAAACACTTATAATGTGTCTCGGTCATCTCACTGTGATTGCAGGGTGTGAATTAATCACGGTGAGTTATTGCATTGTATACACTTCTTACAGTGGAAGAATATGAGGTAAAAGAAATAGGGATGACAGACAAAGTGATCACATTTTGATCAATTCAGATAACTCTGACAGACGTGGCCAAGACTTCTTCAATTATTACGATTTCCTTACACCTTCGAGTGCCCCCTTCCCTTCATCCCTCTGGCAGTCCCTTGTTTTTGGGGCGATTTCGGTTAAGAATATAAATCCAAAATGTTGCATTGAGAGCCACGCCGTGAGTGCCCAGATTTTTGAAACCGATGTCGCCCACCCGCATTTAGCCCGTCTTATTGCCGAACTCGACGCTTATCAGTACCCGCTCTATCCACCCGAATCGTTTTACGGTGTCAATATTACTGAGCTGGATGAAGGCGATATCACCTGTTTTATGGCGCGTGTCGATGACGACTGGGCCGGATGCGCCTGCCTGTACATCTCAAAACAACGCATCGCTGAGATGAAGCGGGTGTACGTCAATCCCTTATTTCGCGGGCAAGGGATCGCTTCACTGCTTATCGCCGCGATGGAAAAGAAATTGAAAGAATTGGGGCACACAGATCTTTATCTGGAAACGGGCGTGTTTCAGGAAAAAGCCATCACGCTGTATGAGAAACTCGGCTATGCACGTACGGAAGCCTTTGGCGATTACATCCAGTCGCCGGATCCGCTGAGCGTCTATATGATGAAAACCGTGGCTTAGAGGAGTTCTCCATAACACTGTCGGTATGGCAGTGCTATGGAGACTGTATCACATCAGGACGTTGCTTTTGGTGGCAGGCAGGTCATTAGAAGGAATGACCCATTTTTTGAGTGTGATAACAAAGAAATTCTTACCCTTGGTGATTTTCGCACCGCGATCTCCGCATTCCAGCGCAAGTTTGAAAAACTCATCACTGTTAATACTAAAAGCCAGTTCGACTTTTTTCACCATACCGGAATTCAGCAGGTCTTCGGCTTCGTGCAGGGATTTGGCCTGAATGACTGACATAAATACCTCGAAAATGCTTAGGGACGTTATACAGCGGACCCGTCCACGCTATTTCATTTTTGTTGCGTATTTATGACAGTCTTATGAATCTTACCCAAACCGTGACACTCGCCACCTAGGTCAGACGATAATGCGCGTCCGGCATCGGCGTGTCCGGTAGCTGCGACTGGTTGTTCATCTCCAGCAAATTGATTTCGATGTTGGTACACATCGCATCCATCGGCAGGTGATTGTTGGCATAACCAAACGGCATCTCCAGCTCTTCAGCCAGCGTATCGAGCGACAGAAATGTATAGGAGATAAAACCCGACACCAGCAGCGTCATGTAATGCAAATCCACCACCAGGGCGAACGGCAGCAGGCTACAAAAGAGATACACAGTGCGGTGCAACAGCAGCCCGTAAGCGAAAGGGATAGGCATACTGACGATGCGCTCGCAACCGCCGACAACCTGAGAAAGCTGTGACAGCGTGGTGTCCATGTGCGCGTAAACCACATCCGACATTTCGCCGGTACGGCGGCGTTCCGCCAGCCATTGCGATAACCGCAGCTGCACCATGTTGGTCGGTGCGCGCCGTGAAAGAATATCCTCCGCATCATCCCCTAACAAACGTTCAAGATCAGGCCGTGAATCGCTGTGGCGCAGCTGATGCTTGAGGCTGTAACAGAACGCCAGCAGCAACGCCGTCACCCGATGCGCTTCGCCCGGACAGACGGCCATCACCTGACTTTGCAGCGTACGGCAGGCAATCAGCAACCCGCCCCACAGCTGACGCGCTTCGATATAACGCGAATACGCTACACTATTTCTGAACCCCAAAAAGATCGCAATCGAGACGCCAAGCAGGCTGAAAGGCGCAAGTGTCAGCTTAACGCCAAGCGTTTCGTACCAGGGCAGACAAAGGATGGCGGCCAGTGACATCAGAAGATTAAGACTCAGCCGGAACATAATGCTGGGCAGCACAGAGCCGTGCCAGACGAACAAACGTAAGAACCAGTGACGGGGTGGGCGGATTATCATTTTGTGCAGGTGCTTTTGGCAGGTGGAAACATTTTTTCGCGATTTTGGCAAATAAACCTGCACAAGCAAAGGACAATTTTGTGACATCGGTAACATATATTTTTTAGAAAACTCATTTTGTTCACAACGTAACCTTCACGTTGAACAATAAATTGAAACAATTCTTCCCTGCCTATCAAGTTGTAGTTGTTTGCGGTCGATAATAATATCAGAACGTGACTATTCAAAAACTAAGTCAGGATCTTATGACTGTAACAAAACAGTCCTAAGCTCGGGAAAATGACGGACGTCCTGTGAGAACCTTCGCAAAAGTGAAATGAAGGAATTGGGCTATGATAATTTTGTTTATTGTTTTGGCATTGCTGGGTCTGGCTGTGTGGTGGGTGATCCGTTCGGCCATGCAGGATATTGATAACGATTATTAACGGTTAAGGTTCGAATTTTTTTTGCGAAGTTTGTCTTTGCTGCTCCTGTTATTTCCTTCCCCCTCAAAAAACCCAATAAATTGCCCCCGCCATGCCCCACAGGGCAACAGGTAGCAATTCTTTTATCATTATTTCATTCACTTAATACATTACACCGACATATTCATGACATCCTGATAAGCCGCCACCAGCTTGTTGCGTACCTGCACGCCCAGTTGCAATGAGATCGAGGATTTTTGCAGATCGACCATTACATCGTTGAGGCTGACGCCCGGCACACCCATTTCGAGTTTTTCAGCCTGCAACTTTGCGTTGTTTTGCGTTTCACTAATTTTGCCTAATGCGGCTTTCAGCTCACTGGCGAAACCAGCTTCTGAGGTGGCATCGGGTTGCTTTATTGCTCCCGCTTGCACTGCCGTAGCCTGCATTTGCTGTAAAACGCTCTCAATGCCTTGAATTGACATGCTTTCTCCGCTTATCGCTGTATCGGTAACCAATGGGGTTCTTTCATGGAATGACACCCTATCACATCAGTTTTTTCCTAAACGCCGTAATTGACCGCAAAAACCATGGCTTATCGGGCCATTAACTTTGCCTTGCGCGACAAATAATGGCTCACCTAGAAAATAGGCCTGCCTGTATGGAGGTTTGAAAAATATCACGCTTCAACGATTGCGCACTTGGGAGTCTGTTTTGTTACGAGACAACATGAACACCACCATCCAACAGCTAAATAGGGATCTTGTATGAGTTCCGCAATAGCCGGCGCAGAAAACCCTCGAAGCGGTTTTACTGCGTTGCTTAATCGCCTGCGCGCCAACCCAAAAATTCCTATCGCCATTGCTGCTGCCGCTGCCGTGGCTGTTATTGTTGTTATGACACTGTGGGCCAAGCAACCGACGTATAAGGTGCTGTTCAGTAACCTCAACGATAAAGATGGTGGCGCAGTCGTCACACAGCTCACGCAGATGAACATCCCCTATCAGTTTTCTGATAACGGCGGCGCGGTTCTGATCCCTGCGGACAAAGTGTATGAAACGCGTCTCAAACTGGCTGCGGCCGGTTTGCCGAAGGGCGGCGCCGTCGGTTTTGAACTGATGGATCAGGAGAAGTTTGGTATCAGTCAGTTCAGTGAGCAGATTAACTATCAGCGCGCACTGGAAGGTGAACTCTCCCGCACCATCGAAACGCTCGGCCCGGTCTCCAGCGCCCGCGTTCACTTAGCCATTCCGAAACCTTCTTTATTTGTCCGCGAGCAGAAAAACCCTTCCGCTTCCGTCACCCTGAATTTGCAACCGGGCCGCGCCCTGGATGATGGTCAGATCAACGCCATCGTTTATATGGTATCGAGCAGCGTCTCCGGTCTGCCGCCTGCCAGCGTCACAGTGGTCGATCAAAGCGGTCATCTGCTGACCCAGTCTGACAGCAACGGGCGTGATCTGAATGCTTCGCAGCTGAAATATGCCAACGAAGTGGAAGGCCGCCTGCAACGTCGCATCGAAGCGATTCTGCAACCTGTGGTCGGTAACGGTAACGTTCACGCGCAAATCACCGCGCAGATTGATTACGCCACCCGCGAACAGACCGATGAAAATTACCAGCCGAACGGCGCTGCGGATAAAGCAGCAGTACGTTCCCGCCAGCTCAGCACCAGCGATCAGATTGGTGGTTCAGCAGTCGGCGGCGTTCCGGGAGCCCTGAGCAACCAGCCAGCCCCGGCCGCCACCGCGCCAGTGACGACGCCTGCACCCGCCAATACGGCGAACGGTGCGCAGAATCAGGCAGCCAATGGTCAGAACGCGGCCCAAAACAGCACGGCGAACCGTTCAACGGTGCCGTCGAACAGCCGTCGTGATGAAACCACAAACTACGAAGTCGATCGCACCATCACTCACACCCAGCATAGCGCCGGTGCGGTACAGCGCCTGTCTGCGGCGGTAGTCGTCAACTATCAGACCGGTGCAGATGGCAAATCTAAGCCGCTGACCGACGAGCAGTTGAAGAAGATTGACGATCTGGTGCGCGAAGCGATGGGCTTCTCCACCGAACGCGGCGATACGCTGAACGTGGTAAATACGCCGTTCAATGAAGCGAGCGACGACTCTGCTGAATTGCCGTTCTGGAAACAACAGGCGTTCTTCGATCAGCTGATCGACGCAGGCCGCTGGTTACTGGTGCTGATTGTTGCCTGGCTGCTGTGGCGCAAAATGGTTCGTCCGATGCTGCGCAAACAGCAGGCCGAGAAAGACGCCGTTGCCGCTGCTGTTCTGGCCGCGTCCCAGCCTCAACCTGAAGGCAGCAAACCGGTGAAACTCAGCAACGACGAGCTGGAGAAACGCAAGCGTTCACAGCAGCGTGTCAGCGTCGAAGTGCAAACTCAACGCGTTCAGGAGCTGGCCGATAAAGATCCTCGTATCGTCGCCCTCGTTATCCGCCAATGGATGAGTACCGAACAACCATGACTATGACCGGAACTGAAAAAAGCGCCATTTTGATGATAACGCTGGGCGAAGACCGCGCGGTAGAGGTGTTCAAGCATCTCTCCCCTCGCGAAGTTCAGCAAATCAGTGGCGCGATGGCGAACATCCATCAGATCTCCAATAAGCAGCTGGCCGAAGTCCTGAATGAGTTCGAGGACGAATCCGAGCAGTACGCCGCGCTGAGCGTCAACACCAGTGAATACCTGCGTGCGGTACTGACCAAGGCGCTGGGCGAAGAACGTGCGTCCAGCCTGCTGGAAGATATTCTGGAATCCCGCGAAACCACCAGCGGCATGGAAACGCTCAACTTTATGGAGCCGGTGATTGCGGCAGATCTGATCCGCGACGAGCATCCGCAGATCATCGCCACCATCCTTGTGCACCTCAAACGCGGTCAGGCAGCCGATATTCTTGCGCTGTTCGACGAACGTCTGCGCAACGACGTCATGTTGCGTATCGCCACCTTCGGCGGTGTCCAGCCAGCGGCGCTGGCAGAGCTGACGGAAGTGCTCAACAACCTGCTCGACGGTCAGAACCTCAAGCGGGCGAAGATGGGCGGTGTTCGTACGGCGGCGGAAATCATCAACCTGATGAAAACCCAGCAGGAAGAAGCGGTTATCGAAGCAGTACGTGGTTACGACGGCGAACTGGCCCAGAAAATTATCGACGAGATGTTCCTGTTCGAAAACCTGGTGGACGTGGACGATCGCAGTATCCAGCGCCTGTTGCAGGAAATCGAAGGCGAATCGTTACTGGTCGCACTGAAAGGTGCCGAACAACCACTTCGCGAGAAATTCCTGCGCAACATGTCGCAGCGTGCGGCCGATATCCTGCGCGACGATCTGGCCAACCGCGGCCCGATGCGTATGTCTCTGGTCGAGAACGAACAGAAAGCGATCCTGCAAACGGTTCGCCGTCTGGCAGAGTCTGGCGAAATGATGGTTGGCGGCGGCGAGGACTCCTATGTCTGATAATCCAGCTCCGGAGAAGAAAACCGCTGAAGAGCGCCAGACAGAACGTCTTAACGCCCTGCCGTGGCAACCGTGGCGGCCAGGCGATCTGGCGATGCCTTCCTTTACCTCGCCCCTCGAACCTCTGTTCCAGGAAGGTGAGGAAGAGCAGGACGACGGCCAGCCGAAAGTGCAGGTCGACCAGAATGAACTGCAAAACTTGCAACGCCGCGCTGAACAACAAGGGTTCCAGCAGGGTCTGGAAGCCGGTCAAAAACAGGGCTACGCCGCAGGTTTTCAGTCTGGTCAGGAAGCCGGGCAGCAGCAGGCTTTACTGGAAGGCCAGCAACAGCAGGCCGTGCTCACTGAACACTGGCAGGTGCTGGTGGCCGATTTCCAGCAAACGCTGGATGCGCTCGATAGCGTTATCGCCTCACGCCTGATGCAAATGGCGTTGACGGCGGCCAAACAGATTTTGGGTCAGGCACCGATTTGTGACGGTTCCGCCCTGCTCAACCAGATCCAACAGCTCATTCAGCAGGAGCCGATGTTTAAAGGCAAACCGCAGCTGCGCGTCAATCCGGCTGATTTTGAGCGTGTTGAAACGCAAATGGGTGCCAGCCTGAGCATGCACGGCTGGCGTTTGCTGGCCGATAACCAAATCCACAGCGGCGGCTGTAAAGTCAGTGCGGAAGACGGCGATATGGATGCGTCCATCGCCACGCGCTGGCATGAACTGTGCCGTCTCGCGGCACCGGGAGATCTCTGATGACCGCCCGCCTGAGCCGCCTGCTGAAAACACTCGACGATGCCGAAAAGCGCATGGGCCGTACGCCCTCGGTGCGCCGCTATGGCCGACTGACCCGCGCCACGGGGCTCATCCTCGAAGCTACCGGTTTGCAGATGCCGCTCGGCGCGACCTGTCTGATCGAACGTCATGACGGCCCGACCGTGCAGGAAGTGGAAAGCGAAGTGGTTGGCTTCAACGGCCAGAGCCTGTTCCTTATGCCGCTTGAAGAAGTCGAAGGTATTTTGCCGGGTGCTCGCGTGTATGCGCGGATCTCGCCCGATGGCCACACCGCGGGCAAACAACTTCCGCTCGGCCCGCAATTGCTGGGCCGCGTGCTCGATGGCAGTGCCAAACCGCTTGACGGTCTGCCGCCGCCGGATACCGGTTATCGCGCTGCGCTGATCACCCCGCCGTTTAACCCGCTGCAACGAACGCCTATCACCGATGTGCTGGACGTTGGCGTGCGCGCCATTAACTCCCTGCTCACCGTCGGTCGCGGCCAGCGTATGGGGCTGTTCGCCGGTTCCGGCGTCGGTAAATCCGTTCTGCTCGGCATGATGGCGCGCTATACCAAGGCCGATGTGATCGTGGTCGGGCTTATCGGTGAGCGTGGCCGTGAAGTAAAAGATTTTATCGAGAACATTTTAGGTGACGAAGGCCGCGCACGTTCGGTGGTTATCGCCGCACCGGCGGATGTTTCGCCCCTGTTACGCTTGCAGGGTGCCGCCTACGCCACGCGTATCGCCGAAGATTTTCGCGATCGCGGTCAGCATGTTCTGCTGATCATGGATTCCCTGACCCGTTACGCCATGGCCCAGCGTGAAATCGCCCTTGCCATTGGTGAACCTCCGGCGACCAAAGGCTATCCACCTTCCGTCTTCGCCAAACTGCCTGCGCTGGTCGAACGCGCGGGGAACGGCATCAGCGGCGGCGGTTCTATCACTGCATTTTATACCGTGCTGACCGAGGGTGATGATCAGCAGGATCCGATTGCCGACTCCGCCCGCGCCATTCTCGATGGTCACGTGGTGTTGTCACGCCGTCTGGCGGAATCCGGCCACTATCCGGCCATTGATATTGAAGCGTCGATCAGCCGTGCAATGACGTCTCTGATTGACGATGCACAGTACGCCCGCGTGCGTAATTTCAAACAACTGTTGTCCAGCTACCAGCGTAACCGTGATTTGGTCAGCGTCGGGGCGTACGCGGCAGGCAGCGATCCGATGCTCGATCGCGCCATTCGGTTGTACCCGCAGATGGAGAACTTTCTCCAGCAGGACATCATGGAACGCAGTACCTATGAAGACGCCTGTCTGGAACTGAACATGTTGTTCCCAGGCTAAATTTTTAACCGATAAAGGTAAATCAGATGGAAAACTCATCACCATTGATCACCCTTTGTTCTCTGGCGCAAAAAGCGCTGGATCAGGCGACCAATCATTTAGGGCAAATCAGGCAGTCGCATACTCAGGCTGAAGAGCAGCTCACCATGCTGCTCAACTATCAGCGCGAGTATCGCGACAAACTCAATAACACCATGACCGGCGGGATTGCGGCGAATACCTGGCAAAACTACCAGCAGTTTATCGGCACGCTGGAAGTCGCCATTGATCAGCACCGCAGACAGTTGCAGCAGTGGGACCAGCGGCTGAATGCTGCCGTAAACCAGTGGCAGGATAAGCAACAGCGGCTGAACGCCTATCAGACCCTGCAAACCCGGGCCAGTGAACAGCAGCGTTCGCATGAGAACAAAATGGATCAAAAGCAGAACGATGAATTTGCCCAACGCAGCGCTTACAGGAAAAAAATGCTATGAATCTGAATATATTGCCTGCGGCCGTTACCACGGCAAAAACCACCGTCTCTGCTGCGTCCGGCAGTGCGGCCTCCTCTTCTGCCACGGCCTCTGATGGCACCTCCGCCGGGGGTACCTCCACGACGGGTGTGACGACAGATTTTGCCACTCAGTTGCAGGCGCAGCTCGGCGAAAAGCTCGACCCTAAACTTGCCAGCCAGCTCTCGCAGCTCGGCCAGAAGATCAGCGCTAAAGGCCAGACGGTGGATAAAGCCACGCTCACTCAGGCGGTGACCACCGGTGAAGAAGATGGCAGCCTGACCCTTGATGACAGTGATCTGAGCAAAATGATTGCGGCGATCCAGCTGTTGCCTAACGGCAGCCTGAAAGGCACGGATCCCTCGTCGGTGAAAACCGCTGCGCTGACGGATAAAGACAAAGACAGCAAAGCAGATGACGCGACCAACCAGCCAGTGCAGGCGCTGTTCGCCCAGCTGGCGGCGCAACAGCAACCGGCTCAGCAGGTGCAGACCGCGACCGCAGCGCTCACGCAAACGGCAACGTCCGGTGACGCCACCGATGCCGATAAAAAGAGCGCGTTGCTCGCCGGGCTGACCTCCGCATCGTCCTTACTGACCGATGACGGCAAAACAGCCGTGACTGACAGCGCCGCAGCGACCCCTGCTGCGACGCATACTGCCAGCAAGAGCTCTTCCGCGGCGACCCCGGATTTCAGCAGCGCGCTGGCCTCCATGACCGCCGCGACCGGTAATGCCGCGGTAACGCCGCAAACCGAAAGCCGCACAACCGATGGCATCCAAAATCTGGTGAATAACGCCGCCGTGGCCGTCTCTTCGGCGCCGGTGTCCACCACGCCGACCACCACCAGCGTGGTCACCAGCCCGAGCACGCCATTGCTTAACGCCCAGCTGGGCACACCGGAATGGCAGCAGCAGCTCGGTCAGCAAGTGATGATGTTCAATCGTCAGGGGTTACAGAGCGCCGAACTGCGTCTGCATCCACAGGATCTGGGCTCCATTCAGGTCAGCATGAAGATCGAAAACAATCAGGCGCAGCTGCACTTTGTTTCCGGCCACAGCGCAGTGCGTTCTGCCATTGAAGCCGCGATGCCGGATCTGAAAACGGCGCTGGCGGATAACGGCATCAGCCTCGGCCAGAGCAGCGTCGGCAGCGACAGCTCGCAATGGCAACAGGCGCAGCAGCAAAGTTCACAATCCGGTTCTCAGCAGGGGAACGCCTCCAGCTGGGCGGCCTTTAATGCGGGCGGTGTGAACTCAGCGGCGGACGCTTTGCCGGTTCCAGCCTCCCTCGCGCAACGTATCAGCGGTAACAACAGCGTCGATATCTTTGCGTAATTGTTCGCAAAATTGTTTCAGGTAATTGCTGACGGTCAGTGTTCACTTAATTCAAACGGCAGAGCTGACCTTATTTTTCCCGCCTATTCTGACTATTGAACAACAGGATAAGCGGGATAATCATTCTCAGAATTGACTCAGCAGGTTGAGCCTTCCTCAGCTGACCTGCTCATACTTACAGGAAATCGCCTCATCCATGTCTGACTCTGCTCTCTCGGCCTCGCGCAAAAAAAAGCGACCGCTTTTGATGATTCTGCTTTTACTGGTGGCCATTGGTGCTTGTGGTGCGGCGGGTTACGCCTGGTGGATGTTGCACAAACAGCAGTCGGCTCCGGGTTCACAGACTGCCGAAGTGAAGAAAAACGAACCGCCGGTACCGCCTATTTTCCTGGCACTGGATACCTTCACCGTCAACCTGCAAACGCCGGATAACGATCCTGACCGTGTGCTTTACATCGGCCTGACCCTGCGTCTGCCGGATGAAAAGAACCGCGCGGTTCTTAATGAGTACCTGCCCGAAGTGCGCAGCCGCTTGCTGTTGCTACTTTCTCGTCAGAAAACGTCGGATTTAGTCAGTGAAACCGGCAAGCAACAACTGGTGCAGGAAATCAAACAAGTTCTGGACGTGCCCCTGGTCAAAGGTCAGCCCCCACAGGTGATCAACGACGTGCTTTTCACTGCTTTCATACTGCGATAATCAAATTATGGGCGACAGCATTCTTTCACAGGCCGAGATCGACGCACTGCTCAACGGTGACACCGGCGACAGCGCGCCTGAAACCACCAACGCCAAAAATCAGGCGGCCGATGACGGCGTAAAACCTTTTGACCCGACGACGCAACGCCGTGTTGTGCGTGAACGTCTGCAGGCGCTGGAAATTATTAACGAGCGTTTTGCCCGTCATTTCCGTATGGGGTTATTTAACCTGTTGCGCCGCAGCCCGGACATCACCGTCGGGCCGATCAAAATTCAGCCTTATCACGATTTTGCCCGCAACCTGCCGGTGCCGACCAACCTCAACCTGATCCACCTTAAGCCTCTGCGCGGCACGGCACTGTTTGTGTTCGCGCCAAGCCTGGTGTTTATCGCGGTGGATAACCTGTTCGGCGGCGATGGTCGTTTTCCGACCAAGGTGGAAGGGCGTGAATTCACCCACACCGAGCAGCGCGTGATTAAACGCATGCTGACGCTGGCGCTTGACGCCTATGAAGATGCCTGGAGCGGCGTCTACAAACTGAGCGTCGAATACGTGCGTGCAGAATTACAGATCAAATTCACCAACATCACCTCTTCCCCGAACGATATCGTGATCACGACGCCGTTCCATGTGGAAATCGGTGCCCTGAGCGGTGATTTCAACATCTGTATTCCGTTTAGCATGATCGAACCAATTCGTGAGTTGCTGACCAATCCACCGGTTGAAAACTCCCGTCATGAAGAAAGCCAGTGGCGCGAAAATCTGGTCACGCAGGTTCAGCAATCCGAGCTGGAACTGGTGGCGAATTTCGTCGAAATCCCACTGCGTTTGTCCCAGATCCTGAAACTGCAACCGGGCGACGTGCTGCCGATTGAAAAACCGGATCGCCTGATCGCCCACGTCGACGGCGTGCCGGTGCTGACCAGCAAATACGGCACCTTAAACGAACAATACGCTCTGCGCGTTGAACATTTGATCAACCCAATTTTAAATTCTCTAGATGAGGAACAGCCCCATGAGTGACACCAATAAACCGTCTGACGCGGGATCGGAAAACGTTGACGATTTATGGGCTGATGCGTTTAACGAACAACAATCTGCGGGCAGCGCCAAAGCGTCAACCGAGGGTGTTTTCGCCGCGCTGGGCGCCCAGGAAGGAGCCGGTGGTTTGCAGGATATCGACATGATCCTCGACATTCCGGTGAAACTGACCGTGGAATTAGGCCGCACCAAGATGACCATCAAAGAGTTGCTGCGTCTGTCGCAGGGTTCCGTGGTCTCCCTTGACGGCCTGGCCGGTGAGCCGCTGGATATTTTGATCAACGGTTACCTGATTGCTCAGGGTGAAGTCGTGGTCGTGGCCGATAAGTACGGCGTGCGCATCACCGATATCATCACGCCGTCAGAACGTATGCGTCGTCTGAGCCGCTGATGAACCAGAACGCCGCGACGGATTCTCCGTACATTTCCGGCCCGGCAAACCATGCCACAACGCAGGCCTCAGCGCCGGTGGTTCCCGCCAGTTCCGTGCTGACTCAGGTCAGTTCGGTGCTCGGCGGCATTCTGCTGCTGATCCTGTTTATCGGTTGGGTGGCTAAACGCACCGGTCTGGCGCCACAGGCAAAAAATAACAAGCTGCTGAAAATCACGTCCAGCTGTCAGGTCGGGCGCAGTGAAAAAGTGGTGATTGTGGAAGTGGACAATACCTGGCTGGTTCTGGGTGTGACCGCCCACAGCATCACGCCGCTGCACACCCTGAGCGCGCCGCCGGTGGACACCCCTGCGGCGAGTGCCGCAGAACTGCCCGCGGATTTTCGTCAGCTGATGCAAAAAATGTTAAAACGTCCGGGAAAGCAGGCATGACTTTTTTGAAATCCCCCTTGATCACCCGCCTGTGTCTGCCGCTGTTATTGTTCATCAGCCCGTCAGCCTTCGCGCAATTACCGGGCATCATCAGCCAGCAAATGGCCAACGGCGCACAGAACTGGTCTTTGCCGATTCAGACGCTGGTGTTCATCACTACGCTGACGCTGCTCCCTGCGATGCTGCTGATGTGTACCAGCTTTACCCGCATTATTATCGTTCTGGGTTTGCTGCGAAATGCGCTGGGTACGCCGTCCGCACCGCCAAATCAGGTGCTGCTCGGCCTGGGACTGTTTCTGACCTTCTTCGTCATGGCGCCGGTCTTCGACAAAATCTATACCGACGCCTATCAGCCGTTTACCGAAAACAAAATCAGCATGCAGGATGCGATGGACAAAGGTGCTCAGCCGCTGCGTGAATTCATGCTGCGCCAGACCCGTGAAACCGATCTCGCACTCTACGCCCGTCTCGCCAACCTGCCGCCGCTGGCCGGTCCCGAAGCGGTGCCGATGCGGATCCTGTTACCCGCTTACGTCACCAGCGAACTGAAAACGGCTTTCCAGATCGGCTTCACCGTATTTATCCCGTTCATGATTATCGATTTGGTGGTCGCCAGCGTCCTGATGGCGCTGGGGATGATGATGGTGCCACCCGCGACCATCTCACTGCCCTTCAAACTGATGTTATTCGTGCTGGTTGATGGCTGGCAGCTGCTGCTCGGATCGCTGGCGCAGAGTTTCTACAGTTAGCGGCGCCTCTTCGGATGAGAGCTATTTTGCGCCTCCCCCTGCGAAGGGGGAAGTTGGGAGGGGGTATAGCAGGCGGCATCTGAGTTGCCATTAATACCCCACCCCAACCCTCCCCTTCGCAGGGGAGGGAGCTGAACAACGTCTTTTATGAGATAAAAGAAATGACTCCTGAATCAGTTATGGCGATAGGCAATGAAGCGATGAAAGTCGCGCTGGCCGTCGCTGCACCGCTGCTGCTGGCGGCGCTGGTGACCGGTCTTATCGTCAGCCTGCTGCAGGCTGCGACGCAAATCAACGAACAAACCCTCTCCTTCATCCCGAAGATTCTGGCGGTGGTTGCCACTATCGTTATCGCCGGTCCGTGGATGCTCAACCTGCTGCTTGATTATATGCGCACGCTGTTTTCCAGCCTGCCCTACATCATCGGTTAACGCATGGTTTCCTTCGACAGCACCCAGTTAGCCGGTTGGCTGAGTATGTATTTCTGGCCAATGCTGCGCATTCTGGCGCTGATCAGTACTGCGCCTATCACCAGTGAAAAGCAGGTGCCCAAAAAGGTGAAAATTGGTCTCGCAGCGATGATCACCTTTCTGATTGCACCCGCACTGCCGGTGGTCGATACACCGATTTTCTCCACACCCGCGCTGTGGCTGACCATGCAACAAATCATGATAGGCACTGCGCTCGGCCTGACCATGCAGCTGGCGTTCGCCGCAATCCGCATGGCCGGTGAAATCATGGGGCTGCAAATGGGTATTTCCTTTGCGACCTTTTACGACCCCAGCAACCGCCTGAACTCACCGCTGCTGGCCCAGTTTCTCAATCTGCTGGCAGTTCTGCTGTTTTTAAGTTTCAACGGCCATCTGTGGCTGATTTCCCTGCTTGCCGACAGTTTCCATACCCTGCCGATTAGCCCGAATCCGATGAATGCCGAAGGTTTTATGGCGGTCGCCCAAGCGGGCAGCATCGTGTTCAGCGGCGGCCTGATGCTGGCGCTGCCGATTGTCACCCTGCTGCTGACGCTGAACATGGCGCTCGGCATCCTCAACCGCGTCGCGCCGCAGCTTTCTGTTTTCGTGATAGGCTTCCCGCTGACGCTCAGTATCGGCATTCTCTCCATCGGTATGATGATGCCCCTGCTCGCCCCTTTCAGCGAACATCTGTTCAGCGAAGTCTTCGATAAACTGGTACTGGTGATGAATCAACTGGCGACCGGGCGTTAATAATCCTCATGCTAACGTCTTAAATAAAACACGACGTGCTGACTATTATTACTTTTGGCCTTCAATTAGACATTACTTACAGTTTGGTCATGCTTATTCATTCACGTAGCTTACGGGAATAATAAGAAAAGGGGGTCTGGTACGGTTATTTATCGGCTGACTCGCGAATGAGTAATGCCATTACTTCATAATGTGCGGTATGCGGAAACATGTCGAACAACTGAACGCGTTCGATGCGGTAATCCGGCAGCAAGGCCAGATCGGCTGCCATAGTTTTCGCATTGCAGCTGGAATAGAGTACCGTCGCAGGCGCCATCTGGCTCAGGTAATCGCACAGCGTTTTTCCAATGCCGCGACGTGGCGGATTAACCAGGACCAGGTCCGGCACTTCTCCTTTGCCGGTGGCAAAACCGGTGGAGTCCAGCGCCTGAAATTCAACGTTTCGCAGCCCCAGCCGCGCGGCGGATTCTTTTGCACACGAGATGGCTTCGGCACTGATTTCGATCCCGGTCAGCGTCATGTCGGGTGTCGCGCAGTGCAGACCAAAACCACCGACGCCGCAGAACAGATCCCACATACTGCCGATATTACCGCACTCACGCACCCAATCGCGCGCCGTGGCGTACAGTTTTTCCGCCACCTGCGCATTGGTCTGGAAGAAGCTTTGCGGGCGAATAAACAGCGGCACATGGTTGAATTCCTCTTCCAGACGCTGAACGTCAGTCAACGGAATTTCCGTATCCCCTTCGAGGATCGCCATATGCACCGGCTGAAGATTGGCGGAAATAACCTTCAGCTGCGGCAGCTGCTGTTGCAGCCACGGCAACGCCGCGCGCAGTTGCGTCAGTTTTGTCTCTGAACGCAGGACAAACCGCAGCATCATGCCGCCGTCCTTCTGGCTTTCGGTCAGCAACAGGAATTTCAATTCGCCGCGTTTACGCGCGACGTTATAGGGCGTCAGACCGGCGCGGGCGATAAAGGTTTTGAGTACAGCAAAGACCGCCGGAAAGCTGGCCGGATACAGCGGGCAATCGCACAAATCCACCGGCGTGCCGTCGCGATGTAACATGCCGAGCAGCGGACGCTCCACGCTGCCACTAACCACCATTTTGGCTTTATTGCGAAATGCGCGCTCTTCGCCCGTTACCGGTTCGCACCACTCCCCTACCGTCATTCCGCTCAGCAAATCGTGCAGGTCTTGCTGTTTATCGGCCAGCTGGCGGGAGTAAGGTTTGTCGAGCCACTGGCAGGAGCGACAGGTTCCGGCGGTGTAGTGAGCGCAATGCATGAAAAGGTTCCGGTGTTCAAAGCAGGAAAAAACTGGCGCGCAGTGTATCACCACGCGGCAGGAAAGGCTCATCAGCAGTACAGGCTATTTATAGCGCGCAAAGAACCGCTGACTGCTGGCGGGCACAAACAACAAAAGCAGAACCAGAATATCAGGGATTTTTTGCATCAGCAGCGCATACAGGAATTCGCCCTGTGTTTCGACGTTAAAGCGAAAGATGCGCGGTCCGAACCAGTCGAATGACGCGAGCAGCATGTAGCTGACAACAATCGCCTGACAGCCGATGAACGCCCAGCGTCCCCAGCGGCGTGCGCGCATCATCGCGTATGCCGCCCGGCATTCCACCAGAATGATCAGCATACTGGCGAGCATGATGATGCAGTTCAGCCAGGATTCAGCGCTGACCTCGATAAAACTCATCAGGCCGGAAAAACCCATTGCATCAAACAGTAAGATGAATTCCAGCAGGCGCGTCGCCACAATCGCCGACGCGCCAATCATTACAGGAACGGGGATAAATGCTAATTTCATACTTCCTTGTTATCTCCTTGTTCCTGGTTTTAATGTTATGAGGACACTATCCTCGCGCAGCGCGTTGTATCTCTTTAATCCGTTGTTTCTCAGCCCGTGACATAAACCACCACGCAATCATGCCGATAATGCCCACCACCAGCAGGATCAGCGTCGCCAGTGCGTTGATTTCCGGATTGACGCCCATTCGCACACTGGCAAAGACCAGCATCGGCAAGGTGGTCGCACCCGGTCCGGCGACGAAGCTGGCGATCACCAGATCGTCAAGCGACAGCGTAAACGCCAGCAGCCAGCCGGAAATCAGAGCAGGCAGAATCATCGGCAGCGTGATGATGAAGAACACCTTCAGCGGCGCTGCCCCTAAATCCATCGCCGCCTCTTCGATAGAGCGATCCAGCTCGCGTAACCGCGCCGACACCACCACGGCGACGTAGGCGCTACAAAACGTCACGTGCGCCAGCCAGATGGTAAACATGCCACGCTCCGCTGGCCAGCCAAAGGCATGCCCCATCGCCACAAACAGCAGTAACAGCGCCAGCCCGGTAATGACATCAGGCATGACCAGCGGCGCGGTGAGCATAAAAGCAAACCCGGTCGAGCCGCGAAAACGTCTGAAACGCACCATCACGACGGCCGCCAGCGTGCCGACAATCACCGCCATTGTCGCCGCGGCGGTGGCAATCGTCAGGCTCATGCCGACCGCGCTTATCATCGCGGAATCATGGAAAAGCTGAGTATACCAGCGGGTAGACCAGCCCGCCCAGACCGTAACGAGCTTGGAGCTGTTGAACGAGTAAATAACCAGCATCAGCATCGGCGCATACAAAAACGTAAAGCCGATGATCAGAATAAGAATTCGCCACGGCGAACGGACAACCGGTAACTTATTCATTCTTTATCTCCCAGCTCTTTGTTTTGGTATTTGTGGAACCACAGAATTGGCATGATGAGCAGCAACAGCATGATCACCGCCACCGCAGAGGCCACCGGCCAGTCGCGGTTATTGAAGAATTCCTGCCACAAAATACGCCCAATCATAATGCTGTCCGGTCCGCCCAGCAGTTCCGGGATCACGTATTCCCCCACCGCCGGAATAAACACCAGCATCGAACCGGCGATAATTCCGCCTTTGGTCAGCGGCATAATCACCTTGAAGAAGGTTTTCAGTGGCCGCGCACCGAGATCCAGCGACGCCTCTACCAGCGAGTAATCCATGCGGGTCAGCGCGGTGTAAATCGGCAGCACCATAAACGGCAGATACGAATACACAATGCCAATATAGACCGCCAGATTGGTATGCAGGATAACCAGCGGCTGATCGATAACGTGCAGCCACAGCAGTACGTTGTTCAGCACGCCGTTGTCTTTCAGAATGCCCATCCACGCATAGACGCGGATCAAAAACGACGTCCACGACGGCAGAATCACCAGCAACAACAGAATATTCCGCGTCGACACTTTACTGTGCGCCACCGCCCACGCCAGCGGATAACCGATTACCAGACACAGCGCCGTTGAGACAGCCGCCACCTGAATCGATTGCAGATAGGCTTCGATGTACAGCGGATCGTCAGTCAGTGAGATGTAATTGCCGATGTTCAGTGCGATATCCAGCATGCCGTCTGAGAAAGTGACCAGATCGGTATACGGCGGAATGGCGCGCGCCATCTCGGCAAAACTGATTTTGAAAACAATCAGGAACGGCAGTAAAAACAGCAGCAGGAACCACACCAGCGGCAGCAGGATAACCAGCTTGCGGCCATGACGTTGTTGCAGACGGCCAATGAAAACTTTGAATCCACCCGGAGGTTTACTGACCGGTTGTTCAGAAATGACAGACATATTCAGCGCCCCTTAAACAGTCAGCACGACGCAGCTGTCGGCTTCCCAGCACAGGCGCACTTCGTCGCCCCAGGTTGGCATGCCTTTGCGGAAACGATGGCCGTTTTGCAGCTGTGCTGTGATCATCTGACCGCTGTGCAATCTGACGTGGTAGATAGACAGGTCGCCCAGATACGCGATGTTCACCACTTCGCCGACCGCAAAATTGCTGCCGTCTTCCGGCACGTCTTCGCACAGCATGATTTTTTCCGGGCGCAGCGCCACAAATACCGGTACGCCGTCCACCACTGACGCGTCGGCATCGACTTTCAGCGGATGGATTAAGCCCGGCGAGGTCAGGATCAGCGCATCGTCCAGACGTTCTTTCAAAACGCCTTCGAATATGTTCACTGAGCCGATAAACTCTGCGCTGAAGCGGCTGGTCGGATGCTCATAAATTTCTTCCGGTTCGCCAATTTGCACGAACTTACCGCGGTTCATGATGGCGATACGCCCCGCCATGGTCATGGCTTCTTCCTGATCGTGCGTCACCATCACGCAGGTCGCGCCAACGCGCTCAAGAATATCCACCACTTCCAGCTGCATCCGGTCGCGCAGTTTTTTATCCAGTGCCCCCATAGGTTCATCAAGCAGCAATAATTTCGGACGTTTCGCCAGGCTGCGGGCCAACGCCACGCGCTGACGCTGACCGCCGGAGAGCTGATGCGGCTTACGTTTAGCGAATTCCTGCATGTGCACCAGTGTCAGCATTTCCGCCACGCGACTTTTGATTTCCGCTGAGGGTAATTTGTCCTGCTTGAGCCCGAACGCAATGTTCTGTTCCACCGTCATGTGCGGGAACAGCGCGTAGGACTGGAACATCATGTTGATCGGTCGCTGATACGGCGGTACCTGCGAGAGATCAACGCCATCAAGGACAATCTGCCCCTGCGTCGGCTGCTCGAAACCTGCCAGCATGCGCAGCAGCGTCGATTTACCACAGCCGGACGCGCCGAGCAGTGCGAAAATCTCGCCTTTATAGATGGTCAGGCTGACGTCATCCACGGCGGCCTGGCCGTCAAAAGACTTGGTTAAATTACGGATCTCCAGCAAAGGCGTGAAACCTTTCTGGGACTTAGGCTGCGGGCGGGGAATAGCGTCGTTCACTCAGAGAAATCTCCGGTATCAAAATAAAGCAGGTTCAAATAAGCATAACAGTCAGGGGGAAAAGTGCCTGATCCGTATGCCCAAACGTCATCCCGGACAAAACGTCAGCGGCCCCGCCGTGATTCTGCGGAGCCGCTGAGAAGTCTTCCTGACCTTTTTTAAACGGTACTATTTACCTGTCTTAACTTTGGTCCATGATCTTGTGATGACACGGTCAATCTTCGGATCCTGAACTTTCAGGCTGAACAGTTTGGCCTGCACATCCGCTGGCGGATAAATGCCCGGATTGTTACGCACCTCTTCATTGACCAGTGGCGTAGCGGCTTTGTTGCCGCTGGCGTAGTAAACGGTGTTACTGACCTGCGCGATGACTTTCGGCTCCATCAGGTAGTTGAGGAACTGATAGGCTTCGTCGAGGTTTTTGGCATCTTTCGGGATAGCAAACACGTCGAAGAACGCCAGCGCGCCTTCTTTCGGAATGCTGTAAGCCACGTTCACGCCGTTTTTCGCTTCTTTCGCGCGGTTAGACGCCTGCATGACATCGCCAGCCCAGCCGATTGCCACACAAATATCGCCGTTCGCCAGATCATTAATGTACTGGGAAGAGTGGAAATAACGGATGTTCGGACGCAGTTTCAGCAACAGATCGTTCGCCGCCCCGGTGTAATCAGAGGCTTTGGTGCTGTTCGGATCAAGATGAAGATAGTTGAGTACGGTCGCGTAGATTTCCGCCGGTGCGTCTAAGAACGACACGCCGCAGCTTTTCAGCTTCTCTAAGTTTTCAGGTTTGAGAACCAGATCCCAGCTATCGACCGGCGCATCTTTACCGAGCACCGCTTTCACTTTATCGACGTTGTAGCCGATACCGGTGGTCGCCCACAGATAAGGAATGGCGTATTTGTTGCCCGGATCGTGTTGCGCGACCATTTTCAGCAGGTCGGGATCGAGGTTTTTGTAGTTAGGCAGTTTGCTTTTATCCAGCGGCTGGAACACACCCGCCGAGAGCTGGCGCTCAAGGAAACTGGCCGAGGGCACCACAAGATCAAAGCCAGTGCTGCCAGCCATGAGTTTGCCTTCCAGCACTTCGTTGGAATCAAACACGTCGTAAACCACTTTGATGCCGGTTTCCTTCTGGAAATCAGGCACGGTGTTTGGCGCGATATAATCGGACCAGTTATAGATATGCAGCGTTTTCTCTTCCGCAGACGCTGTGACGGACGCGGCCATAACCAGACCGGCGACAACACCCGATAACCACTTTTTACGCAGGGTGAACATCCGTTACTACCTCCAAGACAGGGGAATATATCAATGAATTTGTATCACTGGGATGGATACAAAACCCTTCACTACCAGGCCAACCGAATCCTATAAAATATGCATAGGCATTCAATGTTGACGAATACGCTGCCTGCGAATTAACCGTTTGGTTTTACGACGTAATCACGCGTGATGCAGAGTCAGAAGCATAGCGCCTGCAACCTCCGTGTACCAGCCTCCTGAGACAAAACCGGCGTTTATCGATTATTTATGCAAATTTGCTGTAGTCCGTCTGGCATTTTGGCCATTAACAAAGTGAAATATAGTGCAACATTGGGTAAACGGCAGCATAACTTATCGTGAAAGCGAATAAAGGCAGCGGAGCCGTGGTTGATACGGCTCGCAGGGAAGGATCTTCAGAGGAGAGAGAAAGAGTAAAACGAATCAGTGAAGAAAAGGCAGATTGACCGATGCCGCAGGTGCGCCGTCTTCTTCGTCATCACCGATAAACAGCAAGTCATTAGCATGGGCTTCGAGAATGATCATCGACATCTGTTCTTCTGCCTGTTGCAGGAAGAAAGAGAACTGCTCATGCGTAACGCCCACCGCGATGGTCAGCGACTGGCAAACAATCAGCTTCGGCAGATTGTCATCCTGAATATCCACGAAGGCTTTAATGGTCAGGGAGCTGGCATTGATCGAGCTTAAATCGGCTACCAGCGGGATAAGCGCCGTCGGTTTCACTTCGGCCAGCGCCGAGAATAAAATCACGTTGTCCACAATGTCGAGCTTGGCATCAAAAATGCCATCGAAATTCTGCATATGCGGCAGATGGAGAGCCTGACAGGAATCACACTCGAAAAAAGAAATGCCCAGCTGATCAAGCCAGCGCCGTAGCAGCGCCAAATCAGGGACGATGAGCGAATCCATAGAATGCCTCACGAGTTCAACAACGAAAATAACCCCTACTCGCTACGCACACGGCGTTACGAAGGGGCGATAGCTTACGGAATTATACCGGCCAGCGCTACGATCAATACCGGGTTCGTCAACATTAGGCCGATCAATTGAGATTTAGCCGCCGGATTTTAAGCGAAAACCCGGTTTCGCACGTTGCTCGATGTAGTCGATCATCATCCCGGCGATGTCCAGCCCGGTGGTGGTTTCGATGCCTTCCAGCCCCGGCGAGGCGTTGACCTCCATCACCAGTGGCCCGCGATGCGCCCGCAGAATATCCACCCCGGCAATGTCCAGCCCGAGCGTCTGCGCGGCTTTGACGGCAATCTCTTTTTCCTCCGGCGTGATGTTTACCTTCGCCGCCGTTCCGCCGCGATGAAGATTGGAACGGAAGTCCCCCGGTTTAGCCTGCCGCTCGATCGCCGCGACCACGCGTTTGCCAATCACCAGACAGCGGATGTCCCGCCCCTGAGCCTCGCGGATATATTCCTGCACCAGAATGTGCGCATTCAGCCCGCGAAACGCATCAATTACGCTTTCCGCCGCCTGACGGGTTTCCGCCAGCACCACGCCAATGCCCTGCGTGCCTTCCACAAGTTTCACCACCAGCGGTGCGCCACCGACCAGCGCAATGAGATCTGACGTATCGTCGGGCGCATTGGCAAATCCGGTGATCGGTAAATCAATCCCCTCCCGCGCCAGAATCTGCATCGAGCGTAATTTGTCGCGCGCACGGGTGATCGCCACCGATTCGTTGAGCGGAAAGCTGCCCAGCATTTCAAACTGACGCAGCACTGCGGTGCCGTAAAAGGTGATAGCCGACCCGATGCGCGGGATCACCGCATGATAAATATCCAGCTGACGCCCGCGATAATGCACGCTCGGCGCGGCCGGATTGATGTTCATATAGCATGACAACGGATCGATAATGTCGATCTCATGCCCCCGGTTCTGTGCCGCTTCCTTCAGGCGCTTGCACGAATACAAAGACCCGTCACGGGAAAGAATTGCAATCTTCATCCGACACTCCGTCGCCGATTAGCGCGTTGCCCAGCCTTGTTTATGCAATGCGTCCAGCATAAACGGACGCTGTTCCTTTTTAAGCGTACGAACGATCAAATCACTCCAGGTATCGCGACGGGCGTTGCTGTCGCGCTGAAGATAATATTCGCTCAGTTCTTCGTCATACTGCGCCAGCACGGCTTTATCCACCGGCTGATAACTGTTTTCATGCACCAGTAAAGACTGCGGCATGCGTGGCTTCACCTGATGATCCTGCGCAGGCGTGCCGATGCAGAAACCAAACAGCGGCATGACAAATTTTGGCAATTTCAGCAGCGCCACAACGTCTTCGACCTGGTTGCGGATCCCGCCGATAAATACGCCACCGAGCCCCAGAGATTCCGCCGCTGTCATGGCGTTCTGCGCCATCAGTGCAGTATCAACGCAGCCCAGCAACAGTTGTTCTGCAAGACCTAGTTCCGCTTCAGGATTAATCTGCTGATTACGGTTGAAATCGGCGCAGAAAACCCAAAATTCAGCGGCGCTGGCCACGTATTTTTGACCGCCGGTGTAGCCGACCAGTTTTTCGCGCAGTGCAGGACTGGTGATGCGGATAATTGAAGAGCATTGCAAAAAGCTGGACGTCGATGCGCCCTGAGCGGCGGCAATAATCGCCTCGCGCTGTTCGTCAGACACAGGCTTATCGGTAAAAGCACGAATTGAGCGGTGTGAACGCAGGAGATCGATAGTCGGTGTCATGAAGAGTCCTTGGACTAAAAGTGTAAACATCAGCGCTCAATGATTGATGCACTGAGCACAGTTTGCAAGGTTTCGGGATCTAAATGCTGTAACAATGTGCAGTCCCTAAAAATACCTGCAGGTTCATTTGGATAGGTCAAAGGTATCGGACTGACAGGTAATTCCTGCTTTTTTTTATGGTTTGCAACAGGCATAGTAGCGACATCAAAAAGGTGATGCAGTTAACAAAACGAATCATTTCCTTTTCATTCATTTTTTAAAACAAACAAAGGAGTCTCCATGTTTGCAGTAATTTTCGGGCGTCCTGGCTGTCCTTATTGTGTACGTGCAAAAGAGTTGGCTGAAAAACTGACTGAAGAACGTGATGATTTCAACTTCCGCTACATCGACATCCATGCAGAAGGCATCACCAAAGCCGACCTGGAAAAAACTGTCGGTAAACCGGTTGAAACGGTTCCACAAATTTTCCTCGATCAGCAACACATTGGCGGCTTCACTGATTTCGAAGCTTACGCGAAAGAACATCTGGCACTGTTCAGCAACTAATTGTTCTGCAATTAATCGTTCTGTAACGCTTGTCAGTCACTGAGCCGGTAATTCACTGGTTTAGTCAAAAAAAGAAGATACACACAGCAAAAAGGCGCTCACTGAGCGCCTTTTCTTTTAGCCAGAATCCAGTATTTATCTCGGTTGCCTGAACTGCTGGTACACCGTAATCAGCAGCTGGACCAGCATCGCGCCGAGCACACACCAGAATATCGCGCTGGTGGCGTAGGCGATTTCCTGCACCAGCGGACGTAAGCGAGGGAAAAACACCCAGCGAAGTAAAAAGCAAACGGGTATCGACGTCAGCCCGCCGATAAAAGAAGAAAATATCGGCGACTCCCTGGCAATCAGTGCCGTCACAATGCCAGGCAACAGGAAGAGCAGCAGACCGTATTCAGGTCCGGGCGCGGTGGTTCTGACAACGATCCAACTATTTTTTAATGAAATAAAAATCACGATAAAAAATATACAGCAAAGTACAGGGGCTCTGACCGTGCGCCAAAGTGCCATTTTACTTCCTCCCTAAAGTTGGCGAGTTTTCACAGGCTGTGTTCAATGCCTCTGATGCGTTCTGTTACCTGAATGAGCCTTCTGACTCCTTTCCCTGACGTGCCACGCAATCCCGCGTAACACAAATTAAGTGTTTACATCATTTTATCCGGGCTTTTCTCTGGCTGTAGAGACGTTCTGTGACTAAAATGACGCCCGAAACCTGCTTTTCCCCGTCGTCTGCACTGCGCAACCACGGTAAGAACGGGTTAGGATTTTTCTCTTTCTGAATTTATCCTTTACATTCTCCCATATCAAGAATTTGTTGGTAAACAATAAGTTATCCTTGTGAATATAAACGTCGCTAGTTTGTTAAACGGGAATTACATCCTGTTATTATTTGTAGTTTTGGCGCTCGGTCTGTGCCTTGGAAAAGTGCGTCTGGGCTCTGTCCAGCTCGGAAATTCTATCGGCGTATTAGTGGTTTCCCTGCTTTTAGGCCAGCAGCATTTCAGTATTAACACCGAAGCGCTGAATCTCGGCTTTATGCTGTTTATTTTCTGCGTCGGTGTTGAAGCCGGACCCAACTTTTTTTCGATTTTCTTCCGCGACGGCAAAAACTACTTCATGCTGGCGCTGGTGATGGTCGGCACCGCCATGTTGCTGGCACTCGGACTTGGGCGGTTCTTCGGCTGGGACATCGGCCTCACCGCCGGTATGCTCGCCGGTTCCATGACCTCCACGCCGGTGCTGGTGGGCGCGGGAGATACGCTGCGCAACACCATGGGCGGCAACAAACTCCTCGGTCCTGAGCTCGATAACCTGAGCCTCGGCTACGCCCTGACCTATCTCATCGGGCTGGTCAGCCTGATCTTCGGCGCGCGCTACCTGCCAAAACTGCAACACCAGGATTTACCGACCAGCGCCCAGCAAATCGCCCGCGAACGCGGTCTGGATACCGACAGCAAACGCAAAGTCTATCTGCCGGTTATCCGCGCCTACCGCGTTGGCCAGGAGCTGGTGGCATGGGCTGACGGCAAAAACCTTCGCGAACTGGGGATCTACCGCCAGACCGGATGCTATATCGAACGTATCCGCCGTAACGGGATTTTAGCGACGCCGGACGGTGACGCGGTGTTACAGGTCGGCGATGAGATTTCGCTGGTCGGCTATCCGGATGCACATTCGCGTCTTGATCCTAGTTTCCGCAACGGCAAAGAAGTCTTTGACCGCGACCTGCTCGATATGCGCATCGTGACCGAAGAAGTGGTTGTGAAAAACAATCATGCGGTCGGTAAACGTCTGAGCCAGCTAAACCTCACCGATCAGGGTTGCTTCCTTAACCGCGTTATCCGCAGCCAGATAGAAATGCCGATCGACGACAGCATTGTGCTCAATAAAGGCGATGTATTGCAGGTCAGCGGTGATGCACGTCGTGTAAAAAGTGTGGCAGACCGCATCGGGTTTATCTCCGTACACAGTCAGGTCACCGACCTGCTGGCCTTCTGCGCCTTCTTTATCGTCGGCCTGATGATTGGCCTCATCACCTTCCAGTTTAAAAACTTCAGCTTCGGCATTGGTAATGCCGCCGGTCTGCTGTTCGCCGGTATCATGCTCGGCTTCCTGCGTGCCAACCACCCTACTTTCGGCTATATCCCGCAAGGTGCGCTAAACATGGTGAAAGAGTTTGGTCTGATGGTCTTTATGGCGGGTGTCGGCCTGAGCGCCGGTGCGGGGATCAATAACGGACTGGGCGCCATCGGCGGACAGATGCTGATCTCGGGGCTTATCGTCAGCCTGGTGCCGGTTATCATCTGCTTCATCTTTGGAGCTTACGTCCTGCGGATGAACCGGGCCTTGCTGTTTGGCGCGATCATGGGAGCGCGAACCTGTGCGCCCGCGATGGAGATCATAAGTGATACCGCGCGAAGCAACATTCCGGCTCTCGGTTACGCCGGAACCTACGCTATCGCTAACGTATTACTGACGCTGGCCGGGACATTGATCGTGATCATCTGGCCGGGAGCATGACGTAACTCATTGAAGTGTAATGTGGGAAAATAAAATCAATAATTTTTTTATATTTTTGCTACATGAAACGAACTTTTACAGAGGTCAGTAGTCTTAATTAGTGCCACTGCTTTTCTTTGAAGTCCCCAAATTTGGAGAGCCCGTGAATCCCGCCTTTTTAGGTTCAAGATTCCCGGGTTTTTTATTATCTGAATTTTGTCGTCACCTTGCTGCAACGCCCCTCAGTTCTCAATCACCCTTACCAGCGTTCCATCAATATCAATCATTACGCCCATTTTCATGCCCCATGACTGGGTTTCGGGCAGATGGACACAGGGACGCGTATGCGGATCTTCACCGATTCCGGCGGCCTTGAAGTCCGCGAACATCGCATCCGCATCATCTACGCGCAGGCAACAACTGAACCAGCTGGTCGCCGGATCGAGGTCGGGATGCAGGAAAAATTCCAGAATGATGCCGCCGCGAACCATGATCAGCCAGCTGTCGTCGACGTAGGTTTTAGTGAAACCAAAGCTGCCGTAAAAGCGCTGGGTTTCTTCAAAATTGCGGGAAGGAAGATTGGGTGTGGCGTGATCGGTCATGACGGGCCTCGGCGAATTTCAGGTTTATCAAAGGATAAGCCATGATGCATGAGGTCGCAGGAAAATTAAATGTGTAACGCTAAACAAAAAACCCTTCCCAAACGGGAAGGGAATTAGACACAGCAGACTAACAGGCCCGAATAAATGTGGGCAATAAACGGTTTATCAGAACTGATAAACCAAACCTACCGCGACAATATCGTCGGTAGCAATACCGGCATCACGGGTCAGACGGGTGTCGTCCATCAGGTTAATTTTGTAATCGACGTAGGTCAGCATGTTTTTGTTGAAGAAGTAAGACGCGCCGACATCAACATACTTGGTCAGGTTTTGTTTACCATAACCTTCAACGCTTCTTGCGTGTGACTGCACGTAGGCAACCGACGGACGCAGACCGAAGTCAAACTGGTATTGTGCAACGGCTTCAAAGTTCTGCGCTTTATCTGCATACCCGTAAGCCTTGCTGCCCGCTGAACCGAAGCGGTTGGCGTTGTAGCTCTGGGTGTACATCGCTGCCAGATAAACATTGTTGGCATCGTATTTCAGGCCGCCGCTGTAAGCAGTGGCTTTGTCGCCGTTACCCAGAATCGCTGAATTGTTGCGGCCGTTCTGTTCGTTGGTGCGGTCAGATGCCATCATCGCAGCGGCAGCACTGAAGCCTTCGCCAAGATCATATGACAGGGACATGCCGTAGCCGTCGCCGTTTTGAGCCAGCACGTCGCGACCGTTGTTGGTTTCAGTGGCGCTGCCATTTTTACCCTGATACTGCACCGCAACATCCAGACCATCGACCATGCCGAAGAAGTTCTGGTTACGGTAAGTCAGGACGCCGTTGGCACGCTGGAACATGAAGTTGTCTGCGCCGTAAGTATCACCGCCGAACTCAGGCAGAACGTCGGTCCATGCTGCGACGTCGTACATCACGCCGTAATTACGACCGTAATCCAGTGAACCGAACTCAGCAAATTTCAGACCGGCGAAGCCCACACGGGTGAAGTTATTCGCATCATCGCTTTCCGCTTTATTCAGCGCAGCCTGATATTCCCACTGGCCGTAACCGGTCAGTTCGTTGCTGATTTGAGTTTCGCCGCGCAGACCGAAACGCATATACGACTGGTCACCGTCGGAACCATTGTCATTAGAAAAATAGTGCAGGCCGTCAATTTTACCGTAGAGGTCAAGTTTGTTGCCGTCTTTATTATAAATTTCAGCAGCGCCTGCGGTGCCTGCCATCATCAGTGCCGGGATTACCAGAGAAAGTACGCGCAATTTCATCATCAATATCCTTGATCAATTTATAAATTGTATTATTTGCCGTCAGGCAAGTTTTATTACTCCTTACTGCGAAGCTTTATATCTTCTTCAGAACCGGAGCAGATGGACGTCAAAATAAACGAGGATAAGTTCCGTTGCAACCAGTAATTATTTGAAATAGTTTTCGTTTAAGAATGATTTAGAAAAATAACGCCGAGCAACAATACTATTAACATCTGCTGGCTGATCCACCAATACTTCGCCTGAAAAAAACTTAAGATGTAAATATAATACACATGAATTTCAATGCATTATATGTAGCGCATCCACTGATTTTTATAATTTTATTTTAGGTACATCTTATTAAAAAATGACTATTATTACGCAATTCATCCCCTGCCTTACCCTGTTTTTTCCGTCATGCGGCCTTCCGGGATTGTAAGGTTTTGTATATCTTGCGTTGTTTCTTAACGTTATTATTGCGTTTAACATAGTCATATTTTACCGATGTGAATAATCTGATCCGGGGAAATAGTTCTTATTGTTGCCCTCCGGTATTTTTTTCTGACAATAAAAAACCACCCGGACGGTGGTTTTTTATACTTCGTGCACGGTGGCAATATTACAAGATGCGTTCGAGTCGCTGATCTTTACCGCCTAAACGTCCGTCAGTCTGATTCCATTCCTTTTCGTACGCCTTATAAGCAAACACAAAGGCCTGATGGCCGTCTTCAAAATTCTGATCAGGGCGTTTGTGCCAGCCGGAATAGGCGTCATAACGCAAAATCTCATATACGCCATCTGCCGGACGAATAAGGTAGGTATAATGCTCACAATACTCCGGCGCGTAAGGAATATCCTCGCCCTCTTCCAGAGTGATGAACAGACCGCCGAGGCGTAATTTAATCATCGATATCCTTTTTCATGATCCACAATTTGGTGGTTTGCGTTTCGGTTACATAGGCACTTTCAATCACCTGATGCATGCCCTGACGCTGATAAAACCCTATGGCGGGCAGATTACTTTGCAACACGTCCAGCCACAAGACTGGCTGCTGACGTTCTCTGGCTGCGGCTTCCACGGCGGCAAACACCCGTGATCCGGCACCGCGCGCGCGACTTTGCGGCGTGAAATAGAGTTTGCAAAGTTTCGCCCCCTGGCCTTTTGCAATTCCCAGCGGTTGATCAAAATGAAGTTTAGCAAACCCGATGGCATTGCCGTGTTCCAGCGCGATAATCCAGCGGTAACGGGCATCCTGCAAACTGCTCTGCATTTCTTCATCGCCAAAATCATGCGCCAGAAAGGCTTCCAGTTCGTCGCTATTGTGCCACAAATCGCCAAAATAGTGACGATAGGTCTCCCTGCCCAGCTGTTGTAACGTGATCAAATCTTCAATTACCGCCTGCCGAATCTCCACCCTGTTGCTCTCCCTTTCTGATTTTATTTACACTGTTTCGGCCAAAATGAATTGGCAATTAAGATTATTTTTATAGGAGTCATTCTTATGACGCAAAACATTTACGACGATCAGGCTTTTTTTGAGGGTTACGCCCAGCTGGGCCGCTCGCAGTTCGGTCTTGCTGGTGCGCCCGAATGGCCGTCACTGAAAGCGATGCTGAATAATGTCGAAGGTGGCCGTGTGGTCGATCTCGGTTGCGGTTACGGCTGGTTCTGCCGCGAGGCGCGGGAACTGGGCGCTGAAGACGTGCTGGGTCTGGACGTGTCGGAGAAAATGCTGGCGAAGGCGCGATCAATGACCTCGGATCCGGGGATCCGCTATGTGCGGCAAGATCTCGAAAGCCTGACGCTGCCTGAAAATGCGTTTGAACTGGCCTACAGTTCCCTCACGCTGCATTACATCGTGGCGCTGCCTGCGCTGCTCGACACGGTTTATCGTGCGTTATCGCCCGGTGGATCTTTTGTTTTCTCGGCTGAACACCCGATCTATACCGCGCCGTCGAATCCCGGCTGGCATATTGATGAGCGCGGGCAGAAAAGCTGGCCGGTTGATGGCTATCAGCGCGAAGGCAAACGCATCACAAACTGGTTTGCCGAAGGTGTCATCAAACAGCACCGCACGCTGGGCACCTATATCCGTTTGCTGATTAATGCAGGTTTCGTTATCCGCGAGCTGAACGAATGGGGACCTTCCGCTGAGCAGATCGCCGCCGTTCCTGCGCTGGCCGAAGAAGCCGAACGCCCGATGCTGTTCCTGATCTCCGTTCAAAAACCTCGCTAATACCCTTTCTCACGTCCACGTCCGACACGTTTTCTCTCACTTTTTTGTCAGGCATTTTTGCCGGGAGGCTCGTCCTCCCGCCTGCTTAAGGTTTTGTTAAGCTCCCCCGTATAAAATCAGTCACATCGGGAAACTATACAGCGCATCAATGAATTCGATATTCAGACGATCCCCTCTGTACGTTAACGGCAGCATAAACTAACGTGGAACTCACTTTTAGATGTGTTGTCAGTCTGTTACTGGAACATTTTTAAGGCTCTTTTAGCCTTTTGTTGATGAGGGTACGTTTATGGAGCAGTTGAACCATCTGCTTTTTTTATGGATTAACGCAACGCCAGCTTCGCCGGAGGCACTGATTAAGCTGGCGATATTTTTGGCGGATGATCTGATAATGATCGTCCCCGTGTTGATTATCGGACTGTGGCTGTGGGGCCATCGCGAGCACATCGGTCAGCAACGCGAGCTGGTCAGCAAAACCGCCATAGCGCTGTTGTTCGCGATGGCCACCGCCAAAGCCCTGTCGGAACTTTTCCCGCATGCACGCCCTTTTGTCGAAGGCTTCGGTTATAACTTCCTGCATCATTCACCTGATGACTCCTTCCCGAGCGATCACGGCACGGCGATCTTCACCTTCGCGCTGTCGTTCCTGTTCTGGCACCGTTTGTGGTCAGGGGCATTGCTGATGGTCACCGCGCTCGGCATCGCCTGGTCGCGGGTCTATCTTGGCGTGCACTGGCCGCTGGATATGCTGGGAGGATTACTGGTCGGGATGCTCGGCTGCCTGTTCTCACAGCTGGTATGGAACCTGTTCGGCGAGCAGATTAACGCGCTGATGTGTAAGGTTTACCGCTTCGGATTTGCCTTCCCTATTCGCAAAGGTTGGGTACGCGGCTAATTAAGAAATACACATTGTGGATATAAAAAAGCGAGGCTCTGTGAGCCTCGCTTTTTATTTGCTGCAACGTCAGTTATTTGCCAAATACGCTGCCAAACAGTCCGCTGATTTTCATCATCACAAAGTCCCAGATACGGCTGAAGAAGCCCCCTTCTTTCACTTCCTGCAAAGCGACCAGCGGGCGTTGTTCGATAACTTTGCCGTCCAGACTGAAATCAACCGTACCGACGACCTGATTTTTCGCCAGCGGGGCTTCGAGCTGCGGCGTGGTCAGGTTGAAGCTGGCTTTGAGATTTTTCAGCTGGCCTTTCGGCATGGTCAGCGAAGCATTTTCCGCGACACCCAGCGGCACCATTTTCTCATCGCCAAACCAGACCCGCTGGCTGGTAAAGGCATCACCGGCTTTGATTGGCGTCAGCGTCTCGTAGAAGCGGAAACCCCAGGTCAGCAGGCTCTCGCTTTCATTAAAACGAATACGGTCACTCGGCGCACCCATCACTACCGCAATCAGACGCATACCGGTGGAGTCACTGGCAGAAGACACTAAATTGTAGCCCGCGCCAGAGGTGTAGCCGGTTTTGATGCCGTCAACGTTGAGATTGCTGCTCCACAGCAGGCGGTTACGGTTAATTTGCTTGATGTGGTTGAAAGTAAATTCTTTCTCTTTATGCAGCGCATATTCTTCCGGCGTATCGCGGATCAGCGCCTGCGACAGCAGTGCCATGTCGGTGGCCGAGGTGTATTGCCCGTCAGCATCCAGCCCGTGTACCGTTTTGAAATGGGTGTTTTGCAGCTTCAGCTGCTCCGCGTAACGGTTCATCAGATTGACGAAAGAATCCTGGCTTCCCGCCACGAAATCCGCCAGCGCGATGCTCGCATCGTTACCTGACTGGATAACAATGCCTTTATTGAGTTCGGAAACCGGCACGCGATCGCCCGGCTTGAGGAACATCAGGGAAGATCCGCGCAGCACCGGATTGCCGGTCGCCCAGGCATCGTTGCCTACGGAAACCAGATCGTCGGATTTGATTTTGCCGGATTTGATAGCCTGACCGACCACGTAGCTGACCATGATTTTACTCAGGCTGGCCGGGTCGAGGCGCGTATCAGGGTTTGATTCAGCGATGATTTTTCCGCTGTTGTAATCCATCAGCACCCAGGATTTTGCGTTCACCTGAGGTGCCACCGGGGCGTTGTCGGCCTGAGCGGCAGGAAGGGAAAGCAACATTACTCCGCCGCCCAGCGCGTAAATAAAAGTCCGTTTGAATTGGGAAGAAATAGTCATAGGTATCAGCGCTTTTGTCCGGGTTACTGAAATTTATCTTATCTTTCAATCAGATTGTGCAAGTCTGCAGGTGTAAAAACTACTGCTTTCCGGGTTGGGAATAAACCTAAATAGTGTAAAGATCTTAAGAATAGGTGAATTTTCTGATGCTTGCGCGAAACGCGCTGGTGAAAAAATCCGCGCTGACGCCTGTTTCATCATATTGATAAACACCCATCCAACTCCAGAATACATAAGAAATATCTATAACAATAAGCGCCTTAACCACAACGCGACCTCAACGATTTTGCGCGAAGTTTCGCACATCAGACCGCAAAATCACGGATAAAGGCCTCACTCTCGCGGCTGACCTCATCGCGGATAAAATCGATAAATTCACTCAGCGCCACCGAACGCCTTTTGCCCGCCGGCGTCTGCAACTGTAACGTCCGCTGGCTGAGCTGCTCGATGTTAACCGATTTTACCCGCAGGTCGTCGCGCCGGGCTTTATACAGAATCGAGAAATGGCTGCACGCCACAATCGCCCCCGGCGTTTGCACCATAAAATCATACAACGTCGAGAACCGGTTACAGCTGACGGCAGGCTCGAGGAAGATGCCGCTCATCCGGCAGGATAAATCGAACAGCTGGCGGATAGTGCTGCCCTGCTCATTCATTGCCAGCGGATAAGGATGCAGATCGGTGAGCTGTAAATCGCCCTCAGCCAGCGGATGATCCTGTCGCATGACCATGCGCACCGGCGCCGGAAAGGACGCCATGACATCAACGCCGCGTTCGGCGACCAGACTGAACTGCAATGCCAGTTCCACTTCGCCGCTGTGGATCATCTCTGACACTTCCGCCGCCGTGCCAACGTTGAGATAAAACATCACGCCGGGATTGATCAGCCGGAAACGCGAGAACAACTGCGGCAGCAGATCAAACGCCAGTCCGTCAGTGCAGGCCATACGGATCACCGTCCGCCGGACTGCATTCAGCCCCTGAATCTCGGCAATCGCGTGTTCCATATCCATCATGCTTTTTCGCACGTGGTTTTCCAGAATCTGTCCGGCATCGTTGAGCACCATGCCGCGTGCATGACGCTCAAACAGCGGCGCGCCTATACGTTCTTCCAGCCGCTGGATCTGACGACTGATGGCGGAAACCGCGACAAAAAGTTGCTTACTGGCCGCACTCAGCGAACCGGAATTGGCCACCGCGAGGAAATAACGAATTTCAGTACTTTGCATGGCTGACGTGCCTCATAAGTGTGCAGACAAGCATTACATTAAAAGCAACGCTAAGTTGCAATTATTATTATTGTGGCAACGCTTAAGCAGCGCTTAGAGTGAAACTGCTAAAAAAACCAACAATAAGATGACAAACACAACATAAGCAGGTTCCTCATGACAGCGGATAATATCGTTGAACAGGCATTAGCCTGGTTCGATCAGGGTGAATATCAGCGCATTCTGGCGCGCCGTGTCGCTATTGCTACCGAAAGCCAGAGTATCTCACGCGACGCCGAACTGGCGCGCTACCTCGATGAAGAGATCAAACCGGCGTTGTCGGCGATGGGCTTTCGTCTGCTCAGCGTCGATAATCCTCACGCCGCGAACCGTCCCTTCCTGATTGCGACTCGCATTGAAGACAGCGCGCTGCCGACGGTGCTCAGTTACGGCCACGGCGACGTGGTGTTCGGTGACGATGAGAACTGGCGCAGCGATCTTTCCCCCTGGACGTTGAAAGAAGAAGGCGACCGCTGGTACGGACGCGGCAGCGCGGACAACAAAGGCCAGCACAGCATCAACCTCGCGGCGCTGGAGCAAATCTTCAAAGCACGCAACGGGCGTCTGGGCTTTAACTGCAAACTGCTGTTCGAAATGGGCGAAGAGATCAGCTCTCCCGGTCTGGCCGATTTGTGCCGCACCTATAAAGAAGAACTGAGCGCGGATATTTTCCTCGCCTCCGACGGCCCGCGCCTGAGTGCCGTTCGCCCGACGCTGTTTCTCGGCTCACGCGGTGCGGTGAATTTTCGCCTGACAGTCAACGCCCGCGACAACGCGTATCACTCAGGAAACTGGGGCGGCCTGCTCACCAATCCCGGCACGCAGCTGGCGAACGCGCTGGCCTGTCTGGTGAATCAGCACGGTCAGTTGCAGGTCGCGGCGCTCAAACCGCCTGCGGTCAGCGAGGCGATTCGTGAAATCCTCAGCGACGTAGAGGTCGGCGGTGGTGAAAACGATCCACAGATAGACCCACACTGGGGCGAAGCCGGTCTGACGCCGACCGAGCGTCTCTACGCGTGGAATCAGCTGGAAGTCCTGTCATTCCTGACCGGCAATCCGCAGCGCCCGATGAACGCCATTCCCGGCCACGCCACAGCGGTGTGCCAGCTGCGTTTTGTGGTGGGCACCGACTGGCAAAATCTGGCGAAGCATGTGCGCGCGCATCTTGATGCCCGTGGCTTCCCGCAGGTAGAGGTGGAATTCATGCGCGGTTCTCCGGCAACCCGCTTTGACCCGACCGATCCGCTGGTCGGCTGGGCGCTGGACATCATGCAGCAAACCACCGGCAAAAAACCGGCGCTGCTACCGAACCTCGGTGGCTCACTGCCCAATGACGTCTTCGCCGACATTCTTGGCCTGCCGACGCTGTGGGTGCCGCATTCATATCCGGCTTGCGGCCAGCACGGCGTCAATGAACATATGCTGATTTCGGTAGCCCGCGAAGGGCTGGCTGTCATGACCCATCTGTTATGGGATCTCGGCGAACAGGGTTCCGCCCTGCTCGGTCAACATCACGCACATCAAAGCGCGCAAGCCGGAGTGGTTCAATGAGCCAGATAACTGCATCTTCAACACCGGCCAACAGCACGGCTGAAAAGCCTAACCTGATGAAAACGCTGTTCGCTACCTGTATCGGTAACGCGCTGGAATGGTTTGATATCGCGATCTACGGCTTCTTTGCCAGCTATATCGCCCACGCCTATTTCCCGACCTCTGACCCGACCGTTTCGCTGTTACTCACCTTCGGCAGCTTTGGCGTTTCCTTCCTGATCCGTCCGCTGGGCGCGATTGTGCTGGGAGCCTATGCCGATAAACACGGGCGCAAGGCCTCGCTGCTGATGTCCATTAGCCTGATGATGCTCGGCGGCCTGATCATTGTGATCACCCCGTCTTATGGCACCATCGGCATGGCGGCGCCGCTGCTTATCCTCGCGGCGCGCCTGATTCAGGGCTTCTCGGCGGGCGGTGAATTCGGCAGTTCTACGGCATTTCTGGTGGAACATTTTCCGGAGCGCAAAGCCTTTATCGCCAGCTGGCAGTTCGCCACGCAGGGCGCGAGTACGTTGCTGGCCTCGGCGTTTGGTCTTGGGTTATCGGCTCTGCTGACGGAAACACAGCTTCAGGACTGGGGATGGCGCATTCCGTTTATCTTCGGTCTGCTGATTGGCCCGGTGGGGTTATATATCCGTCGCCATATTAAAGAGTCCGAAAGCTTCCGCACCGCTGAAAAAACGGCGTCACCGCTGAAAGAAATTGTGCGGGCGCAGAAAGGTCTGTTCTTTATCGCCATCGGCCTGATGGTAGTGTCGACCGCCATTAACTACATGCTGAACTACGTGCCGACATATGCCACCAAAACGCTGCATCTTCCGGCTTCGGCGGGCTTTACCGCCACGTTGTCTGCCGGGATTATCCTGACGGTAGTGACGCCGCTGATGGGGTTATGGGCGGAAAAAGTGGGCCGTCTGCCGCTGATGTGGGGCTCGCTGCTGCTGATGCTGGTCTCCATCTATCCGGCATTCTGGCTGATGCTCGAATACACCTCGGCGCTGTCATTGCTGCTGCTTATCAGCTGGCTGGCGTTGCTGAAATCGGTATATTTCTCCGCCGTGCCGTCGATGATGGCGGACCTGTTCCCGATAACCACCCGCGCCAGCGGCATGGCCATCAGTTACAACGTAGCGGTTACCGTATTTGGGGGTTTCGCACCGTTCATCTGTACGCTGCTGATTTCCGCCACCGGCAGCAGTCTGGCACCGGGCTATTACCTGATGGTCGTCGCGCTGCTCAGCGTCTGGTCATTGTTTAAAGCGCAGAAACTTCAGCGTTAACCCACATGACATCACGCTCAGTGACTGCAACACGCCGTCGCTGAGCGTTTCTTTTTTCGCTTCGCTTAATTTTCTCTCTGGCTTATAGTCTTAAGCAGTCATCATCACAACAATCAGTCTTTCTCTATTTAAAACAAGGGGTTCTGAATGATCACCGTGTGGGGCCGTGAAAACTCGACTAACGTCAAAAAAGTATTGTGGATGCTCGATGAACTGAGTCTGGTGTATGAAGTCATCAACGCGGGCGGCGCGTATGGCAAAAACAAAGACCCGATTTATCTTTCACTGAATCCAAACGGGCTGGTGCCTTGCCTGCAGGAAGATGATTTTGTCCTGTGGGAATCGAACGCCATTTTGCGTTATCTCGCCGAACGTTCGGGTAATGAGCAGTTCTGGCCAGACAGCGCGCAGCAGCGTGCCAGTGCTGATAAATGGCTGGACTGGGCGAGTAATTCGCTGGTCACGCCGTATCGTCAGGTCTATCAGACGCTGGTGCGCATTCCCGAACCCGAGCGCGATATGGCGCTGGTGGCCAGCGGAATGGAAACGTTTGAGAAGTATTGGGCGATTGCTGATGCGGTGCTGGCGAAGCAGAAATGGCTATCCGGAGACGAGTTCGGGCTCGGTGATATTCCGCTGGGGATTTACGCCTACTCCTGGTACTCGCTGGATATCAAACGTCAGTCGCACCCGAATATTGAGCGCTGGTATCAGCAACTGACGCAGCGTCCTGCGTTCCAGAAACGAGTGATGATCCCGCTGAGTTAAGGCGTGTTCTCGAAATCAAGGCCGGTGAAAACAGGTTTTGACACTTTCACATCTATTTCTGGCGGGTCTTATGACCCGCCTTTTTCATTTATTGCTGCGGCGAAACCTTCAGCAGTTTGCCGTCTTTCTCATCGGTCAGCACATACACAAAACCGTCCGGTCCGGTCTGCACTTCCCGAATGCGTTCTTTGCGATCGGTCAACAGACGCTCTTCACCGGTCACTTTATCGCCGTCCACTGTCAGGCGGATTAACGATTCGCCCGCCAGCGCGCCGATAAACAGCGAATGCTTCCATTGCGGGAAACGGTCGGCGTTGTAAAACGCCATCCCGCTCAGCGCCGGTGATACTTCCCAGTAATAAATCGGATCTACGGCTCCGGCAAGCGTAGTACCTTTGGCTTCGGGGATCGGCTGCCCGGAATAATTGATGCCAAACGTCGCCAGTGGCCAGCCGTAATTTTTGCCCGGCTGCGGCAGATTCACTTCATCGCCACCGCGCGGGCCGTGCTCAGCTTCCCACAGGGCGCCGGTCCACGGATTGATCGCCAGACTTTGTGGATTGCGGTTGCCGTAAGTCCAGACCTCCGGTTTAGCACTCTTATCCTTCACAAACGGATTGTCCTGCGGCACGCCCCCCTCCGGCGTCAGGCGTAAAATCTTGCCCTGCAACTGGTTAAGATGCTGTGCGTTGATGCGCTGATTATTATCACCGGTGGACATGAAAATATTGCCCTTAGCATCAAAAGCAATGCGCCCGCCGAGATTGATACCGCTGCTCAGCGCCGGTTGCTGAACGAAGATAACGTGGAAATTTTCAAGTGACTGGTTATCCGCCGAAAGCGTTCCATAACCCAGCGCGGCATGAGGTTCGCCCTTCTCACCTGGCTGGGCGAAAGTCAGATACACGCGGCGGTTTTTGGAAAAGTCGGGGGATAAGCGCACATCCCACAATCCCGCCTGCCCGGCGACCCACACGCGCGGCACGCCTTTGAGCGGCTGCGACAATCCACCGTCAGGCTGCCACAGACGCAACTGACCGTTGCGCTCGGTGATCAGTGCGCCGCCATTATCCGGCAGAAACGCCAGCGACCATGGGTTTTCCAGCCCGGTGGCAAGTTCGGTGACATCCGCACGCGCTGACGTTGGGGAGATGGGTGCTTTCGGTGCCGCATAAACGTTACCGGCCAGCAGAGCCAGTGCGAAAACGGGCAGTAAGGTGTCGCGGAAAGGATAATTCATAGGGCTTCCTCCGGTGGCATCTTTTCAGGTGTGTGCTTTTAGTCTAGGCCATGTGACTGATTTTGCTCACACAGCGGCGCTGATCTATAACTAACAGGAATAACGTCGTGATGAAATATAATAACAACAAAGCATTCCCTCCTTCTTAACATACCGGTAGACTGCTCCGACAGAATAGCCGTCTGGACAGACAGACTTCTGTACATCCTCACTCTGGAATGCCTTATTGCATACCGAAATGACACCAGATGTTTTCCCTGCCGCAAGCAGACATCGCACCGACGGAGTTGTTAAATAATGAAAAAAATATCCGCATCCCTGCTGGCACTCAGCCTGTTCTCCGCCCTTCCGGCGTTTGCTGCTGATACCACGCCAGCGCCTGTTCCGGCGGCGATTGCTCAACACAACGGTCCGGTACGCATCGCCATTGTGCGTAACCTTGGCTCGGACGATAACACTACCCAGTTTCTTGCCGGTGCGATCAAACAGGGTCGCGCCCTCGGCTTTAAAGTTGATACATTTCTGAGCAACGGCGACGACGCGAAATTCCAGGATTTCGTTAATCAGGCCATCAGTCAGAAATACGACGGCATCATTCTCTCGCAGGGTCGCGGCCCGTACTCTGAAGCGCTGGTTAAACGTATCGCCGCGGCGGGCATCGCGGTGTCAGCATTTGATACCGAAGTACCGGAAAATATTCCGGGCGTGACCGTCACCCGTCAGGACGACGCGTCACTGGCAAAAGCGTCCGTCGGGCAGCTCGTCAAAGATTTCAACGGCAAAGCCAATATCGTCAAGCTGTGGGTGGCCGGATTCCCGCCGATGGAACGTCGCCAGAAAACCTACGAAGCCATCCTTAAAGAGAATCCTGGCATTCATCAGCTCGAATCTATCGGTGCGGTCTCTTCTGACGTGCAGGGCGATACCGCCAACAAAGTTGGCGCGATCTTAGCGAAATATCCGAAGGGCCAGATCGACGCTATCTGGGGTGCATGGGATGCCTTCAGTCAGGGCGCATATAAAGCGCTGAAAGAGAATGGCCGTACTGAAATCAAACTCTACAGCATTGACGTCTCGAATCAGGATTTGCAGTTGATGCGCGAAAAAGGCAGCCCGTGGCAGATGACCGCAGCGGTGGATACGCAGCTGATCGGTGCGGTGAACCTGCGCATTGTGGCGCTGAAAATTGCCGGCGAGAAAACCCCTGCGACCTATGAGTTCCCGGCGCAGACCATCCCGCAGTCCCTGCTGCTCAGCCAGCCAGATGGCATCAACGTGACCGGTTTGAGCAAAATTATTCCAGGCTGGGGAAAATCTGAAGATTTCACCGCACCGTGGTTTGCCACGCTGGAAGCGAAGTACAAAAAGTAATTTTCTGAACCTCCCGGAAACGGGAGGTTTTTTCATCGTTTTTTGCGCTCAACTTTCACCCTTTTGCCCACTGCGATCACAGAAATAAAGAAACATAAATTCAGAAGCAAAAATCTCAATAGCCCTTCCCGCCGCCAACCTATAAAAAAGTACTCTCCCTTTTCATACGGACAATGAAGCAATGAGTACAGAAATCCTTTCAGTCAAGGAAAAGATTGGTTATGGATTAGGCGATGCCGCCAGTCATATCATTTTTGATAATGTCATGTTGTACATGATGTTTTTCTACACCGATATTTTTGGCATCCCTGCCGGCTACGTGGGCACGATGTTCCTGCTGGCGCGCGCACTGGATGCTATCTCTGACCCGTGCATGGGATTACTCGCTGACCGGACCCGGACCCGCTGGGGTAAATTCCGTCCTTACGTGCTGTTTGGCGCCATTCCGTTCGGCATTGTCTGCGTGTTCACCTACACCACGCCGGAACTGAGCATGACCGGCAAAATGATTTACGCCGCCATTACCTATACGCTGCTGACCCTGATGTACACCGTGGTCAACATCCCGTACTGCGCTCTCGGCGGGGTGATCACTAACAATCCGGAACAGCGTATCTCCCTGCAATCCTACCGCTTCGTGCTGGCCACCGCGGGCGGCATGCTGAGTACCGTGCTGATGATGCCGCTGGTGAACTTCATCGGGAAGGGCAATCAGGCGCTTGGCTATCAGGGCGGGATCGCCGTGCTGGCGATTGTCGCGGCGGTGATGCTGGCGATTTGCTTTGCCACCACCAAAGAACGAATCGATCCGGGCAAACCTACCGGCACCATGCGTGAAGACTTGCGTGATATCTGGCATAACGACCAGTGGCGCATCGTCGGTCTGCTGACCATTCTCAATATTATGGCTGTCGCCGTTCGCGGCGGCGCGATGATGTATTACGTCACCTATATTCTGGGCAATCCGGTGCTTTTCGCCTGGTTCCTCGGCGTGTACTCCGTTGGCAACCTGTTCGGCAGTGCGCTGGCAAAACCGCTGACCGACTGGAAATGCAAAGTCAGCGTCTTCTGGTGGACCAACGCCATTCTGGCCGCCCTCAGCCTGTGCATGTTCTTCCTGCCGGTGAATGGCAGCGTACTGATGTTCATCTTTATCTTCGTTATCGGCGTTCTGCATCAACTCGTCACGCCAATCCAATGGGTGATGATGTCCGACACCGTCGATTACGGCGAATGGAATGATGGTAAACGCCTGACCGGCATCAGCTTCGCGGGCACCCTGTTCGTCCTGAAACTGGGTCTGGCTCTGGCCGGCGCAATGATCGGCTGGATGCTGGCCGGTTCCGGTTATCAGTCCGGTGCCGCCACGCAAAACGCCGCCACCATGACCAGTATTGTCGCGCTGTTCACGCTGGTTCCGGCGGTCTGCTACCTGCTGAGCGCCATTATCTGTAAACGCTTTTACATCCTGCGCACCCCGCTGTTGCGCCGCATCATTGACGAAGTCGCGCAAGGCATCCGCCGCAATCAGCAAGAATTTATGAAATGATTTTGGTCTTTTGAATTTATGAAACTGGCCCAGCATCATTTGTACTGAATCCTGGGGATAACGCAGAGTCAGTGCAAAGGATGCAGGGCAAAAGGAGATATACATGAAAATCAGTGATGGTAACTGGTTGATCCAGGACGGCCTGACGCTCACTCACCCGCTACAGGTGTTTGAAGTGCAAAGATCAGGAAACGAGATGGTGATTTACGCCGCGCCGAAAGACGCATCGGAACGCGCCAGTCAGCTGGATTCGCCGCTGTTTACGCTGCGTTTCTTCTCGCCGCAAAGTGGCGTGATTGGTGTACGCATTACGCACTTCGACGGTGAAACGGACAAAGGTCCGCACTATCCGTTGATTCAGTCTGATACGCATGAACTGCACTTTGAAGACAACGACGACTTTGCTGCATTACACAGCGGCGATTTGTCGGTGCGCGTCACCAAAGGCAACAACTGGACGCTGGATTTCCTGCGCAATGGCCGCCGCATTACCGGCAGCGTGGCGAAATCTAACGGTTACGTGCAGGACGGCAACAGCCAGAAAACCTACATGATGGAGCGGCTGGATCTTGGCGTCGGCGAAACCGTGTATGGTCTCGGCGAACGTTTCACCGCGCTAGTCAAGAACGGCCAGACCGTCGAAACCTGGAACCGCGATGGCGGCACCAGCACCGAACAATCTTATAAAAATATCCCGTTCTACCTGACTAACCGTGGCTATGGCGTGCTGGTGAATCATCCGGAATGTGTATCTTTTGAGGTCGGCTCTGAAAAAGTCTCCAAAGTTCAGTTCAGCGTGGAAGGCGAATACCTCGAGTATTTCGTCATTGATGGCCCGACGCCGAAAAAAGTCCTCGACCGTTACACCCGTCTGACCGGCCGCCCTGCGCTGCCGCCCGCCTGGTCATTCGGGCTGTGGCTGACCACGTCGTTCACCACCAATTATGACGAAGCCACGGTCAACAGCTTTATCGACGGCATGGCCGAACGCCAGCTGCCGCTGCACGTTTTCCACTTCGACTGCTTCTGGATGAAAGCTTTCCAGTGGTGCGATTTCGAATGGGACCCGGCCACCTTCCCGGATCCAAAAGGTATGTTGCAACGTCTGAAAGCGCGCGGCCTGAAAATCTGCGTATGGATTAACCCGTACATCGGCCAGAAATCACCGCTGTTCCACGAAGGTAAAGAGAAAGGCTACCTGCTCAAACGCCCTGATGGCCGCGTCTGGCAGTGGGACAAATGGCAGGCGGGTATGGGTATCGTCGATTTCACCAATCCGGAGGCCAGCGCGTGGTATGCCGGACACCTGAAACGTCTGGTGGATATGGGCGTCGATTGCTTTAAAACCGACTTCGGCGAGCGTATTCCGACTGACGTGGTCTGGCACGACGGATGCGACCCACAGAAAATGCACAACCACTATGCATTCGTGTACAACAAACTGGTGTATGAAACGTTGCAGGATAAACTCGGCGCGTCCGAAGCCGTTCTGTTTGCGCGTTCCGCCTCGGTGGGCGCTCAGCAATTCCCGGTGCACTGGGGCGGCGACTGTTACGCTACCTACGAATCTATGGCGGAAAGCCTGCGCGGGGGCTTGTCCATCGGCCTGTCTGGTTTTGGATTCTGGAGCCACGACATCGGCGGTTTCGAAAACACTGCACCGGCACATATTTATAAACGCTGGTGCGCTTTCGGGCTGCTCTCAAGCCATAGCCGCCTGCATGGCAGCAAATCCTATCGTGTGCCCTGGGTTTACGACGATGAAGCCTGCGACGTGGTACGTCAGTTCACACAGCTTAAATGCCGCCTGATGCCGTACCTCTATCCTGCGTCGGCGCAGGCCGCCAGCCACGGTACGCCAGTGATGCGCGCCATGATGCTCGAGTTCCCGGAAGATCCGGCTTGTGACTATCTGGATCGTCAGTACATGCTCGGTGATGACGTGCTGGTTGCGCCGGTGTTCAGCGAAGAAGGGAATGTCGATTTCTATCTGCCGCAGGGCCGCTGGACGCATCTGCTCAACAACGAGGTGGCGGAAGGTTCCCGCTGGCACCGTCAGCAACATGACTTCGACAGCCTGCCGCTGTATGTGCGTCCGAACACCCTGCTGGCACTGGGCTGCAACGATCAGAAACCGGATTACGATTACAGCGAACGTCCGCAGTTCCATCTGTTTGAGCTGGAAGACGGTGCTATTGCCGAAAGTCAGATTACCGATCTGCAAGGCAATGTGGTCTTTACCCTGAATGTTCATCGCAGCGGTGACACCTTAACGCTGACCACCGAAGGAAAAGCAACGGACTGGGCGTTGTGCCTGCGTAACATTCACAGCGTGAAGAATTGCTCACTGGCAACTGCCTCAAAGAACGAGCAAGGTACGATCATTACGCCGGAAAACGGTCACAATCAGTACACCATCACGTTATAAAATTCAGGTTTTTACTAATAATCTCACCCTGCCCCGGCGTTTATCCAGCGCCGGGGCTTTTTTATGTTCCTATACTCCGCGCTGTTACCCGCCTTTTCTCACCATAAAATAACTCACAAATTTAAATTAGATGAATGTGAGTGTCTCTCAGAATATTTATCAAATAATAATCAATGCCCATAAAGAATATTAAACAAGCTCACCGGATATGAAATTAACCTTGCTGTCCTGTACTCCACCACAGGACGATGAAACATTTCATTAACGGGATGGCAACTTAATATTGAATGGTGATGAGATTTTATTTCACACATACATTCGCAGTCTTTCCCATAAGATTATCTGAAGGATATTCAGCATGAAATATACCTTGTGTGCTTTAGCCCTGTTAACAGGATCATTCGCACTGATACCTCATACCGCGATGGCGGCTGATGCGCAAATAAACGTTGACTGTAATTTCAGTCATATGAAACCTGACGACGCTATTCTAATGCCTGGAATGCCGGGGATGGCGATGTCTCATGATTTTGTCGGTAACCGTTCTGCTGATGCCTATTCAACGGCGGAAAGCCTGAAACTCCATCCGAAAACCACCTGCGATAACGCCGCCGACAGCACTGCTTACTGGGTGCCTACCATGATGCTGCCCGATGGCACCATCGTGAACCCGACGTATATCAAAAACTACTATCAGGCCGATAACGTATTGCAGTATCCCATCACCCCTTATCCCTACGGTTTACAGTTACTGGCGGGCGACCATAGAGGGACAACGGCGAATCCTCACGTCACTTTCCTGTGCGCTAACGGGACTGGTTATACCAATACCGCCGACCAGATCTGCGGCCTGCGTGCAGCAGGCGACGCCGTTCAGTTCAATATCGGCGTGATGTTCCCCGACTGCTGGGATGGTGTAAATCTGGCCGCTAAAGGGACGAAGAATGCGGTTTACAGCAACAGCAACGGCCAGTGTCCGGCAGATCATCCGGTTAAACTGGCGAAGGTGAATATGAATATCGCCTATGTGCTGACAAACATTACCTCACTCGATGTCAGCAAAATCAAACTTTCCCTGGACCCGAAAACGATTGATGGAAAGCTGACGACACTTTGGGGGAGCATTTATACCGCTCACGGTGATTTCATGAATGGCTGGTCGGATGACGCCACTAAATTCATGGCTGACCGCTGTATGAATTACTCAATGGATTGCGGTACTAACATCCCTTACAGCTATTCAGATGTCGAAGCCGATACCTATGTCAGCGACCAGACTGACAGCAATAAAAACTTTGGTGATGCAAAAACGTTACTGGTGCAAGATAACTGGAACGCACCGGGTCGCGACCAAAATAAACAGACACTGGCATTAATGAAATTTAAAATACCCGCGCTTCCTGCCAATATGGATGACTATCCGGGTGTCGATTTCAAATATAAAATCCGTGTCTTCGACGGTAATATCTCTGACACTGCTGCAGTTACAATTTACTTCTATCCAACGGATCCCGGTGCATGGGATGAAAATACGGTCACCTGGAATAACAAACCGGCATTTAAATACACCGCCGATGGCAGTATGTATATGGATAACGTCCAGCAATTCCGTTATGTCGATGTCGATAAAGCGGTTCGTGCTGCCATTGCCGCCGGTAAAACGGAAGTCGCTTATTATGTTGGCGGCGAACGTAATGGCCGTACCCTCTCCATCAATTCCAAAGAAAGCGGAAAAAACCCGACACTGATGCTGATTGGTTATAAGGAGGTCGTCGAACCTTAACCGGTTTGCCCTGCTCAATTTTGAGCAGGGCATTTCTTCAACACTGACGGCGCACCTTAACTCTCCTGATAGACCCCTTCACCGTGAATACTGCGATACTCTTTTGGCGTCATTTCATAGCCTTTTCTGAATACCGAGTAGAAATATTGCAGTGACGGATAGCCACACATTTGTGATATTTCGTTTATCGAAATCGACGTCGCCGCCAGCAGATTACGGGCACGGTCGAGTTTTTCTTCGTGGATCACACCGTGAATAGTTTGTCCGGTTTCATCCTTAAACCGCTTTTCGAGATTAGAACGCGACATGCCAATGGCATCCAGCACCTGTTCCACCTTGATACCTTTACACGCATGGTAGCGGATGTAATGCATCGCCTGGATCACTGCCGGGTCCCGCAACGAGCGGAAATCGGTAGACCGGCGTTCCACCACTTTCACCGGCGGCACTAAAATACGCTGCAAGGGCAAATCGCGCTGATCGAGCAACTGATGCAGCAACTTCGCCGCGCGATAGCCCATCTGACGCGTACCCTGCACCACCGAAGATAACGCCACGCGCGACAAATAGCGGGTGAGCTCCTCATTATCAATCCCGATCACGCTGAGTTTTTCGGGTACAGGAATATTGAGATGTTCGCAGACCTGTAATAAGTGACGGGCGCGGGCGTCGGTCACCGCAATAATCCCCGTTTGCTGCGGCAGGGTTTGTACCCAATCGGCCAGCCGGTTTTGAGCGTGCTGCCAGTTCTCCGGCGCGGTTTCCATCCCCTGATACACCACGCCCTGATACTGCTCGGAAGCCACCAGCGTTCTGAACGCGTGCTCACGCTCCTGCGCCCAGCGTTTTCCGCCGGTGTCGGGTAAACCGTAAAAAGCGAAACGGTTAATGCCCTTTTCTTTCAGATGCATAAAGGCCGCTTCCACCAGCGCAACGTTGTCGGTGGCGATGTAGTGAACCGGCGGATAATCTTCTTCGCGATGATAGGAACCCCCGACGCCGACAATGGGCACTTTGAGATCTTTAAGCAGGGTTTCGATTTCACGATCGTCAAAATCAGCGATAACGCCGTCGCCCAGCCAGTCCTTAATGTTATCTATGCGACAGCGAAAATCCTCTTCAATGAAGATATCCCAGTCACTTTGTGAGGCCTGCAAATACTCACCCACGCCTTCCACCACCTGACGGTCGTAGACTTTATTAGCGTTAAAGAGCAGCGTAATCCTGTAGCGTTTTTCAAACATGCCTGTTTCTCACCGATGATCCCATTAACGAAAGCCTTGTTCCTCCACACGGAAGAACAAGGCTCATTGCGTTGCTCAATATCACAACCACCCAAGATCTGCAGATTCGGCGTTGTAATTCTGTGAGGTATCACAGGTTTCCCGGTGGCAACGCCTGCAAAACCTGCCTATCACGACGCTTTTATGCGCGACGTTTGGTGGCTGAATCCATCCATACAGCCAGCAATAAAATCGCGCCCTTGACGATGTACTGCCAGAATGTCGGCACGTCGAGCATACTCATGCCGTTATCGAGGGAGGCCATGATAAAAGCGCCCATCACTGCCCCAGCGACACTGCCGACGCCGCCCGCCAGGCTGGTGCCACCAATGACGCAGGCTGCGATGGCATCAAGCTCCGCAATATTACCGGCCGATGGCGAACCTGCGCCCAGACGAGAGCTGAGGATAAGCCCGGCAATCGCCACCATCAGACCATTGATGGCAAACACCGCCAGCTTACTGCGTTCGACGTTAACACCCGACAGGCGCGCCGCTTCAATGTTGCCGCCAATCGCGTAAATACGACGACCAAACGACGTGCGCGACGCCATAAACATCCCGCCCAACATCAGCGCAACCAGAATCAGCACCGGCGTCGGGACGCCACGGTAATCGTTGAGCAGATAAATCGCCCCCAGCGCTACAATAGCTGTCAGCGCCTGACGAGTGACGTCCGTTTGCGCGGCGGCTACCGGCAGCCCGAGCGCGCTGCGCTGTTTACGTCTGCGCCATTGCCAGCCGATAAATGCCGCCACCGCCACCGCACCGATACCAAATCCAAAAGAATCCGGCAGATAGCTCTGGCCAATTAACGACATCGCCGGAGAAGTCGGTGATACCGTGGTGCCGCTGGTGATCCCGATGAGGATCCCGCGAAAAGCCAGCATCCCCGCCAGTGTCACGATAAATGACGGTACTTTGCGATACGCCACCCACCAGCCGTTCCACGCGCCGAGCAGTAATCCCAATACCAGCGTTACCGCGATAGTCAGCGGCAGCGGCCAGCCAAGCCAGACATCAAAAATTGCCGCCACGCCGCCCAGCAATCCCATCATCGAGCCTACGGACAAATCGATTTCCGCCGAAATGATCACGAACACCATCCCCACGGCCAGAATGCCGGTGATCGCCGTCTGGCGCAGCAGGTTAGAAATATTACGTGCGCTGATGTACGCGCCCTCGGTCGTCAGGCTGAAGAAAACGATAATTACCGCAATCGCCGCCAGCATAACGAAGACCTGAAGGTTAATGTTTTTCAACTTTTGCAGAGAAAATGCGGCAAGCGGTTTGCCTGCATTTGCAGAGTCAGGGGTGGTTTCTGGCTGGGTAAATTTAGACATATGATTCACTCCTCAATGCGGCTTCCATGACCTGTTCCTGGCTCAAATTGTTGTTCTCCAGACAGGCTTTAACCTGCCCGAGATGCATGACTACCACACGGTCGCTGAGCCCCAACACCTCGGGTAACTCGGAGGAAATGACGATGACAGCCATTCCCTGCGCAGCCAGCTGGCCAATCAGTTTGTAGATTTCATGCTTCGCGCCGACGTCAATTCCGCGCGTAGGCTCATCGAGGATCAGAATTTTCGGCTTAAGTAACAGGCAACGCGCCAGAATAGCCTTTTGCTGATTACCGCCGCTCAGACGACCAATCGCCAGTTCAGAGGAAGACGTTTTAATTTTCAGCTGTTTCACTGATTCGCTAATGGTGTATTGCTCCTGCGCCTCACGCAGAAAACCGCCGCTGCTAAACTGACTGAGTGCGGCCAGCGTAATGTTGCTGCCCACCGCCATGACTGGCACGATGCCGTCACGCTTGCGGTCTTCCGGCACCATCGCCAGCCCGCGCCGCATGGCATCCCGGCAGTCGGTTATCTGCACTTTGTTGCCTTGCAGCCAGATATCTCCCGACCACTTTCCCGGATAGACGCCGAACAGGCATTCCATCATTTCCGTTCGTCCCGCGCCAACCAACCCGGCCACGCCCAGTACCTCACCCTGGCGCAGTGTAAAACCGGCGTTATCCACCCGTCTGATATGTCGGTTCACCGGATGCCATGCGGTCAGGTTCTCGACGCGTAAAATCTCATCGCCAATCTGCCGGTCGCGGGGCGGGAACAGTTCAGTTAATTCGCGCCCGACCATCATCGAAATGATCTCCTTCTCGGACGTGCCTGCCGCATTGCAGGTGGCGATGTGTCTTCCATCGCGGATGACGCAAAGTTTGTCAGAAATGGCTTTTACTTCAGTCAACTTGTGGGAAATATAAATACAGGCGATATCGTGGTGGCGCAGGTCGCGGATAATATCGAGCAGAACGGCGGTTTCGCTTTCGGTCAGCGAAGCGGTGGGTTCATCGAGCACCAGAAGTCGCACCTGCTTATTGAGCGCTTTGGCAATCTCCACCAGCTGACGCTGCCCGAGGCCTAAATCGCCAACCGGGGTATGCGGGTCAATATCCAGTTTCACCTGCGCCAGCATACGCTGGCAGCGCAGATACATTTTGTCGGTATCGAGCAGGCCGTAACTGCCCCATTCGTTGCCGAGAAACATGTTTTCCAGCACGCTCAGTTGTTTCACCAGCGCCAGTTCCTGATGAATAATCGCAATGCCCTTTTGTTCGGTGTCGCGGATCCCTTTAGCGCTCAGTCTTTCACCAGAGAAATAAATCTCGCCCTCAAAGGTGCCCTGCGGATAAATACCGCATAACACTTTCATTAAGGTGGATTTCCCCGAGCCATTCTCACCGCACAGCGACAAAACCTCTCCGGCGGCCAGCGTCAGGCTAATATTATCGACCGCTTTCACCGCGCCGAATTTCTTGGTGATATTACGCATTTCCAGCAGCGCTGATTTTTCAAATTGTTCTGGCATATTATGCATCCTGATAAAAACAACACATCATTGCGACATGTTGTTTTCATAGAAAATATTGAAAAATTAAAGATCCGCTTTTTTATGGAAGCCGTCGGCAATAACCGTGCTTTCAATATTCTTTTTATCGACAGATATTGGGGTTAATAAATAGGAAGGCACTTCTTTTTTACCGTTATTTAAAGTGGCATTAGATTTAGGCGTTTCGCCCTTACCAAGCTGCACAGCAATTTCTGCTGCATCATTGGCAAGTTTTGTGATCGGTTTATACACCGTCATCGTTTGTGTACCCGCTTCGATACGTTTGATGGCCGCCAGATCGGCATCCTGCCCGGAGATGGCCACCTTACCCGCCAGACCCTGTGCGGATAACGCCTGAACTGCGCCCCCTGCGGTAGCGTCATTGGAGGCCACCACAGCATCAATTTTGTTGTTATTCGCGGTCAGCGCATTTTCCATAATTTTCAGCGCATTTTCCGGCAACCAGCCGTCGGCCCACTGATCGCCAACCACTTTGATTTTCCCGTCTTTGATCAGCGGATTTAAGACCTTCATCTGCCCGGCGCGGAACAGCTTGGCATTGTTATCTACCGGCGACCCACCCATCAGAAAGTAATTGCCCTGCGGGACACGTTCTACCAGGCTTTGCGCCTGTAGTTCACCGACTTTCTCATTATCAAAAGAGATGTAGAAATCAATATCGGCGTTGTTGATCATACGGTCGTAGGCCAATACTTTGATGCCTTCACGCTTGGCTTCTGCGATAACGTTGCTCAGCACTTCGCCGTTGTAGGGAATAATCACCAACACATCGACGCCGCGGTTGATCATATTTTCGATCTGCGCCATCTGGGTTTCTTCATTGCCGTTGGCTGATTGCACGAAAACATCCGCACCCAAGGTTTTCGCTTTAGCCACAAAGATATCACGGTCTTTTTGCCACCGTTCTAAACGTAAGTCATCAATCGCCATACCTATTTTGATTTCTTTCGCCACACCTGCCTGGCTGAACAATATCAACGCAGCGCAGGCAGAAAGAATCATTTTATTCATTTTCATTTTTCAGACCTTTTATAAGAATAAGAAGAGGCAGATACAGAGAACCGTACAGAAATGACACAGGGATTGTTGTCGCTGGATAATTAATCGGCAATTGCAGATTTTAATCACCTCGTTATGATTTTTTGTTTATTTCCGGAAATATGATGGGGATCATGGTTTGATTGTAATTCAACAGGAGTTAGTAATTTTATTATCGAGGCATCACGAAAAATGAAAAGAAAAGCAAGATGAACTGGGTTAATTTTGCGATCTACTGCACATTTAATAATTCTATTAAATTGAGTGTGAAATAACGTAATTGTTAGAACAACGGACAACTCCGAAGATAGGGCCTCAGCCTCCCAGTCCCGCTGGGCCCGTTTTCAAGGAGTTTTTCAATGCACGCATATTTCGACAAGCTGGATGCAGTTCGCTATGAAGGTGCTAACAGCACTAACCCGCTGGCATTTCGTCACTACAATCCTGAAGAAGTGATCCTCGGCAAAACCATGGCTGAGCATCTGCGTTTCGCCGCCTGTTACTGGCACACTTTCTGCTGGAACGGCAACGACATGTTTGGCCCTGGCGCATTTGTTCGCCCATGGCAGCAGCCGGGTAACGAACTGGAACTGGCAAAACTCAAAGCCGACGTGGCTTTCGAATTCTTCAAAAAACTGAGCGTGCCTTATTATTGCTTCCATGATGTTGATGTGTCGCCGGAAGGCGCGTCACTGAAAGAATACGTCAACAATCTGACCGTGATGACCGATGTCCTGGCACAAAAGCAGGAAGCGACCGGCGTTAAACTCCTGTGGGGCACGGCGAACTGCTTCTCAAATCCACGCTTTGGTGCAGGCGCAGCAACCAACCCAAATCCTGAAATTTACAGCTGGGCGGCAACGCAAGTGGTGAGTGCGATGAACGCCACCAAGAAATTGGGCGGCGAGAACTACGTCCTGTGGGGCGGTCGCGAAGGTTACGAGACGCTGTTGAACACCGACCTGCGTCAGGAACGCGAACAACTAGGTCGCTTCATGCAAATGGTGGTCGAGCATAAACACAAAATCGGTTTCCAGGGCACCTTGCTGATCGAACCAAAACCACAAGAGCCTACCAAACATCAGTATGATTATGATGTGGCGACGGTATACGGATTCCTCAAACAATTCGGGCTGGAAAAAGAGATCAAAGTGAACATCGAGGCGAACCATGCCACGCTTGCCGGTCACTCATTCCATCATGAAATCGCCAACGCCATTGCATTGGGCATCTTCGGCTCTGTCGATGCCAACCGTGGCGACCCGCAGTGTGGCTGGGATACCGACCAGTTCCCGAACAGCGTGGAAGAAAATGCGCTGGTGATGTACGAAATTATCAAAGCGGGTGGTTTCACCACCGGCGGTCTTAATTTTGACTCCAAAGTGCGTCGCCAGAGCACCGACAAATATGACCTGTTCTACGGCCATATCGGTGGCATGGATACCATGGCACTGGCGCTGAAAGTTGCAGCACGCATGATTGAAAGCCGTGAACTGGATAAACACGTCGCCCAGCGATACGCAGGCTGGAACACGGAGCTTGGTCAGCAGATCCTGCAGGGTAAAATGTCTCTGGAATCTCTGAGCGCACAGGCGCAGCAAAATGAGATCAACCCTCAGCACCAGAGCGGTCAGCAGGAACGTTTAGAAAATCTGGTTAATCGCTATCTGTTTGGTTAAACCCTCGTTGTGATTTGCGCCCTGTCCGCCTCTGGTTTACAGGGCGTTGTTTCTGTAAGACTTCAGGGACGGGTTTTCACCTTACTTAAAAAAGGAATCTGGTATGTATCTCGGTATAGATCTCGGCACCTCTGGCGTTAAAGCGATTTTACTCAGCGAAGAGGGTCAGGTGGTGGCCAGCCACAGTGAGGCGTTAACCCTTTCCCGCCCGCACCCTTTGTGGTCAGAGCAAAATCCCGCTGACTGGTGGAGCGCCACAGAGAAAGCCGTTTTAGCCCTTTCGCAGTTACACGCATTAAAAAAAGTGAAAGCGGTGGGAATTACCGGTCAGATGCATGGCGCAACTGTACTGGATGCGCAACAAAACGTATTACGCCCGGCGATCCTCTGGAACGATGGCCGCAGTTTTAGCCAGTGCCAGCAGCTGGAGGCCGCGGTGCCGGATTCACGCGAGATCACCGGCAACCTGATGATGCCCGGTTTTACCGCTCCGAAAGTGCAGTGGCTGCGTGAAAACGAGCCAGAACTGTTCGCCAAAATCGACAAGGTATTACTGCCAAAAGATTACCTGCGCTGGCTGATGACAGGCGTTTTCGCCAGCGATATGTCAGATGCTGCCGGCACTATGTGGCTGGATGTCGCTAAACGTGACTGGAGTGACAGCCTGCTCGCCGCAACTGGCCTGACCCGCCAGCACATGCCCGCGCTGTTTGAAGGCAATCAAATCACCGGTCAGCTGTTACCGGCACTGGCCTCCCGCTGGGGCATGGATTGTGTTCCGGTTATTGCAGGCGGTGGTGATAACGCCGCCGGTGCCGTGGGCGTCGGCCTCTACAAAACCGGCCAGGCGATGCTGTCGCTCGGCACATCGGGGGTGTACTTCGCGGTCAGTGACGGTTTCCTCAGTAATCCGCAGCAGGCAGTTCACAGTTTCTGCCATGCCTTGCCGGACACCTGGCATCTGATGTCTGTGATGCTCAGTGCCGCCTCCTGTCTCGATTGGGCTGCGAATCTCACCGGTACCGCATCCGTTGGCGAGTTGATCGGTCTGGCTGAGAATACGCCTCCGGCGGATTCACCGGTCTGCTTCCTGCCGTATCTGTCGGGCGAACGCACGCCGCACAATAACCCGAATGCCAAAGGTACCCTGTTCGGCCTGACACATCAGCACGGCCCTGCCGATATCGCCCGCGCGGTTCTCGAAGGCGTGGGTTTCGCCCTCGCCGACGGCATGGATGTATTACATGCCACCGGTCTGAAACCACACAGTATTACGCTGATCGGCGGAGGCGCGCGCAGCCCTTACTGGCGGCAAATGCTGGCGGATATCAGTGGTCTGACGCTGGAGTATCGCACAGGGGGTGACGTCGGACCCGCGCTGGGAGCCGCAAGGTTAGCGCAAATTGCGATGAATCCGGGAAGCCCGCTGGAACAATTCCTGCCGGAGCTGGCGCTTGAACAAGTGCATCAGCCTGATGCGCAGAAACATAAAGTCTATGCAGAGCGGCGGAAGGTATTCCGGGAATTGTATAAGCGCCTTGAGGATTTGATGTAAGCCAGATCGGACTTAATGCATTCCCGGTGGCACCGAGGGACATCAGTTACCCGACCGGGAAAGTTTTTTTCTCAATGAGAGTGATCACTTAGCGCCCTGCACCGAAAACAACACGAAAGGCCAGTCGATCACTGCACGTGAAAAACCGAAACAATCCCGGTCAGTTTAAAACCGCTTTTCAGTGGTGCCCGCACACCAAAACAGTTTTGGAGTCCGGCCTGACTTCATTTTCCCCGCGCCAACCGCCCCCCTATGGAATACACTTCATTCCTAAATTTCATACTGAGTTATGTGGCACAGATCACATCTTAATTGTATGATGAATGCATCATTCAACTGGGTGAAACACCATGAGCAACGTAGTATCTCTGGCATTTCAATATATTCGGGCGTTTATTCTGATTTACCTGTGTTTATTCGCCGGTAACGCGATTTCCTCGCTTTTGCCCCTTACTATTCCCGGCAGCATCATCGGGATGCTGATTCTGTTTTGTCTGCTCTCGACGCAAATTCTGCCGTTTAAATGGGTGAAACCCGGCTGCAACGTGCTGATCCGCTACATGGCATTATTGTTTGTTCCGATTGGCGTCGGCGTCATGAATTACTACGAACAGCTGCGCACACAATTCGGCCCGCTGGTGGTGTCTTGCCTGGTCAGTACTTTGATTGTGCTGCTGGTGGTGGCGTACTGCTCTCACTATATTCACGGGGATCGCGGCACTGTTAAGGCTAAAGCGGAGGATAAAAATGATTGATATTCTGTGGTCACTGCCTCTGACGCTGCTGGTCTTTTTCGCCACCCGTAAGCTGGCAATCCGGCTGAAAATGCCGCTGCTGAACCCGTTGCTGATGTCGATGGTGGTGATCATTCCCCTGCTACTGGTGACCAATATCCCCTACGCGCGTTACTTTGCGGGCAGCAAAATTCTCAATGACTTGCTGCAACCCGCCGTTGTCGCGCTGGCGTTCCCGCTGTACGAGCAACTTCATCAGATCCGCGCGCGCTGGAAATCCATTATCAGCATCTGTTTTATCGGCAGCGTAGTGGCGATGGTCACCGGGACGGCGATTGCATTATGGATGGGGGCAACGCCGCAGATCGCCGCGTCGGTCTTACCGAAATCCGTCACAACGCCGATTGCGATGGCGACAGCGCAATCCATTAACGGCATTCCGGCGATCAGCGCGGTGTGTGTGATATTCGTGGGTATTCTCGGAGCGGTGTTCGGTCACAGTATTCTCAACCTGCTGAAAATCACCACCAAAGCCTCACGCGGTCTGGCGATGGGTACCGCCTCGCACGCACTCGGTACCGCTCGTTGCGCCGAAATGGATTACCAGGAAGGCGCATTCAGTTCACTGGCGCTGGTGATTTGCGGGATTATCACCTCCCTGCTCGCCCCTTTCCTGTTCCCGGTTCTTCTCGCGCTTTTCGGTCACTGAAAATCGCATATCGAAAACGGGTTGCCCTAAATAGCTTTCGTCGCAAGAAGGCGGCAAGCGAAAGAGTCCCGATGGACTGGCTCAGATATCAGTGATCCGGGCGAGTACATGCAGCCCACTCAGGACCGGCGCGAAATAGGAAGGGGGAAAAAGTGTATGTCGTCCAACCTTAGAAAGACGACATACAAAACTGAAAGTACCCGGTTTAAGTACAGTCAGAAAAAAGCCTGCATACACGCTTTAAAAGCCGGTATGCAGTCGATAACGAAGATGAGAAGTCTTGCGCAAAGACGCGCAGGAGGGATTACGAATTCATCTGGAACAGTGACATACCCTGCATGGCGCTGTATGTCTTATAGGAAGCCTGAAGCGCAACCTGTTGCAGCGTGTAGGTCGAAATCGCTGACGTCCAGTCAGTGTCCACTAAGTTACTCAGTTTACTGGCGTTGGTTACTTCGCGGTTATCACCCAGCGTGTCCAGCGTGTCCAGTTCACTCATCTGCGTACCCAGTTCAGAACGCACAGACAGCACGTTGTTGAGCGAGTTACTCAGACCACGATTAGCTTTGCCGATTGCATCCGTGTATTCGGTATCGGTCGCATAATCCGCAGACGGCGTTTTCAGCGCTTTCAGCGCGCCGTCGATAGTTTTGAAGATATCCGCTTCACTGGCAGAACCATCGGGCTCGGCTTTCGCATCACCGGTTAAGGTCTGGAAAACTTCGTTGCCGGTGTGGTTGATGGTCATCGTACGGCTGGCATCAACCTGCTGTGAAATCTCTGTGGTGCCGCCAACATAGGTTACAGCGCCGGTGGTCGCATCTTGGGTAAACGGCGCCGTATCGCTTTTATAACCAGCAAAAATATAGCGACCGTTACCGTCGGTGCTGTTCGCCATGTTCAGAATCTGAGACTTAAGGCTTTCCAGTTTCGTCGCCAGTGAAGAGCGGTCATCATCACTCAGTGAACCGTCACCGGCCTGAACGATCAGCGTCTGCGCATCCTGAATGGATGACGTTACGCTGGACAGGATAGATTCTTCCTGACTCATGCTCTGATTGGCGAAGGTCCGCGCCACCGAATACTGGCTGTTCTGAGCAGATGCCTGACGAACCAGCACTGCCTGAGAAGCCGCCAGCGGATCGTCTGAAGGCTTACTGACTTTGGAACCGGTCGAAAGCTGTAAACCCGTTGCCTGAAAACGGTTCTGACCATCCAGCACCGCATCCATATTTTGTGTGTAAATCATATTGGTACTAAGGCGCATGGCATCAGTTCCTTATCAGTTCGAATTATTCTTTCTCAATACCCGATACGTCATTATCAGGTATTAACGAAGGTTGATGATCGCGTCGAAAATCGTCGAAGCCGTCTGCACGACCTGTGCGTTCGCCAGATAATATTGCTGATAGCGTTGCAGATCGCCGTACTCCTCATCGAGGTTAACCCCGGAGATAGACTGCTGCTGCGCGGTCAGTTGCGTCACAATGTTGGCCTGCGCAGTGCTGGTCGTTGTCAGCGTGCTGACCTGATTACCCACGTTGCTCACCAGGCTGGCGTATGCGCCGGACAGGGTTGATTTGCCTTCCACCAGTTTGGCGGTTTGCAGATTCAGCAATTTCTGGGCATTGGTGTTATCGCTGACGCCGCTGTCTGCCGCGCCTGCTGCTGCGATCAAAGATGAATCGCTGATAGCCACGTTCAGGCTGCCCGCCACGTTGCTAACGGTTTTGAGCGTAAAGCTGTCTTTGGTCGAAGGCGTTCCGGTAACGGAAACTGCCAGGCCGTCGAAGTTCAGGGTCGCATTGCCGCTGGCATCGGTGCCTGCGGTCGGGCTGATTTTTGCTCCGTCAGATACACGGGTCACATCCCAGCCGGTGCCGTTATACGCCATGGTGTAATCACTGGCTTTCACCGCGGTGGTGTCGGTATAAGCCACGCTGATATTGGCGGTACCGGTGTTCTTCACGTTGCCAACGGTGGTGGCACCGGTGAAAGAGAAGAAGTTGGTCCCGGCGTCACCATTGAGGTCAAAACCGGCTTTATTGGTGCTGTTGAAGCTGTCGGCCATGCTCAGCGCCAGCTGGCCCAACTGGTTGATCGCAGGCTCGAGGTTATCTTTACGAAATGCCAGCGTGCCGCCGAGTGAACCGGTGGTCAGGCGGCTTTCCTGAAGTTCTGTCACTGTGCCATCTGGCTGAGTCATGCCCACGGTCAGCTTGGTCGGATCTGCGCTGGAAGCCATTGCGACAACAGTTTTTGCATTGCCGCCGTTGACTAATGGCATGCCGTTGGCAAAGGAGACGTTGTAAGTGTCGCCATCCTGCTGCGTCACGACCACGCCGCTGATGTCGTTGAGCTGGCTGACCAGTTGATCGCGCTGATCGAGCAGCGCATTAGGCTCCTGACCGGTGCTGCCACGGGTGGCGGTGATCTGGCTGTTCAGTTTGGCAATCTGCGTGGCGTAGGTGTTGATCTGATCAACGTTCTGCGAAATCTGCTGGTTCACCGCAGTGTTCATGTCGTTGAGGTATTTCGCCGAACTGTTGAACTGTGCGGTCAGGCCCTGCGCCTCCCCTAAAACAGCCTGACGCGCGGCGCTGTCGCTGGCGTTGCTGGTCAGGGTTTGCAGGCCTTTAAAGAAGGTGGCCATGGTCGCATCGATACCGGTGGAGCTGTCGCCCAGTAAGTCATCGATAGAGCTGGCCTGATCGAGCTGGGTGGATAACGCGCTGCTGGTTGCGCTGGAGCCCAGCAACTGTTTCACCACAAAAGAGTTATATTCGCGATTCACGCCAGTGACCGTTACGCCGTTACCGATGTAACCCGCGCCCGTCGCCGTGCCATTGCTTTGGTTGATGATCGTTGTCTGACGGTTGTACCCGGCGACACTGACGTTAGCGATGTTGTTTCCGACGGTGCTGAGCGCGGCCTGCGCTGCGTTCAGTCCGCTCATTGCGGTATTGATTAAGCTACTGGACATGAGTGACCTTCTGGCTGCCGGTGTAAAAGTTTACCGCCGGATAAGTAAAGGGGTTGGGTCGGGGTGTAGGCCTTTTCCCATATTGATCTGGTTATCGGCGTGTGGTGCGAAAACTTGAGAGAAAAATGGCAACCGCTTTCAAACTTTTTTAATGCCTGAGAGGAGGTTGCCATTTTAAACGCGTATATCAGAAAATATCTTTGAGATCATGACTGTAGGCTTTCACAGCCTGCTCACCCGCGCCTTTGATTTTCTGGATCACGCTGACCAGTTTATCGGCGTAATTCGGGTCAGTGGCGTAGCCTGCTTTTTGTAGCGCATGTGCCGCTTGTTCCGGCGTACTCGCCGAGGCTACCTGCGCATAACGTGGGTTGTTGGTCAGCAGTTTGATGTAGTCGCTGATAGCTTCCACATACGAGCCGTATACGCGGAAACTGGCCTGGACTTTTTTCGCTACGCCGTTGGCGTATTCGGTGGTCGTGATATTAGTGGTCGGGCCGTCCCAGCTGCTGCCCGCTTTGATGCCGAACAGGTTGAAGCTGCGTTTGCCATCGCTGGTCGGAATTTCACGCTGCCCCCAGCCGGATTCCAGCGCGGCCTGCGCCATGATCAGCTGGTGCGGAATGCCGCTGTCTTTACTTGCGACCTGCGCCGGAATGCTCAGGTTGGAGACGAACTGCCCGCTGTCTTGCGAAAGCGGTGCGCCGCCGGTGGTGCGATCCGGTGCCGCAGGGATGGCTTTACGCAGATACTGTTCCATTGCCTGAATGGGCAGCGTTTTCAGTACTTCGTTATCCAGCGCCATTGGCACGGTGCCCGCCAGTTCTGACGGTTGTTTGGTGCCGCCGGTTAACTGTTCAACCATCATGTCCGCCATACCCAACCCTTTGTTGGACATGTCCTGCGCAATTTGCTGATCGTACATCGATGTATAAAGCTTGGTTTGTTCGTTGCTCAGCAGCCCGCCTTCCGGCAACGCCTGACGCATGCTTTTCAGCATCATCTGCACGAACACCCCTTCAAACTGTTTCGCCACTTCTTTAATGTGCGCTTGCGGATCCAGCGACACATCCCGCTTCAGCTTGTTCAGGGACTGCGTGTCATACGCCGCCCCGGACATCGACATCAGATCGCTCATCAGATAATTTCCAAATCAGCACGCAGGCAACCGGCTGTTTTCATGGCCTGCAAAATAGACATCAGATCGATAGGCGTCGCCCCTAACGCGTTCAGCGTACGGACAACGTTGTTCAGGCTGGCGCTGGAGCGTACCTGCTGTATCGACCCGCCGGACTGACGCACGGAAATATTGGTGTTAGGCGTCACCACCGTCTGTCCCCCACCGAACGGCGTGTTCGGCTGGCTGACATCGTTCTGACGATCGACGACCACGGAAAGATTGCCCTGCGCGACCGCGCAGCTGTCGAGCGTGACGTCACGGTTCATGACCACCGAGCCGGTACGGGAGTTGATGATGACTTTCGCGTCCATCGGCCCGACGTTGACTTCGATGTTCTGGATCTGCGCCAGAATGCGCACCTGAGAAACATTCCCGCGCGGCACGACCACCTGAATGTTGCGTGAATCCAGCGCGGAAGCCACACCCATGCCCTGACGGTTGATAGCATCGCTGACCTGCTGGGCAAGGTTAAAGTCTTCGTCATTAAGTTGCAGGCTGATCACGCCTTCGGTGCCGAAGGTGCTTGGCAGTTCGCGTTCAATGGTTGCACCGCCGGTGATACGCCCGCCGGAAACCTGGTTCACCGTCACGCTGCTGCCACCGGCAGATGCTCCGGCACCGCCGACCAGCACGTTACCTTGTGCCAGCGCGTAGACCTGATTGTCGACCCCTTTCATTGGGGTCATCAGCAAGGTGCCGCCGCGAATGCTTTTGGCGTTACCCATGGAAGAGACCACCACGTCAATAGCCTGTCCTGCGCGGGAGAACGGTGGCATTTTGGCGGTGACCATCACCGCCGCGACGTTTTTCAACTGCATGTTGGTGCCAGCCGGAACGGTGATGCCGAGCTGAGATAACATGTTGGTCAGCGTCTGCGTGGTGAACGGCGTCTGCGTGGTCTGGTCACCCGTACCATCGAGGCCGACGACCAGACCGTAGCCGATCAGGGCGTTATCACGCACGCCCTGTACCGTGGTCAGATCACGAATACGATCGGCGGATGCGGGCAGTATCACCAGGGCGGACATCGCCAGACAGAAGATACCGGAAAGAATTTTTCGCATGATTGCCTCGTTATAACGGCGATAAGTTTAAGAAGAACCGCTGCAACCAGCCCATGTTCTGCGCTTCGTTGATGTAGCCATTCCCTACGTACTCGATACGCGCATCGGCCACCTGCGTGGAGACCACCGCATTCGCGCCGCTGATGGTGCGCGGGTTGACTACACCGGAGAACCGGATGAATTCGGTTCCCTGATTAATTTCGATTTGTTTCTCACCGACAACTTTCAGGTTGCCGTTGGCCAGCACTTCGCTGACGGTGACGGTCAATGTTCCGGTGAAGCTGTTGTTGGCGGCAGCGCCACCTTTGCCCGCGAAGGTGTTATCGCCGGACGTGTCCACCGCGGCGCGGGCATTGCCGAACAGCCCTTCCAGATAGCGCGGCGTGGTATCAAAGCCAAATTTGGTTGACCCGTTGCGGCTGGCGTTCGCCGAGGAGCTTTTGCTCGCACTGACGTTTTCCTGCAACACGATGGTCAGGGTATCGCCGATATTGCGCGGACGACGGTCTTCGAACAAAGGCTGATAACCATAGTTCATCGGCTGAACTGACTGGAAAATCGAACCGTTAGGAACCGGCGGTGCAGCAGGCGCAGGTGCCGCTGTGGTCGTGCCTGGCACCAGCGGGGTGTGCGGAAAATACGCGCAACCGTTCGCCAGTAACGTCACTAACAGCGGCAGAACCAGCTTGCCTGGTCGGTTTACAAGAGAAGTCTTTACCGACGTTATTTTTTTGGTCACCACAGTTATCGCCTTAAAAAAATCGACCTGACAGGAATCAGAAACCGTACAGGACAGGAGCGCTTAAGCCCCCGTCCTCTCATACATTACAGCTGCGAAAGTTTCTGCAGCATTTCGTCCGAGGTGGACACTGCTTTACTGTTGATTTCATACGCGCGTTGCGTCTGGATCATGTTGACCAGCTCTTCCGCCACGTTGACGTTCGAGGTCTCAACATAGCCCTGATACAACAGGCCAGCGCCGTTCAGGCCCGGTGTACTTTCTGTCGGTGCGCCGGAGCTTTGCGTTTCCTGGTACAGGTTTTCACCCATTGATTCCAGGCCGCTGTTGTTGATAAAGGTGCTCAGGGTTAACTGACCAACCTGCTGCGCTGCCGTCTGTCCCTGCTGGGTGACGCTGACTATCCCGTCGCGACCCACGGTCATGCTCAGGGCGTTGGTCGGGATGGTGATCGCAGGAATAACCTGATAGCCGCTGGATGTCACCAGCTGACCGTTCTGATCAACCTGGAAAGAACCGTCGCGGGTGTAGGCCGTGGTGCCGTCAGGCAACTGCACCTGGAAGAACCCCTCACCTTTGACGGCAATGTCTTTACTGTTGCTGGTCTGCGACAGGTTACCCTGCGAGAACAAACGTTCAGTAGAAACAGGGCGCACACCGGTACCTATCTGCAAACCCGAAGGCAGGTTGGTCTGTTCGGACGACTGCGCACCCGGCTGGCGGATTGTCTGGTACAGCAAATCTTCGAATACCGCACGCTGGCGTTTAAAGCCGTTGGTGCTGACGTTCGCCAGGTTGTTGGCGATGACGTCCATGTTGGTCTGCTGGGCATCCAGACCGGTTTTCGCGATATAAAGCGATGGGATCATGTCGTTACTCCTCTGCCATCATCAGGTCAGTGACAGCAGATTATTGGCACGTTGTTCATTTTCATCGACGCTGTGGATGACTTTCATCTGCATCTCAAAGCGGCGGGCGTTAGCTATCATGTCAACCATGGTTTCGACCGGTTGCACGTTACTGCCTTCAAGCGTTCCGGGCATAACGTGAATGGTCGGATCGGCCTGAAGCGCATTACCACGGGTCTGTGCAGTTTCCGGCGTCAGGCGGAACATGCCGTCGTCGCCTCGCATCACTTCACTGCCGGTGGCTTTAACCAGTTTCAGTTTACCGAGCTGACCCATGGTGTTCGGGTCAGCGCCGGCTTCCAGCACAGCAATCGTGCCGTCCGCAGAGATGGTCAGCTGCGAATTTGGCGGCACTTCGATTGGCCCGTTGTCACCCATCACCGGATGACCTTGTACGGTCAGCTGGTTAGTGGGTGACACCTGCATGTCACCGTTACGGGTATACGCTTCAGAGCCATCAGGCATCTGCACCGCCAGGAAACCATCCTGCTGTAAGGCCACATCCAGCGGACGGCCCGTGTAGTTAAGCTTCCCCTGCGACATGTCTGCGCCCGGCGTAGATGCCGTGACCAGTGTGCGGGTATCCAGACTTTGGCCATCCACCGGCACCGCGCGCATGGCTAAGAGCTGTGCACGAAATCCCGGTGTGGAGGCGTTAGCCAGGTTACTTGACGTGACCGACTGCTGTACCAGCGTCTGGCTGGCGGCGCCCATCGCGGTGTAGATAGCGTGATCCATAGTGCTGCCCTATCGAGTTTTATCGCGCGTTAGCGCAGGTTAACCAGCGTGTTCAGGATGGAGTCCTGAGTTTTGATGGTTTGCGCATTCGACTGATAGTTACGCTGAGCAACGATCATATTGACCAGTTCAGCACTCAGATCGACGTTGGATGATTCCAGCGCGCCACTGGTGATGCTGGCGAAGCCACCTTCGCTGGCGATGCCGTTAACGGCCTGACCAGAAGAAGAGGTCGCAGTCCAGACGTTATCACCTTCAGATTTCAGACCTTCCGGGTTAGAGAAGGAGCTCAGCACGATCTGGCCGAGCAGCTGGGTTTTCTGGTTGGAGTACGTGCCGGTGATGGTGCCGTCGTTATTGATGGTGTAGCCGGTCATCTGACCTGCTGCGTAACCATCCTGCGTCAGGGAACCGATGCTGTTGCTGCCGGTGCTCTGCTGAATACTGCCGGTGAAATCCAGTGCAACCGTTTGTGGAGAAACAGCGCCATTGGCGGTGTTGTTCATCGGCAACGTCAGGCTCAGGCCCGTCTGCGTAGTGCCGTCGGCGGCGTTTGTGCTGGTCAGCGCGCCGCTTGAGCTGAAGTTCAGCGTACCAATTTTACCGGCGGTAGAACCGGTCACGCTGCCATCCTGAGAGTAAACGTCCCAGCTGTTGGCGACCGTCGCAGACTTCACGAAGTACACGTTATTATCGTGCGCGTTACCCAGTGAGTCATAGGTCGTGATGCTGTTGACGTAGTTGTAGCTGGTGTCATCGCTGCTGTTGAACGTGGCAGTTTTTGGTGCGGTGTCCGTAGAGTTCAGGTTCGCCACCATGGTGCCACCGACGGTGGATTTGGCGCTCATCATGGTCGTTGGCACGCTCAGTGCAACAGGCTGTGCGCCCGCAGCGATGGTCGGCGGTGTACCCGTGGCCGGGAAACCGGTCACGCTCAGACCCTGCATGTTTACCAGATTACGGTTCGCATCCAGAGACAGCTGGCCGTTTCGGGAGTAGTACACGGTGCCGCTGCTGTCGGCCAAACGGAAGAAACCGTTACCGCTCAGTGCAACGTCCAGACCACGGGATGTCGTGGTGGTGGTGCCGTCGTTAAAGTTTTGTGTGACTGCGGCGACTTTAACGCCCATCCCCGTTTGTGAACCGGCGAACATATCGGCAAAAGACGCGGTCGCGGTTTTGAAACCGACGGTCGCGGAGTTGGCGATGTTGTTACCAATCACGTCCAGGTTGGACGATGCTGCGCTCAGGCCGCTGACTGCTTGCGAAAAGCTCATGTTAGCTCCAGTTTACTGTGTAGTGTTTATGCATCTTTAGCTCCTCCCCTGCGAAGAGGCGTCTTTGGCTCCCTGCCCTGCGAAAGGGAGGGTTGGGGTGGGGTATTACTGGCCATTAAGACGCAGCCAGTTATCCCGCCTCCCCGCCTCCCCCTTCGCAGAGGGAGGAGCAAAACGATTACAAAATCTGTCTTACCTGATCGACTGTCGTCGTTCCGCGCACACCGAGATCCAGCGAGGTGCCGGTCGTGTTGTTGATCACGCCGTTTACCAGTGCATAGTTCAGCGGCGTTGCCACCATTTGCTGATTGTTATTCAACGCATTGATGCTGAAGGAATAGCTGCCGTTCGGGGCTTTGGTGCCATCGTCCTGCGTGCCATCCCAGGTATAGCTGTGGACACCGGCAGTCTGGGAACCCAGGCTGATAGTCTTCACGGCTTTGCCGGTGGAATCGGTGACGGTAGCCGTGACGTTGTCCGCGGCGCTTTCCAGCTCCAGACCAAATGGTGTGGTGCTGACGGTGCCGTCGGTATCGCTGCCGACCAAAATGGTGCTGCCGGAAACCATCACACCGTGGCCGATCAGGGAACTTGCCTGAACTGAGGAGCCACTGGTGATTTGTCCGGAGATGCTGCCCAGCGTTGTGTTGAGTTTTTCAATACCGCTCACGGTACTGATTTGCGCTAACTGGGTGGTCAGCTGGCTGTTATCCATCGGATTGGTGGGATCCTGGTTTTTCAGCTGCGCCACCAGCAAGGTCAGGAAACTGCTGGATAAGTCATCGGCCGAACTTCCGCTGGTCGTGGACGTCGCGCTGGCCGCCGCAATGGTGTTATCCGTGGTGTCGTTAATCGACGTGGTAATTGCCATGGTTCGCTCCGCTATTGACCCAGAGTGAGAGTTTTCATCATCAACGACTTGGTGGTGTTAAGCACCTCGACGTTGGCCTGATAACTGCGGGAAGCAGAGATGGTATTCACCATTTCGCTGACCACATCTACGTTTGGCATCTGTACATAGCCTTTAGCATCCGCCATCGGATTACCCGGCTCATACACCATGCGCATCGGCGCCGGATCATCGACTATTTGCGCCACTTTCACGCCGCCGGTTTCCTGGCCAGGTGCGGCATTTACCTGAAACACCACCTGTTTGGCCCGGTAAGGCTGACCATCGGGACCGGTGACGCTGTCGGCGTTGGCCATGTTACTGGCGCTGACGTTCAGACGCTGAGACTGCGCAGCGAGCGCAGAACCGGCGATATCAAAAATACCCAACATCGACATATGAAATTATCCTTGCAACACGGACATCATCGATTTGACCTGTCCGCCAAGGACGGTCAGATCAGTCTGATAGCGCACGCTGTTATCGGCAAAATTGGTACGTTCACGGTCCATATCGACTGTGTTACCGTCCGCCGAAGGTTGGTCCGGGATCCGGTACATCAAATCCATATCGGCTGCCTGAGCGTTCGATGCCGGAATGTGGCGGTCAGACGTCAGTGACAAAGACATACCGCTGCCACTGGCGCGGCCTTGCTCCATCACTTTCTGTAACTGACTGGCGAAATCAATATCGCGCGCCTGGTACCCTGGGGTATCGGCGTTGGCGATATTGGCTGAAAGTATTTCTTGCCGCTGGGCGCGCAGGTTGAGCGCTTCCTGTTGGAACTGTAGTGCGGCGTTCAATTTGTCGAGCATGCGCCCTCCGCAAAATGAGATTTTGGAGCCGACAGCATAATTGCGGGTGTCAATAACCTATCGTCTGAATAAGCGCAAAATCGGGCGCTATTTGTTCCTTTAGGAATTGAAAAGTGCGGGTAGACTTGTCGCCAGTAGACTTATGGCCCGCACACTGGCACAAGGATAAATCGCGAATGAGCAGACTGATGATGGGACGCTGCCGCTTCATACTGACCTGCATGCTTCTGGGTGCAACGGTCAGTGCGGGCAGTTATGCGCAAAATGCACCGGTGAAAACCGTGCCCGCTCAGATCAATAGCGATACACTGCTCTCCAGCCAGTTACAGCAGTTCTTCCGTCAGCAATATGCCGACAGCGGCATGCAGGTTTCTGTGCAGGTCACCACGCCGGTGGCGCGCCAGCCACAGTGCCTCGCGCCGCAGTTTATGCTTTCGCCAAACGGCCGCACCTGGGGCAATGTGTCGGTGGCGGTGAACTGCAACGGGAAAAAAAGCTACGTGCAGACCAAAGTGCAGGTGAGCGGAACTTACTGGGTGGCGGCGAAAAATGTCCCTGCCGGTGCGCACCTTGCACAAGCAGATATGCAGCAGAAGACCGGAAGACTGGATCTGCTGCCGCAAAAAGCGATTTTAGACAGCCAACAGGCGCTTAACGGCGTGACCCTGCGCAACATCAACATCGGTCAGCCACTGACGCTCTCTATGCTGCGCCGCCCGTGGATGGTTCACGCCGGTCAGGAAGTGCAGGTGCAGGCGACGGGCAGCGGCTTCAACGTGTCCAGCGCAGGTAAGGCCATGAACAATGCAGCAGCAAATGAATCCGTCCGGATCAGGATGCCTTCAGGCGTGATAGTCAATGGTACGGTGGGTTCAGACGGGTCTGTCACGGTGGAAATTTAGTGATGAATCGTCACTTTTTCGGCAATAAAGGCTAAAGTTATTCCTCCACATGTCGATAACACACGTATCAGAGTCGTCACACGACGGCATTTTTAGGGTATTGACCCTAACTTATTGCCCTGAACAGTTCGTGTTGCACGGAGCAAACGCACCGACAACGTGAAGTCTGACGGGCAATTACCGGAGAAAAAAATATGGCTATTGATCGTACTCAAGGCGTTTCGCCTCTCAGCCCGATCCAGCAACGTGATCCTTCTGAGACATCTGTACAGAACGCGCGTAAAGAAGACACCGTTTCCAGCACCAAAACCAGCGGTACCGCAGTAACACTGAGCGAAGCACAAACCTCGCTGACTCAGTCAAGTGCGCAGGATATTAATACAGCCCGTGTAGACGAGCTGAAGCAGGCGATCCGTGATGGCAAACTGACAATGGACACGGGCAAAATTGCCGATGCCCTGTTGCAAGACACACAGGATTATCTCAAAGATTTTTAAGTTGAAAGGTAATTAGGCACGATGAAGAACTTTATCAAGACCATGACTACCCTGGTTGAAACGTTGCAAGCGCTGGATCAAGTGATTAATCACGAACAAACGATACTGTGCTCAGGCCGCGTTAACGGAGCGGCCCTGCAACACATCACCGAGCAGAAAAGCTCCTTGCTGGCCACGGTAGACTATCTTGATAAACAACGTCGTCAGCACGACGAGCGCCTGAAACAAACCGCACCCTACTCGCGTCAGCCAGAAATCGCCGCGATGTGGAAGCAGGTGGTACAAATGACCACCAAACTGAGTCAGATCAACCGGCACAACGGATTACTGCTGGGGAAACAGATCGACTACAACACTGAGGCTCTCGCGATCCTCAACGCCAGCCAGTCGCAGAAATTCTATGGTGCGAACGGGCTGGAGACGGTGACGGGACAAATGGTCCGTAAGATCTCCGTCTGATCCCAGACTAAACGGGTCTGAGTGCCTGGTGCTCGGATCAAGAACGTTTTCTGCGACAAATTTATAGCGTGCTATACCCCCTCCCAACCTCCCCCTTCGCAGGGGGAGGAGCAAAGCAAACCTGCCACATGCTCAGTCTGCTCCGTTCCGTGCGAAGAGCAGGAATGGCTGGGTTATTAAGAGCAAATCAATATTTAGCAGACACCGCGATTAAGCGCTCTAGGCTCGCTTAAGCCGATAAAGGCAATGCTCCTCCAGCCAGCTCCCCTTCTCTACCGCCGGATGACTGAAGTTCTCATGCGGATTACTCACCATGCCCATCTTCTTCATCACCGCCTGTGAACGCAGATTTGGCAGTGCAGTGAATGCCACAATTTCGCTTAGCCCCAGCTGAGTAAACCCGGCATCCAGCGCGGCGCGGGCGGCTTCGCTGCAATAACCCTGACCCCACGAATCCGCCCGTAAGCGCCAGCCAATTTCGACGCAGGGGGTAAAAGGCAAATCGTAGCCCGGCGTATGCAACCCGACGAAACCGATGAACTCGCCGGTTTCACGCAGCTCAACCGCCCAGATGCCCCATCCGCGCTCTGCTATCAAATCCCGGCAGCGGGTCGCCATTTCATCGCTCTTCTCGCGGGTCAGCACGGATGGGAAAAATTCCATCACTTGTGGATCTGCATTCATTGCAGCAAAGGGGGCGAAATCATTGTCCTTCCATTGCCGGAGGATCAGTCGTGGCGTCTCGATATTGAGTGCCGGGGAAGCGACAGGAACGGTAAATGCATCCATCAATGACTCCTTTACAGGGCTATATTCCAAACAGATAAGTATTCGTTTTAGCACATCAAACATTGAAATATAAATGGATTCCGATTAAAGCTATTCATATCAATGATAAATTAGCCGGAAGCCATCACTATGATTTTTCAGCGCTATCACGGGCTGGGTAACGATTACCTGGTCTGCCATCACAGCGTCGCGAGTCAGCTGACCAACAAACAAATCCGGCGTATTTGCGATCGCCACTATGGCATCGGTTCCGACGGTTTGCTGATCGATTTCGATGACGCCGACATACCGACATTACGCATCATTAATCCAGACGGTTCTGAAGCCGAGAAAAGCGGCAACGGCTTGCGCATCTACGCCCGTTATCTGTTTGATATTGGCCGCGTCGGACATCAGCCATTTCTGGTCAATACGTCAGGCGGTCAGGTCAGATGCGAAGTGACCGAAGGCGCGCATCAGGTGATCGTCGATATGGGGCAGGCAAAGTTTTTGCCGTCGGCGTTACCGGCAAGCGTAGAGGGTGATGAAGCGCTCGCGCTGCCGCTGGTGGTGGGTGGCCACACGCTTAGCGCTACGCTGGTCTCGATGGGTAATCCCCATTGCGTGATAAAAGTGGAAAAGCTGGATTTACATCTCGTGAAGCAACTCGGGGCAGAAATAGAAACGCTCTCGATTTTTCCCAAACGCACCAACGTACAATTCGTCCAGGTGCTGGATCGCCGCAATATCAGTATCGGCATCTGGGAGCGCGGTGCGGGATATACACTGGCATCCGGCAGCAGCAGTTGTGCGGCGGCCAGCGCGATGCACAAACTCGGGCACGTCGATGACAACGTCACGGTGCATATGCCGGGCGGCCAGCTGGCGATCCGCTTCAGCGGTGATTTTCAGGTGAATATGCGCGGGCCGGTGCAAAAAATCGCGACCCTCACACTTGATGACGACTGCTTCTGGGATATGCCCGGCTGACTGATTTGCTGTAATTTACGCCCTCTGTAATTTCCCTTCTCTCCTAATATTTTCTCCGACGGCAGCCGGTCTGCCGTTCTTTCAGAAAAACCAATATAAACAAAACTCATACCTGCATAATGATTTTATGGCAGACATCGCCGTTTGCAGCCCCTAAGTTGGTAATCTGGAAGTGCAGCAGTGACAAGTCAACTCATTGTTTAATAAATAAAATAATTTTAATAAAACCCCTCTACGGGTCTGCGGTGTGCCCCGCCTGCCGGTGGAATTATTCTCAAAGTTTTAATCCGATCACATATTAATAAAAAAAACAGAGAGCGTACCCTATGAGCAACAACACCATCGTGGATGTTAAAACGTGGATAGACGAACGCCCGATATCGAAATATCAATGGGTGGTTCTGTCGCTATGTTTCATCATCATTATGTTCGACGGCTATGATGCCGCGGTGATGGGATTTATCGCCCCGGCGCTGATTGAAGACTGGGGCATCAGCCGTGCGGAAATGGGACCGATCCTCGGTGCCGCCATGTTTGGGGTAGCGATTGGTGCGCTGATCGCCGGGCCGAACGCGGACCGTTTCGGGCGCAAACGCGTGCTGATGTGGTCGATTTTGTGTTTCGCCCTCTTCAGCCTGCTGAGCACCTTTGCCCGTACGCCGGTAGAAATGGCCGTGCTACGTTTTCTTACCGGCCTGGGATTAGGCGCGGTGATGCCCAATACCGTGACGCTGGTTTCCGAATATATGCCTGAGCGCCGCCGCAGCCTGATGATCACCGTCATGTACAGCGGCTTTAACGTCGGCTCCGGTGCAGGCGGATTTATTGCCGCCGGGCTGTTGCCGGACTACGGCTGGAAAGCGGTAATTTTCGCTGGCGGAATTTTGCCGTTGCTGATGCTGCCTTTGCTGATGTGGATCCTGCCCGAATCGGCCATGTACATGGTGGTACGCAACGTCGCCAAAGAAAAGATTGCCAAAGTTCTGACCCGCGCCGGTGGAATGTTCAGTGCCGACACCAAATTCGTCCTCAAAGCACCGGTTATTCAGAAAAAAGCCAAAGTCTTCCAGCTGTTCACCAATGGCTACGCCAAAGGAACCCTCGTGCTGTGGGTGACCTATTTCATGGGGCTGTTCGTGATTTACCTGCTCAACGGCTGGCTGCCGACCATTATGCGTAACGGCGGATTTTCTCTGGAGCGCGCAGCAATTGTCGCCGGTTTATTCCAGCTCGGTGGTACCTTCGGCGGCCTGATGGTCGGCGGCCTGATGGATAAATTCACTGCAAAACGCGTCATCGCCGGTTTCTACATGATGGGCATGGTGAGTCTGCTGTCGCAGGGCATAGGTAACTTCGGCCCGGACGTTCTCGCCCTACTGGTCTTCATCAGCGGCGTGTGCATTAACGGCGCACAGACCGGCCTGCAGGCCTTTTCCCCGGCTTTCTATCCGACCGAGATGCGCGCCACCGGCGTCTGCTGGATGCACGGCATTGGCCGCAGCGGCGCGATCATCAGCTCATCGATGGGTGGCATTCTGCTGGGCGTCTTCTCCGGCGAAAACATGATCTTCATTATTTTGGCGCTGCCTGCGTTGCTGGCTGGCCTGAGCATCCTTTTACACCGTGCGGCGCACCCGGCCGAGATGATCAAAGGCGTTGATATTACTGACATCCCGGAGTTGTCGCGCACCATGAATGTCCGCTAATCTCTGGGTTAGCCTACTAATAATTAGACCGAAACATAACTCACGCGGCTTATGCGCCGCGCTTACCCTACATCAGTATTAAGGATTGAAGATGGCTAAGATCATAGGCGGTTTAGCAGTTTCACATACCCCGACCATCGGTTTCGCCGTGGACCATAACAAGCAAGAAGAGAGTGCCTGGGCACCGATTTTTGAGGGTTTTGCCCCGATGCAGGAGTGGCTGGAGGAGAAGAAACCCGACGTATTGGTCTACATTTTTAACGACCACGTCACCTCTTTCTTTTTCGATCACTATTCGGCGTTCACGTTAGGCATCGACGATCATTATGAGGTTGCCGATGAAGGCGGCGGTCCGCGTGATTTGCCGCCGGTAAAAGGCCACGCGGCGCTGTCGCAGCACATCGGTGCCAGCCTGATGGCAGACGAATTCGACATGTCGTTCTTCCAGGATAAACCGCTGGATCACGGCCTGTTCTCGCCGCTTTCCGCCCTGTTGCCTCACGATGGCGGCTGGCCGACGCAAATCGTCCCGCTGCAAATCGGCGTGTTGCAGTTCCCAATTCCGACCGCCCGCCGCTGCTATAAACTCGGTCAGGCACTGCGACGTGCCATTGAAAGTTTCCCGGAAGATCTGAACGTGGCGATTGTCGCCACCGGCGGTGTTTCTCATCAGGTTCACGGCGAGCGTTGCGGGTTTAACAACCCGGACTGGGACGAGCAGTTTGTCGATATGATTGTCAACGATCCGCAGCGTCTGACCGAAATGACGCTGGCGGAATTCGCCACGCTCGGCGGGATGGAAGGCGCGGAAGTGATCATGTGGCTGGTGATGCGCGGTGCGTTGTCGGCCAACGTGAAGAAAACCCATCAGGCCTATTACCTGCCGTCAATGACCGGCATCGCGACACTTATCCTCGAAAATCAGTCCCGTGAAGCGCCGTTTGACGTGCAGCAGCGCCAGCGGGACAAAATCGCGCAGCAGCTGGCGGGCGTGGAAAAACTGCCCGGCACCTACCCGTTCACGCAGGCGCGCAGCCTGAAAGCCCTGCGCATCAACCGGTTCCTGCACCGGCTGATCCAGCCTGCGTGGCGCGAACGTTTCCTTACCGATCAGGACGCCATGTTTGCCGAAAGCAAACTCACCGACGCCGAGCAAAAACTCCTGCGCGAGCTGGACTGGCGCGGCATGATCCATTACGGCGTCAGTTTCTTCCTGCTGGAAAAACTTGGCGCGGTGGTCGGCGTTTCCAACTTACATATCTACTCCGCAATGCGCGACGAAACGCTGGAAGAATTCCAGAAGACCCGCAATCAGCAAGTTCTCTATTCCGTGGCAGGTAAAGCAAAAGCATGACGATATTCGAGCAACCCAAGATAGACACTCACCATCATGTGTTTGATCCGGCGCGCTTCCCGTACCTTCCGGACACGCCGTACCGTCCGGAAGGGCACGAGATTGGCACCGCCGATTATTATCGCGCGGTGATGCAGGCGTATAACATCCGTCATTCACTGATTGTCGGTCCGACGTCCGGTTATAACACTGACAGCGCCTGCCTGCTGGATGCGCTGGAAAAAGGTAACGGGCGTTTTAAAGGCGTCGCGGTGGTGCCTTTTGACATCACGCAGGACAGGCTCGCGCACCTGAAACAAGCCGGTGTGGTGGGGATTGCGATGAACGTCGCGATGCTCGGCACGGAGCCGTTTTTACACCTCGACCGGCTGATGGGCGACCTCGCTGAACTCGATCTTTTCGCCGCGATTCAGGTGCAGGACGACCAGCTGTTGGCGCTGTTACCGCTGATTAACCGCACGCGAACGCGGTTGTTGATTGACCACTCAGGCCGTCCGGAGGTGTCGAAAGGTCTGCAACAGCCCGCGTTTCAGGCGCTGCTCGGACTCGCCGGACAGCAACGCACCTGGGTAAAACTCTCGGGCTTGTCGAAGTTCAGCCACCAGCCGTTTCCTTATCAGGACGGCCACGCGTATCAGCACGCGCTGCTCGACGCCTTTGGGGCTGAGCATTGCATGTGGGGATCCGACTGGCCGTTTCTGCGTGCCGGACACCGGATGGATCTCGGGACATTACTGATGCTGGTGGAACAGCTGTTCCCCGATGAAAAGACCCGACACCAGATCCTGTGGCAAACGCCGAAAGACCTGTTTGACTTTAAAGATTACGCATAACCAAAAGGGATGATGATGAGCTATAAAATTGCCGTCTTTAACGGCCCGAACCTGAACCTGCTCGGCACCCGAGAGCCAGAAACGTACGGTCACGACACGCTGGCGACTATCGAAAAACGTTGCCACCAGACCGGTGAAAGCTGCGGCGCAACTATCGAATTTTTCCAGACCAATCATGAAGGGGATCTCATCGACCGTATTCAGGCCTGCCGTGGCAAAGCGGATGCGATTGTCCTCAACGCCGCCGCATGGACACACACCTCCGTCGCCATCCGCGATGCGGTGACCGCCGTCAACCTGCCGTTGTATGAAGTACACATCACCAACGTGCATAAGCGCGATGCGTTCCGCCACCACTCGTTTCTTTCCGACATTTCCGTCGGCGTGATTTGCGGGTTCGGCATTCAGGGGTATGAATACGCCATCATGCAGGCGGTGGTGAATTTGAAGGTGTGATGTAGCCGCACACCTTGCGGATCTCCGCCACCAGCGCCCCGGCGGCGGGTGAAAGCAAACTCCCTGCACGGAATGTCAGGCCGATGGCGCGGTGCGTATCGGCCAGATCCAGCAGCAGTTTTACCAGTTCACCGGACTCCAGTTCGTGCTCAAGCTGGCGGGCAGAGACTGCCGCCAGCATGTCGGATCCGAGCAGTAATCCGCGCACAATCCCCAGATCCCCGCTTTCCACCACCGGATCCGGCGGTGGAATATCCATCGCGACAAAACTGTTATCCAGCAACCGTCTTGCCGGAGTTTCCGCACGTGGCAGCACCCAGCGCGCCTCGCGTAAATCCTCGTGTGCCACCTCTCCTGCCAGCAACGGATGCCCTTTTCTGGCTAAAATCACCATGCTTTCGGTGAACAACGTTTCGGTCACCATATCCGCCGCATAATCGCTTGAGCGCAACGCGCCGAAGATAAAATCCACTTCGCCGGAGCGCAGTTCGGAGGCCAGCGTGCTGAACGCGCTTTCGTTAGTCACCACTTTCACGCCGCCGTAGCGCTGCGTCAGGCCGATAATCGCTTGCGGCAATAATCGCGTGCGCCCGAGTGGCAGCGCGCCCACCTGCACGGTGCCTTCCAGCACCCCACGACGGGCAGCAATGTCCGCCGGAATATGGCGTAGTTCGTTCAGTGCACGGCGCAGATTGGGCACAATGTCCTGCCCCGCCAGTGACGGCATCATGCCGTGCGGCGTGCGTTCGAGCAGTGCCACGCCCGCCCCGTTCTCCAGCACTTTCAGCGCCGCGCTGACCGCAGGCTGGCTGAGTCCAAGCAGCGTCGCGACGGTCTGCATATGGCGTGTTTTGCACAGGGAAATAAAAATTTGCAGGCGGCGGACGTTGAACAGATATAACGGCTCGGTTTCGCTGCGCGTCTGCCCCGTTTTGCCGTGGAGTTTCGCCAACTGCGCAGGGATCAGATGCAGCTCAGCGATCGCCCGTCGCGCGCGGGGTAATACACATTTGCCGAAATCGGTCAGCAGCATGCCGTTGGCGTGGCGTTCAAACAGCGGCACATCCAGCGCCTGCTCCAGGTCGCGGATCGCCCTGGTCACCGCCGACTGTGTGCGGTACAGCTCATCGGCCGCACGCGATACGCTACCCTGATCGACCACCTGACAAAAAGCCCGTATTTGCATCAGGTTACTCAACATCTCAGCTTGCGCCATCCCCTTCTCCCGTCAGGTTTTTTTTCGTGACATACCTCTGCAATATAAATAAAACGCATACCCCCTGCAATTAAATGAATTACCCGCCAGATACGCAGACTGACAGCATGGACGAATGCAGAACCTCTTCCGGGATCAGAACAAAAACGAAGGAAACGCCTCATGACTCAGTTCAAGCAAGATGATGTAAAAAACGCCAAAAGTGCTTTAGTGGTCAGCGCCCACTCCGCCGATTTCGTCTGGCGTGCAGGCGGTGCCATCGCCAAACATACGCAGGCCGGTTACGCCGTTCACATCGTTTGTCTGTCTTTTGGTGAACGCGGTGAATCCGCCAAACTGTGGCGTAAAGGCAATATGAGCGAAGAGATTGTGAAGGCGTCGCGGCGTGAAGAAGCGATGGCGGCGGCGGAAATCCTCGGCGCGACCGTCGAATTTTTTGATATGGGCGATTATCCGTTGCGCGGTGACAAAGAATCGCTGTTCCGCCTGGCCGACGTTTACCGCCGCGTGCAGCCACATTTCGTGCTGACGCACTCGCTGAAAGACCCGTACAACTACGATCACCCGATGGCCACCCATCTGGCGCAGGAAGCGCGGATTATCGCGCAGGCTGAGGGTTATAAGCCGGGCGAAACCATCATCGGCGCGCCGCCGGTCTACTGTTTCGAGCCGCATCAGCCGGAACAGTGTGAATGGAAGCCTGACGTTCTGCTCGATATCACCGACGTCTGGGACAAAAAATATCAGGCCATTCAGTGCATGGCCGGACAGGAACATTTGTGGGAATACTACACCCGCGTCGCTCAGCAGCGCGGCGTACAGGCCAAACGTAACGTCGGCATCACCAGCACCAAAAACATCGTGTACGGCGAAGGCTATCAAAGCATCTTCCCGCGCGTGACGGAGGATTTGGCATGAGTCTGATCGGTAAAAAAGGCGTGGTGGTGCGCAATATTCCACGGGCGAACAAAGCGGACGTGAACGCGCTGGCCGCGTTCGGCGTGGCCACGGTTCACGAAGCGCAGGGTCGCAAGGGCCTGCTCGACCCGGCCATCCGCCCGATTCAGCAAGACTGCGCGATTTCCGGCAGCGCCGTCACGGTTCTTACCGCGCCGGGTGATAACTGGATGTTTCATGTGGCGGTAGAACAGTGTCAGCCGGGTGATATTCTGGTGGTCGCCCCGACGTCTCCCTGTTCCGACGGTTTCTTCGGCGATCTGCTGGCAACGTCGCTGAAAGCGCGCGGCGTGGTCGGGCTGGTCGCCGATCTGGGCGTGCGTGACACCAAAACCTTGCGTGAGATGGGCTTTCGCGTCTGGTCACGCGCGGTTTACGCGCAGGGTACGGTGAAGGAAACCCTCGGTTCGGTGAATGTGCCGGTGGTTTGTGCCGGTCAGCTGGTGTATCCGGGGGATGCAATTGTGGCTGACGACGACGGTGTGGCGGTCATTCGTCGTGAAGAGGTCGCGCAGGTTCTCCACGCCAGCCGCGAACGCGAAGCGCTGGAAGAGAGCAAACGTGCGCGCATGGCGGAAGGCGAACTGGGGCTGGATATCTACAGCATGCGTCCGCGTCTGGCCGAAAAAGGGCTGACCTATTTCGATTCCATCGAAGACCTGGAACAGGCCGAAAAACGCTGAGGAGCCGTCATGCCACAGACCCGAATTCCCTGCATGCTAATGCGCGGTGGCACCTCTAAAGGCGCATTCTTTCTGGCTGAGCATTTGCCACGGAGCGAAAAATTGCGCGACCGCGTGCTGCTGGCGGTGATGGGTTCGCCCGATCCGCGCCAGATAGATGGCCTCGGCGGCGCGGATCCCCTGACCAGCAAAGTGGCGATAGTGCGCCCGTCGGCGAGGCCAGATGCCGATGTTGATTACCTGTTTGCACAGGTGAATGTCGACAAAGCGGTGGTGGATTATGGCCAAAACTGCGGCAATATTCTGGCCGCGGTAGGCCCTTTCGCCATCGAACGTCAACTGATATCCGCCCGCGAAGGCATTACGCCGGTGCGGATTTATATGGAAAACACCGGCCAGATTGCCACCGCCAGTGTGCCGGTGGAAGACGGACAGGTACGCTATCAGGGTGATTTGCGTATTGACGGCGTGCCCGGCACAGCGGCAAAAATCAGCATTGAGTTCGCGGATATTGCCGGTTCCAGCTGCGGCGCACTGTTGCCGACTGGTCATGCGCGCGATACCTTCGACGGCATTGAGGTCACCTGCATTGACAACGGCATGCCGGTGGTTCTGCTGCGCGCCGCCGATCTCGGCCGCAGCGGCTATGAAACCCGCGAACAGCTCGATGCCGATGATGAACTCAAACAACGGCTGGAATCCATCCGCTTGCAGGCCGGTGTGAAAATGAATCTCGGCGACGTCGCTCAGCGCACCGTGCCGAAAATGACGCTGATCGCCGAACCGCGCGACGGCGGCACGCTCGCCAGCCGGACGTTTATTCCCCATCGCTGTCACGCGTCGATCGGCGTACTCGGCGCGGTCAGCGTCGCCAGCGCCTGCCTGATCCAAGGCTCCGTCACTGAAGGGCTGGCGCGCACGCCTTCCGGCGACTCGCCACTTGTCAGCGTGGAACACCCGACCGGCGAATTCAGCGTCGAATTACAACTCGATCCGACCGGCACCGGCGCAGAACGCCTGACCGGCTGCGCGTTGTTACGCACCGCCCGGCTGATCTTTGAAGGCCGCATCGCCATTGCGGCCAGCGTCTGGGACGGTCGTCAGGAGAATGAGGATGAATAATGTCACCCGTATCGCCTTAATCGGCTTCGGCGAAGTCGGCACTATTTTGGCCACCGATTTAAAAAAGCAGGATCCGTCACTGGATATCGTGGCGTTCGATAAACAAACCGGTGCCGGGTTTCTCTGTGAACGCGCTCATCAGGCGGGGATCCGTCTGGAAGCAAGCCTGCAAGATGCTGTTAAAGGCAGCCAGATTATTTTCTCTGCCGTCACCGCCGCCGAATCCCTCAACGTCGCCCGCGACGTCTCACGGCATATTACTGCGAATCAAACCTTCCTTGATTTAAATTCGGTTTCGCCAAACACCAAACGCAGCGCGATGGAGGCCATCGAACAGGCGAGCGGCGCCTACATTGACGTCGCCGTGATGGCGCCCTACCCGCCGGCACGCCTGAAAACCCCGCTGCTGCTTGGCGGTACGCACGCCCACGCGGTCAGCCAATGGCTCAACGGACAAGGTTTTAGCAGTCAGGTACACAGCAACGTGGTCGGCGAAGCCTCGGCAATCAAGATGTGTCGCAGCGTGATGATCAAAGGACTGGAAGCCCTGACCGCCGAATGCCTTACCGCCTCCCGGCAATACGGTGTCGAACAGGAAGTCGTCGCTTCGCTGCACGCCAGTTTTCCGTCACTGGGCTGGGACGGTGCATTCCCGCATTATCTCATCAGCCGGATAGCGGAACACGGCAAACGCCGCGCGGAGGAGATGCGGGAAGTGGTGAAAACATTGGAAGATGTCGGCGTCGCCGGAGACATGAGCCGCGGGACAGTGCTGAGCCAACAAGGGCTGGTGGATGCGCTGGCCGTGAAAGGGATCCGGTATGGAGATCTGCAGCCGTTTGACTGGACGCAGATGGTAGATTTATTGCATCGTCGGTGAGTGCTCGGGGTGGGGGATTGAACTCAAATAAAAAAGTTGAAGTGTGTTTCAACAAATTTATTGCCCGTTATACCCCCTCCCGGCCTCCCCCTTCGCAGGGGGAGGAGCACAGCAAATCTGCACAAACTAACCATTTACGCCCGCTAAAGGACATGTACGCGATGACACCTCGCGACGCCCCCTCCCGCCGCGCGGGCCAGATCCTGCGGCATCTGACATCCGTCTCCCGCCAGCGGGCATCGCTCCCGAAAATAACAGCCTTTCGGCAGGTTCCGGTTACTGGGTAACTCACCTTTTTTATCGACAATCCCGTCATCCAGCGCACGCCCGGCGCGGGGGACGGAATCGAGCAGCAGGCGGGTGTACGGATGTTGGGGATCGGTCAGTACTTTTTCAGCCGCGCCGAGTTCAACGATTTGGCCTAGATACATCACCGCCACACGATCGCTCATGTGACGGACCACCGAGACGTTATGCGAAATCAGCACAAACGTCAGATTGCGCTGGCGTTGCAGTTCGACCAGCAGATTGAGGATTTGCGCCTGTACGGAAATATCCAGGGCGGAGGTCGGTTCATCGAGCACAATGATATCCGGCTCGGAAGAAAGTGCGCGGGCGATGGAAATGCGCTGACGCTGGCCACCGGAAAATTCGTGCGGCAGGCGGTCGAGATACTCTGCGCGGATGCCGACCTGCCCGGCCAGCGTGGCAGCTAACTCGCGGCGTTCACGGCTGCTGTTGTGTTTTTGCACGAACACCGGCTCAGTGATAATCCGCCAGATCGGCAGACGCGGGTCGAGCGAGGACTGCGGATCCTGAAACACCATCTGCATGCCGGAACCAAACCAGGAGTTATCGTGACGGGCGCGGTGAATCTCACCGCTGCTGGGCTTTTGCAGGCCCATCAGCAACTGCGCCAGCGTACTTTTTCCACAGCCGGATTCGCCGACGATCCCCAGGGTTTCGCCGCGAATGATGTTGAGATCTAAACCGTTCAGCGCATGGACGTAGCCGGTGGGTTTGCCTCGCCAGTTGACGGTCGCGGGGAAACGCACGCGTACATCCTGAAGTTCCACTAAGTGTTCAGCAATCATCAGGATAGCTCCTCAATAGGGGGTAAAGGTGACGGGCTGGCAATACGTTGCGGATGCCAGCAGGCGACAGATTGCTGCGGAAATGCCTTTTGCGCAGCGAGTTCTGGCGTGACGAAACAACGGTCATCGGCGTGCTGACAGCGCCCGCGAAAGGCGCAGCCCTGCGGCAGTTTAGCCAGATTCGGCACCGTGCCGGGAATCGCTTTAAGCAGACTGCGCGGCGTACCGTTTTCCGGCGCGGCCTGCAATAATCCGATGGAATACGGGTGCGACGGCGAGTCGATCACCTCCGCTGTATTGCCACTTTCAATTACATGCCCGGCGTACATCACATAAACCCGGTCGCACAGTTGTGAAACCACCGCCATATCGTGCGTGATAAACAACACCGCAGTGCCGCTGGCCCTGGCTTTACGCTGCAACAGCCGTAAGACCTGACGCTGCACCGTGACGTCCAGTGCAGTGGTCGGTTCGTCGGCGATGATCAGTTCCGGTTCGCAGGAAAATGCCATTGCGATCAACACGCGCTGACGCATTCCGCCGGAAAGCTCGAACGGATAGCGCGACATCACCTGTTCCGCGTCGGCAATCTGCATGTCGTCGAGCAGTCCGATAGCCTTTTTCCACGCCTGGGCCCGGCTGACTTTCTGATGCAGGCAGATGACTTCGCACATCTGTCGGCCAATTTTACGCGTCGGGTTCAGCGCGTTCATCGGCTCCTGAAAAATCATCGCCACCCGCGCGCCGCGCAGTGTACGCATTTCCTCTTCGCTGGCGTGTACCACGTCGGTGCCAAGCATGCGAAGTGTGCCGCCGGTGACGGTAAAACCGTCCGGTGGCAGCAGGCGCATCGCCATCATTGCGGTGACCGATTTACCGGAGCCGGATTCCCCTACCACGCCGACGATTTCTCCGGCGTGGACCGCCAGCGAGACCTGATTCAACGCTTTCACTTCGCCGCCGTATACGGGAAACACCAGTTGCAGCTTGTCGATTTCCAGCACCGGTGCGGTGGGTTGTTCTGTCATCTCAGCGCCCTCTGCTTTTGGGATCCAGCAGGTCGCGCAGACCGTCGCCGAACAGGTTGAAACCGGTGGCCGTTATCAGAATGGCCACGCCGGGAAACGCCGAATACCACCACTGATCGAGAATATAGTTGCGGCCATTGGAGACCATCGCGCCCCACTCGGCGGTCGGTTGCTGCGCGCCGAGGCCGATAAAGCCCAGCGTGGCAGCCATCAGAATCGACGTACCGATATCAAGCGACGCCTGCACCACCAGCGGCGGCATCACGTTACGCAAGACGTGCCAGGTGATGAGATGCCAGCGCGACGCGCCAAAGGTGCGCGTCGCCTGCATGTACGCCTGATGGCGCAACATCAGCGTTTGCCCGCGGGCCAGCCGGACGTAAAACGGAATGCGCACCACGGCAATGGCCAGCATCGCGTTGAACAGACTCGGGCCGAGCGCGGCGGCCAGCGCCATGGTCAGCACCAGCGACGGCACCGACAGCATGATGTCCATACAGCGCATGATCAGCGCATCGACAAGGCCGCCCACCACGCCGGAGAAGCAGCCGAGCAGTGAACCAATGCTGCCCGCGATGATGACCACCGCCAGCCCGGCGGCGACCGATTGCTGGCTGCCTGTCAGCACCCGGCTAAATAAATCACGCCCGACTTCATCGGTGCCAAACCAGTGCCCGGCAGAAGGTGCCTGCAGGCGATCGGTCAGGCTGATGGCATTGGGATCGTACGGCACCAGCCACGGCGAGAAAATCATGATAAACAGCACAATGAGCATGATTGCCAGACCCAGCATGGTCAGCGGGCTGCGGCTCAGCAGATGAAATGTTCGCCGCCAGCTGGCAAAGCGCGGCCTGACGTCCGGTGCCACGATATCGGCACGGTGATTGTTCACACCCGGTTCAATAACAGACATCGGTCACCCCTCCCGGCCAATGCGTGGATCGATCCACACATACAGTAAATCCACACACAAATTGACGATGACGTAAGCAAACGACACCACCACCGCAAACCCCATCACCGCCGGGAAATCCAGCGCCTGAATCGAGTTGACCACATACGCCCCCATCCCTGGCCAGGCGAACACGGTTTCGGTCAGCACCGCGCCGTACAGTAAATCCCCCATCGCCAGACCGAGCACGGTCACCGACGGGATCAGCGCATTGGGCAACGCATGGCTGAGGATCACCCGCCAGCGCGATAAACCGTTGGCACGCGCCGTGCGGATATAATCTTCGTTAAGCTGTTCGAGCATCGCCGAACGGATCTGCCGCGCCACAATCCCCATATGCACGAACGCCAGCGTCAGCGCAGGCATCGCCAGATGTTGCAGGCTGTTCCAGAAAGTCTCCCAGTTGCCGGTCAGTAAGGAATCAAGAACGTAAAAACCGGTGATATTGGCAGGCGGGTCCAGCCAGTCATCCAGCCTTCCGCCGCCCGGCAGCAGATTCAGATGGCCGTAAAACAGGATAATGACGCCCAACCCCAGCCAGAATGCCGGAGTGGAAATCCCCAGCACGGAAAGTAAACGCACCAGATGATCGGGGAATTTATTCTGATAAACCGCTGACAGCACGCCGAGCGGAATACCCAGCACAATCGCCAGAAACAGCGCGGTAAACGCCAGTTCTAAGGTGGCAGGGAAGAAGGCTTTCAGGTCTTCCAGCACCGGACGACCGGTGCGAATTGACGTCCCAAGATCCCCATGCAGCAAATCGCTGACGTAACGGAAAAACTGCACATACAACGGCTGATCCAAACCCAGTTGCTGACGGATATGCGCGACCATTTCATTGCTGGCGCGATCGCCTGCCAGCAGACGCGCAGGGTCGCCGGGGATCATATGCGAGATGATAAAAGTAATAACGCATACCCCTATCATCACCAAAACCAGCCCCCAGCATCGCTGGCGGATTAGTGTCCAAAAAGTCATTTCGCCTCCCAAACCCTCCATACTTCGCGTTGCAGATGCGGTGGCGACGCGACGTATGTTGGGTTTATGCGGAATCAATACAGGGATTTACTTTTTGCTCATCTGGCCGACGTTGAACACCTGCTCCAGCATCGGATTGAACACAAAACCTTTGACGTCTTTGTTCATCGCGACCTGATAGTTTTTCTGGAACAGATACACGTAAGCCGCTTCATCGATGACAATTTTCTGCGCCTGCTGGTAATAATCCGTACGCTGTTTCTGGTCGGTGACAGACACCGCTTTTTTCAGCAACGCATCGACGTCAGGATTGGAATAGAAGGAACGGTTGCCCGGAAGCCCTTTTTTGTCAGACTCGAACCAGTAGTTCATAAACATGTACGGGTCGGCGAAATCCGGGCTCCAGTTGCCGATAGAAATGTCGTAATCACCCTGTCCGATACGGTCGCGCATGGTGGCGTTGGCCAGTTTTTCCAGCTTAACGCTGATCCCGGCCTGACCGAGGCTCGCCTGCACCGCCAACGCGATAGATTCCCAGTTCGGATCGTTATCCGAATAGAGGAAATCCAGCGTCTGCGGTTTGTCTTTCACTTTGGTGAAATCGGCTTTAGCTTGCGTCATGTCGAAGGTGTACTGCTTCGCCGTCGGGTCGAAACCCCACATGCCCTCCGGGATCGGCCCGCGCATCTGTTTAGCGTTCCCGCCCATGATGCCTTTTACCATGCCCTGATAATCCACGGCTGAGGAAATCGCACGGCGTAAATCCACCTGATTAAGCGGCGTTTTGGCGTTATTGAGATACAGATAGGTCACACGTAATGACGGGAATTCTTCGACGGCGACTTTGTCTTCTTTCTTCAGCGCCGCCAGCTGATCCATCGGCAGGGAATCGGCAATATCCAGATCGCCGCGCGACAGTTGCAGGCGGCGGGTGGCACTCTCGCCGATAATTTTTACCGTCACGCGTTTAAAGGCCGGTTTAGCGCCGCTGTAATGCGGGTTTGGCACCAGCACCAGTTGCTGCCCTTTCTGCCAGCGGTCCAGCTTGTAAGGACCGGAACCGGCTGTATGCCCGGCCAGCCAGGCTTTTCCCTCATCAGCAGGATTGGCTTTGGCGATGGCCGGATTGACGATGCCCGCGCCGTCATTCGCCAGCGTGTAGAGGAAGGGGGCAAACGGTGATTTCAGCGTAAAGGTGACGGTCATCGGATCAACTACCGTGACGGTCATATCTTTCGGAAAGGCTTCCGACGGGCCCTGACCGATTTTCATCAGGCGCTCGAACGACCATTTCACCGCATCGGCATTCACGTCGGTGCCGTCATCAAATTTTGCGCCGGGCTTGAGTTTGAACGTCCAGATCAGCTGATCGGGTGAAGCAGTCCAGCTGGCGGCCAGATCCCCTTCCACCTGCGTCGATCCTTTGCCCCCCTGCGTTTTATACTGGACGAGCCGCTGATAGGCCGGATAAGTGACCGTCCAGTCGTTATTGTCGATAGTCACCGCCGGGTCCAGCGTTTGCGGGTCCGCGGCCTTACCGACCACCAGCATGTCTTTCGGCACCGCCGCCTGCGCTGAGAGACTTAATCCTGATACCGCGAGTAAAATGGCACCGGCGATCCGCGTTTTTGGGGACATGCGCAATGAACTGATTGCTGTGTTATTCATCGTTGAACTCCTGGCTTGAGGAAAAAGAGAGACGAGGATCAGGCGGCGTCAATTGGCGGATAGCAGCCAAACCGCTCTTCCAACAACGGATACGTTTTGGCATCCGGTAATTCAAAGTGCCACCACTCGCTGGTGATACCCTTGTAGCCACCCGCAGCCATCACGGCATTGAGCAACAGTCGGTTGCGCTGAATGTGCGGCGGTAAATCCGGATAAAACGGGTGCGAGACTTCGGCCATTTCGTCAAAGCCCGCGCCCATATCCAGCACCTCACCACGCTCATCGAGCAGGGTAAGATCCACCGCCACACCGCGGCTGTGGTGGGATCCGAGTTTGATATCCACCACATAATCCGGGTTGGGAAACGCAGCCCACAAACAGGCCTGCGCCGCCTGCGGACGGTAAGCGTCGTAGATTTTCAGCCGCAATCCCGCCAGCTTTGCCACGGTGTCGCAGCGAACCAGCGCGGCAGCGGCGTCCGGATGCAACAGGCAGCGCGACTCACGATAAATCGGCTGACCGGTCAGGTTATCTGTGGTGGCATATTTCAGGTCGATCACCGCATCGGGCAGCGCCTGCGCCAGATCGATCAGGGGTACGTCAGGTGTTTTGGTATTCATCAATAAACTCTGTCCGCTGTTTTTAGAAATTTACGATTCAAACTGGCCGAGCTGTTTCTGCAAAATCCGGTTATTTGCCAGCCGCTCTTCGACGTCGTTCCCGCGCAGTTCCAGCACCGAGGAACACAACAGGTTGAAAAGGCAGCTGAGCGGCGCCATCGAATCCCAGAACTGGCCGGTGTCCGTTTTGACCTGCAATAAATCCACCGGATAATCACGCGCCCAGGGGCAGTAAATGTCGGTGATCAGCGCCACGTTCAGCCCGCGCTCGCAGGCCGCTTCACAATAGGTTTGCGCCAGTTTCGAATACGCACGGGTGTCGGTGACCACCAGATATGGGCGGGCGAATTCAGAATTCAGAGATTCGACATAGGTGCCGGAAAGGCCGTCGGCGAAATACACTTTCGGGCGCAGATATTCGAGATAGCTCGAGAAATTATTGGCGATCCCCCGCACCGACTGGATGCCGAGAATAAACACCGCCTCGGCCTCGGCCAGACGGCGGCTTACCTGCGCAAAACTCCCGGTCTGCGCCAGCTGATAGACGTGATGGATGGCGTCGAGTTCGAGCGTCAGTGACTGTTCAAGCTTTTCCTGGCGCGGTTGTTTGCTGCGTTCGCGGTACGCCCCCAGGCGGTCAGTGACCACCCACGGCTGGTAGGGGGTACCACCTTGCTGACGCAGTGTTTGCTTAAAGTCATCCAGATTGCGATACCCGAGGCTGCGCAAATAACGTCCCACCGAAATCCCGCTGGTCGCCGCGCTTCGCGCGATGCTGTCGGCAGTCTCAAACGGAATTTGTGCAAGATTCGCCAGCAAATAACTGGCAATGCGTTTCCCCGTTGGCGTCTGCCCGGCAAACGAGGCTTCGATTTGTTCAATCACATCCTGCGCTGGCTGCATCGGTTAATCTCATGTTGCTTTATTGTCATAAAGCTAGTGGTTGTTAGTGAGATAACAATGCACGGGGTGTGCCAATTGCGAAAAATGATTGAAATTTGTGCAGCAACTCTGAATTCGCTGCCCTCTCAGGGCTTAAAGGTGGCAAAAAACGTGCTCGGGATTGGGGATCAGCAACAATACTCGCAACTGATGCACAACAAACAGGCAGCTTATGAGTGCTTTTAGTGCAACATTGGCTGTCAGCGTGGGAGCGGAAGAACAAAATGGCGGAGGATTTAATCACTTTGTCTTAATAGTCAACAAGTTGGATATTAAGAAAGCAGTCAGACAACTTTTTTCGTTAACCCTTTGACATGCACAGGGGCAGTCGCTATTATTCGCCCCGTTCCAACGATTCCTCTGTAGTTCAGTCGGTAGAACGGCGGACTGTTAATCCGTATGTCACTGGTTCGAGTCCAGTCAGAGGAGCCAAATTAGAAAAGCCCGCTTAAGGAAACTTAAGCGGGCTTTTTGCTGTCTGGAAAACAGTGATATCCGGTAAAGCATGAACGTAAACTACGAAGCAGGAATGGGTGCCTGAGGTTCTATACTTCGACAACAACCAAAAAGGTGGGGCGAACCCCACCCTACGGTTAGCGCTTAATTTCGTAGCTTAAGACTGCCGCAATTTCCGTCAAACCCTGTTTAATATGCAGCTCACACAGTGAGTCACGTACCATCCAGGTCCAGGCCAGCAGCGTGAAACAAATCACGATGAGTCCATGTAAAACAAGCTTTCGCGACATCTTACCCTCCGTTGCATTTCTGCTATTAAGAGGCTATTCTCATGTTGTCTATGTATGGAAAGCCTCGGGTTGATTGAAAAATTAACTCGGGGCTTTTGCCTTATATGTCCTCAACAACAATGCTCAAGCCATATAAGCCTCAAGCACCCGCGCGCATTTTACCCATATTCCCCAGCCTGCTTTTTATTCATTTTGTCCTAATTTTCGCCACTGACTCGCTGTCGTTACTCCAACCGTTATATCTTTATCCTTATTGCGCATTAGACATCTATACGGCCATGAATTAGGATCGAACTCTCCGGGATAACGGCATGATGCGACAATGAAAATTAGAAATTTACCTCTCGATCAAAATATCAACGGCTGGGCAGCACTTCGGGGGAATACCCCGCGTCATCCCGCTTTGCACGGCAACGTGACGGCAGACTGGCTGGTGATCGGTGCCGGGTTTGCAGGGCTGGCATTTGCAAGGCGGATTGCCGAACTTCGTCCGCATGAGCACGTTGTGGTGCTCGAGGCTTTGGACGTAGCAGATAACGCCTCGGCGCGTAATTCCGGGTTTGTGATAGACCTGCCGCACACGGTGGGCAGTACGTCGGCAGAGCTGGAGCAGGCTCATACCTATCGCCGGCTGTTGCAGTTTGGGCTACAGAGTTTGAAAGAAACTGTTGATCAGCACGCTATTGAATGTGACTGGCAGAATTCGGGTAAATACCATTGCGCGGTCAGCGAGCAGTTTGACGGCGAGATTGCGCACTATCAGCAGGAGCTCAAGACGCTCGGCGAAAGCTTTGAACTGCTGGATAACACAGCACTGAAACAGCGTCTGGGCACCGGTTTTTATCGCAGCGCCGTGTATACGCCGAACTGCATTTTGGTGAATCCGGCAGCGCTTATCAGCGGGCTGGTCGCATCGCTGCCGTCGAATGTGACGGTCTACGCCAACTCCCCTGCCTTGCAGATCGATACCCAGGGCGCTATCCGGGCTGAAACGCCGCATGGTGAAGTGCGGGCGCGTAAACTGATGCTGGCGATCAACGGCGCGGCGCGGGGATTGCCGCTGTTTAAAGGGAACGTGTTTGCGATGTCGACCTTCGCGACGCTGACCGAGCCGCTGACGCCGGAACAGCGCCAGCGCATTGGCGATATTTTACCCTGGGGCTCAACCCCGGTGAATGCACTGGCCGGGGCGACCCTGCGCTACACCGCCGATCACCGTTTTCTGATCCGCGAGCACGTCAACTTTACGCCGGGTCTGGTGACCGGCGCGGTGGAGACTGGCCGCCACGCCCGCCGCCATCAGCAGCTGTTCGCGCGAATTTACCCGCAGCTACAGGACGTCAATATGGCTTACACCTGGTCAGGTCTCATCAGCATTACCCGCAACGGTGCACCGGTCTGGGGAAATCTGTCGGAGAATGTGTACTCATCGGCGGGATGTAACGGCTCAGGAAGTTCCAAGCAAAGCGCATTTGGCCGGTTGCTGGCGGAACATGCACTGGGGGAAGACAATCCGCTGCTGGCGGATATGCAAACCGTCGGACGCGCCAATTATCTGCCGCCGCGCCCGTTCCTGGATGTCGGTGTGAAGAGTTTTATGGCCCGTGAGCGTTGGCGTTCGCGCAGTGAGCTGTAACGCGAAAGCCGGTCAACTTGAAAAAGATGACCGGCTTGTCTAATCAACGAGGGCTAATGACGTTTATCGACGCGGGCGACGATGCGGTCGCCCAGCCACTGAATGCCGCACACCATGACAATCAGCACGACAATCACTTCAATCATGACCACCGTTTCAAACCTCTGGTAGCCGTAGCGGATTGCCAGATCACCTAACCCGCCCGCGCCAATCGCACCGGCCATCGCCGATGCACCAATGAGCGCCACCAGCGTCACCACGAATCCGGACAAAATGCCCGGCAACGCTTCCGGGATAAGTACGTCCCAGACAATGCGCAGTTTGCTCGCACCCATCGCCCGCACAGCGTCGATCAGCCCGCGATCGACATCGCGCAGGGAAACTTCAGCCACGCGCGCAAAGTAAGGCGTCGCAGTAATGGAAAGCGGAACGATCGCCGCCCACGTCCCGAGTGATGTGCCCACCAAAAAGCGTGTGACCGGAATTAACGCCACCAGCAAAATGATGAACGGCAACGAGCGAAAACCGTTGATGACCAGCCCGAGCGACCGGTTCACCCAGCGGTTTTCAGCGATGCCGCCGGGGCTGCTCATCACCAAAATCAGCCCTAAAGGCAGACCGGCAATCAGGGAAAACAGCCCGGAGATGGCGGTCATCAGCAACGTTTCTTCGACGGCATTAATCAATAAATCAAGCATTACTGGAGACATAGCCTGTCAGCTCCACGGTTGCCTGGTGCTGTTCCAACCAGTGTAAAACGGCCTGCTCTGAGGCGGCATTATCGACCGGCACAGAGAAGAAAAAGCGCACGATGGCGTAATGCTGAATATGATCGACCCCGCCCTGGATCAGGCGAAATTGTCCCGGCAGTTCGGCAGCCATCAGCGTAAGGATTTCGCCCTGTCTGCCCTGCCCAGCGTAATGCACGCTGTAAATCGCCTCGCCCTGACGTACCGGCGTCAGCCGTTCGGCCAGCGCCTCCGGCAGTTGCGGCAGCAAGCCCTGTAAAAGGGTGCGTGTCAGCTGCGACTGAGGATGCGCAAACACCTGCCAAACGGGGCCTTCTTCGATAATTTCCCCACCGTTAATGACCGCCACCCGATGAGCGATCTTTTTGATCACTTCCATCTCATGAGTGATGAGCAAAATAGTGATGCCGAGTGTCTGATTCAGCGACTGCAACAGCGCCAGAATAGAGCGGGTGGTTTCAGGGTCAAGCGCCGAGGTGGCTTCATCACACAGTAACAATGCCGGACTGGCAGCCAGCGCGCGCGCAATGCCGACGCGCTGCTTTTGCCCGCCAGACAACGCTGCCGGATAGTTTTTGGCTTTGTCTTCCAGCCCGACCAGCGCCAGCAATTCGGCCACACGCGCCTGACGGCGAGCCTTGTCATATCCGGCGATTTTCAGCGGCAGCGCGACGTTCTGTTCGACAGTTTTGGCCGACAGCAAATTGAAATGCTGAAATACCATGCCGACGCGGCTGCGCACCGATTGCAACGCTTTCTCACTCAGGCCGGTTATCGCGTGGCCTTCGATTTCGATCACACCGTCGTCGGGCTGCTCCAGTCCGTTAAGACAGCGGATCAGGGTGGATTTCCCTGCCCCGCTGCGGCCGATAAGGCCGAGGATTTCTCCCCGCCTTACCGTTAACGACACATCCTTGAGTGCCTGCGTGGTGCCGAACCGGCGGCTAACGCGGTGCAATCGCACCACGTCTTCGGCATCATCTGCCGCGCTTGTTCGCTCAGCTCTTACGAACGCGTTTACTCCCGCTGCGGCGGCTTTTTTATCATCCGCAGAGGTGGCGGTAAAATGCGCGTCGATCTCAGAGATTATCGTCATGCTTTACATCCTTACCAGGCCGTGACGCCGGTGCCTTTATAAACCTTATCAAACACTTTTTTCACGTCGTCGTTCTGGTAGGAGGAAACGAGTGTTTTCACCCACGGCGCATTGGCGTTTTCTGTTTTCACTGCAATGAAGTTGTTGTACGGGTTGCCTTTGACCGGCTCCTGCGCAATGCGATCGGCTGGCGTCAGGCCACTTTTCAGCGCCCAGTCAGTATTGACGATCGCTGCATCCAGATCAGGTACGGAACGGCCAATAATGCCGGAGTCCAGCTCTTTGATGACGACGTGGCGCGGGTTTTCTGTGATGTCTGCGGTGGTCGCGAAAATGCCTGCGCCCGGTTTGAGTTTAATCACACCGGATTGTTCAAGCAGGATCAGGCCGCGCGCTTCGTTGGCCGGATCGTTAGGCACGCCAATGACCGCACCGTCTTTCAGCTCGTCAGCTTTTTTCACTTTTTTAGAATACAAACCGATTGGCCACACGGCGGTATAACCGACGCGCACGATGTCGTAATGATTCACTTTGATCTGATTATCGAGGAACGGCTGATGCTGGAAGGCGTTGGCATCGACTTCGCCATTTTGCAACGCTTCGTTAGGCTGGTTGTAATCATTAAACACCACCGGCTTAACGGTCAGCCCTTTCGCCGCTGCCTGCTTCACCACTTCACGCCAGACATCTTCGTCTTCGCCGCTGATGATACCGACTTTGATGGTTGTTTTATCTGCTGCATGAGCAGCCGTCAGCGGAGCCAAAATGCCGCTGGAAATCATGACAGCGGACGTCGCTGCCAGTAAAAAAGCACGGTTAACGCGGGTCTTAGTTTTGTTAAATTTTGTACGCATCGAGTATCCCCAAAAGTGTGTATGAGCTGCCTGCACAGGGCTGTGATTCTGTGCAGGAATTTGGCGAGTATACCCATCGGCTTATTTCTTTATAATATTGTTTAAGAGATACATATTCCTGAAATGAATATGTGAAATGGCAAAGTAAAGCGATAAAAAAGATAAGGTCTATCCGCGCAGGGATTTGGGTGAAACACCAAACTTTTTGCGAAAAACAACGGAGAAATGAGCGGGCGTATAGCCCACGTGATATGCGGCAGTCGAAACGCTCACACGCGACGCCGACCAGATTCTGGTGTTTGAAGAAGGCAGACTGGCACTCGGTGGCTGGCTGACGGGCGGATCAGCTAAACCCGCGCTGGGTGGAACTTCAGCTAATAAAAAACCCGCCACAGCGGGTTTTTCTCATTCTTACAACCCGGCCTTACGACTCAGGTTCCACCGGCTGCACTTCCAGTGAAACCATGCCGATGCCCAGCTTACGCGGCTGGAAACCGCCGCTGGTGCCTTCGGTTGGTTCGGTCGGTGACGGCGGCGTGATGACAATGCTTTGCGCCGCGCCAGGATTGGTGAACTGAACTTTCACCGTGCCGTCTTTATCACCAAAGGAGACGAATTGCTCCTGATCGCCAACGCGGACGGACACCGGTTTATCGATGTTACTGCCGTAGGCTCTGGCGCGGATCACCACGTCGAAAGTGGTTGGCAGCGGTTTGACGTAATCGATTTTCACCGACGGCGCGAGATTCGCATCAGACCAGCGTCCCCAGTTCTCCACGGCGGAAACCCCGGCAATCGCTTTCACCTGCTCAGGCAGCCCCGGTACCATGAAGGCAATCGCGGCGGATTTATACGTCGTGTCCGCATCATCAATATTGAGCGTTTTCACCGTCTGCTGATAAATCGCATTGCTGCCAGACATGTCCTTCACAAAATCGACTTTACCTTTGAAGCTATCGCCGTTCGCCTGCACGATAGTCGGGCGCGCTCCGAGATTACCTGACGCCACACAGAGACCGGTATTGAGCGACAGCTCAGGTGCCCAGACGCGGCCCATTTCATAGCATTTATCCACCCAGACGAAGTTATCGCTGGTTGACAGCGTAGCGAGCTGTTTTTTCAGCGGCGTGGATAAATAGACGTCAAACATTGGCTCGATTTTGTCTTTGGTGACTTTCAAAATGAACGGCGTTTTGATGGTCATGCCAGAGAAGGTGAAGCTGTTTTCCTTGTTGCTGACGGTGTAATTTTTGATGCTGTTTGGGAAGCCCCACTGTTTGATGACCGCCGGTTTCCAGGCATTCACTTTGTCATCGATATTGAGGAACTGCTCGGTCATGGACGTCGCGGAAATCCCGCTGCGCCCGAGGCCAATGTAGTTATCGCCGCCCATCATATCCAGCACAGTGGCGCCATTATCGAGCGTGCTGCGCTTGGCGGCATTCAGATCGCCCACCGGATGACGGCCATCGAGCACGAAGAACAGGTCTTTGCGATTCTGTTTGGTCAGCGTGCTGTAAGCGGTGTTGTTCATCGCCAGATGATCGGAAGACACCACGATGAGGGTGTTATCGAAATAGCCCGAGGCTTTGATCTTGTCGATAAATGCCGCAATCAGCTCCTGACTGCACGAGACCGCGCTCAAAGACTGATTCGGTTTGCCGGTCAGCGGATAGGCTTTACGTGTACAGCCACGGGAGATAAAACCGTCCGGGTGATGCGTATCGACAGTCAGCGTGAACAGGGAGAACGGTTTGCCAGCTTTGCTCAGCTCGACAAACTTCTTGTACACCTCGTCCAGCAGCGTGTCGTCATACCAGCCCCAGTCATTTTTGTACGCCGGATCCGCAACGGTCGGACGCAGTTCGTTATAGCCGTACAGATGATCAAAACCGTGGGACTTCAGGAAGGTGCCTTTACCGGCAAACGCCAGTTCCGCCCCCTGATAGAAATAGTTGGTGTAGCCGGCGCCTTTGAGGACATCACCCAGACAAACGTTTTCCGGATAGAACGTCGCTAAGGCGCTGGAGGCATTGCCGTCAAACGGCGCAAACAGCGGGATGCCGCACTGAGAAGCCACCATACCGGCGATGGTGTAACCGGTGCCCGGCACCTGCTTAGTGTTAGTAAAATCGGTGCTCTGCGCTTTGTGGCGACTCAGTTCAGTGGTCAGCCCCGGAAAGACGTTGTCATCGAAATAAGTGCGTTCCAGACTTTCGCCGTAGATGTAGACCAGATTCGGCTTTTTCTCGCCCTTCACGGCTTTGACCGGGACTTTGTAGTAGGTATCAAAATCTGCACCGCTGCCGGAGATTTGGGTTTTCACCAGGCGGGAAATGTTCTGGAATGCCTGCGTGGAGCCGACCGAGAACACCGCCAGCACCACGGCCAGCACGCTGTACACCGCGCTGCTGTTTTTGGCGCGACGTTGTTTGAGCCCCCAGGCAAGCAGCCAGAAGACGATGATCAAACCGGCCAGTAAACCAAGGAACGGCAGGATGTATTTGTTCAGACCGGCGCCTTTCAGGCTGCTGGTGACGGTATAGAGCACGGCATCGGTGATGCCCTCACCGGTGAAATAGTTACTGCCGATAAGGATCACGTTCAGAATGACGTAAAGCCCTAAAAAGAACAGCACCAGCGAAAACCAGATGCGCCCGGCCGACGCCCGTGTGACGTAGAAATAGATAGAGGAGAGAAACAAAACAAATGAAAGCCACTCAGAAGCCATTTTTAGCGCCCTGTCTGATTAAAAAAAATAAACACAACGACCCAGTCTGCTGATTGGTCAGCAGCGCCGACGGTTCAATTCATCGAGTAAATGACCCGTTTGTCATTCACTTCATCCCTGAGACAGGAAAATTTTGTGCCAAAAACGGGTGACGCTATATAGCCTGCTGAACAACAGGGGGTCAACGCCCTGATGCTGTTTTAGGTCACTGATTTGTCCGAATAAACCTCTTTCTCACAAATTCGTGATGGTTATCTCTGTATGATACCTCAAAGATTTAACCTTCCGGTCACTAAATTGTAGGAATTGGATGTTATCGGAAGAGTATGAGCAAATTGTGGAGGAGGGTTTTGGGAATCAGATAAAACTGAGAGGGACATCTAAAAAAAACCCGCGATACGGCCATCACGGGCCTGAATGTTCAGTGCAGTCGAGTTTCCTACGCGCCGCCTAAGTACGCCTTCCTGACCTGCGGATCGACCAGCAACGCCTCCCCGCTGCCGCTCATGCGGATCTGACCGTTAACCATCACGTAAGCGCGATCGGAGAGTTTCAGGGCATGGTGCGCATTCTGTTCAACCAGAAAAATCGTCATACCGTTACGTGCCAGTTCCCGCAGCGTCTGGAAGATCTGTTTGACGACAATCGGTGCGAGGCCAAGGCTCGGTTCATCCAGCAACAACAGTTTCGGACGGCTCATCAGTGCCCGCGCAATCGCCAGCATTTGCTGCTCTCCACCGGACATGGTCATCGCCCGCTGCCTGCGTCGCTCTTTCAGGCGCGGGAACAGTTCGAACATTGTTTGCAGATCCTCCGCCGCGTATTTATTGCCGATGGGAATGGTGCCCATCAGCAGGTTTTCTTCGACGGTCATATCCGGGAAAACGCGCCGCCCTTCCGGCGACTGCGCAATGCCCTTTGATGCCACAAAATGCGTGGATTTACGGCTGATATCTTCGCCACAAAATAAAATCTGACCGCTGCGAATGCGCGGCTGGCCAAAAATCGACATCAGCAGCGTTGATTTTCCCGCCCCGTTCGCGCCGATCAGCGCCACAGTTTCGCCCTGATCCACCTGCAAAGAGACCTGTTGCAACGCCTGGATCGCGCCGTAATAGACGTCCACCTCCCTAAACTCCAGCATCGCCTGGCTCATAGGCTGACCTCGTCTTCGTCAGCACCCAGATAGGCTGCGATGACTTTCTCATTGTTTACAATCTCCTGCGGCGGCCCTCCGGCAATCACGTCGCCGTGGTCGAGCACAATAATGTGATCGGAAATCTCCATCACCATGCCCATATCGTGTTCGATCAGCAGCACCGTAATGTCGTGATGGTCACGCAGGAAGCGGATAATTTTGCTCAGTGTGCGGGTTTCCACCGGATTCAGCCCGGCAGCCGGTTCATCAAGGCAAATCATTTCCGGCGCGGTGCACATGGCGCGGGCGATCTCCAGCCGCCGCTGCTGGCCGTAAGACATCTCCCCCGCCAGCCGGTTGGCGCAGTCCACCAGTTCCACTACTTCCAGCCAGTAAAACGCCCGATCCAGCGCCTGATTCTCGGCACGACGATAGCCCGGCGTATTGAGCACTCCGGCAATCAGATTGCGGTTGGTTTGCATGTGCTGCGCCACCAGCAGGTTTTCCACCACCGACATTTCGCGGAACAGACGGATATTCTGAAAGGTGCGCGCCAGCCCGGCACGGTTCACCAGATGGGTGCCGCCAAACATTTTGTAGAAAATCCGCCTGCCGAGCTGCGCCGGTTTCAGCCAGTCATCCGGCTGAAATTTCTGCCCGAGCACCTGAACGACGTTGGTCGAGCCTGTGCGCGTGTTGAGTGAAATCGTGCCGCCGGAGGCTTTATAAAAACCGGTCAGGCAGTTAAAGACCGTGGTTTTCCCTGCGCCGTTCGGGCCAATCAGGGCGGTGATTGAACCACGCTTCACGTCGAGACTCACATCGTTGAGCGCCTTAATACCGCCAAAGTGCATCATCAGATGTTTAACGCTGAGGATGCTTTCATTCATGACCGCGGCATTCATGGTGCGACTCCTTTACGTACGGCAAATCCGCTGCGGCTGATGCGGATCAACCCGCGCGGCCGCCAGATCATCATCACCACCATCAGCACGCCAAATAACAGCACGCGATATTCCGCAAAACTGCGCAGCAGCTCCGGCGCGACGGTCAGTACAAACGCCGCCAGCACCACGCCGATGGTCGAGCCCATGCCGCCAAGCACCACGATGGCGAGGATCAGCGCGGATTCGAAAAAGGTAAACGAGGTAGGATTCACGAAGCCCTGATAGGTGGCGAAAAACACGCCTGCGATCCCGGCGGTGGAGGCCCCGAGCGTAAATGCGGAGAGTTTTACCAGTACGTGATTCAGCCCCATCGCGCGGCAGGCAATTTCATCTTCCCGCAGCGCTTCCCACGCACGGCCAATCGGCATGCGCGTCAGCCGGTGTTTGATGAACAGCACCAGCAATACGACCAGAACCAGCACGGCGTAGATAAAAATAAACTTCATGTTGGGGTTATACGTCAGATGGAAAAACTCATGAAAAGGCACGCCGCCCTCTTTCGCCCGCCGCCCGAACTCCAGCCCGAAAAAGGTTGGCGCAGGCGCAGAGACGCCGTTCGGTCCGCCGGTAAACGACAGCCAGTTGGTCAGCACCAGCCGGATGATTTCACCAAAGCCGAGCGTAACGATTGCCAGATAATCGCCGTGCATCCTCAGCACCGGGAACCCGAGCAGCGCACCAGCCAGAGCGGCCATCAATGCCGCCAGCGGCAGCATCGACCAGAACCCGAGACCAAGATACTGATAGCCGAGCGCCAGCCCGTAAGCCCCAATGGCGTAAAACGCCACGTACCCGAGATCCAGCAGCCCCGCCAGCCCGACCACAATATTCAGCCCGAGACCGAGCAGCACGTAAATCAGCCCTAAAATCGCGACGGTCAGAATGTATTTGGTGGCGACAAACGGAAAGAATATCGCCAGCACGATTAACAGCGGCAGCACCCAGCGCAGGCTGCTTTTATGATCCACAGGCCGGACATAAACTCCCGCGCTTTCGCTTTCAAAGCGTGCCCGCATTTTCTGCCCGGCGGCGGTTTCCAGAAAGGCGCTAAGCAAGAACCGCCCTGCCATGACCGCGGCGATAATCCACACCAGCCGTTGTGAATGGAAGTTGAAGCTGTAGCCATCGAGCACCACGCCGACCACCGGCCCGAAGATAATCAGCGCGACCAGCCCGGCGAAAATGGCATCCAGCAGACAGCGTTTCAGCGAGAAGCCGCCATCAATAACAGCAGTTTGTGACGTCATTTTTTCTCCCTCACACTTTAGATACTACCGGGCGACCCAGCAGGCCCTGAGGGCGGAAAATGAGGATCACCACCAGCAATCCGAAGGAGAACACATCTTTGTAATCCGAGTTCACCATGCCCGAAAACTGCGCTTCGGCGATGCCTAAAATCAGGCCGCCCAGCATTGCGCCCGGCAGCGAACCGATCCCGCCCAGCACAGCTGCGGTAAAAGCTTTGATGCCGATGATAAATCCGGCGTAAAAATCAAAAGTGCCATAGTTCATGGTCACCAGCACGCCCGCCAGCCCGGCCATCGCCGCGCCAATCATAAATACCAGCGAGATGATGCGGTCGGTATTGATGCCCAGAATCGACGCCATCTTGCGGTCCTGCTGCACCGCGCGGCACATACGCCCGAGTTTAGTGCTGCTGATAATCCACGACAGCACCAGCATTCCGACAAACGCCGCCACCAGAATGAACAATTTGGTATACGTCATCTGCACGAAGCTGTCGCCGATGTGAAAACGCAGCGCGCCATCAAACATTGTCGGGATCCCCTGCTGTCGCGGACCCTGACTGATTTGTGCGTAGTTTTGCAAGATGAGCGACATGCCTATCGCGGAGATCAGCGGCGCGAGGCGGGTGGAGTTTCGCAGCGGTTTGTAGGCAATGCGCTCAATCGCCCAGCCATACACGCCGGTCACCACGATGGTGAACACCAGAGTGCCGAGGATGAGCAACGGAAAAGAGTGCACCCCGAAGAAAGACAGCAGCGCCAGCGCGATGGCGCAGAGGTAAGCGGAGATCATATACACCTCGCCATGGGCAAAGTTGATCATCCCGATAATGCCGTAAACCATGGTGTAACCGATGGCGATCAGCCCGTACACCGCACCCAGCGTGATGCCATTAAACAGCTGTTGCAGGAAGAATGAATCCATAAATACGCAGTCTCTTTTTGCGACCGCGTTCAACGGGAACGCGGTCTTTGGCTGATATGGTTATTCTTTCACTTCCTGGTATTTGCCTTTGTCATCCCATTTATAAACCACGTAATCGGAGACTTTCAGATCACCTTTGCTGTCCCAGGATTTTTTACCCATCACGGTATCGACGCTGTTCGCTTTCAGCCAGGCGCTGGCCTTGGCAGAATCGGTGCCGCCGGTGGCTTTGAACGCGGCAGCAATCGCCTGCACCGAGGCGTAGGAATAGAGCGTGTACCCTTCCGGCTCGAACTTATTGGCGCGGAATTTATCGATAACGGTTTTCCCTTCGGCGATCAGACGCGGGTCTTTGCCGAAGGTCATCAGGATGCCGTTGGTGTATTGCGGACCGCCCGCTGCCGTTACCATTTCTTCATTGACGATGCAGTCGCCGGAGAAGAACGTCGCCTGCACGCCCTGTTCACGCATCTGGCGCACTAACGGACCGGCTTCCGGATGGCAACCGCCGAAGAACACCACGTCAGGTTTCTGCGCACTGATTTTGGTTACCAGCGCATTAAAATCTTTTTCGCCACGCGACAACCCCTCGTACATCACTTCCTTCACGCCGCGTTTGTTGAGCGCCGCTTTGGTGGCATCCGCCAGCCCCTGCCCGTAGGTGTCTTTGTCGTGAATGATCACGACTTTTTTGGCTTTCAGTTTGTCGATAATGTAATCACTGGCGACCAGCCCCTGCTGATCGTCTCGCCCGCACATGCGGAACATATCGCTCATGCCGCGTTCGGTGATTTGCGGGTTGGTGGATCCGGGGGTGATGGCAATGATTCCGGCGTCGTTATACACCTCGGAAGCAGGCATGGTCGATGAGGAACAAAAATGGCCGACCACCGCCTGCACTTTGTCCTGATCGACTAAACGGTTAGCAACGGCGACTGCCTGTTTTGGCTCACAGGCGTCATCGCCTTGGACCAGTTTGATTTTTTCGCCATTAATCCCGCCGGCGGCGTTAATGTCTTCGGCGGCCTGTGTAGCGCCATGCCAGTACTGATCGCCATAGGTGGCGTTCGGACCGGTGAACGGGCCTGCAACGCCAATCACAATATCTGCATGCGCGGAAAACGCCGTCGCCAGACACCCTGCCAGTAAAAGAGAAAGCGGATTTCTTATAAATTTCATCGACATCATCGTGTTCCTTAGTAGCCTGTTTGAGCAAAATGGTTTTAGTAAGAACGCCGGAGCGTGGTCTTAAATCCTGACGCTAAACACGAACAAAAAGCACTGAATGGAGTGGTTGAAATCTTCCCGGGGACGACTGCGGAGTTTCCTTACGGTTTCGCTAAAGGTGTAAACCTCAAGCAAAATTGCTGCCAGTGTTGCAATCTGAAACACAATTGCAGGTCATTTTGAGTATAGAGCGCGTGCGGCAACCCCCCGGAGCAAGTTGCAGAAACAACGGCGGGATCACACCGCACTGCGCTGGTGCTGAAAAGATGAGGGAAATGAGGATGTCGCCGCGCTGTGCACCAAAATAACCCGCCAGAATTCCTGCGAACTGCCACGCACAATTACGCTTCGTGACATTTTTATCCTTTGCATGTTCTGGCGGGTTGTTTTGTAATGCGGGCAGAAAATTGCAAAGGGAACGACTTAACAATGAAGAAATTATCTTGCCTCGCCGCCCTCGCGCTGGCCCTGACGCTCACCGGCTGCGCCAGTGATTATGTGATAAACACCAAGGCCGGTGATCAGTTCTTCGCCCATGGCGAACCCGATCGAGACCGCGATACCGGCATGACCAGCTACACCGACATGAACGGTGATTATCATCTGATGAATACCAATGATATTGCGGGGATTGTGAAAAAGTAGGTGGTTTGGTTTTAAATTATCCCCGCAGAAAGGCTGAACGGGCTGGACACCCTTTTCCTGAGCATTTAGCCTCAATTAAAATTATTATAATTGTCAGGCTACTTCATAATGAAAAATGATATCAGAGCCCTGGACCTTAACCTTCTTAAGGCCCTGGATGCGTTACTGGACGAAGGCAGCGTGACGCGGGCTGCACAGCGCCTTTCCCTGACTCAGCCTGCCGTCAGTGGCATGCTTACCCGCTTGCGTGATTATTTTGGCGATCCCCTCTTTGTTCGCACCAGTCACGGCATGGTTCCCACACTGCGGGCCAGCGAGCTTTCTATGCCGGTAAAGCAAATCCTCACCGATATCGCCATTTTGCTAAAACCAATGCAATTTGATCCCATGACGGCGGAACTGACTTATACCCTTGTCGCAACGGACTATGCACTTAAGGCCGTTGTCGTTCCGTTGATAGCCGCGCTAAAGCAACATGCGCCGCGCATCAGAATCGCCGTAAGGTCCGTGGACAGTGAGCGCATGTATCAGCAACTATCACGGGGTGAAGTTGACCTCGCTCTGGTTACCCCACAAACCACACCCGATGACCTGCACGGACGAGCCCTTTATCAGGAAGAATATGTTTGCGTAGCACGTAGCCATCATCCTCTGGCGGCAGCTTCAGAAATGACGCTCGAACAATTCTGCGAACAGGAACATATTCTGGTGTCCACAGAAGGTCGCTTTATGGGTGTAACGGATGAGGCACTGGCTGAGCTCAGTCTTACGCGGCGGGTAGGTGTATCGGTTAACAGTTTTCTGGTGATACCGGATATTTTGCGATCAACCGATATGATTGCCGTTGTGCCCGGTCGTATGGTCCCGGTTGACAGCGATCTCACCATCATCCCCTTGCCCCTAAACGTTCCGGGATTTACCAAGAGCATGGCCTGGCACGAACGAACCCATCGAGACCCCGCTCATCAGTGGATCCGCGCTTTGTGCGTAGAGATCAGTCAGCATTCTACTACCGTGATATAACTTTTCTTATTCTAAGAATAAGAAATGGTAATTCGCCTTATAACTCCATTGCGCCAATAATCACGGTCATCACGTTGAGTGTTGCTGCCGTAACGGCACACACAGTGCAATCAATTAACGCAACTGGAGAAATTTATGAACGCGATTAACTGGCCAGAAGGTTTTGTTCCGGGTTTTACCGATAACTTTGTCTCTAATGAAATGATTATCCCGGGTCTGGATGTCAATGATGTCTGGCCGTTACTGAGCCAGCCATTCCTGTGGCCGGACTACTACAAAAACTCCGCCGATGTGCGCTTTTATGACAATAAAGGACCGGAACTGGAAGATCGGGTGCGCTTTTACTTCAGCACCTTTGGTTTCCCTGTTGAGGCTCAGGTCGTGGAGTTTGTTGCGCCAGCAGAAGGCCAGCCTGCTCGTCTGGCATGGCACGGTTGGTCCGGTGAAGAAAACACTGCTGAACGCCTTGATGTACATCATGCATGGCTTTTGGAAGATCTCCCCGATAACCGTCTGCGTATCCTGACTCAAGAAACTCAAAACGGGAGCCCGGCCAAAGAACTGGCAAATACGCGCCCCAATCCCATGCTAAATGGTCATCAGGAATGGCTTGATGGCCTGATTGAGGCGGCGGCGAAATAATTCAGTTTCCTCCGTCATAAGCCTTCTCGGGCCTGTTGAGATGCTTCTGCAAGTAACGCAGCCTGTACGGCAGGACGCGCACTGATATTTGCCATATATGCCGATAGCACAGGCCAGCGCTTCAGGTCGATGGAAAAGAATTTACACCACCCCAGCACGGTGAAAAGGTAAGCATCAGCAACGCTGAATGTCGGGCCGGTCAGATAGACTTTCTCATTGAGCGTATCCTGCAAAAAATCGAACCGCCGGAATAGCTTTTCGCGGAAAATCGATCTGACGTCTTCTGGCAGCGCGGGATTGAACAGCAGTGCGGATCCCGCGTGTACTTCACTGGTGATAAAGTTCAGCCATTCCTGCAGACGCACACGCGCCCAACTGTCCGCTTGTGGTGCCAGCCCGCTTTCCGGCTTCAGGTCAGCGAGATACTGCACAATGGCCGGACCTTCGGTGAGGATCTGGCCATTGTCCAGCTCAAGTGCAGCGACATAGCCTTTAGGATTAATGGTACGAAAGTCGCGTCCGTCCGCAGTGAGCTTGCTCCTGTTGTCCACTTTGACCAGTTCATATTCAAGCCCGAGTTCGCACAGAACGATGTGTGGTGAAAGCGAACAGGTGTCAGGGGCGTAATAAAGTTTCATTGTCTCTCCGATAAAATTGAAAAGCTGTTTAGCCATATTCTGGCCGTTCCTCAATACACTGTGCTTAATGTGTCTCGTGCTGTAAAATTAATGATCCATAAATTAGCTATTAGCTGAGCTACTGATAATCATGATGAATCTTTTACACTGGCGTTTACTGGTGGCCGTTGCGGATGTCAGCAATATCACCCGCGCTGCTGAGGATGTAGGAATGACTCAGTCCGGTGCCAGTCAGGCTATCGCTCAGTTAGAGGCTTCACTTGGGTTCCCGGTGTTCACGCGTGAACGTCGACACATCGGCGTCACCGCGCTGGGTGAGCAGGTGATCGAACAGGCAAGGAAAATGCTTGCGCAGCTCAACGCCATCTGCGCGCTGGCTGATGAGAGCCGCGGTTTAAGTGGCGGACGCATTCGCCTCGCCAGTTTTCCCTCTGTGACTTCCACATTGTTGCCTGGACTGCTGCGCGACTTTAAGCGTCTGCATCCGGGGATAGAAGTGGTGGTATTGGAAGGGACGGACGAGGAAGTTGAGGAGTGGCTTGCAGCAGATACTGTTGAACTGGGGGTAGTAATGAACCCCGCACCGGGAAGAACAAACGTGGTATTAGGGCAGGATTCATGGGTTGCGGTAATGCCATCCGGCCATCAGCAGGAACGTAATTCAAGGGCGCGCGGCATAACGCTGGAGGAACTGGCAGGCCAACCCTTTATTCTCGCGACAGGTGGATGTGTCGTTAATGGAAAAAGTCTGATTGAACAGGCAGGCTTGCAACTCTGCGACGTGCGCGTGAAAGTACGAGACTGGGTCAGCGCCTGCATGCTGGTGCGTGAAGGCATGGGCGTTACGCTCGTACCTGAATCCGCCTTGCCAGCTGAATTGCGAGGCCTGTGTGTGATGCCGGTGGCACCCCCTATACATCGTGAATTTGGTCTGGTTTGTTCGCCATCCGGAAAAACTTCTGGTGCCACGCAGGCATTACTAAAGGGGCTGCATAAAGGCTGATGATCAACGTAGAGATAATCACTGCCTTTCTGCCACCAACCCGTCACCGGTGCGCCTGCTGACGGTGATGAGCGGCCTGCGGACAACAAATATCGGAACTGTTCAGGTCAGCGCGACCCTCACCTTTAGTCCAATAACGAGCGTGGCAAAAAACATTATGCAACCAGCGGTAATGAAGACACCTGTTACGCCGCTGAAACCAAAGAGTAATCCTCCCAACGCAGCACCAGCAGCAATTGAGGACTGAACTGCTGCGACTACCATGCCGCCAGCAGTTTCAGCCTGATCGGGAACGGCACGCGCTACCCAGTTTGACCACGCAACGGGTACGCCACCAAATGCCATCCCCCACAACGCGACGAACAACATCAATCCTTTTTCATCCAGTGGCAACAAAACCATGCTTAATGCTGCTAAACCGACAAGCGCTGGCATGAGTATCAGGGTAAGACGCAGGCTTCTCTCCATCAGCCACCCGGTTAGCAGCGTACCGATAAAATTAGCGATGCCAAATCCAAGCAGTATCAAAGACAAACGATCCACATCAATTTGGGCAATATTTTCCAGAGCCGGACGAATATAGGTAAACAGCGCATACTGACCAGTATGGGCAATCACACACCCCGTCATTCCCATCGCAATGCCTGGACGGCGGAGTAAATCCATGACAGATGCCGTTACCATCATTCTGCGCGGAGCCATTCCAGGAAGGGTAAACAGTTGAAAGAGCAGTGTCAGCAGGCCTACTGCGGTGGCAGCGATAAAAGCACTACGCCAGCCATAAAGCCCGCCTAAATAGCTCCCCAGCGGGATCGAAACTACGGTACCGACAGCAATACCGCTAAAAATAATGGAGAGAGCACGCGGGACGCTTTTAGCAGGGACAAGCCGCATAGCTACGGCAGCAGCCATACTCCAGAAGCCTCCCAGCGCGATGCCCAGCAAAATGCGCATGAATAACAGAACAGCCAGACTGGATGAAAGTGCGACAAGCAGGTTGGAGGCAATCATCAGGACGGTAAAACTAAGCAAAACATTTCGGCGATCATAATTACGCGTCAGGCGGGGAACCATCAGACCAGCAAACAGGGCCACCACAGCGGTTACCGTCACAGCCTGACCAGCAAGAGCTTCGGTCACCCCGAGATCGGCAGCCATGGGTGTCAACAGACTGGCAGGAAGATATTCTGCAGTCAGCAAACCAAACACGCCCATCGTCAGTGAAATAACGGCCATCCATGCGGACTCTTTGGGTTCCGAACTATTCAAACCAGCGGATACAGCTTCAGTTGCTTCATTTCTCATAACACACTCTTCTTGGAGTAAAAATTACAACACCAAGTCTAGAGTTGAGCTGCCGGACGATCTATGATGCCTCATCCTGATTTTTTACCCGAAACGCCGATTATGCCTGTGAATAAACATTTTGCCCTCTCATCCGAGCTCATCAGTGAATTGCTGCTGGAAATGCGGCTGCGTGGTGTGCAGTATCGCCGTTTACAGACTGGCTCTGAGTTTGGCGTCGGTTTTAGCAACAGGCCGGGACATGCCTATTTTCATTACATCGCTGTGGGTACAGCTCTGCTTCGCACACACGACGGTACGTTGCACGAACTGAAAGCCGGAAGCATGGTATTTATGCCGCAGGGTGAGGATCATCAGCTTGTATCGGATGTCAGCTGTTCATTTCAACATATCGACACATTAGGCTCTGCTCCTTTAGGCGAGGCCGTCAGCGGAATCAATACTTGCCCAAGTTCTCATCCGACACCCAGCACGGTTCTATTTTATGGCTGTATGGAGTTCGATCTCGGTGGAATGCAGGGTCTTGGTAAACTGATGCCGCAGGCCATAGTGGTTGAGGCAAATGAACAGATCTATCCGGGGCTGGTTCCCATTCTGGGCGCGATGAAATTTGAAATCTGTTCCGGACGCGCTGGCTTCGCGGGCATTCTGGCCCGCCTCGCAGAAGTGGCGGCAGCCATGATTGTGCGAGGATGGATCGAAAACGGCAGCGAGAACGCCGCTGGCCTGATCGCTGCGTTACGTGATCCACGACTTGCCCGTGCTATTCTGGCCATTCATCGCGATACGGGTCGGGAGTGGTCCGTTGCTGAGCTTGCTGCCCAGTCGCATGTGTCACGTTCTGTTTTTGCTGAACGCTTCAAATCAATCATCGGCATACCACCTCAGCGCTATGTAAGGGAGGTGCGAATGCGCATCGCAGGTCACTGGATTATTCACGAAAAGATCTCAATTGAGACCGTTGCTCTTCGCCTCGGCTATGCCTCACAGGCAGCGTTTAGCAGAGCATTTAAGCGCATTAATGGATATCCGCCGGGCGCTATGCGTCAGCGACCAGCGCGAGGCGTTAATACAGTAAATGAGTGAATGTTGTCTTTATCATTTGCTGGAAACGTTATGAGGCCCCTCTCAATATTAAAAACTGAGCGGGCATGCGCGCATGAATGACCCGCTGCGAGCGAATAGCGGAATTTGTATGCTGTTATCGCTGCAAGAAAATGCGACATAATTTGGTGATTAAAACGGCGAAAGAGGTTTATATAAAAATCCGTTAATCCGCAGGGAGTTGTGTATTTATTGAATCTCGAAAAACGGTGTAAAAAAACCACCTGACGGAGGCTTTATTCTGATTGAATGAGATGGATAGCTATATGGCTTTAACTATAGCCATGATAAAACCATCCCACCCTTTCTCACCGACAGTTTGTATTGCTGTAGCTTCAAGTCGTTCGTCTTCTGAAATCATCTGAATAAACTCTCGCAGTCCCTGCACATTAGGATCGTGACTATCAGAATCAATCACACCACCGCCACGAACCACGTTATCCCCTACGATCACAGTACCTTCCCTGGACAACTGTATTGCCCACTCCAGATAGCGCGGATTATTAACTTTATCGGCATCAATAAAAATAAGGTCATAAGGTGCTTTGAGCATCGGTAATACATCAAGGGCGGCACCAATATGCAGCTCAACCCTTTCAGTCAATCTTGCATTGTCTATATTTTGTCGGGCAATTTTTGCATGATGCTCATTAAATTCTATGGTTGTCACGCGCCCGTGTTGCGGTAAAGCTTGAGCCATCCAGATCGTGCTGTAACCTCCGAGCGTTCCTATTTCAAGAACGCGAGTAGCACGTAACATTTTGATTAAAAGCTCCAGCATTTTACCCTGTAAGGCAGAGACATCGTGTGCGGGTAACTCATGAGCGGCATTATTGGCAAGAGCGCATTTCAAATCCGGTCCTTCGGGGGCGAGTTTTTCAGCAAACCAGGTATCAACCTGTGCCCATTTTTCAGCGTCTCTCGAAGGATAATCAGGGGTTCGCATGGGGGATCTACCTCTCCTTAGTGGCTTTATCTGAAGTTTGCATGTGGTTTATTACAATGCTGGGTGCATGAAACGCTCCCCATTGATTAAAGTTCTGTAGTGTTTTGAGTGTACGCTTCTGGCATAAATCTGCCCGCGAGAAATGCTTCGGAAGGTTATAAGCGAAAGGCGGGCCTTACAATCAGATCGAGTTAACAGGGCTGCACATGGATAGCTAAGTGCCCAACTCAGCTTTCCACATCCTGTTTAGTTTTAGCTGTCAGCAGGTATCTGCCTGTGAGCGATGTTTTCGTTCATGTTCGATTAACCATTCTTTGCGCGCAATGCCACCGCCGTAACCGATCATCGCACCATCTTTGCCGATGACTCTGTGGCAAGGAATCACTATAGCTATTCGGTTTGCTCCATTTGCGGCGGCCACCGCGCGTACTGCGTTAGGTTTTCCAATCTGCCCGGAAAGAGCTTGATAGTGTGACGTTTGTCCATAAGGAATAGCACGCAACCCCTGCCAGACGGAGCGTTGAAAATCACTGCCTGGAGCATCGAGCGTGAGCTCAAACTGTTGTCTCGTTCCGGAAAAATATTCACTAATCTCTTTTTCCGCTTGTCGAGTATGGCTGTTTTCCCCTGATATTATTCGGGCATTCAGCAGACGTTGAAGGTCACGGAATTCCGTCTCCAGCATTCGGCGGTCGGTAAACTCCAGCAGGCAAACTCCCCGTTCCGTAGCACAGACGAACATTGGACCCAGTGTCGTGGTAAATCGTTGAATTATAATTATCTGAGTCTGATCTGTTGGAGCAACACCCGTAAGTCGCTTATAGGTATAAGCAAAACCACTTAATGATTCGTAGCCATTATCAAAAGCCACATCGGTGGCAGCAGACCCACCTTTTAGTTCCTGAAGTGCGATATTCACCCGCTGCATTCGTTGAAATGCCTGGAAGGTAATACCGTGGTTTTGTAGAAACCAGCGTCGTATCCGCTCGGGGCTGATATCGTGCTTACGTAGCTCAGTGTCGCTTATGCGTGTTTTAGGGTTGGCGCGCACGAGTTCGAGTGCTTGTTCGATAAAAAACGGAGCAGTGTGCGCATTTTCAGTGGGTCTGCATATTTTGCAGGGGCGAAAACCTGCATCCAGAGCAGATTTTAAATCTTTATAGAATTCGACATTCTCACGTTTTGGTTTCCTCGCCCGACATACCGAGATACAAAATACCCCTGTCGTTTTGACACCAACGAAAAACACCCCTGTATATTCCGAAGCGCGATCGAGTAATGCCTGATACCAGATGTTGCACTGGGTATTATCGAGAACTTTCATCAATGAAAACTCCTGCAAATGTTTGCTGCGACTGGATAAGTAGCATTAAATCTTTAAGCTTCGATTGAATGGCTGAATGAACGAAATTCCCCATAGAAATACGCCTCACACCCATTTCCCCCAGCCTTTCGAATGTGGGAAGATCTGGCATACACATGACGTTTAATGGAATATTAAGCTCTTTGGAAAAGGTCTTAATATCTTTTTCTGACGTCAGGCACGGGACAAAAAGCCCGTTTGCCCCCGATGCTTCATAAAGTCGGCCACGTAAAAGCGTTTCCTGTAAAGCATGTTCATGATTAAGCAGGTATGTATCAGTACGGATATTAATAAATAGTTGATAACTCTCGTCGTTCAACGCATCACGAATCTCTTTTAATTGACTGGAAAATGCAACCGCATCAACAAGTTGTCTGACACCGTTAACAACTCTGCTGTCCTCAAGATTTACACCAACAACTCCAAGCTGCGCGAGACGTTTAAGATGGGTCGTTATCTCATCAGCTGTGCCACCAAATCCCGCTTCAACATCAACACTTAATGGTAAGTTACTGACAGATTGGATACGGGTAACAATGTAGAGCAATTCATCAAAAGACATTGCTTCTCCATCTTCGTAACCTAACGTCGCGGCAATCGCTGCACTTGAAGTCCCCATGGCCTGATAGCCCGACTGGTGCGCCAGAATTGCACTAGCAGCATCCCAGACATTGGCGATGAGTAATGGTTTGTTTTGATAGTGAAGTTCCGTGAAGTTCATGATCCTCTCCTTTAATAAAGTACAGGATGAATCTAGAACATCCGATGAAACCCTCACAACCGAAAATTGGACGACCATTTTTTTAAGCCGCGATAAGAACTCATCTGCTCGCTGTTGACTAACATAGCCGGTGTTAGAACGCCAGCTTCTGGCGCAAAGCTGCCTGTCATGCTTGGTTAAAAAACAGGTCCAAGGTAGGATATTTTCCTTTTTCCAAGCGTCCCCAATCAAGCTATATCATTTTTAACGGAACTGACCGTGGCTAATTGTTTGTTTCCTGTTTCCTTCACGATGGACGTTTACCATAGATCCCCAACTTACAGCCCAACCAATTGCATCTTTTTGACGCTCGCATTGAAACAATATTTTTTGAGTTCCTTCCTACTCAACAGCATTGGGCGTTCTCGGTGTAATTTAGATAGGGCTCTCTTGCAAGATGCCCTATAGTTTTATATGTCGCCGTCATTTCTTTGCTCGGAATTACAAAGAGTTTCTATGAGACTGGTACAAACTGAGTGATTTCTAAAAACCAAAGTTAATAAAAATTAAATGGCCTGGGGGCCGTTGTTCTGTCAACTTTGAGCAAGAGAACCATGCAGTTTATTTTCCTGATAATCTCGTTCACATCTGGGCAACATACCTTGTTTCATCCGTTCCCGCCATCTCCACCATTTCCTCCATCGCCACCGCCATTTCCACCGTTACTGGAACCATCTCCATTACCACCATCCCCTCCGCGACCGCCGTTTTCCCCTGGGCCTCCAGGCCCCCCGTCCCCCCCATTCTCACCTGGCCCTCCATTTGCCCCGGGAGAACCATCAACCAAAACGAGCCCATTAACGTTGCGTTGCGTTGATGACCATTTGAACGATGAGTCCGCATGTGCAAACGATGTTGATGCCAAATAAACGAGAGCTGTAAATACATAGACTAGTTTCAGACGCATGAGCAGCACCTTTTTGGAAAAAAATGATTTTCGTGAGAGCGCTGACCTTAATTGCTACATGGAACGGCCGCGCCGCCTTTACCAGCCGCACCGCCTTTACCTCCTTTACCACCATGTCCGTTGTTACCGTCCTTACCCGGCTGCCCATCTTTACCAGAATGCCCGCATTTTACCGTCACTGGCTTAAGAGAACTTACCTGGTCTGCTGACACAGTGATTGCGGCCGTTCTGTTCTGCGTTATAGCATCTTCAGCATGTATTGCACCCGACAAGCAAAACTCAGCGCAAAACAAAAATGCCACTAATTTAAGATTCTTATTCACAAAGAAGTCTCCTCAACTGCATGTTATAAAAACTGCCAGATCGAGAGATCTGGCAGATTGGGATTTATATAACCTTAGTCGCCGCCGTTACCACCATTTCCACCGGCTCCACCCGCTCCTCCATCACATGTAAGAATAATCAGATGGTCAATAGAAGATGTATTGAAGTGGTGGAGTGGTTCCACTGCTCTGGATAAACCTGTAAAGGAGATGAATAACAACGCTGCAATTCTACTTACTTTCATAATTAAAACCTCATTGTCAAAAATTGGGTTCTTATTTGAGGTAAAAGAATGCCTAATAACCTTGCAAAATAAACATAGCAACCGATTTGTGAAATCTTTATTTAATAATGTAATATTTCATTTCCTTTCAATTTTTTTATTGTTGTTGAGAGGGGGGTATTTTAAATTTTTGTTTTTTGTTTATGTATTGTTTATGTCGGCAGTCAAATAATCTGCTTTCAACCTATTCCTCCAGTTATTATAAAAGCCAAATACATTATAGAAAATGATTGCTTTGTCAAAAAAACTTAATAAACATAAAAGGAGATGACTACGTGTGAATTTGAGATCAGCAGTAATGAAATTCAACGCAAATGATCTAACTCTGCTCTTGTAGGGGCCGCTTCGAAAACGGGAAATATCCAACTTTAAACCAAGCATGACAGACAGCTTTGAACGAGTAGCGGACATAACATCCTCGGAATAGTTTGGGGACAGTGTTGTCCCATCACCCGTTCCGAGCTGATGCTTTCCTTGGCAGGATACTTTATGCTGGTCACACTCATTTTGCAGGATATGACCATGATAACCGTAGAGAAATCAGATCCATTTTCTTCAGAATCCCATCGCTTAATCGAAATGCTGTCAGCAGAACTTGCCGCTATTACGGGTGATAACGGCAAAAGCAATTTCACCGTTGAAGCAATGTATGATGACAAAGCCTTATGGGTATTGGCAAAGAATGCTCATGGCGAAGCAATAGGATGCGGAGCTATTAGGCCGTTAACACAAAATACAGCAGAGCTTAAAAGAATGTTCTCAGACCGAAGTGTACCAGGGGTTGGGGGAGCTTTACTTACTTTTCTGGAAACATCTGCAAAAGATATGGGATATAGCGAACTCAGACTGGAAACTCGACACATCAACCATCGGGCTGTAAATTTCTACGAGAAAAACGGATATATCCGCATTGAGAATTACGGCCCCTACATAGGTAGGACAGAAGCCGTCTGTTTCTCAAAAGCATTACGCTGATTGTATTAATCGGACAAGCCGTCCGCTCCTGGCACAGAACGGGCATTGATGGCATTAGAAGTATGAAAGTGCCATTGTCATACTGGACACAATCGTAGTTCTGTCCAGAATATGCAGATTGAAATCAGTGGGAGAATCATGGATATCCAACTCACAAACGTTACCCCGGACAGCCCAGGATTTGCTGAGTTAAAATCGCAGAGCATGGCTGAAGGATTTAACATGTTACGCCGACTGGAAGATAACTGGCTTAGCGGACTGAACCGCTTTGACGGACCCGGAGAAAAACTAATTGGAGCTTCTGTAGATGGATTGATCGTTGGCGTTTGCGGACTCAACGTTGATCCATTTACGCTAAAAACTGGCATCGGACGTCTGCGACATCTCTATGTAGACTCAGGATGGAGAAAAAGGCAGGTTGGCAGCGCCCTGCTCAGTGAAATACTTAAGGATTCTGGCCACTGGTTTGATTTTATCAACACAAACGCTCCTCCATCGGCATTCACCTTCTATGAACGAGCTGGCTTTGAACGAGCTGGCTTTACTGCTTTAACTGGCATAGAAAAAGTCACGCACCATCTATGCCTCAGAGACCCAGCGCGTTAATACAGTCACGTCCTAGACAGACCGCATATTCTGTCCAGTGAACCATTTTTCAGGAGCGCCTGCCCAGATACAGCCCTGACGCAACCAAACCGTACCACTTTCAGGCAAATCAGAGCCATTACAGTTAAATCCGCGCCGCCTTGGACACACTGCGTTTTCTAACCAGGCATGCAGAACGGCGGCTTAAACATCTTCAGGAAATCAAAGGAACTGACTGGCAGCTTTGAACGATCAGCCGACGTTCGTAATTGAGTCGCCATGGAATTTGCTAACGATGCCGTGTGTCAATCAACTGGGAACAGGTCAATTCCTCCATCGCCCGCCATCGCCGTTGCTGCCTGATCCAGCATTGCCCCCGTTCCCCCTTCGCCGGGGCCACCGTCGCCCCCGTTTCCACCATCGGAAATCAGTAAAGAGGAATGGGAGAAAAGGATCGGATGGCCAGAAGACGCATAACTGAAGTGTGTGAATGCGGCCAAGACAAAAGGAGACCATTTAAGTAAGACAAAGCATCGTTTATAAAGGTTTTGGCTGATCATTGTTGCCTCCGTCACCACCAGCGCCTCCAGGGGCATTATCTGATGATCCACCCTCGCCACCGTGACCACCGTTGGCACTATCGCCCGAATTTTTATGATGTTTGGGGTGTTGTAGCATGCAATTTATTTACATATTTACAAAGTAATACGTATTACACTTTTTTTAAGAAATAATACCCAGCGTTAACTGGGAATGTATTCAATGGTCGATCAAATTAACGTCATAGAATTGTATTATCTCGAACAACCTTATCCTGACAGAAGCCCCACACACTTCAGCGCCCTTAACCCCGACCTTATAACGCTTTGTGCCTCACTAATAAATCATCCCGGAGTTGATATCATTCTGACGCCAGTCCAGGGCTAAGAGATCGGTTTAGCTTACGACTAAGCCTTTCGTAAGCATTTCAAAACCGCTCTTTACCGAACATAATCCCCAACCACAATTACCTTTCAGTCTATCCTCCTCAACCCATCGGTGGCAGCACTCGTAAGCATCAGCACCGATTTTACACTGGTTTGAATCCGGTCAATGATGGCAGCCCGGGGTCCCGTTCGCCATGCATCACTACTGTAGAATTCTTCCTGTGAAGATTTTAAATGCTCAGGATCACTGTAGGCGCGGATCAGGTAATAGGAATCCTCATCGTGCAGGGAATTTCCAAAAGAAACGACATCCATTCCCGCATCACGATGGAGAGGCACACTCTGTTCTGACATGATTCTATGAAAATCATGTCCTGTTCCCGGCTTCAGGGTGTACTGCAAAAGCTCAACTGTTTTCATCATCCCTATCCTTTTATCTAAGACCCACGCCCACTACCCCAACAGCGCCTGCGCACAAACCTCATCCGTGACCAGCCCGTTGATCCAGCGGCCATTGAGCGCGGCACGGATGGCAACGTGTTTGCCCGATCCCCCTGCCAGCGCGATCACCGGCTGGTCATCGTGCGGCTTCGGCCCGACGCTGGTCAGGCGGGCATTGAGATCGCTGCTGATGCGGTTTCCATCCGGATCCATGAAATGCCCGAGCACTTCGGCCACGGCGCCTTTCTCCATCAGCAGCGCCACGTCGTCGCCGCTGATAAAGCCGTCCTTATGCAGCGGACAGCCCGGTTCAATGGTGCCGACGCCAATAAATGTCACGTCTGCCTGGCTGGCTTTTTCGCTGACCGTACGGTAAATGCGGTGGCTGCACCACATTGCGCGGTCTTCCTCGCCGTCGGCGAACAGCGGCGCGGGAAGAATGAAGTAGCGACCCTGCGTTTTTTGCGCCATCAGCAGCGGCACGTCGTATCGGGTACAGGAACCGTCTGAGGCAATCGCACCGATCAATGAGACGCTGCTGTGCTGCGGCCGTTCGATATCCGCCAGCTCGTCGATGGCCGCTTTCAGGCTGCGCCCGGATCCCACGCCGATAATCATCGGTTTATCGCTGCGGATAAACTGCGTCATCACTTCCGCGCCAGCCACCGCGATGGCGTGGTGGATCCCGGCACTTTCCATCCCCTGCCCCGGCACTACCTGACAGACGCCCAGCCCGTAACGCTTTTGCAGCTGTGACGCCAGCTCCATGCAGCGCCCGACGGAGTGAGAAATATGCACGCTGACCAGCCCGTTATCCAGCGCGCTGGCGACCAAACGTTGCGCAACCTGACGCGAAACGCCGAGCGCATCGGCGATTTGATTCTGCGTTTGTCCTGCCACGTAATACATCCACGCCGCCCGCGCCGCCAGATCCAGTTTTTTATCATTCTTACTCATGCGCACCGCCCGACCCGAAGATTTCAATGGCCGGATTTTATCGTCTTTCGCCCTGCGCCGTGATCGCTAAATCCCCTGAAAAACAAAATTTGTGAGCTAAAGCCCAACTAAAGAGCAAATGTTCTATTAGGCTTAGCGCAAATGAGCAAAAGCCCACACACAGAGCTTAAGCCCAAATCAAAGCTAAAAACCCTTAACGGAGAATCTGATGAACAAGACTCATAACTCTGCGTCATCCGTCTGGCTGCATATTGGCAGCGGCTCGTTCCACCGTGCCCATCAGGCATGGTATCTGCACCGTTTGTTGATTCAGGGCGACGATCGCTGGTCGATTGCGCTGGGCAATATTCGTGAAGACGGCGTACCGGTGCTGAATGCGCTGGCTGCGCAGGAGGGCAAATACGTGCTCGAAACCGTGACGCCACAGGGTGAGCGGGCATATGAAACGATCACGTCGATTCAAAAAATCATTCCGTGGGATAACGAACTGGCAGCGCTGGTTGCACAGGGCGCGGATCCGCAAACCAAAGTGATTTCATTTACCGTGACTGAAGGCGGTTATTACCTCGATAACCAGTTCAATCTGGATCAGCAAAATGCCGACGTTCAGGCCGATATCCACGGCGGATGCCGCACGATTTATGGTGCCATCGCCCACATTCTGGCACGTCGCATTGAACAAAAAGGGGGTGACGTCACGCTGCTTAACTGCGACAACCTGCGTCACAACGGCGAACGATTCCGCAACGGGCTGTTGCAGTTTTTGGCACTGCGCCAGCAGAAAGACGTCATCGCCTGGGTGAAAAACCACACCCGCAGCCCGAATACTATGGTTGACCGCATCACGCCGCGTCCCTCACCGGAAGTGGCGATGCGCGTTGAAGCGGCCACCGGCTTTAAAGACCGTGCACCGGTAATGGGTGAAGCTTTTATTCAGTGGGTGGTGGAAGACGATTTCATCGCTGGCCGCCCGGCGCTGGAGGATGTCGGCGTGGAAATGGTGGGTTCCGTACTGCCGTATGAGGAAGCGAAGATCCGCATCCTCAACGCCAGCCACAGCTGCATTGCCTGGGCGGGCACCTTGCTCGGGCAGAGCTTTATCGACGTGAGTACCCGCACGGAGAACATCTGCCGAATGGCCTGGGACTACGTCACCGAAGACGTGATCCCGTCCCTTTCGCCGAGCCCGCTTGATCTGGCGAGTTACCGTGATGTGGTGCTCGAGCGCTTCAGTAATCCGCACATTCAGGATACCAACCAGCGCGTCGCCGCCGACGGTTTCTCGAAAATTCCGGGGTTCATCACGCCGACTTTGCAGGAATGTTATCAGCGCGGTCAGACACCGCGCGCGACCGCCATGCTCCCTGCGCTGTTCTTCGTCTACATGCAGCAATGGCACCTTGGCCGTCTGCCGTATGAGTATCAGGACGGCATTCTGGATGCCGCTGCGGTTCACGCCCTGTTTGACAGCGCCGACCCGCTCGGCCGCTTTGCCACCGACGAAAAACTGTTTGCTTCACTGGCAGCAAAAAGCGAATTCACCGACCTGATGCGCCAGTCCGTTGCACGGGTTAATCAGTGGCTGAGCGACGCGAAACGCGCCTGAGGAAAACGCTATGTATCTCGGACTGGATTTAGGCACATCAGAAATTAAAGCCGTAGTGATTAACGAAGAAGGCACGCTGCTGGCAAGCGTCGGTGAACCGCTGGATGTCTCCCGCCCGCATCCGCATTGGGTGGAACAGAACCCGGAAGACTGGTGGCAGGCGACGCAGCGGGTGATCGCCCGTCTGCGCACCCGGCTGCCTCAGCAGTGGCGGGAGATCCGCGCCATCGGCCTTTCCGGCCAGATGCACGGCGCGGTGTTGCTCAGTCGCGAAGGGCGCATCCTGCGTCCGGCCATTCTGTGGAATGACACCCGCAGCGCGGCGGAATGTACGCAGCTGACGCAAAGCGCGCCGGAGCTGCATCAGGTGGCAGGGAATCTGGCGATGCCCGGCTTCACTGCGCCCAAGCTGTTGTGGGTGGCCCGTCACGAGCCGGATATCTTTGAGCAAACGGCGACCGTGCTGCTGCCAAAAGACTATCTGCGCTGGATGATGAGCGGCGAAAAAGTCTCTGATATGTCTGACGCGGCGGGCACGTTGTGGCTGGACGTGGCCAAGCGTGACTGGTCAGATTCCCTGCTCGCTGCATGCGGACTGACGCGGGACCATATGCCGCGCTTAGCCGAAGGCAGTGAGGTCAGCGCCACGTTGAAAAATGATATCGCCCGCGCCTGGGGTTTGCGCGATGACGTGGTGATCGCCGGTGGCGGTGGCGATAACGCGGCCAGTGCGGTAGGCATTGGCGCGGTCGATCCCGGCGATGCGTTTATTTCGCTCGGCACTTCCGGCGTGCTGTTTGCGGTGAACGATCGCTTTCGCCCGAATCCGCAGTCCGCCGTGCATGCGTTTTGCCACGCGCTGCCCGACCGCTGGCATCAGATGAGCGTCATGCTCACCGCCGCCAGTGCGCTGCGCTGGTATTGCAATCTGGTGGGCAGCAACGAAACCACGCTGCTGGCCGAAATCGCGCAGCTAAACCCGGCGCAACAGCGTCAGGCGCCGTTGTTTTTGCCCTATCTTTCCGGCGAGCGCACGCCGCATAACGACCCTTACGCCACCGGCGCGTTTCACGCCATGACGCACAGCACCGACCGCGCCGCGCTGGGTTATGCGGTACTTGAAGGTGTGGCCTTCGGCATGGTCGATGGCCGCGACGTGATGCGACAGGCGGGCACGCAGTTGCAACAATGTTCGCTGGTCGGCGGCGGCGCGCGCAGTGACCGCTGGGCGCAACTGATGAGTGATGCACTGGATCTGCCGGTGATCACCCACAGCGGCGGTGAAGCCGGAGGCGCACTCGGCGCAGCCCGCCTGGGCTGGCTGGCCGCAGGCGGGAATTTTTGCGAAGTGTGCAGCAAGCCGCCGGTCGCGCGACAGTTTATGCCCGACGCCGGTGCCCGCGACATGCTGAGCGAGCGCCTGAAAACCTGGCGTGAGCTGTACCAGCAGCAGGTCGCGCTGCGTACTGTCTGAACGTCTGAATTACCCCGTTGATCACCGTTTTTATAACAACACTGAGGGCGCTCAAGCGCCCCTTTTCTGACCCTACCCCACCAGCTGCGAGAACGTTCGCAGAGGAGTCTGACATGCAAAAAACACGTACGCATTGGTTCGGTTTACCGATGAATCTGTTCTGGGGCTATATCGCCATTGCGCTGTTCATGAGCGGCGATGGCTTCGAAATGGCCTTCCTTTCCAAACACATTATCGATATGGGCTTCACCGCCTCCGAATCCGCCGTGGTCTTTACGGTGTACGGATTAGCGGCTGCGCTGGCGGCCTGGAGTTCCGGCGTCGTCGCCGAAATCATCACGCCACAGAAAGCCATGCGCATCGGCTTCATTCTTTGGGTGGTGATGCATGTGCTGTTTATGCTGTTCGGTTTAGGGATGAAAAACTATCCGCTGATGCTGCTGTTTTATGGCATTCGCGGGCTGGCTTATCCGCTGTTTATCTATTCGTTCGTGATGCTGGTGGTGCAAACCGTTCCGAAACAAAACCTCTCCTCAGCGATGGGCTGGTTCTGGGCGATGTACTCCATCGGCATTGGTTGTATCGGCAGCTATCTGCCCAGTTTCACCATTCCTTTTATGGGCGAAACCGGCACGCTGTGGTTTGCGATTGCGTGGGTGCTGGCCGGCGGGCTAATGGCTATCGTCATGCTGCGCAAAGTCGGGAAACCGGGCAGCAAAGCCGGGCTGAGCAAAAAAGAAAAACTGGCCGAACTGAGCCGCGCGGTGACCATTCTGTTTACCAACCGCAATATTTTGCTTTCCTGCCTGATCCGCATTATTAACACGATTTCACTGTTCGGTTTTGCGGTGATCATGCCGATGCTGTTCGTCGGACGCCTCGGTTTCACCATGTCAGAATGGCTGCAAATCTGGGCAGTGTTCTTCTTCGTGACAATTTTCACCAACATCATGTGGGGAATTTTAGGCGAAAAAATTGGCTGGCTGCGTCAGGTTCGCTGGTTCGGCTGCATCGGTTGCGCCATCTCCAGCCTGACATTCTATTATCTGCCGGTCTACGCCGGGCATAATTTCTGGGTGGCGCTGATCCCGGCCATCATGCTGGGCATTACGGTCGCCGCTTTCGTGCCAATGACCGCCGTGTTTCCGGTGCTGGAGCCGAATCACAAAGGCGCGGCGATTTCGATTTACAACCTGTCTGCCGGCCTGAGTAACTTTGTCGCTCCGGCGATTGCGTCCGTCGTGCTGCCGTTCTTTGATATCGTTGGCGTGGTGTGGGTCTACACCGCACTGTATCTGGTCGCCGCCGTGCTGACGGTCATGGTAAAAGTCGAACAGCCGGGGCATCCGTCTAAGATACGCAGCGAACCGCTGGCGGGCAGCTCCGCCGCACAGGCATAAAAAAACCGGGCAAAAGCCCGGTTTTTCATTTCCAGCATGGGCAGAAATCAGACGCCCTGCTCAGCAATATCCATCGCGAAGTAGGTCAGGATGATGTCTGCACCCGCACGTTTGATAGCGCCAAGGCTTTCACGCACCACGGCGCGTTCATCGATAGCACCGGCCTGTGCGCCGAATTTTATCATCGCGTATTCACCGCTGACCTGATACGCCGCCAGTGGCAGACGTGAGGCTTCGCGGATATCGCGGATAATATCGAGATAGGCGCCTGCCGGTTTGACCATCAGCGCATCAGCCCCTTCCTGCTCATCGAGCAAAGATTCGCGCACCGCTTCGCGGCGGTTCATCGGGTTCATCTGATACTGCTTGCGGTTGCCTTTAAGCACGCTGCCGCCCGCTTCACGGAAGGGTCCGTAGAGGGAGGATGCGAATTTAGTCGAGTACGCCATGATCGAGGTGTCGATAAAACCGGCTTCGTCCAGCGCGCTGCGGATGGCCTGTACCTGACCGTCCTGTGCGGCGGACGGGGCGATGAAATCAGCACCAGCGGCAGCGGCAACGACAGCCTGCCTGCCGAGGTTTTTCAGCGTGGCGTCATTGTCTACGCCGTGATCGTGCAATACGCCGCAGTGACCGTGCGAGGTATATTCACAGAAGCAGGTGTCGGACATCACGATCATTTCCGGCACGGTGTCTTTACAAATGCGCGCCATGCGGGCGACCAGACCGTTTTCGTTCCAGGTGTCGCTGCCGGTGGCATCCATGTGATGCGAAATACCAAAGGTCATGACCGAGCGGATACCGGCGCGGGCATAGCGTTCGATTTCAAACGCCAGACGGGATTCGGGAATACGAAGCACACCGGGCATGGCTTCGATGGGCACGTATTCAGAGGTTTCTTCTTCTACGAAAATCGGCAGTACCAGATCATTCACGCTGAATTCAGTTTCCTGAAAAAGGCTGCGCATGGATTCGGACTGTCTCAGGCGGCGAAGGCGTGAGCTCGGGAACTGATTCGACATGAAAACTCCTAGAAATTAATCTGTTGCGCTGAAATTTTTTAGAAACAGAAGCGCAGACAGTTCAGACGGCAGGAGGCAAAGCAGCGCCGTCAGACGATGAAGCCCGTATTTTATAATAACTTTTAAACAAATGATGAACTTTCCGTGAGGAGATGTAACGAAGACCGCATTTTAAAAGGCGATCCCGAATTGGGATCGCCTGAGGAAAGGTTTATCCAAGTTTGATCTCGCGATCCGCCGAAGCAATGGTCGATGGCCGGTGGGCGATAAAAATGCGCGTGATGTCCAGTTCGCTGATGGCCTGATTAATCCGCGCTTCATTGTCCAGATCCAGATGGCTGGTGGCTTCGTCGAGGAACAGGATCGCCGGGCGTCGGTAGAGTGCGCGGGCGATCAGCACCCGCTGTTTCTGGCCGCCGGAGAGGCTGCCGCCAAGTTCGCTTATCAGCGTTTCATAGCCCATCGGCATCCGTTCAATATCCTCATGAATGTTGCAGCGACGGGCGCAGTCAACGATGCGCTCTTCATCCTTTTGCTCGTCAAAGCTGGCGATGTTTTCGGCAATCGACCCGGCGAACAACGTATCATCCTGTAACACACAGGCAATACAGCTGCGATAGTTGTTCAGCCCGGCGGTGGTGATATCCATGCCGTTAATCAGGATCCGGCCTTCGGTGGGTGAGAGCAAACCCGTCATAATTTTCATCAACGTGGTTTTGCCCTGCCCCGACGGCCCGGTGATCGCCACACTTTCTCCCGCGGCCACCGACAGGTTCAGGCCGTTAATCAGCGGTGCCGTCAGGCTGTCGTACTGAAACACCAAATCGCGCACGTCCAGCGACGCCGCTTCGCCCGCCCGCAGCAGTTCGCGTTCCGGTAATGATTTCTCGGTAGCGGTCAGTGCGATATCGGCGATACGGTCGCGGTGCAATGACAGCATTTTCAGCTGCAACATCATATTTAGCAGGTTGGCCGCACGTTCCGAGAACTGCCCGCGATAGGTGTTGAACGCCACGAACATCCCGAGCGTCATATGCCCGTCGATCACCTGCGTGGCCCCCAGCCACAGCAACGCGACCTGATCGAGCGTGGCGATCAGCGTATTCCCGCCGGTAAACATCATTTCAAATTTGGTTTTACGCACCGTCGCATTGGCGTTATCAATGTTCAGATTGAGCCAAAAGTTGGCGCGCGCTTTGGATAATCCGAGTGCTTTCAGCGTACTGATGCCGTACAGCGTTTCCATAAAGTGCGAACCGGCCCGCGCGCCTTTGACGATTTGCTCTTCCGAAACCTGGCGATAGGCGTTATAGGTCGTCAGACGGAAAATCACGTACACCGCCGTGAAGCCTAAAATCACCCAAATCAGCCAGCCACCGTAGAGCACCATCATCACGATCAGTCCCACCGACATAATGCCGTCGATAATGCTGTTGACTACGTTGGTTGTCAGCGTGGTGCGCAGCGTATCGAGCGACGTGAAACGTGACTGGATATCGCCGAGTTTACGTTTTTCGAAATAATCGAGCGGCAGTTTAAGCAGATGGTCGAACAGCCGCGCTTTCCACTGCACGTCGATAAGCGTGCTCATCACCAGCGACGTCCAGGCGCGCAGCATACTGACGCCGGTGCGGAAAATGATGAAGAACAGCAGTCCGAGACAAATGAGCGTCAATAAATCCGGGTCTTTCGCCGGGATCACGTGGTCCATCACCAGCTGCATCCCGACCGGCAGCAACAGATTGACGGACTCAATCATCAGCGACAGGCAGAAAATTTTAGCCAGCGCCGGAATCAGGCCGCTGACGTTGCCCATCATTTTGCGCAGATCAAGCCTGACGCGCGGCTTCTCAGAAGTGAAGCCGCTGTCCGGCCACAGCTCTAACGCTACGCCGGTAAAATGCTCGGACACTTCGCGCAGGCCAAGGGAACGGCGGCCAAACGCCGGATCGTGAATAATCACTTTGCCCTGTTTCACACCGACCAGTACAACAAAATGGTTGAGATCCCAGTGCAAAATACAGGGCGTTTTCAGCGCATTCAGTTCATCGATATCCAGCTTCAGCGCGCGGGATTTCAGCTCATTGGCGGCGGCGATGTCCATCAACGTACGCAGCGTCGCGCCGCGCGAGGAAATGCCATAGCGCTGACGCAACGTTTGTAAATCCACATATTTGCCATGGTAGCCACACACCATGGCCAGACAGGCCAGCCCGCACTCGGCGGCTTCGGTCTGGATGATTTGCGGCACGCGGTGCCGCCAGCTGAAATGCAGGCGGTCAGCCAGTTCGCGAACGTTATCGAGATTCATTGATTGGCCCCACCACGCTTTTCTTCATGCTGTAATACGGAGAAAGCATCCACTGATACAGCGGTCTTTTCTCCAGAAAGAGGGTCGATTGTGCTTTCATCCCGCTGGATAAATTCAGTGTTTCGCCGTGCCAGTTCATGGCTTTTTTATCCAGCGACACAATCACTTTGTAATAGGGTCCGCTGACCGTGCCGTTGGCCGTTCTCGGCGCGCTGGCGTAGGAATTCAGCTCCTGTTCGGACACCGGCGCAGAAGAGATCGATTCCACCTTGCCGGGGAACTGGCCATACTTTTCAAACGGATAGGCTTCGTAACGAATGTTGATATGTTCACCGGCTTTAACATAAGGCACGCTTTCGTTGGGCAGCCACGCCACGAGGAAAAACGGGGAATTTTTTGCCGGCACCAGCTGGGCGAGGCTGTCACCGGCATTGACCATCTGCCCCGGCGTGACGCTCAGCGAGGAAATTTTGCCGGAGGTCGGCGCTGTTATCAGCAGCGATCCTTTGGCATCGGCCTGCGCCAGCTGCCGTTCGAGATCGTTGCGCTGATAGCCGTACTGCGAGATTTGATTGTCAAATTCGGCGGCGCGGGTCACCAGTTCGCTGCGCAGATTGGTTATCTGTAACGCTTCCTGAATCGCCTGCGTATTCAGGCTCTGGAACGAGGTTTGTTGCTGATAAAACAGGTAACGCTGGTTGTTCAGCTGATCGGTATTGATCAGGCCTTTCTTCTGATACGCGCCATAGTTCTGCATGCTTTTCTTCATCGCGTTCAGGCCTTCCTGCGCGGAATCCACCATGCTTTGCGAGACTTCGTGCGCTTTCTGATACTGATCCAACTGCTGTTGCAGATTCTCCAGCGTTTCCTGCTTGTTGTGCTGAAGCTGCACGATGATGGCATCAATCTGCTCACGTTGCTTTTTGATTGCCGCAAGCGTGGTGGTGCTGACATTCCCCGCCTGCGTCACCCGGCTGACATCAATCTCATACAATGGCTGGCCTTTTTTTACCGGCTTGCCGGTATCGACGTAAAGCTCTGTCACCACACCCTGTTCCGGGCTGAAAAGGTTAATGCTGTGCGGCTGCGTGATGATTTCACCGCTGACGTTAATGCGCCGCGTGTAGTTGGCGAAGATGAGGAAAATCAGGAGTGCGAAGATAAAAATGGCGGTCAGCGTGGTGACGATCCATAAAGGCCAACCGGCGAGTAAAAGTGCTTTCCCCGCCCAATGGCTTTGCTGATGTTCATTCACCTCTTTACGAAAGAGCATATTTTAGCCCCCGGATGAACACCGTTTTTATGAACATAATGCAGATCTCTGAAAATAGGATCTGTGAAAGATAGCAGTCAATATTTTGGCTGCCACCGCGAATACTCTGAAACAAGCAAAGAAGATATTTGCGGCTGAAGATAATCGCGCAGAGAAATTAAAAACCCGTTATTCCAGGTCACGCCCAGATATATTTTGGCGCTGAATTTTTACTCGTATTTTTATTAAAACCTTCACATCTCAAGATTAAATTCGAATAAAAACAATAAATTATAATTAAAATCTCACATAGGAGATTATTCCTAGTCAAATTCTTCTCATGGTGCTCTAGGCTTAATCCCTGTGAAGACATTGCGTAAAAATTATCTCCATAGCATTACTCAATGTTTTCATCTCCCCGCAATTTTGGGGACTGGCTTTAACAGATAAGAGGATGACCTAAGATGAAACAATTAACAGAACGTGATATCGAAATGGTTAATGGTGCGGGTTGGTCGGAAGATGTGAATAAAGTGGCTGACCGCCTGTCAAACTTTGGTCAGGACGCGGTAAGTGACACCGGTAATGCGGTGAACAAGGCGTATTCACAAATTTCCGACGGTCTTGCTAAAGCACAGAACTATCTGACCACCTAGTTTTTGCTTCACAGGTGAATCAGAGTAATACAGGCCCCCGCTTCGGCGGGGGCTTTTTTATGGCGATTTATCAGCGATGGCATATCAGACGCCTGATTTCGTCTTATCGTTCCTGACCATGCTGTTTTTCAGTTTGCCCACCAGCTCTTTGCGGAAATCCCCGAGCTTCGGTTTATCTCCTTCCAGCCACGGCAACGGACGGCAGAGTTCCATGGTTTTAATGCCCAGACGGGCGGTCAGCAAACCGGCACCGATGCCCTGGGCAGCGCGGGCGGAAAGACGCGCAGCGAGATCCTGTGACATCCAGTCCATCCCCACTTCACGCACCAGTTCGGACGCTCCGGCGAACGCCATATTCAGCAGCACTAAACGAAATAGCCGGATACGGCTGAAGTAGCCAAGTTCGATGCCGTACAACACCGCGATACGATTGACCAGACGCAGGTTACGCCAGGCGATAAACGCCATATCCACCAGCGCCAGCGGGCTGACGGCGATCATCAGCGCGGATTCTGCTGCGGAATGGCTGATTTCACGTCGCGCCTGCGCATCCAGCACTGGCTGTACTAAACGGGCATAAAGCTCAACCACTTCACGGTCGTTCTGCGTTTCGTGTAAGGACGCCATCCAGCGTTGCAACGCCGGATGGCTGTTATCCAGTCCGGCCTGTACCGCCAGTTTTTCGCAAAATGCGCGCCCCTGCCCTAATCCGTGGCTGTGCATCAAATCCCTGGCCATATCACGTTCGTCGGCGCGCTGGCGCAGACGGTACAAGCGCCGCCATTCGGTGGCAATGGAACCGACACCGGCGAATACGATAAGACCGCCCGCCGTGCAGGCACCGAGCGCCACCCAGTCCTGCTGGACCCACGCCTGATGCACCCATTGCACGCCCTGCGCCACGACGCTGATACCCAGCACCGCCACGCCCAGACGCACCATTTTGCTCCACAGGCTGCGGCGCGGTTTCAGCGCGCGGCTGAGCACCGCTTCTGCTTCGCCCTCTTCCTGCTGTTCGTCAGTCTCAGCGGAAACGGGAATAAAGCGCCCGGACATCATTTCGTCAAACGCCTGCGCAGGGCGAAGAACCGGTTCAACCGGCGCTTTTAATTCCGTTTCAAAATCGATACGCGGTTTTAAAGGTTCGCTCATCGCATTTTATCTCCCAGTAAAAACTCCATCACCGCGTCCAGACGGATGTGCGGCAACGGCTGATCCACGCTCATCTCGCGCGGACGAAACTCATCAAAATGGAACCCCTGTTGCTGCCAGAACGCATGGCCCGGCAGGCGCGCCGGGACTTCGCCGGGAAAGACCGTCAGCGGCGCGCCATCGGCCAGGCGGTGGCCTTTCAGCGCGGGCAGACTTTGCCCCTGATATTCCACCAGCCCGGTTTCGGTCGCCTGCACCGAGGCCAGCCCGGCGCAGTCCATGCTGATGCCTTCGAACGCGGCGTTCTGCCACGCTTCCTGCACCAGCTGCTGTAACAGCGACACCAGATTGGCGTGCTGATCGCCGGTAATGTGGTCAGCTTTGGTGGCGGCAAACATCAGTTTATCGATGCACGGATTGAACAGGCGGCGGAACAGCGTGCGCTTGCCGTAGTGAAAACTCTGCATCAGCTGGGTCAGCGCCAGACGCATATCGTTAAACGCCTGCGGCCCGCTGTTGAGCGGCTGAAGACAGTCCACCAGTACAATCTGCCGGTCAAAACGAACGAAATGCTCTTTGTAGAAACCTTTCACAATGGTCTGGCAGTAATAGTCAAAACGGGCGCGCAGCATACCGAGATTACTGTTTTTATCCGCCTGCGCCAGCTGGGCATCGGTGTACTGGTGCATCTCGGGCCACGGGAAGAATTGCAACGCCGGGGCACCGGCCAGATCGCCCGGCAGAACAAAACGACCGGGCTGGATAAAGTGCAGCCCTTCGGTCTTACAGCGCACCAGATAGTCGGTGTACGCCTGAGAAATTGCGCCCAGCAGATTTTCATCGGCCGGTGCCAGCGGATCGCATTGCTGGCACAGCGACAGCCACGGCTTCGCCCATTCGGCCCGGTCGCCTTGTAACAGCCCCACCATCTGGCGTGACCAGTCTAGATAGTTTTGCTCCAGCATGGGTAAATCCAGCAGCCATTCGCCGGGATAATCGACAATTTCCAGATATAACGTGGAAGTATCTTTGAAGTGGCGAAGCAGAGAATCGTTGGAGCGATAGCGCAGTGCGAGACGGATCTCGCTGACGCCGCGAGTGGGCGTCGGCCACGCAGGTGGCGTGCCGAACAGCGACGCCAGACCTTCATCATAGGTAAATCGCGAAACGCCCAGATCGCGCTGTGGCACACGCTTTACGCCGAGCAGACGCTCCTCGCGGGCAGCAGAAAACAGCGGCAGACGTGCGCCGCTGTGCATATGTAAAAGCTGGTTAACGAAGGCGGTGATAAATGCGGTCTTTCCGCTGCGGCTTAAACCGGTGACGGCCAGCCGCAGGTGCCTGTCCATGCCACGATTGATCAGTGAATTAAACTCGTTTTGTAGTCTTTTCATTGCTCTCCCTGGCGTAGCGCCCAAACAGCGCGGTCAAAATTCGTTTGAATAACGGTTCTAATAATAGTGCTAAAACGTAACGAACGGGTCCTTTTGCTACCACGCCCAGCACGCGGGCTGCCAGCCCGGCAGGGCCAAACGTTAACGCCAGCGTCACAATCACGCTGAAGATTTTCGACAGCAGGCTGCTTTTACCCGGCAGCGAGGAATTCAGATAACGGGTCATAAAGATTCCTTAAGCGGGGATGTGAAAAGGAAATTGGCAACCGGCGCGACGTCCGGCGGCCAGAAGCATTTTTAGAGCTGACGGAAACGGCTGCGTACGCCAAAGGTTTCCGAGGTGACATAACGTTCTACTTGTCGTAACCGCTGTTCACTGGCTTTCAGCTCGCGGTCGGCTTCTTCCAGCAGGTTACGTGGCGAAGGCGCGGTTTCGCCTTCATATTCGCTGGCGGGCACCGGATCCAGCACGTAGCTAAGAATGATGTACGCCACCACGGTGAACATAAACAGGCCGAAGAAAATCGACAGCACCGCCATGATCCGCAACAGTTTTACCGGAACACCCAGATAGTGCGCCAGCCCGGCCAGTACGCCTTTGACCACGCCCTCTTCCGGCACGCGGTAGAGTTTTCGTTCAGACATTCGGCTCGCCATTATGATTGCCTCCAGCCCGGATGTTCGGAATCCAGAATTTCTTCCAGCGCCTGAATACGTTCGCGCATACGCTGCGCATCTTGCGTCAGGCTGGAGAGATTTTGCATCTCATGCTGACTAAGCTGAGTGCCATTTTGCTGGCGATTGCTGTAGTGAAGCCACAACCAGACAGGCGCCACGAATAAAACGAAAATGGTCAGCGGAATGGCTAAAAACAGGAAGCTCATTGTCTCTCCTTATGAGTCTTTTTAGTGCCGGTGAAGGCGTTGTCCTGCAATGTGAACCTGCCCGCAGGCAGGTTCATCGACGATCATCGTGGGGGATTACGCGTCTTTGCTCACGTTCATTTTCGCTTTCAGCGCCGCAATTTGCGCGCTGATTTCATCATCGGCCTTAAGATCGGCGAACTGCTGATCCAGCGATTTCTTTTTGCCGATACCCACGGTTTCCGCTTCCGCTTCCATGTGATCGATACGACGTTCAAATTGCTCGAAACGCGCCATCGCTTCATCAATCTTCCCGCTGTCGAGCTGGCGGCGAACGTCACGTGAAGAAGACGCGGCCTGATGACGCAAGGTCAGCGCCTGCTGACGGGCACGAGTTTCGGTCAGTTTGCTTTCCAACTCGCCGATTTCCGATTTCATGCGATCCAGCGTTTCTTCCACCACGGTCACTTCATTTTTCAACACAGCAACCAGATCGGACAGTTTTTGCTTTTCGATAAGCGCCGCACGCGCCAGATCGTCTTTATCTTTACGCAGTGCCAGTTCGGCTTTGTCCTGCCATTCGTTCTGCTGGGACTCGCCCTGATCGATGCGGCGGATCAACTGTTTCTTTTCTGCCAGCGCACGGGCAGAAGTTGAACGCAGTTCCACCAGCGTGTCTTCCATTTCCTGAATCATCAGACGAACCAGTTTTTGTGGATCTTCTGCTTTATCCAACAGCGTGTTGATGTTGGCGTTAATGATGTCAGCGAAGCGAGAAAAAATACCCATAATCGAAATTCCTCTTTGATTCTGTTGGCATCCGGCCTCAGCCGGTTTTAAGGGATCCGGCCAATCTGTTACCGGTTAAAGCAGCCGTCACTGATGACTTGCCGCAGTAAACCTATATCAGGATCCGTGCCAACTTTTTTAAATCGTTATCTTCATGAATAAATTGAATTTTTTATTTTCGACTCTGCTATGCTTATTTTTTGAGATGACTATTTTCACCAAGTGTTAGTGTAATTCACCACACAAGGAAAGCCTGATGACTGATAATACAGACAATTTACTCGGCGAAGCCAACGCCTTTATTGAGGTGCTGGAACAGGTTTCGCAGCTGGCGAAACTGAATAAGCCGGTGCTGGTGACCGGCGAGCGCGGCAGCGGCAAAGAGCTGATTGCGCATCGTCTGCATTATCTGTCACCGCGCTGGCAGGGGCCGTTCATCTCACTTAACTGTGCGGCACTGAATGAAAATCTGCTGGATTCCGAACTCTTCGGCCACGAAGCCGGTGCGTTTACCGGTGCGCAGAAACGCCATCTCGGGCGTTTTGAGCGCGCCGACGGCGGCACGCTGTTCCTTGATGAGCTGGCGACGGCGCCAATGCTGGTGCAGGAAAAGCTGCTGCGGGTGATTGAGTACGGACATCTGGAGCGCGTCGGTGGCAGCCAGCCGTTGCAGGTCGACGTGCGGTTGGTCTGCGCGACCAATGATGATTTACCGGCGCTGGCGGAGGCGGGAAAATTCCGCGCTGACCTGCTCGACCGTCTGGCCTTTGATGTAGTGCAGTTGCCGCCGCTGAGGGAACGCCAGCAGGACATCATGTTGCTGGCCGAACACTTCGCTATTCAGATGTGCCGTGAGCTCTCGTTGCCTTTATTTCCCGGCTTTACCGATGGCGCTCGTGACACGCTGATGACCTACCGCTGGCCAGGAAATATCCGCGAGCTGAAAAACGTCGTTGAACGCTCGATGTACCGTCACGGCACCAGCGAATTTCCACTCGACAATATTATCCTCAACCCGTTTGCGCGCCGGACTGAACCTGAGCAACAGGCAGAGACAGAAGATAATCCGTCTCTGCCCACGCTGCCGCTGGATTTAAAACAATGGGTGACAGGTCAGGAAAAAAATCTGATCGAACAGGCGCTGCGGCAGGCGCGTTTCAATCAGCGCAAGGCGGCCGGATTACTGAACGTGACTTACCATCAGTTACGCGGAATGTTGAAGAAACATGGGATACAGGTTAATGCACAGGAAGATGACTAAATTTCAGGCAAAAAAAAGCCAGCACCCGAGCTGGCTAAGTAATTCTGGAAGCAATGTGAGCAATGTCGTACCTCGCGATTAACGCCCCTGGCGGGACACCTCTCGTTCGGTGAAAAGGATGATAATGGTTCTCAGTATCGTCTGTAAAGCACTTTGTTGAGAATATTTCTCATTACCACATCAACAATAAGACTACTCTTTGAACAACCCTGAGATCGTTAAGGGCTCCTCTTTTTCCCCTTTCGCCAAACTACAGGGCAATTTTTGCGCAATGTGCCGCAGGAATACGCGGTGTTTCGCGCAATGGATTGGGGTACCTCGCAGAGTACGGTACACTTATGGCATTGCACCTTAACTTTGAAGCCTTTATGCGTCGTTTAACTTTGTGGATGCTTTTACTGAGCGGCTTGTCCACAGCAGTGTTTGCTGAGACTGCCCCAACACACGCCAGCCCGCCGGTCGTCAGTGCACCGAATAAAGATATTCGCCAGAGTGGCTTTGTCTATTGCGTCAACGGAATGATCAATACCTTTAATCCGCAGAAAGCCAGCAGCGGACTGATCATTGATACCCTCGCGGCGCAGTTGTACGACCGCCTGCTGGACGTTGATCCCTATACCTATCGTTTGATCCCGGAACTGGCCCAAAGCTGGGAAGTCCTTGACGAAGGCGCCACCTACCGTTTCCATTTGCGCAAAGACGTACCTTTCCAGAAAACTGGCGGGTTCTCGCCGACGCGTAAAATGAATGCTGACGACGTGGTGTTCAGCTTCCAGCGCATTATCGATCCGAATAATCACTACCACGCCGTCAACGGCGAAGAGTATCCGTATTTCGACAGTTTGCAGTTTGCAAAAGCCATTAAGAGCATTAAGAAGCTGGACGATTCGACAGTGGAGTTTCGCCTCAATAATCCTGACGCCTCTTTCCTCTGGCATTTAGCGACGCACTACGCACCTGTGCTTTCAGCCGAATATGCGGCCAATCTGCAAAAAGCCGGTAATGAAGAAGAAATTGACCGTCAGCCCGTTGGCACTGGCCCGTTCCAGCTCGGCGAGTATCGCACCGGCCAATACGTGCGACTGACGCGCAACGGCAGTTACTGGAAAGGCACACCGCGCATGGCGCAGGTGGTGATCGACATGGGCGTCGGCGGTACAGGGCGGTTATCCAAACTTCTGACCGGCGAATGTGACGTGCTTGCCTATCCCGCCGCCAGTCAGTTGTCGATTTTGCGTGAAGACCCTCGTTTACGCCTCTCGCTGCGCCCTGGCATGAACGTGGCGTATCTGGCGTTTAATACCAACAAAGCGCCGCTAAACGATCCGCGAGTTCGTCAGGCGGTGGCGCTTTCTATTAATAACCAGCGCCTGATGCAGTCGATTTATTACGGCACCGCAGAAACTGCCGCATCTATTTTGCCGCGCGCCTCCTGGGCATACGACAGCAATGCGCAGGTCACAGAATACAATCCGAAGAAAGCACAGCAAATCCTGAAAGATTTAGGTCAGGAAAAGCTGACGCTGCATTTGTGGGTGCCCACGGCTTCTCAGTCGTTTAACCCGAGCCCGCTGAAAACCGCAGAACTGTTGCAGGCTGACCTCGCGCAGGTCGGCATAAAAGTGGTGATCGTGCCTGTCGAAGGCCGTTTTCAGGAGGCCAGGCTGATGGAGATGAACCACGACCTGACGCTGACCGGGTGGTCAACGGACAGTAACGACCCTGACAGTTTCTTCCGTCCGATGCTCAGTTGTGCGGCGATCCATTCACAGACCAACTATGCTCACTGGTGTGACCCGAAATTTGATGAACTGCTGCGCCAGGGCTTACTTTCCCAGCAGCTTTCTCAGCGCATTGAGTTTTATCAGCAGGCGCAAAAAATTCTTGAGCAGCAGTTACCGGTTCTGCCTCTGGCCTCCTCCCTGCGCCTTCAGGCTTATCGTTACGATATAAAAGGTCTGGTGTTGAGCCCGTTTGGCAATTCCTCGTTTGCCGGTGTGTTTCGCGATGATGAAGGAAGGAAGGCACCATGATCATCTTCACGTTACGTCGAATCCTTTTACTGCTGGTGACGCTGTTTTTCCTCAGTCTGGTGGCATTTAGCCTGAGCTATTTCACGCCAAACGCTCCACTGCGCGGTGCGTCTCTTTGGGATGCCTACCATTTCTACTTCACCAGCTTATTCCAGCTGGATTTTGGCGTTTCCAGTATTAACGGCGAAAGCATTACCTACCAGCTCCAATCCGTATTCCCGGCGACCATGGAACTTTGCATTCTGGCGTTTGCGCTGGCGTTAATCGTCGGTATTCAGCTCGGTATTCTGGCGGGTGTAATGCGCGGAAAGTGGCCGGACGTGGCAATCAGTAGTCTCGCGCTGCTCGGGTTTTCCATTCCGGTATTCTGGCTGGCGGTGTTGCTGATGCTTTTCTTCTCACTCCAGCTCGGCTGGCTGCCGGTGTCCGGGCGGCTGGACTTGCTCTATCAGCTGAAAACCGTCACCGGCCTGACACTGATTGATGCCTGGCTGTCAGATTCGCCCTATCGCCATGAGATGATTGTCAGCGCCGTCCGCCATATGATTTTACCGATTGCCGCGCTGGCGGTTGCACCGACCACCGAGGTGATCCGCCTGATGCGAATTTCAACCGACGAAATTCTGGCGAAGAACTATGTAAAAGCTGCTGCGACGCGTGGTTTATCCCGCTTCACTATTATCCGCCGCCACGTGCTGCACAACGCGCTACCGCCGATCATTCCGAAACTCGGCCTGCAATTTTCCACCATGCTGACACTGGCGATGATTACCGAAGTCGTCTTCAACTGGCCGGGTATCGGGCGCTGGCTGATTAACGCCATCCGCCAGCAGGATTACGCCGCGATTTCCGCAGGCGTGATGGTGGTTGGTTCGCTGGTGATTGTGGTTAACGTGTTCTCAGACATTTTGGGCGCACTGATGAATCCATTGAAACATAAGGAATGGTATGCCCTTCGATAACGTATACCGCGAAAAACAGGTACCCAGCCCGCTGCGCCACACGTGGGGAATTTTCTATCGCGACACGCTGTCGATGATCGGTTTCTATGGCGTCATCGGATTGCTGTTCCTGTGTGTTTTCGGCCATTTGCTGGCGCCCTATGCGCTGGATCAGCAATTTTTAGGTTATCAGCTGTTACCGCCTTCGTGGTCGCGCTACGGGAATGTCGGCTTCTTTCTGGGCACTGACGATCTGGGCCGTGACCTGCTGAGCCGGATCCTGACCGGCGCGGCGCCGACCATTGGCGGTGCGCTGGTGATTACGCTTGCGGCGTCGCTGTGCGGTGTAATTATCGGCGTGCTTGCCGGGATTTCGCGCGGGCTAAAATCGGCCATTCTCAATCATGTGCTCGACACGCTGTTATCGATCCCTTCCCTGCTGCTGGCCATTGTAGTGGTGGCTTTTCTTGGCCCGAAACTGGAGCACGCGATGCTGGCCGTCTGGCTGGCGCTGTTGCCACGCATTTCACGCACCATTTACAGCGCAGTGCACGACGAGCTGGAAAAAGAATATGTGGTCGCCGTGCGTCTGGACGGTGCCTCCACCTGGCAAATCCTGCGTTACGCGGTTTTACCCAATATTGTCGCGGTGCTGGCAACAGAGTTTACCCGCGCGCTGTCGATGGCCATTCTGGATATTGCTGCCCTCGGTTTTCTCGATTTGGGTGCGCAACTGCCGTCGCCGGAATGGGGCGCGATGCTCGGAGACTCGCTGGAGCTGGTGTATGTCGCGCCGTGGACGGTGATGCTGCCGGGTGCTGCGATCCTTATCAGCGTATTGCTGATCAACCTGCTGGGTGACGGTGTGCGTCGGGCGATCAATGCGGGGGTGGAATAATGCCGTTACTTGATATCCGCAATCTGACCATCGAATTTATGACCTCCGAAGGCCCGGTTAAAGCGGTCGATCGCGTCAGCATGACGCTCAACGCCGGTGAAATTCGCGGGCTGGTGGGGGAATCCGGTTCGGGAAAAAGCCTGATCGCCAAGGCCATCTGCGGCGTGACCAAAGATAACTGGCGCGTCACCGCTGACCGGATGCGTTTTGACGATATCGATCTGTTGCAACTGACCCCGCGCGAACGCCGCAAGCTGGTCGGCCAGAATGTATCGATGATTTTTCAGGAACCTCAGTCCTGTCTGGATCCTTCCGAAAACATCGGGCGGCAGCTGAGTCAGGCGATCCCCGGCTGGACCTATAAAGGCCGCTGGTATCAGCGTTTCCGCTGGCGCAAATACCGTGCCATCGAGCTGCTGCACCGCGTTGGCATTAAAGATCACAAAGACATCATGGCCAGTTATCCCTATGAACTCACCGAAGGCGAATGCCAGAAAGTGATGATCGCTATCGCGCTGGCCAATCAGCCGCGCCTGCTGATTGCCGATGAGCCAACCAACGCGATGGAACCGACCACGCAGGCGCAGATTTTCCGCCTGCTCGCGCGTCTGAATCAGAACAATAACACCACGATTTTATTGATCAGCCACGACCTGCAAATGATGAGCAAATGGGCCAACCGTATTAACGTGCTGTACTGCGGGCAAACGGTGGAAAGCGCGACCTGCGAAGATCTGCTGGCGGCGCCACATCACCCTTACACGCAGGCATTAATCCGCGCGATGCCTGATTTTGGCCGTTCACTGCCGCACAAAAGCCGGCTGAATACGCTGCCAGGCGCGATCCCTTCGCTGGAACATTTGCCGATTGGCTGCCGTCTGGGGCCACGCTGCCCTTACGCTCAGAAAAAATGTATTGAGACACCGCGCCTGCGTCTGGCGAAAACCCATGCTTATGCCTGTCACTTCCCGCTGAATATGGAGGAGCAATAATGGCCGAGACCTTGCTCGAAGTTCGTAACCTGAGCAAAACGTTCCGTTATCGCACCGGGCTGTTTCGCAAAATGAATCTTGAAGCGGTTAAACCCGTCAGCTTCACGCTGCGGGAAAAACAGACGCTGGCGATCATCGGTGAAAATGGTTCAGGGAAATCCACGCTGGCGAAAATGCTGTCAGGCATGGTAGAGCCCAGCGGCGGTGAAATCCTGATTGACGATCATCCGCTGGCGTTTCGCGACTATCGCTTTCGCAGCCAGCAAATCCGCATGATTTTTCAGGATCCAAGCACCTCGCTCAATCCGCGTCAGCGAATCGGCCAGTTGCTGGAAGCCCCGCTGCGTCTGAACAGTGAAATGGATGCACAGCAGCGTGAGCAGCGCATTAACCAGACGTTACGGCTGGTGGGCATGTTGCCCGACCACGCCAACTACTATCCCCATATGCTCGCCTCCGGGCAAAAGCAGAGCGTCGCCCTCGCCCGCGCGCTGATCCTGCAACCGAAAGTGATCGTTGCCGATGAGGCGCTGGCGTCGCTGGATATGTCGATGCGTTCACAGGTCATAAACATGATGCTCGAGTTGCAGGAAAAGCAGGGAATTTCGTACATCTATGTGACGCAACACCTTGGCATGATGAAACACATCAGCGATCAGGTGCTGGTAATGCATGAAGGTGAAGTGGTTGAACGCGGTAATACTGCTGAAGTGCTGGCTGCGCCGCTGCATGACCTCACCAAACGACTGATCTCCAGTCACTTTGGTGAAGCCCTTACCGCCGATGCCTGGCGTCGCGATGGTAACGGTCGCTGAGAACAGGCGATTAACAGGTTTCTGAATAAAGCGGTATCAGGCAACTGATGCCGCTTTTTTTGACAATCACAGTACAAATTGTCGCCATTAATAGATTCGACTGTTATTTCTGCGGCTTTCTATTCCATTTCGCTATGATTTATCGCTTAACATTATTTTATCTCGACACGAGGATAAGCAACGATAGGGTCTGTAAATTTGCCTGAGGTATCAGGCCTGAAGCAAAGGACCCGATCATGGAACAACAACGCAAGGCCGCGCACAGCGGCTGGTATCACGAAACTCAATCCAGCCAGCAGGGTCATCTGCCGCTTGATCCGCACGCTGCGTTGGCACAGGATCGCTTTCTGCTCGGGCAAGATGCACAACTCGACCCGACGCTGCGCTCGCTGATTCATGAGCGTCAGGGATTACTGAATGCCTCCCGCGCCTGTTACGACGTGCTTTTTCCCGACAGCCTGAAGGTTTCCCGCACCGAGACGCTATCTTTATATGACCGGCTGAGCAGCGCGCTGACCGTCGCGCAGGTGAGCGGCGTACAGCCACTTTGTAGCCATTACGCCGCACGCCTCGCCCCGCTCTCCAGCCCTGACGCCTCCCGTGAAAGTAACATCCGCCAGACCCATATCACTCAGTTCGCCAGATTACTCGCCACCCAGCCGACCTTAATTACCCCGCCTATGCTGAGCCAGCTCAATGACGTGGGCCTGAGCACACAGGACATTGTGACCTTTACCCAGCTGATCGGTTTTGTGAGTTATCAGGCACGCGTACTGGCCATTTTGAACGGACTCCGTGGCCGGGCGGCAGCGGTATTGCCAGGCTTCCCTTCTCCGGAAGGTTGCGAGCAGAAAGGGTATTCTCTGGCGATGTTGCAATGGTCCTCGCGGCTGCCGGAAGTCGCTCCCGAAAGTGCCAGTCAGCATCAGCAGGATGTGCTGGATTTGATTGCACCGGACGCCCGCTCCTCTTCTTTCTACACCTTACTGGTACACAACGCCGATGCACTGAGCGAATTTTCCGCCGTGTTTAACAACATTATGCAGGCGGGCGAGCGCCCTAAAGCCGCGTGGCGCGAACTCGCGGCGGTAGCCACTTCAGAACTTAATGGTTGTTTGTACTGCGCCGGGATCCACGGCCGGTTGTATCTGGAAGCTGAAGGCCGTGCGGAATTGATCGAACAGCTGTTTGAAGCGACTTATCGTGACGACGTGGTGGATGCGGTTTCGCAGAAACAGGCTGGCAGCGCAGAAGCGGCCTTACTGGAAAGCGTGATTGCCCTGACCCGGACTCCCGAGCGTTTTGATGCGCGACTGCTGCACGGGCTTTCTGACGCGGGCTACACTGCCACGCAATCTCTGGATATTTTGCTGACGGCCGCATTGTTCAGCTGGTCGAATCGTCTGATCCAAACGCTGGGCGATACAGTGAGTCAATGATCGGCTAATTTCCAGACTTTCCCACTGATGCTTTATTCTTCAACTCCGGCAGGATTTCCCCCTGCCTGAGACTTCAATTGTAAATGACCCCGCCGTTTAACCGCTCTAAGTCGTACTAATCTTATTTTCAATCGAAAATTTAGTGTTAAAACGAGAAGCAGATCACATTACCCTGTTTATCGTTTTCCACTTCCCTTTTTTGCCCCGCCTCTCATGGATAAAGTAACGCATATTCACGCTCAAGCAGATTTATTCACTGCATATTCAATTTTAACGAGTGAATGAAGCCACCTTTAAACACTCTGAAAAAATAAAAGATATATGCATTTAGAGATGATTATTCATACAACATATTCGCATTGTCTATTTCAAAAACATAAACGTTAATTCTGCATAACATTTCGAACACAGTTTAATCAGTACGGAAAAGTTATATGTAACCGAATATGTCAAACTCCTTGCCTCATTTACGAAGATAGTGAACATTACCTGCCGTCATCCCATCTTATAACAATGCAAAGGGTGCTTAATTCGCGCCACTTATGCGTTTCCGCCATACGGCCGGAAGGAATAAACAGAGGTACGAGTGTCAACTGCAAACAAAACACCTAACAACGAAAGCGTGAGTCTGAACGCCTTCAAACAGCCAAAAGCGTTTTACCTGATTTTCTCCATCGAACTTTGGGAACGTTTTGGTTATTACGGCCTGCAAGGGATCATGGCGGTTTACCTGGTCAAGCAACTTGGCCTGAGTGAAGCCGAATCGATCACCCTGTTCTCATCCTTCAGTGCGCTGGTCTACGGCTTCGTGGCTATCGGTGGCTGGTTGGGTGATAAAGTGCTGGGTTCCAAACGCGTCATCGTGCTGGGCGCGATTGTGCTGGCATTAGGTTATTCCTTCGTTGCGTATTCCAACCACGAAGTCTTCTGGGTTTATCTGGGTATGGCGACCATCGCCGTCGGCAGCGGCCTGTTTAAAGCAAATCCATCCTCATTGCTTTCTACCTGCTATGAAAAAGATGACCCGCGTCTTGATGGCGCATTCACCATGTATTATATGTCGGTCAACATCGGCTCATTCTTCTCCATGCTTGCCACCCCGTGGTTAGCTGCGAAGTACGGCTGGAGCGTCGCGTTCTCCCTGAGCGTCGTCGGTATGCTGATCACTATCGTGAACTTCATGTTCTGCCGCAAATGGGTAAAACGTCAGGGTTCAAAACCTGACTTCGAACCGTTGCAATTCCAAAAACTGCTGATGGTACTGGTCGGCGTTGTGGCACTGGTGTTCATTTCCAGCTGGTTGCTGCATAACCAAACCATCGCACGTATGGTTCTGGCGGTCGTTTCTATCGGGATCATCATTGTTTTTGCGAAAGAAACTTTCGCGATGAAAGGCATTGCACGTCGTAAGATGATTGTGGCCTTCCTGCTGATGATGGAAGCCGTTGTATTCTTCGTGCTGTACAGCCAAATGCCAACTTCCCTGAACTTCTTCGCGATCCATAACGTGGGTCACGATCTGCTGGGTATCAGCTTCCAGCCAGAGCAGTTCCAGGCACTGAACCCGTTCTGGATCATGGTTGCCAGCCCGTTGCTGGCCGCGGTTTACACCAAAGTCGGTGACCGTATGCCAATGCCGCACAAATTTGCGATCGGTATGGTGTTGTGTTCCGGTGCGTTCCTGGTGCTGCCGTGGGGTGCAAGCCTTGCTAACGAACACGGTATCGTCTCCGTTAACTGGCTGGTACTGAGCTATGCGTTACAAAGTATCGGTGAGCTGATGATTTCGGGTCTTGGTCTGGCGATGGTGGCACAACTGGTTCCGCAACGTCTGATGGGCTTCATCATGGGCGCATGGTTCCTGACGACTGCTGCGGCAGCGATTATCGCAGGCTACGTGGCGAACCTGACCGCTGTTCCTGCGGACATTGAAGATGCCCACGCATCTCTGGCGATTTACAGCCATGTGTTCCTGCAGATTGGTATGGCGACCGCTGTGATTGCCGTGCTGATGCTGGTGACCGCGTCTAAACTGCACCGCATGACGTTGGATCGCGACACTGACGAAAAACAACCTGAGCTGGCTTCCGCGAAATAATCGCAGAGCGCTTTTGATGATGGTTGACGAACGCCTCCTCCGGGAGGCGTTTTTTTTGGGAGGAATTTAGCAAACGTCTTCATTGTGTTAGGATTGTGTAAGTTAAAACTTACCAAACCGGACCTTTTCTGATGAGCCAGAATTACAGCAAATACGAACAACTCACCCGCTATCTGGCTGCTGATATACTGAAAAACAAAAAGTCATTTTCCTGGCGACGCATCATTGTCAGATGTATTAAACAGCCTCATCACCGGTATATCTTTTGGTGGAGAATTGCGAGTTACCTCTATTCCACTGACAGCCATTTTTGTAAAAGCCGTGCGCGGAAGATCAATTTCTCACTCATCAAAAAGTACAGCATCGAAATTATGCTGGGCGCGCAAATTGGCGAAGGGATCAGGCTGCCTCACCTGACGGGTATTGTGATTAACCCCTATTGCGTTATAGGGAAAAATGTCCGGATCAGGCAAAACACCACGATCGGTATCAAAGAGGATATCGGCGGCACAAGCGTGTTGATTGGCGATAATGTGGATATCGGCGCGAATTGCTGCATCATAGGTAACAACATTACTATCGGCAAAAATGTCGTGGTCGGGGCGATGTCTTACATCAATAAAAGCATCCCGGAAAACGCCGTTTGCTATACAGAGAAGACCACTAAAATCATCATCAAAACCTGATATTTCAGTATCGCACTCACCCCAGATAATAGCGTCCCTTCCCTCCCTGTTTAGCCCGGTACATTGCAGCATCTGCGCGGGCCATCAAGGTTTCAGGCATGAGCGGCTGACGCGCACGCCCGACGGCGACGCCGATACTCGCAGACAGCGCCACCGGTATACCGGCGACTTTTTCTATCGAACCGAGCGCGCCTATCAGATCAATACAGATACGGCTGACGTCAGTTTCAGTGTTGCCCAGATGACTCAATAAAACGGTGAATTCATCGCCCGCCAGACGTGCGACGATATCCTGCGAACGCAAATTGTCGCGCAGGGTATGCCCGAAGAATTTAAGAACCAAATCGCCAAATTCGTGCCCGTAGGTGTCGTTGTACGCTTTAAAATTATCAATATCCAAAAACAGCAATGCGATATCTTTGTCTGCCTTTTCTTGTTGTCTGGCAGCGTAAATCAGAGATTGTTGGAACGCCCGGCGGTTAGGCAGGCCGGTCAGGGAATCATGGTTTGCTTCGAACTCCAGCTGCGCCTGAAGTTTCTTTATCTCGGTGATATCCGTTGAGAGTCCGTAATAGCCGTTACGTACATCGTCGCAGGGAATAAGCGTTGTGTGTAAAACGCCGCCCGTGCCGTGCCCTGAGTCTTCCGGCAATTCAATTTCGTAGCTGACAGTCTGCCCCTGCAAAACCTGACGGATAAAGGGCTGAATGACCTGATAAGTCGCGTAGCCCATCACATCGCGCACCTGCTGCCCGCGGACTTTTTCCTCTTCAACGCCGTACCAGTTTGCATGGAAGTGATTCACAAAGGTGTACTGCTCACTGGCATCTACATGGCAGATCAGAGCCGGAATATTATCGGTGATTGCGCGCAGGCGATTTTTACTTTCGGTGAGTTCCCGCTCGCGCGTCAGACGCTGGGCAATCTCCTGATGCAGCTGATCCATCGCCACCTGCAATTCGATGGTCCGCGCAGCGACCCGCCGCTCAAGGTCACCCTGCAGCGAATACAGCGCCTGTTCGATGTGCTTGCGCTCGGTGATATCGCTGATGACCACAATGTAGTGGTGCGCTTCGCCTGCGGCGTTACGCACCAGCGAGGCGGTGAGTGTGACCCAGAGCGTGCTGCCATTGGCGCGTTGCAGAAGTTTTTCGACACTGAAGCTGTTGATTTCGCCAGAGAGCAAGCGGGGGATGAGAATGTTTTCAGCGTATACATCGTCGGCATGGGTGACGTCATGCAACAGGCAGGCGCGTAACTGATACTCGGCATAGCCCAGCATATTGCAGACTTGCGGATTGATGCGCAGCCAGCGCCAGTCGAGCGCCACCAGCGAGAATCCCACCGCCGCATGTGCAAAAGTTTGCTCAAACAGGGCTTCACTTTTGGCCAGATTGTCTTCGACGGTGGCGGTGTACTGACGGTTCTCCAGATGCAGGATGTAACTTTGCACCAGCGCCGTCATATCCAGCAATGTCTGCTGGTCTTCATCGCTCCATCCACGCAGCTGGTCGTCGAGCAGACAAAAGGATCCGAGTGCCACACCTTCCTTGGAATACAGCGCGCAGCCGGCATAAAACACAATATGCGGATCTCCCGCTACCAGCGGATTATCGTGAAAGCGCAGGTCCAGTCTGGCATCTCTGACAATGAGCGGTTCGGAGCCCAAAATGGTGTGGCCGCAAAAAGACGTATCGCGGGGCGACTGATTAATATTCAGGCCGGTCTGGGATAAAAACCACTGACGCTCCGCGTCAATCAGTGAGACCACTACCGCTTTAGCCTGAAACTGCCGGGCAGCCATGCGGGTGATGCGGTCTATCTCCTCGATTCTGGGCGAATCCAGTATGCCCAGAGACGCCAGAATGGTCAGACGCGCCTGTTCATCTACTGCCTGCTGAGGGACTAACATGATGGACTCTCAATGATTACCGTTGGACAACTCAGCAAGTCTACTGCGTTTACCCGCAAAAACGGCGCTCATTCCACCCATTGCGGGCAAAAATCAGAATAGTGACAGATCATAAAAAAACTAATTAATTAACAATCTTTAAACAATGAGTGGAAAATCAATTCATTAAAGGGAACTGACCCAGTTGACATGTGTAGCACCAGGATGCCCCGATTGCTCGGCGTCGCGACGGAATCGGTCGCGCATCTCCGACGGCGTGGCTCCGTAAAACTCATGGAAATACCGGCGCAGCACGCTCAGTTCTAAGCCGCAGTGACGGGCAATCGCGGCCAGGCTTTGATCAGACATTGACGATGTGCGCAACAGACGCTTCGCCAGCAGCACGCGGCGGCTGCGGATAAACTGCGCAATACCGCCAAGCGGTTCGAACAAACGATATAAACCTGAGCGGGAAATCGCAAAATGTTTACACAGTGCATCAATGCCGATCGGCTTGCTCAGATGCTTTTCAATGTGCAGACAGATGCGTTCAAGCCGTGCGCTTTGCTCGAAAGGATGCTCCACTTTTTTACCGGCGACCAGATGCAACGTTTGCAGGAAGACCGATGCGGCCCCTTCGCCGGTGCTAAGTACTTCCTGCTCAGTCATCTGATCAAAAACCTGCACCATGGTCGCGAAGTGATTGCGTAAAATAATATTCACCGGCGATGACGCAGGAAGACGCTTGCCGTGCAGCGAGGCGATATCCACATTAAAATTCAGGCTGTGCTTGGGCATAATGATGTACTGATAGGTACCAAGACGCGGTTTTACATCCCCCGGATAAACGTGGATTTGTATCGGCTGCGACATATCCTGGATCAGGATGTCGCCCTGTGACAGTTGAAAACGCTCGCCAAAACACAGGCAGTCCATTCCGCCGATAATGACGATAAAAATCACGATATGATCGGGCATCGAGAACAGGTTGCCGTACTGGCGGTTAATGTCATGCTCACTGACCGTCAACACCCCACCAATCACGCGGCCAAAGTTATAACCGGTGACGCCCCAGTCAAACTCTTCACGGTTTTTGTCTGGCAGCTCCAGTTTAAAACCGGCGCTCGACATCCCGTCTTCCCATTCATAAAAACGGGTTTCAAAATCCTGATAAATGTTGGCACCATCAACAATCTTTCGTGAAGACGAGTCGCTCATTTTCTCACCGAGAATTAAGATAATTCCTAAAAGATACTCTACGCGCCGCTGGGAAATCAATCACCAGACGAAAATAACGATAAGGAAATGAGACAGCCAATTTGCTATTCTTAACAAGCACGTTTTCAGCCCTCACCCCGATGACTCGCCCAACTCACCAGGAAAAGCCGATGGAAAAACGAAAAGTCCTGGATGAAGGACGTCAGTTAAAACGCATCAATGCCGAAACCCGTCGTCAGTCTCATATGCACAAATGGTTCGCCATCGTGGCAGCGCTCGACTGCGTCCTGGTGATTTTCTACGATCAGGATATGCGTAACATCGTCTTCTCCGCAGGGGTTTGCATTGTTTGTACCGTTCTGTGGCTGAAAGGCCGTAAGCAATCACGCGGATACCGACGTGAGTGGGATAAAAAGTTCGGCACTAAGAAAGATCTTTAGTCTGAACAGACGTAGTCATGCACTTTCACACCTTTACCAAATACCTTCCTGACGTCATAAAGAAATTCCGAAATGTTATATTCACCGGTCAGTTTTTCGACGACGGGCAGGGAAAATAACGTTATCGTCCTGAAAAAAACGCACAGGGGTTAATTGATCGTTATTCACCCGAATAAAATGTTGAATACTTTACTTAGCACATGATAACCAATTGAATTTTAGAATTTAAAAACAACCTTAATATTCTCATCCATTTGTGAGTAATAATTGCAAAAACCTGATGAAGTTATTGCCCGAACAGCCGGGCCACATCACCTTCATTTTCTGCTCGGGGTATTTCTCTCATGCTTACTGATATTGCGATATGCCAGGCAGTTCTCGATGCCCTTCCCGAAGCGACAGTATTAAAAGACGATCTGCGTAAACTGGTATTTCTTAATCAGAAAGCCAGCGAATTTTATGGTCGTTCGCGTGAAGAACTGATTGGTGAAGACGTCTCCTTCTTCACCGACCCTGAACAGGCCGCACGTCAGCGCGAGCGCGATATTGAGATACTGGCAACCGGTGAAAAAACGGTTCATGAAGAAACGATGATTGACCCGACCGGAAAACGACGCAATGTGCTGGTGAGGAAATCCCGCGTCACGCTTGAGCAGCGGCATTATATTCTCACCTCTATCATGGATATTTCGCTGCTACGAAATTCCGAGGCGCAGATCCGCTATCTGGCGCGCCATGATGTATTAACTGGCCTGCCAAACCGTACCGCATTAAATGAAGAACTCAGCCAGATTGCCGCACAACGGATGTATCGTCCGGAAACCTACGCCCTATTCCTGCTTAATCTCAATGACTTTAATTACATCAACGATACCTACGGTTATCAGGCTGGCGACGCTATTTTATGTGAATTTGGCCAGCGTCTGCGCAATGAAGTCGGGATATCCGGTATCGTTTCGCGCATAGGCGGCGATGAATTTTCAATTATTCTGCGCGACAGTCCAACCAGTGAAATGACGCATAATCTTGCACTGGAAATACTGGTCATGATGCGTCAGCCTTTTACGCTGACGCGCGCTAATCCGCTGATCACACTCTCCTTCGGGATTGTCATGTTTGGCGCTGAAAATATTACCGCCGGTGAAATTATGCGTCGCGGGAATACCGCCCTTCTCGAAGCCAAGCAGCGCGGTAAAAATGTTTTCTCGTTTTATTCAGAATTACTCGATGCCAGCACCGTCAGCAAACGCATCATGGTCAAAGCGCTGGCCGAATCGTTATCCAGAGAAGGCGATCTGACCTGCGTCTATCAGCCGATCCTGCGCAGTCGTGATGAGAAAGTGGTGTGCGTGGAAGCGCTGGCGCGCTGGAATCACGGCGTGCTGGGCGCGGTGTCTCCGGTACAGTTTATTGCGCTGGCCGAAGAGACCGGTCTGGTCATTCAGCTGGGTGAAATTGTTCTGCGGCAGGCCTGCCGGGATATAAAACCCTTCAATCAGCTCAATCTGGCGATCAACGTTTCGGCGGTGCAACTGGGTGAGCCCGATTTCGGCGCGCGGATCCAGGCGTTGCTGGCCGAAGAGGGTTTCCCGACTTCTCGCCTTGAACTCGAACTGACCGAAACCTCGGTGATGAATGCGAACTCCACCAGCCTCAGTCACCTCATGGAACTGCGTAAGCTGGGGGTGAAAATATCACTGGATGATTTCGGTACCGGGTATTCCAGCCTCAGTTTGCTCAAGGATATCTCGGTCGACAGCGTGAAAATCGACCGGTCGTTTGTGCAGTACGTCACAGAAGTGAATGATACTGCCGCCATCGTCACCGCAGTCTCTCAGCTCGGCAATAAAATGCATCTCAACGTCATTGCAGAAGGCGTTGAAAATCAGCTGCAAAAATCCTTTTTAGTATCAGCGGGTTGCTCGCATCTTCAGGGGTATCTTTTTTCACGCCCGGTACCGGTGGACGTTTTGAAAACGCTGTTAGGCGCCGAAATGGATATCTTAGCCAGCAGTTAAGTCAGGTTCTCATAAGCGTCATAGATAACTCAAAACACCTTATTAATTCATTCAATTGGCGCTCGTCCCTGTTTTACTGACATGATCTGAGGCTGATCAATTACGCCGTTTAAGGAAATACAACATGTCATCGTTTTCAGGTATCTGGGTTCCACTGGTCACACCCTTTCGTCAGGGCGAGATCGACTTTTCTGCACTGAAATCCTTGTGCACCCGGATGCTCAAACGGGGCGTCGACGGCGTTGTCGTCTGCGGTACCACCGGTGAAGCACCGATGTTGACCAAAGAAGAACAATTGCAGGTACTGGATGCGGTACTGGAAATCGTACCGGGAAATCAGGTGATCATGGGGCTGTCCGGCACCCATATGCCGGTGATCCGCGAGATGCAGGACGCGATTTCCCGCCGTCCGGTCGCCGGTTTTCTGGTGCCTGCACCGTATTACATTCGCCCTTCCCAGCCAGCGCTGGTAGCCTGGTTCACTGAAATTGCCGATAACGCCTCCGTACCGGTGATGCTCTACAATATTCCCTACCGCACCGGCGTACAGATGGAACTCGATACTCTGCGCCAGCTGGCGAAGCACCCGCGCATTACGGCCATCAAAGATTGCGGCGGCAGCATTGATCTGACGCTGTCGCTGATAGCTGACGGTGAGCTGGATGTCCTGTGCGGCGAAGACGTACAGATTTTCGCCACCCTCAGTCTGGGCGGCGCGGGCGCGATTGCTGCCTCGTCACATATCTTCCCGGAAGAGTTTGTCGCACTGATCAAACAGTTTAAAGAAGGCGATCTGATCGCTGCCCGCCAAACTTTCTTCGGCCTGTTGCCCATGATCCGCCTGATGTTCTCCGCCCCCAATCCGGCAGCGATTAAGTTCGCCCTGTCGCTGGACGGGTTGATGGCAAACGAACTTCGTTCGCCGATGTTGCCTGCGCCGGAAAATGTCGAAACGGCGATCCGCAACTATCTTAATCAGCACTCCCGCTAAATCTGATGGTGTGGCGAACGGCGCAACGTTCACCACGCCGTAACTTTGTGTTATCAGACGCAATTAAAACACTGACTTTTGCTCCCGCCGGTTCTAGGATAGAAGCAGTTTGTCTATACCCTGTCGCTGCCCCGTGAACCGGAGCGTTCCCGGGGTTGCCTGATTACTTATCAGATGGAGTGATTATGAAACTGTACTATAAGCCCGGTGCCTGTTCCCTTTCCCCGCATATTATTCTTCGCGAAGCCGATCTGGATTTCAGCATCGAGAAAGTGGATTTAGCGACAAAAAAAACCGAGACCGGTGACGATTTTCTCACAGTCAATCCAAAGGGTCAGATCCCGACGCTGTTGCTCAACGACGGCAGCATCCTGACTGAAGGCGTGGCGATTGTGCAATACATTGCCGATCAGAAACCTGACCGCCAGCTGATGCCGGAACCAGGCACACCGGCCCGTTATCACGCGCTGGAATGGCTGAACTATATCGCCACCGAACTGCACAAGGGTTTCTCGCCGCTGTTTAATCCGAAAACGCCGGAAGAGTTCAAAACCCTCACCCGTGAAGCGCTGAGCAAAAAATTTGCCTACGTGAATGAATCACTGAAAGGAAATCAATTCCTGCTGGGCGCACGTTTTTGCGTGGCTGATGCGTACCTGTTTACCGTGATGGGTTGGGCTAAAGCGCTGAAATTCGATCTGAGCGCGCTGACCGATTTGAATACATATCTGGATCGCGTGGCCGCACGTTCGGCAGTTGATGCTGCCCTGACGGCTGAAGGTCTGAAATAAGTTTTCGTAGAAGCATAAAAAAAACGCCCCGGCTGACTCAGCGCGGGGCGTTTTTATTAATCAGGCTTTAAGATTTTTATTACAGCTTAACGGCCGGGAAATGATGTTCCGGGTTTACCATTTTGTCCTGTGCGGCGACGATTTGCAGTTCGTACTCGCCCATCGCGTGTGTTGCCAGCATCACTTCGTACACCGCAGCTGTCACATGTTCCAGGGCTTTATCCAGTGCTTCGCCTTTCAGCAAGTTCACCAGCAGTAAACCGCTGGTCAGATCACCCACGCCGACCGGCTGACGCACGCCAAAATCCACCAGCGGACGATCGATATGCCAGGCTTCTTCTGCCGTCACCAGCAACATTTCGAAGCGGTCACTGTGATAGCCAGCGCGGCTCAGATGTTTCACCAGCACGACTTTCGGGCCTTTGGCGATAAGCTCACGCGCGGTGGCGACGGCCTCTTCGACGCTTGCCACTGCGTGGCCGCTGAGTAATTCCAGCTCCAGCAGATTTGGCGCGATGATGTCGCAGTTGATTAAGGCCTGATTGCAATGAAACTCCGCCACGCCCGGCGCGACGATACAGCCTTTTTCAGGATGGCCCATTACCGGATCGCAAAAATACCAGGCATCCGGATTCGCCGCTTTCACCCTTCGTACTATCTCCAGAATACTCTGGCCCTGCTCAGGCGAGCCGATGTAACCGCTCAGCACAGCGTCGCAATCTTTCAGGCGATCAATTTCACCGATACCCTGCGCGATTTCAGTCAAATGGCTGGCTGGCATTACGCAACCCGTCCAGTGTCCGTATTGTGTATGGTTAGAAAATTGAACCGTATTCAGAGGCCAAACGTTTGCGCCCATGCGACGCATAGGAAATTCCGCCGCGCTGTTACCGGCGTGACCAAAAACGGTGTGTGACTGGATCGAAAGAATGCTTTTCATGAGGAATTACCGATAGCAACGTCATCGGAAGATGGCGGAATGACTGAGATGTCTTGGCAATAATGAGGGGCCGTTGAGCCCCTCATGATGCCGGTCGTAAAGCTTATGCCCAGAGCAGCAGGGTGTAGTTCTTTTTACCGCGACGCAGCAGAGTGTAACGGCCAAACAGGCGATCACTGTCAGCAAAGCTGTATTCAGTGTCTGTCTGTTTTTCGCCATTAACGGATACGGCGTTTGAGGAAATCATGGTGCGCGCCTGTCCTTTGGACGGTGCCATACCGGCAATGACCAGCGCCTGTTGCAGATCGGTATCACGCGGCACTTCAAACAACTCAAGGCCGTCCTGCGCCAGCTGGCCGAAATCGACTTCGGTCATTTCGCTCAGTGAGCCGGAGAACAGGCTCTGGGTGATGCGTTTCGCCGCGGCCAGACCTTCTTCGCCGTGTACCATGCCGGTGACTTCTTCCGCCAGCACGTACTGCGCGCGCGGGGCTTTGCCGCTGTTTTTGTCTTCTTCTTCCAGTGCATTGATCTCTTCAATGCTCATAAAGGTGAAGAACTTCAGGAAACGGTAAACGTCGGCGTCAGCGGTATTGATCCAGAACTGGTAGAATTTGTACGGGCTGGTTTTCTTCGGATCCAGCCAGACTGCGCCGCCCTCGGTCTTACCGAATTTGGTGCCGTCTGCTTTAGTGATAAGCGGAACGGTGAGGCCAAAGACCTGCTTCTGGTGCATACGGCGGGTTAAATCTATACCCGATGTGATGTTACCCCACTGATCGGAACCCCCGATTTGCAGCACCACTTCATGGCGGCTGTACAGCTCGGAGAAGTCGTAACCCTGCAACAGGTTGTAAGAAAACTCGGTGAAGGAAATACCGCTGTCATCGCGATTCAGGCGCTGTTTCACCGCTTCTTTGTTGATCATCTGGTTAACAGAGAAATGTTTACCGATATCACGCAGGAAAGTCAGCACGTTCATGCCGCCGAACCAGTCGTAGTTATTTGCGGTAATCGCGCTGTTTTCACCACAATTGAAATCAAGGAAAGGCGAAACCTGATGACGGATTTTCTCAACCCATTCGTTTACGGTTTCATTGGTATTGAGCTTACGTTCGGTAGCTTTGAAACTTGGATCGCCGATGAGGCCAGTCGCGCCGCCCACCAGTGCCACAGGTTTGTGGCCGCTGAGCTGGAAACGCTTCAGGCAAAGCAATGGCACCAGATGACCCAAATGCAAGCTGTCTGCGGTAGGATCGAAACCGCAATAGAGTGCAATTGGCCCTTGCGCCAGTCGCTCTGCTAACGCTTCTTCATCCGTCACCTGGGCAACGAGGCCCCGCTCTTGCAGTTGTTTAATCAGGTTGCTGCTCGCCATCAAAGACTCCGTTTGTATGTACTAAGAATTATGTACTGAATGTGTGCAGATACGTGTCCGGCATCATGCCGCGCATGTGCCTTTTCTCTCACCATTACGGGGGACGCCATAGAATAAAGCGCTCATCGCCCGAGCGCTAGGAATTCGCATCATTTTGTTCGTTCAGGGGGCGAGACGGTCTATTTTCCAGCCAGTTTCGCTTTCTTCGGCATCGCGCTGATAAATGAAGCGATCGTGCAGACGGTGTTCGCCACCCTGCCAGAACTCCATAGAATCCACTTTCACACGGAAACCACCCCAGAAGCTCGGTAACGGCACTTCGCCTTTGCTGAACTTTTGTTTCAGTTCGAGGAACTTGCTTTCCAGCACGCCACGCGCCGAAATCCGGCTGGACTGCTGGGACACCCACGCGCCGATCTGGCTGTCTTTCGGGCGGCTGGTGAAGTATTTCATCACTTCCAGCGTGGAAAGACGTTCGGCCTGACCGAGTACGATGACCTGGCGATCCAGCATGTGCCACGGGAACAGCAGGCTGATGTGCGAATTCAGTGCCAGCTGTTGTGCTTTGCGGCTGCCCAGATTGGTGTAGAACACCAGCCCTTTTTCATCGTAGTGCTTGAGTAACACGATCCGTTGGAACGGCTGCCCGTTCTCATCAACCGTAGCCACCACCATCGCCGTGGGATCGGCCAGTTTGGCCTCACAGGCTTGTTTCAGCCAGTGCTCAAATAATGGCAGCGGTTCGGGCGTCAGATCGGCACGACGCAGCCCGCCACGCGTGTATTCACGACGCGAGTCGGCAACATCAAATTCATTATTATCAGCCATATGGATTCAATTGCGTATCAACAGGAAGGTAACTGCATTGTGCACCCGCCGCGTCAGGATCTCAACGTTCCTGACGCGGGGTTTTAGAAAGTAAATGGGGCTGAATTAAGACTTTTGAACACAGTCATCGATGATCACGTTATCACCGCGCTGAACGAAGGCCTGATTGCCTTTGGACCAGAAGGTGTAATGGCTGTCGCTGTATTTCGTTCCGGACGCCGATTCCACTTGTTTCAGTTTCAGCTGTTCACCATCAAGCACCATGCTCACCTGCCGTGCAGGTTTATCCAGTGTGACAGTCAGCGGCAAGGTGCCGCACTGATAATGTAATTCCTGCGTCGGGCTTTCGGCCTGATGTTGAAACTGGCTACATCCGGCCAGCGTTAATCCTGCTAAAGCAGCGAAAATCGCCTTTTTCATCTGTGACTCCCTGAGTGTTTTTGGTCTATCTCCGATATGTACCACGCCCTCTGGCGCAGCACATTGAGATAAAACCGAGAACGCATCAGGTGCGGGAAGAAACCACCGGATAGATGGCTCCGAGCACGGTTTCCCGACTGGCACCGGTCACTGACGGCAGATTGCCCGACTGGCCGGATAACGTGCGGAACGCCAGCCAGGCGAAGGCCAGAGCTTCCATGTCGTCGCCACTGATGCCAAAAGCATCGGTGGTGCAAACTTCGGTGCCCGGCAACATCGCGGATAAGCGCGCCATCAGTAGCGGGTTGCGTGCGCCGCCGCCGCAGACCATCAGACGATCGCAGCCGCCGGTCAGTTGAACCTGTTCGGCGATGCTCACCGACGTCAGTTCGGTCAGCGTCGCCTGAACATCCACCGCAGACACTTCAGGGCCGCGCGCCAGCTGCTTCTCCAGCCACGACATGTTGAAGTATTCGCGCCCGGTGCTTTTCGGCGCAGGTTCGGCAAAATAAGAGTCAGAAAGCATCTGTTGTAACAGCCGTAAATTCACCCGCCCCTGACTCGCCCATTGGGCGCCTTTGTCGTAAGGCTGATTCTGATGGCGTGAAATCCAGGCGTCCATCAACATATTACCGGGGCCGGTGTCATAGCCGCGTACCGGCTGTCCAGGCAGCAGCATGGAAAGATTGGCAATGCCGCCGATATTGAGGATCATCCGCCTCTCGGCCGGATCGGCCAGCAAGGCCTGATGAAATGCGGGCACCAGCGGCGCGCCCTGCCCGCCCCATGCCATATCACGGCGGCGGAAATCGCCGACGGTCGTAATCCCGGTCATAGCCGCAATGCGGTTGTTATCACCGAGCTGCATCGAAAATGTGGTGTCGCCTTTTGGCTGATGCCAGACCGTCTGACCGTGGCAGCCGATCGCCGTCACTTCCTCCGGTGAAATACCCGCGCTTTTCAGCAACCCCTGCACCGCTTCACCAAAGAGAATTCCCAGCTGGGTATCCAGCGCGCCGACCTGCTCCAGCGTCACCTGTTGCCCCTGACACATCCCGAGCACAGCGTTTTTAAGTGCGAGGGGAATGGGATGCGAATAGCTTGCCTGCTGTGCGACCATACGTTCGTCGATAGCAGCCAGCACGACATCAACGCCATCGAGGCTGGTGCCAGACATCACCCCGATGTAGCGACCCGACTTCATAGATAACATTCTTCATTCCTCAGTAAAAAGGCCCTGACTGGCTATCTCACAGAGTAGGCCGAATTCAGATCACAACACCATGAATTACTGAATTTTTATCATACCCTGTGATGACCCCGTGTTTTTCATCTCACGATACCGTCTTTTTCAATTTATCCGTGATGTAAAAACAAGCACTCAGTATGTTAAACAGCGGTGTTTTTGATTTCACACAAAGCTGTCTTAAACTTAAACCTGCGTTTATTATTAGTTGAAGAGAACTTCGTTATACTTGAAGACAGTTAAGTGAATATGGTAAATGACAGCCTCGACAGTGATGTTGAACTGTGTGTCAGTTTTTCTCTGTTGTTGTCGCTACCCTGTCAGAAGTGCAGCAGCATCTTAAAGGAGCTATTTATGATTAAGCGTTTACTTGTCGTCGCACTTGCCGGCGTTTCCCTTGCTGGCTGCGTCAGCGATAACTCTCTGTCTGGCGATGTATATTCTTCTTCGCAGGCAAAACAAATCCAGCAGGTCACTTACGGCACCATCGTTTCTACCCGTGCGGTGCAGATCCAGGGTGGCGATGATTCCAACATCATCGGTGCGCTGGGCGGTGCCGTATTAGGTGGTTTCCTCGGCAACACCGTGGGTGGTGGTACCGGTCGTAGTCTGGCGACCGCGGCAGGCGCAGTCGCCGGTGGCGTTGCTGGTCAGGGTGTACAAAGTAACCTTAACCGTTCTAACGGTGTAGAACTGCAAATCCGTCGTGATGACGGCACCACTATTCAGGTTGTTCAGAAAGCCGGCCCGACTAAATTCAGCGTCGGCCAGCGTGTCAGCATGGCGAGCAGTGGCAGCACCATTACAGTGTCTCCAGGCGCCTGAGTCTTCTCAGCTGCAATGCAGCCTGAAACCAAAAAACCGAAGCCAATGGCTTCGGTTTTTTTATGGATAACCCTTTTTGAAATCAGGGCTGAAACAAGGCTGTGTGACGTAAAAAGAAATCTGTTTCTTATGATTTGCTTTGCAGTGAAGCAATATTTTTTTCCAGCCGGGACAACATTCCGCCCAGTTGTTCAATTTCTGCCGCTGACATACCGGACAAAATTTCTTTGCGGGTAGAGTCAATTACCGTCTCCATTTTGTGGATAATCGGCGCGGATTCTTCCGTGAGTTTGATGCGTTTGGCACGGCGATCGCTGGCGCAGGTCTGCCGGGTAATCAACTTTTTTTCTTCGAGCTGATCCAGCGTACGAACCAGAGAAGGCTGCTCAATCCCAATGGCTTTCGCCAGCTGAATTTGTGACTGTTCTGGAGGTAACATATTGATATTATGCAGTGTTACCCAATGAGTTTGCGTGAGTTCTAACGGCTTAAGCCGGTCATCGATTAACGCACGCCAGGCACGAACTAATCGTGCTAGATCTGACCCAAGATTCGATTCCAATTATCCCCTCCTTATAATTAGCATGCTAAGATAACTCCCCAGATTTTAGCTTAGTTTTAGGAACTTTAATCGAGAAATTACAATTCAATATATAATGACAGGTACTATTACACCCGGAAACCGCAGGTCTGTTTCCAATGGTAACGTCGTTTATAACACAATCACTGGCAGAGATTAATATTGTGAATGCGCAAATGTTTCACGCAGGCTTCCCACTCCCCGATTTAGTGCTGGGTGCCTCACTTTATTTCCCCCCTATGTTCAAAGCATTTTTACTGGGACTGGTATTTTGGCTTTTGATACATCGGGTGCTGCGTGATTGGATCTATTCCGGTGAAGTCTGGCATCCGACGTTGATGGATTTATCCCTTTTTGTGATCTCTATTTGTGCTGCACTGTTGCTCATGGTGAACCTCTGAAAATGAAATTCAAAACCCTCAAATACTTCTCAACAGTGCTGGTTTTTGCCGTCGCAATATGTGCCGGATGGTGGATGTGGAATTACTACATGCAATCGCCATGGACGCGTGATGGTAAAGTACGGGCCGAAATTGTTGATATCACGCCGGAAGTGTCCGGTCGCATTATTGATATCAATATTCATGACAACCAGTTCGTGAAAAGTGGCGATCCGCTGTTCAGTCTCGATCCGGTGCCATTCAAAATTGCGGTAAATAATGCCGAGGCCGAACTGGCGAAAGCTGCCGCAGATTTAGCCAAAGCCAACCATGAAGCCGCACGCCGCCGTGGTCTGGGCACAAATGTTATTTCAGCAGAGTCGCTCGATGAATCTAATATTAGCGCCAGAGCGATGCAGGCGGCTTATCAGGCTGCGCAGTCATCATTAGAGCAGGCGCAATGGAATTTGAGCAAAACCAATATTGTTGCGCCAACCGACGGTTATATCACCAATCTGCAAACGCGTAAGGGCAATTACGCCACCACCGGTACGCCGCTGGTCGGTCTGGTGGATATTCACTCTTTCTATGTGCTGGGCTATTTCGAAGAAACTAAGCTGAAGAATATCCGTGAAGGTGCGCTGGCTGATATCACCTTATTCAACGGCAATATCCCGTTGAAAGGTCAGGTGGAAAGTATTGGACGGGCGATTTACGACCAGAGTCAGGACGTCTCTGATGGCCTGCTGATGAATGTTAAACCGAACGTTCCGTGGGTACGTCTGGCACAGCGTGTACCGGTGCGCATTAAGCTTCAGGATGTGCCGGAGCATACCGTGCTGGTCGCAGGAACCACCTGCACCATTTCGATCCTTAATTAAGGCCACGCCATGAACTTCTCCTGGCTGGAATGGAAAAATACCCCGTGGGGAAAAGCCACGGGCGGCCAATGGCGCTATGCCCTGCGTAATTCCCTGGCGATGGTACTTTCACTGCTGGTCGCCTTTGAATTTCAGATGGATGAACCCTATTGGGCGCTCACTTCCGCTGCTGTGGTCAGTTTTCCCACGGTTGGCGGCGTCATCAGTAAAAGTATTGGCCGTATTATCGGCAGCCTGCTTGGCGCAGTCGGCGCGGTATTTATCGCCGGTCATTGTCTCAATGAGCCGTGGCTGTTCACTTTCGCCATCGCAGGCTGGCTGGGTCTGTGTACTTACATCTCCAACCACTATCAAAACAATGTCTCCTACGCTTTCGCCCTCGCCGGTTATACAGCGGCGATCATCGCGTTCTCCACGGTTAACGTCACCGATACGACGCAAATTTTTGATATTGCTCAGGCGCGCGTTGGTGAAGTGATCACCGGCATTCTGTGCGGCGGTTTTATGATGATGGTGCTTCCCAGTACCTCAGACGGAGACGCCCTGCTCACGTCGCTGCGAAAAATGCACACACAGCTGCTGGAACATGCCCAACTGTTGTGGAGCGCGGAAATTAATGATCAGATCCGTAGTTCCCATGAAGGACTGATCGGCCAGATCCTGACGCTGAACCTTTTGCGCATTCAGGCCGTCTGGAGCCATTACCGGCTGCGCCGCCAGAACAATGTGCTCAATTATTTGCTTCATCAGCAACTGCGTATGACCAGCTATATTTCCAGCCTGCGTCGTATGCTGCTGAACTGGCCCCAGCTGCCGGAAAATCTCACCCCCGTCCTCAGCGTATTGCTCGACGAACTGCGTAATCCGCACACTGATAAGTACCGGCTCTCACAAATCCTTTTACTGATTAAACCAAATGATACTGCCGATTTCCGGCATCAGGCATTCTGGATGCGCTTACGCGATTTTTGCTGGCTGTATTTACGCAGCGAGCGTTGGTTGCGCCGCGTGGAAAATGCCAACGTCGCAGAAGCGGAGATGCTCCAGCCGCCAAAAATTAGCCATCTGGCGCAGCATACCGATACGGTTGAAGCGGCCTATAACGGTCTGCGCACCTTCCTGTGCATCGTGATCGGCTGCGCATTTTGGATGACGACGCAGTGGGATTCTGGCTCCGGTGCCGTTGCGCTGACGGCGGTCAGCTGCGTACTTTACTCCTCCACCAGTTCCCCTATCAGCAGCGTGACACTACTGATCAAATCGCTTGGTTTGCTGTTCATCGGCTGTTTTATTCTCAAATTCGGGCTGATGATTCAGATCGATAATTTTTGGGTCTTTTGCGCGTTTTTCCTGCCATTGCTGGTCACCATGCAGATGATGAAATTGCAGTACAAACGCTATGCCGGATTGTGGGGGCAAATGATCGTCTTCATGGGCTCATTTCTTGCGGTGACTAACCCGCCGGACTATGACTACGGGGCATTTATGAACGATGGCGTCGCGAAAATCGCGGGCGTAATGCTGGCAGGGATTGCGTTCCAGGTACTGCGACCAAGTTCGGATAAGCGTAAAAGTCGCCGCATTATTCGTGCGCTGCGTCGCGACTTTATGGATCAGCTCAGCCGTAAACCGTCGCTGAGCCATTTCCAGTTTGAATCGCTGATTTACCACCGCATGAACCAGCTCAATCAGAGTAAAGACCAGCTTTCCCGTACCTGGTTGCTGCGTTGGGGCGTGGTGCTGCTTAACTGCAGCCACATCGTCTGGCAGCTGCGCGAATGGGAAACCCGTTCAGATCCGCTGTCAGCAGTGCGTGACGTCTGTATTCACTGTCTGAAAGGCGTGATGACGGAGCGCGGCGTTAGCCACGAGAATCTGGATGCGACGCTGGCGGAGTTGTTGCGCATGAGTAATTCACTGGCGCATCACCCTGAACCGGCGGCGCGCGAACTGGCTGGAGTTATCTGGCGGTTATACTGCTCGCTGTCGCAGCTGCAACAGGCGATTTCGGCGGATAACGGTCCGGCGGGCCCTGCGATAACCTCCGCAAAACCCGCCTGACCTTAAGACAGCGATGGGTTACGGAACGTCGTAGCCCAGCGCAGCTTTACGAATGCGGAACCACTGCTGGCGGGTCATTTCCAGGGACAATGCTTTGTACGCAGATTTCACCCGCTCGATTTTACCGGAACCGATGATCGGTAATGGCTCAGACGGCAAACGCATGATCCACGCGTACACAACCTGCTCGATATTATCGGCACCTAATTCATTCGCCACATTCTGAAGTTCATCGCGCAGCGGCTGGAATTCAACATCGCTGAACAGACGACCACCGCCCAGGCAGGACCACGCCATCGGTTTGATGCGCAGCTGCTGGCAGAGATCTAGCGTACCGTCGAGGATAGCAGGCTGATGGATCGGGGAAATTTCCACCTGATTAGTCACCAGCGTGAACGGCAGGCGTGATTGCAGCAGGCTAAACTGCGCCGGCGTGAAGTTAGAAACGCCGAAGTGTTTCACTTTGCCACTTTTGTGCAACTGAGTGAAAGCCTCAGCGACTTCGTCGGCATCCATCAGCGGATCCGGGCGATGTATCAACAATAAATCCAGATAATCGGTATGCAGATTGCTCAGGGATTTTTCTGCACGCTGAATGATGTATTGCGTATCAGTAATGTAGTGGCCGATTTTGTTTTCAGGATCGGCGGTGGTCGCAATACCGCATTTGCTGACCAGTTGCAGTTGTTCACGCAGCGCGGGCTTGAGACGCAATGCTTCGCCGAATGCCACTTCGCACTGATAGCCACCGTAAATATCGGCGTGATCGGCGGTCGTGATGCCCAGCTCGATATGTTGCTCCATAAACGTCAGAAGCTGCTGCGGCGTCATGTCCCATTCCATCAGACGCCAGTAGCCACAGATAAGCTTGGAGAAAACCGGGCCTTGCGGCGATATAGGAGTACGTGGATCCATGATGATTTCCTTATTTTGATATTTTCGACCCACAGAATACACAACGACCGGCGCGCTGTATTGATGCTGGCAGGCAGAATGAACAGGAAGTGAAACGGGAATGCCCGCTTTGATGGTTAAAAAAGCTCAGGCTGTTCTGGCAGAGGCTCATCCGGTAATTTTCCGGCACGCTGCTGACGCAATAAGCGTTGCTGGCACAAACGCAGCACATGGCGTTTCTCGGTATCGGTCATTTTAATCCAGCCAAAACGCTCATCGCGGCTGCGCTGGCAACCACGACAATAGCCCCGCTCATCGGCCTGACAAATGCCACGACACGGACTGGGGATTTCAAAGAACTCGAGCTGTTGAGCCACATACCCTCCGCAAATAACGGTGAGCTTTCATTCAAGACGTTTTCTCGCCATCCCGCAAGGTGATTTATAAAAAGGCACCTTGCGCGTAGTCAGAGACGGGGCAGATACGTTAAAAAGTACCCATATAACTAAGGTCGTATGATGCAGAGCCCTTTTCTTCACCTCATACCGATCGATCCATTAACCTCGGAGTTACTGAAATGACTAAGCTTTTCTCCCCGATTGTTGTCGGTAAAAATACCTTACCGAACCGTGTCTTTATGGCTCCCCTGACCCGTCTGCGCAGCATTGAACCGGGTGATATCCCGACGCCGCTGATGGGTGAGTATTACGCACAGCGCCACAGTTCCGGCCTTATCATCACAGAAGCAACGCAAGTTTCCTTCCAGGCCAAAGGTTACGCCGGTGCACCGGGCCTGCACACGCCGGAACAGGTTGCTGCGTGGAAGAAAATTGTTGCGGGTGTTCATGATAAAAACGGGCACATCGCCGTTCAGCTGTGGCACACCGGCCGCATCTCTCATAACAGCGTTCAGCCAGACAACCAGACGCCTGTTTCAGCATCGGCTGTAAACCCCAATACCCGCACCAGCCTGCGTGATGAGCAAGGCAACGCGATCCGCGTCGATTGCCCGACGCCACGTGCGCTGGAACTGAGTGAGATCCCAGGCATCATCAATGATTTCCGCCAGTCAGCCGCTTATTCCGCAGAAGCCGGTTTCGATTACATCGAGCTGCATGCGGCACACGGCTATCTGCTGCACCAGTTCATGTCTCCCGCTTCTAACTTGCGTGAAGACCAGTACGGCGGCAGCATCGAGAACCGTACCCGCCTGACGCTGGAAGTGGTTGATGCGGCGATTGAAGCCATCGGCGCAGAGCGCGTGGGTATCCGTATTTCCCCACTGGGTCCGTTCAACGGTCTGGATAACGGTGAAGATCAGGTGCAGGCGGCCATCTATCTGCTGGACGAACTGAACAAACGTAAACTGGCATATCTGCATATTTCCGAACCAGACTGGGCCGGCGGCAAACCTTACACCACAGAATTGCGCGAAGTGATCCGCGCGCATTACCAGGGCGTAATTGTAGGTGCCGGTGCTTATACCGCGGAAAAAGGCGAAGAGCTGATCGAAAAAGGGTATATCGATGCGGTGGCCTTTGGCCGCAGCTATATCGCAAACCCGGATCTGGTGGAGCGTCTGAAATCTCACGCCCCGCTTAATGAACCAAAGCCAGAAACTTTCTACGGCGGCGACGCTCAGGGTTACACCGATTACCCAACGCTGTAATCGCTTAAACCAGTAGTCTCCACCTGCAGGCGACCGATACCCTCCGGTCGCCTTTTTTTGTTCACAGATTCAGCACCTGTTCTGTGTTTTACAGACAAAACCGCCTCTATCGGTTAGGCTGAACCTGATTGTTCTCATCCTGCAAATAAAGAGGAACCTATGCGTTTACTCCATACCATGCTTCGCGTCGGCGATCTGCAACGTGCTATCAGCTTCTACACTGACGTTTTAGGTATGCGTCTGCTGCGTACCAGCGAAAATACCGAATACAAATATTCTCTGGCGTTTGTCGGATATACCGATGAAAGCGAAGGCGCAGTCATTGAGCTGACCTACAACTGGGGCGTTGACAGCTATGACCTCGGCACTGCCTACGGTCACATCGCATTAGGCGTCGATAACGTGGCGCAAACCTGCGACGACATCCGCAACGCCGGTGGCAAAGTCACCCGTGAAGCGGGCCCGGTCAAAGGCGGCTCCACCATTATCGCGTTTGTGGAAGATCCGGACGGTTATAAAATCGAGCTGATCGAATCCAAACACGCAGGTCAGGGTCTGGGCAACTGATACGTTGCTACCCGGCTTCAGGGCGCGAAAGCGCCCTTTTTATTGCCCGCTTTATTGCCGAATGTTTACCTCACGCCTGCAAGTGGCGGCAAAATTTGTCATAATGTGCGCTGAATTCGATGAAGATAAGAAACTAATGGCCGAGAATAGTGACATTAACGCGCTGAAAGGCCGTTTCCGTGGTTTTTATCCCGTAGTGATCGACGTAGAAACTGCCGGATTTAACGCCAAAACTGATGCGCTGCTGGAAATCGCGGCGATCACCCTGAAGATGGACGAAGACGGCTGGCTGGAAAGCGACGAGACCGTGCATTTCCACGTTGAGCCGTTTGAAGGCTCCATTCTGGTGCCCGAGGCGCTGGCTTTTAACGGGATCGACCCAACCAATCCGCTGCGAGGCGCGGTCAGTGAATACGATGCACTGCACGAGATATTCAAAGTCATCCGTAAAGGGATGAAAGAGCAGAATTGCAACCGCGCAATCATCGTGGCGCATAACGCCAATTTCGATCACAGCTTCCTGATGGCCGCTGCCGAACGCGCCGGACTGAAACGTAACCCGTTCCATCCGTTTGCCACGTTCGATACTGCTGCATTAAGTGGCCTGGTTCTCGGGCAGACTGTACTGGCGAAAGCCTGTATCAGCGCGGGCATGGTCTTCGACAGCAGTCAGGCGCATTCCGCCCTGTATGACACCGAGCGCACCGCAGAACTGTTCTGCGAGCTGGTGAACCGCTGGAAACGTCTCGGTGGCTGGCCGCTGGCAATGAGTGCCGATGAGCAGGAAGATGAAACTGCATCGGAAGAAAATCAGCGATAAAAATGCTGATGATCGCAACGCGTATAAAAACAAAAAGAGCGACATCATGTCGCTCTTTTCTCTTTCATTTACCGCCGTTCAGGCAGGCAATGACTTCTGCTGATTACTCTTCAGATTCAGAAGATTTGTATTTCTCAGCCGTTTCTTTGATCAGCTGTTGCAGTTCGCCGCGCTGATACATCTCAATGACGATGTCGCAGCCGCCGACCAGTTCACCATCTACCCACAGCTGCGGGAACGTTGGCCAGTTAGCAAACTTAGGCATTTCTGCGCGGATGTCCGGGTTCTGCAAGATATCAACGTACGCGAAGCGTTCGCCACAGGCAGACAGCGCCTGCACAGCTTGTGCAGAAAAACCGCAGCTTGGCAGTTTTGGAGAACCTTTCATGTACAGCAGAATCGGGTTTTCAGAAACTTGCTTCTGAATTTTTTCAATAGTTGGAGTGGTCATTTCTTGCTTCCTCAAGCCGGTACAGGCTGTCACGGTCATTACTCTTCACGCGCAGCACTCAAAAACGGTGCTGAATCACACTACCCTCTATTGTAACGATGGCAGCTGTCAGATAAAAACGCCATTTTTTGCAGGGTCTTTCGCAATACTGGCATTTTATTTCACTATTTTCGGTGCTTGCGTCAGGGTTCACAAAATAAAAGATTCATCGAGAATAACATTTTTAGCGGTCGGGTTAACACCGGATTTGCAATTCGCCATGGTTTAGCTCAAATATTAACACACTGAAATATGGTCATTTTTTTAACTAAAAATGGCGTTTATTTCAGCATAAAAAAAGCTATTAACTTTTTCTCACAATATGATCTAGAATCGAGGCAATTCGTGCTGTTTTGTCTGGTTCTTTTAGGCAATACTCTGACATCTCTGATGTTTAACCTAACCACTCATGGTAACGAAGCTATGCGCTTACTGTTCACGCTTTTTGTGCTGCTCTTTACCCAGCTATTTTTGAATATAGCCCAGGCCTCACCGCAGACCCGTGTTGCGGCCGATCAGAAAAAGAATCACGTTAACCAGGTTACCCCTGAAGAACGCCGAAAGCGTAAGACGGTTGCTGCCAAAACCACAAAAAAAACCAAAGTGGCACCGGTCAAAGAACAACAGAGCCACGAAAAGAATGCGAAGAAGAGAGTTAAAAGCACCGAACTGGTTAAGCGAAAAAACGCTTCAGAGAAAACAGTAAAAACAACGCGGGCTGAGAGCAAAAAAGAAAAAACACTCAAGACCACCCGGGCCGAGAGCAAATCCACCAAGAAATCTAAAACCCAGGCTCTGGCAAAAAACGCCACGACGAAGGCCAGCAAGAAAGAAGCCTATGGCCGACACCGTAAAGGTAAAAAGTTAGTTGAAGAAGACAGCAAGCCGATTACATTAAGTGCGACGCATAAAAAACGTTATCAACATGCGCAGCAAACGGCGATGACCAAGCTGATGCATCAGGTCGGCAAGCCTTATCGCTGGGGTGGCACCTCACCTAATACCGGATTCGATTGCAGTGGTTTAGTTTATTACGCGTACAAAGATTTGATTCGCATTAAAATGCCGCGCACGGCCAACGAAATGTACCACCTGCGCGACGCAGCGCCGGTGAAACGCGGCGAGCTGGAATCAGGCGATCTGGTGTTCTTTAGAATCAATAACCGCGGAGCCGCGGACCACGTCGGGGTTTACGTCGGTAACGGCAAATTTATTCAGTCTCCGCGTACCGGTGAAGATATCAAAATCACTTCCCTGGGCGATGATTACTGGCAAGACCATTACGTGGGCGCACGTCGGGTAATGACCCCGAAAACGATCCGATAATAAACAGTTCGTTAAGTCTGAAGTTTCGCTAATCAGCCATTGAATAGCATTTAACGAAGCGTTTCTGCAGGGAAGAGTATCGGCGCAAAGGTCACTGCGTAAAATAGAAAGGGCGATTCCTGTAACAGGTAATCGCCCTTTTTATTGCCTGACTTGCGCGTCTTTTAGTTCATTACTGCGGTGAAGCTGAAAGCGACAATCACGAGCAAAGCGCAAACCGTGGTGATTAATGACAATTTTAGATTGCGGTCCATAAAACCCCCTTACAGATCAATTGTGGCGCTTCATTTAGCCACACTAAATGTGTGCCAACGCATTTTCTCATACTTCCCGGCTAAAATCCCGCGTTGATTCATGCGCGATAACCCACAATAACACTTCCACTTTCCTGCAATATAAGAGAAAATTGTCGGTTACCACGCCTGTGTGCCGGTCGATTTCTCCCGAGGGCGCTTTACGCCTCACTCTGACGAACTCACCCAACGATTTCACTGCCTTTTTATAAGCCCGCAGTGAAATCCACGCAAGCAAACGATTAACATAATGCTAACGTGCTGAAACACGTGAGTTCAGGAGTCATTCCTTACATGGCAACGATTAAAGATGTCGCAAAGCGCGCTGGCGTTTCCACCACAACCGTGTCGCACGTCATCAATAAAACACGTTTCGTCGCCGAAGACACCAAAGCCGCGGTTCTGCTGGCCATCAAAGACTTGCACTACTCACCAAGCGCCGTCGCACGCAGCCTGAAGGTCAATAACACTAAAACGATCGGCCTGCTGGCGACGTCAAGCGAAGCGCCCTATTTTGCCGAAGTGATTGAAGCCGTGGAGAACAGTTGCTTCTCCAAAGGCTACACGTTGATTTTGTGTAACTCACACAACAATCTGGATAAGCAGCAGGCCTACCTGGCGATGCTGGCACAAAAACGTGTCGATGGTTTGCTGGTGATGTGTGCGGAATACCCTGATGAACTGCTGAACATGCTGGAAGAATACCGGTCAATCCCGATGGTCGTAATGGACTGGGGCGAAGCGCGTAAAAACTTCACCGACAGTATCATCGATAATGCGTTCGAAGGCGGATACATGGCCGGACGCTATCTGATTGAACGCGGCCATCGCGATATCGGCGTGATCCCGGGGCAGCTGGCGCGTAACACCGGCGGTGGCCGCTTCCAGGGTTTTGTGAAAGCGCTGACCGAAGCCAATATTCCTTTGCGTGAAGAATGGGTCGTCCAGGGTGATTTCGAACCCGAGTCAGGTTATCAGGCTATGCAAAAAATCCTGATGCAAAAGCAACGCCCGACCGCCGTGTTCTGTGGCGGTGACGTCATGGCGATGGGCGCGATTTGTGCAGCCGATGAATTCGGTTTGCGCGTTCCGCAAGACATTTCCGTTATCGGATATGATAACGTGCGCAATGCCCGTTACTTCTCACCCGCGCTGACCACGGTGCATCAGCCGAAAGAGCGTCTGGGTGAAATGGCCTTCACGATGTTGCTCGATCGCATCGTCAGCAAACGAGAAGAATCTCAGACCATCGAGGTACATCCGAAGCTGGTAGAACGCCGCTCAGTGGCCGATGGCCCTTTCCGCGACTATCGCCGTTAATGTTTGCCTTTACTCTCTGCTATTAATGCTTTTAACGCCTGCTTTTGCAGGCGTTTTGCAGGTAAAAATCCATCTCGTGAAGGGATGGGTTTTTATTTTCTAATCGCGCAGCCATTCCTGATTCATCGTATCCGTATCGCCCATGTATTCCAGCAGCCACGCCAGTGATGGCGACGCATTACTTTGATCCCACGTCAGGCAGCACGGGCTGTCCGGGAATCGGTTCTCCAGCGTAAGAATCTGGAGTTTTTTTTGCTCAATCCATGGCATGACGCGATGAACTGGCATCATGCCCACGCATAATCCCTCGGTCAGACACTCCAGCGCACAGGTCCAGTCGGGCACCACCAGACGCCGTTGGTTATCCAGCGTCCAGGTATCGCGCTTAGGTAAGGTCCGCGAGGTATCCTCCAGACACAGCGCCGGATAAGGGCGCAACTGCTCGTCGTTGAGCGATCCGGTGTGTTGCGCCAGCGGGTGCTGCGGGCTGACCACGCAGTGCCAGTCCATAAAGCCCATGTCACGAAAACTGAAACGGCCGCCGACCGGTACGGCGCGCGTTGCACCGATAGCCACATCCGCACGGCCATCCACCAGCGCATCCCAGACACCGTTAAACACCTCCGAGTGGATAATCAGTTCGGTATCCGGGAAATGCCGGTAAAAATCCAGCACCAGACGACGTGTTCTGGCCGGTTTAACAATCCTGTCCACCGCCACACGCAGTTCGCCGCGCCAGCCGTTGGCCACCTGCTGACACTGGCGCCGCGTGGCTATCATTTTTTTTGTCAGAATTCGGGCTTCATCAACAAAAACCTGCCCGGCCGGAGTCAGTACTACATCCCGATGCCGCCTTTCAAACAGCGGAACGGCCAGCCATTGCTCGAGCTGACGGACGGTGTAGCTGATAGCAGAAGGCACACGGTGCAGATCTTGCGCTGCTGCGCTGAAACTGCCGGTTCGTGCTACTGCATCGACCACTTCAAGTGCATATTCGGACCACATCAATTAGCCTTCAATTTTTTTGATAGCAGACTGCAAATATTAGCGTTTCACAAGACGCTTATCAAAGCGTTAAACTCCGCATCCGAACCTATTTCTGCGTCAGATCATCTGCAATAAACACATTAATGAGACCAAAATGAAACCCTCCTTTGGATTTATGCTCTATCTCGCCGGATTGAGCATGCTCGGCTTTTTAGCTACCGATATGTATTTGCCTGCGTTTAGCGCAATGCAAACCAGCCTGATGACCAGTCCGGGTATGATTAGCGCCAGCCTGAGTATTTTCCTCGGCGGCTTTGCTGTCGGGCAACTGCTGTGGGGGCCGCTCTCTGATCGTATAGGCCGGAAACCGGTGCTGCTGATCGGCCTGACGCTGTTTGCCATCGGCTGCCTTGGGGTTCTGTGGGTGGAAAATGTCCGTGCTCTTCTGGCGCTGCGTTTCCTGCAGGCGATGGGCGTTTGTGCTGCTGCTGTCACCTGGCAGGCGATCGTCGTTGATCGTTTCTCTGCGGACGTGGCGAAGAAAACGTTCGCCAGTATCATGCCGCTGGTTGCCCTTTCCCCAGCGCTCGCTCCGCTGCTTGGCGCATGGGTACTGAATCATTTTGACTGGGAAGCCATTTTCGCCCTGCTGACGGTCGTTGCGGTGCTACTTGTTATCACCACGCTCACTTTGCGAGAAAACAAACCTGCTGAGCATCCGCCTGAAAGTAAAGCCGGATTCGGCACCTTACTGAAATCCCGCGTTTACACCGGCAACGTGATGATTTATGCCACCTGCTCTGCCGGTTTCTTCGCCTGGCTGACTGGATCTCCGTTTATTTTAAGCGATATGGGTTACTCACCGGCGGTCATCGGCCTGAGTTACGTACCTCAAACGATCGCTTTCCTGCTGGGCGGTTTTGGTTGCCGAATGCTGATCAGTAAACTGGATGGCAATAAAATTCTGCCGTGGTTGCTGGCGGGATATTGCCTGAGCGTGGTCTGGCTTTTCGTTATCGCGATGTTCACCGATGCCGGGTTGGTGAGCTTGTTGATACCGTTCTGTCTCATGGCTTTGGTGAATGGCGCAATCTATCCAATTGTTGTCGCAAATGCATTAATGCCATTTCCTGCTAATACAGGCAAAGCCGCCGCGTTGCAAAATACACTTCAGTTAGGTTTGTGTTTTATCGCCAGTCTGATGGTTTCCGCATTTATTGCGCATCCCCTGATGGCGACAGTGACCACCATGCTGTCTACAATAGTGTTGGTCGTGTTGGGTCGCTGGCTGTCACAACGTCAAGTAAACCAACAAGTTTGCGTGGAAGAAACCCCGCAGGAAGCTGAAGCACAACATACTCACTGATCGCGATAATGACCTTTAGTTACAATCACTTAAAGGTCATTAGCATCCAAAGCGATTAACTATTGAGAATGTATGCAGTCGAGCCTATACTCAATAAAACCTCTAAAAATAACACTTTTACAAAACTTTTATTACAAGCTTTTGTGTGCCCCGCGGAGTGCGTCACACTATTTTTCATGGATGATTGTCCTGCAAACCTTGTAGTTTGTGTGGGTTTTTCTAAATTTCCTCTGTTGGTGTCGAATATCGGACGAGGCGCTCAGTCGTCTGTTCTCATAAAGACCTGCAAAATAGCCTTTGCTTTTCCCGGCAGGTTAATAAGTCAGAAGAGAAAGTGATGGAGAAGCTATGAGTTCATCGTGTATAGAAGATCAAAGCATTCAGGATAATCAGTGGTATCGGATCGTCAGCGAAATGTTATCCTCCGCGGATATCCGGATTAATGGTAACCGCCCTTTTGACCTTAAAGTAAAAAACACTGACTTCTACAAGCGTGTTTTGCAGGAAGGTTCTCTGGGTTTGGGTGAAAGTTATATGGACGGCTGGTGGGAATGTGAACGCCTGGATATCTTTTTTCAGCGCGTATTGCGAGCCGGTTTAGAAGATAAACTTCCCCGCCATTTTAAAGACACACTTCGTATCGCAGCTGCGCGTATTCTGAATCTGCAATCCCGTAAGCGCGCGTGGATTGTTGGTAAAGAGCATTACGATTTGGGCAATGATTTATTTACACTTATGCTCGACCCTTATATGCAATATTCCTGCGGCTACTGGAAAGATGCGACCACCCTTGAGGAGGCGCAGGAAGCCAAACTCAAAATGATCTGCGACAAGCTGCAATTAAAACCGGGCCTGCGCTTGCTGGATATCGGTTGTGGCTGGGGCGGATTATCTGAGTACGCGGCGCGCCATTATGGCGTCAGCGTGGTGGGTGTGACGATTTCTGCTGAACAGCAAAAACTCGCGCAGGATCGCTGCGAAGGGTTGGATGTCACCATTCTTTTGCAGGATTATCGTGATTTAAACGATCAGTTTGACCGCATCGTCTCCGTCGGTATGTTTGAACACGTTGGGCCGAAGAATTATCAGACCTATTTCAATGTTGCTAAACGCAATATTAAACCCGACGGTATTTTCCTGCTGCACACCATAGGTTCGAATAAAACAGACCTGAGCGTGGATCCCTGGATTGATAAATATATCTTCCCGAACGGCTGCCTGCCTTCGATTCAACAGATTGCACACACCAGCGAATCCCTGTTCGTGATGGAAGACTGGCACAATATTGGCGCAGATTACGACCGCACGCTGATGGCCTGGCACGAACGCTTCCAGCAGCACTGGCCGCAACTGGCTGAACGTTATGGCGACCGCTTCCACCGGATGTTCACCTATTACCTCAACGCCTGCGCCGGAGCTTTTCGCGCACGCGATATTCAGCTGTGGCAGGTGGTATTCAGCCCGCAGGGTGTAGACGGCGGCATCCGCGTTCCGCGTTAATCTCGCGGGCCCTGGTCAAAAAAAAAACCGGACAGCCTTTTGTGTCCGGTTTTTCTTTATCTTAACGAGGATAAAAAGGTTTATTCCGCCTTTTCGATCATCGCCTTCGCCGTGGCAATAGCCGCTTCACGACTTTCTAACACGCGTTCTACCGTATCGACAATCGCCTGAGTTTGCGGATCGATCTCGATATTAATTTTGTCACCGAGACGCTTAGCGCCTAATGTCGTTCGCTGTAGCGTTTCAGGAATTAAATGCACGCAGAAACGGGTACGGGTCACTTCGCCGATGGTCAGACTAATACCGTCGATGCCGATATAACCTTTATGTAATACATATTTCATCAAATCTTCATGTGGCATTCTGAACCAGATTTGACGGTTATTTTCGGAAGTCAGAATTTTGGCGACTTCCGCGGTGCAAATAATATGGCCCGACATTAAATGGCCGCCGATCTCATCATTAAACCGCGCAGCGCGTTCCAGATTGACCTGATCGCCGACGTTTAAATCGCCGAGATTAGTCAAACGGAGCGTTTCTTTCATCAGGTCAAAGCTGACCAGATCGCCCTGCACTTCCGTTACCGTCAGGCAACAGCCATTGTGCGATACAGAAGCGCCGAGCTGGAGGTTATCCAGCATATCTTCTGGCATGCGAACAATATGGGTACGGAAATTCGGTTTTTCGTCAATCGACACTACCGTTCCGGTTCCCTGAACAATTCCGGTAAACATAGCCCTTTCCTCAATGCTGAATTCTGTTGTATTAAGACAACGCTGACGTCAGTTTGCCGCAGATTTAATTGAAAGCCAAATCTGCACGGCACAAATAGCACTGCCTGATTGGATATCATTATTTAACCGACCATTAACAGCATCGTTTGCTTAAAAAAAAGGAAGCGGTACAATCTTCGGGCTATTCTCTTGTCTTTAATGCCACCTGACGTGGCGTTTTTTCATCCAATATAATCAAAAATAAAGGTGTATGTGTGCAGAAGTACCTTGCAGAAGCGCGGGTCTTATTAGCGCTTGCCATCCCGGTTATCCTTGCGCAAATAGCCCAGACCTCCATGGGCGTGGTGGACACAATCATGGCAGGTTCCGTCAGTGCAACGGACATGGCCGCCGTCGCCGTCGGGACCTCCATCTGGTTACCGGCTATTTTATTCGGACACGGTTTATTACTGTCGCTGACGCCGACGATTGCCCATCTCAATGGCGCAGGCCGACGGGATAAAATCGGTCATCAGGTACAACAAGGGTTCTGGCTGGCCTCGGGTGTTTCCGTGCTGATCATCGCCGTGCTGTATCACTGCGATCAGATTATCGGCCTGATGCATAACATCGATCCGGAACTGAAAGAAAAAGCCGTCGGCTATTTACGCGCCATTATGTGGGGCGCACCGGGCTATTTATTTTTCCAGGTCCTGCGCGATCAGTGTGAAGGATTGTCGAAAACAAAGCCGGGCATGGTCTTTGGTTTCATCGGCCTGCTGGTGAACATTCCGGTTAACTACATTTTCATCTACGGTAAGTTCGGTGCCCCCGCGCTTGGCGGCGTCGGGTGTGGTGTTGCAACGGGTACGGTGTATTGGGTTATGTTCTTTATGATGCGCTTTTACGTGCGCCGTAATTACACGATGCGCGATATCGTCCCCGCAACACGCTTCGCCAAACCCGACTGGCCAACGTTACGCCGCCTGACTCAGCTCGGCATGCCGATTGCGCTGGCGCTGTTCTTTGAAGTGACACTGTTTGCCATCGTCGCTCTGCTGGTTTCTCCACTGGGGATTGTGGCAGTGGCCAGCCACCAGATCGCGCTGAACGTGGGCTCGCTGATGTTTGTCGTCCCACTGTCGCTCGGCGTGGCCGCGACGATCCGCGTCGGTTCGCAATTGGGGAAATCCTCGGTCGACGGCGCCAAAGTGGCTGCGTATACCAGTATCTTCACCGGAATTATCATGGCCTGCTGTACGGCCTCGACGGCGATTCTCTTTCGTGAACATATTGCCGCCCTCTATAACGACAGCCCTGAAGTTGTGATGCTGGCTTCCCATCTGCTGATATTCGCGGCCTTGTTCCAGATTTCAGATGCCATTCAGGTCATCGGCAGCGGCATTCTGCGCGGCTATAAAGATACGCGTTCTATCTTCTATATTACGTTTGTCGCCTACTGGGTGCTGGGATTGCCGGTCGGATACATGCTCGGGCTGACGGATTTCCTTGTTCCGAGGATGGGGCCGAGCGGGTTCTGGTGCGGCTTTATTCTCGGGCTGACGTTTGCCGCCGTGATGATGACGTTCCGTATGCGCTGGTTACAGAAGCAGCCTTCATTCACGATTTTGCAAAAAGCTGGCCGATAGGTTTACCGGTCACGCACGATGAATTATTCACCGGTGCGTGGCCTTTTCTCCCTCCCTGATGGCCGTTATGCCTAAAAAAACAACGCAATGCGCATAAGCTCGTCAGTCGCGCACAATATGTAAGAAAAATGTCTTTTTTCCCTTGCCAGCCTTCAGAGACGTCGTTAATATTCGTCCCCGTCGCCAACACTGGCTGACAAGAAAGAAAACGATGCGTCCGTAGCTCAGTTGGTTAGAGCACCACCTTGACATGGTGGGGGTCGGTGGTTCGAGTCCACTCGGACGCACCAATTTCTTAGCTGTACCGTTGCATGATGTGCGTCCGTAGCTCAGTTGGTTAGAGCACCACCTTGACATGGTGGGGGTCGGTGGTTCGAGTCCACTCGGACGCACCAGCAACTGTTATTACTCTCTCGCCTTTACCTATGCAGTACTTTCCTGATTCAAACACCTTCATTTCCACAGAGCCTTTACCCCTGATATTCCCAACGGTATATCGACAGACTCCTTGCGCCCATTGGTCTTCTTGTCGGCTTATTTCGTCTTTGTAGCATTTTCGAAAGTCACGTAACGAAACTGTTATGCCTGTGATTTCCCCGCTGCCCGCTTTGGATATTTGCGCAACAACGCTCAGTCATCTGCCCTAAGCTTGCGCATTATCACGTTTTTTATTTGGTTTCCCACCTCGTTCCCCTCTATAATACGCATCGTCTCTTCGATTGAATGGTTTCAGCCCCTTGATCTGTCGATATCGCACTTATATAAGCGTGACCACTCCCGTAGCGATCTTAAATCGCACTAATCGCTATGCTTTGGCTGAACTAACTACACCATTCCTTTCACAGTCTTCTACGCTTAGTAATGATTTGATCAACCAGGCAAGACTTCAATTCCGCGCGGGCAGCCATGCTGTCAGGCAAACACGTTTCCAATCCATCACAACTTGTAGATAAAATCGTCATGAAAAAGACCAAAATTGTTTGTACCATCGGACCGAAAACTGAATCCGAAGAAATGCTGACCAAACTGCTTGATGCAGGCATGAATGTAATGCGTTTGAACTTCTCTCACGGTGATTACGAAGAGCACGGTCAACGCATTAAGAACATCCGCAACGTGATGGCCGCGACTGGCCACAAAGCAGCTATCCTGTTGGACACCAAAGGTCCTGAAATCCGTACCATGAAACTGGAAGGCGGCAAAGATGCTGCACTGGTTGCGGGCCAGACCTACACTTTCACCACCGACCAGAGCGTAATTGGTAACACTGAACGCGTTGCTGTGACCTACGCTGGCTTTGCTGCCGACCTGAAAATCGGTAACACCATTCTGGTGGACGATGGCCTGATCGGCATGGAAGTGACTAACGTCACCGAAACCGAAGTGACCTGTAAAGTTCTGAACAACGGTGATCTGGGCGAAAACAAAGGCGTTAACCTGCCAGGTGTTTCTATCGCACTGCCAGCACTGGCTGAGAAAGACAAACGCGACCTGATCTTCGGTTGTGAGCAAGGCGTTGACTTCGTTGCTGCCTCTTTCATCCGTAAACGTTCTGACGTTCTGGAAATCCGCGAACACCTGAAAAACCACGGTGGCGAACACATCCAGATCATCTCCAAAATTGAAAACCAGGAAGGCCTGAACAACTTCGACGAAATCCTTGAAGCTTCAGACGGCATCATGGTTGCCCGTGGTGACCTCGGCGTTGAAATCCCGGTTGAAGAAGTTATCTTTGCGCAGAAGATGATGATCGAAAAATGTAACCGTGCACGCAAAGTGGTTATCACCGCAACGCAAATGCTCGATTCCATGATCAAAAACCCACGCCCTACTCGCGCAGAAGCGGGTGACGTTGCTAACGCCATCATCGACGGTACTGATGCCGTGATGCTGTCTGGCGAAAGTGCTAAAGGTAAATACCCGCTGGAAGCTGTGACCATCATGGCGACCATTTGCGCCCGTACAGACCGCGTTATGCAGAGCCGCATCGATGGTCAGAACGACAACCGCAAACTGCGCATTACTGAAGCCGTCTGCCGTGGCGCAGTAGAAACTGCCGAAAAACTGGATGCTCCGTTGATCGTTGTTGCAACCAGCGGTGGTAAATCTGCTAAAGCTGTGCGTAAATACTTCCCGCACGCGACTATCCTGGCGCTGACCACTAACGAAATCACTGCACGTCAGTTAATCCTGACCAAAGGCGTTGTGACTCAACTGGTGAAAGAAATTGCCTCTACTGATGATTTCTATCGCATTGGTAAAGAAGCGGCGATTGAAAGCGGTTTAGCGCAGAAAGGTGATATTGTAGTGATGGTTTCTGGCGCGCTGGTTCAGAGCGGCACGACCAATACTTCTTCGGTGCACGTTGTTTAATTTAAAATGTGACCCAGAGCATGAATAAACGCTGCCTACCGTGGCGTTTATTTTTTCGAAAAGCCTCTTTTTTCTTAAAAAGTGCAGAAAATAGAATGCATGAAATTGGGATAAGTCCCATGGAATACAGCTGTTTTCCCTGCAATTTTTAACTTTTTCGTAAAAAAAGATGCTTCTTTGAGCGAACGATCAAAATATAGCGTTTACCGACAAAAAATTATTCTCATTAGAAAATAGTTTGTGTAATACTTGTAACGCTACATGGAGATTAACTTAATCTAGAGGGTTTTATAATGAATCGCACTAAACTGGTACTGGGCGCTGTAATCCTGGCTTCAACTATGCTGGCTGGTTGTTCAAGCAACGCTAAAATCGATCAACTGTCTTCAGACGTTTCTACTCTGAACTCTAAAGTTGACCAACTGAGCAACGACGTGAACGCAATGCGTTCTGACGTTCAGGCAGCTAAAGACGACGCAGCACGCGCTAACCAACGTCTTGACAACCAAGCTCACGCTTACAAGAAGTAATATTTACTTCTCTAGTTCAATGGCGCACTCAGTGCGCCATTTTTTTTACCTGTAATTTCCCCCGCAGTTACGTCATTGATCCTCGCCTCTCTCTCATTTGTTTCTGAATAACACTTTTGTGTTACTCATCTCCTCTAAAAGCACCCTCCGCCTCCCGCCAGAGCTTTGGAAATAAAAAAGGAGCCATGATGGCTCCTTTGACAAAAAACGCTTCTGAATGGTTTCAGTACCCTTTACTGCGTACTTGCTGTATCCACTGCAGGTTGTGTGGCCGCTGCGGTCTGCGGTTCGTTGACAGCCGGAGCCGTTCCCGTCGCTTTATCACCGACGCTTACTACCACAGGCATGCCTGAACGCCGTTTAATGGCTTCTTTTACCATCTCAGCATTCGTGTCGTCATGCTTGATGAATTTCTTCATCGCTGCAGTCAGCGCAATCGGTTTGGTCTGCGGATCGTCTTTTTCGGTGTGTGAGAGTGGCTGATGTACTTCGATATAGCGTTTACCGTCAGGTTCGATGTCATATTTGATCGGCTGATTGACGATTTGTACACGAGTCCCTTTAGGCACGGTGTTAAACAGCGCTTCAATATCATCAGGGCGCAGACGGATACAACCGGAACTCACGCGCATCCCGATACCAAAGTTAGCGTTTGTCCCGTGGATCAGGTACTGCCCTGTGCCTGCTGACAAACGCATGGCAAACAGCCCCATCGGGTTCTCCGGCCCCGCTGGCACCATGCCAGGCAGCTTAATACCGTCTTTCAGGTAGGCTTTACGGATATTGGCGGTAGGCGTCCAGGTCGGATTAGGGATTTTCTGGCTGACCGATGTGATCATCTCTGGGGTGTTACGACCCAACTGGCCAATACCAATCGGATAGACGACGACTTTATCTTCGCCTTTCGGATAGTAGTACAGACGCAATTCCGCGAGGTTGACCACAATACCTTCACGCTTGGTGTCAGGTAACAGCATTTGCGAAGGGATGGTCAGCACCGTGCCGGGTTTCGGCAAATAAGGATCGGTGCCCGGATTGGCTTCCAGCATAGCGATCAGGCCGATTTGATATTTGGCGGCAACGGCTTCAAGCGGCTGGCCGTCGTTTGGCACCACATAAGTCGTGTTTTCGCCAATCAGGCGGCTATTATCCGGCGGCAGAGGATATTCTGCTGCACTTGCGGTCAGGGAGTGCGTTGCCATCATTGTGCCAACTAACATTGCCAGAAGGGGTAATGCGCGTCTCATACTCAGTCCTTTTTTGGCCTGCACTCAGACAATCTGAGTCCAGACAATTATCTTGTCTGTCAATACTAGCAGCGCAGAATTTCAGAGCAATCAAACCGCAGAAAATCAGAAAGTTACCTTATCGTTAGGCAGGCATTAAACGTGGCAAAATCGAATTTTAAACAGATGAAAAATCAGGAGTAAAACGGAATGAAGCGAGGGGAAGAACAAAAAAGGCTTTGCTCATTAGCAGACGATTCCTAATGAGCAAAGCGGTCAGTCAGGTGTTAAGCAAGCGCCGCGGCATTCGCGCGGATAGACCGGATCATTGCTTCCAGCCCCTGAGAGCGTGAAGGTGTCAGATGCTGGCTGAGTTCCAGTTCGGTGAAGAACGGACGCACATCCAGCTCTACCACATCACGCGGCGTCAGCCCCTGATAGAGACTGAACACGATAGCCACCAAACCTTTTACAATGGCCGCATCGCTGTCACCTTCGAAAGTCAGTGCACCGGTGTCATCCGTGCGCATAACAATCCACACCTGACTCTGGCAACCGGAAATCAGGTTTTTATCCTGACGATATTCCTCCGGCAGAGCCGGTAACTGGCCGCCGAGTTCAATGACATACAGATACTTTTCTTCCCAGTTTGGGCAACGGGAAAAATTTCTGACTAACTTATTTTTATCTGGCAAAGCCATAACAACATCCTGAGCGGGGTTGCCGGGCTTAACCCAACAACCGGTGAATACGTTGCAGTCCTGCGACCAGACGGTCGACTTCTTCGTGGGTATTGTACATCGCAAGCGACGCGCGGCACATAGCCGGAACACCGTAGAAAGACATTAACGGCATCGCACAGTGGTGACCGGTACGGATGGCAATGCCGTATTGATCGAGGAAACTGCCCACATCGTAAGCATGATGTTTCCCCAGATTGAACGCAATAACGCCTGAACGGCTGGCAGGGCCGTAAATATGAATATCCGGTACCTTCGCCATTTGTTCCAGCGCATAAGCCATCAGTTCATTTTCGTAGGCATGGATATTTTCCAGACCCAGCTCAGTCACATACTCCATGGCTGCGCCCAGTCCCATGATGCCACCGGTATTTGGCGTACCGGCTTCAAAACGCCAGGGGGCTGCCGCGAAGGTGGTACCTTCGGTCAGACTGACGTGTTTGATCATAGAACCGCCGCCTTCCCACGGTGGCATCTGATCAAGCAATTCTTTACGACCGTACAGAATACCGATGCCGGTTGGCCCGTAAAGTTTATGCCCCGACCAGACATAAAAATCACAGCCCAACGCCTGAACGTCCACGGCGTAATGCATCACAGCCTGCGCGCCATCTACCAGTACGGTCAGACCGGCGGCTTTAGCCTGAGGAATGATTTTTTCCAGCGGATTCACGGTACCCAGTACGTTCGAAACATGCGCCAGCGTCAGCAATTTCGTACGCGGGGTGATCAGCGCGTCGAGCTGTGCGAGATCAAGCTCACCCTCCGGCGTCAAATGCCAGACGTCGATATGGAGATTGCGCTCTTTCGCCAGCATCTGCCAGGGCACGATATTCGCGTGGTGTTCCATTTCGGTCAGAATAATGCGATCGCCCGGCTGCAACAGTACACGGCCATAAGTATTGGCGACGAGGTTAATGGCCTCCGTGGAACCTTTGACGAAAACAATTTCTTCCGCAGAAGCCGCATTCATAAAATGAGCGGCCTGAGTGCGGACGTTTTCCATCTGCTCTGTCGCTTCTGCGCTCATGGTGTGAATGCCGCGGTGAACCGCAGCATAACCTTGTTCGAAGAAAGACATTTCACGTTGAATAACCTGACGCGGTTTCTGTGCGCTGGCTGCGCTGTCAAGATAAGCCAGCGGCTGGCGGTTAACTTCACGGCTCAGCACAGGGAAATCGCTACGTACTCTTTCCAGTGGAAAAGTCATTACTTACCTCGATTGAGTCGACCCGCAATACGGGCAATCACGACGTCACGCAGGGTTTCATTCTCGATGGCTTCCGTCAGTTCAGCAGCAAATGCAAAGATGATCATTTGCTGTGCATCCTGACCGCTAATACCACGGGTACGCAGATAGAAAAGCTGTTCATCGTCGATACGACCGACAGTCGCACCGTGGCTGCATTTCACATCGTCGGCATAAATCTCCAGCTGAGGTTTAGTATCGACCTCAGTATGCTTGCCCAGCAACAAGTTGTTGTTGGTCATCTTGCCGTCGGTTTTAAGTGCGTGCTTCGCCACTTTGATCATGCCGTTGAAGATGGCTTTCGCGCGATCGTTGACGATCACTTTGTGCAACTGGTTGCTGTTGCAATAACCTTTATTGTGTTCCAGATACGTACGGGTATCAGCAATCTCAGTATCAACCGGCAGAACCAGGCTGTTCATGTTGAGATTGGTGTTCTCGCCGTTAAGCTGCGCACTGGTGTTATTACGGGTCAAACCCGCGCCCAGCAGGAAACTGTGGCTGGCGACACGTGCATCACGACCAATAACCAAATCATTATGCGAGAAGTGGAAGCTCGCCTGGCTTTCAAATGCCAGCTTGTAATGCGTGAAATCAGCATTGTCGCCCACGTTTACCGTCATACGCGCACCGGTAAAGTGACCGTGATCGTTAAGACTCAGGTAATGCTCAATCACTTCAGCGTTAGCGCCACTTTCGATCGCCATATGATAGCGATGATGGACGGTATTCATTTCACGTGACTGATCACGACCGCTGCTGATGTGTAACAGATACAGCGGTTTATCCGCCTGTTTACCCGCAGGTAAACGCACAGATAGTGGATCCTGCGCCAGACTTTCAGTCAGATGCAAAAACACTTCAGACTGAATCGGATCAGGCAGCGTTTGCTGCGCCGCCGGGTTCAGTTTTTGGATCTCAAACGCGCCCGTTTCAGTATCACTCAGGCTCGCATCGAAGCGGCCATCGACGAATACCAGACGGTAGCAATCCAATGGCAATGCCAGCGATTTCACGGTTTCAGCCGTTACCGCCTGCTGCTGGGGTGCAAAAAACTGATTGCCCAACAGGGATGAGACCGGCGTATATTTCCAGTCTTCCAGTTTGGCATGCGGAAAACCGAGGCGCAGCACTTGTTGCCAGTGTGCATGTGCGTGAGCAGATTGTTCACCACCGCGGCCTTCAAAAAGACGGTAAAGCTGCTGCATAGCATGTGAACTGCCCGCCGCAGGTACATTACTCTTCGTCGGTAAGCCAGCCATAACCCTGCTCCTCTAACTGTTTAACCAGGCTGAAATCGCCAGATTTTACAATACGTCCCTGATACAGCACGTGCACATAATCAGGCTTGATGTAGTCGAGGATGCGTTGGTAGTGGGTGACAATCACGAATGAACGTTGGCCATCGCGCAGCGCATTAACGCCGTTAGACACAATCTTCAGCGCATCGATGTCCAGACCGGAGTCGGTTTCATCAAGAATGCACAGGCTTGGCTCAAGCGCTGCCATTTGCAGAATATCGTTACGCTTCTTTTCACCGCCGGAGAAACCGACGTTGACGGAACGGGTCAGCAGATCAGCAGGCATTTTCAGCATGGCAATCTTCTCTTCAATGAAATCCGCGAAGTCAAAGCGGTCCATCGGCGGCAGATTACGGTATTTACGCACTGCGTTGACTGAAGTTTGCAGGAAGAAATGGTTGGTCACACCCGGGATTTCTACCGGGTATTGGAACGCCATGAACACACCTTCACCCGCGCGGTCTTCCGGCGCAAGATCCAGCAAATCTTTACCATTGAACATTACGGAACCCTCGGTCACTTCGTAATCTTCACGGCCAGCCAGTGTCGCGGAGAGTGTACTTTTACCTGACCCGTTCGGGCCCATGATGGCGTGTACTTCTCCCGGTTTGATCTCCAGATCAAGTCCCTTAAGAATTTCCTTTTCTTCGACACGGACCTTCAAATTCTTGATGCTTAACATACGTATCCTTGAGTTTGCGCCTGCGCGCTCATAATTCTGATTATGCTTTGACTGTGCTGAACTCAAACCTGTTCGTCGCCGCGTCACACCACGTAGCAACGACAGGAAAAGACGCCGGAATTACCCGACGCTGTGTTCAAGGCTGATCGCCAGCAGTTTCTGTGCTTCGACAGCAAACTCCAGCGGCAGCTCGGAAAAGACATCTTTACAGAAACCGTTAACAATCATGGAAATCGCGTCATCTTCGCTGATACCACGTTGCAGGCAATAGAATAGCTGGTCATCACCGATTTTAGACGTCGTGGCTTCATGCTCCAGTTGCGCGGTGTTATTGCGCACTTCGACATACGGGAAGGTATGCGCGGCGCTGTCCGGACCGATCAGCATGGAGTCACACTGGGTAAAGTTACGGGCATTTTCAGCACCCGGCAGAATTTTCACCAGACCACGATAACTATTCTGGCTGTGACCTGCGGAGATACCCTTAGAGATGATCGTCGATTTGGTATTTTTACCAATGTGAATCATCTTGGTCCCGGTGTCTGCCTGCTGCTTGCCACTGGTCAGCGCAACGGAGAAGAATTCGCCAATCGAGTTATCGCCTTTAAGGATAACGCTTGGGTATTTCCAGGTGATCGCAGAGCCAGTTTCAGACTGCGTCCAGGACATCTTCGACCCTGCGCCTTCGCACAATGCACGTTTGGTCACGAAGTTGAGGATCCCGCCGCTGCTGTCTTTGCTGCCGGAGAACCAGTTCTGCACGGTGGAGTATTTCACTTCAGCGTCTTTATGCAGAATGACTTCGACGACGGCGGCGTGCAGCTGATAGGTATCACGCACCGGTGCTGAACAACCTTCGATGTAGCTGACGTAGCTACCTTCGTCGGCAATCAGGATAGTACGTTCGAACTGACCGGTTTTGGCCGCGTTGATACGAAAATAGGTCGACAGCTCCATCGGACAGCGCACGCCTTTTGGAACGTAAACAAAGGTGCCGTCGGAGGCGACCGCAGCGTTCAGCGCAGCAAAGAAGTTATCCTGCGCGGGCACAACGGTACCGAGGTATTTGCGAACCAGATCCGGATATTCGTGAATGGCTTCGCCGAATGAGCAGAAAATGACGCCGGATTCCGCCAGCTTCTCACGGTACGTCGTGGAAACAGAAACAGAGTCGAAAATTGCATCGACGGCCACTTCTTTCCCTTCACGTACCGGAACACCCAGCTGCTCAAAGGCTTTTTCCACTTCGCTGGTCAGGTAATTTTTACTATCAAGCGCCGGAATACCGTGAGAATCTGCGGGTGGCTGTTGCGTAGCACCTGGCTGAGAACCACAGGTATCATCACAGCTGCCACAAGATGGCGCGGAATAATAGCTATAATCCTGATAATCGAGAGGCGTGTAATACGCTTTCAACCAGTGCGGCTCTTCCATTTTCAGCCAAGCATGATAAGCCTGCAGACGGAACTCCAGCATCCACTCAGGTTCGTTGCGTTTCGCGGAGATCGCGCGAACCACATCTTCGTTGATGCCTGATGCTAGTTCATCGGTTGCCAGCTGGGTAAAGAACCCTTCTTTATAATTCGTTCCCTCGCCGACCCAAGACTGCACATCGTCTGGAATTTCTACGTTGCTTCGTGACATGTTGGTTACATCGCTTTGTTTACAATAATCTTAAAAACGGCCGGTGCTTACAGGCCGAAACTTTCGCCACACCCGCAGGCATGCTGAGCTTTAGGATTATTGAATTTAAATATCTGATTCAGCCCTTCGCGGACGAAATCCACCTCGGTTCCGTCGATGAAAGGCATCGCCTTCAGCGGAACAAACAGCAAAGCGCCGTCATGCTCAAACACCAGGTCATCGCTGGCCGGTTGTTTGGTTAAATCCAGAACGTAGCCAAAGCCAGCGCAGCCCGATTGTTTCACCGAGAGCTGAAGACCTTTGACTTCTGGATCCTGGGTCATCAGGGTTTTCACCTGTTTCGCCGCAGCATCAGTCAGGATCACGCCTTGCCAAACGTTGTCGTCTAAAGAGAACGAGCCGACAGTTTCAGTTTGCATCTGTCTTACCTCATAGTTTTACGGTCATAGACAAGACCTATTGTCTCTATTCTAGTGATAACATTTATCACTTCAACCTCTTGTTTTAAGAGGGTATAGCGATGACCCACGAGGAACGCCACTCAATGTGCATCGGCTTTGGGTCTGGTTGCCAGCGGGTCTTGAACACCGCAACCATCAACTGATTGAATAAGTTGTCAATTTTTTGTTAAAAAACGCAAAATTAACCTTATAAAGATCATGGTTTAATAGCTTTCATTAGGTCTATTATAAAACATTCATCGGAAATGCCTATTTATGAATTCACCCTAAACGCAATAATAAGGCTCTTTTTGTTTACTCATTTTCGCGGAAAAATGAAAAAACCGATGAAAACGTTGATCCGGTTATTTTTTGACAATATGATGTTCGTTCTTTGATAATGATTATCATTAAGATAAACCGGAATACTGAGAATGGCTCAATCGGTAAATGCGTGGTTGCAGAGTAAGATCGACGAATACAAATCCAGTGTCCGCGATGCCACCGTGGATTTCTATATGGCGGATGCCGCCTTACGCCGCCCTGACGCACACCTCTGCCAGCTAAAACGCCTCAACAGCATTTGTCTGGACATGGCCAATTTATGCCTGCAAAACGGGGATGATCACAGTTATCTGCATGCGTTATGCAAACTGCATAACCGCCTGATACTGGAAATAAACAGTGTCGGTCGTTGCGAACTCTTCCGTGTTCAGAGCTACCATTTTGCGCGGCATACGCTCAAACTCATTTGTCAGTATTATGCCATGATGGGCATCTGGGAAAAAGCGACAGCCTTCCAAACAGACTTTGCCAAGCGCGTCCCCTATCATCTTTGATTGCGTTTCAATGCGTTAGCTGATGAATACTGCGAATAAAAAAGGCGGACAACTTTTCAGCCTGTCCGCCCCTTCTGTTTTCTACCTGCCTGACTCATTCACTCATATCATCTATCGATAACCATCGTTGTCAGCCTGGATACACAGCAAAGCCCACCCTGCTGATCGAAAATTTCAATCTGCCAGACCTGGCTGCGACGACCGGCGCGTAACGCACGGCATACCCCACGGACATGCCCTTCCCGCGCTGACTTCATGTGGCTGGCATTGATTTCCACGCCAACCACCGTCTGTGTACCTTCGCTGCACAGATATCCCGCCATTGAGCCCATGGTTTCAGCCAGTACAACGGATGCCCCACCGTGCAACAAACCGAAAGGCTGAGTCGTACGTTCATCCACCGGCATTGTAGCTTCAAGAAAATCCTCGCCCAGCTGGGTGAACACAATTCCTACGTGCCCGACCATGCATCCCTGACTACCTGCATTGAGCGCATCAAGGGTAGTGGTTCTTTTCCAAAATGACATCGTGCTTCCTTAAGTATCAGGGAATGATTTCCAGTAAAGCCTGCAAAGGATGTCGGACTCCGTTGCCTTCAATACGTTTGACCTGACTGCGGCAGGAGTAGCCGGTCGCCAGGCAGCGCTGACGCGGCAGACGCTGTAAAGACGTGTGCCATGAGAGCTCGTAAATTCCCAGCGAGTTTTGCAGGTTTTTGGTTTCGTGACCGTAAGTTCCGGCCATTCCACAGCAGCCCACGCTGACATTTTCAAGCTTAGCGCCGTAGCGGGCAAAAATATCCCCCCACTGCTTACCGCTGGTTGGCAACGCCGTGCTTTCAGTGCAGTGTCCGAACAGATACCAGGGCTCACCGCTCTGCTGTTGTGGTGGACGTTCTGCCAGCCACGTATCTAACCATTCGTGTACCAACTGAACCTGGAACGAACCGCGGGCATCCCCGAGAATTTCCTTATATTCATCGCGATAACACAGCACCAGCGCCGGATCGACTCCCACCAGTGGCATGCCTAACTGAGCTACACGGTTAAGGAACTGAGAAGTTTTCTTCGCGGTTTTTGCAAAGCGTTGCAGGAAGCCTTTAATGTGCTGCGCTTTACCGTTCGGTGAAAACGGCAGCAGTACAGGTTTCAGACCCAGTTTTTCGATAAGTCGGATGAAATCAGCCACGACCTGCGCATCGTAAAAACTGGTAAATGGATCCTGCACCACCAGAACATATTCACCGCGCTGCGCCGGAGATATTTTCTCCAGCTGTTCGAGCGTCATCGTGCTGGCACGATGACCCAGCAGTTGCTCTCGCAGCGTCGGTGTAGACAGCAAAGGCAGGTCTACCATGCCGATGCTTTTACGGCTCATTTCCCGCACCCATGGCTGTTTCAGGAAGAAGTTAAACAGCTTCGGTGCTTTGGCCATCAGCGGCGCATAACTCTCAACGCTCGCGACGACATGGTCGCGCGCCGGGCGCAGATAACGAGTGTGATAAAGCTGAAGGAAACGCGAGCGGAAGCCGGGTACGTCAATCTTAATCGGGCACTGGGTGGAACAGGCTTTGCAGGCCAGACAACCTGACATCGCCTCTTTCACTTCATGGGAAAAATCATATTCACCTTTGTTGGCGTGCCAGGTATTACGCGTGCGGTCGATGAGAGTGCGGAAACTCAGCCCTTTCTCCGGCAAGGCATTTTCCAACGCCAGCGGATCAACACCCTGCTCAGATAGCAAACGCAGCCATTCACGGACTAATCCTGCCCGTCCTTTTGGAGAATGAATACGGCTACCGGTGATTTTCATCGACGGACACATCGGGCTTTTAACATCAAAGTTGAAGCAAAGACCGTTACCGTTACATTCCATTGCACCGCGGAACGACTGACGCACTTCCAGCGGAATGCGGCGATCCAGCGTGCCACGTTTTGCCGCATCGACTTTCATCATCGGCTCATCGCAATCAAGTGGCGCGCAAATTTTACCTGGATTCAGACGGTTATCCGGGTCAAACGCCGTTTTAATCCGGCGAAGCTCATGGAACAATTCCTCGCCGAAAAATGCCGGACTGTATTCTGCCCGGAAACCTTTGCCGTGCTCGCCCCACAGCAGGCCGCCATATTTCGCGGTCAGTGCAACGACTTCATCTGAAATTTGCTTTAGCAGCATTTCCTGCTGCGGATCACACATATCGAGCGCCGGACGTACATGCAGTACGCCGGCATCAACGTGCCCGAACATGCCATAACTCAGATTATGACTGTCCAGCAGCGCGCGAAATTCAACGATATAGTCAGCCAGATGCTGCGGCGGCACGCAGGTATCTTCCGCAAACGGCAGGGGTTTGGCCTGCCCTTTCGCATTGCCCAGTAGTCCGACCGCTTTCTTACGCATATTATAAATGCGCTCAATACCGGCAAGATCGGCACAAATCTGATAACCAATCACGCCGCCTTCCTGGTCACTCATCAGTCCGTCGAGGCGTTCACAGAGTGCGCTGACCTGAGCTTCAATCAGATCCGCGTCGTCACCGGCGAACTCAACGATGTTAAGCCCCTGCATGTCTTTGCCATCGACGTCTTTGATATATTCGCGAACGCTGTGCCAGACGATATCTTCGCGCGCCAGATTCAGCACTTTGGAATCCACGGTTTCTACCGACAGCGCTTTGGCTTCGACCATTACCGGCGCATTGCGCAGTGCGGAATTAAAGGAGTCGTATTTAATGTTGACCAGACGGCGCACTTTCGGGATTGGCGTGATATTCAGACGCGCTTCAGTAATAAAGGCCAGTGAACCTTCCGAGCCGGTGAGGATACGGGTCAGATTGAAGGTTTGCAGATCATCACTTAACACGTGACGTAAATCGTAGCCGGTAAGGAAGCGATTGAGTTTCGGGAATTTTTCGATCACCAGCGCGCGGTTATCACGGCAACTGTCGAGTACAGTGCGATAGATGCGGCCGATAACAGAATCCTCTTCGCCGAGTTTATCGGCCAGCGCCGCGGGTATTGCCGTGGTGTCGAGCATGTCGCCACCGAGCACAATGGCGCGCACACCCAGCACGTGGTCTGAGGTTTTGCCATAGACCAGCGAACCCTGACCGGACGCATCGGTATTGATCATTCCGCCAAGCGTTGCGCGGTTACTGGTGGACAGCTCCGGCGAGAAGAAATAACCCAGCGGGCGCAAATAATCGTTGAGCTGGTCTTTAATCACACCGGCCTCGACCCTAACCCAACGTTGTTCAGTATTAATATCGAGAATTCGGTTCATATGACGGGACATATCAACCACAATCCCGCGATTCAATGACTGACCGTTAGTGCCGGTGCCCCCGCCGCGCGGCGTGAAGACCAGCGTTTTAAAACGTTCCTGCCCTGCCAGGCGTGCTATCAGGGCAACGTCAGAGGTTGCCAGTGGAAACAGAACCGCATCCGGTAAGAGCTGATATACGCTGTTGTCAGTGGCCATCGTCAGACGGTCGGCATATGTGGTGGTGAGATCACCGGTAAATCCGTCGTTTTTTAAGGCTTCCAAAAAATCGAGCACCAGCTGGATAACACCCGGCGCCTGAGAAATCTGTGGGATCATTGAATTATGACTCTGTCTTTGTTGTATGCCTGGCAAGCGCTAAGCGATTTGCCGGATCTGCGGGGCAGATCCACCCTGTTCTTTACCCAGATTAAAAACTAACATACTTCTTTTTTAAGCGCTCCGTCTGGTTAACCATTGTTGCATTTGTTTCATGACGTGCCGCAAAACGCACGTTTAGCAACAACGTGTTGCAACTAAATTTGCTGCACGCTATCCAAAACCAACCGAATGTTCCATGCTTATGCATGGCACCGGCCGGAGCGCTGTGTCGCTAATTTTTTGGAGGCTCAAGGCTGATGCCTCTTCGTTTATCCTTTTGAGAAACATGAATGAATCTCCCAATTAAACGTTATGACTTACCGCAAATTATGTTTGGGGTGCTGTTTATTGCGCTGATGACTATCGCCAGTATCTGGATAGTGCAGCCCTTTATTTTGGGCTTTGCCTGGGCGGGCATGGTGGTCATTGCCACCTGGCCGCTGATGATCAAACTACAGCGCATTATGTGGGGACGACGCTTCCTTGCCGTCATCGTCATGACGCTGTTACTGATCTTGCTCTTCGTATTGCCCATCGCTTTACTGGTCAGCAGCGCAATCGAGAATGGCGCGCCGCTGGTGGCTCTTGCAGGAAATCCATCGACCTTACACATGCCGGATTTTCACTGGCTGAACTCGATTCCGCTGGTCGGCCACAAGCTCTATTCCGGCTGGCACGCGCTGATCAACGGTGGCGGAAATGTTCTGATGACTAAGGTTCAGCCTTACGTCGGGCAAACGGCATCGTGGTTCCTGACACAGGCCGGGCATCTGGGTCGCTTTATCGTCCACTGTTCGCTGATGCTGTTATTCAGCGCCTTGCTGTACAGCCGTGGTGAGCAGGTTGCGATGGGGATACGTCACTTCGCCGTTCGTCTGGCCGCTGAACGTGGTGATGCGGCGGTGATCCTTGCCGGTCAGGCGATTCGCGCCGTGGCTCTGGGTGTGGTCGTGACAGCCATTGTGCAATCGGTTCTCGGCGGCATCGGGTTGGCCATTGCCGGCATCCCTTATGCCACCGTATTGACCGTGGTGATGTTCGTTTGCTGCGTGGCACAAATTGGCCCATTGCTGGTGCTTATCCCGGCCATTATCTGGCTGTACTGGTCCGGTGATAATACCTGGGGCACCGTACTGCTGGTATGGAGTTGCGTGGTTGGTTCTCTTGATAATGTGCTGCGACCAGTGCTTATCCGCATGGGTGCTGATTTACCCATGCTGCTTATCCTCTCCGGCGTTATCGGTGGGCTGTTTGCTTTCGGAATGATAGGTCTGTTTATCGGCCCGGTCGTCCTCGCTGTGTCTTACCGCCTGATTTCACTGTGGGTGCACGAAGCGCCGGAGCCTGAATCAGACCCGGTAGAAGCGCTAAAAGCTCTCGAAGATTAATCATTCAGTCCCTTTATAAACGCCCGGTGTACTCTCAGACAAATAAAAGAGAAGACACCGGGCGTTATTATTCCTTTTAAATTTCTGCCCCGCCGCTCGTCTCGTAAAAAATTCAAGAGTTATTCAGGTGAGAATAAAACCTATTAGGAGGATTCTTACAGACTAAATACCTTGAGAAACCTAGTATTATTAACAGTTCGGATTTCAACCCACTGATATATATACACGCTTTCCCCTAAAGCATGTATACCCCAAATTGCTGTGTGTAGTCTTTGCCTGTCTTCGAGACGGGCTTTTTTTTATCTAAAATTTCCCTCTGTGTAATTCTAATCTCAACAGTACGTCTCGCATTTTGTGCCATAAAAAAGCCATCGTTTTTACACGATGGCTTTCAGAATATTTAAATTATGGCGTTAAGATTTTATTTTTCTGCCAGTGCAAGCCAGGTTTGCACCACTGTATCCGGGTTCAGGGACAAGCTGTCTATTCCTTCATCCATCAGCCATTGGGCGAAGTCCTGATGATCGGACGGACCCTGGCCGCAAATACCGACGTATTTACCCTGTTTCTTGGCGGCCTTGATCGCCATCGACAGAAGGGATTTCACGGCTTCGTTGCGCTCGTCAAAGAGTTCAGACACCACGCCTGAGTCACGATCGAGACCGAGCGCCAGTTGCGTCATGTCGTTTGAACCGATAGAGAATCCGTCAAAGTGCTCAAGGAATTGATCCGCCAGCAGCGCATTGGATGGGATCTCACACATCATGATTACCTTAAGGCCGTTCTCGCCGCGTTTCAGCCCCTGACGTGCCAGTTCGGCCACCACAGCTTCCGCCTGTGCCACAGTACGCACGAACGGGATCATGACTTCAACATTGGTCAGATCCATGTCATTACGGACCCGTTTCATCGCCTCACATTCCAGCGCAAAGCAATCGCGGAAGCTGTCAGAGACGTAACGTCCCGCACCACGGAAACCGAGCATAGGGTTTTCTTCATGCGGTTCATACTTCTCGCCACCGACCAGATTGGCATACTCATTGGATTTAAAATCTGACAATCGCACAATGACGCGTTTAGGCCAAAAAGCTGCACCCAGTGTCGCAATCCCTTCAGTCAGGCGCGCGACATAGTATTCGCGCGGGCTGTCGTAACCCTGAATCAATTTGCTGATTTCGGCCTTCAACTCAGGTGTTTGCTGGTCAAACTCCAGCAACGCTTTAGGATGCACACCAATCATGCGGTTAATGATGAACTCCAGACGCGCCAGCCCGACACCTTCATTAGGCAAACAGGCGAAATCAAAGGCGCGATCGGGATTACCGATATTCATCATGATTTTCAGTGGCAATTTTGGCAGTTCATTGACTTCAGAACTTTGCACCGTAAAGTCCAGTTCATCCTGATAGACGTAACCGGTATCCCCTTCAGAGCAAGACACAGTGACTTTTTGGTTTTCCTTGAGTTTTTCTGTTGCATCGCCGCAGCCCACCACCGCCGGGATCCCCAGTTCGCGGGCAATAATCGCGGCGTGACAGGTACGTCCACCACGGTTTGTCACAATCGCCGATGCTTTTTTCATGATCGGTTCCCAGTCCGGATCGGTCATGTCAGTCACCAGCACATCTCCGGCTTTAACGTGATGCATTTCGCTGATGTCATGAATGATTTTGACCGGCCCGGCACCGATGCGATGACCAATTGCACGGCCTTCCACCAGAACTTGGCTGCTGCCGTTGAGCTGGTAGCGCTCCATGACCTGACCGTTTGAACGAACGGTCTCTGGCCGCGCCTGCACGATGTACAACTTACCGTTATGACCGTCCTTTGCCCATTCGATATCCATCGGGCGACCGTAGTGTTTTTCGATAAGCAATGCCTGACGCGCCAGTGCCTGAATTTCGTCATCGGTCAGCGAGAATTGCGTGCTGAGTCCTGCAGGTACATCTTCAATCTGTACCTGTTTGCCATGTTCCTGACTCGGCGCGTACACCATACGGATTTTCTTGGAACCCATAGTTCGGCGCACGATCGCCGGTTTGTTTTTGGCAAGCGTCGGTTTGTGCACGTAGAACTCATCCGGGTTTACTGCGCCCTGCACTACCATTTCGCCCAGACCGTAGGCTGAAGTGATAAAGACCACCTGATCAAAACCGGATTCGGTATCAATGGTGAACATCACCCCCGCGGCCGCAAGATCGGAACGCACCATGCGCTGGACACCGGCCGAGAGTGCCACGCCGCGATGGTCATAGCCCTGATGCACACGATAGGAAATCGCACGGTCATTGAATAAAGAGGCATACACATGTTTCACGGCAATCAGTACCGCATCAAAGCCCTGTACGTTCAGGAAAGTTTCCTGCTGCCCGGCGAAGGATGCATCGGGCATATCTTCGGCAGTGGCAGAAGAACGCACGGCAAAGGAAGCGTCAGGTTCACCTTCCGAAAGCTGCTGATACGCCTCGCGGATTGACACTTCCAGTTCAGGCTGGAAAGGCGTCTCGATGATCCACTGCCGAATTTGCGCCCCCGCCTGCGTCAGTTGAGCGATATCATCGACGTCGGTTTTATCCAGCAACTCATGAATGCGATGGTTAACACCACTTTGATCAAGAAAATCATTAAACGCCTGAGAAGTGGTGGCAAAACCGTTAGGGACAGAAACCCCTAACTCAGACAAATTAGTGATCATTTCCCCGAGGGATGCGTTCTTGCCCCCGACTTTATCAACGTCGTTCATACCCAGTTGGTTGTACCAGATAACATTGCGTAAATCGGGATCGAGATGAGCCATGAAACAATCCTTTCTTAATATTCAGTAGGAGAGCAGAGAGTCGTAATTCAGTCACAGTCAAATGACTTAATGTCCTTTAACTGCATGTCCTTTCAAACACGCGGTCATTTCGAGACTAGCATATTGATCCATAAGAGCAGGACAGGTGAATCGTTCCAGCAAATCAAACTATTTTTGTTTAGGAAAATTCCAGAGTGTCTTTAGGCTCTCTTCCTGAAAAAAACCTATAATCCCTTATGAATCAGCGATAAATAACCGGACATTTCGTTATGTACACTACGCTACCAGAGAAGCTGACGCGCTGCTGAAGCAAATCAAAAAGGTGCGGGATAACGCGAAAAAATTAAAATCCCATTTCATTTATTACAGTCATTTTGCGCAGTATCTCGCAGCAATGAATTTAAGAATGCCCATCCGGTGAAATAGCCTTTTTATTTAGTGAAATTCTGGTTATTACTTAACAGGTTCCCGGAAGGGATAAGGCAAACAGAAAGAAATCAGGAGCGGTTTGTGGACAGATGTGTGTTTTACATTTCCGATGGCACGGCAATTACGGCGGAAGTTTTAGGCCATGCCGTGTTGTCACAATTTCCGGTGAATGCGACTACCTATTCCCTGCCCTTTGTAGAAAGTGAAGCACGGGCGAAAACGGTCGTTCAGCAGATCAATGACATATTTGAAAAATCCGGCGATCGCCCTTTGGTGTTCTATTCCATCGTTTCGCCCGATATTCGCAACATCATCAAAGCCAGCGAAGGGTTTTGTCAGGACATCGTTCAGTCGCTGGTCGCACCGCTGCAAAATGAGCTCGGCGTAGAACCGACGCCCATTGCCAACCGTACACACGGACTGACCGCCAGCAATATCACCAAATACGATGCCCGTATCGCCGCCATTGATTACACGCTGGCGCATGACGATGGCATTTCGCTGCGTAATCTCGATCAGGCGCAAGTCATTTTGCTCGGCGTTTCCCGCTGCGGGAAAACACCGACCAGCCTTTATCTGGCGCTACAGTTTGGTATCCGCGCGGCAAACTACCCTTTCACTGCCGATGATATGGATAACATCCAGCTGCCCGCGGCCCTGAAACCTCATATGCACAAGCTATTCGGACTGACGATTGACCCCGAACGCCTGACGGCGATCCGCCAGGAGCGTGTAGAAAATAGCCGTTATGCCTCACTGCGCCAGTGTCGGATGGAAGTCTCTGAAGTGGAGGCACTTTTCCGCAAAAATCAGATCCGCTATCTCAACAGCACAAATTATTCCGTGGAAGAGATTGCCGCAAAGATTATGGACAGTTTCGGCATGAGCCGGCGCATGTTCTGACCCTTTTGCTGATGTGAGTGGCATAACCTGCCAACAGTGGTTGAATTCATCTGTTTTTGCGTTATTGTGATCGCCATCACTTCCCGGTATTCCTGCCGCAGAGAAGAATCAAATTTTAGAGAGCACCATGTCACAAACAGATGAGCTGCGTACGACGCGCATCGACAGCCTGATTACGCCTCAGGCACTGGCAGATAAACTGCCAATATCCCCGTCGGTCGCCCAACACGTGATGGCATCACGTAAACGTATTGAAAAAATAATTACCGGTGAAGACCCGCGCCTGCTGGTGGTCATCGGCCCTTGCTCGATTCACGATATTGAAGCTGCTATTGATTACGCCGGAAAGCTGAATGTGCTGCGTGAAAAATATCAGGATCGTCTTGAAATCGTGATGCGTACCTATTTCGAGAAACCCCGCACCGTGGTTGGCTGGAAAGGCCTGATTTCAGATCCCGAACTTAACGGTTCATGTCGCGTTAATGACGGTATCGAGCTGGCGCGCAAGGTTCTGCTGGCGGTCAATCAGTTGGGTATTCCGACGGCGACCGAATTCCTGGATATGGTCATCGGCCAGTACATCGCTGATCTGATCAGCTGGGGCGCTATCGGCGCGCGTACTACGGAGAGCCAGATCCACCGTGAAATGGCGTCTGCATTGTCCTGCCCGGTTGGCTTTAAAAACGGCACTGACGGCAATACACGTATCGCGATTGATGCCATGCGCTCTTCGCGCACCAGTCATATGTTCCTGTCACCGGATAAAAACGGTCAGATGACGATTTACCGCACTGCCGGTAACCCGTACGGTCATGTGATCATGCGCGGCGGTAAGAAACCAAATTATCACGCTGAAGACCTGGAACAGGCTTGCCAGAATCTGGCAGAGTTTGACCTGCCACAGCGGCTGGTGGTCGATTTCAGCCACGGCAACTGTCAGAAGCAACACAAACGTCAGCTGGATGTGGCCGCCGATATTTGCGAGCAAATCCGCAGCGGTTCGACCGCGGTCGCGGGCATCATGGCGGAAAGTTTCCTGATTGAAGGCACACAGCCTGTCGCCGCCAGCAAACCGCTGGTTTACGGAAAATCGATCACTGACCCTTGCCTGGGCTGGGAAGACACCGAAACGCTGCTAGCGATGCTGGCAGAGGCGACAGATAGCCGGTTCTGACCGGTTGTTCTGGTGAAAACTTAAAAACACACTCTGGGCGACATTTTTGTTGCCCTTTTTTGTCCCTCTGCCTCGCTCGTCCCCGTTAATTAAAACGTCCTGCCAGTAGCAATCCCCTTCGGCTATCCCACGGTATTTACAGGGTTATTTGCCGAAAATTACATTCTGCCAACAAAAATTTTCTTGATGTGTTTCTTTAATGATTTGATAATGATTATCAAATTGATATTAATTCCCATTACCAACGCGTGGGATAATTTGGTGCTTTGAGAATAATATTTTACAAATCATTCACATAACAGCTCAAATTTTTATCTGCCCGATGGCGGATGACATTTAAGACTACGAGGAAACAGCCATGCATCCAGTTCACTATCAGGATTACTTACAGGCCAAAGAAGCGAATCCGGGTAAATATGCCCGCGATCTGGCTGAAATTCTTGGCATCAGCGAAGCCGAATTAACGGCCTTACGCGTTTCTCACGATGCAGCAAAACTGGATGTTGATGCCCGTAGTTTGCTGGCCGCGCTGGAAAGTGTGGGTGGAACGAAATCCATTACCCGTAACGACTATGCTGTTCACGAGCAGCAAGGCCATTATACAAACCAGCATCTGAACGGACACGCCGGGTTAATTCTCAATCCACGCGCGCTGGATCTGCGCTTGTTCCTGCAACACTGGGTGCACATTTTCAGCATGACGGAATCGACTCCGCGCGGCGATCGTCACAGCATTCAGTTTTTCGATGCCCAGTGCGATGCGGTGCATAAGGTCTATACCACCGATGAAACGGATATGGCGGTGTGGAATGCGTTGGTGGCTCAGTACAAAAGTGATGTTAATCCGCCGTTGCAACGGGAAGCCGTACCGGAAAATCCGCTGGTCAACACTGCCGACACCCGTACTCTGGATGCCGAATGGCGCGCAATGACCGACGTTCATCAGTTCTTCCAGCTTCTGAGACGCCATGATGTAACCCGCCAGCAGGCTTTCAAAGCGGTCGGCGACGATCTCGCATGGCGTGTTGAAAACGGCTCTCTTACCCGTTTGCTGAATATCGCTAAAGACGATCAGAACGAGATCATGATTTTTGTTGGCAACAGAGGCTGTGTGCAGATCTTTACGGGCCAAATCGAAAAAGTGATGCCGCAGGGTGAGTGGATCAACGTCTTTAACCCGCGCTTCACGCTGCATTTGGTAGAAAGCGCCATCGCCGAAAGCTGGATCACCCGCAAGCCGACGAAAGACGGTTTCGTCACCAGCCTGGAACTGTTCGCCGCCGACGGCACTCAGATCGCACAGCTTTATGGTCAGCGTACCGAAGGCACGCCGGAACAAACTCTGTGGCGCGAACAACTGGCGCAGCTCTCCAACGAAGGCGTTGCCGCATGAAGCACACTTTAAACGTTCTGATCGCTGCGGCATCCTTGCTGACCGCACCCGTTCTGCATGCCGCAGAAAAGCTGGTGAGCATCGGCGGTGACGTCACAGAGATCGTTTACGCGCTGGGCGCGGGCGATGAACTGGTCGCGCGCGACAGCACCAGTTTACGTCCAAAGGCGGTTCTCGCATTGCCGGATGTCGGTTATATGCGCCAGCTAAATACCGAAGGTATTCTCTCCATGCACCCGACGCTGGTGCTCAGCAGTGAGCTGGCGGAACCGTCGCTGGTGTTACAGCAAGTGGCGCAAAACGGGGTGAAAGTGATCCGCGTGCCGGGCACGGCATCTGTCGATACCGTACCGAAAAAGATCGACGTGATTGCTAAGGCACTGAACCGTCAGGCCGAAGGTGAAAAGCTGATCGCCACCTACCGCACGCAACTTGCAGCCATTAAGCACGAAACCTTGCCGGTCAAAATGTTATTCGTGATGAGTCACGGCGGCATGAATTCCATGGCGGCAGGTCAGGATACGGCAGCAGATGCGATGATAACCTCCGTTGGCGCTAAAAATGCCATGCAGGGGTTCAGCCGCTATCGTCCCCTTTCACAAGAAGGTGTGATCGCCAGTGCGCCGGACATCCTGCTGCTGACCGCTGACGGAATTAGAACCCTGGGTGGTATGGATCAGGTGTGGAAATTACCGGGCGTGGCGATGACGCCAGCGGGTAAAAACAAGCGCGTTCTGGTGCTGGATGATATGTCGCTGCTTGGCTTTGGATTGCAAACTCCGGCAGTGATGGCGCAACTTCGTCAGGCAGCGGAAAGCGTGAAATGAGCAGCATGAGCCCCCCAATGCCATCACGTCGGCGCTCACCGGTTTGGGCGCTGACGGGTCTCGGCGGAGCTCTGCTGTTGCTGGCCATTCTGGCGGCGAATACCGGCGCAATGTCCCTTTCGCTGCGAACGCTGATGGGCTTGCCGCTCAACGACGGCTTATGGCAGGTCTGGCTGACCGTGCGCCTGCCCCGCGTGTTGCTGGCGGTGGTGGTCGGCTGCGCGCTGGCCAGCTCCGGCGCGGTGATGCAAGGATTGTTCCGCAATCCGCTGGCCGACCCCGGATTACTGGGGATAAGCTCCGGCGCGGCGCTGGCAGTGGCGCTGACCATTGTGATGCCATTTGCCCTGCCGCCGTTGCTGGCCCTTTACAGCCATATGATCAGCGCCTTTGTCGGCAGTCTCGCCATTTCACTGATCGTCTTCACGCTGAGCCGTTTCGGACACGGCGGATTATCGCGTCTTCTGCTGGCGGGAATTGCTCTTAATGCACTGTGCGGCGCGGCGGTTGGCGTGCTGACTTATATCAGCGACGATCAGCAGCTGCGTCAGTTCTCCCTGTGGAGTATGGGTAGCCTCGGGCAGGCGCAATGGCCGACGCTGGCTGTCGCTTCCTCCCTTATTTTGCCAGCCTGCATCGCGACTTTCTTTATGTCCCGACGCCTGAATATTCTGCAACTGGGCGAAGAGGATGCGCACTATCTTGGCGTCAATGTCCGCCGTACACAGTTGCAGTTACTGCTGCTGAGTGCTCTGCTGGTCGGAGCTGCGGTGGCGGTATCGGGCGTGATTGGCTTTATCGGTCTGGTGATCCCGCATTTGCTGCGCATGCGCATCGGCGCCGATCACCGCTGGTTGTTACCGGGTTCGGCGATGGCAGGAGCCTGTCTGTTGTTGTTGGCCGATACGCTGGCGCGCACGCTGGTGGCTCCGGCGGAAATGCCGGTCGGTCTTATCACCAGCATCATCGGCGGCCCTTATTTTTTATGGCTGATCCTGCGTCCGGGAGTGCCACGTAATGTCTGAACTATCTTCGTCCCTGATCGCAGAAAACCTGGTGTATTCCGTTGAAGGACGCAGGCTGATTGATGATGTCTCGGTCAGCTTGCACAGTGGTGAAATGGTGGCGCTGATTGGCCCGAACGGCGCAGGGAAATCCACGCTGATGCGTATGCTCACCGGCTTTCTGGCGCCGCAAAAAGGGCATTGCTTACTCCAGGGTAAACCGCTGACCGAATGGCCTGCGCAGGAACTGGCGCGTACCCGGGCGGTGATGCGCCAGAACAGTACGCTGGCTTTCGGGTTTAGCGTGCGGGAAGTGCTGACGCTCGGACGTTCACCGCACGGCCAGCTGAATATGCAACATGCACTGGCCGAAGTCATGACGCAAACCGGGTGTCTGAATCTGGCAGATCGTGATTACCGGCATCTTTCCGGCGGCGAACAGCAGCGCGTCCAGCTGGCTCGCGTGTTGATCCAGCTGTGGCAGCCGGAACCTTCGCCACGCTGGCTGTTTCTGGATGAACCAACGTCTGCGCTGGATTTGTATCATCAGCAACATGCCTTGCGTCTGTTACGTCAGTTAACGCAAGAGACGCCACTTTCGGTGTGCTGCGTACTTCATGATCTGAATCTGGCGGCGCTGTATGCCGACCGGATTATTCTGCTGCACAGCGGGAGAGTGGTCGCCAGCGGGACGCCGGCTGAGGTGTTAAATGAAGAGACGCTAAGCCGCTGGTATCAGGCTGATCTGAACGTTTGCGCCCACCCTGAAACCGAATTACCCCAGGTGTTCCTGCGCCAATAACACTCCACGTTAAAACTGCGCCACAGGGGATCCCCTCTGTGGCGCAAAGTGGCTCAGCTTGAGCAGGAAATTTCCAGATGTTTACCCCAGTCTGGCGGCAGAGCGGCCAGAGAGTCGTAGTGCGGATTATCGCTGTACGGGTCACAGAGTGCCTGATGTAATTGCGTCAGCGCACTGATGTCGTCCACTTCGGCTTTTTCGATCGCCTGCTGAGCCAGATAATTACGCAAAATAATGCGCGGATTACTCTGTTTCATCGCCTGCTGACGCGTTGCGTCGTCCACGTCTTCTTCCTGCAACCGCTGGCGATAATCCTGGTACCAGCTGTCAAACGCTGCGCGATCGATGAATTCATCGCGCAGCGGCGAACTGGCCTGTTGCTGTTCGACCTCACTTAGCATGCGGAAGGTCCGGGTGAAATCCCGTCCCTCTTTCGCCATCAGGCTCAGTAATCCGGTCAGCAAATTGTTGTCTTGCTTATTTTCGCTGAAAAAGCCCAGTTTGCCGCGCATTAGCGTGCCGTAAGCTTTCATCAGCGCAGGCTCATACTCGCCCAGCGCCGCCTGTAACTGTTCAGTGCTCATCAGGCCGGAAAGCGTCTGCGCCAGGCGATGCAGGTTCCAGTAGGCCACCGCAGGCTGATTATCGTAACTGTAGCGTCCCTGATGGTCAGAGTGGTTGCAGATATAACCCGGCTGATAATCATCGAGAAATCCGTACGGGCCGTAATCCATCGTCAGGCCGAGGATCGACATATTGTCGGTATTCATTACGCCGTGCGCGAACCCGACGCTCTGCCACTGTGCAATCATCTTTGCCGTACGTTCAACCACCTCGGTGAACCACCGCTGATACCGCTGCGCCTCCAGCGGTTCGCTTTCCAGCAGCTGCGGCCAGTGATGCGCGATGACGTAATCTGCCAATTGCTTCACTTGCTCAGGTTGTTTGCGATAATAAAAATGCTCAAAGTGACCGAAGCGGATATGGCTTTCGGCAATGCGCATCAGCATTGCGCCGCGCTCGGGTTGTTCGCGAAATACCGGCTGATCGCTGGTCACGATAGTCAGCGCGCGCGTCGTCGGTATGGCTAAATGGTGCAGCGCTTCGGAAGCCAGAAACTCTCGCACTACAGAACGCAGTACCGCGCGGCCATCGCCCATGCGTGAGTAAGGCGTCAGCCCCGCGCCTTTGAGATGCCAGTCAACCCGTTTACCCTCAGGCAACACCTGTTCGCCGAGCAGAATACCGCGCCCGTCGCCCAGTTGCCCTGCCCACTGGCCAAACTGATGTCCGCTGTAAACCTGCGCCAGCGGTAACATACCGGGGAAAAATTTTTCGCCACACCAGAATTCCCGATGATCATGGTCGAAAAGTGTTTCATCGAGACCCAGTTCCTGCGCCAGCGGTGCGCTGTGATAAAGAAGCCGTGCGCCCTTAAGCGGCGTCGGTTGCAGTGCGGTATAAAATCCGCCGAGCTGGTCGGCGTAGTGATGTTCGAATAGCGGCATAAATCCCCCTTTTCTTAAGTGTAGAGCCGCGCCGCCGTGATTAACACGGAGTAACAGCAGGGAGATAGGAGGCGATTAACAAAAATCCCGACACAGCGCAGGCTGGCCGGGATTAGGAGACATTAAGTGAAACGCCCGATTAATGAAATTGGACAGGCCTGACAAGCAGGCTGTCGAGTTGCTCAGGGTCGACGCCCGGCCACAGCAGGCCTTTTAGCCCCTGAACATCTTTCTTAAGCAGGGCGTCAAAATAGTCCTGATTATCAAGGCCATCCACCACAATATTTCGGCAAAAACGGTTCACATTTCTCAGTAATGAAGGCATTACGATGGAGAAATGCTCCCCTTCGTATAATTGCCAGAACAGATTTTTATCCAGTTTCACCCACTGAAAAAGATGGTCAAAAATGGGCGCCATGTTGACGTTGCCTGAACCGAAATTATCCAACCAAAGGGTAAAATGCTTTTTCAGCGCCATTAACTGCTGATTATTGCGACCATCAGAAAGCTGCGGAAATGACTCATTGAGATTGAGCTGGACAAAATCATGGGTTTTGAAAGCATCGCGCAGGATTTCATCTTCCAGCAAAATCGCTACCAGCCTTTCTTCGACGCCGATATTCAATATCACCTGATTGTCACTAAACCATTGTGCATGCTCAGCCGCCCAAAGCTGTTGTTCATTGAGAAAACGAAACAACTGAGCCTGAGACAGCAGGTTTAAAACCAGTTCTGTCGGCATGGTTAACTTGCTGTCTGTGCTGGAAAAGCGACAAATTAATTCAATCGCCAGCAATTTCCCCTCAACGGAGTAAATCGGCTGACACAGAAAGCTGCTGTTAAAGGCCGTATCGAATTGTATTTTCATTATTTTCCAAAACTCAACGGCACTACGAGGTGACTCAGGCCTTTCTAATTTATCCTTCCACTGAAATGACGGAAGCCCGGGGGTATCAAAGAAATATGAGGAATTGACTATCAAAATCAAGTTTAGGACTAATCTTATCGCCAGCCTCCTAAACGTGCAACTTCGGGCTTGATGCAGGGAGATTTTGCAGCAAAGAATCAGCTTCCCGCGCAATTTTTTTCGCGCAGAATATGCGAAACCCTAAACTTTTCGCTAACGGTTATAAGGTGTTGTGAAATATTGCGCAAGCCCCGGAGACCGCGCCACCGGCGTTTCTCCGGGTTTTCAGATTATTGAACGCAACGGACCAGCCAGGTTTGCAACTCCGTTAACTCGGCACTGAGGGCCGGAAATTGTTCAATGATTTTGTTACAGGCCAATGAAACATCCTGCGCGCGGTACCGTGTTGCGGATAGCTGCTCAGCCAGCGCCAGCAAAGGTGCCGGATTGAGGCTGTCAGTGAAGATTTGTGCCCGGCTGATATTGCCCTTTTCCACATCAAAGTGGATATCCACGCCCCCCCAGACAAAGCGTTCGTTAAGTTCGTGGCTGAAAGCCGGCGCTTTACCAAAATTCCATTCCCAGCTGCTTTGTTTGGCAAACCGTTCCGAAAAACCGGGTAAATCAGGGAAAACATCTGGCGAAATGATTTCTGGTTCAACGCGCTGGCCGTACCAGTCAAAGAAGGCATCGGTGACCGCGGCGCAAATCTGGTCATGATGAATGTCGGGCACAAATTCGTTGAGATTCGCCACCCGCGAGCGCACAGAGGTGATGCCTTTGGCCTGCAGTTTTTTGACATCGGGATTGAGATAGTTCGCCAGACGGCTGAGATCGGCATTTAGCAATAAGGTGCCGTGGTGAAAACCGCGATCGGCTGTTTCACGATAGGCGGACCCGGAAATTTTTCGCTCACCTTCGCAGGTCTGCACCACCAGATCATTGCGTCCAGATGCACTGGCATCAATCCCCAGCGCTTTAAGTGCATTCAATATGATGCCGGTAGACACACTTTTGTCGTATTCAGGTTTGCCTGCCATAAAAGTAAAACATGTATTCCCAAGGTCGTGGAAAACCGCCCCGCCCCCGCTGCTGCGGCGAGCCAGCCGGATACCGTCCTCTTCCATCCTGCGGGTATTACATTCTTTCCACGGATTTTGCGCCTGCCCGATAACCACGGTTTCCGCATTACGCCACAGAAACAGCACGCGCTGGTCGGTGGTCATTTCGCGAAAAATACAGTCTTCGACGGCAAGATTGAACCAGGGATCGTAAGAATCGGAAAGTAATAATCTGAGAGGTGTCATCGCGTATTCATCCTGAAAAAGTCTGCCTCGATAATAACAGCAAACATCGGGATCAAATACGCGAGGAGATCAGGGAGACTCGGTCAGATGCGCCGTGCCTGCCAGTAGACTTTGCGCCAGTAGACGTTATCAAGCGAAGAACGCGTAACCCCCTGACTGGTAGATGCATGGATAAACTGATCGGCGGTGTCGTAGATACCAACGTGTAATCCGTTTTCACCGCTGCCGGTTTTAAAGAAAACCAAATCGCCGGGAAGCAGCTCATCACGGGAAACTTTCGTGCCGATTTTGGTTTGATCGGCAGTGGTGCGTGGAAGCACAACGCCAAAGCGATCGCGATAAGTACGGAAAACAAAACCGGAACAATCGACGCCGCTCGGTTGCAATCCGCCATAACGATAAGGTGCGCCATGCCACTGACTCAACTGATCGTTAAGCTCGGCGACCACGGTAATAGAATCGGCGAAGCGGCCACTTGGCGGCGGCGCGTGGCTGCTACAGCCGTTAAGAATTAATGCGGCAACAGCCAGCAGGGAATACATGGATACGGACGACCAGCGCATAGTGCATTCCTTCTTGAATCGCGTCACGGCTGAGGCCATAACGCGAGAATTTACGCGGGCCGGATAAGTCGCCGTTATCTAAGAACTAATAGAATTTAGCGCTATTTTATCCGTCATCCAACCTTTAAATGATGATTTTTATCGTGGCCGGACCGTTTCAGTGAGGATTTTTAGCCGGTTTACTGTGGATCACCCACACACCGGTGAGGATCAGCATTCCGCCAAGTGTTTTGGTTAAGCTGATGCTTTCATTGAACCAGGGCAGCGTGACGGCAGCGATGTAGACCAGCGCGTAGCTCAGACTGAGCAAGGTATAGGCACGGTTGAGCGGTAAAACGCGCAGCGCGAAGAACCAGCAGGCCATTGAAAGCGCATAGCCGCACAGCCCGAAAAACACCGCCGTCAACGCGCTTAAGTGATTCTGTACAAAGAGAATATTGATGTCAGGAAGTGAAAACCACGGGAGTTGCACCATCCCCCACTTCATCAGCAATTGCGCCATCGTCACTAACAGAACGCTGGCCCCGCCCCACAGGTATCCTTTCATAAGCTGACACTCATCAACGCGATGCCCGACATGATCAGCGCCACGCCAAACCAGTGTCGCCCATCGACGTGTTCATGGAAAAACCAGCGGGCGCAGAGCGTGATCAGGACAAAATTCAGGCTGAGCATCGGATACGCCAGGCTGAGCGGCAGAAGCTGTAAAACGCGCAGCCACAGCAGCATAGCGATGCCCAGTAACAGCACCGCCAGCGCCAGCCAGCGCAGTACACGAGCCACGCCTTTGCCCGAAACCTGTGCGGCCTGCTTCTGACAAAGCTGGCCGGCACAGGTGATCACGCTTACCGCCAACACCAGAAGGAATCCGGTCATGGCAGTTTTTTGTAGAACAACAGCGCCTGACGGTCGATAAGTACTGTTTTATCAGCAGCTGGCATTGTTGATTTGACGTGGGCATTTCGGTCAAGTCTGAGGATCACAGAAACATTTCCTTCCTGACGGGCTTTTTGCAGCCACGCAGGGAAACTGGCCGCATCAATAAAGTTATCTTTCGCATCAGGATAACTTAATCCGTACTGCAACTCGCCCTTCTCATCAAACATCAGGATATCACTGCGTTTGAGCGCCCAGGCAATGGCAGTGGCCACGCCCACGTTATCCGTCAGGACATAACGACTGTCCTGCAACAGGCCCATATTTTTATCTAAAAAAATCTGCGGCTGTTTGGAATCCATCACTTTTTGGGGAATAGCCTGTCCGACCAACAGCGCCAACACCAGCGGGCAGGCAGCGCCCCAGTACCAGCGTTTTTTCACATTGGTGAGAGACATTGCCCCTGCCAGCGCCCATACGGCGAAGCAGAGAATACCAATCAGGGCGCGCGGTAACTCGGTGCGGGTAAAGACGGCTTTAACGTTGATCGGCAGAATACCCGATATCACCAGAACAGTGATCGCCATCAGAACACCAAAAATGATGTTAATGACACCGTTAGCCTTCAGTGCACGTAACTTTCCGGACTGACGGATCTGTTCGAGGTGATCGGCCATCAGCAAGGCCAGAGGCGCAAAGCACGGCAGAATATAGGTGGGCAGTTTCCCTTTGGCGATACTGAAGAAAATCAGCGGCATAATCGCCCAGCTCAACAGGAAAAACAGTTCCGGGCGCATAACACGTTTAGTCCATCCCTCGCGCAACGCCCCCGGCAGCAGACCCAGCCACGGCAGCGCCCCCAGAAAGAGCACCGGCAGATAGAACCAGAATGGCGCTTTGTGCTGTGCATCCGCTTCTGCAAAGCGCTGAACATGCTCAACCCAGAAGAAATAGCGCCAGTAATCCGGCTCCTGACGGGCGATGGCCAGCACCCATGGCAGGCTCAGCACAACGGCGCTGACAATCGCCAGCGGCCCCCAGCCGAACAGCGTTTTGAAACGCTTTTCGCGCCAGATAATCGGCAGAACTGCAATCACCGGCAGCGCCAGCGCGATAAAGCCTTTGGTCATGAACCCCATGCCGCAGGCCAGTCCCAATACTATCCAGCTGATGGCTTTTTGCGGCGTGCGGGAGACACGAAGACAGAAATAGCTGGCGACCATTGCGGCGGTCATCCACAGGGTGATCATCGGATCCAGCACGCTGTAGGTGCCGATACTAAACACCAGCGTGAAGGAGAGATAAATCAGCGTGGCGATGTATGCAGTCTGGCGGTTACGCCACATCAGATTGGCCAGCCAGAACACCAGCAAGGCGCTGATCAGCGTGCTGAACACGGAGCCAAAACGCACAGCAAAGTTGCTGTCGCCAAAAATCATCTGGCTAAGATTATTGAACCAGTAACCCGCCACCGGTTTTTCAAAATAGCGTAAGCCCAGCAGATGCGGCACCACCCAGTCGCCGCGCTGAAGCATTTCGCGGCTGATCTCGGCATAACGGGTTTCATCGGGTTGCCATAACAGGCGGGTATTAAGAGGAACAAGATAAACCAGTGCGAAGAACACCAGAACCAGTGTGCTCCACACGCTTTTATATGCTTTCGACATCAGGAAAAACCTTCTTGCTGACAACCTAACCAGCCTTCCCGTCCGGGGAAACTGGCGCGAATCACTTTGCCTTTTGGCAGCGTACTGAGATCTTCGGGCAATAAATCCCCCAGCGCACAGAACCTGATCCCCTGTGCCGCAGCACGGGTTAATAGCTCTTCAAACTGCACTGCCAGCGACATTCCTTCCACTTCCGCGTGAATGGTGTACACCGGTACGCCTCCATCCTGCGCGATAGCGTCAAGGATAAAGTCGTTGAAGTTATCGGCGTTGATGTCCCCACCGGCCACTTCATCATAGGTCGGTAACGTCACCGGAATTTGTACCGTCCCGAGAGTGCCATTTTCCAGCACCGGCAGGAACGGATATTTCCCACGGCAATCGCTGTTGTAATAAAAATGGAACCGCTCTTTAACTTCGATAACGCGTTCATCAGCGCGCCAGCCAGCCACCGCCGAGCATTCAACATCGTGACCGAGACTTTTTTCCAGTGCGTCGAGACCCAGCTGAATTTGCTGTTGCAGTTGTTCCTCAGACCATTTGCCCACTTTCGCCTGCCAGCCCTGATGATCCCAGGCGTGCAACCCGACTTCATGCCCGCGTCTGGCGGTTTCTTTCATCAGATAACCGAGATCACGCGCAATAGGTTTACCCGGCCACGCGGTACCGGCCAGTAAGATATCCCAGCCGTAGAGTGACGCGGCATTGGAGCGCAGCATCTTCCATAAAAAGCGCGGTTTAAGCAGGCGCCATAAGTGACGCCCCATGTTGTCCGGCCCGACGCTGAAGAAGAAACTGGCGGTAATATTATGTTTTGCAAGCACTTGCAGAAGCTGAGGGACACCCTCGCGGGTGCCACTCCAGGTATCTACATCAATGCGCAGACCCACTTTCTTCATGTATGGCACCGTTTCAGGACTGACCAGATTCAGGGTTCACGGAGCGCAGGAAGAAGTCCAGCGTATCGGCAACGGTTTTATCCATGCCCACTTCCGGTTTCCAGCTCAGCAGACGACGGGCATTTTTGATGCTCGGCGTGCGGTGTTCCACGTCCTGATAGCCTTTGCCGTAATAAGTGCTGCTCTCGACCAGATTGAAACCGGCAAACGGCGGGAACTGTGCGCGCAGCGGATGCGCTTCAAAGCTCGCCAGCAGCATTTCCGCCAGTTCACGAATGCTCGCTTCGTTGGTCGGGTTACCGATGTTGATTATCTGGCCATCACACAGGTTGTCGCGGTTTTCAATGATGCGGAACAGCGCTTCGATACCGTCGTTGATGTCAGTGAAGCAACGCTTTTGTTCGCCGCCGTCCACCAGTTTGATCGGAGACCCTTCAACCAGATTGAGGATCAGCTGCGTGATAGCGCGGGAACTGCCGATACGCGCGGCGTCGAGGTTATCCAGACGCGGCCCCATCCAGTTGAACGGACGGAACAGGGTAAACTTCAGGCCTTCTTTGACGCCATACGCCCAGATCACACGGTCGAGCAGCTGCTTGGACACGGAGTAAATCCAGCGCTGTTTGTTGATTGGCCCGACGATCAGACGTGAGTTATCTTCATCAAACTCTTTGTCATCACACATACCGTAAACTTCGGACGTGGACGGGAAGATAATGCGTTTTTTGTATTTGACACAATCACGAACGATTTTGAGGTTTTCCTCGAAATCGAGTTCAAATACGCGCAGCGGGTTACGGGTATATTCGATTGGCGTGGCGATCGCCACCAGCGGCAGCACGACGTCACATTTTTTGATGTGATACTCGATCCACTCGGAATGAATGCTGATATCGCCTTCAACGAAGTGGAAATGCGGATTGCCCATGAAGCGGCTGATCGCGTCGGAACTGATATCCAGACCGTAGATTTCGTAACGATCTTCGCGCAGCAAACGCTCGCTGAGGTGGTTACCGATAAAGCCGTTCACACCAAGGATCAGGACGCGGGTACGGCGCTTCATCACTGCGGTTGGCAAGGTAGAAAGACGCATTTCCGGCATGATGCCCAGCTCCAGCGCCAGTCGGGAACCCTGAACGTAGAGGCCATTTTCACTCTGACCGGCCTGAATTTCCAGCGCACCCTCGCCGCAGGCGATGGTCAGCGGATGAGCAGAAAGCACGGTGCCTGGCTGTTTATCATGCTGAGTATTGAGCGGCAGCGCACGCCATACTGTGAGTTTGCGCTGTCCGAGGTACGTGAAAGCGCCCGGATACGGCTCAGTGACGGCGCGGATCAGGTTATTAATTTCAGTTGCCGGTTTGTGCCAGTGAATTTCACCATCAGCCGCCGTGCGGCGACCAAAATAAGTCGCCTGGGCTTCATCTTGCGGCGTCAGGGTGATTTTCCCGGCTTTCATTTCCGGCAGTAAATCCGTCAGCAAATCTTTCGCAGCATCGCGCACTTTGGCATGCAGCTTCAGCGCGGTGTCTTCAGCCGTAATGGCAACTTTGCGCTGGCCAACGATATCGCCCGCATCAGGACGTTTCACCATTTTATGCAGGGTCACGCCGGTTTCCGTTTCGCCATTGACCAACGCCCAGTTTACCGGCGCACGGCCACGGTAGCGCGGCAGCAGAGAACCGTGCAAATTGAAGCCGCCCTGCGGCGCCAGAGACAGAATGTCTTCGCTCAGCATGTTGCGGTAATAGAAAGAGAAAATAACATCAGGCTGCAAGGCACGAATGCGGTCAACCCACAGCGGATGATTGACGTCTTCCGGCGCGTACACCGGCAGATTTAACTCAGCGCCCTGACGGGCAACGGAGGAAAAGAACTGGTTCTCATTCGGCGCGTCCGTATGGGTAAAGACCGCCTGAACGTCATAACCGGCATCAACCAGAGCCTGCAAACCAACGCAACCAATATCATGGTAGGCAAATACAATCGCTTTCATCACTCTTCTTCCTGACTGTTTTCTTCGGAACGAACGCCGACGACTTTTTGAACGAAATAACGAGGACGTGCGCGAACATCGTTATAGATCCGCCCGATGTATTCACCGAGTAATCCCATGCCGACAAACTGCGCACCGATAAACATAAATAACAATGCAAATAGCGTAAACACGCCTTCCGCCGCCCATTCAGGGCCGTTGATAAGGCGCATCAGAATCAAGAACACCGCCAGCACAAATCCGAAGAGAGCAATCACACTGCCCACAACGCTGAGCATGCGCAACGGGGTGGTTGTCAGGCAGGTGATCAGGTCGTACATCAGATTGATAAGCTTCATCAGGCTGTATTTGGAATCACCAAATTCACGCTCGGAATGCTGAACCGGAATTTCCACGGTTTTTCGCGCGAAGGTGTTGGCGAGGATAGGAATAAACGTGCTGCGCTCATGGCAATGCAGCATGGCTTCAATGATGTGGCGGCGGTACGCACGCAGCATGCAGCCGTAGTCGCCCATCGATTTACCGGTAGCCCGCTGGATCATCATGTTGATCATCTTCGACGCGGTTTTACGGAACCATGAGTCGCGACGGTTCGCACGAACGGTGCCCACGACGTCATAACCTTCATCGGCTTTAGCAACCAGACGCGGAATTTCTTCCGGCGGGTTTTGCAAATCGGCATCGAGCGTGATCACCAGATCACCGGTCACATGGCTAAAACCGGCCATGATCGCCGAGTGCTGACCATAGTTGCGGTTGAGTAAAACGGCCACGATGTGGCTGCCAGGTTGTTCTGCGGCGGCGGAAAGCATGTCGCCGGAGCTGTCCGAGCTGCCGTCATCCACCAGAATAATTTCGTATTTTTGGGTCAGTTGCTGACAAGCGACCTGTGTACGCGATAACAACGCGGGCAGGCTTTCTTCTTCGTTATAGACCGGGATGACCACCGAGACTTTACGAATGGGTTCATAATGCGCCACTACTGCGCCTCCAAAAGGGAAAAGAGAGCTGCGACAACACGGTCAACGTCGCTGTCTTGCATATCAGGGAAAAGTGGCAGGCTGCATAAACAGGCGGAGTTCCATTCGCTGTGTGGCAGGCTGAGTTGCGGATAACGTTCGCGGTAATATTTTTGAGTATGCGCGGCACGGAAATGTAAACCGGTACCGATGCCCTGCTCTTTCAGGCGTTCCATCAACGCATCACGGCTGATGCCGCAGCGTTTTTCATCCACGCGGATCATGAACAAGTGCCAGGCATGAAGGTGCGGATAGTCCGGCACGCTCATCGGCAAATAGGCCGAGCCTTGCAGCTTGTCGAGATAACGTTGTGCCAGTTCGGTACGGCGGGCATTCATTTCATTCAGGCGCTTCAACTGGACGACGGCAATCGAGGCGTGAATATCGGAAAGGTTGTATTTAAAGCCCGGCTCGACCACTTCTGCCTGCGGCTTGCGTCCCTGAACCTGACGGTCAAAGGCATCTACCGCCAGACCGTGGAATTTCAGTGCACGCAACTTCGCCGCCAGCTCATCGTCGTCGGTGGCAATCAGGCCACCTTCGGCGCAAGTCATGTTTTTAATGGCGTGGAAGGAAAAAATGGCCGTTCCCTGTGCGCCAATCCAGCGATCCCGGTAACGGGTACCGGCGGCGTGGGCGGCATCTTCGATCACCGCAATACCGTGCTGATTTGCCACGGCATAAATGGGGTCGAGATCCAAAGGCGCTCCGGCGTAATGCACCGGAATAATGGCTTTAGTCTTAGGCGTGATGGCAGCCGCAATGGCTTCGGCGCTGACCATTAATGTGTCAGGGTCAACATCAATCATGACCGGCTCGGCACCGAGCAGCACAATCATGTTGAGGGTAGAAACCCAGGTCTGGGAAGGGGTAATGACTTCATCGCCGGGACCGATGCCCAGCGCCATCAGGGTAACGTGCATCCCGCCGGTTGCGGAACTGACCGCAATGGCATGTTTACAACCGAAAGCCGCAGAGAAATCTTGTTCAAGCTGATGTGTTTGCGGGCCGGTGGTTATCCAGCCAGAACGCAATACTTGCCCTACAGCCTCGATCTCTTCTTCGCCCATAGAGGGGCGGGAAAAAGGCAAAAAGTTTTCCATGACACTATCCCAAAAGGTAATTAGCACATACCGACTTTAGACTGCGTTTATTTAACCGTAAGTAAACACCGTCCTGAATTATGGATCTTATGATGTCGGTTTAAGCTTAATTTAACCTTAAGGATTTGCCAGTTATGTGAAGTTAAACAGAAAGTAAATAGCACAAGGATAAATAGTAAACCACGCAATAAATTCAATAAAATCATAAAATTAAAATATATTAAGATTTTATTAAAATAATGAACTTTATTAAAAGAAGAGTGATGAGTATTTTTTATGAGCAATTAAGGGCTAACATTGGCACATTGCGGGTTTTAAATATAATTAAACTGCTATTCATTTTTTAGAAAGAAGACTTCGCCGTGGTCATTATCCACTGACGGCCTGCCAGAGAATGTATCTGAAATGTGACGTGATACACCTGTGAAAGACGCTCAACTTGCATCACATCAGCACATTCACCGGCAGCGATCACTTCCCCTGCGGACATCAGCCAGACCTGACGGGCATAGTGCAGAGTGTGATTCAAATCGTGATCGCTCATTATGACAGAACGTCCGGCGGCACATAATTCGGTCAGCAACTGATCCAGCGCCTGCTGCTGCGCCACATCAAGACTGTTCATCGGTTCATCCAGCAAGAGAATTTGCGAGTCAGGATTCACTGCCGGCCAGACCTGCAATAACACCGCTGCCAGCCGCACCCGCTGCCATTCGCCACCGGAAAGATGCGTGACCGGTTTGGCCAGTTTGTCACTAAGCTGTAACGCATCGCAAAGCCGTGTGATGGTATGTTCCAGCGCGGCGGGATCGGCGAGACGAGGCTGATGCAAAGATAAATACTGAAAAACCGGCATCAGGGATGCCGGTGTAAGTTGCTGGCAAAGCCAGGCGCGCAGTCGGGCGAGTTGAACACCGGAGAAAGCAGAAACCGGCTGGCCGTTAAACAGCACATCGCCTTTGACTTCGCCCTTGCCTTCAAACACCCCGGCCAGCCTCGCCAGCAAGGTACTTTTCCCCGCACCGTTTGGCCCGATGAGGTGAACGCGGCTGCCCGGCGCAATATTTGCGTTAAACGCCTGAAGACGCCCTTCCACACTTATCTCACGACACTCCAGCATCTGCGTTCCCTGCCCTTTTGAGGATTTAACTTATTTCGCCAGTGCGGCTTTGATGGCTTCCATCAGAATCGGATCTTCCGGTGCCATATCCGGCGCAAAGCGCTGCACCACGGTGCCGTCGCGTCCGATGAGGAATTTCTCGAAGTTCCACAGAATATTTTCCGGTTTGACCGGCTGACGGCCTTTGCTGGCCAGACGCTCATAGAAACCGCTGGCTTCTGGTTTGACTGCTTCTGGACGGGCGGCAATCAGCGCGCTGTACAGCGGATGGCGGTGTTCGCCATTGACGTCAATCTTGCTGAACATCGGGAATTTCACGCCAAACTGCGTGGTGCAGAAGGTTTTGATTTCGTCTTCTGTGCCCGGCTCCTGCGCTCCAAACTCATTGCACGGGAAGCCAAGCACTTCAAAGCCACGGTCGTGCCATGCCTGATAAATGTTTTCCAGACCTTCGTATTGCTTGGTCAGGCCGCACTGCGACGCCACATTGACCACCAGCAGTACCGAACCTTTGTAATCGCCCAGTGTTTTAGTCTGGCCATCAATGGTTTTCAGGGAGATATCAAAAATGTCATTACTCATCGTTTTTTATCCTGATAGTGAAAGGTAAGGAATAAGGATTGATTGCAGGGATCCCGCTCAGCGAATTTGTCCGACTCTGACCAGTAACCAGATAAACACCGGCGCGCCCAGCGTGGCAGTCACCACACCAATCGGCAGTTCGGCCGCGTACAGCCCGATCCGCGACAGCACATCCGCCAGCAATAACACCGCCGCGCCACACAGCGCACAGGCCGGTAGCAGACGGCGCTGGTCAGTCATACCACACAACCGAAGGATATGAGGGATCACCAGTCCGATAAACCCTATCACACCTGCCAGCGCAACGCTCAGTCCGACCATCCAGCCAACCGCGAGCACCAGAATATATCGCCACGTCGTCAGTGAGACACCTAGCTGCCGGGCCTGTAAGGTGCCCAGTGACAGCAAGTTTAACGTTTTGCCCTGAAAGGTCAGCCAGAGCAGCACGGGTAATAACATGAGCCCGAGCCAGATTTGCCGCCAGTCAACGCCGCCAAAACCACCCATCATCCAGTACATGAGCTGTCGGAGATCCATGTTACTGCTGAAATAGATAGTCCAGGTCATCAGCGCACTGCACACAATCCCGATGGCGACGCCCACCAGTAGCAAACGGGCATTGGTTAGCCGGTGCCTGCGGGCGGCATACAGAAGGAAGAAAGTGACCACCAGCGCGCCAGCCACGGCGGCGAGGCTCATCAGCCAGACCGGCAGCATTCCGTGGCCGAACATGACACAAAATACCAGCGCCACGCCCGCACCGTTAGCGACACCAAGCAGGCCGGGTTCTGCAAGCGGGTTTTCAAACAGCGACTGCATCACTGCGCCGGCGACAGCCAGGCTCGCACCGACCAGAATCACCGCAATCGCACGCGGGAGACGCAGTTGCCATACGAACAACCTCGCTTCACTGCTCAGCCATTGATTGGGCCATAACCAGTTTTCGCCTGCACTGAGGCTTAGCGTCAGCACCAGAATCAAAAGAACAGACAGAACAAACACACCGCGGTGATCGCGCTGCTTTTGCCGTTGTTCGAGTGCAGAAAAAGTCTGCCGGATTGACATGAATTGCAGATTCCAGAAGCGGACGGGAAAAAGAAGAATTTCGCTATCCTACCGATATTAGGCAGTTAGCTCTAGTGTACGGAAACAGAAAATGAAAAAGCCGGTGACTGAGCACCGGCTTTGGTATTTTTTACAATCACGGGTGATTAACGCCCCGGCTGACCATTCGGAGGGATCGGCTGTCCGTTCCCCTGATGGGCGTTGTTACCGCCCTGATGGCCGTTGTTACCGCCCTGATGGCCATTGTTACCGCCACCGTTGTTGCCACCCTGATGACCGTTATTATCACGGTTATCATGATGGTCGCCCCCCTTCGGACGCCCCTGATTATGCGGCTCGCTATGACCGCGCTGAGGCGGTTTTGAATCCCAGCGGTTGCCGTGCCAGTACATGCCACGCTCATTGCGCTCACCGTAATGATGGCCCTGATGAGCACGCCACCACTGAGGCGGACGCCAGTCATAACCATCCCAGTAGTAACCGCGCTGATCCTGATCCCCGAGGTGAAGCGAAACGCCTGGTACGTTAAGGTCAATAGAAACATTTGCCTGTGCGATCACAGGCAATGCCAGCGCACAACAAAGCAATAAAAGAGATTTTTTCACGATAGTCACGCCTTCTTAATTTTTTATGACGTGTTTTTTATATCAGGGGGAATTGATACTGACTATGAGGAATAGGCGGATTTTCGTTTAACTTGCTGCGACCTTACACAAAAAATACAAACATATCCTGCTTGAAATAATTCAGCAGGATTGAGTTCGTTATCTATTCAATTCTTACGACGACATTAACAAATCTTAACTTAACCCTGACAACAGGTTATTAAAGATTTATTTATACTCACAGTGTTTATTCAAGCAAAGGATGTATTTTATGCGTCGTATTATAGCCCTGTTAAGTGTTGCCCTGGTTGTAGTCAGCCTGAGCGGCTGTCTGTTTCCTCCGTTCTGGGGCCCTGGTGGCGGCGGCGGTCACGGTGGTGGTCATGGCGGCGGCCCTGGTGGCCCTCGCATGTTTTATAACCATTAATCACATAACGAATTCATTTCATTCGGGTTAAAGCGGATACATAATCTAGGGCATCAGGCATTATTTATCTGCGCCAGAATGCGGGATTTAATTTAAGGGGCTTCGGTCCCTTTTTTTCATTATTGAAATACTCATTTTTTTATAATTTTATTTTTAATGAGAAATCAGAATCAATGAATACACCCCCTGTTCCGCCTTGAAATTAAATCTATCAGACTAATCCTGAACAGCCCACCCCTTTAACACTATCTTTTCACTTTCTGCGCGAATTGCTTAACGGCGTAAAAAATGCTGATGTCACCGGGTCAAATTGCAGCCAAAAAAAAGGCCGCTTTCGCGGCCTTTCAGAAGATGTTACTTATTCTTTCGGAGTGGCATTCTCTACGCGACTCTTCAATTTTTGTCCCGGACGGAAAGTCACCACACGACGCGCCGTGATCGGAATATCTTCGCCGGTTTTCGGGTTACGTCCCGGACGTTGGTTTTTGTCACGCAGATCGAAATTGCCAAAGCCAGACAGTTTAACTTGCTCGCCATTTTCCAAAGCTCTACGAACTTCTTCGAAAAATATTTCAACAAGGTCTTTGGCATCCCGTTTGCTAAGCCCAAGCTTCTCAAACAGGTGTTCTGACATTTCAGCTTTAGTAAGCGCCATAGGTTCAATCCCTCAAGGATGCTTGGAATCGCTGTTTTAGAGCCTCTACGCATTTTGCAACGGTAGCGGCGATCTCCTCTTCTTCCAGTGTACGGCCGGTATCCTGCAACACCAGACTGATAGCCAGGCTCTTGTAACCTTCCGCTACGCCCTTGCCACGGTACACATCAAACAAGTTTACGCCAACTACCTGATTTGCGCCAACTTTCTTGCACTCTGCCAAAATATCGTCTGCGGGCACCTTTTCAGCCACAACAACAGCGATGTCACGACGGTTCGCCGGGAAGCGGGAAATCTCTTTCGCATCAGGCAGTACGCGGTCTGAGACCTTATTCCACAGCATTTCGAAGACCACAGTACGGCCATTGAGATCGAGTTTACGTTCGAGTTCAGGATGGACTACACCAATGAAACCAATACGTTCGCCGCGTAAATAAATTGCAGCACTCTGCCCCGGATGCAATGCAGGATTTGCTTCAACCCGGAACTGCACGTCGTTCATTTTGCCGGTAAGCTCAAGAATCGCCTCAAGATCACCTTTCAAATCGTAGTAGTCAACGGCCTGACGCGCCAGATCCCAATGCTCTTCATTTTTATTGCCGGAAATCACCCCTGACAGCATGACGTCCTGACGGATACCTAAATCAGCTTGGGTATCAGGCACAAAGCGAAGGCCGCTTTCGAATAAACGCACGCGGCTTTGCTGACGATTTTGGTTATTTACCACCGCCGTCAGCAAACCTGACCACAGGGAAAGGCGCATAGCCGACATTTCAACCGAAATCGGGCTTGGCAGGATCAGCACTTCTTCGCCCGGATGCAGTAACGCCTGCACTTTAGGATCCACAAAACTGTAGGTGATCGCTTCCTGGAAACCACGGTCAACCAGCAGATTTTTCACTCGTTTCAGTGACAAATTGGCTTCGCGGTGCTTAGTCATTTCCAGATTGGCTTTCACCGGCACATCAGGAATGTTGTTGTAGCCGTAAATGCGGGCAACTTCTTCCACCAAATCTTCTTCAATCTGCATGTCGAAACGCCAGCTCGGCGCTACAGCCACCCAGTGATCGCCTTTGTGATCAACTTTGCAGCCCAGACGGGTCAGAATGTCCGTCACCTGTGCGTCTTCAACGTGGTGTCCAATCAGGCGATCCAGCTTTTCACGACGTAGCGTAATGGTAGCGGCTTTCGGCAGATGAGTCTGAGAAGTCACATCAATGACCGGGCCGGCTTCACCACCACAAATGCTCAGCAGCAGCGCGGTAGCGCGCTCGATAGCTTTGTGTTGCAGCTCAGGGTCAACGCCACGCTCATAGCGGTGTGAAGCATCGGTATGCAAACCCTGACGGCGCGCACGACCCGTGATCGACAGCGGAGCAAAGAATGCCGACTCAAGCAGGACATCCTGGGTTTCATCGTTCACGCCAGAATGCTCACCACCAAAGATACCGGCCATCGCCAGCGCTTTATCATGATCGGCAATAACCAGCGTATCTTCTTTCAGCTTGGCTTCTGTGCCATCAAGCAGCGTCAGCGCTTCATCTTTCTGCGCCATACGCACCACGATACCGCCGTTGATACGGCTCAGATCGAAGGCGTGCATAGGCTGACCGAGTTCCAGCAGCACGTAGTTAGTGATATCCACCACGGCATCAATAGAACGGGTGCCGCAACGACGCAGTTTTTCACGCATCCACAATGGCGTTGGCGCTTTAACATTAATGCCTTTGACCACACGGCCTAAATAGCGCGGGCATGCGTCTGGTGCCTGAACGTCAATAGACACGGAAGCGTCGATGGTTGCTGCGACCGGATTCATCTCAGGTTCAACTAAAGGCAGTTGGTTAACTACAGCAACATCACGGGCTACGCCAATGATACCGAGGCAATCAGCCCGGTTTGGCGTCACGCTGATTTCGATGGTGTTATCGTCCAGCTTCAGGAATTCGCGGATATCCGTGCCAACCGGAGCATCCAGCGGCAGCTCGATGATACCGTCGTGATCTTCGGAAATACCCAGCTCGGAGAACGAGCACAGCATCCCTTCTGAAGGCTCACCGCGAAGCTTAGCCGCTTTGATCTTGAAATCACCCGGCAGTACGGCACCGACGGTCGCCACAGCAACCTTCAGACCCTGACGGCAGTTAGGTGCGCCACAAACGATGTCCAGCAGACGATCGCCGCCGACGTTCACTTTGGTAACACGCAGTTTGTCGGCGTTCGGGTGCTGACCGCACTCAACCACTTCACCGACAACGACGCCATTGAATGCGCCAGCAACCGGATCAACGCCGTCCACTTCCAGACCGGCCATAGTGATTTGGTCAGATAATGCTTCGCTGCTGATGGCTGGGTTTACCCACTCACGCAACCAGAGTTCACTGAATTTCATGTGATATTCCCGCCTTACTTAAACTGTTTGAGGAAACGCAGATCATTTTCGAAGAATGCACGCAGGTCAGTTACGCCATAACGCAACATGGTCAGACGTTCCATGCCCATACCGAAGGCAAAACCGGAATACACTTCCGGATCAATGCCGACGTTACGCAATACGTTCGGGTGCACCATGCCGCAGCCCAGCACTTCCAGCCATTTGCCGTTTTTGCCCATGACGTCAACTTCCGCAGAAGGCTCGGTGAACGGGAAATAAGATGGACGGAAACGGATCTGCAAATCAGCTTCGAAGAAGTTGTTCAGGAAATCGTGCAGTGTGCCTTTCAGATTGGAGAAGCTGATGTCTTTATCGACAATCAGGCCTTCCATCTGATGGAACATCGGGGTATGCGTCTGATCGTAATCATTACGATATACGCGGCCCGGGGCAATGATGCGGATAGGCGGTTGCTGGTCTTTCATGGTGCGGATCTGCACACCGGATGTCTGCGTACGCAGCAGACGTTTAGCATCAAACCAGAAGGTGTCGTGGTCTGCGCGCGCCGGATGGTGGCCAGGAATATTCAGGGCATCAAAGTTATGGTAATCATCTTCGATTTCCGGACCGGTTTCCACGGTAAAGCCTAATTCACCGAAGAAGGTTTCAATGCGGTCGATAGTACGGGTCACCGGATGCAAACCACCGTTTTCTATACGGCGGCCTGGCAGGGAAACGTCAATTGTTTCTTCGGCCAGACGGGCATTCAGTACTGCGGACTCCAGCGTATTTTTACGCGCATTCAAAGCTTCCTGAACCTGCGTTTTCGCTTCGTTGATCACGGCACCCGCCGCCGGGCGTTCATCCGCTGGCAAGTCACGGAGGGTCGTCATCTGGAGTGTCAGGTGGCCTTTCTTACCCAGATATTCGACACGCACGTTATCCAGCGTGGCGATATCCTGAGCACTCTCTACGGCTGCCTTGGCGTTGGCAACCAGCTCTGCGAGATGTGGCATTGCTTTCCTCTTCTTCTGGCCAAAATGGCCCGATGTAAAATAACCGTGATTAATCAGGGGCGCGATTTTGACCCTGAACCTTAGTGTATAAAGCACAGATACAAAAAAGCCTCCACGAGGGAGGCTTAGGCGCTACTTTTCGTTTCTTCTCTTACGCGCGAAAGCCTTCCTGAGTCAGGCGCTAAAGTAAAAAAAGAAACGGAAAATAGCAGCATTCATGCTTGCGTTACCTTGTTGAAAAAACTGTTAAAACACGAGTGACGATAGTACACAATGAATGGAGTTACTTACAAACACAAAATATAAAAGAGGGAGCAAGCTCCCTCTTTCACCTGACTTACGCCAGTGCTGCTTTCGCTTTCTCAACCAGAGCGGCAAATACCACTTTGTCGAAGACTGCGATGTCAGCCAAAATCTTACGGTCAATTTCAATAGAAGCTTTTTTCAAGCCGTTAATGAATTTGCTGTAAGACATGTCGTTCTGACGAGCTGCTGCGTTGATACGCGCGATCCACAGCTGACGGAACTGAC